>Ga0209083_1000035_pt1 | contig 205449 bp, 176 predicted proteins | sample AM7aDNAmetaG_FD_184132 | JGI IMG/M metagenome (GOLD analysis project Ga0209083, IMG submission 184132) | Freshwater microbial communities from Finland to study Microbial Dark Matter (Phase II) - AM7a DNA metaG (SPAdes) (version 3) | ecosystem: Environmental > Aquatic > Freshwater > Lake ...
CGATCTCCTTCATCTGCAGGTTGAAGATCCGCACCATCCTCCCATCCCATCTGGCCCAGAGTTCGTGCCCCAGATACTCCGGCGGAACCGAGTAATACGCCTTGGCCACCTCTACGTGAGCATCCCGATGCACACAGCGGCGCGCCTCATGGAAGCAGGCAAAACGATCCGGCGGCAGGGACAGCAGCGACGCCCTCTCCACCTGGGCGAAGACCTTGCCCACCTGCTGGCGCGTGGTGCCGTGCAGACGTTGATCGGCCACGTGGGTCTCCCATTGCAGCAGATGAGCGTTCTGTTCCTGCAGGCTGGCGAACTGCCGGCCCTTCAAGGCGTTGCCCTTGACATACCCCACGGCTCTCTCCACCTTGCCCTTGTGTCTTGGGGTATAGGGCCTGGTGGGCAGGATGACGGTCTGATAGTGCTGGGCAAAACTGCGAAGCTTGGGAGAGAGCTGCGGGTCGTACCAGTCGGCCTGCTGAACCGCTGCCTTCAGGTTGTCGATCACCAGGGTCCGGGGAACTCCACCGAAGTGCCAGAAGGCGTTCTCCAGCACCCGGATGAACTCATCGGTCGTCTGTCGCCAGAGGGCTTCGCTGTAAGCTTTACGGCTGTGGCTCAAGACCACACGCAGCACGTGGGTGCGTCGCCGCCGGCCATCGACGTCCACCACCGTGGCTCCAGTGCCGAAGTCCACCTGGGCCTCTGCCCCCGCTTCGCATTCCATGCGGCGGAAGGGCGCCGATCTCCCGAGCGAGAGCTTCTGCACAAAACGCCGTACGCTCCAGTACTTGCCGGCAAAGCCGTGCTCGGCCACCAGGTCCTGATAGATCCGCTGGGAAGACAGACCCGTTTCCAGCTTGACGAGAATGACAGCACGCAAGGCCTCACATTCACTCCGCGAACCTGCGCGCCGGCCTTGAACCCCGATGGGCGCTTTGGCGGTATTTGCATCCTCGCCCGCCAGCGGCAACGCCCCTTGACCAGAGAACTCCATGCTACAGGCCAGGGCGGGGCTGTGACCGCGGCCGGAGGTCGAGCTTTGTTGCCCGAGCGCAGCGAGGTCCTCGTCTGGGGGTGGGGTCTGGGGCAACGCCCCATCGGCCGCCAGGCCCAATGGCCCCTCGATGACCGCCTCCGCGCCGATGGGCGCTTTGGCGGTATTTGAAACCACGCCACCCTCATTCGAGCCGATGGGCGCTTGGCTGGCGGCATTTGCCGCCGCCGGCTCTTGCAGGTGCCTTCGCACCGTGTCCCGATCTATGCCCAACTCCCGGGCAATCCGTCGATTGGACCAGCCTTGTGCTCGTAACGTCAGTACCGATAACGCCTTGGACATCGCCAGCAGATTCGCCACTACCCTTTGTCTCCTTCGACCGGACTACCCGGCCGAAAGGCAAACGTAATGGCTTATCCCTTTCACGCTGCGCTGGCGGTATTTGAAGCGCCCTTCACTGGCGGCATTTGGGCGCCCCATGACACGAATTAAACACAATCGGGCTCTGATCGACAATGCCGTGGGCCGGGTTGCCCTTCAGGCGAACCACACCACCCGTACAGGCATGCTTCGGAAGAATCTTGCCCTTCTCGGCCGCGATTCCATCAGTCCAGAATCGCACCTTCACCTCAATCATTTTCTGCCCATGCCGTGCTTCGCGTGATCCCATGTTCTCTGGTTCGGCCATCGGATTCTCCTTGGATGCCAACTTGTGGTTACCATTGAATGATTACGAGCTACCTGCTCTTGGTCCAGAACTGGAGCCCAGGAAGGACACGCTTTGAAAAGTCGATGATGTTCAATGCCTTGACCTTCGCCAACGAATCGCGGCTATCTGCGCCCGGCCGGCCCTACTGATGGTCGAAGTGTTGAGGTACATCCAGATAGTCCGATGATCGAAAGAATGGTTTCATCAGGTTTGCAAGGCTTGGATCCGCTCGACGAATGCTCTTGAGGTGGTGAAGTGTTCGTTTATCGACTTCGATACCGTCCGCATAAAGCACTAGCGGAGCAATGTAGCTGTCGCCAAGATCGCTGCCCGATATTCGGTCTGCCTTATTCTGGAGCAACGCGAGACGCCGTTCCACGGCATAGGATGGCAGTGTATCGGGTGGGATGTCCCGCACATGCACATCGCGGGGAGGATTCAACTTGTCTCCTAATGATTTGAGTCTCTGTGCATAAACTGCAAGCTCCCCGATTTCATCTACCGTCGTTTCAGGACCTACCAGTTCCACCGGGACTCCTGCGGTTTCGAGCAGGCGTTGAATTGGATTCCCACCCAAAGCATCAATTGCCTGTATACGTTTGAGTGTGTTGTTGGCAAAACCACTCGCGATCTTGCCCGCGTGATCTAGTCGCTTGTCACCATGTCGGTGCAATTGTCGTTCCATCTCCTCTGCAAAGCGTTTCATATAACCTGCCCTTTTCTCCGCGGGGCGCCGAGGTGACTCTAGCAAATCACACAGCCTAAGTTCGTTGTTCCCGGCTGGGCGTGTCCTCGCAACAGATGCAACGTACTTTTCCTGCTCGTGCTGGCGTTTAGCCTCACCTTGAATGGCCGACCAAAGGCGACTGTCTTCTACAAACAGGTCGGCGCCAACGCCAGTTTCCCAAAGCCCCGGCCGAACCCTCTGAATGATCTCACGCCAACTGCGGGCTGAATGGTGAACCACCGTGTCAAGTTCACGGGTCAGCAGGTCGACAGGACTGCCGGGGAACCATGTGCGGTCATACGGGCGCAACCATGCGATCAGTCGAAGACACCGCAGAAACCGTAACCGATCTCGAACGATATCGCCGTTATCATGTCTGAGAAGCTCACTGACATGAGTCAATGTGAAAGCGATGAAAACCCCACGTTCCATCAACGCTGTGAGGAACGCCCGGGCTTTGCCTTTCGCCGCTTCGTCTCGGCTCCAATAGTCACGAGACACTTTCCCCAGCGTTGACGAATCGAGTACGGCGATCTTAGGAACTGCCAATGCCATTCAAGCTACCATGATAAAGTACTCTTAACCGCCACGACGAATAGAATTATACCGAATCTCAGCTGCGCATCTGGAAACGTGAGACACGACTGGATCGAATCGTACGGGCTCTGCCAAGGAAGATGGTCACATCCCCTCACGCTCGAATACAGTCCTCCGTGATCAGCGGCTTTGGGTCGACATAGCTGAAACCCCTCCTCACCTCGGACCACGTACTCCAGCCCCCAACGCAATACCACTTTACCCGATATGATGGCTCGACTTGCCCCCGAAATCCTCGGAATTGAACTAATGGTGTTGCCATTCTCCATAGTCAAGCTAAGCTGTTTGACTATTGCGGTGGTTGGAAAAACGGAAGGCGCAGAGGTTCGGACCCCGAAGCACCACAATGTTGTGACGGTTCAAGTCCGGTGCACCGGAGCGTTTTATGAAATGCGAAACGCCCACTGAGAGTACTGGCCCCAGTGGCGAGGCCAAGCACGACTTCTCTTGGTTGGCCGACCTGAAATCGTGTCCTCCACCAGATGCGCAGCCAATCGATGGGACGTTCTACGTGTTCCATGATTTCGATCCTCCCTCTACCGAGGCCGACTTTAGAACTGCTGCCCAACGTGGTCAGTTCGAAAGCTTAGACGAGTGCGCAAGACGCTCGAATTCAGTCTGGTCGGATTTGGCTGCCCTCAAGGGGCGTGTTGCGGATCTCAAGAAGCGGTACCCATTACGTCCGTTTTACATCTCTGAGGGGCATGTTAAGAAGGAACATGGCGTGGTGAAGGATAGCGACAAATCGCATTGCTCTTTCTGGGTGTGCGGGAGGACGTGCATGCACGCAATTTTCAAGCGACGGGTGGTCTAAGGTGCCTCTCTGGGAGATCAAATCATCGCCTGTGCCGCACGAGTTTGGCATGGTTCGGCCGATCGACGTGCTGATTGAGTTTGATGGTCCACTGACCTTCACTTTCGAACGACGTGATGGTGGATTGGCGTTGGCGCATCTTGCAGCAGTTGGCACATCCGCACGGAGGTATCTCGCGTCAAACACCAGCAAGTACATAGTGAGTGATCTGAAGGGTGGTCTGCTCTCGATTCGGGAGGCTTTACAACGATCACAGCTCTGGATTATCGATGTTTCCTCCGATGGCGTCATCGCCGCAGCTTGGCACGCAACGTCTGACAACCTCCCGGAGGGTGCGTTGCCCGCAGAAGGCGTGCTATTGACGCCAGAGTTGGAGAATAAACAAGCCGCGGATGACAAACTGGCGCGATTTGTTCGATCAGCTACGGATGGGCAAATTGCGTTCGGCGGAGCACCCGTGGAACACCACAGCATAGAATTAGGTTTTTACGGCAAGTTCTGTGATCGGGCCAACGAGCTACTGAAGCAGATTGCGGCAAATCTTGGGCTTCAGAAATCGCCACCGTTGTATGTTGGAATGTCGTTTCAGTCGTCGTATGGCGTTGAACTGCGTTTGGGGCAAACGGAGCCAGCATTCGATGACATGTTCGTGAAGGAATTCGATGATGCTGACAAGGCTCGCGAAGCGTTTGACCAGATGATGGCGATGTTGATGGACGAACAGCAGCGCCCGGAAGCCATCACGATGGTAAAGACTTCACAGCCCGTGCGTCATGAGTTCGGGAAGATCTTGGAGCTGATCTCCACGCACACTGCAACGATTGTGGTTCGAACACGAACCCAGCCAGAAGAGCGAAAGCTGTCGGATGGTCAAGCTGCCGATCGCCTAGTGCGGGTCCGGCGTCTCGGATATCCGTACAACTATCTCTATGTGACCGGAATTCTGATCGGTGGGCTAACAAAGAAGAGCAATCGAACCGAACCGAATTTCGTCATTCGTGTTCAAAAAGACAAACGCGATCAAGACTTTCGTGGCCCTGTATCTCCGGGCGCGATTCAGAAGCTGGGCCTTGTTAGTTTAGAAAGCCCAGTACGAGCCAAGCTCAGCATCACCGATGAAGACGGGAAAGACCAGTCGTACACGCTGGAGGATATCGATCCGGTATCCGATAACGAACCGCATAGCATCTCCTAACAGACGTAGCCGACTCCGGTGATTGCCCCCTGCCGTATCGGGGCACCAGAATTGTGCGCTTGGCATCGTTGCCTATCAGTGAAGCCATCGCACGTTCAGGATACGGTTACTGCTCGTGCGAACCAGGCGGCGAGTGTTGCAGCATCATTGGGAGGCAGCTTGCCAATGGAGAGGCAACGAAGGCCATGCCGGGTGAGTTCTCGCTTGCACTTGGTCACTGATCCCTCCTGAACGCCGTCGTAGCCAAATATCAGCAGCGGCACGTCTGAGACGATTGAAACTGGCTCGGGCAGACTAAGACCGAATAGCTTGTTCATTCCCAGCACATAACGCCCGTATGCCCCCAGCACATTCTCTCGCTGCGCCGCCAATTGATCTTTGTATCGCAGCACCTGGGTGACAACAGGTGGCACCGATGTCTCGGCGGCTCGAATTGCTGGGTTCACGTAACGCTTTGCTTCGACAAACATCAGTGTGCGGGTTTCTGTGTCGAACAAAACCACATCAATGCGGTCTTGAACGTCCTCCGTCGCGTCGTCTCGTGTGCGGGCATCGAAAGAAGCTTCGAGATCCAGCACGACAAACCTTGCCTTACCGATGGCAAAGCTGTGGCGACCATACAATTCCGCCATGCCCCTCGCTTCATCACCGGCGTAGAGGGCACACAGCGACTTGATGCTCCCGTACCCCGATCTGAAGTCCCTGATTGGGACCAGCTTTACCAGATCGCTCTCGTGAATCTCGGGCCTAAGCTCATGGACGTTGGCGAACGAAGCGGTGTATTTCAGATTTGTCCTGAAGCCGGTGTCATCGTAGGAGAACAGCTTCCCCCCTCGATAATAGAAGTCGACACGGTCCTCTCGAATTGCGGGAAAGACCCGCCGGGCACCTGCCCGCATTTCGCAAGCCGAACGTGCGATATCGGGGCGCAGCTGCTCCTTGAAGAGCGGCTCGGCCTGCAGGCGTCCGATCAGTTTATCAGGGAGATATCGGTCGAAACGCCTGATGGGTGCTCTCACGGGCAACCTTCCTTTACGGATACGCTCTAGTACGCAGTGCCATCGCCCCCCGAACGGCGTCGGATATGAACGGGTCCACAAGCGTGTCAGAAAACGACTCAAAGGCAAAGTCTAACGTGACTCCCGCCTTGCCGAATCGACGTGCGTACTGGCTCAGGCCGAAGTTCAGTTTCTCTTCGAGCCAACGAAGACAGATGACATCTCGATGATAGTAGGAGTGTGGTGCAAGCACTCGCAGTTCGACGTGGGGCACCGTCAACATTGGCAGTTGCTCCGCTCCGTAATTCATCTCATCAAGGTGCAGACGGGTGAAACAGTTCAGGACGCCCCTCAACAGAATCTCAATAGCCGCAAACACAGGCGTATTTGATCGCCACTTCAACTCGATGAAAGTGAATGTGTCCGGGAGCAAACGATGCACGAGGTCAATGTTCCGGGCCTTGTCATGTGACGGTCCACAGCATCCCGATGCCGTTGGGACGTTGTTCATCCACTTACCTACACCCATTGCTTTCACGATCTCTCTTTCCAGTTTGACCTCCAATCCTTTGCGGTCCTGTTTGTAGTCCACGTTATACTTGCATCGCCAGTTTTGCCCCGACGGCACTTTGCGGTAAGCCCGATCTGTCCAGTTCTCGGTAACCCGAGCGTGAAGATCGCCCAAAAGCTTTAGCGGATCGCCAGTCCGTGTTTCGAGATCATGCAGCAGATACGTTGTTCGAGTTCCGTATCGTTGGTACTTGCCTGCTTCCGTCACGCCGAAGAAGCCATCAATGATGTCGTCACACCCATGCAAAATGGATTGGTAACTCATCAGACTTCCCACCACTCTCTATCAGTTGTACGCCGCACATTCCCAAACACTTCCTCGAACCTTTCCGGCTGTTCCGTATGAATCGGCACCAAGGGCGCCTGCTGGAACGCTTTCCTCAACTTCACCAAGTCCTCTACAGCAGCATGACCGGAGGTGTGGCACTCGTCCAGTGGAATGTCATTCCGCAGAAGCCATTCGAGGAATGGCTTCTGCTTCTGATCCTTCAGGTAGCCCGACCACATTGAGTAGATCAGGCGAGCACCTTCCAGGCAACCCAGCTTCTCGATCTCTGCAGCCATCGTAGGGCGAAAGAGCATGACCGAGGACGGTGCCGCCGCCGCAAGCTCGTGGTCGTAGATCCGGAAAGGCTTGTAGAGGTCTGAGACATCAAATCGCTTCTTCCACTTGATCTGCCGCCTCTGGCCGGCTGGCAGGAAGACCTTGGCGTGCTTCTCGCACGCACCCAGAATCGCCTTGTTCTCTGTCGCCCGCAGGATGTGGGCGGTGTACATGTCGAGAATCAGCGTGCGCCCCGTCCTCATACATGCCTTCAGGACGCTCGTGATCCGGTCGATGTTCTGGCCCGAACACCACACCAGCGGCATGCCCGTGGTGTTCCTGAATAAGTCCACGAACCTGTCTTCAAGCTCCGCTTCGGTTGGATAGGAGCCGTGGGAGTCCCGCCTGCCGAGGGTCGTCCCTTCCATAAGCAGCACATCCACCTGCTTGGGCGGGAGGCGCAGGAGCTTGTGGAATAGCTTCCCCTTGCGTCCGTGCGCCCGCAGATCGCCGCTGTAGAAGAGAGCGACACCATCAGCTTCAACGTGGATGGCGTAAGCGTCGAAGGCCGAGTGATCCACCAGATAGGGCGTGATGGTGAATGGGCCAAGGGTGAACGGGATACGGTCCACGAGATGGATGACATTCTGTAGGTTCAATCCCGAAGGTGTGAAGATACCTGCGGCCCCAAGGATTGCCGCCGCCCCTTTGCCGATGGCAAACAGCGTCTCCTTGGGCAACCGGTAGGCCAGCCCATAGTGGTCTTGATGCGGATGGGAGATGATGACGCCCAAGAGGGACGGGGCAGGCTGGGCGAACCCCTTCACGGGATGCATCTCGAACTGGTCAGGATCTTCCACATCAAGTGGAACACCCACGTCCAGCACGATCCGCTTGCCCTGTGCCTCGATCTCAATGCAGGTGCCGCCGATCTCCTTGGTTCCTCTGTGAATGCATGCTCTCATATTCAGTCCACCTTCACGAGATTGGCGAGATCATCGTCCGGGAAGCTACTGGGGCCATGGTCCTGACAGCGGGACGGTCGTGCGGTCACGGTGACATCGTACATTGGAGTGGAGCAGGTGCCACTCCGATGCCTCCTGATCACTCGGCTGGTCGTCCTACGTTTGTGGAATATCATGCAGGCGTGGACATCAACGATCGAGAAGAACTCGGGATCTGGGCACACCAGGTGTGGTTGACAGTTAAGAAGCAGCAACGCAAGGCTGGCCTGCCGGTCAACAAGCCTGATCTAGCCCTCTGGGAGGAATTGACCGAATCGGCGAGAGAAGTATTCCGCAAGAGCGGCGAGAGTCTGCTGGCGAACAAGAAGGCAAAGGAGAACTACGAGGCCATGTGGCTCGCCGAAATGCCGCGGGTACGAAAGGAAATGGGGGAGAAGGCGTTCAGAGCTAAGCTGTTTGAAGTCTGCGTCGCCCAAGCAGTAAGTCGGATCGCTCCACAGATGACAGAGGCGGAGCAGTATCGAGCGACTGACGTGATCGTGAAGATGGCTGGAATGCTGGAGGTCCCAGCAGAAGGCAGTGTTGCTTCTCCGCCGCAATCCAAATGAGCGGTAGCCGGCTGCATACCTCTCAGTGGGATGCCGAGAAAGGACGATCCCACAGTTCGGGCGAGAGCCTCACCATGGGTAGGATCCGCTACGCCCATTTCCCTTCGCCGATCTTGAATGGCCCAATGGAAGCCGGTGGCAAACGGGCAATCGGAAGTGCCACGGGCTCAAGGGTACCCGCGAAGCGAAGAGGAGAGTTTCTGCAGAATAGCTCCGCCGAGAGCTAGCTTCGACCGACCATAGCATTAGAATGATACGAAATTCACGCGGGAAGGATGGCCATGGTGGAAGGCATTGAAGTTCCCTCTGTAGTCCGTCGGTACCAGCAACGATGTTTCCAGAACTACGCCAAGTACGTGGGCCGACCCCAGTCCTATAAGTACCCGGATGGCAATCTCATTCGGCCGGTTCCGCCGGTGCAGGCCATTCAGGGCAGCGTGATGATCGTTGGAGCATACCGAATCCGATGACCATGGAGACCAAGCAGGAGAGAGCTAATGCGATACTGGCTATTCCAGGTAGTGCTCCAGTTCCCCGAAGTCTGGCCCAAGCGACTCGAAGCTGAGATGGATCTAGCAACGGAGAGGAGATCATGAGCAGAATTGAAGAGCTATTGGAGCGGTTGGTTGAGCAGAACGACGACATAATTCAACGCCTTGATGCAATCGTATCGGAGGTCAATTGGACGACCGATGGGGCGAGTGCAAAGCTGATACTGGAGGCTCTGGAGAGGATTGAGGCAAATACCAGCAACTCGTGACCAGACCGACCCAAGATGTTGGCGACACCTAGCGGCATCGCCGGAACCGGGAGACAGAGTGGCAGACGTGATAGATATCGCCCAAGAGATTGACCGGCACCGAAAGCGGTTGCTGGACCTGACCACCAACAACCGGCTCCTGGCCTACAGGAAAAGCCGCACGCGGACGCTTCAGATTGTTGACGAGCTGCCGGATCAGATATTCGCTCGACTTGTTGCCTCTGGCAAGGAGTTCAGCTTCCTGCCAACACTAGAAGAGGACAGAATAGAATTCGAGCCGAATGTATGGGAGCTGCCCGAGAGCAATGGTCCGCGGCGAAAGGAGCATTTCGATAGTTCCCTGCAGACTGGCCTGTCCGAAGAAAGGCTCGACAAAGTCCTAAAGACGATGCGGACGGATGCAATCACCGCAATTCAGGAAACGGGCGTCAATCTCCTATACCTGGCCCTCGGGCTCCTGGAGTGGTTTGAAGACAAGAACTCCAACCGCACGCTGCTGGCCCCTCTGATTCTCGTACCCGTGAAAATCGACCGAAACTTCGACAGCCGCTCCCACCGCTGGCGTTACATGATCACACACAGCGGCGAGGAGGTGCAGTCCAATCTATGCCTCCAGAAACGAATGGAGCAGGACTTTGGGATACAGATTCCGGACTGGACGGATGAGCTGACCCCGGAGCAGTACTTCGAATCGCTCTCTGAGGTCGTAGAGGATCAGGAACGGTGGAAGGTACGCCGGGAAGCACTAATCGGATTCTTTTCATTCCGCAAGCTGCTCATGTACTTGGATCTCGACCCGAAGAAATGGACAGGAGAGCACTCTCTCGATAACAACGCCGTTCTACGACAAATCGTATCAGGGTCTTCGCTCGACAGTGGAGCACCCGTATTCCTCGATGATTATGAGATCGATGGCAATCCGAAAGCCGAGGCCATCAAGCTCGTTACCGACGCTGATAGCTCGCAACACTCTGCACTGTGCGACATCATGGACGGGAAGAACCTCGTGATCGAAGGACCGCCAGGAACAGGGAAATCCCAGACTATTACCAACGCGATAGCAGCTGCTTTGGCAGCGGGCAAAACGGTTCTCTTCGTATCAGAGAAACTAGCCGCACTGGAAGTTGTTCGCCACAACCTGGAGAAGCTGGGGCTGGCCGCTTTCTGCCTCGAACTACATAGTGAGGGTGCGAAACCCCAGAAGGTATTCGCGAACCTGCTCCAACGCCTGGCACTACACTGCAGCGCACCAGAAGAGATTGAGCAAAAACGACGCCAGCTACAACTCGCCAAGAAACGCCTGCAGGACTACCTGGCAGTCTGTCGACAACCGGTGGGACCGCGAAACGAGACCGTCTATCAGATTTTCTGGCGAGTAGTGGAATTCCGGACACGAAATGTACCGTTCCTCAGGACGGCAACAATCTCCACTGATCTGTCACCAGAAGCGTTTGATCTACGGCTAGAGGTACTGAAAGAGCTTGGCAAGCACGTAGCCGAAGTCGGCCTTCCTAACTCTCATGCCTGGTTCGGCTTCAGCACGACTCGCGTTTATCCGCACAACACGGACGACTTGGCGATCAGCCTGGCCGATCTGACCGTCCAGGCCAAAGCTCTAGCCGATTCTTTGACTATGGCGGCGACCGAAGTGCCATCACGTCCGTGCGAGTTGCTTGAGCATTGCCAGCTTTTGAGTACGCAAACTTTGAGCCAACTCCATCCCCCGCCTGAGATGGACATGACGTTGGCCCGTCATCTTCAGACCAAGTCCGATCGAGACACCGCTCTAGAGCTGGCAAAGGACCTCCAGGACCTGGCCAACGCTGAACAAACCTCCACCGGCCACCTGCTGACGAGTGTCGCCGAATCAAGAGCAGCGGCGGATGATCTGTCCGATCTGCTTCAGAACAAGATCCCGAAGCCGCTGTGCGACCTGAGCCTCCAGTCCGTGCAGAAGCTGACTGCCGCATTGGAGAACATTTGTACGCTGCTGGGTAACGGCGAAGCTCATCGCGGCACACTTGCTGATCTGGGACATGAGAAACCACAATCAGTAAGAGAGCTGCGGGCCAGTATTGAACGACATCGTCTCGTAATGCACGCGGTCGTGCAATCACCCACCGATCTAGTCCCCGAGCTATTCATGTCGTGGACGGAACAGCGATTCGTCGAGGCCGCCGAACGACAGAAGCGGTTGGTGGAACGTCAATCCAGCCTCGCCATCCGCTTTGAGATCTCCGATGCCCCGGCCGTTGAGGACCTGCAGCACCACCGACGCGTCCTCCGGAAGAGTGCCGGATCACTATTGCGACTCTTCGATCGCGAGTATCGGTCCACAAGGCGGAACATGCGGACGTTCCTTCGTCCCAAAGCCAAAGCCACATGCGTTCAAATGGCGGATGACCTTCAGGAGCTTGAACATTGGCTTGTGGACAGACAGCAGTTCTCAAAGGACGCAGTGTTCGTCAAACACTTTGGCCCAGTGTTCAAGGGATTCGAGTCAGACTGGGAACGTCTTGAGACACTCATCCGATGGGCAAAGACCGTCAAACAATTCGGCCTAGGGTATGCCGAGGCAACTCGCCTGATCTCCAGCCGCAATGCACACTCGGCTCCCCCCGATCCGAACGATCTGAACAACTTCGTCAACGCTCTCCTGAAGGAGGTGGCAGACTCGGGTGCGGCAGACGCTCTCATCGATAGCAGTCATTCGGCTCAAACTGTCATGTTTGACACACTGAAAGCCCGGGCCGCGATGCTGCTTGAGGTGCTGAGGCGCGTGTTGCTCCTGTCGGGGAGTTTCTCCTTCGAGACCACAAGCACGCTAAGGCAGGTGTCACAGGTCGTTGACGCGGTGGCTCTCGCGACATCACTACGAGAAGCAGTAACCGGCAACCCGTCCTATATACGCCTCTGCGGGAACAAGAATCCGTTGGACTTCAAGTCTGCGGATGTACGGACGGCCATACAGTGGACCGGAACACTGGCACAAATGAATCTGCCGAAGACCGTGCTAGTATGGCTATCCGAGGAGCTGACACGTCGACCACAGCAACTAGCGAGCATCTTAACGCAGCTCCGTACATTGGTGGACCAGGTGAACCAGCAACGTGTCTCACTTTCGACCTTTGGCGTGGCCGCAGAGGAATTCCTATGTCTCGGTCAGGACGCTGAGGATATTACCTGCCAGAAGACATTAGCTCGGTTGGTTGCACATTTGAGCGAGGTACAGAGTTGGAGCATATTTTCCAGGGCGTTGGCCCGAGCAGACGAACTCGGTCTAGCAGCGTTTTGCGAAGCGATAGTCACCGGTGGCTTGAATAGTTCCAATCTGGTTGAGAGCTTTGAGCAAACATTTCACGAAAGGCTAGCTCAGCAGCTCGTTCTCGACAATCCCGATCTAGCCAACTTCTCTCGACAGCGACTCGAAACTGCTAGAGCTGATCTGCAGCGGCTGGATCAGGAGCTCATCGCCCTGAACCGGCGGGAAATCGCCGTAGAAACGGCAAGCCGAAGGCCTCCGTTGGGCATCACGTCTGGCCGCGTCGCGGAACTGACCGAACTGGGGCTCATCCACAGAGAGGTGCAGAAACAAAAGCGTCACTGCAAAATCCGGGATCTCGTCCGTCGTGCGGGGCGTGCCGTCCAGGCCCTCAAGCCCTGTTTTATGATGAGTCCTTTGTCCGTTGCCCAGTTTCTTCCGCCCGGCGAGCTCAAGTTCGACATCGTTCTTATGGACGAAGCTTCCCAGATCCGTCCAGAGGACGCACTGGGGACTGTCGTGCGGGCAAAGCAGTTGGTGGTGGTCGGCGACCCGAAGCAGTTACCGCCAACCTCTTTCTTCGACCGCATCGCTGATGACGAAGTCCAGGAAGATGAAGAGACACTGCTCGATGACACAGAATCCATTCTCGAAGTCTCGATGAAAGCCTTTGCAAACGTGCGGCGCCTGAAATGGCACTACCGAAGCCATCACGAGTCCCTCATCGCCTTCTCCAACGAGAAGTTCTACGACAATGATCTGGTGGTTTTCCCTTCGCCCACGCGTGGTGCCGGGCAACTCGGTCTTCACTTTCACTTCGTCGAAGGTGGCACCTTCGTGGGAGGCTGCAATCCGATTGAAGCTGATCAGGTAGCCCGGGCAATCGTGGAACATGCGAAGCGTTCCCCTGACCAGACGCTGGGAGTGGGAGCATTCAATCTGCTGCAACGTGAGGCAATACAGGACCGTCTGGATAGCATCTGCGGCGAAGACTCAGCCGGAAGAGAGGCAGTAGGTAAATTGCTTGAAGCTGCCGATCCACTGTTTATTAAGAACCTTGAGAATCTCCAGGGCGATGAGCGAGATGTTATTTTCATCTCCTACACATACGGCCTCGACCCGGCATCCGGAAAGGTGATGAACCGTTTCGGGCCCATGAACTCACAACACGGCTGGCGGCGGCTGAATGTACTCGTAACGCGTGCACGTCGGCGTGTTGAGGTCTATTCGTCGATGCAACCCGAGCAAATCCTTGGTGGACCAGAGCGGGGGCGGGGGCCCAACAGCATGCGAGATTACCTGGAATTTGCAAAGACAGGTCTCCTTGCCGATCACGGGGCAAGAAGCGGGCGGGAGCCCGATTCACCATTCGAGGTCGCTGTCGCAAGTGTCGTTCGGCGACTCGGGTTCGCGGCGGTGCCCCAGGTCGGCGTCGCCGGCTATTTCATCGATGTCGGGGTGCTCCTCCCGGGCTCAAACGACGAATTTCTTCTCGGAATCGAATGCGATGGCGCCGCATATCACTCCGCCAAGTCTGCCCGAGACAGGGACCGCCTCCGTGAGGAAGTGCTCTGCAAGCGAGGATGGAAGCTGCACCGAATCTGGTCTACAGACTGGTACATGAATCAGCATGCAGAGGAGAACCGATTGGAGTGGATCATTAAGAAAACGCTCTCCGCCAACCTCCGTGACTGATGGTGTTTCAAGCGTCGCCGCACCCGATAGAGAAGGAGAGACAGTATGGCAATAGCAAAAGACAAAGAACTCAAGCCGCTCTATGACGCGGCACAGCGATTTGTGGATGTGGCCCTAAAGGGTCAAGACTCGCTGTTCACTCCGGGAAAGCCCATCTGGAGTGATGCCACCATTCAGGATCTCTATACGAAATTCGTTGAGCATCCCGATACTGGACATGATTCATTCGAACAGAAGTTGGAGAAGCAGCTGAATGGGGCTCCCGCTGACACATACCAACTGGCCGCGGAGCTAATCTACATCCACCTGTTGCCCGGCGCCAGCACGGGCGGCGAACGCAAGCGTGAGTTGATCAACACCGTTCTGAACTGGTCACCTGCCCCTGTCGGAATTCCTGAGGAACTCTCGCAGGCATTGGACGTGGGGCTTGCTTCAGAAGGGATGGCCTTTCGCACCCGTCGTCCTGACCTACTGATATACCTGATCAACTTCATGCGAGCGTGGCGAACGTTGAGCAGCGAGAAGCGGCAGGAAGCTCTCCGCGACCCATGGGCCTTCAAGACAATTGCCTTCAGCGTAAGCACGTTCGGTGCACGCAGCCAGGCGGAGATCCTGCTGCACTTGGTCCATCCGCATTCGTTCGAAGACATTATGTCTGAGAAGTACAAATCGAAGATTCGCGACGGCTTCAAGGAATTGTTCACGCCGAGCACGAATGATATTGATCGGCAGATCCTGCAGATCCGACAAGCTCTTGAAAAGCACTATGGCGGACCAGTCAGTTTCTTTGACCCGAAGATTCGCGAGCAATGGGACCCCGACGAGAAACCGTGGGATCTCCTGGTGAAACACGCAAAGCAGTTCTATCGCCTGCCGAACTTTGATGAGAACGAGCGCGACTACAAGCTACGAATTGCCGAGAAGGTGAAGCCGCTACTTGAGGCACTGAGCCATGAAGACGATGGCATCCCTGACCAGCTCCGCAAGCTGATGCGGACGAGGGACCAGAATATTGTCCGATGGCAGGACTTCGAGCCTTTCATTGACTGGTACAAGAAGAGCCAACCAGTATCTCACATGGCCATCGGGCGTCTTCTTAGCAACAGCGGGTCTCTTGCCGATCGCATTAGGAGCTTTCTCAGCCATGTACCCAAGGACGTCCTTAAGGCGCCGGCAAGCCGCACAACCTTCTGTTCGTTTATTCTTTTCTGCACTGACCCCAAGCACTACGTCCCCTTCATGACCCGGGTCTTTGAGTGGGGCTACAAAGTCACGGGCTACCCAACGCCTTCAAACGATGCTGACGAGGCGGACCGGTACCTCCATGCCATCGCATTCCTGGAGCAGATGCTGAAGGAGTGCGGCAGTCGTAACTTGCCGCTCCGCGATCTGCTCGATGCCCAGGGACTTCTCTATGCCATGGCCAAGTACGAAAACAAACCAGAGGCGATGGCTGAGAACGACTGGCTCTCATTCCTCCAGTTCGCCAAGGGGCGTCCTGATCTCGATGAAGAGGATCAGGACGAAGAGGACGAGACGCCAGCCGGAGCCGTTGAACCGCCGCTGTCAGGACAGGGGCTCGTTACCTCCGATCCTGTTGGTGAGCTCCTTCTGCAACGCACGAACGTAGTGCTCTACGGACCGCCAGGCACCGGCAAGACTCACGCATCGCTGAAGCTGGCGGAGAACTGGAGGAAATGGCAGGGACAGCAAAGCGTCTTCCAAGTCACCTTTCACCCAACCTTCGCCTATGAGGATTTCGTTGAAGGATTCAGGCCCAACTCGTCGGGGCGGTTTGAACTCCGCAGCGGCATCTTCGTGAACGCCTGCAACCAGGCACACAAAGAGCCAAGCCGGAAGTACCTCCTAATCGTGGATGAACTCAACCGTGGTGACGTCGCCAGGATATTGGGAGAGCTCATCACGTTGATCGAGCCCGATAAACGACACATTGGCGCCAGGAGGAAACTCCCCTATTCACAACAGGATTTCTGGGTTCCGCCAAATCTTTACCTCTTGGGTACAATGAACACCGCGGACCGAAGCATCAGTCTGCTCGACATCGCCATTCGCCGCCGGTTCTGTTTCATGGAATGCCGCCCTGATCCGGACATCGTCCGAAAATCGGTTCGGCACCTGCACAAAGCTGAGGGCGTTGGATTGGCTGAGCTGATGGAGGCGATAAACAGGAGATTCGTACAGTCTGGGATTGACCGTGACCGAGCCCTTGGCCACAGCCACTTCCTCATCGTTCTGGACGAGCCCAAGCCGCTCGCCAGCCTGAGAAACCGGCTCCGCTACGACATCATTCCCCTTGTCGAAGAGTACTGTTACGCAAACCGATCCATGATGCGGACAATCCTCGGTCGGCTTGTGGATGAGAATGGAAATGTGGATGAGGAAGTGATGAAGACAGACAGCGAATTGGTGGATGCACTCAAGAGCATCATCAGCGGTACCCCAGACGGGCAGCCCCAGTGAGGACGTGATGCCATTGTGCCTAATCACTCTCCGCGAGTACGGCGAAGCCCCAATTCGGTACACCCTTACCGACCTCGTGTCCGCCGCAGGGATTCCCGCTGAGCGGCTAGCTCAACGTCTGAAGGAGCTTGTTTCACTCCGCCCAGTATTAGCGGATGGCAAGATCGCCATCGAGGCAGGAAGTGGAGTCGGCACCATACAGGTCGGTGACCTTCGTGTTGATGTCCAGCCCAGGCTTGCTGCGGCAGAAATGGTGACCCTGATCCGCTATGCCTACGGTGGCGATCTGGGATGGCAACGATCCGAAATCGGCTTGGATCGAGTAGGCTTGGATGAGCTGTTGTGCATTGTGCTGGCGGACGAACTCTCCTCCCTTCGGCAGAAAGGCCTGTCTCGTCAATACGTGAACCAGAGGGAGAAGCTGGAGGTCATGCGGGGCCGGCCCGACTTCCTGGCCAGCTTCCCATGGAATGACAAGGGGATGACCAACATCACTTGCCGGTATCATGAGCTGACCTGTGACAACCTGGATAATCAGTTGGTCCGGGCAGGATTAGAGCGGGCGGCATTAATGCAAACGCGTATCGCCACCCGTCGGCGGCTCCTGGAGCACCTCCAGGTGTGGAAGGCAATCGCGTCAACGAAGAACAACCCATCGGTGTCGGTTTTTACCGTCGCTCGAACCAGATACACGCGGCTATCGGAACACTATCGGCTCGCACACCACCTTTGTGAATTGGTCTTGGCGGCACAGACACCCTACTCCATCTACACGAGCGGCTCCGTCGTCACGTCCGGCCTTTGCTTGGACATGGCAGACCTATTCGAACTGTTTGTCACTCGGCTACTGAGAGAGCTGTTTGCAGACCGTGGCTTTACAGTGGCAGCACAGGCGCCGGATCGCGGAGCATTCCTGGATGCCGCCAGCCAAGTGTATCGACGGGTACGTCCTGACTTAGTTGTGTTCGAACGAGCCGCTCCTGTCGCCGTGATCGACGCGAAGTACAAGGACTACTGGAAAGCCGATAACGATACCGGCACTCCCGCAAAGCGAATCAGCAATGAGGATCTCTACCAGCTATTCTTCTACTCCGAGCGATTGCGAAACCGTTACGGACTGAAGAAAGCCCCGCCAGCATTCATCATCTCGCCTCTCCCGGCTGCAGACGAAAGAGAGAGAGCATTCGTGGTTCAAGAGCAGTTCCGCGACGTTCAGTGGCGTGCCGGGACCGGCGTTGCAGATAGCTCCATCCAACTCGTCCTTCTGCCCCTGACGGACCTGCTGAGAAGCATTCGGAGGAGTGGCTCCCCCGGCCCAGAGGCCGCTTGTCTCGTGCAGCAGATCCATCCAAAGCTGGCGAGGACCCATGCTGATGCCGACGAGGTGCCTGCTGAACCGGCATAACTGACGGAGGAAGCGATGAAGTACTGGTTGTTCCAAGCTGTTCCGAGCGTGTACGACCTACTCACCGAGATCACTGCCAGAAAGGGCGACGTCTGGCATCCCACGTGCCATATAGATGACATGAAGAAGGGAGACAAAGTTGTTCTCTGGCAGTCTGGACCGTCTGCTGGCGTTTACGGTTTCGCGGAGCTCACAACGGGTGCCTATGGAAGGCGTGGGCACAGTAGAGTGGGCATAGGCAAGATGGCCCTGCTACCACAGCCGATCTTCCGACGCGAACTGCTCAAGAACCGAATGTTCCGGAACTTCGGTGTTCTCCGGATGCCCCACGGAAGAAACCCATTCACCGTGAGTCCGTCTCAGTGGTCTGCTCTAAGCTCCATTTCAAGGAGCGAACACCTCAACATCTTTCGCAGTTACGGCCAACAGGAAAACCGGTTCACCAATGGACTCATCTGTCTCCTTCAATTGGCAGACCATGAAAAGGTGCCGCTCCTGAGTGCCCTACTAGACTGCCTTCCCCACGCGACGTTGCTTGGGCCTATACTCAGCTACCGTGTCCTGCGGGCTGTTGATGGGACGGCCGATGCAGAGCTCTGCAGCAAAGACTGCTGCATCCGAATCGAGACGAAGATCGAGCCACGAGCCCTGCGGGACGCTCAGATCATAGCTCATCTGAAGTCACTCGACCGTGTGGGGCAGAGACGAAAGATGCTGGTGTTGTTGACCCCTGACGACGGCCGCAGCAAGTACATACTGGGCATCCTCCGCAAGCACGGGAAGCGCGTGGCACACGTTGACTGGAACCGCGTATATCACCGCCTCGAGAGGGTCAAAGACGGTGCTAAAGGTGTAGTGCACGAATTGGTCAGGCAGTATGTCGACGAGATTCGAGGATGCATCCTTGAGCATGATTTCAAGGGTGTGCTGCTGAAGGTCAGGTTCGGTGAGCGGTCAGGTCTTAGTTCCAAAACGCTGATCCCGACCCTCCGTGACGAGGACTACTGGCACACACCAAGGAGATACGACAAGCTAGATGGGGGCGAACGAAAGCTGCTGTTGTACGACCCAGAGAAAGCCGCCATCGTTGCCGAGGCCGAGATTCGGGAGATCACCAGGGAGCCGTATCGCCGCCGTTTCCCTTGGAAGAACCGATTCAAGCCCGGCACTCGCCGGATCTTTCGCAATGGCATCGACCTTGAGACGATTCAGACAGTTCCGGGCCTTGAGAACTTCGGCTCTGGCCGGACGGGTGCTTGGCTACTGACGGGGCAGCAGTATCAGATGCTAATGAACAAGTCGTAACTGCAGCTCTTCTCAATCCTGTCCGCTGCCGAGTACACCCGCGGGCCGCTCTCCAGCAGATCGGACAGGCTGAAGCCATCCTGGCCGACAAAGAGTGGGCAGCCATTTCACAACAGAAGATCGCCGATCACGTCGGGTGCAGCGCAGCCGCCGTATCTGATGTCAAGTCATCTCTTAAGCGCTTAATAGATAAGCCGGAAACCCAGAAGGTTAACCGGATCGATGACGCACCGAAACCACTGCAGCCCTCACGGATGCTGATGGCTAAAAGAAGAAGTTTGCCCGCCTGTCTGTATTGAGTGAATCCCGCGACCGCCAGGATCGAGCGGGAAGACCCACCCGACGCAGTCGGCCGCGGGGCGGCTGCCGCTCAGATCATCCACGACCACCAGACGGCCCCCCGCCACCAGCAGGTTCTATGTAAGGTCGGCTTCCACCGGGAACGCAGATAACGCCGATCGCTCGTTGGTCCTCAGAGACGTGTGCTCCGGCGGACAGGGAGGACGGTGGCGGTCTGCCGCAGAAGCTTGAGGGTTTCGGTCTCAGGATCAAGCGCGCAGGCCCGGCAAAGGATGACGAACTCCACCAGGTCCACCCGCCGCTGTCCGGTCTCGATCCGGGCGATGTAGTTCTGTTCCCGGCCCACGGCAGCCGCCAACTGGCGCTGGGTCAACTTCGCCCGCTTGCGCATGTCGGCCACGGCAGCAACGAGGTCGCGGTGAGCGGCGGTGAACATCGACAAGACCATTGACGTACATCGTCGCCGTGTTTTCGTCTTGATCGCAAACTGCGATCAGCGTATCGTGCTGCTCTGCGTGGGAGTCGGGTCGCGCCCCAGGCACAATCAGTTCTGGTGCGGGCAATGCGGAATCCGGCCTTCCTGTGCTACTGAGGGCAAAAGCGATGGCCATGATCGACGTTCAGGTGGTGTGTGATGGCCGGGCTGAGCATCACGATGCATGAGCCCCCTTCCGCATCCGCGGATCGGTCTGACCGCTTCAGTCAGATCGGCTGGCCGATGTGAGCGTGGCGGCTTCTGCAGGAGGACATATGCAACCGGAAGTCCAGTGCCCAGAGTGCGGAACGTGGTACGTGGTCAAGGCGGACCTCTCCGGATCCTTCCTGAAGTGCAGCAAGTGCGGCCGGCAGTTCCGTGTACCCTACAAGTTCCATCACTTTCGCACCGAGGAAAACGACCGAACAGCCGCTCCGATCGAAAGTGTAGGCACCCCTCCAAAGCCGCTCGGCGGTGAGGCGAGCAAAGCGGCGCCAATGGGGGCACATCGCAACTGCGCAACGATCCCGTTGCCGGAACTCGTGAGTGACGTGTGGCTTCCCCTGGTGCTTGCGGTCGTGGGTTACAGCGTAGCGGTCTATGTACTCCTGCCCTTTGCTCTTGGCGGTCCTTCATCCAAGGCCGGCGGCTTCTTATTCACCGTCATGGCCCTGGCCTACTGCATTTTCGTCATACCATTGGTGCATAAAGCGTTCGAGGCAGCGTCACGGACACTGGAATTTGCACTTCCTGATGCTGCATGGCTCCAGTCAACTGCCATCTGCTCATTACCCTTGGCAGGGATCGCCCTCGGGTTGCGGCTGTCCCAGGATCACTTCTCTGGCGCGGCGGCAGGGCTGGTTGCTGGTGTGGTGCTGATGATTCCCGCGGCCTTGGCCATGCACCAGACGACTCCAGCGAAATCCGTACAGGCGGTGGCCATCGCGGCGATCGGTCTTGCTGCGAGCATCGCCATTAGCCTCGGCGTGGCGATCGGTCTGGCTTATCTGGTTCTGCCAATGTGGAACGTACAGTTGCCTTGGGATGTTGCATCGCCAGCGCCGACGGCGAGTGTCGTTCCAGAGACTGGTGCTCCGCTGCCGGCTGTGGCCCAGTCGGTCGCCCAGGAGGCAAAGAGAAGGCCAGCAACCGCGCCCCCATCGCCCAATGGGAACGCGACCATCGCAATGCCCGCCAGCCCCAAAGAGAAACTGGCAGCACCATCTGGTAGTACGATCGTTCCGTTGCCGCAGCCTGATTCTGGAGTACCTGGCGTGGAGGCAACGGCAAGTGCTGTCGCCCCCGGCGATGTTCGCGATACGCCACAGGCGCTCCCTGCCACACTCGTACGAGCAAGATATGGCGCTGGTGAGGCAATGATGGACGTGACCAAGCGAGTGGCGTTGCTGCTCCGGTCCAATGCAATGATCTGGGCTGATGCCGGATTTCTACAGGCGGGTCCCGTGATTCAGGGGGTGACCAGGAAGTTGGCCGTGGACGTATCCGTTGCAGGCCAGACGCTGACTCTTTCTGCATATGACGGTGGAGCACTCCGCGTCTGGGTACGCGCCAACACCGCGCGACAACGGTGTGTTGGTATCCCGGTGCGGCCCGGAGTGGAGGTTGTATCGGCTCGCTATGGTGCGGATATTCGTTGTGTAGATGCAACACGCAGTGTATCGCGACTGCTTAGCACTGATGGATTTGTCGTTGCATCGCCTTGGGGGCTTGGGATACGAGATCCAGCCGATGGAACTGTGAAGATACTCACCATCACGTTGGCAACTGAAAGCGAGATCATTGTAGTTCGTGTGACCGGGGACGACGGTCAAGCAGCCTTCACTAAGCCAAGTGAGGATACTTCGGCGCGAAATTCGCGAGATCAGAGACCATCGGTCGTCCCGCTTTTCGCGTCATCCGCAATGAGGGTGCCAACTCGCACGTTCTTGGCAGAGATGAAGCCTATCTGGATAAGCACGTACACAGATCAGAACTGGGGCTTTGGGACTCGGGGGTTCAACGGCAATCATCGGGACCGCACGCCAATCAGAGTGGCTGGCGTATCATCACCAAATGGATTGGGAATGCATCCTCCCCCGGGTGGCAGCTCATGGGTCAGCTACCCACTGGGTCGGCGTTTTCACCGTTTTGATGGACGGGTCGCGATCAATGATACTAGCCCGGGAAGCCATTCATGGCTGACGTTCGTTGTCGCGGGTGATGGAACCGAGTTGTGGCGATCAAAGCCCATCAGACTTTCTGGACGATCTGAGGAATTCAGCGTCGATGTCAGCAACGTCGACGAACTCGATCTGGTGGTCATTTGCCCTGGTGACCATGGCGATGCGCATGCGGTATGGGTTGAGCCGGTTGTATACACTGTGGACGGTGCTCCGCTGTCTGTGGGGACAGAGGGCGCTGGAGCTTCATCGATCTCCACTTGGAATACGAAGCTTGATGGCAAGAGCAGCGGCAACGGCGAGGCAGTTAAGGTCGAATCACAGCCGACCATCGCTGTTGCGCGAAACGTGATTAGCGCGCCACAGAACTTGCTTAGAACAGTCGACATAAAGAGAGACGTGGTCTGGGGCGTCTGGCAGATGGACAACGGGGTGCTCGTCTCGGATGCGGGGCAGTGCTCAAGACTTGAGTTTCCCTTTGAACCGCCCGCCGAGTACGACTACAAGGTGGTTCTGACGCGGCGAAGCGGCAACGACTGCGCATATATCCTTTGCTATGCCGCTGGCCGCCAGTTCATCTGGGCCATCGGTGCGGGGGGAAACACGGTTGCTGGATTCCCGCTCACGGGAGGGCCGAACCCCAGCAACAAACCGTTCGGCCTTGTGAACGGAAGGAAGTATACATGCGTTGTAAAGGTGCGACGAGACAGTGTTCGGGGATTTGTCGACGGCAGACTCCTGTGCGAACTCCGGACCAACTACCAGAACGTCTCGTGGCCTGACTACATGAAGCTGCACCATGATTACACTGTTGGAGTTGGCAGCTATTGCAGCAGCATTGCGTTTCATTCCGTGGAGATCAGCCCAGTCCGTCCGGACGACCCGGGGGCTGAAAGACACTGAGGGGGACAGGGTCACCAGTTTCGTCTGACTCACGTTCAGGGTGCCAACATCATTCAGCACATTCACGATGGCGCACTCAAAGCGCCGTGGCCCTCACTTCGCTGATGGCTAAAAGAAAAAGTGGCAGAGCCGCCCAGTGTTCTGAGCAAATCCCGCGACCGCCCCTGAGCGGGAGAGGTAACGTTCCTCTCCCGCCCAAGCTCGCAATCATCCGACGTGGCTTGCCTATGCCGTCGCCACCAGCTCACTGGAGAGCAGATTGAGCATCAAGTCAGCTTCAACCGGCAGTGCACGCAGCCAGCGGGCAAACTGCCCCACTATCATCCCGGCAGCGATGTTGGCGGTGTATATGGTGCTCTTCGCCGTGCAGGCCCCCTGGAACGCTTCGGTCTGTGCGAACAATGTCGTGGGATAGTGCTTGCGGCTGGCATGATCGCCTGCCGCTAGCACCCGGATCACCTCAGCACTCATCCGCCCATCGACAAACAGCCGGGTGCGATCCCTCACCGCCTCCCAGATCAGCTTCCGGGTGGCGATCGAGTCGACGCAGCAGAACAGCACCTCCCCCACCTCCATGCTGCGTCGAAAACGCTCGGGGTATTGCTCGATGGCGATCCCGGAGTGCATCTGCCGGCAGAGATCCGCCGTCGCCTGCACCTTTGCCCGGCCCAGGTCGACCTCCAGATACCCCTGCGATGCCAGGTTGGCCGCTTCGACGGTATCCGGGTCCACCAACTGCATGTGGGGCACGCCGATGGCCGCAAGCTGTAACGCCACCTGCCGGCCGATGGCACCGACGCCGGCCACGGTCACTCGGCAGGTGTTCAGTTTCTCCGGCGGGAGGATATCCCGCTGACGGATGTCACGATCTTCGATGCTGTTCATGGAATAACTCCTTCAGTTAGGGTTTGGATTTTTCGTGCAGAACGGTTGTGGGCAGCAGACGATTACCGGCCAGTGACGGAGCGGATGATCTTGGCGAAGACCTCCACCTGAACGCCCTGCCCAAGGATCTCGCCGGCCGTGGTCATGGCATCGCCTAGGATGTAGTCATCAGGAAGCCCCATCAGGCGGCGGACCTCAGCGAGCGTCAGCCAGCGATGGCATTCTGACCGGCGGGGATGACGGACAACAACGTTGTCACCCTGGCCGGCAAAGTATCGCTTCTTGATGGTCGGGCAATACGTGTCTTCGGGTTTGAGCTGCGGCGGCTGGAATCCATTTCCTTTGGCCGTCTGCCGTTGCCAATGGTGATAAAGCCATGGCTTGCTCCGGCGGTCGAACCACAAGGGACTGTCATCGGAGATACTCTCCAACACATCCCCCATGCATCTGGTGGCCGGCTTTGGCTCGGGCCAGGCAACATGATCAAAGGTGGTCGCCACCACAACCGCTCGTGTCCGGGCGGTCAGGGCGCCATACTCGATCGGGTTGATCACTCTGGCATCGACCGTGTAGCCCATGCGGGCCAGGGCGTGGCACAGGATGTACCCGGCTCCACTCTTGAGGAATGCCGGCACTTCCTCTACAACGACGGTGTGGGGATTGAGCAGATCGGCGGCCTTTAGTGCCCAGTACACCATGTCCCCCAGTTCATGGGCTTCAGGAGGCAGGTCTTGGAGACGCTTACTTTGTCCTCCCCGATCCAGACGACGGATCCGGGAGTATGGCTCGCACGGAATGCCCATCTCCAGCAGGCCAATGGGCGACAGGGCCGCCAGTTCCTGCCACGGGGTTTCCTCGACGGAACACCGGTACATCCGTCCACCGTGATTGGCTTGAAAGATGTCAGCATAGTCACGATCGATCTCGATCGCGGCCACGGTCTGGAACCCGGCCATGGCCGCAGCCTGGCACAAAAGGCCACCCCCGGCGAACAGGGAAACAGCAGACGTCGAGAGATGCCGCTGGCTCTGCTTTAGGGCCAGGTAACTGGGAGTGATGCAGATGCGTCCCATCTCCCCACGGACCATGACCCGGCGGATGGTGCCGGCCTCGAACGCCTCAAGGATCTCCGAGCAGTTGAGGTCGATCACGGCGTTGGCCCGCTTGCCGCTGATGGTGCGGCCGGTGGCAGAGAGTTCCAGAATGATTTGTTGCCTTGTATAGGCAACGGTAAAGCATCCACCGGGGACGAAGCCGGCGGCGATCAGCCAGCGGCCTTCAATGTAGATACGCGGATGGCCACGATGTTCGCCCAGGGCGAGAACCGTGGTACGGGTTGCGACATGCATAGGTATCCTTTCTCGGGAGGGGGCACAGCGTGCGGAACGGGCGTCCGACGCTATGCCACCTCCCAGGTGGGCTGTTGTTGGTTGGGTTGCCTGCGTTGAGAACCAACGCAGGAGTGCGGTCAGAGAGGTGAGGTTAATCCTGATCCGGGAGCATGATCGTCAGCACGGGCTCTGCCGTGTCGCCAGGGCCACAGATGGCCTTGAAGCGAACGGTTTCGGATCTGCCGGGAGACTGCTGGAAGAGCACCTCGAAGTGAAGCTGATCCGTGCCCTTGGGACAGCAGCGGATGGAAGTAACCAGCACGAACAGCATGTCATGAACTCTGCCCCGCTCACACTGACCCATCGCCCTGGCCTTGTCTGGGGGAACGATCCAACCATGCCAGAGGGCGCTGGTACAGGCAACGGGAATAGTGAATCCTTCGTCCTTCGCCCACGTCGACAGATCCACCAGCACTCCATCTTCAATGGCCTGCTGACGGGTGTAGCTGAAGATCACCGGTCCGAATAACGACTCATCGTCGGTCTTGTTGTCCTTGTCCGTACTCATAGGCCAAAACCTCCATCCTCCCCCTGGCCCTGGCCAAATGGGTCTGTGAATGATTCAGCCTCAAGTTCAGCGAGCAACAAACCCTTCTCCCACGGCTCCAGGTCGGTGATCCGGCCTTCCCAGGGTTCCCGTGCCCATGCAGCGGCAGCGGCCGATCCCGCCGGTTGCAGAAGGTGCGGACCTGACGTAAACGCCTCGACGCTCACGTGAAGCTGATACTCCTGGAGCCATGCCGCATGGTCCGAAGCCGCAAATGGTTGGGTGTAGTCCACCTCCACCGGCAACTCGAGATCTCCGCCCGGCCCCACATTGAACCGGAGCCGGGCATACGTCTTGTTCGTCTGGGCGAGAATGAACATGACGGCCCAGTCACACTTCCCGAACACCCTCATAAAGGTCTGCTCATCGGTGCCGCTGGGCGTGGGGCTGCTTCCCGGATGAGTATGCAGCCAGATGCGGGCGAATTGCTCAGGCTTACGCCCCAGATCCACCTGCGTCTCAAAGAAATCGGCGACCGCCGCATCATCAAATCGAACCGTCACCTCGGAACAGCATTGTTCCACAGTGACAAACTCCTCCACCAGCAGTGGATCGTCCACGGCCGTGATCCCGAAGCCGCCGATCTCGGTGGCCCCGGCATGACAGAGATACTGCAGCTTCGCCCAGGCCGTGGGGGTAAACCGCAGGATGGGATCTTTAGGCAGTTGCGGCTTGAGCAGCGGCATCGACCTCTGCTGCTTGTCCGCTCCCAATAACGACTTGTTCGATGTCCTCATTTTCCTTTTCCTTTTGTTGGTCCCGACAACTCGGGCACAGGTCATCTTCAACACACTTACGACACACGGTGTCTCCACACTCAGCACAACGACGCTGACAGCCCGAACAGACGGTTTGGTCACAGGCTGGGCAGGTGCTTGAGCACCCGGCGCAAACGCTGTCATCACAGCAACTGCATGAATGGGAGCACTCGCCGCAGAAGTCGTTGCCGCACCGTTCGCAGCCATAGCGGCTGTCCTCATCCGTGAGGTATCCACAATCGCTGCAGGCGATGCCCGTCCAGCGGTCCAGGGCAACGTAAGGGGAGTGCCGGTTGTAGGTTTGCAGCACCTGGCGGACCAGGATGAAGAAGTCGCACAACCGGCCCTGCTGGAGTGCTGAACGGATGGCGGCCGCGGCATCCCCCTCGCACAGGCGTTCATCGCTGACATGGGGATGGGTCACCGATTCATTTCCCTGCGCCGGATGGGCATCGCGGGCGATCACCTTGTAGGCTGGCCAACGTGAGGGCGTCGACAACAGGTTCAACGCCAGTTCGATACGGAACGGGCCCAGATACACCTCTTCCAGTTCGATGGCCTCGGTAGTGACCCGCACAATCTGGGCATCGACGTCGTACTCCCACTCCTCAAACTCCTGGCCGATCTGCACCAGTTCCAGCCAGACCGAACGGAGCTCGGGGATCGCAGGCAATGGCCGTTCCAACTGAGTCCTGATCTGTTGCAGGTCGCTCAGGATGGCTCCGGTCGAGAAGCGCAGATCACTTCTCAGGATCTCGGCCACCGCGACAAAGCTGTGGTCGCGGCACAGCATCAGCCTGCGTCGCAGGTCCAACAGACCGCCCAGTTGCTCATGCAGCGACTGGATATAGCCAGACAGGTCGTACAAGGCACGATTACGTTGCTCGATAACCTGGGTGCGGACGCGGTCGGCAAGACGCAACAACTGTTTCTGTTGCTTGTCCATGGGAAACTCCTTGCAATGGGAAGCCAAGAACGAAGAGGGGCACCTGCCGCAATGCACATGTGCATCGGGCAGATGCCCCTTCATAAAAGACGGCATTTACGTGCCGCACTGGATTCAGGCGGTCAGCGCGCCCTCGATCTTGGTCGGGGTGATGGAGATGCGATCGCCCTCCTGCAGCACCTGATCGCGGACCACCGGCTGGCGGTTGACGCGGATCAGGTAATCGCCGGCCGAACGCTCGGGGAGCCGCTCACGGAAGAGCTTCTCCACCGTGGTTCCCGCTTCGATCTCGATGTGGTCGGCGAATCCGCCGCCATCGTTGTTAATATACAAAACCTTCATGGATGAATCTCCTTGCTTGGGGTAAACGGGGTCTATCGCGTTTCCGGGGGAACTTCCCACCGGATCTCTAACTGCCACCCAGCGGAATTGGCAAACGCTGCCAGTACCTGCTGGGCATGCTCACGGGCGGTGGCCAGGTTGGCCGGCTCGCTGGCCGCCTTCTCGATCGTCTGCTGGGCTTCACGCATGCCCTGGTCCACCAGTTGCTTGGTGACATCGTCCAGGCGCATGAGCTTCCAGAAGCCGTGCCGATCCAAGGCAAAGACTCTGGTACGCTCATGGTCAACACGGGCCTGGAGCACCGCCGGCTCGGGCAGGATCAGCACCAAGGTCTTGGCACTGTCATCTTTGTCGCTGATGCGAGCCTGCTCCATGTCGATGCCGATCAGGGCATCGCCGCGGATCACGAGCACCGCCGACATCGATCCGGTGAACCCGCTGATCTGGCTGACAATGGCATCGGCCAGGGTCATCTTGGTCGTGACCAGGGAGGTGAGCGCTCGCACGCTCTCCAGGGTGGGGCCGGCATGGGAGAACTCGGGATCAGCATGTGGTGCCCGTAACGCCGAGAACACCGATCCGGCGACGACCAGGACGATCAGGACCACGATCAGGGCCATGATGGCCACTGCGAACTTGCGGAATGTGGACATGAACAGATCTCCCTTCGGAATGGCTGGTATCACAGGTGCGAAAGCACCAGCAGAATGAACAGGATGACGATGATGATGATCACTGGCATATGCACCTCCTTTCTGGATGAAGTCGTAAAGAGTTTCGAAGTGATCGGGACAGTTGGAATTGGGCGTAGGGAACGGAGGGGTGGGGGACGATCAGTTGCTGGCGGCCAGTTCCATTGCTCCGGCCCAGGCGTCCTGTTTGAACTGGTTGGAGGCGCCAAACCAGATGCTGTCCAGGCGGCGTTCGCGACGAGTGGCGGGGAGACTGCCGCGGTAGGTCTTCTGATGATCGGCCCATTCGCTGGCGGCGTTGTAAGCCGCCCACATCGAGCCGCGGACCCCGGGCAGACTGTTGGTGACGTTGGCAAAGTTGGCGTAGAAACGCTGAACGATCCCCTCTCGGTGGGTTCGGGTGCGGTCGGTCTGGGCCGCGGGCAGGAGCATGTCGAAATAGCTGGAGAGTTGCCGCGAGGTAACCTGCGTGTCCCGCAGCAGCTTGGTCTCCACAGAGAAACGATCGAAGCGCTGGGTGATCATCCCCAGTGCCCTGCGGGCCTCTTCCACTCTCTCCGGCAGGCTCGGGCAGTGGCGGATGGACCATCCACTGCCCTGCCCCTGACGCAGGGCCAGGTTCAACGTGTTCATGCATACGACACGAACACAGGTGGGGAGCATACGCACGGCCATCGAGCCGTCATGAGAATTGGTGAGCAGCAGATAGGGACGGACCTCGTCGTCCGGCGTCACCCAGAGCTGCTTGGGGATTCGGGCCAGCATCCATACCACCCGGCCACCCCGCAGCGCGCCGGCCGATTCAAACATGGCCAGCTTCTCTCCGACCAGGGTGTCCATGAATTCAAACGCCTGGGCGTTCTGGAATGGGGTGTAGCCATCGCCGACCACGCCCAGGACGGAGCGGGTGTCGGTGCGGACCGTCGCACGATGCTGGTGACAGGCGACCTCGGGCGATGAGCCTTTGGGGTCGCTCGCCCGCAGCGGCCAGAGCTCCACGTCCCAGTCCAGGTGGGCCAGCGTGATGGCCTGGCCGCTGGTCTGGGCCTGGGTGATGTTGGCGCCCAGGCCATGCCAGGGTGGTTCGCCGACAGTGAACACGGCGGCGACACCGGTTGTCATGTCAATCTCGTGTGCCATATGGGCATCTCCTTTTCAAAATGGGTTGTTGGTGGATAAGGAGCGGCGAACTGCCGCGAAGATTCCGATCAGGCTTCCTCATCCTGATCGACGGACTTGAACTTCAATTGACCGACGGTGCACTCAGCGGGCGGGATGTCAGTGCGCACGCCCAGGTACACCGGCTGATACAGGCTGCCACCGGGATAGGCGTAGAGGCAACGAACTTCGATCACCTGCCCGGTGGACGGGATCTCGATCCTGGGCGGAATGGTGACATTGCCTATAGCGATGCGAGCCGCGCCATCAAACAGTTCCAGCCCCACACTGCGACGGCCGCCATTGGCTCCTGCGACAATGCAGGAAACGGTGGCCGTAAACTTGAGCTTCCGTTGGTCGCCGCCACTGGCCGGGCGGCCGGGGACATAGAGGGAGTCGGCTCGTTTGAAGACGATCCCTTCTTTGCCCTCTTGCCGGAGCCGGGCCAGTAAGGCTCGTTTCGCCGACGGTGTGCTGGCTGTGGGCACAGGGATGATCGGACCGCCCCCTACGGTCGCCAGCAGCTCATACATTGCCACCAGCCTGCGGGCACAAGGTTGCTGCCTAAGATCCACACATGCGTTCTCCAGCAGGTCGAAGGCATGGAACTTTTCGCCGATCGCCTCGCCGTCGAGCAGCCACTGCTCGCTGCCCAGGGTCAGGGCGTGAGCAACAATGGGCTGGGGCAGGGCAATGATTAATCCCCGACGGTTGATGCCGGTGATCTGGGTATCCCTTCTCTGGATCAGCACACGCCGGCCGTCGAACTTCTCCTGAGCCAGCCAGGCGGGATCGGCAATCAGCTTCTGGGCCTCATCCTCGTCAATGGGATTGAGTAACTGCGGCAGGATGCCGGTGGATTGAGATTCGCAGGTGGTGCCCTGGTAGGGAGTACCGGACTCGCCGGGGGTATATCCCTTCGCGGTCTTTGCCTGAATGAGTTTGTCGAAGATCTTACTGGCGGCAGCATAGTCCACCGGGGCCGGGGTCTTGCACCCGGTGGTCATCGTGCTGCCGCGGCGGCCGTAGGCGAAGTTGACGACAAAGCCGGTGCCAGACGGCTCTAACGCCGCCTGGTACGCCTTATCGCTTCCCCCTTCACGGTAATACAGGGTCACGTTGCGGGATTGGGTCGAGGTCATGGAAAACACTCCTTTGGGTTTCAACGAGGAAACGCCACGCCGGAAGAGGGTCTTCCGGCGTGGCTTTATCAAACACGATTCGGTTCAGCAGCCCTCTTTTTTCTTAGCTATCAGCGGCCGCCGAACGGCATCTGGTAACCAGCCAGCCGATCCCCCTGCTCAGCCAGCGCATCAGCCGGCCCAGAAGGATCAGGCTGCAGAGGATGGCCATCAGACAGCCGCGGCCGGCGTGAACCAGCAGCATCTGGCTGGGTGTTCGCCTGTGGTATGCAGACATAAAGTCTCCCTTCTCCGCTGGAAAGAAGCGGAAGTGGTGAGGTAGAGGGTGATGAGGAATCAGTGGCCGCCGAAGGCGGGACAGTGGGACTTGTACTGGCAGGTGGTGCAGTTCATCGGCGAAGGGTTGGGATAAAAGTTGCCGGCCAACACTGCCTGCCAGGTGATGGCGATGGCATCCTGAGTCCGGCGGATGCCCTCGCCCGTGATCGGGACGCTCAGGATCTGCAACTGCACCGTCTTCTGCTTGGTCAACACTACGAACTCGCCCTGGACGGGTTTGCTCATGCTGCGGGACATCTCACGAAGCACCCGGCCATAGAGAAACAACTGGTCGGCTGATTCTTCGGCCTTCTGCTGGCTCCACTTGGCCCGACTGGTCTTGAAATCGCGGACGATGATTGCGTTATCGGTCTCGTACACCAGATCGACGCGGGCCAGCACATCGGGTAGGCCCGTATCGACCATGACGGTGAACTCCTCCTCGACCCCGAGCAGCGTTCCCCTGGGTTGTGAAGCCGGTGAGGCCATGAACGTGGTGATCATCCGATCGGCCATCTCGCCAAGAGTTGCTTCATCCTGGTCCTTGGCATATCGGATCGACAGGTCATTGCCGGCCGCCGACTTCTGCTCCTGCCAGCTCAAGCGATAGGCATGCAGCAGATCCCCCGCGGAAGGATGCAGTCCGGCCATCATGGCACGGAAACAGGTTTCCACAGCGGCGTGGATTGCCGAACCGTAGACCAGGCTGGCAGGGAGGAAGTCGGGTCGGGCATCATTGACATAATGGAGCGAAAAACGTTTTGGGCAACTGCGCATGCTGCTGATCTGACTGAAGGAAACATAAGGCCGACCCGTCAGTAACTGTGCCTGCTGATTGGCAGGCCGTAACGAGACGGGTGAGGCAACGGATGGGGCCATAGTGGCGGTCATCGGCCACCGCCGTTCCTGCCGGCGGGTGCGGCTTCCGGGGGCTCGACGGCCTTGAGGCTGTCGATCAATTCCGAGGCCTGTTTGATGGACAGGCTGAGGAAGGGCAAGCCGATCAGTTGCTGAGCCTCGTACTCGGCATCGGTCCCCAAACGGCGGCAGATCGCCTGGATGGCCCGCTTCTGCGATTCGGTGGCACCCACGACCCGGCCATTGCCGCGGGCGGCCCCGTTGCCATTGCCATTGGCACGCTGAGGGGATTCCTGACGCGACGTTTGAGTAGCGGGATGGTCCTGACCAGGACTGCCAGCAGCCTGGCGATCCAGGGCGAGTTGGGCCTGCAGGTAAAGATTGGCAACTTGCGCCTGCAGGTCGTCGGGGCGGGCCAGTAGGGCCTGATCCAACTCTGCGGAGACATTGATACTGTAGCCGATGGATTGATAGTCCTTCGAGGCCTTGCGGCTGAGGCCTACGTTGATGGACAACGGCACGGTTAGCTCCTATTCTGAGCCTTGGGGCTCGCGGTGAAGACTCCATAAACGCAAACAGGGACGCAGCGCAACGGCTACATCCCATCACCTTATTATGTCGCGGAACCGGGGGTTATTTAAGCGATTTGGACTCTGGCCCGCCCCCACAGGATTGCCAAGGGTGTCATCAGGGGGATGTCACCGGAAGCGCGTGATGCAGAGCAGACCATCCCTCTTTATCAGTGTTACCACTTCCGCCGGGAGCGAGCCACGTATGTGGTCAACTCTGATGCCCGGAAGTACTGCATGAAGGTAGCACCAGTAACCCGGTGGCTATCCTTCCCCTACACGCTGCCCCCTCTGCTCAGGGGGCAGCACTATTTCACGGCAACTCAAGCCCTGGAACAACGCAGTCCGCAACTGGGTCAAAGAGGGGAAGGCACAGAAGTAGTCTACCGGATCTGCTTCACACGGGCAGTAGGCATCTGGCTTGCCTTCCATGCCTGGAACAACCCCGCCCGTCGCCAAGCTGAGTAGCAGGCGAGATTGCAGAACGCCTTGTCGTGCTTCTTCCCCGCCCGGCTGACCGGCTTGCCGCACTGGTCGCATGCGACGATCACGGCGCGGGCGGCTCGGCAGCATGCCTGAGAACAGTAGTGGTGCCGATACTCGGCCACCCCGCGATGCCGGACATAATGCGCCTTGCCGCAGTGCTCACATTTGAGAGTGCGACCTGTGCGCCGATAGAGCCCATGGCACTGGCGTGAGCAGAAGTATTCCCTCGCCTTCCGGTTGTGGGATTTGTACCGGCGCACCTTGCGACCGCAATGGGCGCACCTGGCAACGATCACCTTGGGCTTCCGCCAGACTACCGGGGCATGTGGCATGGCTCACTTTCATCTTCCGTTCTTAGTACCGGAGGGTGTGATGGTACTTTCGCACCTTGCCCTTTGCCATCCTCGGCCGCTTCGGACTCCCTGCCCAGTAGTTGGAAAGCATCGCGTATGACCTGCGAGCCATGCCGGATCGTGGCCCTGAATACGGAACGGTGAAGTCCGAAAGATTTCTTTGACATCGCCAGTGCCGCTGCGGTACTCTGCCCCTGCCCGAGCCACCTGCAATGGGTGGCATTCCCAACAGCCCTCTCGCCCGCCCAGGCAGAGGGCACGTTTCGTCACGCAGCCCCTTCTCACCCGGAAGGGGCTGCCTTTGATCTACTCCCCCTTCTGTTTCTGTGGCTGCCATGGAAGCGACGGTGACAGGTCCGCTAAGCCTCGCTCGTCCCGAACATCGTGAAGAATACATTGGCCAGCGCTCCGGCCGCGGTTGCCGTCACCGGGTCAGTGAAGCTCTGCAGGTTGTAATGTACCGTGGCAAGGAGCGGGCGGGGCTGTTTGGAGATGGCACTCCACAGGCTCGCGGGCAGAGGTAGGCGTAGAGACCGGAAATGCGCTGCGATCGCCCTGGTCTCCTGATCAAGTTCAAGACCGTTGAGCAGGATGCTGACCGCTGCGAACTTCCCTTCCCGGTGCCAGACGACGGCGGCGGCCGTCTGGCCGATACCCGTCCAGGCCAGGCCGATGGGCGGGAGATTGGGCAAACCGACATTGGCCGTAAAGGCCTCCTGAGATTCCAGCAGGCTACGCCGCATCTGCCCGGCCAAGCGACCCTTGTCCGCCAGCGGCAGGCTCTGTGCGGCCTTCAGGTTCCTGGGCATGGGCGCCTTGCCCAGGTAGAAAGTAAGCCCGTGAACAACAGTCATACGGGGGAGCATACCGCCCAATGCTTCAAGCACCAGGTCATCTGTTTCTCATCGATTCTGGCCCGGAGACCAAGCAAGTGGTGAGGGGCGGGCACCCGTACGGCCGACGTGCAGAGCCCGATTGTCTCCAGTATGCGCGGGTGCTAACAGAGTACCTTTCTGCTCCTCAGGTCTCCAAAAAAAGAGCAGTGTCGGCTAATCGAAGCCGACACTGCCCTCAGATCGACCAAGAAGCCTTGTCCCAGAGGCGACTAAAACAGCTTCCGGCCAGTACTTACGATAGGATCTCTGCTACGGCTTCTTTTCTTCGCATGCTTCCATCGCACCCATATGGAAGCTGAGCATGACTCGGGCATGATCCCAGGAACCGTCCCATTCTTTGAGGACGACGTCGCCCCACCATGCAAGAGCCAACTCACGATTCCTGGCCATCAAGCCGACGAAACGTCGTTCCTCGTCGCTCGCGTTTTTGGCCCAGGCGCGCCCGGACTGTTCGGCTTCCTCCACGGGAAGGTCCAGAACCTGGCCCATTTCCTGCAATCCTTGAAAAAACGCCCGAACTGCATGTGTGGAGAACTTCGAGTGGTTGGCCCCCATGCTCTGTATCAATGCATGCGGGGGATCATTAACAATCTTTGACATATTCTTTACCTTATCGTTTGTACCATAGTGTGCGGCTACACCGCTGTGCCGCACTGTGATGCTAGTGCGCGTTCCAGCCCTTGGCCGGGGCCTGGGAAACGCTAGTGCATCCAACATGCCTCCTTTCAGTAAGAAACTCGACTCTGGCGACTGGCGTCCTCGGCGATCTGCCAACTGATCCCGGCCATGGACGCCTACATGAACTGGCAGCATCCTATAGCAACGAGCCGAGCGCCTCAGCTATAAACCGCAGGCAAGTCTCTAAGTGGCTCTACCTTATGGCGAAAGTGACGGCTCATGCGGCGGCTGCGTCGGCGAGGTCGTCGTAGAAGTGGCCTTCGCTCCGGCAGGTGCCGCGTTCTTCCCGGGCCATAGCAGGGCCAGATCCATCAGTTCTGTAATGCTGCGGCAACGGTGGTTGCGGGTGGCCACCTGCACCTCGCCAAAGGCCGGGTGATTACCGGCAACAACCCAATCGACCACGAATTCACGCACTGTCTTTCGCATACCCGTCTGTTCTTCGGCGTTCGCCGCCGCCAATGCCCCTCCGGACGAGATTAGAGATCCCGCTGGTTGGATTCAAGATTAAACTCACAAAGCCATCAACCTCCAGTGGGCGGCTGTCGGGTGTGGTGCGGGGGTATACGCCAACCACGACTGCGTCTCGCCGGAGTTCTGCGAGATCGACGCCAACGGGCCGGTGGGACCACGCTCGTCCAGATACTGCATGTGATACCACTCATGTGCATTCGCGATCGCTGTCTTGCCTGTTCGGCTTCATACGCATCGATCCGACGCCAAAGGTCGGCTATGCCCTGCTCCACAGAGATGTGGGGAGTGTCGATCGCCAACTCCCCCTGCACTTCGGCCAGATAGTCCATCTCGGCCTGAGCGATCTGGTTGTAGGTTTCGGAGCATGCGTCGCACAACCGCAGATGCTCGAGCATCGCTTCGCGTTCTCCGGCCGTCACCTGCTCGGGGGCCAATGCATGACGCACCAGCATCTCGAAAGGCACAGTGCACGGCGTCGGTTCAGATTGATCATTTGCTCTGTTCATGACTGAAACCTCCGGCTGCCAAATAGCGGCCTCCATCTCCATAGCCGCACGAGATGCCAAAAACCGTCTCTGAAAATCAGCGTTTTCTCGTCGCCGCCGCATATCCTGCAAATACCAGACTGAAGACACTCACAATATTCACCGGCCGCCGGACATTCGCTCTCACCGCAGCCGGCCAGCATTCGGCCAACTCGGCCCGGGCAATCTGGTCGCAAACCTTGCTGAGGATGTACTTCAAATCGCGTTCCCTGGATCTCACCACAGCCTAAATGAATGCTTCCCCAGCAAGGAATCGGCCCAGCGCCACAGTAAACTCACCGGGGAGAACACCGGGCCAAAGCTCGGCGGCCCCGGCGGATCCACCGGCAACGAGGAAATTGCGGACCTCGATTTGGCGTAATTAATATCCGCGACATTCACCAGGTCATTCCCATCAAAATCCGACCGGTAGCTGCTGGTCGTCTCCGGCAGAGCGCTGCGACTCTTGGTCTGATTGATGTCCGCCACATTCACCTTCCCCAGGCTCCCTCCTGTCGAATCCCCCGGCAGAACATCGAAGCGGAAGGCAAAATCGCCCCCGGCTACGCCATTGCCAGCGGGGAAGATGCTGGTAGCACCCACCTGGCTGTAACTGGTCGGGTTCGTCCATTCACCATCCAAGGCATTTCCCGCCACATCGGTCACCGGCGTCGCTCCACTACCGGGAAGGGCAATGTAGAGCTTATCCGCACCGATCGCCGCCGAGAGCGACCAGGTGGCCACATGGTCCGTGGAGTTATAGGTGAAGCCTGAGATGCTGTAGCTGCCCACCGACCCGGCAATGACAAACTGTGCCTGCGATACCGACACATCTTCACTAAAGGCAATGGAGATGCGGTTGAGATTCCGCCAGGGCAGAGTCTGCAGTTGAGCAGCGCCTGAGCCCACCGGAATGGCATAGCCATAGGTGGAGCTCGAACCGCTCATATTGGCCGCCAGGAAGGAGAGATAGCCTGATGCCCAGGTGGAGCCCCTCACATACACCGCCGTGACGGTGGGGGGAATCTCATCGACGTCAGTCACATTGATGATGAAGACCTTGTCAAACGACAAACCGCCCTGATCAATCGCACGCACCCGGATGCTGTAGCTGCTCTTGGCCTCAAAGTTGAAAGATGCGGCCGTCAGAAGCTGACTTCCACTGATGCTAAAGCTGGCATTATCATCGCCGCCACTGCCAGGAGCCAGCTCATAGACGAAGTCGTCGCCTGTGTCGGGATCAACCGTGGAGATGGTGCCCACCAGGGCGCCGCCGGGCCCGGCTTCGGGAACACTGGCATTACTCAGGGCGATATCGGTTGGGGCCGAATTCGCCTCAGTGACCAGCGACAGAATGGTGGGGCTGTAGTGAAGTCGCACCGCTAGTCCATTGCCCAAATCGGCCAAGCTGTTGCCAAATGTTCCCGTGACGGGGCCAAACGTCATCGCGTTGAAGGCCTCGGCTGGTGCCGGCACAAAGCCATTCACGAGCGACGCCTGGAGTTGGCCGGCGAGTGTTGCCGTGCCTTGCACCACAAGCTGGCCATATCCGCTGCCAGCAACTGCGCCGCCAAGTTGGATGCCCAATAAGCCGCCGGGTGTCTGGGTATAGCTTCCAGTGATGGTCAGGGGGCCGATACCTATGGATGGCATGACAGTGCCGCCGCTCGTGACGGAACCAGTGATCGTGCCACAGCCGGTAAGTGTCCCATCCGAAATGGCAAGCCCACGGCTGGATGAGAGATTTCCACCGTTGAGTATCGTCGCGCCCGCAGTCTGGGTATACGTTGATGAGAATGAGAGCATGCCGCTGCTGGCGTTGACATCGCCCATGTTGTTGAACGGCACGTCAAAATGCGAATCGCCAAGGACGTTCGTGCTCTTCGTCACTGTGCCGGCATTATTGAAGGCATTGATGCCGGTCCCCATCGATATGACCACGCCACACCGCAGGTCGTAGGTCGCCCCGGCAAGATTCTCGATCGTGCCGCCATCGCTATATACGTTAGCATTGTAGACCTGCCCCTGAATAATCGTACCGGCATTCGTCAGCACACTGTTCAGGAGATACACATTATAATCAATCGCCAGCGTGCCCGTGTTGACCACGGCCAAATCGCCGGAGATCGCCCCCCCTGTCCAATTCATCATGGTAGCAATATTCAGGACGCCGCCTATCGCCCCATCGCTGAAATTGAGCGTTTTGAACGATGCATCGGCTGACGCGGTGACGTACCCGCCCGAGATGACAACGATGTCATTGGAAGTCGGGACATAGCCCCGGTTCCAATTGCGATAGTCATCCCAGGTGCTGGAAACCGCTCCGGTCCATGTGAACGTTAGCGGCGCGGCGAGCGTCAGCGTTGCCGGGTCCGTGGTGACAGAGCCAAACGAATTGCTCACGCGGACTGTGTACTGATCGCCGCTATCGGCCGCACTGAATGTGGGAGTGGTGTAGGATGTGCCCGTGGCTCCCGGAATGTCCGTGTTGTTCCGCTGCCACTGGTAATGCAGGGGCAGGCTGCCGCTGGCCGAGACATCGAAAGTCACAACATAGCCTTCGCGAAGGCTGACGCTCGTTGGCTCGGAAAGAATCACAGGCCCGCCGGAATTGACCGTGAGTGTTGCGGTTTGGCTCAACACGCTGCCGCTGCTATTGCTGACGGTAACGCTGTACCTGCCCGCCTGGCCGGTGGTGTAGCTTGAATCGTTGGCGTTCAGGATGGCGGTGCCGTTCCTGTTCCACTGATACTGCAGCGTGCCAGTGCCGGTGGCCTGTACGGATAGCGTGGCGTTGGCTCCGCCGTCGATGGATTGGCTCTGCGGCTGGCTAGTGATGATCGGCGCGCCAGGCGCGGCGGCCTGGTGGAAAGCAGCTTTGAGGGTATTGCTGTCGGCCGTCAGTTGGTCAGCATGCGTGGCGATGTAATACTGGTGTTCCTCGTAAGCAAAGAAATCGGTTGACGTGAGCGTGCCAGCGATAGGGGAGGTCGGCGTCAGATAGTTCATCTGCTGATACACAAGCCAGCCTTGGTCGGTTGTGTAAAAGTCACCGTCGAGAACCGTTCCGCCGGACTGGCTGGCGTCCAAGATAGCCTGTTCGCTGTTTCCCGCGTCTCGGGCCTGGAAATACAGCTTTGCTTCATAGGTGAAGGCGCTCTTTACCACCACAGCATAGAAATTGTTGAGACCAGCCTCGATTGGCCACGCGGCCAGTCCGGCTACACCGGCTACACCGGTCAGGCCGACATGCTCCAGTGCGTAGTTCCCTGCGAGGCTCACGCCATAGTCCAGTGCCTTTGATCCCGCAGATGAGTATTGGCCTGCTGATATGTCATTCCCGATGTCCCAACCATTCACGATGCCGCTGATGAAATCCTTGAAGGGTATGCCGGGGTAGTTGATTGGCGAGGAATCCAATGTCTGCGTTATCGCATCGTCGGCCAGGTCGGCAAGATCCCATGTCGTTTTGACAAACGCGACGAGCTCCGACTGCGTAAGCTGCGCCCCACTGAGTAACAGACGCTGCTCCAGCATCTCGATGGGCAGACCGCTCTTCCGCCATGGCCGCCGCCGAGAGTGCGTATGCCCATCCGCTCCAGCCACCCGATCGCCCAAGCCATTCCGTCGTGCCATAGCTCTGCCTCCAAAGTCTCCTCAATCCGACCACCCACGCTTCAGGCAAGAATCGAACCTCCACATGATGCATCTTCTGACGCCGCCCCGCAATCCCACCATACGCAATTCCCCACATATTCTGTGTGCGATGGAACGCCACAGATGGCTCAGAGAGTCGTCCTGATCCACGTTCAATCCCAGAATTCGACTGGCGACGATGTCTATTCCCCCTGCTGATTACCGTCACACATCGCCCGGGCGACCTGGTACTCCTTCGAGAGGTCAAACCCGATGTCGTGCTCGGGGGCCACCATCTGGAAACCGACATACATCATGCAGACCAACTGCAAACCGCTGTAGTCTCCCGGCAACGACTTGAGCCTATACTGGCTCGCCGGGTCATTGGTGCTCAGACCCCGCTGCCCCATGACCGCGACTTCATACGTGATGCGCTGAACGTCGGCCGACGGCATCTTCTGGAAGCGACGGATTGCATCGGCACAGTACATCACCGCATCCGCCCGCAGCCCCGACGCCGCCGCCCTGAACGATCGTTCGGCCAGGTTCCTTCTCTCCGTCTTAGCGGCATCTGCAACGGTCGATGTTGCATCAAGATCGATGGCTCTGGCGTAAAACGTATCGGCATCCTTCATCTTGCCCTGTGCCTGTAACGCTTGGGCCAGGCCGAACACAGACTGCTGATCTTTCGGATTGATCTCCACTGCCCGGCGAAGGTGCTCCTCACCCTCTTGATACGCACCGGCCTTGATCAGGCATCCACCCAGGTTCCTCTGTGCATAGAGGTCATTGGCATCGATCGCCACCGCCTCCCGCAGAGCAGCGATGGCCTCCTCGACTCTCCCCTGCCTGACAAGAGCGACGCCCAGTGCGGTCCACAGTGGGCAATCCTCCGGCTCGAGTGCCAGGCCTTGCCGCAGGTATATTTCGGCACGGTCCAGTTGTCCCATGTCCGAAAGGGCCATGCCCAGGCTGTGGAGGATCACGACGTTCCCGGGCTGGTACTTGCAGAGTTTCTCAAGCAGACGAACCGGCTCTTCGACATCGCCACGGTTCAATCGTTGGACGAGCGAGAGCACGGGATCGGGTGCATCCGGGTCCAACTGCCAACGAACATGGATGGTCTGCGTATCCACGGCAATCTGTACCCAACCACCGAACTCTCTGAACTCCTCCACGAAGTAATCGCTGACCGCCTTCTGGAATGCGTCGGTACCGGGCGTGCGGGCATCCGCCGGCAGCAGCGATTGGTCGAAATCTTTGAGCGAGATGGTGAAATCGGACAGATCACCGGCTTGACCAGCCATATCAGAACCCTTCATGCTCAAATGCCCGGCAGAAACTCGTACCAGCCGGCCAGGCCAAGGTCAACGCCCCAAGCGTCGATCAACTGTTTGTCAGCGGCGGGATCGCCCGGCAGATCGTCCCATCGTTTCAGCAGAGCAAGCCCCCGATCCAGGTCGCCGGTGGACTTGTAGGGTACGAGCGGCAGCGGATCACTCCAAGTCCTCGACCAGTAGGCTGCGGTGGCCGCACTCATGGCAACACTGGCATTCCGCACCTTGTCCGGAGTGAATCGCCTCACATCCGGTCTGAGCGAGGAAGTGTTCGCTTGAAGCTGTTGGACCGTCAACGCTTTCTGCTCTTCAGCGAGATCGGGATAGGTCGTGCGGAGCCACTCATCAACCCGCAGGCCGATGGGCATGGACCGCAGTTGGCGAATAATGCCGTCGTACATTTGAGTGGCGATATGGAGCCGGGCATCCCGGTTCAGGCCCTTGTCATTTCGCAGGTGCTCGTTGACAAGCCTCTCAGCTTCCTTCTTGCCTTGGTAACTGCTTCCGACAGCGTACCGATCTGCTTCGGGAGCCTGAAATATGCGAAGAGCGAAGCCGCACTGGAAGCAGACGGCGTAGTTGAGATTCGCTGCCACCTTGGGGTTGTAGGTCAGCAGGTGGGCTGGGGCTGATCCCTGAGCGATCTTGATGGCCGCCAAGATCCGCATGGACGTATCGGCTTGCACGATCACCGGGAGGCCCGTCGTCTTCTCCACCAGTTGGAGCACTTCGTTGGTTGTCGAGGTCAATTCCATTCGAGGTGGCAATGTTACACGCCTCGCCGCCAAAGGAGAAACCATGGCTGCGAGCACGGCGGTGTGTAGCGTTCCGTGCGTGAACCCGATCTGTATCACCCAACTCCAGTCCTGCTGTCCCAGTTCGCAAACCGGCTACCGGGTACAGCGCAGCCGCCGTATCTGACGTCATGTCATCTATTAAATCTTAATAGATAGGCCGGCACCCAAAGCGTCGTCGCCCCTCACCGACGCTGATGGCCAAAAACAAAAGTTTGCCCGCCCCACTGTATTGAGTAGATCTCGCGACGGCCCGGATCGAGAGAGAAGCTCCCCAGTGAGACAAGTCGTCGTCATCTTGAGTGCTGCGTGGCGGCCTTGCCCGCTGTGATCGTCGTGCAATGTCCCCTTCTCGTTCCTCGTTCCTCATGGCGAAGGAGTGGTAAAGCAGACCCAGCATCGCGACAATGCTTTGATGTCCAGCGTGCCAGCCATCCAGATCCAAAAGGTCGATCACGAACAAGACGACATTCGCCATGCATTGGTTGGCTATCTGGCTGCTCGGGAGACCCATAACCTGTTTATCCTTGGAAACCTAGTCACGCGGTTTCCCGGATCGCATGTTTATGTCGCATCCCGACAGGGCAAATGGACGGGGGTGGCGGGGTACTACCAGACTCCCAAGAGTATCATTCCATATTCGACCGATCCGGAGATCACCCGCGCTTTGGTGCAGCACATCCTGAGCATCCATCGGCCGGTGGAATGGCTCTGCGGAGTTGGTTACGCGGCCGGTCCGGCCCTGGTTGAACTGAAGTCATGCGGTTTTGCGGTAGTGAACGATCCTCGTCAGGTGTTCATGGAAGCGGCGATCGATCAAGAGGTAGATATTCCCCATTGTCCACACGAGCATTTGGCCAGGTTTATCGAAGATCGCGATGGTCAGCAGTTGGCCCATCTGTTGCGATATCTGCAGCGACCGGATGATCATTCGCCGGTGACCGACGACGAAATCCGCCGTTCGATGTTGAATCGACAGCGTCTGGTGATCGAGGTGGATGGGAAGCTGGTATCGACAGCCGCCACAAATGGGATGGGTCTGCGAGCGTTTCAGATTATCGGCGTGGTCACCTTGCCAGAGTACCGCCGGCGTGGATATGCCAAGGCGTTGTGTGCCGCCCTAATGCGGCAGGTGCATCGCCAGGGAGCCAGGCGATCCGCGATTTTCACCGATATCCACAACACTCCCGCTCAGGATTGTTACCGGTCGCTGGGATTCCGTGTCAGTGATGACTACATTGTGGCACAAGTGCGATCTTCAGATGCTTCATAGGGTATTGGCGGATTCGGATTCGACGGATATCCCGTTAATCGGCGCAAGGGCTCATGGCTGGTACTGTTCGCCCTGGGTGTGATCGGGATGATCCACGGGCTCGGCTGCAAACGCGAAGGATGATGGCAATGGGACGCGGATACAGGAATAGGCAACAGGACTCGATCCTCAATACGATCTTCGACCTACTCAAGGCAACGCCGGTCTGGGTCGGCCCGGTCATGGCGGTCCTCGCCTTTGGGCTGTTCCGTTACCTCCTTCCCCTGCTCTTCCCAGTCAAGACTGGAGAAGTTGACCCCGGCATTTTGATTCGGGTAACCGCATGATGCCCCTCCATTCCACCGTGACACTGCAGTATACTGCGTGTGGCTCCAAGTTGGCACGAAGGAGGACCAATGGCTACTAGCGTCGTCAACTGCGAGAACTGCGGACGAGTTATCGGTTCGCTTGAGACTCCTCACATTCACCAGGGCCACGTTGTCTGCCGCGAGTGCAAGGAGAGGTTGGACCCATCGCAAGTGCGTCCGACTCCTGCAAATATAAGGACCTCACCGGCGGTGGAGGGCAAGACTAGGCCAGCCGGATCAAAATCAACTTCAGGTGACAACGAGAAGTTTCATCGTTGGAGAGGTGCGTTTACTGTCCTAGTGTTGCTGCTGGCTTGGCGGATGGGGTGGCTAACGAAGGCACTCATTGTGGTAGGCGCACTTCCAGAGTATCCAGCCGCTGCCAGAGCGAACTTTGAGGCGACGGCTGACCGCATGAATGAGCGTGTCGATGATATCAACTGGGAAATTCACCACCGGGCGTGGGCGTGGGCTGACAAGGACATCCTGGACCGCACGCCCGAGACGCAGGGGGCATACCGACGACTTCGCCAGAGCCTCCTCTACTGGGGTACGCCGGACGACGCCAAGCCGCCCGAGGACATGACGGGAACGAAAGGTTTGTCAGCACCGAATCGAGAGCCGCCCATGGCTATTCCTCCCGAGGACATGACGGGAACTAAAGGCCTGGCCGTACCGAAGCCACAAATGTCTGAGGACACGACGGGTCCTAAGGGCTTGTCCGCACCAAGGCGACCGCCTTCTGGACCCGGGTTTGTGCCCCCTGGCGGCCATCCGTGAACGTCCCTCGATGTGACGGTGCATCCTCCCGGCTTGGCTGGCTTTGAGTGAATGCCTCAGGCACCCCGTCGAGGACGCCCAAGGTACCGTTTCGCACGGAACGATAAAGACGCGGCAATGGTGCAGTCGTCGGCCGGCAACTACCGCCGCCATCAACCCTCAGGAGCCTGACAAACCAGCGCACCTTGGGCTATGCTGCTTCCGCCAATGACCGACGCTGCTCTCACCTTCCGTGTATTCACCCATACCGGCGAAAGCCGCCTCGATGTCGTTGTCACCAGGGCTCTGCTGCGTTCACAGGAATCTCTGGTCCCGGCGACCGAAAGTTTCATCAAGTGCCTTGAGGGCAGTACTCCGCCGTGGCATCTCCGCCTGGTCATCGAAGATACTGAGCCGTTCGGCGTGACCTTCGCCGGCGTCGTCCACGGAGTTGCCATTGCCCATCTTCAGCGTGGCGAGGTCGATGCTGTTCTGGTGGTCATCGCCGATGCCAATGGGCGCCCTCGTCTGGGTGAGACACTGGCCGCTGTCGCAGAGCGATCTGGTTCGCCGGTATGGACGGGGGTCATGGACTGGCTCACGGGCTCCGCACCGCCGCTGGCAGCACTGGTCTATCTAAGCGGAGCACCTAACACGGGTGTTGACCTACTGGGCATGTGCGTTGCCGAGGCGATCCTCAGTCATAGCCGCCGAGAATGAACGTGGCCACCACATCAGGCAACCTGAAGTAGATTAACCCATCCGTCACCGAGGTGGCGTAGCACTTCACACTCAAGCCATACCAGCCCGTTGGCCTGAGCCGTCTGGGTGTAAGCCCAGCGTGTAATGCTGAGCGAAGATTCCGACCGATGCGGCAGGTGTTCCTGTTGGAAGAACTGGATCAAGGCATGAGTGTGCAGGTCATTCCGCTCCCGCCACGCTGCCAGATGTGGTTCTGCGGCCAGGTAGTCCCGCTTCTTTCCATTGCACGTCCGGTGGGCCAGCACGAAGTTGTGGCCAAGGTCGACGGGATAACGGGACCACGGCACGAAATGATCCACATCGCCAGTCCGATGGAGCGGAAGGTGGCAGTAGAAGCAGAGGTCCTGCTGGATCTCCAGCAGGATCGGCCGGTAGGCTTCCAAGCTGGATCGCTCGGCCCCGAACATGAAGAGACTGATGTCGGCGCCATGTCCCAGGATCTGAAGGTTGAGGCCACGAACAAAGTTGACCCATGCACCCTCGACCAGATTGCGCAGAATGCCATAGAAGCTGCGGAGGCAGTAGGCTACGCCAGGCCGCAGCCGGATTGTGCGTCCTTCTCCCACGTTGGGATACAGAAAGTCCACGACCTCGTCGCCCACCCGCTGAAGCTTCCACAAGGGCATCACAGCGACCACCCCAGATACTTCGTTGACCAACCGCCTCCAGCCCTCCTGGTTCGCCTTGAGAAGTGCGAGTGATCCTCGGTACTCAGGCTGGATGGCCTCAACGAGCCGGACGACAGCAGCCTGTGGCCCCGTGTTCTGCCGAAGGACCCGGCCAGCGGGATCGCCAGGCCCGCAGAAGGGCTTGGTTTGCCGCCAGTAAAGCTCTACGAAAACCTCGGCAATCTCCGTGGCCTCCAACTCAAGCTCATCACCGGAGTCATCTCCCTTGAGCACCGCCAGATCGGCCAACGCCCGCAACAGGGCAAACTTATAGCTTGCCACGAACTGGCCTTCGGAGAGAAGGCGTTGCACCTTCTGGAGGAACTCGACCTGTTCTTGGGGTGAGGGTACGGACATGGTGCTACTTCCAGTATCTCGCTTTAGTGGGAATGATCCAGCGGATCCCTCCCTTTGGATCGGGAACATCACCCTGGAACCGTGGGATCACGTGGATGTGGGCGTGCATGATAGTCTGCCCCGCCGCTTCCCCGTCGTTTAGACCAATGTTAAAGCCATCGGGGTGGAATTCTTCACTCAGTTTCGACCGCACGACAGCAACCAGCGCCCAGAGCGACTGCTGCGTATCCTCCGGCAGGTCGAAGAGACAAAGAACGTGAAGCTTGGGGATGACCAGCGTGTGGCCGGGTGAGATCGGGAATCCATCACGCAGAGCGATGCCGTGATCATTGCTCAGCCGCATCCTTACAGGATCAGGATTGCAGAATGGGCATTCCATACGGTTCTCCTGAAGACATCTACCGTTTCAACCCCTCATACTTTTCGGAATGAGCCAAATGCTCACCGAAGTTCCGGTCATAAGCCACGTATAGCTCTGGCTTGCCCTCGATGATCAGCAGGTTCTCAGCGTTGTTCTCTTCGGCCGCTTTGGTGAAGTTGAAACTCCCCGTGATGATCGTGTGCCCGTCGATCAGGATGATCTTGTTGTGGGCAATGGCGTGCTTGGAGTCGATGAAAGTTGGGATGTCCGCATTGACGAGGAACGTCGCCCCGCTGTACTTCTCAGTCTGCTGGCTCTTGTCGAGTACGGCCACGACATCGACACCCCGTGTGTGGGCTTCAACAATGGCCTTGGCGATTGCGACTGATGTGAACGAGTAGGCTTGAAGCTTGATGGTCTTCCGTGCCTTGCCAATCTGCTCCACGATGGCTTCAGTACAGCCGCCACTGGGGCTGAAATACACGGTGATGCCATCCTGGGAGGCGGCCGGCCCGGCCTCGACCTGCTTCGGCTTGGGTTTCGCGAAGAGAAGGCTGGCACCGAGCAGGACGATGGCGACAACGATGGCGAGTCGGGGCTTCTGCATGCGACCATGATATGGGCGTAGGACACAGATAGGAACGTACAGCAGCCACCAGGCGACCCAACAGGCCAGTAGGATTAGCGGTCCCGCCCCCAAGCCTGCCGGCGGACACGTCCCCCATGCGGGAAATCTGAGATCATCGAAAGTGAAATCCGATGCTGATCGCGGTCTTATCCCCTCTCCTGGGCCAGAAACGGTCTTTTCTTCAGTTGGGCGGGTGCATTGGACATGACCTCGAGGGGGCAGTTTGACCTTCGATGCCAAGACCACTCACCACCTGGCGGATGTGGCTCGGGCCTCGGTAAAATCAGCCTGCGATGCCCGCGTCGGCCGCGGCCAAATATTTCAGCGTGCTAAACAATGTTGAAAAAATTCACCTCGATTTAGCCGGGTAATTTGGGCCTGTTTTTTCGTAAGTCATGGACGTATATATACTTATGAATCTCACGTTCAGGCATATTTCTTTGATGTTGGTTTTGGGAACGACCGAAATGGCGTTTGGAGCCGTTTTACGATCGCTTAATCAGGCCTCTGAAGCCCCAAGTACGCTTGCGGAACCCCCCTGTTACGCCACTTACAGCAGGTCCAAACCAACTCGTGTAAACTTCTCTCGCGCAAAAACCTCTCCAATTAGGTAAACGTTATCCGGCCAAATCGGCGATCATCGCGTTTTGCGCCGTCGGTTTACAGGCCCAAAACAAGCAGTCTGTTACCTGTACATCGTACGAACCATGATCAACAAGAAGATCGATTACGATTCGACCCTTGGAACGTGCAATCACAGGAGCATCACATTGTGGACCGGACGTCGGAACAATAGCCCCATCTGACGAGCCCTGTCCGGCCTTTCTCGTTTCTTCCGGCCGCGGCTGACTTGTCCATCCGATGGAGTTCCTGTGACGCTCTTTGGCCTGGTCAACATCTTCATCTCTCTGGCGGCGGTCGCGAGCTTCATCAACTGGGCATGCTGGTCGGGTTGATCGCGTTGCTGGCTCTGATCCTGATCGGTCCGCATACAGGCGGCTTCCGCGAACAGGCCGCATTCATGATGTCGCTGATCGACTTCAACCAGACCGTGCTCCATGGCATGCTTGGGTTCCTGCTGTTCGCCGGAGCGATCCATATCAAGCTCGATGAACTGGCCCAGGCGATCGCCTCCATCTCCCTGCTGGCGATTCTCGGGATCTTGGCCTCCACCTTCATTACCGGCGGCTTGACCTGGCTGGTACTTGGAGGGATCGGCCTCAGCATCCCCTTCATTCACGCCCATGCTGTTTGGCGCCCTGATCTGGCCGACCGATCCCATTGCCGTCATGGCCATCCTGAGATCGGTCGGAGCCCGCAAGCAACTTGAAGTCCAGATCGCCGGGAAATCGCTGTTCAACGGTGGCATCGGAGTGGTCATCTTTGTGGTGCTGTTGGAGATCTCGGGAATCAGCACATCGCCGGCTACGACAATTCCATCCCATCCCGTGGGCTTCGGGGACGTCACGATGCACCTGCTTAAGGAGGTCGGCGGAGCTTTGATTCTCGGGCTGGCCGCCGGCATGCTCGTTGATCAAATGCTCAAGCGTCTGGATAACTACCAGGTGGAAGTCCTGCTCACACTGGACCCGACCATGGGCGGCTTACCAACGGTACATCAGGATCTCCCCCGATCTCCGGCAGGCCCTGACCAAAGCCAGGGCCTCTGCTGCATGTGCCTCTCGGCCTTGCTCGGCCACCTCACGTCTTATGTATCGCTTTCTGGATGTATTCCCGAAACTGGACCGCATTCATCTTGTTGTGCCGACCATCGTACGTAACGCCTGTGTTGTAGGTCGACCAACTGGCGAAGATCACGAAAGACCCGAAATAGAACCGAGTCATATCACGAGCGGTCTCAGGCAAGGGGATTTTGCGACCGTTTCCGTCATCGTAGTACCCTTCCGTGCGAACACCTTGGTCTACGTATTCTCCAGGCGCCACCTCTGTAACATCATCGCGGAAATCCTCCACCGTGCATCTGTCAGCTCCGCACGACGTCAACTCGGCGAATTCCAGGCGAAAGTACGCCCATTCAGCCGCCTTATCGCCAAACCAGTTGAGGGTTAGCTCTGTCGGCTTCACGAGAAAGACGAAGTTCATGGCGGCAATCACTTCAATGCACCCGGGTTCACCTTGGGAAATAACGGCTTTCATGAGGTCGATCCCGCCTCGGCCGGGGAGGAACATGTGGTTGCCGTGTTGCTTGGCACCAACCACATTTAGGACCCTGACGATGTCCGGCAGCTTGGTCCAGCGTGCCTGCTCTGGGACTGGCCCGACGAAGAGCCCCTGGACCATGGCTTTCCAGTCGGTGATCGTCTGCTCCCTGAGTTCCTGATCCTGCTTCTTTATCTCGGACATGCTTACACCTTCCCTTTCTGGTGAGTACATCTGACTGCTAGCACATTATCCGGCGACTGCTGCAATGCAAGCCGGCCCAACCGGCGAGCACACAAACGGAAGCAGCGAAGTGATTATGGTAAGGACGAAGTCTGGATGCCCGTGACCAATACAAGCAGCGTCGATAGCAATACCCGCCACTTGTGAAAAGATCGACCCAAGGTGTTGGCGACACCTGGCGGCTTCGCCGGAACCGGGAGACAGAGTGGCAGATGCGATAGACATCGCTCAAGAGATTGACCGGCACCGACAGCCGACGATTTATCCGATCTACTTCGGAACCGGATCTCGAAGCAGTTCTGCGACATGAGCCTGCAGTACCTGCAGAAGCTGACGACCGCATTGGAGAACATTTGTACGCTGCTGGTACCCGCATCATCACCGACCGGATGACAGCAGTTTTCACAGATGCCACGGCCCACGCCAACCTCGCCTGCATGCCCAACGGCGGGCGGGGTGCCAGGTGGCCCCGTCCCCCCAGTCATCTTCTTCAGAAAGATACAGCCGAAGGCATGCCATCCGGTTTGCTGCCAAGACTTATCCCAACGCATGTAACTCTCGTCAACATGCCCTGCCTGGCCTGCGCGAGAGGGTGATGGTGGATATGGTGGATTTGGTGGACGCTACAGATACCAATACCCTTTCACGCATACGACCGTGGCTGATCCCTTACGGGGGAGGGGTAGACTGCCTGATGACATACACAGCCAGGCAGCCGACCCCGTGCATGTCATGTGGTATGGGTCAAGAATCGCCACCATTCCCACCATTCCCACCATTCCCCTGGCCGCCAGAGCCAGCGTCATCCTTTACATCGCCAGGGATCTGGCCGATGACAAGTGCCAATGCCACCGGTGTCAGCATGATCACCTTTCGCTGCACGCCGTTGAGGGTCCGGCGAACCAACAATTCCTGACGTCCCTCGCTCTCCCGCTGCAGGAACCCAGCTTGGCTCAAACGCCGCCTGAGCCCTGCTTCATCGATTGACAGACCCTGTCCATTCGCAGCCATCTGGCACGCCGCCCGGTAACTTGCCAACGGATCGAGCATAACCTGCGGTTGGCCCGGGGACGCTTCCACGACCCAGCCGACACACTCACCGCTGGGACGCAACGAGCTCGCCCATTGATCCCGGCACCATCCCCACCTCTCCGGACAGGATGGCATGGTTCCGTCGCCTTTGGCCAGGTGAGCACGTCCCGAGATGATCGCACTTCCAATGAGCTGCAGGAAACGTCTCGCTGGATCCTCGTCGTGCTGCTGTGCCGATTGGGCGACGGCCACATGGTCCAGGACTTTCTCTGCTCGAGTCAGAAGCTGCTTCGCCTCTTCCTCATTCATCGCCCCCACCGATTGAGCGAACGCCACAAAGGAGTTCAGGCCCACGAGTAGGTTGGCAGTTATCAGAGGCGTGCGAGCATGTCCAGCCTGGGGTACGTCGTTCTTGATTCGCTGTTGCACCAGAGACTTTACATCGACTTCCGGTTGCCCTGCCAGGTACTTCACATAGCCGGCCATCGCCATGGCAAACTGGCCGTTCTTAGCAAGCCCCTGTAGACACGTCAGTCGCCCGCGATCGATATCGCCGGGGTTCACCTGAAGAACAAGCATCCGTGCCTGGAGGCTGGCTCCACGAGGGACATCCTCACCTGTCATGAGCATCGAACCCCGAGGCGGATGGCCAGGTCGCAAAGCGGCACTGCGGTCCAGTCGGCTTCGACCCGTGCGGTTCCCGGCACCGCGAACGACACGATCCGCCGCCTGGTGCAGTCTGGCGATGTCGGCAGGTGTCCCTGTAGGTGCAAAATCGTCGACGACGACCACAAAGTCCTTCAGGATAAACTGCAAGATTTCCAGAGCATTGGCCGTACTGGACCATCCCGCGGGTAGCGAGTCGGCACCCGCATCTGCTCCGAAATATTGCTGCACCAGTGCGGCAGCCGCTGTCTTGAACGTGCCGGTTGGGCCGACCAGGGCCAGAGTGTAGTCAGCAGATCCCATCACCGCCCGCCACGGCAGACAGAAAAGTGGTAGGACCACCTGCTCCGCGCCGAGCTCCACGAATGAAAGAGTATCGCGGACGGCCCGAACAAGTTCTTGGCCCGAGACCGGTGCGGGCAGCCGCAGTGCACCCAGCCCCTCCGGCAGGCGGGCACCGAGCTCGGGCATCACTCCCTCGGCACCGATCGCACCGCCAGCATGCAGGAACACACGCTGCCCTGCGATTTCCCGCCAGCCCGTGTGAGCGTAAATCCGCTGCTCAGGAACCGGCCGTGGTGAATTTGTCTGGATGGCGGCAAGCAGATGACGCTGGGCATCACGGTGTGGATAGAGGATGGCACCGGCCCCCAAACGCTGCAGGATCCAGTCCATTCTCCCCAACTCGGTCGAGCTGAGTTCGAACGCATGCCCTCCATCTTCACATAGCGCCTCCAATCGGTGAACCCGCTCTGAGCTCACACCGTCGTCGACGATGACGTCGCCGACGATACGTGCAGTGAAATTCGCGAGCACAAGTTGACCATCTCTACCTACAAATGAAGTACAGCCCTCATCAAACACATAATGTGGCGCCACGGGACCGGATCGTTTGGCTCGAGTGCCCTTATTATCCGCATTCCCACCCAACGCCTGTAACGCAGCCTCGCGATCACCGCCACATTCATATTCGACGTGTAGATCGAATGCGTCATGGGGCTTGTCATCGTGGAGGGGATCGTCATCCGAATGGTGGAAGGTCTTCACGCCATCGAGAATGACGATGCTGGGCGAAGCACCGCCCGGGCGTACCCATCGGTCGCCTTCTCGCTTGTGGCCGGTGCGTTCCAACACCTCCTCTATGGGATTCTCGGCGTTGAACTTCTCGATCCTTTTGTCGATAGGCCTGGGAGTATTTGAACGGTTCGTCTTCGGTGCAGCCTCCGGCACCGCTACGACCGTCTGTGTGCCGGTCGCCGCCAACCGTTCAAGTGCACTGTGCTCGACAACCTGCAGTGACTCTGGCATGTCGACAATTCCAGCCATGCGGTGGGGATGGCCGGGGATCACATCGCCCTTGCAGTTTCGCGTTCCGTAGAGGCGACAGAGTCGAGCCGTATTATGCACCGAGACATCGACTTTCACCTGCGGATGTGAGCAGAGCATGGTCAGCCCCTGAAGAGCTCGTTGGCCCAGGCCACCATCGTCACAGGGCTCGTCGATTGCGTAAAGCAGATGTGCGCCATTGCCGCTGTCACACGACACCGGAAGTGAAAAACCCAGGTCGCTCAGCCGCTGACGCACGGTCCGGGCGAAATCCAAAGCCCATTGGTGTTGTTCATCGGTTGACGAGATACCCGATGGCCGATCCGGGTCAAAATCAACCAGCCACCGCCGGCGGCGTATGATATCTCGGTCGGATGTCCCCTCTCCTCGCTTGCTTGGGATCAATCGGTTTTTGGCCCGTGCCAAGAGGTCGGGGTTTACCGGATTGAGGGTCATGCAGATACCGTCTGCTGAATGCAGTGTCTGCAGTTCCTCCAGCAACGCATCGACACTGTTGAAGTAGCCGTTGAGCATACGTTCCGAATAACTGCGGCCGGCGACAGCGTTAAAGCACACGATACCATGTACTTCCTCCGGTCTTGTCAGCACTCCCCACGCCTTTCGAACCTCGAGAAGATCGACAAGTGGCTCTGGTATGACCAGCTCGAAGTTCTGAAGGTCGACCTGGCTCTGCACCCCTTCGGCACTATCCGCGATCGGAGGCACAGCCAAATTGGTAAGACTGGAATCTGGCGAGCCCGCTCGCTCAGTTGATAGATTTTCTGCTATACTTGCTAATTGCATGCTTCGTTTTCCAAGTCGCGCCTGCCAGCGCGGCTTTTTTATTTACAATCTCAATCAGTTCATTGGACCTCGGTAGGCCTTTGTAATCGGACCGGCGGCACCCGTATTCATCAGATGCTCGCGGGGATCGATTCTGTTTCGCGAAGGGGCTTCGCGAGTTGTTTTTTGCCCCTGTTGGATTCAGGCCCACCGTGTCCTATCTCGACGTAATCCTGCGTTCGTCATCTGCCGGATCATCCGGCTGTGTCCGCGTGTCTGGCGAGTAACCTGGCGGAGATCTCGCCCGGGTCAGTGCGTTCGGCAGATCGTGGTTCGTAGCCCGAGTTCGTGTGGTCACGCCCGCTACACCTCCGGGGCCGACGTTGAGCACGTCGGTAGCGTTGTTGACGATGCCGATCATGGCATCCTCCTGTAAAACACTTCCAGCCCATGGGCGGTATCAGTAGACACCTCATCCTCTGAGCTCTGCAAATAAAGGGGCACGAGTAGGCAGCATTGCTCCTGTGCGATGGCAAGCGCCTCTATCAGAACCGCCGGCGATGTTCTTTGCCGGCCGACAAATATGAACCGCAACCGTCTGTGTGGAGAGCGTGAGTTTTTCGGGCCACGCCATACGGCGGACGGAAACGGCCCAATTGCAGTGCCATCCTCTTCGGCACTACTTTGCCTGCATTCTCACGGTCGATGAGGCCCACGTATACCTTGGCTGTGCTGGAGACCCATCGAACAGTTTCGGAGCGTTAGCGCGACTCATCGGATGTCACGCCTTCGACCCCCCTTGGCCCAAAACAAACTGGCTAGCGAACCCGGTCGATCAAATTCTCGATGTACCTATGTCACAATCCTGTCGTGCTCCCATCCGCTGTCACAAATGCCCGGTCCGAAAAGCATTTCGGGTCGATGATCTGCGAATTCACATTCGACACCGAACCCACCCGAATGTCATTGCCGTAGCTGAAGACTCCGTAACTCACCCTGCCCGGCCGCTTGGCATTCTCCTCAAACGGCTCAATTTCGATGAGTTCACGAATCTGGCTGTCGGAAAGAATCCCCATAACTCTTGCTACAGCAACGATTTCCAATACGCCAAGCAGCCCTGCTTCCAAACACGCACTTCACAAATCCACCACGAATAATCAGCAACTCGGTAATATACACCACCTATGGGGTCGGTCAACAGAAAAAACACCACGGGTTGTGTGGTTGCTGTAAGTGTTGATAGCTACAGACATTACCAGCAGGAGGCATTTCCCCCAGAAAGACCCTTTCATGTCATTCCCGGCCGTTACTGACAACTGACAGGCTGCGCAGATCCTCCCCCTGCCCATGCCGTTGAAGGGCGAGCCTATGTCGCTTACCACCCGATTCCCATTCGAAATCCTGCTCACGCTCATCGTTCCATTGAGATCCGGAACGACTTACCAGTCCCATACCGCAGGTTGAAGATGCCCTCGAGTTTTCCGTTCTCATTCTGACGGCTGCAACTGCCTGGCTCTACCCGACTCTGATTGGCAATCGTGTACTGCCCCCCCTTGTGAATGAACACTTCGTCCTGGGTCATTTAGGGGACAGACATCCTCAGTTTTGTCTGTCGCGCCGACGGCATACCGTGTGCAGGAGCGTTCTGTGTGCGATTGCATCCTGATATCCATAGCAGTCGATAGTGGTCGATTACCATAAACAAAGACGTTGAGGACTGGCGTTCAGCCCTGCAACGGGTCAGCCTTTGTGGCTTAGCCCAGGCGACCACATCCCATCTAAAGGAACTGCAAATGAACTCCGTGATCTCCATAGACGATACGCTCCACGCAAAGATGCTTACGATCCCCGCCGACTGGTCAGAAATCGCCAACCGTGCAATCCGCCGCCAGATTGCCCTTCTCGATAGCGTCCGTTATCGAGGTGGGGACGCCTTCGAGAAGGGCATGGCTACGGCTTACGATTGGATCCGTGATGATGCAGATCCCGACTTGGTCGGGCGGTTCGTCGCATTGACCGGTAGACTGGAGGAACTGTTGGCTCCAAGTGAGTTGACGGTCGCCGAGAAGACATACCGAATGCTGTACCCGGAAGTGACGTGGGGCACGGCCAAGGACTTTTGGAAATGGGTAATGGGTGATCAAGTATCTGGGATCAAGAATGACAGGTTTATGGTCGGATTCATATTCGGGGTAGCCGAGGCCTTTAAGCTGAAGCAGCCAGACGATGTTCCCAGTCTGCAAAATACTTATGCACATCCCTGCCAACCCCCAACGGTTACCCGCAACGGCCGCAACTACAAGATGAATACGTCCAAGATCGGGCACACCCGGGCCAGGTCGAAGCAAACTGAAACCGCCATTGCCGATGCCGATACTACCTGCGAGGTGATTGGAACCGCTGCAGCCGTTACCGCTTGATCTGGTCGATCGCGTCTGCCCGCTGTTGCATTGCCAAGGCTTCGGCCCGACGGTTCATGTCGGCGTAGAGGACTGCTAGATTCTTCAAGACCACGGCTACGCTCGGATGATCTGGCCCCAGAGACTTCTCATCGATGGCCATCGCCCGCTTGTAGAGCGGCTCGGCCGCCTCATGCTGGCCTTGGGTACGATGCAACTCCGCGAGGTTGTTCAGGCTCGTAGCGACGTCGGGATGATCCGGTCCCAAGGCCTTCGCCCGGATCGCCATCGCCCGATTGAACAGCGGCTCGGCCGCCGCGTACTGACCTAGTTTCATGCAGCCCCCTGCAAGGTTGTCCAGGCTCGTGGCCACCTTAGGGTGATCCGGCCCCAATGCCTTCTCAATGATCGCCAGTGAACGTTTGAAGAGCGGCTCGGCCTGCGCATACTGGCATTGGATACGATACAACTCCACCAGGTTGTTCAGGCAGGTGGCCACAGAAGGAGCGTTCGGATCTCCGACTCCATCGAGATCCGGAACGACGTACCAGTCCCCCGCTGCAGGTTGAAGATGTCCTTGAGCTCTTCGTTCTCCTTCTGCCGGCTGTAGACACCCGCTCACACTCTGATCTGATTGGCAAGTGAATACTGACCGCCGTTGTAGATGAACACTCCCACTTGGGTACTTTTCGGCAGACGGAAATCACGAGCTTTGCCTGTCGCGCCGACGGCACACCCTGTGCAGGAGCGTTCTGTGTGCGATTGCAGCCTGATATCCATAGCAGTCGATAGTGGTTGATTACCATAAACAGAGACGTTGAGGACCGGCGTTCGGCCCTGTAACGAATCAACCCTCGAGAGATTTGCAGAATGGAATGCACGCTATGGACATTGATCCAACAACTGACTGTCAACAACCCGCAACACCGAAACCAGAGGTAGTCGCTCCCAAGAAACCCGGAGCGATGAAAGTGACAATCAAGACGCTACCCCTGGACGAGATTCGACTTGATGATGAGAACCAGCCCCGCGAAAGGATCGATGAAGAGGTCGTCGCGGAGTACCAGGAGCGTATGGAAGCCGGCGATGACTTTCCCCCGGTGGTCGTGTTCTTTGACGACACCGACCACTGGCTCGCCGATGGATTCCATCGTGTCCATGCCGCTCTGAAGGCGAAGTTCAAAGATATCCCCGCTCAGATCAAACAGGGGGACAAACGCGAGGCCCGCTGGTACAGCTTCGGAGCCAACAAGACCAATGGGCAGCGTAGGCAGCCTGGTGACCTCAGCCGTGCGGTTGAAGCCATCCTGACCGACAAAGAGTGGGCAGAAACATCACAAAACAAAATCGCCGAGCATGTCGGGTGCAGCGCAGCCCGCGTATCTCAGATCAAAGCATCTATTCAAGATTTACTAGATAGACCCCAAACCCGGAACGTGACCCGCAACGGCAGCTCCTTCAAGCAGAACATCTCCAACATCGGGCACGGCTCGGCCACGGAGAAGGGAACTGAATCCGCCATTGGCGAAACCGATACCGATACCGGCGAGGCAACCCGAACCACCACGGCGGTTAAGACCGGAAAGACCAAGGTGAAGCCCGGGACCGAGAAGATCGATCCCGACACATGTGCGATCATGGATGCGTGCCAACACATTCAAACCGAACTTGATGCGATAGCAGGTAAGCGACCAAAGCAGATGCAGACCAAGGTGTTGGACTCCCTGCGTGATGTAGCGAAAAGGGTTGGCGAGTTGATCGAGACGATAGAAGGGGGCTCTAGATGAGTGACCTGCTGTCCCAAAGCCCAGCCCCGATCGCCGTCAGCCACGATCAAGCCGCCCGGATGCTGAACGTGTCACGTGCTCACCTATTCAACCTCCGAGCATCCGGCAAGTTTGGGCCGCGTATTCTGAGATTGGGGAAAAGCGTTCGGTTCTCTTCACAGGAGATCGTGGCATGGTTGGCGGCGGGTGCCCCACCCGCAGATCGTTGGCTGGTCACAAAGCCACGGGAGGGCGTAAGATGAACACCTTTAACGACCCAATCACCAAGGCCAGGCCCGATGACGGTCTCGGATGGACGAAGGGCTGCCCGCTCGATACCGGCTGAACACACCGGACATTGACCTAGTAGCCGCCTTGTTGGGTGTCGTCATCTGCCACCGGGAATGCCACTGAGCAGGCGATCAATAGGTTGGGTAGGATATAGGCCATGAAGAGACAGAAGAGCATCACACAGCGCCTCAGGACCGCAATTGCCCAGGCTGAGAAGCATGGCCAGAGCCGGTATGCGATTGCCAAGGCCGCCCAGATCAGATACGGCCAGCTCTGTCGGATTGCTGAGGGTGAGAATCTGCCCCGTTTGGACACTGCCGAGAAGATCGCAAAGGCGATCGGATTACGGCTTGAGCTTATACTCTAAATAGGTTATATGATTGCGTGACGACGTTGAACAACGTTGTCGACAATACAGGTTTGACATGAAGATCCTCAAGATCACCTACACCCGTAAGGGGAAGAGAACGCAGAGCGATAAGTGGTACGCTTCATGGAAGGACTCATCGGGCCGCCTTCGCCGGCTGGCCCTGTTCCCCGACCGCAAGCCCAGTCAGGAGGCCGCCGGGAAAATCGCGAAGCTGGAATCCATCCGGGCATCGGGCGACATGATCCCTCCAGAACTCTCCCGGTTCATCGAAGGCACGACCCCCTATATCCGAGCGAAGCTGGCGGAGTTCGGAGTCCTGCCCGCATCGGCCATCACGGCAAGCAAGCCGCTTGCTGCCCACATCACCGATTGGGGGGCCGCCCTCCGCGATAAGGGAACGTCCGATGCTCAGGCCGATCTGGTGACAACCCGAGTTACTCGCATCTTTACCCTCTGCGGATTCGTGACGTGGCAGGACATATCCGCCAGCCGCCTGCAGGCATGCATTGGGGATCTTCACAAAGACACGGCTGATAAGAGGGGCATCAGCATCCAGACCGCCAACTTCTATCTGAACGCCTGCAAGCAGTTTGGCCGATGGATGGTCAAGGATCGTCGGGCTCATGAGTCGGCCATCGGCCATCTGGATGGGCAAAACGTTAAGCTTGATCGGAGGCATGATCGCCGGGCACTGTCTGCTGAGGAGCTCTGCAGGCTGCTGGAAGCCGCGGCGGCCGCCCCGGTTCGCTTCGGGATGACCGGCACGGAGCGAGCTTGCCTCTATCGGCTTGCCGTTGAGACCGGCTTACGGGCTGGTGAGCTTCGGAGTCTCACGGCCGGAAGCTTCCATCTGGACGGCGATTCTCCTACCGTGACGATCGCCGCGGCCTACGCCAAGAACCGCCGGGAAGACACCCTTCCGCTTCGTAAGGTGACGGCCGATGCCCTTCGCCCCTTTATCACATCGAAGATGCCGGCGGTGGAAGTGTTCACCATGCCGACTTACCCAGGCAGTACTGCCACGATGTTCCGGGCCGACCTGGCCGACGCCCGTAAAACATGGCTGGATGCCTGCCATACAACCCAGGAACGCGAGCAGGCTTCAGCGAGTACGTTCCTACTTCCCGTTGACGGGGCGGGCCGTCATGCCGACTTCCACAGCCTGAGGCACACGTTCATCAGCAACCTGGCAGCCGGCGGGGTCCACCCCAAGACCGCCCAGACCTTGGCGAGACACTCCACGATCACCCTGACCATGGATCGTTATACCCATGTCCGTGCAGCCGACTGTGCCGATGCCCTGGACGTGCTGCCCAATCTTCCCGACCCCCTGAGCATGCCTCAGCAGGCGTTGGCCACGGGAACCGAAGGCCAAAGCGTGCAAGTCGAGGTTAGTGGCATCGGGGGTGGCATACAGACAGGCAGCGAGGCGACCGTCGCGACGGCAGAACAGACAGAAACCCCAGCATTTACTGGGGTTTCTCTCAAAGCCACCTTCGGGACTCGGACCCGAAACATCCGGTTTACAAAACCGGTGCTCTACCAATTGAGCTAAGGTGGCGAATCGTAATTGTCATTCGTCAGTCCAGGAGTTTCGACAATAAATCACCGATGACCAATGACCGATGACACACGACTAATCGAATCACTCCACAATCTCAAGGATCTTGAACTCCATCGTGCCGCGCGGCGCCTTGACCCGGATCGTCTCCCCCACACGAGCCTTCATCAGTGCATCGCCCATCGGACTGCTCGCGGATACCGGCAGAATATCCGAGTCGGCCGACGGCGGCACGGCTTCACCCACCAGCCGTACAAGCTGTTCCGTGTCATCCGAAAGGTCCAGCAGCTTCACCGTATGCCCGAGAAAGACCACATCTTCCGGAACATCATCATTCGAGACGATTGCCGCGTTCCTGAGCTTGCTCTCCAGATCCGCGATCTGCCTCTCGACGGCCCGATTCTCCTCTTTGGCAAAGTGGTACTCGGCATTCTCCGAGAGATCCCCCATCGCGGCCGCCTTGCGAATCCGCTCCTGAACATCCACCTTCAGTTGGTAGAGCTCTTCGCGTTTTCGTTCTAGTGCAGCCTTCTCATCGGCACTCATAAACTGCATGGAGCCAGCTCCCTTGACTTGCCCGTTACCGATCCAAGACCCCACTCCGGGTCAGACACGGGCGTTTGCATACTTCCTTCTCAAAAACGAACCACCGCGCACAGGCGCGGTGGTATCGCACTATCCCATCTTAGTCACCGGGCCGCCGTTGGCAACGGTAAACCCTCCCAAACGGGCGTGACAAGGCTTTCAAGCAGCACCAGTGGCGCGGCTGACCCCAGCCGTAGCAATCCTGCCGACGAAGCCGCTTCCTTATCTCAGCCGGAAAGTATTGTCACGCCGACGGCAGACCCGCCCGATCCGCCATCACCAGGCGCAACACCGTTCTGGAGTACGAGCACCAGTTCTGGAAGTTCCCGGCCACGGCCGATAGGATCGCTGGCGACGATATGCCAAAGACAAAGAACAATGCCGGTCCGACGATCAGCAACCGCAGGGCCCTGCACGATTACTTCATCACCGCCAAGCTTGAATGCGGCATGTCGCTGATGGGCAGCGAGGTCAAGAGCCTGCGCGCTGCACACTGCCAGCTCAACGAGTCATTCTGCCGCGTGGAGGGTGGCCGGCTGATCCTGCACGGTTGCCATATTGATCCCTACACCCAAGCCGGGAAGTACAATCACGACCCTTTACGGGATCGAGTGTTGCTGGCGCACAAGCGCGAGATCCGGAAACTCGAAGCAGAGACCAGCGTGCGTGGAGTAACACTGATCCCGCTGGCGATCTATTTCAAGGAGGGCATCGCAAAGATCGAGATCGGCGTTGCCAGGGGCAAACAACAGCACGACAAGCGTGCCACCATCCGCGAGCGCGAACAGAAGCGCGACCTGCAGCGGGTAATGATGCGCAAAGGCTAGTACAACATCGCCTGCTGGAAACTGGCCAGGCGAGAATCGACATCGCTGCGGCTGGCACGTTTGAGCCCATCCAGTGAGAAATCGCTGATCGTGAAGGTCGCCACCACCGTGCCATAGGCGATGCCACGACGCAGTGCCGCCACCGAAAACTCGCCCTGCGAAGCGATGTAGCCCATCATGCCGCCGGCAAACGAATCACCGGCCCCGGTGGGATCGACCACCGTGTCGGCCGGGAACGCGGGCGTAACAAACTCCAGGTCTTTCGTCGCCATCAGAGCGCCGTGCTCTCCCTTCTTCACAACCACAAACTTCGGCCCCATCCTCAGCACCTGACGGGCGGCGACCACCAGGTTCCTTTCGCCGGTCAACTGCCGTACCTCGCCATCGTTCAGCACCAGCCCGTCAATCTTGCCCAGCAGTTTCCTCAGTTCGGCCGGCTCATTCGCAATCCAGTAGTTCATCGTGTCGGCCACCGACAGCTTCACCCCCTTCAGGCTCGCGAGCATCTGCTGCTGCAGCGCAGGATGAGTATTGGCCAGGAAGACGAACTTGCTGTCACAGAACTGCGACGGAATCTTCGGCCCCTGCTCCGCCAGTACGTTGAGTTGCACGCCAACCGTCACCGCCTCATTCATGTCTTTCAGATACGAGCCGTGCCAGCGGAACGTCTTCGACCCCTTGCGGATCTCCAGCCCCGCCGTATCGATCGGATACCCCTTGAACACGTCCAGCAGTTCATGCGGCACATCTTCGCCCACCACGCCTACCAGGCGCACCGGCGTAAAGAGGCGTGCGGCAAACGAGAAGTACAGGGCCGATCCGCCCAAAGCGATGTCGCGCTTGCCGGAGGGTGTTTCCAAGGTATCAACGCCGAGCGATCCGGTAACCAGGAGGGACATCTTATGTGCTTTCATTCAGGGGTGCGTACGCGGCTACTCTTCATCCGGGCCATGCTCGATGTCGCGCCCCGAACGGGTGCCGGTGGGAAGCTGGCGGATCTTCACCCGCGAGCCGGTCACGGTATACAGCCTCCCGGGCGTCAGCCGTTTGTAGCGATCGAACAGCCGGGCAATCGCATCGTTCTGTTCGACATCGCCGCCCTGGAGTTGCAGAAACACCAGGCTGCGCCGAAACGGGAACCCATCGTCATAGATCCACTGGACTATCGTCGCATCGTTCGTGATCAGGTCCCACTGCTTTTTGTTCGCCGTCCAGACGATATCGCGCATCGTCGGCTCGGCTTTAAGGCTCAGTTCCTCGAACGTGTGAACACCGTGGCCGAAACGCTTGAGCGCCTCGCCTACCGCCGCCGTCAGACTTCCATGGAGAACCCATTGCATCGCGGCATGGTACAAGATTCAGAACGACACTACCATCTGCCAGATGAAGGTATAGGGCAGGGAATCGACCTCTTCCCAGACCTTCTTCACCAGTTGCTCGTCACCGGTCATCGCCGGCAGTTCCTGCTTCTTCTTGTCCCATGGCACACACGCACCTGGTGCCGTCGCTTTGTCTTGCTCTGTCTTCATCTCGATATCCTTCTTCTAGTACTGCCCATATTCCCGGGCTGCATCCGTCATTGCCTTCATGTTGTCCACCGTTGCATCATTCTGGATGATGGCGCCGGCGTCCATGATATAGCCGCCATCCTTCGCAACGCCCTGGATGATCTCCTTCACCCGCTGCCGAACCTGCTGCGGCTTGGCGAACGCCAGAAGATAGTTGTCCAGCCCGCCGGAAATCGCGAACTTGTGATGCAGCACGCGATGCACCTCAAAGATGTCATCGCGGTCGCAGTGGAATACGATCGATCCTTCAGGGAGTTCCAGGAATGTCTTGAGATGGTGCTTCCACTTCCCCTCGGCATAGAACAGCACCTGCCGGCCCTGCTTATGCAGTTCCAGGATAATCGGCTTGAGCGTCGGCCAGAAGATCGTATCGAAGTGTTCCTGCGAGATCAGTGGCACGCAGCCGCGGTGCATCCAGAATCCGATGGGGACCGTGCCGGTCGGGTCGGAACTGGTCAGCGCCACGTGATACATGTGCGGCATCAGCGCCTCGGCCGCCTTCTGCACGTTCTTCGGCTGGGTCATCAGGTCGTCGCACAGGCCCAGGTATCCTCGGAACTTGTCGGCAATGATGTCGAACGGGCTCTTCAGAATGCCCGCAATGGCCGATGGCATGCCCGCCTCGGCGCGCATCCGCTGCACCTGTGCAGGGAAGGCGCCAAAGTAGCTCATCAACGCCATGCCGCCGGCCACCATGGCGACCTGGTTGCGATAGCTGGCCGGCTCGCCAGGCTTGGCCACCTCAGTCGATACCCGCGGCAGCCACACTTCGTAGCAGAATCGTGTCGGGTCGGCGATGAGCTGGTCATACTCATCCTCGCGCATCCACGATTGCCCCTCAGGAGGTTCGAGATACTGAAACCCCGTGTCGGGCGCGAGTCCCACACCGGGGATCGCGTAGTAGCGCAGCCCCATCGCCTGGGCGATTCCACCCCACACATAGACCATGTTGGCAACCGCCGCATCCCAGTCGAAGTTGGCACAGGTCTTCACCGTTGCCTCGAAGGCAAGGTTGAAGTCCTGCGTCACCTGCTGGCATGTATAGCCGCCATATCGGGCGACAAACTCCGCCACAAACGGCCGGATCGGAACCCGATCAGGCTTCCCGTTGCGCAGTGCCGTGGTGTATCGCTTCAGACGCTGTTGATAAAGTTGTTCCTTGTCAGCCGACATGTGCGACACTCTACCAAGCTCTGCCGGCCGGCAAAAGCCTATCGCCCGCTACCACACGGCGAAGTGAATGGTCCAGGTCATCACAGCCGGGCGTGGCCGGCCGCTGCTGTCCCGCGGCGGCTCAAACCACCACTGGTACATTGCCAGTTTGCAGGGCTGATCCACTTCATTACTGCCGCTGGAACGAGTGATCCGCACGTCTCGAACCGTGCCCGTCTCATCAGCACGCACCTCTAGCGTGACGGTGGGATCCATCAGGCTCAACAAATCGTTCCGGCCGGCCAGGTTCAACTTCGGCCGGACCATCTTGACCGCCCTGCCAAACCGGGCCACCACCTTGCCAGGTCGAAACTCGGCCGATCCAGTCGTGGTGAAAGCATCGGAATCCGAATCGCTCTGCGGCGCGACATCTCCGGCAGGCGCCTGCGATGTCTTGGCAGATGGTCCAGTAAAAACCTTCGCCGGGGTCGGTGCGATGACGGAAGGATCTGAGCTTACCCGCTTATGAACCACATCCTGTGCAGAGGCGATCTCGACGGGTTTTGGTAAAGGTTCCAGTTGGTCCTTCCCCGGCAATGCCTTATCCGCTCCCGAACCGGGCACAAGCAGGGATGCCGCAACGCTTTGTGCTGAAGGCTTCTGCTGGGGCTCGGGCACGGCAACCTTAACTGGTTCAGGAGCAGGCGCAGGCTTTGGCGGCTTGGGCAGTGCCACCGGGATCAGATCGGGCGGTATCGGTGCCGCTGGTTTGGCCGCTATCGTCTCGGCCGCCACGGCCGGCTCCTCAGTGGCTTTGGCTCCGTCCGGGTCCCCGGAGCGCACGGATGGTTCGCGGCGGATCAATGGCTGATCCTGCTCGGCTTTGGGCGCCTGCATCGGTTTGTCGCCACTGAGTGAGTGTATCGCCGTGGCATTAGCTTCGCCGGTCAACTCGCCGAAGCCATCCACCGGAATGGGCTTGGGCATACCGGAATCGGGTGCTAATTCCGGCTTGGGAATCGGCTGAGGCTGCAATTCCTGTTCAGGAGGCAACACCTGCGGGGCTGGCTCAGGCCGCGGCGTGGAGGGCACCTGTGGCACCACGGGCTTGGGCTCTGGTGGCGCCGGCTTCTCGGGGGGAAGCGGCGCCGGTGGTGGCGCAGGTTCGTCTATGAAGACCGGACTGCGGACCACTCCCTCGGGGACAGGCAACGCCGCCCACCAAGTCTGATTCCCAAAGTCGCTGGCGGCCCGGTTCAGCAGGTAACAGGAAATGGCGCCATGCAGCACCAGCGAGGTGCAGAGAGCAATCGTTGCTGTATGGTCACGCACTGCCATTGGGTCCGGTTCTGGAGCCACTTCGACTCCGAAAACGAACCAAGTATTGTACGCCAGAGACCTTCCGGTGCGAGTGGTCACCAGCCTGCCTGGCGCGTATGCTCCGGCACCATGCAGTATCGAGCCGTTTTGTTTGACTTGGATGGCACGCTGATCGACAGCCTTGCCGACATTGCCCTGGCGACCAATCGCACCATGGAGATGCACGGCTTCCCATCACATCCGGTCGAAGCGTACAAGCACATGATCGGTGATGGCGTGCGGAAGCTCATCTTGCGCGCCCTGCCCGCGGTGAAACGCGGCGAAGATGCCCTCGTGGATCGGTGCATCGCTGCTTACGCGGCCGATTATGGAAAGAACTGGAATGTCCAGACACGACTCTACCCCGGAATTGCGGAGATGCTCGATGGGCTTGGTGCCCGAGGCGTGCGGATGTCAGTACTCTCCAATAAGCCTGATGCATTCACCCAGGTCTGCGCCCAGAGCTACCTGAGCAAGTGGCACTTCGATGTGGTTATGGGCGCTAGCACCCAGTTCCCCAATAAGCCCGATCCCTCATCGGCATTGGATATCGCCATGCGGCTTGGACTCACCGCGCAGCAGATCCTCTATCTGGGGGATATGCCGGTGGATATGCAGACGGCGAGCAACGCCAGGATGACCTCTGTCGGCGCCGCCTGGGGATTCCGCACTGCAGGAGAGTTGCGTGCGGCCGGGGCAAGTCATGTCATTGGGCATCCAGCCGAGCTGTTGCAGTTGCTGTAGCCGTCTGTGCCCGCGTGTCCTCAAGCTACTGCGCCTGTGTCACCAGGTAGAGCACGGCCATGCGGACGGCCAGCCCGTTGGCGACCTGCGTCAGGATGCCCGATTGCGGACCGTCGGCGATTGCTGAACTGATCTCGATGCCCCGGTTCATCGGCCCCGGGTGCATGATGAAGACATCCTTCTTGCAGCGCACGAAACGCTCGGCGGTCAGACCAAAAAACCTGGTGAATTCGCGCACCGTGGGGAACTGGCTGCTCTTGATCCGCTCAAACTGGACGCGAAGCATGTTGATCACATCCACCTGGCCGATAACCGAATCGAAATCATGAATGACCTTGACACCGAGCTTCTCGAAGGTCTTCGGCAAGAGCGTCGGCGGACCGACGAGGATCACTTCAGCGCCCAGCTTGGTCAAAGCCCAGATGTTCGAGCGGGCAACGCGACTGTTGACGATATCGCCAACGATTGCCACCTTCAGGCCCGCAACCTTTCCGAAGCGCTCCCGCATCGTATACAAATCCAATAGCCCCTGGGTAGGATGCTCATGGGCGCCGTCGCCTGCATTCACCACCGAGCACTTCACATGACGAGAGAGCGTCTCGGCCGCGCCGGCCGCCGGATGGCGCAGGACGAAGATATCGACGCCCATCGCCTCAATGTTGCGGGCGGTATCGATAAGCGTTTCGCCCTTGCTGGTGGAGCTGGTCTTCTCCGAGAAGTCGACCACATCGGCCGACAGTCGTGATGCCGCCAGCGCGAAACTCGTGCGCGTACGGGTGGAATCCTCAAAGAAGCAGTTCACGAGCACTTTTCCGCGCAGTGCCGGAACCTTCTTTACCGAACGGGTTGACACCTCTTTGAAGGCATCAGCCTGTGACAGGACGTGCATGATCTCATCGACCGTGAGATCCTCCAGGGCCAGCAGATGCTTGCGTTTCCAGCGGAATGCGGATTTGTTAGCCATGCCTGCGACCCTCCGACCTCTATGCCTTGGGTTCCACAACAATCTCGTCGACGCCATCGACCTCGGCCAGACGCACATTCACACGGACATCCGCTGGCACGTGGGGAAGTACGATTCCCACATAGTCCGCCGCGATCGGCAGCTCGCGCCCGCCACGGTCAACCAGCACGCCCAGACGGATGACGCTGGGCCGGCCGAAGTCAACCAGGGCATTGAGTGCCGAACGCACCGACCGACCGGTAAAGAGCACATCATCCACCAGCAGCAGCGGAATCCCGTCCAGAGGAATGTCGATCTCGGTGGGTCCGGCAATCGGTGTGGGCCCGATCTCGGAAAGATCGTCACGATAAAGCGTTATGTCGAGGATCCCCCTGCCGATTCTGGCAAAACCGCGCGCCTGGAGCATACGCGTCAGCCGTTGGGCGATGGTTTCGCCGCGGGTGCGAATACCCACGATGTTCATAGGCTCGCGTGGATCGAACGCCTGGGCGACTTTGGCCGCCAAATCGTCGATGACCCGCTTCACATCTGCCTGGTCGTAATGATTCCGCATTGCCAAGAGCCTACGGAAAACGACCGCGTAACTCAAATTGGCGGAAAGAACGCGCCAACCGAGATCGTGACGATACTTTCGCTCAGCACCAGATCGGGGTAGGGAAGGCTGGGCAGATAGCGATTGCCAACGAGTGCGGGCCGGAAGCCAACGGGAAAAGCGATGCAGTTGGCCATGGAACTGCCCGGTAAGGGCGAACTACGGCGCGTGGAATTGCTGGACGGCGGATTCCTTCAAGAGGACAACCCAGAGGCCCAGCGGGGTCTTGCCTTCGCGCGGGAGCGTCACGATCGCCCAACGTTGGCCGTTGTGGGATGGTTCGGCATCTATGACGATCAGTTTCCTCTGTTCTCCCTCGGCAACCATGCCATCGGGGCGGTACAGATAGGGCTTGTGGGAAACCGGGCAGACCAGAGGTAGCTCTTTGTCAACGTCAACCAGTGGGCGAAGTTCCTCGAGCGTGGCCGGCAGACGATGGTTCACCGCGTAGTACTCCAGCATGTAGCTGGATAGATCGTGCATCTTGAGGCCGCATTCGTCGATGCCGGTCAGTTGCTCGGGCTTGCCACCGGGTGCAGAAGGCTTCGCGGTCTCGGTGACACATCCCGGTGAAAGCGTGAGCCCGATCAGCACAGAGATGGCAGCCAGAGCGCAGGGCACGCGCCCGGCCGGATTGGCCGGGCGAAGTGCCTCGTCAGAATCGGTGCTGCGATCACTTCTGCGGCTTGGGCGGATCATAGATCGACTCCGGCTTGGTTGTGGCGCCACGCTGCATGCCATCCATCTGTTCCTTGAATGCGCCAGGCGTCACAGCATCCGGAATGATCTTAACATCTTTCATCTGATCCCTCGACTGGGCCGGAAGATCGGTGGAATCCTTGACGACATGGGGGGTAATGAAGATGAGTAGTTCCGTCTTGCTCTTGGTGTCCTGAGTCCGCTTGAACAGGTTGCCCAGAATCGGAATATCACCCAGGAATGGCACCTTGGATATGCTGGTATCCTTGGTGTCCTGCATCAGGCCGCCGATGACAATGGTCTTGCCATTATCGATGGCGACGCGCGTCTGCGCTGAACGCTTGGCGAAGGTAGGAGCGGTGACGCCCGGGGAGATCTCCACTCGAGTGGTTGGATCGTTGAGCAACTTGGAGATCTCGGGGGTGATGTCCATGATCACCTTACCGTCAGGATTGATGTGGGGCACCACGTCAAGCATGATGCCCACATCCTGGTACTGGATGGTATTGATGGTCTGGCCGGTGTCGGTGGTGCGGGAGTTGGTGACGAAGGGGATCTCCTGGCCGACCAGGATGGAAGCCAACTGGTTGTCGGAAGCGAGGATGGAGGGGCGGGAGAGGACATCGATCTTGCCTTCGGTTGCCAGGGCGTGCAGATAGGCCTGGAAGTTGCCTTCGATGTAGCCGACGTTCAGACCGTCCGTGGCATTTTTGACAGTGGGGTCGCCAGTGCTGACGGCTGTCTTGTTGCCCGTGGATGTCGAGATGTTGATATACGAAGCACTTACACCCAAATCGATTCCATTGGTGTGGGTAACCTCAGCCAGGAGCACCTTGATCAGCACCTGGGGCGCCGGGCGGTCGAGTTCCTTCAGGATCAATTCGACCTTCTCGCGGTACTTCGGGGCAGTCGTGATGATAAGAGAATTCGTGTCGCTATCGGCAACGACATAGACCTGCCCGTAAAGTTCGCCTGCAGAAGCGCGTGCCGTCGCAGATAGATTGGCGCCGGCACCGCCACCACCGCCACCACCGCCGCCGCCGAAGGCGCCACCACGGTTAGCGGCGCCGCCTCCGCCGCCGCCAAAGCCACCGCCGCCGCCGAGTGCGCCGCCGGCGCGACCGCCACTGCTGGACGACATCGAACTGGCACCGCTGACATACGGTGTGCGCGAAAGGGAGTTGGTAACCGTGCCAGTGGCGCGCATACCGGCGGCAGCGCCGAAGAGCGTGTTGAGTACATCCTGCACGTGCATCGACTGACCGTTGCGGAGGGCGTAGACAAAAACCGTGCTGGACTGGCTGGGATTTGAGTCGAGCTCCTTGATGACGCCTTCGATCACCTTCAGGACAGCCGTGGGTCCTGCGACAACGAGTGTGTTGGTACGATCATCGGCAGATGCGATGACTTTGCCGACAGGCCGGCCCGATGAGTCGGCCTGAGCGGCTTGGCCGCCCGCGCCGGGCATACCGGGAAAGCCGGGGAAACCTCCGCCGCCGCCGCCAAACCCACCCCGGCCGCCACCAGCGCCGCCGAACCCGCCGAAACCACCACCAAAGCCGCCACGCCCGCCGGCGCCGCGCCCGCCCTGCCCACCCGCGCCCGCCGTCTGGTCATCGGCTTTGAAGACGTCATTGATTAACTTCGCGGTACTGGTCGCGTTAGCAAACTCAAGCTGGAATACTTTGATGTCAGATGTGCTGAGCATCTGCCGATCCATGGCAAAGATGACCTGGGCGATGCGGTTAATGTTCGCCGAGGTATCGGTGATGATCAGCGTGTTGGAACTGGCGTTGGCGGTAACATCGGCCTCGGGGCTGAAGAGGGCCTGAAGATCCTGGCGAAGGCGCACGGCATCCACCCCGCTAAGCGGGATGACCTGTGTGATCAACTCATCGCTGACCCGGATAGACTCCGGATTGGAGCCAACACGAACAGGAATGTTTGCTTTCTTGGCCTTGTCCCGGGTGGTGATGCGCAATGCGCGACCGGTGCGGATCACCGTGTAGTTCAGTGGCTTCAGGACGCTGTTGAGCAAATCGACCGCATCGTCACCGCCAATTGCCTGGCGCGATGCCATGGTGACCCGGCCATCAATGCGACCGTCCTTGATGATCACAAAACCCAGAGCGTCGGACATGTGATCGAGGACGGAATCGACGGTGGCATCGCGAAAGTTGAATGTGACTTTCGCGTTGGGGTCAAAGGGGCGGGTGGCGAGGCTCACCGGCAGAATAGCGGTGGTCTGCGATGCCAAGACGGCGGCCGTCGTGGGCGCGGTTGTCGGCTGCGTAGTGGGTTGAGTCGCCGGCACAGCTTCGACAGCGGCGGGTGCCGCCGCTGGCGCGGGCGCAACGACAGCGGGCGCGGCATCGGCCGGCGCGGGCGCCACGGCGGCGGGCGCAGGTGCCGGGACAGCAGCGGCATCAGGCGCAACCTGTGCTAGAATAGGCACGGCGGCGACCGCCAGAGCCAGAGCCAGGGGGCATGTGCGGACGACGGATGTGGGATTCAAGCGCATAACCAAGCCTTTCAAAGTTCCAGAAGATGGAGCAACAGTGCGGTTCACTTCCCCTCCTGCTGCCGTCGCCGGCGCATGCGGGAGATGACGTCCTCGCCTTCAATCGGAGCATCGGATGGGTTTGTCGTAGCCGGGACAAGAGTGGATTCCGCACCGTCCAGATTTCGCCCAACAAGAGCCTTGCGGGGAGCCTGACCGGGGCCCGGCACGAATACGAAACAATCGAGGTTCATCTCAGTGACCACACCGCGATTCCCGGGCAATGGATCGCCCACGTGCACGAGCACGGGCCTGCCGGTGCCGGGCGTCTCAATGACCCCCACATAGCCGCCGAAGTCCTCGCGGACAATGCCGGTAACCACCGGCACCGGCGGTAAAGCCGGCCCGGAGGTGGTGCGTCTGCTGGTGGGATTCCAACTCACGCGATCACGAGAGAATATGCTTTTGCGTGCAAGCGTTTCATAGCCCTTAGGCAGGTCGGCCAGGGCCAGCGTTGCCGCGATCGAGCAGGCCGCTGCAAGAATGATCAGACGAACAGACTTCATCGCGTTTCCCCCTTCGGTGCGCCCTTGCCACCGGGTGCTTTCGGTGGCGCAGGCGAGAACACCACCGTCGAAACACTCAAGGCGAAGGTGAGGTCATCAACGCCTTCCTTCCGCGAGGTGAGTCGAAACTCGTTCACCTTGATCGGAATCGTTGCCGTCTCGACCATGCCAAGCAGATTGGCAAACGCCGCGGTGCTTGCGTTGCCGGTGGCCTGAATGCGAATCTGCTGGAAATCGCCAGAGCGTGCCACGCGATCGGGTTTCAGCGACTGCATGTCCACGTGAGAAGCATCGGACCATTCGCGCATCTTGTGCAGCGCCTGGCTCTCGGCGGCCGCGGGATCGGTCGTCAGGCCGCCCTTAAGCAGGGCGCTCCAGGCGTCGTCCGTTGCCTTGCGCGCTTTGAGCAGGCCGTCGGCCTTCTTCCTGCTCGCCGTTGCTTCGTTCAAGGCCTTCGCGACCCGGTCACGCTCCTCGAGATAGGGGTTCAGCACATACTGGTCGATGACCAGCAGTCCGAGGACTGCGACGGTAACGATTGCAATGATCTTTTCTCGCCTGTTCGCCAGCACAACTTACTCCGGTTGGTACGTGAAAGAAATCGAGAATGCGATCTCGCGGCTGTTGCGCCCGGCCTCGCGGACCTCTCCAAGCTTTACGTTTCTGAATCGCTTCGCATCCTTGGTCCTGTCGAGCAGCCTGAGCACCTCCTGCTCGTTGGCCGCGCGGCCAGTCACCTGGCCGGAAAGGTCAACTCGCAGCGTGAGGTTCGTCGCATAGGTGCCGCCCGCATCGGGGAACAACGCGGTGAGGTCGGCCAGGCACGCCAGATAACGCGGCTTGCCCGCTGTCCAGGTGCGGGCAGTCTGCAGCCGGTTGGCGGCAATCTGCGCTATCTGGACTTCGGGCTCGATCTTCTTGAGGTGCGCCCTGTCCTCGTCGAGTTGATTCTGCATCGAGGTCAGGTTCACCCACGCGGCGATTACCCCAACCACCACGGCAACCGCGATGGCAATCGCCCAGACAAGCGGCCTGCGGCTCTTGCGGGTGGAGGGTGGCGCCAGGCGGGAGTGGAGGAAGTCCACATGCGGCTTTGCCGCGAGGGCGGCGATCGCAACCGCGGCGGAAGGCGCATAGCGGTCGTACCGGCTTGACGCTGCCTCGGCGGCTGCCATGCGGGGAGCGATGGCCAGCTTCTCGCTGGCGGCCAGATGGACCGCGCGGCCGAACTCGGGCTCAGCGAATACGGTCAGGCCCGGAGTCTCATCGCTGCTGCTGCCGGCCATCGCCCGGCGAAGTTCAGCAACCACCGCAACGGCATCGACGCTCTGTCCATTCGTCAGCGCCAAATGGCGCAACTGCGTTGGAACGCCGTGCTGGTGGGCAACCAATTCATTGCCCACCGCGGCAAGGCTCAGGATGAGCGAGCGCGATTGCTTTGACTCATCCAGACTGAGCAGCGATGTGCCGGTGACCGTAACGGCTTCCAGATTCAGACGGGCGGCCTTCGCTACCGCCTGGCACTGTGCGATGTGCTCCTGGCTGGTGGCAATCACGAATGCCGTGGTCGGTGCAGCAGGGTTCGGCTCGCCGATATAGTCGATCGCCAGGTCGCTCAGATCAGCGGAGAAGTCGCTCTCGGCGGCAAGGCGGAGCATGCCCGCGGCGGCCAGTGCATTGACCGGAGGCAAGTCCTTGCGCCGGGTCAGGATCCACTTTGCCGGCAGGCCGATCACCGCGTGCGATTGACTGAACCCCTCCTTGTGGAGGAATGCCGCCAGGGCCTTGCCTAATTCGGCGGGCTTATCCAGAGCGATGCCTTCGGGATACGGGAACTCGGCCGACTTGGCTACACGCGGTGACCCGTCGTCGGCATGAACTTCCGTCACCTGGAGACTTTTGTCGCCCAGTGCGATGCCGAGAAGCTTGTTTGCACGAATGCGATTCACTGAGTTAGGCCTCCTGATAGAGGTGGTTCATAGCCTTGGCCTGAACGGATGCTGTCGCGGATCTCGGCCGGCAGCGGCCAGCCGTATTGCGTCATATCGCGCCGATAGACAATGTGGGCGGGAGTGGTCTGGCCGCTGACCACCACGCGATAGCGGCGAAATGCCCGGCCATCGGGGCTGATGGCGACAACGTCGCCGGAGAAGACGACGGATTTGCCGGTGACATACTTGCCCATGGAAAGTGCCTTGGCCTGATCGATAATGTCGGCAAGCCACGCAATGTTGCTGGGGTCGGTGCTGCTGCTCATGGTGCTCGTGTTGCTCTGCCGATGACTGATGATGGCATCGGCGTCGCTGTCAGTGAGCCCAGGCAGGCACAACAGGACGTCGCGCGGGGCGGTGTTGATGTTGACTTTGGCGATCTTTGGGGTGGTGGTGGCCGGAGTTGGTCCTGGGGATGGGGCGGTCGTCGGCGACGCCGACGGAGCCGTTGCTGTAATCTGGGGGTATATCTTCGTGAACTCGTCGACGGTCAGTTTCACCTTGAAGTAGAAATCGAAGATGTTGTCGAACGGTTGGCCGTTCGTCGTGGCATTGGACATCTCCTTCGTGGCATTGAAGATCTCCTGGGCGCGCGACGCAGAGAGAGCGGTGGTCAGCACGGTCAGAAGTGGACTGGTCACGGCATTGGGGGCGATACGGGTATTCACATTAACGATTGTCGTAGTCGGAGAAGCGGCCGGAGGCGTGGCAGCCACGGCATTCGCGGCTGGGACCGTCGCCTGAATACCGTAAACGGTGACGAATGGTGCAAACCCGACGCCCGCATCGCCTGCCGCGTTGATGGCGGTGCCGAGATTGCCGGAGGCCCCCTCTTTATCATCGATGATGCCGTTGCGGTTGTGGTCGTAACCGTAGAGCAGTTCCGGCGTCACGCCTTTGACCAGAAGCAACTCATCGAGGCTCTCATATGGCGAATTCTTGCAGTGATAAGGCTGGGGAAGCGACATGTAATAGTCATCTTCAGCGCCCATGGAGGAGACGGTGGTATTGGGATTGCGCCAGTCCAGGATGGCATCTGCGACATCCTGGGTCATTCCCGGAAGGAGCATGAGCATGTCTTCGGTAGCGGTGTTCAGATCGATCTTCCCGGCTTCATCCGTCATGCCATAGATCTGTGCGCCATCGTTGTTGTAGTCGGGCTGGCACACCCAGGCATAGCAATCACCGATCTGCCGGCCCTCCATAGGGGTCGTCTCGATCGTGCCGGGAGTGGTCAGCTCAAGGTCAACCACGCTCAGGAGCCATTGCTCCATCCCACGTTCGGCCGCTTCCGCCTGGGCTTGCGAGATCCTGTTCGCAGCCGCCATTGCCTCGGTGCGCATCGAGAAAGCCAGCGTCAGCACCAGGCCGGCGAGGGCAATCGTGATCCACAGCGTCACGATCAGCACCGAGGCACGAGGATAGAGGGATGGCCGGCTCAGGGAGCACCTCCTGAGGCCGAAGTGGCGCTGGCGGCAACGCCGCAGGACAGTGCAACCTGGCGCACGATCTTGCGGACATCCGCGGGATTATCGGTTGATCCCTGGGCGATACTCAGCTCCACCGCCAGGGGCAGAGTGTTGTTCTGTTGTGTGGAATCCCATGTGTCGTTCCATGTGGTGCCGTCAAAGTAGCTGACGGTAAAGCTTTGCACATTGCGGCATATGATCTCTTCGATAGGCTCCGGTTCTATCGGCGAAAGCAGATTGCTGACTACCTGTCGCATCAGGACGCTGCCTGACTGGCCCGCCGGGTCATCGGTGACGATGAACGTCACCTGTTTGATGTCGCCCGGCACCGTGCTGTGCGATTCACCTCCGGTACAGCAGAACTGGATCGACACCGAATCACCCAGAAATGTGCTGGCGAGAACATCATTGGGCGGCATCGCGTTCGCCAGGTCACGGGACATGATGTCGCCGACGGCGTCGTTCATGTGCGCGGCATCAATTGCGGCATCCACGCTGTTGCGGGCGCGATAGGCAACGTAGAGGCTGGCCGCAAGAGCGCCTGCGATGGTGGCCGCCATAGTCATCGCCAGCATCAGCTCCAAAAGGGTAAAACCTGTGTGTCGCCGGGTCATTACTGGGTGACCTCCTCGGCTGGGACGTAGATGAGGGTGCTGAGCACCACTTCACGTTGCGTACCTCGCGATGCCCACGTCACATTCAACTGGAGCTGCATCATGTCGAGCTCATCCCATTCCGTAACGCTCGCCTGCCACTGGTAGTTCGGATAATCCGGGCTGAAATCTCCCGAGAGGTCACCGGTCTGCCACTCGCCGCTGATAACAAGCTCCTCAAGCTTGGATTGGGCAAGCGTAACAACTTCGGCACGCTGGCGAGTGACGCTGGCCAGGGCGGTGGCAATGCTGATGCCTTGCATGATCACCGGGATAACAATCGAGATCACAGAAATTGTGACAAGGACCTCGATGAGCGTGAAGCCGAAACGGTGCCGGCGGAGTTTGCAGGGGCCCATCATCATGACTGCCCTCCGTCATCTTTCAGGATACGATAGACCTCAATCGGGGCGACGCAGGTTACAGTGACATCACTGCCAAAGCCGACAAAGTGCAGCGTACCGGTATCACACCGGCCGCTGGCATCGAACGTGATCGTCTGCTGGCCCTCCACGATAGGCAACTCACATTGAATCTCCACACCTTCAGGCACGCTGAACACGCGGCCGAACGGCCCGGGAGTGTCGGTGAAGCTGTCCGTGTCATCCTGCACATTCAGCTTCCACTGCCCCAGGCTGGGATCGACGGTAAGCTGGTAGCTCACGCCGTCGGTCGCCGCCTGGCTGCGTGCCCAACGGGTGAGCGCAATAAACTGCCGGGCAGCATCCTCCGCGCGGCGGCCGCGCGCAAACCCCGAGAGCGACGGCGCGACCATGGCCAGCGTCGAGGCGATGATCGCCAGCACGAGCACCAGCTCAAGCAGCGTATAGGCTCGAGATTGTTTGGATCGGGAGGTCATTGGTCGTTCGTCACTGGTTCGTTGGCATTCGTCACTGGAACCTGTTGTCCAGTGACTGAATGCCTAATTCCCTGTACTCACTGTCCAGTTGTCAATATCATCGCCGCCACCGTCCTGGCCGTCGGGACCGAAGGAGAACAGGTCAAAGCCGTTCTGGGCGTGGGTTCCGGGGCATGTATACTGGTACGGGTTGCCCCATGGATCGTTAGGCACGCCCTTTTTCAGGTACGGCCCTTTCCAGTTCTTCGCGTTGCTGGGGGCTTCAAACAGGGCCGCGAGACCCTCTTCGGTCGTGGGATAGCGCCCCGTGTCAATCTCATAGGCATCAAGCGCAGTCTCCATGTTCGAGATGTCCGTCTTGGCGGCCGCTTCTCGCGCCTGTTCTCCGCGTTTGGCGAACTTGGGAACCACCACCGCCGCGAGCACCGCCAGGATGACCAGCACGAGCAGCAGCTCGATCAGGGTAAAGCCGCTTCGATAGGAAACACGTAACATTGTTCAACGCTCCTTTGCATCCCCTCATTTGGGGCGAACTACTTGATCAAATCCTGCAGGTTGAAAATCGGCAGCAACATTCCAACGACCACCGTGCCGATCAGGCCGGCCATAATAAACAGCAGCAGTGGCTCAGCCAGCGCCACCAGCATCCGCAGGCGGCGGTCCAATTCTGATTCATAAACGATGGCAAGCCGGACCAGTTCCTTGTCGAGCCTGCCGGTCTCTTCGGCGATCGCGATCATCTCGATGACCGATGGCGGGAACATCGCCGAAGCGGTACCCAGGCTGCGGGCAAGCGATGCCCCGCGCTGCACGGCTTCAATGCCGCCGCCCACCGTATCGGCAAGCGTCTGGTTTCCAATCGCTTCCTTTGCCACTTTCAGCGAGGCGACCAATGGAACGCCGGCCCCCAATAGCGTGCCCAGCATGCGCGAAAAGCGAACCAGGGCAAAGTGGGCAACAACCTTGCCCAGCATCGGCACGCCCAATGTCATCCGCTCAAGCTGGCGGCGGCCAGCCTCGGTGGCAATCGCCCGGCGGACCATCACCACGATCACCGTCACTGCGGCAGCGACGAACAGGCCATAGTGCGTGACCAGGGCACTGGCAAACAGAATGCCCCGGGTCAGGACCGGCAGTGCCGCACCGAAATCGGCGAAAATGGCGGAGAAACGCGGAATGAAGAACGTGAGCAGAAATATCAGGACCGCGATCGCCACAACGCCAAGCACACACGGATAAACCATGGCGGCCTTGACGCGCCCGGTGAGATCACGTTCCCGTGTGCGGAAATCGGCGATCTGGCCAAGCACAACATCGAGAAAGCCGCCGGCCTCGCCGGCGCGAACCATCGCGACATAAATGCTGGAAAAGACCTCGGGGTGCTGCGCAAGGGTATCGGCGAGTGCGGTGCCGCCGACCACTTCGTCGTGGACTTCCTCCCAGAGCTTGTGCGGGCCGGGGGCGGAGGACTCACGGCAAAGCAGGTGCAATGCACGGGAAAGCGGCACACCGCCGCCCAGCAGGGTCGCCAACTCGCGCGTGAAACTCTCAACATGGGCCTGGGTGACGCGATTGCCTCCAAACATGGGTCTGCGGACGCCAGAGGGCTTTTGTTCGCCCTGCACCTGCTCGGCGATCTGAACCGGGTGCAGTCCACGTGAGGATATCTCCGCGATGGCGGCAGCGCGGGTGGGCGCGGGGATGGTGCCGGCCGTTGAACTGCCATCCGATCCGAGCGCTGTGTAAGCAAATACTGCCATGGACATTCCCTTTACCCGTTGGCGATCGCAATCTCGGGAAGCCGCGCGGCATTATCACGCTCAGCCTGAGCCGATCCCGGATCCTCATTCTTCGTCGCGCGAACGACTTCTTCGATCGTTGTCCGTCCTTCCCGCACCAGCCGCCAGCCGTCGCCGCGCAAGCTGCTCATGCCTTCCTGTACCGCAACCCTGCGGATCTTGCCTGAGCTGGCGCGGTCCAGAATCAGGGCACGGATATCCTCTGACACATGCATAAGTTCAAACACGCCTTGCCGGCCGCGATAGCCGGTCCCCATGCAGTTTCGGCATCCACGTCCGCGATACACCACGTCAGGCACTTCTGCGCCATACTCGGCCCGCAGCGCCTCAAGGTCGGCGCTTGGCATCTCTTCCTTACAGTGCTTGCAGATCACACGCACCAGACGTTGTGCAAGCACCATTTCAAGCGATGAGGCAACCAGATAGGGCTCAATGCCCATATCGATCAGACGCGTGGTGGCGCTGGGGGCATCATTGGTGTGCAGGGTGCTGAACACCAGGTGACCGGTGAGCGACGCCTGCACCGCAATCTCTGCGGTTTCACGATCGCGGATTTCGCCGATCAGAACGACATCGGGGTCGTGACGCAGAATCGCACGCAAGCCGGCCCCAAAGGTCAGGCCCGTCTTCGTTGAGACCTGAATCTGGTTGATGCCTGCAAGTTGGTACTCGACCGGATCTTCAATCGTAACGATCTTCTGATCAATACTGTTGATGCGGGAGAGCGCTGCGTAGAGGGTAGTCGTCTTGCCGGAGCCGGTTGGACCCGTAACAAGCACGATTCCGTGCGGCAGTTCCAGCACGCGGTGAAAGACCTTGCGGTCGCGGGCGCTCATGCCCAGATGCTCCATACCCAGCAGCGCATCGCCACGATCGAGGATACGCAGCACAACCGCTTCGCCGTGGATCATCGGAATGACGGAGACGCGAAGGTCGATCTCGCGCCCGGCCACCTTCACGCGAATACGGCCATCCTGGGGAAGCCGCTTCTCGGCAATATCGAGATGACTCAGAATCTTCAAGCGCGACACAATCGCGGCCTGGTAGTGCCGCACTTCAGGAGGAATGCTCGCTTCCTGCAGCATACCGTCAATCCGGTAGCGCACGCGAAGGGCATTCTCAAACGGCTCGACATGCACGTCAGTGGCCTGTAGTTCCAATGCCTCGGCGAGAACCTGGTTCACGAAGCGGATGATCGAGGCATCCTCGGCCGCGACCGTAAGGTCAAGATCATCGTTCTCTTCATCCAGAACCTTGATCCCGCCTTCGTTCTCATTCTCCATGGACTGCAGCGTATCGGCGCCGATGCCCAGCAGCCGCTTGATGCAAAGGTCGATCTCGGACAGCGGAGCAAGCGCCGGGCGCATCTCACGTCCGGTCGCCAGGCGCAATTCATCAAGCCCTGCCGTATCGAAGACGCGGCAGGTGGCGACAACCACTGCGCCGTTCTCTTCACTCATCGGCAGAAGGTGATGAGCCAGAAGCACCTTGGCGGGAAACCGCTGCAGGAAATCCTTGGGAGCCGTGAACTCGCCCAGTTCGACGTAAGGCAGATCATAGTAGGCGGCCAGAACGCGCAGGGCCGCATCCTCGGGCGCCACCTGGCGGATGGCATCCTCCAGCGGCATCGTCTTGGTCGCCACACGCACCTTTTCGGCGCCAGCGGCGTCCAGCACACCTTTCTCCATCAGTACTTTAACTGCGTCATCCATGGCATTGTCCCCAGGATCGGCATGTAGCGGCAAAACACCCCGCGGTGAGCGGCCTTGGCGGACCGCTCACCGCGGGCAACATCGACCTATTCAAGCATTCCCCTCGCCACCAGTACGGCTTCCTGCCGTGCCGTCAGCACTTCCTTCAACTCGGCCTGAGCCGCAGCCAGGTCCGTATGAGCCTTGGTGCGGGCATCACGCAAGGCTTGGAGCTTAACCTTGATCTGCTCAGGCGTGGAGTCCTTGTTGCCCAAGGCATCCTGAAGATCTTTGGATGCAGCGGCAACCGGGCTCTGCGGCGTATTGTCGGCAGGTGCGGCGCCAGCCCCGCCACCTCCCGCGCCACCGCGCCGCCCGCCAGCGCCGCCACCAGCGCGATTGGCCTGCTGTGCCGTCATCACCTTCTCAACCTTGGGCTGCAATGCCGTCCATTCCTCGTCGGTGGCGCCCAGCGCTTCCTTCAACTGCGTCATCATGCGCTCGCGCATCTGCGCTGGATCCATTCGCTGCCTGCCGCCGCCACCACCCGCACCACCGCCAGCGCCGCCACCACGCTGCCTGCCGCCACCGCCTCCCGCGGCCTGCGCCAGTACCGGAGTGCTCAACGCACCAGCCATCCCAAGACTCAGCACGACCATCAATACTGTTCTGCTTCCGATCATGTGTCTCTCCTTGGAAAGATGAACGCACCTAGCGGCAAAACGCCCCGCGGTGAGCGGCCCTGGCGGACCGCTCACCGCTCAGGCATCATCGACCTATTCGAGCATTCCCCTTGCCACCAGCACGGCTTCCTGCCGGGCCGTGAGCACTTCCTTCAACTCGGCCTGGGCCGCAACTAGATCCGTGTGCGCCTTTGTGCGCGCGTCACGCAAGGCCTGGAGCTTAACCTTGATCTGCTCAGGCGTGGAGTCCTTGTTGCCCAAGACATCCTGAAGGTCTTTGGATGCAGAAGCAACCGGGCTCTGCGGCGCATTGTCGGCAGGTGCGGCGCCACCGCGCCCACCGCCAAAGCCACCAAAGCCTCCACCGCGACTGGCCTGCTGCGCCGTCATCACCTTGTCAACCTTGGGCTGCAGTGCCGTCCATTCCTCATCGGTGGCACCCAGCGCTTCCTTCAACTGCGTCATCATGCGCTCGCGCATCTGCGCTGGATCCATTCGCTGCCTGCCGCCGCCGCCGCCACCCCCACCTCCGCCGCCCGCCTGGGCCATGGCTGGAGTGCTCAACGCGCCGGCCATACCAAGGCTCAGCACGAACAATAGGACTGCTCTACTTCCGATCATGTGTCTCTCCTTTCAAAGATAGACGCTTTGACCACTTTCTCTTATTGCACCGCCGACCGCGTAGCCGGCGAATCTGATTCTGGTCTACGGGAACACATCGCCATTTCATTCAGCATTGCTTCGCACGACATCGACTCAATCAAGAAGCCCCTGCGATACCATCACGGCTTCCTGCCGGGCATTGAGCAGAGCTTTCACCTCGGCCTCGGCCGCGACGACATCCGCATCAGCCTTTGCCCTGGCATCCTGCAATGCCTGAAGCTTGACCTTGATCTGCTCGGGCGTGGAGTCTTTCCTCTCCACCGTTCCCTGCAACTCACGGACGGCCACAGCAACCGGGCCCTGCATCGCTGCATCGGTGGAAGGTAAATAACTACCGCGTCCCACGAACCCAATCTGGCTCAACTTCTGGGCGTCTCGCAACTTCGCGATCTTGGGCTGCAGCACCTTCCATTCTTCTTGCGTAACACCCAGCGACTCCTTCAATCTCGCTTCAATGCGCTGGCGCATCTTCACCGGATCAAAGCGCTCCTCCTGCGCCATCGCGGGAATGCTCGTCGCGCCGGCCATTCCCAGACCAAGCACGAACATCAAGGCTGCTTTGCTACTGAACATGTCTCTCTCCCATCAAAGATGCACGCTTTAGGTATCCAATTACCGCATCGACGGCTTTGCCGGCGGCAGCTATTCAAGGTACTGATGCAACACAAGGATCGCTTGTTGCCGGACATTTACCGCAGCCTTCAACTCTGCGCGAGCCGCGGCCAATTCCGCACGAATCTTGGCCTTCTCATCGCGTAAAGCCTGCAGTTTCGCCTTAATCTCATCGACTGTGGCGTCCTTACTGGTTACGGCGCGACGCAAATCGCGGCTCGCCTCGGCGATGGGAATCGCCGGTCCTGGATTTGCATCCGTGGCGCCGGCGACGCCGCCGCCACCACCGAAGCGATTCCGGGACCGGAGCACGAATACCTTGTCGAGTATGGGCTCCAGCGTCTGCCACTCACTCTGGGTCACACCCAGCACATCTGCCAGTTCCCCACGGATTATGCGCGCACGGTTCTGCTGCTCGTCGCCAGTGTCCGTTTTCGCGCCGCCGCCGTTCTGTTGCGCCAGCGCGGAGATGCTCAATGCGCCGGCCATTCCCAGGCCAAGCACAAACATCAAGACTGCTCTGTGTTGAATCATCTCTCTCTCCTTTTCAAAGCCAGATGCCTGGAACATTGAACTCCTATTTCACAACCGGCTGCGTTGACGAGGGATTCGTTCCGGGTCTGCGAGAACCGAATGATCCCTTCTTCAGCAGTTCCTCATACTTCACGCGCTGCTCGGGGTTGAGGATCAACTTGGTTTGCTCAACCGCCTTCGCAAGGGCCTTCTCACGCTCACGGCTCAATTCCTCTTCCTGCTGTTCAAAGCGGGCCAGCACTTTCTCGTAGGCAGCTTTGTTTTCGACGGGGATCAAAGCGGCAATCCCCTCATCACGCTCTTTAATCAACTGCCGGCGGGCGTCATGCCGTCCCTGCCCGCCTCGTTCGCCTTGTCTGCCTTGACCTTCTGGAAGCATCGCCGACCAGATCGATTTCATCTTCTCGCGCTGCTCGAGTGTCAGTTTCAATTCGTCGGCCAGCCATGACCGCTCCTGTGGACGCGGAGAGTTGTTATGGCGGGGTAGGCTCCAGCCGATCACCGTGCCGCTGCCCAGGGCCACGACAAACACCAGTACCGTCAATAGAAGTTGCCTGCTCACTTGTCTGCGCCTCCAAAGGCAAGGTCCGTAACTACCCACTGGGCGGTCGCGACCTCTTCGGCCGTGCCAGCCACAACATCGTCAGCCCTTGATGCGCCAGGCGTAATGGCTATGCGTTCCCATGCCGTGGGTGCGGATATGCTTCCACCCTGTGAGGCCCAGAGCACCGTGACCAGAGCCAGCGTTGCCGCGAGACTCGATAGTGACAGCGCCAACCGGCGCAGATGGCTGAAGCTTTCAACATCAACTGCATGGTGCAGCCGGGCCATCGACATCATGGACAGCCGTGGGGCATCCCATGCCTTAAGCGTCCCGGAGATCCGACGCATTGACTCCAGTTCGGCAACACAGGTTTGACATGCCGCGATGTGCCGCTCCAGCGCCGCACGCTGCCCCTCGGGCAGTTCCCCGTCCAGATACGTACTGAGTCTTTCGCTGAACTCGCATTGGTTCATGATTGTGACCCTCATCCGTATTCCGGCATCCTTGCCTTGAGTTCCTGGCGAGCCCGATAGAGACGCGATTCGACCGTTCCCCGAGGGATCTCCAGCGATTCGGCTATCTCGTCGTAGCTCATGCCATCAAACTCCCGAAGGACCAAAACCTCACGATGCTCCTCAGACAGGCCTGCCAGGATCTGTCCTACGTCGAGCCTGGCATCCACTTCACTCGCCGGGCGATCTGGCACAATTGCTTTTGCCATCGCATCCAGCCCGGCCATTGTCTTGCCCTTGCGCTTGCGACGCAGCATTAGAACCTGCCTCATCAGGATCGAGACCAACCAGGTTCGCAATGACGAACGTCCCTGGAAGCGGCTGATTCCGCGGTATGCCGCCAGAAGAGTGTCCTGAACGACATCCTCGGCATCCGCAGCCCGCCCCAGCATGCCATACGCCGTGCGAAAGAGCACCTGGGCGTGAGCATCCACCAACCGGTGAAACGCGGCACCGTCGCCATGGGAGGCTCGGGTGATGAGTTGATGTTCACTCTCCTCCGGTTTCTGCATGCCACACGCACATTGTCTGAGAATTGGTTGCCAGGACTCGCCGGTTTATTCCCTTTGCCGTCGGCCGTGACAAGGGTTCTGAACGGGCAAGAAAGAACCTGGTACTACCCAATGCGGGCAGATGTGCTAGATTGAACCGGAATGTCGTCTGTGCTGCAACCTCTTACACCTATTGATGATGCAACATTCGGGTCCTACCGCCGGATCCTGCTTCTCTCCGGCCCGTTGATCCTCTCCCACATGGGCGTAATGCTCATGCAGATCGTCGATGGTCTGCTGCTGGCTCGGTACTCCAAGGATGCCATCGCTGCCATCGGACCGGCCGGTATGACTTTCTGGCTCATCTCCGGGCTGTTCATTGGTCTGGTGGGCTACACAAACACCTTTGTCGCCCAATACGTCGGGGCAAACCACCCAGAACGCGTCGGCGCGGTCATCTGGCAGGGAATCTACATGTCGCTTGGCGCCGGGGCACTACTGGCGTCCGCATCACTGGGCGCAGGCTGGTTCTTCACCGTCACCGGGCATGCCAAGGCCATCCGTGTCGACGAGGTGACTTACTTCTCCATTCTCTGCTATGGCGGCCTTGTGACCATCCTGTCGGCCGCCCTTTCGGGTTTCTATGCCGGGCGAAGCGATAACCTCACGCTTATGGTCGCCCATCTTGGTGGCAATATCCTCAACGCCGTCCTCGCCTGGGCGATGATCTTCGGCCGGCTGGGCCTGCCGGAGATGGGCATCCGCGGCGCAGCTTGGGCAACAGTGATAGCGCAAACCTGTCAGGTGCTGATTCTGGGCACGCTGCTCTTCGGCCGTCAGTATCGCAGTCAGTACCGAACCTGGGTTGATCGCCAACTTGATGTAAAACTGATCGGCCGGATGTGCCTCTACGGCTTTCCCAACGGCATGCGCTACATCCTTGAAATTCTGGCGTTCGACGTCTTCATGTTGCTGATGGGACGAGTGAGCACCGATGGCCTGGCTGCGACCAACATCGTCTTTCGGATCAACGGCGCGGCGTTCTTCCCCGTGATCGGGCTGGCGACAGCCGTTTCCATGCTCGTGGGTCAGGCACAAGGCGCGGGCCGGCCGGAGTTGTCGCGGCGGGTGACCATGCGCGGATTGGTGCTCGCCCAAATCTGGATGTCGGCCTGCGCAGCGGCAATGGTGCTGATCCCGACGGTGCTGCTGGCTCCGTTCTTCGATCCCGCCAATGGACCAATCGAACCAGAACTGCACCGGCTGTGCGTGCGCCTGCTCTGGTTCGTCGCAGCATATACGTTGCTGGATGGGGTAAACATCATGTTCATGTCAGTATTGACCGGCACCGGTGACACGCGCTTCATGCTGATTGCATCGGGCGCCCTGCACCTGAGTCTGGCCGCGTTCCTGTGCCTGCTCGTCCATTTGGGGATGGGAACCTATGCGATGTGGACAGCCGTGACGGTGTTCATCTGCTGCGTATCGGTCGTCTGGGTGGTGCGTTTCCGGTCCGGCCGATGGGAAAGCAAACGCGTGATCGAACACACGCCGCCCGATATCGCCGAAGCACCCGCCACCGGTGCGCCGCTTTAGCGAACCACCGGCGTAATCCGCTGGCACACTTCCCCCGCATCAAGGCGACGCCGCGGAAGCTGCCGGTGTTTCTGTCTATAGAGGAAGTGGAGCGACTGCTGGAGGCCCCGCCGACCGACACGGTGCTGGGGCTTCGCGATCGTGCGATCCTGGTTCTGCTCTACGGCACGGGCATCCGAGCCTCGGAGTGTTCAGGCTTAAGAGAAGAGGATGTGGATCTGGATCAGCGCGTGATCCGCGTGCGTGGCAAAGGCGGCCACGAGCGGACGGTGCCGCTGAACCACAAGGTGGTTGCGGCGCTGCAAGGGTATCGCCAGAGGCGATCGGTTCTGGCGCCGCGGGAGTGCTTCTTCCAGAGTCGGCGTGATAGAGGGATGAGCAGGGGCGTGATCTACGAACGTGTGAAGACCTATGCCCGAGGTGCGCATATCCCCAAGTGCGTCTCTCCGCACCGCCTGCGGCACACGTTTGCGACGCATCTGGTGAAGGCCGGCGCGGACGTGGTGACGATCCGCGACTTACTGGGACACAGGTTGATCACCAGTACCCAGATCTACTTCCACGTGACGGCGCAAGACCTGCGTGAGGCGGTTGACGTGCATCCGATCAAGGACCTGGCCGGATTCGTCAATGACTTGTTGCCGGCGATGAAGTTGCCGTTCCAGCATGCGCCGGCACGTCGCCGAGCCGGGTGACGAGGGCTGTCGCAACAACCATAAATGCAATTGCAGTGCGTTCCTGCCGGGGGTATAAGGGAAGGTGCGTCCACGTGAAGGCCCTTCGCCCTCCGGGCTCAGGGCCTTCACGTGGGAATGGGTCGTATCGCTCTACCATGAAGCTCAACGAACCCCAATTACGCCCGACCAGGCTTATGAGGTCTCGTACCTCGAACCTCAGAAGCCTTTTTCCACGTCATCTGAATCGAACTAAATATGGCTACGATGGGCGTGGCTACCGCGTGCAGAAGGTCATCGCTGGCGGCGACACCTTTGACTACTACCAGAACGACAGCAACCAGACGATTGAGGTCCGCAAGAATGGCGATGCGGATGCTTTTGAGTGCTACGTCTTTGACCATCGCTACATCGATGCCCCGGTGATGGTCTACCGTGATACGGACACGGATGGGTCGAACGTACAGAGTGCGTATGTCACGCAAGACGCCAACTTCGACGTGACCGCAATTGTTGATGGCTCAACCGGAACGGTCATTAACCGGTTTGTCTTTACGCCCTATGGTTATCGCACAGTCTATACGGCGACATGGACAGCAGCGAGCACCGACTTCTCACTTGGCCATCAGGGATTGATGCTCGATACAGAATCCGGGTTGTACTACAATCGTGCGCGGTATCTGCATACAAGCCTAGGCGTGTTCATCACGCGCGATCCGTTGGGGTATGCGGATGGCGGGAATCTGTACCAGTACGTAAGGAGCAGTCCTGCGGGTAGCCGTGACCCAGCGGGGCTTGGCACAGGTGTCTGGCCTCATGAGCCGCCGACGATCGACACGAGCAAGTTCCCTAAGTGCGATATTCGGATGACGATCGGGTTCCCCATTCCTCATGCAACCATCCTTGTTGACACAGGAAACGGTCTGTACACGATTGATGGTCAAGGGCCCCTCAACGTCGGAATCACAATCGACCTATTCGAGCATCCGCGACCAATCGACGACCTATGGCAAAACGGCAACCCAGTATCGCTGTGCGCATGTTTGCTGGGATCGGGTGATGGCAGTGTTTACAGCAAGACCAACAAGGCATTCAAAGACTACTTGTGGGGGGGACTCTTTAATAACTCAAATATGGCACTGAGCTGTTTCATGCACGCCTGTGGAGCGCCGGACATGGGGAAAGCTCCTCCGGGATGGCGCAAGGATCCCGCGAGCTGTCCGTGCTTGGATAAGTGAAGGGAGGTCCAATGCGTCGCACCGGAATGTGCTTGCTCGTCGCGGTTTTCTCTCTTGGCGGATGCGCCCAACTTGTCACTCAATGTGTGCAGATCAATGACGGGAATCTTCGGGTACTGCAGGAGAAGCACGGAGCCGGGGCTGCCAGCTTGGAGCCTGGTTATATTTTCTTTCACAACAAACCATTCGACGATGCGCGGCTCGCAGAGGCGTTTCCGTTGCTTAAGGCTTACGGTGTCAGCGACCTCGATCTTAATGGCCGGGATATCACGGATGCGTCAGTACCGGGCCTTCTCCCGCTGAGGCGGCTGAAGCGGCTACAACTACAGGGGACCCACGTCAGTTTCGACGGACTAAAGCAGCTCGGGGCGTTGCCCGCGCTACGGGTGCTTGTCATTGAGGAGGGTATCGTCTCAAGCGAGCGACTTCGCGATCTGCATCTGGCCATGCCCAAAGTGGATATCCAGGAGGACTGGATAACTGTGCGAAAGTACGACCCCAAAAGACGGTATGACGGGTATCCGAATTTCGCCGCGAAATACCCGAAGTATGCGCGTTGGGCGAGGTAACCACATGCTCAGATTAGTGATAGCCATTGCGTCCGTTTTGCTTTTGCTCCAGAGCGGCTGCTCGTCATGGGAGGTCACGCGAGGGTATTACAAGGGATATACCGATCGCGACCTGCAGATACTTTGCCGAGACTTTGATGTGCAATACACAGGTGCTTATCCCGGGCATATCACGCTCGATCCCAACGAGCCCTATGACGACGCCCGGCTGAAGAAGGCTTTGCCGTACATGAAGCGCAGCGGAGTCACGGACCTGGATATGAGCCGTCATCCTTTTACGGACGCAGCTATACCACTGATTCTTCAACTAACCGACCTAGAGAGACTGAACCTATCGCACACGGAGATCAATTGCAGTGAGCTAACCGCGCTGAGGTCCCTGGCTCACCTAAAGATTCTCTACATCGGCCCGTGTGCGTCGGCGACGGATCTTCATCAGTTGAAGACGGCAATCTCGAAGGTCCACATCACAGTGCTCGTGGATCCGTGAACAGCAAACAACAGGGCGAAGATCGGGGGAAGCCAAGGGGGAGGGAAGCCAAGGGGGAGGAGGGACGAAAACAGGACGCAGATCGAAACAAGAATGAACCGGGACGTAGCTAGAAGAATGAACCGGGACGTAGCTAGTTAGGATGTGAGGACAGCGCCACAATGACCCAAATCCCCCTCTCCCGTTCGCATCTGCATACCCCTTGGCCCATCGCCGCCTTCAACGTGATGAGCAAGCCCGGCGGTGCCGGATGCAATCTGGCATGTGAATACTGTTTCTATAGACATAATCAGAGAAGTCAGGAGTCTGAAGACAGAAGTCAGAATGGAACGTGCAGCGCAGCCATGAGCGATGCCCCGCTGGAGCACTTCATCGGCGAATACATTGCTGCACAGGACAACCCCACCGTCTTCTTCGCCTGGCAGGGCGGCGAACCGACACTCGCTGGCTTGGACTTCTATCGCCGAAGACATGAAACGGGGAAAGACATGAAACGGGGACGTCAATAGAATTGACTCCAGTATGCACGTTGTTCGGTGGTCTGGCATGACCACATTCCGCTATCCCGCTCCTGTTCTGAACACTCACTGGCCTGACCCCTACCCCAATCATCCTCTTCTCTTAGTAGCGTCCGTGGCGTCGTAAGCAGTACCCCGCGGGCGTGAGACTTCTTCTTCACCGCACCTCATCAATTCCTCACGCCCGGTCCGCGTACGGACCTCACGACGCCACGACACCACGTGAAACAAGTCCGAAGTCAAACGAACAAGCCGACCATCATCCGCGCTATCCGCTGTCGATCACTCCTGCCTCTTGTGGCCGTCGCCTTCGAGTTATCCACAAAAATCTCGAAAGATTTTTGGATTTCGTTAACCCCTTATCATTCCTCAACTTCCATTTTTGGCAGCCGCCCAAACACCCCATATATATGGAGGACCTTCGCGCGCGCGGGTCCGGCTATTTGACAAGTGAATACCTCGACCAGTTGAACGCCCATGGACAGCAGTCCATGGGCAAGGACCGTGAACTAAAGTGGAACAAAATGAAACGTGTTCCACCCTGGTCTGTGCGCGCTAACCTGCGCACCTTTGCCGCTTCGGTGAGTTGGCTTACATCACATCCCAAAGATGCGCACACCAACCTGCGCACCTTTGGTCTTCTGACAGTGTTGAGCGAAGCGAAATCCCGACGCAGTCGGGGACCTCCACCCTCTGCGGCTTCGTTTCCGCTATCCGCTTTCCGCAATCCGCTTTTCTGAGGAGCACCTTTGCCGAATCGGTCAGCCAGATCACGCAGCGCGCTGTGGATTGCGCACACGAACCTGCGCACCTTCGTTTCCGCAATCCGCAATCCGATATCCGCTATTCCTCGGAACCTGCGCACCTGCGCCCCCAATCTTCACCTAACTGCTTGTCTCCACAAGACTTGCGATATAGGGGGTACCCCAGCCGAGAACCTGCGCACCTGACCTCGTCTACCCGATCTCTATGACACCCGATGGCGCATACAGCGGCGCAGTCGTCAGCATGAACTCGTGGTGAACTCCAGCCCGATCCAGAGCGCCGTTAACCGTCTCCAACGCAAGATTGGGATGGTTCCGCTCCCGGCTCAAATGTCCCAGCATTACCGCCTGAGGTACACGGCTGCTGCGCCAAATTGCATCGGCTAGCAGTTCGCCCGTCCTTGGGTTGCTTAGGTGATAGCGGCTGGCCGGGTTGGGATGCAGTCGCAGCAATTCCGGATCGTGGTTGGACTCGACATAGATGAAGTCGGCATCGATCAATTCCGGCGCCAGCGGCGCAAAGTCGTGGAAGTCAGTGCAGAGAACCAGTTTTCGCTGCTGCCCGCCAGCGCTGCAGGTGACCACAAAGCCAAAGTTCGGCACACCCGGCGCGTGAGGAACCGCAACCGCTTGCACCTGGAAGGGCCCTACAGGAAACGACTCCGCACCGAACGGCAGGAACTGCGGCCGCTGACCCCACCCGTCGAAGCTCTGGTAATGGCAGACCTGCTGGGCCACCGATGTATGCGCCCGGATCGGAATGCCTCGCCTGGCAAGCACCTTCAGTCCGGAATACCCGACGTGATCGGTATGCGCATGCGACACCAACACAGCGACCTCGCCGCGCACCGCCGCCAATACCGCGTCCAGGTCGCGCTGGGCGCGGAAACCGCAGTCGATCAGCAGCGTCATACCCGCGCACGACAACTCCAGACAGTTGCCCGCCGAACTTGATATCAACGTCCGAAACTGCATTGCACAGACTCTACCGCCTGTCCACGAGTCTGTCTGCCCACGCTCATTCCGCATCCATCGCCACCCGCATTCCACAGCGGTCCAGTCCCTTGCCCGCAGTGCGGTCTTCGATGGGAGGTATTGTGACACCGATAACGAACATCGGCGGGCGACTGCCCCAGGTGGCACCGCGGAGCGCATAGTTCCTGGCGGTCTCGCCATCACCGGGGTTGGCATCGGCATCACCTTTCCGGCAAGGCTCCCACATCAGTCCATTGATGTCATACAGGCCCCACGCGTTGGACTTTTTCAGGCCGACGGCGTGCATGGTCCCGCCCATGTTCTCACGATACCAGCAATACTGGCCCAGTTTGGTCTCGTCGTCGCCCCAGAAGAACTTGGTGTTGGCGCCGGCCCGGCAGGCGTTTTCCCACTGGGCTTCGGTGGGTAGGTGAATGCTCTTCTGCGTTGCTTTGGATGCCTTCTGGCAGAAATCCACGGCGTCCTGCCACGTCACATTGTTGACCGGGAAATCTTTTCCCTTGGCGGCACTGGGGTTGTTGCCCATGACCTGTGCATATTGAGCCTGGGTCACCTTGTACGCCGCCAGGTAGTAAGGTTTGGTGATAGTGACCTCGTGTTGGTCGCCTGGGCTGCCCATCATGAACTTGCCGGCCGGAATCAAAACAAACTTGATTGAAACGCGGATCCCGAGGTCAACGAGCAGTTGCTTCTCCATCCCCAGCGCCTTCGCCGTCTCAGCCTGCCGCCGGGTGGCTTCGTTGGGGTCGAACGGCCAGGCGGTGTAAACCTCGGCGGCCTTGGACGCGAGCTGTGACGCAGGCGGCGCAACCGCGGCCGGCTGCGCGAACACAATGCTCGGCCTTGCGGCCAGGGCCAACAGTACACCGCACACAACAACACGCACGCCTGCAGACTCCGTCGCTTTCATCCGGTCTACTCCTTCTCTTGCCTGGTTCTGTTCACTCAGCACCTCATCGATACGGAGCAGCAGTGGCACCGCCAATTGTATCACTATGCATAGTCCCGTTCCCCAACATCGCGTTGATGATTAGCCCCAGAGGAATTCCGCGGGAAACCGAGCGATCTCCTGTCCGTCCAATTGAGACCATCGACGATTGCATGTACCATATGGTGTTGTACAGATCTCTATATGGCCCCACCAAACCAATGGACCGTTACAACATGGCGAGAGATGTACATGCCACGATTGACCAAGAACCTGTTTGCTGCCGCTTTGGCGCTGGCACCCCTGTCCGCAGCCAGAGCGGAAGCACCGGCCACGCTTGATGAGATCAAGCCGGTGCTGCAACAACTCGGCGTCACGCTCAATGTCACCCAGCGGCCAGCCTGGCCCGGCGTCCAGGGCACATCCGTTATCGCCACTCTCGTTCCTCAAACCGACCTGACCGGCCCAACGATCGTCTCCTTCGGTCTGCCGTTCCCGCCGGATGCACTCGCCGACGAAAAGAACATCCGCGTCACCGGTTCCGATGGCGCTGAGCTGGCGGTGTTCACCAGGCCCCTGGTCAAATGGTGGATTGACCGCAAGGAAGGCGCGATCCGCTCTGTCTTGATCCAGTTCGAGACAACCTTCCAGGGCAAAACGCCGCAACAAGTGACGATCACTTGGGACAAGCCGCGCACCAGGATCAGGGCAACTGAGGTGGCCACCGGCGACACGCAGTTCGAGCGACATGTGGATGCGCCTGTCAACTTCAACAGGACTGACGCGTACAGCTATCAATGCCCTAAGGTTCTGGCGCTACTGCCGCCGGGCTGGCTCTGTAACAGCCTGGTGGCCTGGCAGCAGATTACCGTGGCCGGCAACCGGGTGTACCCCTGGTTCGACGAGCACTACACGACGGCCTTTCCCGGCTCGCTGCGATACATCTCGGCCAACCCGAGAGGCTATGAGGCTCATCTCTTCGATCGCCCGGCCGTGTACGCCAAGTTCTATGTCCGCTCCGGAGATGAAGCGCAGCTCGTCGCGGCTTTGGCCGCCAACGACTACTACCGTCAGCACATCACCCCCGACGGTTTCTTCGATGTGAAGAAAGATGCCAGCGGCCAACCAGCCAAGGACCTCAAATACGTGTACAGCGAAGGCACCGCCATCATGTATATGCTGACGGGCGATGAGAACTATGAAGAAACGCTGAAGCGAGTTGCCAAGGGATGGGCAACACACTCCCGCATCGAGTTTAGAGGGGAGGGCTTCTGGACCGAGCGGCATCATGGCTTTGGCATGATGGCCTGGGATCACCTTTATGAGTTGACGGGCGATCCCAAGTGCCTTGACAACGCCAAGCGGTTTTTTGACGCCGCGCTGGACATGCAAATCCATCCCGGCGATGGCAAGGCGCCGGACGGTGCATGGCTGCATACGGCCGCCGCTCACGGCGATGGCAACGGCTGGACCACAAGCCCGTGGATGAGCGCTTTTCTTAGCGATGCCATCTGGAAGTATTGGATGCTCAGCGGCGATGAACGCGCTGCCGCCTCGCTCGCCATGTATGACAAGTTTGCCTCCAGATATGCGGTCACCGCCGATGGCAAGTATGTAAATTACATGGCCAACTCGCCCGGCCGCGGCCAACCCCAAAACAAACAGGATTTGAGTCACAACATGGAAGGCATCTACCTGCTGTCCATGGGCTATTATCTCTCTGGCGGACAGGACAAGGAATTCCTGACCAGGATCGAAGGCCTCAAACCCGGCATGCTCGACGATCAGGCCAACAGTCCCGGTCGCAAATTCAACTGGCGCTTCCGCGAAACATCCATGGGTCTGTGGTTCCTCGCCCACGCCGGCACATAGGTGCGCTTGGTTTCGCTGCGCTACGATGCTTTGACCGCTCCTGCTCTCCATCATCCTACACTTTGGTACTGCTGGCCGAGGATGGAAACTCGCTTCTTTACGGTGATAATGCCGCTTTCGTTTGTTCGGCCGCTGGTCAAGGATTGGTTGCGATGCTTCTATCCCGGAATGTTGGCTCCGCTCAGACGACCCGAATCGTGTTGCCCAACCACGATTTGCACAACCACACCATCTTCTCCGGACATGCAGATGACGATGCCACAATCGCGAATCTGGTCGCCCGTGCCAATGAACTGCACCTGGATGTTCTGGGGCTCAGTGAACACCTGATGCGCGAAGAAGATATGGATATCTACCAGGCATTCCAGCAGGAGGCGCGCAGGCACCTGTCTGACGGAACGCAGATACTTGTTGGCGTGGAGATGGATATCGATCCGATGGATCCTTCGGGCCGGTGGGTAGCGCCGGCGATCACGTGTGATTACGTGATCCTTTCCGCGCATGGCTTCCCTCAGTTTGACCTTGGCCTCCCCGAGTCGGACCTTCGGCTTCCGCTGCCTATCGCGAAACGGCGGTTGGCGATGCGCTACCTCGAGTGGTACGGGCTTGCTGTCGCTGGTGGAGGGATGCACATCCTCGGTCACCCTTTGCGGGAAGCGATCAAGATGGGCCTGATAGACCTTGCAGATGAGGAAATGCTGGAGGCATCAGTTGCAGTTTTTCGTCCCGCTGCCGAGAAAGGCACCGCATTCGAGCTGAATGAGCCATTGCTGGAGTACCTCGATAGTGCCGGCCAACTTAAAGACTACATCAATCTGATTCGTCGGCTCCGCTCGATAGGCATGCGCTTTGCGCGCGGTTCCGACTCGCACTCCATAGCCACAGTTGGCGCAAGTGAGATGATTACGCGGGCGGCCGCTGCTGTCGGCCTGTCTGCCGCCGACTGGATCGATCCGCGTTCGCTGCTGCGGCGCTGACATGGAGGTGATGCATGTCGGCGCCGGAACTGGACTGACAGATCCGGCCGCGGTGGCCAATCGCCCACAGGAACCAGCTTCTTCCCGTGGCTACTTCGATCGTGATATCAGTGCCTTCGCCAACGAGTCATTCGGCTGGAGTTGCAGTGCTTTGCCATACCATTGCAGCGCGAGGTCGGGACGACCCATCTTCTCGTGAACCAGGCCGATCATGCATACTGCAACGGGATCCTGAGGGTCGAGACTGGCAGCCTTTTCAAAAGCGGCCAAGGCTTCCGGGAGGCGATCCAGCCGCATGTGCACATAACCAGAACTCAGGTACACCTGAGCATTGTCCGGCTCAATCGCAAGTGCTCGCCGGATGGAGATCTGCGCACGATCGAGGTCATTCAGTCGGACTGCGATCTTGGTCATCGACAAGAGCGCCGCCACCGAAGAGGCATTGAGATCGAGCGATTTCTCAACTGCTGAACGCGCTTCCAGGAATTGGTCCAGATGCAGAAGGCATTCTCCTTTCAACAGATACAGATCAGAGCGTTTCTGCATCGAGGCATCCTTCAGCAACAGGTCCACCTGCTGCTGACAATCGCGATACTGAGCGCCACTGAAGCAGGCCCGCGCCAGGTGCTCACGAATGGTCAGGTCGTCGGCTGCGAGCACCGACGCCTGATGCAGCATGGCAATCCCCTCTGTCTTCTTGTCCTGCTGCATGTATATCGTGCCCAGCAGATCACGCATGGGGCCACTGTATTCGAAGTACGTCAGCTTCCCTTCCAACAACTGCTGAGCCTCAAGGTCACGGCTAAGCTGAACCAGCATCTCGGCCTTCGCCATCAGGTAGGCAAGCTCACCTGGGGCCTTCTCGCTGGCCTTGGTGTAATACTCCAACGCCAGATTGGCCTTCTGCCAGCGCTGATAGATGATGCCGCTGAGATAGTCGGGTTCCGGCTTGCGCGGCGCAAGCTTGCGCGCAACCGCCAGCTCCTGGTCGGCAGCTTCAAGCTGGTTGCGTTCTATGTAGATCCGCGCTGACAGAATATGGTAATCTGCATTCAGCGGATCGAGCTTGATTGCCTCGTCAACTGCCTTCCGGGCATCGTCCAGATTCCCAAGCTTGAAACGCTCGGCCGCAAGTGAAGCTTGGACTCCCGCTCGCGCTGAAGCCCACCGCTGCACGACCTCTTGCTTGTTCTTGCCGCTCTCACAGCCGGCTGAAAGCATCGCGGTCACGAGCAGACAAACAATCCAGGGGAAACATTTCGCTGTCATGCACACTCCCTATATCGACGATCGCAGGTCGCCAATTGCAGCCCGGGTTCATTGCACGGCAAACCACCCCGAACACACAGAAGATAAGGATAAGGCGGAGCGCGATCGCGCCCCGCCTTCCCCTTGCTCCCAAGAGCTTATACGAAACTACTTGTTGCTGCTATCCGTGCCGGCAGCGGCCGGAAGTTCCTTGACTGCGGGCGCAGCCGCCGGATCTGCCGCTGGGGCCGATTTCTCCGCAGGATTCGCTGGAGCCGGGGCCGGGACGGCCAGTACATCCGCCGGCGAGGTCGTTGGTTCAGAGGCCTGCTTCGTCGCCTGTTCGTCGGCAACCACATCACTGATGAAACGCCGAATCGAACTGCCATCGGATTCGATGATCTGCTTGCCGCTGACCTGCTCTTTGAGTTGCAGTGCTTCAAGGAAACTCGGGTTCAGGCTGGTGGCGCAGTCCAGATACCACATCGCGCGCTCGCGGTCGCAGTATTTCAGGTTCGTTTCTTCCCTCGCTTTCGTATAGGCCATTTCGGCCAGGCGATCACGGCCCCAGGGCATCATCCCCTGCCGCAGACCAACCCGGAGCAGATCGGCCGACTTCATCTGCTCTTTCGACGCCTCGGAATAGGCTTCCTCATCCTTGATGATGTGCGGTGTCAGCAGCAGGATGATCTCCTGACGCTTGGAGTTATCCGTCTGACTGCGGAACAGGGCGCCGGCCCAGGGAATGTCGCCCAGCAGCGGCACCTGGCTCTTGGTGATGTTGTTGTCCTCGCGGAACAGGCCGCCGATCACGATCGTGTGCCCATCTTTCACAAGTACGTTGGTTGTAACCTCGGTCGTCGCTTTCTGCGGAAGCGATAGGCCTTGGGTTACCACGACTTGACCCGTTGAATCTTCAGGGTGGATCTCCATGCGGATATAGCCATCGTCGCCGATAAACGGCCGGAAGAGCAGGCGGGTGCCTGTTTCCAGATACTCCACCGTTTGAACCGTGGTCGTTGATGTCGAAGTTGAGGTGACATAGCCATCTTTGCGCCCGACGATGACCACCCCCGGCTGCTTGTTCACCGTAAGCACCTTGGGGTTGGCCAGAATGTTGGTATCGGTAATGGACTCCAATGCATTGAGGAACATGGCGACATTGTTGTAGACAATGCCAACATTCAAACCGGCAGTGTTGCTTCCCTTGATATTAGTACCAACAGTGTTGAAGCCGTTATTCGCAAACGTGGATTCCGGGGTGGCGCTGGGGGTCACCGTCGAACCGGGCGTCGTGGGAGTAAAGGTATTGCCCGTCAATGCCGCCGAGTTCGTCGAACCCACGCTAGAGAAATCGACCCCGCCCATGATCGTGAAATCGATGCCCAGCGAGTTGGTGTCTGACAGCGTCGCCTGCAGGATCGTTGCCTCAACGAGAACCTGCTGCGGACGTCGGTCAATCTCCTTGAGAACCGCACGGATACGTTCCATGTTGTCCTCGTAGTCCGTAATCACCAGCATATCCATCGCAGCAAAGCTGTTCCCACCCGCGTCCGTGTTTGCAGCCGCAATACCGATCTGCGCCGGCATACTCACCGAGACCACTGCATCTTCACTCAGCGCCGGCTTGAGCATGTCCTTGGCCGCCGCCGCGGTGACATAACTCAGACGGAAAGTCTGCATCGTCAGCTTACGCTCGGAACGCACCACGTCGGTGAGTTCCTTGGTCGTGTAGACGTAGATGAAGTTGCCCCTCTCGCGATAGGCATAGCCATTGGCGTGCAGGATCGCATCCATGGCTTCAGTGAACGTAACGCCATACAGATTGGCTGTTACCTTCCCTCCCACACTCTTGGAGGTGATGATGTTCTTTCGCGTCTTGTCCGCCAATGAACGCAGCACATCCAGCAGGTTCGCATCGTTCACATGAAGATCGATGCTGTTCAGATCGCTGACCTTCAGGTCTGGTTGGGCCAGATCTGTTCCCGTCTTCACCCCAGACGGGGCGAATGGATCGTTGTCAGCTTTCAAGGCAGGTGGTGCATCTTTTGCATCCTGTCCATGAACTCCCGGCCCCAGGGCCACGCAGGAAACTGCGGCCAGCAAAGCAGCCATCGCTTTGGTCCAATCGCGCATATTGACTCCTTACCTCAGAAAAAGACCTGGCCGAATATGCTGGAGGGACTCGCCTCGCGAAGTACCGTTTCAGATACCGGCCACCACATTGTCAAAAGCGGACACAAGCCCGATCGGCCCGCATCCAACGGTCCTGACCCTCTGACAGGATGGCGGCATGTTCCTCCCTCGCCGCACCCAGGCCCAAACAGGACTTGAACATAAGCATGGACAATAGCGAGTTCATCAATGTATGTCCACCAAAAACATGGACTAACGACAACTTCGGTGACTTGGCTAGCACAGGTTGCCTCCCCTTCGCCGGGCACAAAACCGTCTCCGGCATGACTGCCCGATCCCGCTTCGGATCATGTGCCGAAGCTTTTGCATTACTGCCACGCGCCCGGTTTCTTTTGTACCAGGAGGCCAATTGCGGGGTGCCTCACCTTTTCACCCGAACTCCGGCGGATGCCCGCTTCGGGCCACGTCGGACGGTAAAACATGTCTCGATTTGCACTGTGGCGGGATTTGTGTTTTACTTCATCATCTCAACGGTATGTAAATGGCTAGAAGAGGTAAGGTGACTTGAGCAAGAAAGCATCCGGCGCCCACCGCGCTGACAAGCTCCCGGCGTCAATCTCCAGCGAAATTCCCATCGTTGACACGAACCGCTTTGTGCCCGCCGCAGCGCACAAGACCCCGGCATCGATCATGAGGTTGCCGCTGCCCAAGCGCATCCGCGCGCTGGTCAAGATGCACGGTACTCCTCTGATGGTGATCGACAAAAGCCGCCTGGTTGAAGAGTACAAAACCTTCCGCCGCCTGATGCCCCGTGTCCGGCTCTTCTACGCCATGAAGGCCAACCCTCACCCCGATGTCATCCGGACCTTCGCAGACCTGGGCGGTTGTTTCGACTGCGCCAGCGAAGGTGAGATGCGCCTGGCGATCGCCCATGGCGCTTCCCCCGACCGGATTATCTTCGCCAACACTGTCAAACGCCCCGAGGCGCTGGCATACGCCCGAAAGACCAAGGTTAACCTCGTCACCGTCGATTCCGAGCCCGAACTCTACAAGATTGCCGAACACGCCCCGGGATGCCATGTGCTGGCACGATTGAAGGTTTCCAATCTGGGCAGTATCGTCGAACTCTCTCTGAAGTTCGGCGCTGATGAAGATCAGATCGTCCCGATGCTGCTCAAAGCCCAGAGTCTTGGGCTCAAACCCGATGGAATCAGTTTCCATGTCGGCTCGCAATGCACGAACATCGAAAACTACCTTCGCGCCTTCGAGCAGACCGCTCGCATCATCGATGAAGCCGCCAAACGCGGCCTGCGGATCCGCATGATCGATATCGGCGGCGGTTTCCCCATTCGCCACTTCAAGAACGACACGATCCAGATCGAGACCTTCGCCGGCAAGCTCCGCCGCGACATGGACCGCCTCTTCGACAAGTCGATCGATATTATCGCCGAACCTGGCCGAGCTCTTGTCGGCCCCGCCGGCATGCTGATTTGTCGCGTCGTGGGAAGGTCAATCCGCAACAACAAAAACTACTACTACCTCGATGACGGCGTCTATGGTGACTTCTCCGGCATCGTCTTCGACCACGCCAAGTACGAATTTCGCACTCTCGTGAAAACCCAGAAATACACGACGATACTCGCCGGGCCGACCTGTGATTCGTTTGACACCATTTCACTGAGCGAGGATCTCCCCGAGCTCGATGTCGGCTCAATCATCTATGTCCCCAGCATCGGCGCGTACTCATGCGCCAGCGCATTGCCCTTCAACGGCATTCCGCCCGCAAAGGTGATAGTCGTGTAAAGATGCGCCCATTCACCCGTCACTGATCTGACTGGCAATCGCGCAGCGAGTGTTGAACCACCTGTAGCCATCAACTGTACGTGACGATGGTTCGCCCTTTCCCGCCTAGGTCACGTCTATCCTTCGGCTGTGCTGGTCTTTCCGGTACCGTTTTGGACACGCCGCATCTCGGTCATCTCATCTTCCCTCACGCCATAGCAGCCGTGGTACTGCAGGAACTTCATGACCTGCCGGAAATTCGGAACAAAGAAGCTGTCGCCCTCAATCGACTCGATCCGATAGCGCGCCATGCGGCCGTCGATCCCGGTGGCCGGCGGATTGTCTCGGTAAACTACCACGGGATACTTGTAATAAGGATGTCGCTTCACGTTCATGGCCACCCTCCCCACTTGAGCTACCCAATTGTAGTCAAGGTGAGCTGAGCTCATCCAATAGCAAGAGGCGCGCCAAACCCGATTTCCCCGTTTCTCCTTCACTTCGATCGCAGGCGATAGTGACCCTTCTCACACGCCAGCGCGAACTCCTCCGCGGTTGCTTTCAGGTTCTCCCATTTCTGCCGAATGTCATCCGCCTCACCGGGGTCGACCGACGCATCATCCGCCAGAGACTCATGCACCGCATCGAGCAGATCAGAGAACTCCTTCATCATCTGCCGCGTGCGATTGAAGATGTTCTGCTCCGTAGGTTTGTGAAACTCTGGTACAGGATTGGGCACGAAGAAGCCACCGGCTTCGTTGCACAGCCACCTCACCACGCGGATGTCCTTTGTCAATAGATAGATATCGCGAACGCGGTCCAGGGGGTTACGCGCACCGCTCTGGTCAGGATCAGCGTCATCGGCCGGCGGTTCACACCATTTGTACACCAGCGCTGGGGATACTCGCAGTTCCACCGCCACCCGCTTAACGCCCGGTTCATCCACTGCATTACGGATCACTTCATATGACTTCATCTTCCTAATCCGCCTTTCGCATGTTCCGCACGGCCGCCAATCTTGCGTATTGTGGTGTCTGCCGTGCACAGTTCAAGCATCCCTACCCCGTCGTCGTCAGCACCGGGCATTCTCTTGTGTTCAGTAGCTACCCGCCTATACTGCTCGTGAACTGATGGCACAACGCTGCACCATTACCAGACTTAGCGCCACTGCACTGGCTATGGCCATGGCCGGTTGTGGTCAGGTTACCCGTCAGATGACGCTAAAGAGCGAGCCATCGGGGGCCTTGGTCTATCTCAACGGCCAGGAAGTCGGCCGAACCCCCTGTACCGTTGATTTCACTTGGTATGGTCGTTACGACCTTGTGCTCCGACGAGAAGGCTCACAGTCCGTCAAAATGACGCAGGATGTCCCTCCCCCCTGGTGGCAGTGGATACCGTTGGATCTGGTCTCCGAAATTCTGCCCGGGCGCAAGGTTGATCACCACGAATATGCATACGTCCTAAAGCCGCAGCCTGAAACGGGTGCTCCCGGGGCCGTGTTGATTGACCGGGCGAATTCGATGCGACCGATGCTTGAGTCTGGCGAGTATACGCGCAAGCCCGCTACTCGACCGGCCACTCGACCGATTGACGAACCATCACCGCGGTCAGACGCTCCTGTTGGACAATAGCGTCGCGGTTCTTCACCACCATTCGTGATCGCAGCATGCAGGATTCGTTTGCGCCACAATAGACGCTGGATTATCCGTTGACGGCATCGGCATTTCAGTGCTATCCATTCACCTCAGCAGCGCAGTTATGTTTCCTGACGCTGGCGTCCCGATGTGCCGGTCTGGCCTCAGGGACAACACACACCGGCCGTTACCCCATGAACTGGAATGGACCGCATGAGAAAGATCCTCGTCATTGATGACCACGACCCATGGTGCGACAACGTCGCTCTTGAACTTCAGAAGGCGGGCCACGAGGTGATCCGCGCCCGCGACGAAGCGCAAGCGGTTGCAGCGGCGTCTGATGAACGCCCTTCTCTGGTGTTGGTCGATCTATTGGTGGCGGCCAAGGCTGGCGCTGGATTTGTGCGCAGGCTGCGCAGTCTGCCATCCATGAGAAACACTCCCATGCTGTTGACAACGGCCGGCACCAACCGCCAGGTGGCCCAGCACGCCCTCGGCCAGTCCGCCGACGAGATCATTACCAAGAACAAGCACTCGATGAGCACCATCATCGAACGTCTGATGCGTCTGCCCAAGGCTGATTGAGTTACCATGGAGCGTAATCGCCATTCCCGCGGACGTGCCGAACCCGTCTCGTCGCAGCTACACGGGCCTGCCCGTCCTCACTATCACGCCTCATGATGATGGACAACTACTGTCCGGCCAACGTGATCTTCGTCGGGCCTTTCATCTCACGGTTGATCCAGATAATCAGTTCGCCGCTTTCTACAGCAGCTTCCATATCCTCCCCCGCACGGAGCGGGATGCCCGTTACCCGCACTTCCGGGATCCGCTCTCCCCACCCCTCAACGCGGATCACCGGCCGCACAACGACCTGATTCCTCGCCGCGGGCTTCATCACAAAGCTGCAATCATCCCGTCCGGGATCCACCCAGATATGATGCTCCATCGTCAGCAGGTCATAACCCGTGTACCGGCATCCACGCGCATCCGTCACACTCGCGCCATATACCCAGCAGGCAGCCCGGCGGGCGGCGGCAGCCGTATCGCCCTGCTTCTCCAAGCCCAGCAGGGTTATCCACCGTCGATACTTCCGTCCCTCGCGGTCCGTTAGATAGTCCTGCGACCAGTTGGCCGATTGCGTTGCCCCAAGACAAATCAGCCCGGCCAAAGTGATCTGGCCCGGCGCAGCCGCCTGCGAATTGGCGGCCGCTTCATTCGTCTGCCCGCTGGGTGAAACCTGTGAACCCACCCAGCACCGCTGCGATGAAACGCTCAACGCCAGCGGCGGCGCCGCGGAGAGCCGCGCATCCTGCGAATACGCCATGAACACATCCGGCACACCGGCCATGTTGAAGCGTGCGGTCACCACGGCCGCCGGCTCTCGCGCTGTCGAATCGACAAAGTCTCCACCAGCTCCAGGCCGCCGCAACCTTGTTTCTTTGCCGCTGAGCCCGGTGATCGTAACAGCATCCTCCGCAAGCAAATCGGACAGTATGGAATTGGTTCCGACCATTACGGCGAGCCCCGCCACCTGATTCGACTGCAGCCGCGCTGAACCATCGGTCGCCGGATAGTACCTTTGCTCGCGGAGGATCAGACCGTCAGGATAAATCGTCCATACTTCCTCGACCTCCGGCAGCTTCTTAGCGCCCTGCTTCTGGCCCCATGGCACATAATCCTGATTCAGCAGCGTGTAATCCCATACGATGCGTTTGCGAACGGCATTGTCTCGTGTGACCGACACACGTGAGAAGCGCAGCAGACGATCTGACATGGGCCCATAGCTACCATCCTTGGCATCCCCCCATGTCTCGATGGACTCATAGCTCAGCCCTAGGTGATCATCGAGATGCCAGAGCGGAACGTAATTGGCAGCAGACCAGAATACGAGTTTGCGATCGGCGTCGCGGAACGGGAAGCAGCGCCCGAAACTCACCACCAGCCCCTCGGCGTTAAGACCGCTGAAATTGTAATCACGCCGTAAGACCTTGAAGCCTGTGGTGCGGTCATCGCGATCCGATCGCGAGGCACGGAAGATGCGAAAATCATGAAACCGCGCGGCGGACGGTGCGCCACTGGTGCGGATGGCCGGTCCGACGTAGTACAAGCCTTTGTAGTTATCCCACTCCGGAGACGGCTGCACTTCGACGAATCCCGTGCATGCCTCGCCGAGAATCTCCGGGCGGATCTCGCAATAAAAGCGGATCATTCCCGAGACATAGTCGCGAAAGATGCGAAGCTTGCCGCTCGTTGGCTTCGCTGGCATCGCATTCCGCCCGACGAGTGCGGCTGAAAACCGTGCCCGATATGCCGCGTCCATCGGCGCCAGCGCTGCCTGGCTGGTTGCCGGCCGGGTGGCAGCCGACTGCGTTGTGCTCGGGCCCATCCCGCCGCCCGGAGGAACAAAACGCGAGTCCAGCACATCGGCCCGGCCATTCTGCCGGTCTTGCACGGTGGCCGTCACCTGACCATTCGCATCCGTTGCGACACAGATCGATGTATAGTTATCCGGATCTGGTTTCCCATCCTTCTCGCGAACCAGCACCAGCGCGGCTGAGAGATCCTGATCGAAATCGACCTCGGCGACAAACGGGCCACCGGTCGGATTCGCGCTCAGCATCGCCATCATCGTATCGGGTTCGTCAAGTCGGAGTTCAAGCTGGCCATCAACGATCGTCGATGTGCCCTTCTGGCCGGCGCCGGCGAGAGACACGCTGTGCATCTCTCGCGGCATACTGCGAAGCCGTTCAGACAGGATGACATCGGCGGGGGCGGGCGCCCAGCGCTCGATAGCGCTGCGTCGATCGGACCCAGGCAATCCGGCGCCCTCCTGTGCCGCCGCCAGAGCAGCAAGCACGAGAAAAGCGATCGCGCCCCCTGCTCTGCAAAACCAGATGTGATCTCGTTCCTGTGGCATCACCTGGGCAAGCATACGTGTCCTGCTGCCCTGCGGCAACGACCCGCCTGACCTGCTACTGCTCGATAGTCTCAATGTTCAACGACTCAATCGCCTCATCCACTTCTTTGGCATCGTATAGTCCGAGTTCTTCCAGCGCCAGCAGGGCCGCCTTCTGCTCAGCGGACTTCTTGTTCGGCCCCCAGGCGCTGGTAAATCGTCGCCCATCGACGCACACGCAGACCTCAAAGCATTTTGAGTGGTCAGGCCCCTTCTCATCCAACAGTTCGTACATTGGCGATGCACCCAATGTTTTCTGTGCATACTGCTGGAGAACGGCTTTATAGTTCCGCTGATGGGCTGAGGCGGACAATTCATCGATCTTGGCGCCCATCGTCCGCAGAACAAACTCCTGCGCTACTGTGAAACCGCCATCGAGATGCAGTGCCGCGACGATCGCTTCATATACATTGGCCGCCAGTGACGGCGGCATCGCCTCACGCGAACTGATCCCCTTTCCGATGATCAGCACATCCGGCAATCCAAGTTCCACGGCCACTTCGCTGCAGGTGTGCCGTGAGACCACCGCCGATTTAACCTTCGTCAGCTCACCTTCCAGATACTGCGGAAATCGTTTGAAAAGCTCCTCACAGATGACCACATCGAGAATGGCATCGCCCAGGAACTCCATCCGTTCATTGCTGTTGACGCGGTTGTCGGCCGTGGAAGCATGCGTCAACGCCTCTTTCAGCAGATCAGGATTGCGAAAGGCGTAGCCAAGGGCCTCTTCGGCACGTTTGCGGGTTTCTTCTGTCACGGGCTTCAACCTCTGAGCGGAACCAGAAATGGGGGCATTCCGGAGCGTCGGATGAGTGTTCAGAAGTGCAGTTCCCGGCGATCGGAACGAATCGATGCGATCGGCGGGGACGGAACTCCATCACTCGCGGGCACATGCCCGCCGGATCGTCCCAAATACGATGAAAGTTAAGGTAGTCCCGAGGAGCAGTGGTGTCAATCTCATCCACGGAGGCGGCCGTTGCAGGAGAGGCGGAGCGACAAATAGTCACCGCATGGTGACCATCGGTTTAGCACATCGTCCCAGCAGCGCATCATCGCACTGGCACTGTGGCAGAGCCACCTTGCCTTTAACAAGTTGGACGCCTTCCTGGCTGAGCAATTGGTGCTTCTTCTTTATCCCCAATGCATAGCCCACCAGAGCGCCATCCGATCCAACCACTCGGTGACACGGCACAACCGGCGCAAGCGGATTGCGATTCAGCGCCATGCCCACCGCGCGAAAGGCACGACTGCCAAGAACGCGGGCGATCTGGCCATAGGTTGCCACCTTGCCGGCGGGGATCCGGGCGGTGATCGCCCAGACGCGCTGCGCAAAGGTCATGTCATCGCGCAGTTTCCCCGCACAGATCGCCTCTTGCAGTTTGCTCTCCATGGGATCACCAGCATATCAGGATACATCAATGCACGAGAGCCAAAACAGCGTACAGACGAGTCCGGTGAAAACCGGGGCTCGTCTGTTGTGCTTGCTCTAAAAAATGATCGCGATGATTAGGGCATCGCCAGCGAGCCATTCGGGCACGCGTCAACGCAGGCACCGCAATCAATGCAGTCGCTCTCGCTGATGATCGCCACCTGATCCGGAACCGTGATCGCGCTGCTGGGGCAGGCATCAACACAAGCCTTGCAGGCCGAGCACTTCTCTTTATCTACCTGAACTGCCATAGCGAATACTCCAATTGATTGAGAATCTGGCGAACCAACTTCCACGGGGTTCGCAACCGCGAGGCGAGCAGATTATGGATCACACTGGGTAATGTCAATCCACACTACTGGTTGTGGCTGGCCCCTTAGGTGCATTACGTGTAATGGGTTGTGACAGTTCTGGATGCAAATCCGCAGGGACGATCAATCTGTAATCTCACTCACCGATAATTCGCACCTGGGACATGCGGATATCGAGACGCTGTCGCAGCAAATGGCCTAGCGCTGATTGACGGGCAACAAGGCGTTGGGGGTGGAGAGAGTCAGGACAGCCAGGGCAGTGGCATAGATCCTTCCGGGCTCTTCGCCCGACCGGCTCTGCGGCCAGCCGCCATCCTCCTGCTGCCGGGAGACCAAATGGTCGCTGCTTGTCTTCCACACTTTCGCCCAGACCGGATCACCGAGTTGATAGGCAGCGTGGGTGACATAGTAGAAGCTGTAGTAACAGAAACGGGTGTCGTCGTTCAGGGTCACCTTGGCGAGGTATGTGGCGGCGCCGGCGACCTCAGGCGCGGACGCCCGATCCATGAGGCAGAGATTCAGCACGCCAACGCCGGTCATGGCAGGCGACGCAGCGCCTCCGGGCTGATACATGAAGCCCTTTTCCTGCTTCCCATAGCAGCGCAGAACATAATTGGCGGCTCGATCAATACAGTCGCGCTGCACCGAGACGCCGATGTTGTTGCAGGACCGCAGGGCGAGCATGTTCCAGCCCGAGAGGGAGAGGTCGCTATCGGCGGAAGTAGGCTCATAGCGCCAGCCGCCCGCGTAGATATCGGCCTTCTTCACATTCTGAGCGGCCACGATCACCTCGACCGCCTTCACCAGAACCTTCTTCATCTTCTGCCGGCGTTCGGGATCGCGTTCAATGCCGCAGGCCTCGGCCAACGCCAGTGTGATGATCCCCTGCCCATACATTCTTCCACCATCGACCTTGCCGACATAGCCATCTTCGGGAAACTTCTGGACGAGCAGATCCAGCGCTCGCCGGACGGCCGGGCCGTAGCGGCCACTGCCAGGGACATGCCCATTTGCCATGAACGCCATGGTAGAGAGCGCCGTGATTGCCAGTTTCGGACCGTTCTGCTCAAAAGCACCATCCGGCTGCTGCTTCTGGGCAAGGAACTCAAGGCCGTGCGTGATCGCGGAATCTACCTTGGGAGCAATAGCCTGCTGAGCGTATGCCAGGGACGATCCGGCCAGAACAAGGATGAGGGTAGCGCATCCTCTGATCATTTCGCCGCCTCCGTCGCCTTCCCCAGCGCGCGGAAGTAAACCTGCAGCATCTTCTGGTATCCACCCGGGTCATCCTCGCGCGCTGCGGCGGAGAGGTCTGTGCCCTGGCGGTCGCGCAAGGTGCCCCATTGCCGCGCGGCCGAGACGTCGGTCTTTTCGCCGCCCTTGGCTGCCGGAGGCACATCGGCAGCGTAGATCGCGCGGAACTGGCTTGAGCCCGAGAGATGCGCGGCGGCGGCTTCGCGAATACTCTGGGACCGCTGTTTGTTCAGGGCTTCCGATGCCATCTGCTGGTTGGCTTTAGCCCCTTCGACATCGGGCGGCATTCTTGATAGTGCCTTGGCCGCCTGTTCGGCATAAAGCTGCGCAGCGTAGAGAGGATCGCGATCCATCAGCTTAGCCTGGGCATCACGGAGTTCCTGCTGCGCCTGGGCTATGGCATCGCGAGCCTGCTTCACTCCGCGAAGCAGATCAGGCGCCTTGTTGTCCGAAGTGGCCTGTCGCACGCTGTCCAGTGCCGGGGCAAGCTTGGTATCCAACACCTTGGTTGCACCGGTGGTTTCCGGCTGGAAATCGGAGAGACTCTCGCTCATCGCCTTGGCCACATCCGGATCCACCAGGAGCAATGCCTGTCGCGTCTGTTTGACGGCATCGCTCTGTGCAGCCTGCCCGCGTTCTACCGAGCGGGCCGCCGCGTCTTTGCGATCAGGTGGAGCCTTTTCGCTGTCACGGGTGAGCCGGTCCACCAGGTCATGTGCCTGGAACTGAACATCTGCTGCCTGCGTAGTCTCCTGCAACTGCTGGGGCATCTGCGCGAGTCGTTCCTGGACTGCCTGAATCGCGGCCATCGCATCGCGGCGAGAATCGTGAGGAAGACCGTTGTTGGCTTCATCGGTTTGGCCCATCTGAGCGGCGATGCGGTTGGCCACTTCGCGCTGACGCTGAGCCAGCGCGCCCGCCTCGCCCTGTGAAGCCTGCAACTCCTTGCTCACCGAATCCTGGAGTTGCTCAAGCTGATCTGTCTGCTGCGCTTCGTGGAGCGATTCCGTGGCCTGCATGGCCTGCTGCTGCTCCAGCGCCATGCGCTGCTGCAGTTCGCCGGCGCGGTCATAACGGCGGTTGGCCATCTCCGCATTGGCCTCCATCGCAAGGTCGCGCATCCGCGGGTCGTTCGGGTCGGATACGGTCGGGCCGGCCGCCTCATCGCTCTCACCGGCGAACTGCGCAAGCTGCCGGCGGGCCTGCGCGGCAAGTTGCTGGTCGGCGAGCTTGGCATCGGCCGACCGCGCCTGCTGTTTCTCCAACTCCGTGAGCGCCTGCACAAACTCGCGGCGGGCGCGATCCGCAACTGCCCGATTCTGCGGATCCTGCGACATCAGCCAGATCGCCTGGGATGCCCGCGCTTCCAGATTCAAATCAGCAGCCCGCTGCAGGTCGGAATCCGGCCGCACCGACTCCACATCCGCGGCGGCCGAAAGCCGTCGATCAAACATCGGCGGATGAATTTTCTCATCCAGCAACTGGTCCGCCCACGTCTGGGCGGCCTCCGGGAAATCGACCTTCTTACCGGTCTTCGCGATCGCAGCAGCCGCATCGCTCTTCTGCTGAAGCTGTTTGTCCACGTTGGGGTCATCAGGATTCAGCCCGAGATGATGTGTCTGGTCGGCGACATCTTGCTTCATGCGGCCGAGCATTTCCGACGCGCGCGCTGTCATCTTGCCCGAAGCCTGGGCCTGCTGCGCTGCATCAAGGTTGCGCCGATCCGCCAGCGCCGCTGCCGCCCGCTCTCCATTGACCAGAGTCTCAAGCTGCTGCTGCATCTGCCGCGTCTGTTCCTGCGAACGCTGCAACCGCTGTTTGGCGTTTTGTTCGCGTGCTTCACCCCGGTTAGGCTCGTCGATCAGGTCATGCGCCTCGACCATTCGCACCTCGGCGCGGTCGGCCATGCCCGCCAGCAGATCGCTGAGCTTCGGATCCTGGCTTCGCGCAATGGCACGCGAGAGTGACTGCTTGAGTTCCTCGGCATGCTGGCCCGATTCGGCGATGCTCTGCTGATACGACGAGGCTGCTTCTGCAGCCTTTTCCGGCTGGCTTCGCTGCGCGGCAAGACGGTCCAGCGACTGCATCGCCGATGTGACATCCTTTCCCAATTCGCGTGTCGCATCCAGCGATCGCTGCAGATCCGACATCCGCGCATAGTCATCCGTAGCAACCGAGTGCGGCGATATGAAGATGTAGCGCGTCTGGCTGGCGCCGCTCTGGCCGGCGCCATCCTTCGCCACCAGAGTAACGCCAACCACATCACCGATCTTCAGCCCCAGGTTCGCCAGATCAAGTTCCTCATCGCCATCATGTCGCCGCGTATCAGCGCCGCTGCCCGTCCGCATCGGCATATCAATCGGCTGGCTGTTGTTCACCTGCAGGCGAAGCACCAGCGAAGCGATCCCATAGTCATCCATCGCCTGATAGCGCACGGCCGTGATGTCGCGCGGGCTCAGGCGCAGGTCATCGGCCGGCGCTACCAATTGCACAAATGGCACCCGGTCAGGAATCGCCCGTATCTGCGAGCCCTGCGGACCGATGCCCTCCAGCCCCTTGGCAGAGACCATCTTCACCTGGTACGGTTGATCCTTTGCGATCGTGAAGCTGCCCTCAACAACCGTGGGTTCCACCGTCGCGGTCAGCGGCAGCGAAAACTCTCGCGCGTTCAGCAGCGCTGTGGAGATCCGCTCAGTGCCCACCACTGCGACATTTACCTTCGTACCCACCGGTGCCTCAATCAGGCCATCGGTATTCCTCGCCGTCAGCGGCTCACGCTTCATGTAAGCGGGATATTCATAGCGCAGGCGAAACTCCGCCACTGCCGGCTTGCGAAGGATGCTAATGGTAGTCTGGTCCGTCTCCGCATCGCCGGACCTGACCACGAACCGCTGCCCCGCGCCGCTGGCGGGAAGGATCACCTGATATTGGTGTGGCCCGATGCAGGTCATGGGCTTCGTGTCCCAGGTCTTGCCATCGGTTGTGAAGCGGGTGAGGACACCCTCCGACCCGATCCGGTCGGCCAGGATATTGATCACCGTCATCTCACCCTCAAACACATCGATGTTGGGCTGGTTATACAGCGGCTCCAGGCGCGTGGTCGTGACGGGCGCGGTTCGCGTCCACGGCAGAAGTGTGCGCTTAAGCAACCTTGGAGCACCCAGATCCGGAAGCAGCGAAATACCCAGGACACTGCCCAACAGGATGGCGCCGCAAACTGCGTGGCGCCCGAGTGTGTGCAGCGAGACCAATCGTGGCAGGCCCTGCTCAGCGAGATACTGCTCAACCTGACCTGCAACCGCATGCAGCATCTCCGGCGATGCAATCAGCCCCCGCTTGTCGCGCAGGCGTGAGCAGACGGTCTCCAAGCGTTCATCCAGATCCGGCCGCAGATTCTCCAATTCCAGCGCTGCATCCTCCACATCCACCTGCGCCAGCAGAGTCGCCCGCAACAGTGTCAATAGCCACAGCCCCAGGCCAACGACGGTCGCCGCCAGAAGAACAGCCCTGACCGGCATGTCCAGGCGAAGAATCCGGTCGGCCAGACCGCACAGCACGATCCACCCGATAGCGACGATGCCAAGCACGATCGCTCCGCGCCAGAACAACAGGCGGTTCCGCTGTCGGATGTACTCCCGCAGGAAGCCCTGGATCGCTTGTGGTAGCTCTGGCAATTGGCTCATGGCCTCTGTACCTCTAGGCTTACGCGAGTCCGGCACGCTTGCGAATAGCCCATTCCATCGCCAGGCATGCTAACACGAACAAAAACAGATACCCACTTGTCCATAACGGTATCTCCACTGTGCTGCCAAAGCGCTGACGCAGATCACTAAGCCTGGCCGGCAATTCGCTGCTGTTCGCCAACCCGATCATCTGTCCGCCCGTGCCTTCGGAGAGCCGCTGCAACGATGCATCATCGGGCGAAACATCCGCCAGTTCCTGATCCATGCCAAAGCCGACATGCAGCGGCATCTTCATCACCGTACTATCGCTTCCCGGTGTCCTGACCGCCACCTCATAATCCCCGGCCACCAGATCGCGCAAAACCGCCTCAAAACGCCCGGGCTGGGCGTCGGCCGGCGCTGTTGGCCGCTCAACCCGTATCACTTTGCCATCCTGCACGAGTTCTACCGCAGGCGCCTGAACCACATCGCCTGAAACCCTCGCTCGTACCCGCACCGCATCACCGGGGCGGACGCTTACGCGGTCAAGGTCCATCGCCAGTTGCTCGTTCACAAGCGCATACGGCTCTTCGCCACCATAGCGCACCAGTTGCAGCCAGAAGCGATCCTGATCGCGCTCGGCCACACGCATGCGCCAGCGCCAACTTTCATTGAGTCCAAGAAAGAGCACGCGCCCATTGCCCAGCCGGCTCTCCATCAGCACCGGAAGCTGCGAATCTTTCTCCACCAACAACGACCGGACGACATTCGGCTTGAGTTGCGGCAGTGCGAGGTAGTGATAGATCGCCGGAAGGTTATTCCATCGTGCCATGCTGTCCTGCAGGTCGTCCCCCAGCCGCAGCACATCCATCGCTTCCGAAGCGCGCGCTGGGGCAATGTGAAACGCCGGCCGGTCGCCGGGCCAGTCCCGCCATGCGGGGCGCCCGCCGGGCCGGTACGGCAGCAGTTCGCCCAGCAGCACATTCCGGGCGTAGCCATCCAACGTGTCCAGATCGCCGGCAACGAGGATTACACATGCCCCCCGTTGCGTCACAGCGCGGTGAATGGCATCGACCTGCTGCGACGTCAGCGCTGCCGGGGCAAATCCATGCAGCACGATCACATTCTGCTGCAGGATCAGGTCGCTTCCAACGTTCAATTGTGCTTTGGGATCGTCGACCAGGTTGTCCGTCAGCTTAGCCCATCGCGTCCGCGTCAGTGCGTTGCGCACATACTGGTAGTCCCAGGATGGTTCCGAGCCCAGCAGCATCACCGCGAGCTTGCCCTGCATGACCTTCAGCCGTCGGGTGGCGGTGTTGTTCTGTGTCGTGGCCTCTCCATCGATGGCCTTCGCGGAAAGCTGGATCTCCTGTGTCCCCGGCTGATCCACCTTAAGTTGGAATTCCGCATTGGCCGTGCCGCCGGCGTCCAGCACCACCTTCTTCATCTCCTGCTTGTCGCCGGATTTGAACAGGACCTCCTGTTCCCCCGCGGGCAGCCCCAGCGCACGCAAGCCCACCTTCACATTGACCGTTTCACCGGCATAGGCCGACTGCGGCATCGTCACCGATGAGATAGCGATATCCCTGGTCGCCCCAGACTGTGCGCATTGGACGCCAAGAATTGGGCTGTTCACCAGCGTGGTATCCGCCGAACCCGTCTCGCCAACGTCCCGCCCATCAGAATAGACCACCACCCCGCGCACCGGCCGGCCGCGCAACTGCTCCAAGGCGGCGATCACCGATTCGCCAATGCGCGACTGCTGCCCATTCGCTTCAGCAACCAGCCGTTTGACGTTTTGTCCGCCCGCCCGAAGCGGCAACGGCCTGATCCCCTCTGCGAACGTGTACCCATACACCGGCACGTCGCCCGGGATCTGGGCCAGCAATCCCTTATTGCCGACAATCGCCTGCTCCGCCAGACGCAGGCGGCTCTGGCTCGCGGTTGCATCGGCAATCCGCTTGACCTCGGCATCCGCCTTGTAGAGCTCCGCATCTGCCTCGGCCTGGCGTTTCTGCAACGCAGACTCCAGCGCAGAAAGTGCCGAAGCGACATCTTTTACCCAACCGGAGCGGCGCTTCTCATCAGGCGTCTCCGCCAGCGGCTTAAGCTGCCCGCGCAGCTCGCCCGGCAACGAAGCCCCCGCAAGCATGCCATTCAAAGCCGTCGCCTGCTTGCATGCCTGCCCGAAAGCCTGCTCAAGCTCATCTCGCCGATGCTGCTCCTGCTTGCCTGACAGCCGGGCATACTCCAAGTCTGCCAGACCGCGCGTGCACACATCCAGGTCACTGCGCAACTTCGCGACACCCTTGAGCACATCCTCGCCCGCCTGATGTCGTTTTCCGGCCGGTAGTAGTCCCAAGCCATCGGCCAATACCACCCGCTGCCCTGGCGACATCTGGCTGTCGGCAATCCCCATCGACGCCGAGCTATCGACCAGCACCACAATCGCACCATGCTCATCCTGCGTTCGTGGCCGAACCAGCGTGGGCTTTAGTAGCGAGATCACCAATGCCAGCACCGCCAGCACGCGCATCGTCGGCAGCAGGACCTGCCACAGTCGTGGCAGTCCTCGCGTTTGGCCCGGATAGAGCCAGAACGTTAGAACGATGATTGCGATCGCCGCCAGAAGGACCAGGGGCCAAAGCCCGGCGGCGTTCCACAGCAGTTGCGCCAGCACGGACTTATATACTAGCCGCTGCGGCGGGCGTTTACTTGAGGTCGCACAGCACTGCCCGCTCTTAAGCCCCAAAGGGGGCGCGATTACACAGCCCAGGGCAAACGTACTCGTGCCGCCCTGGGTATACACCCCACCCATTCACCCAAGCCCTGCAAGGGCGATATATCCTCTTCCGCCGCATAGCGTGCTCCCACCTATGCCCTACGCCCCCTGCTTCGGCTTGCCATGCATCTCCACCGTCGCCGCCGCCCGGCGCGCCTCCTTCTGCAGGTCCTTCACCTCTTGTGGCATGAGAAACCGCCATTTTCCCGGACCGACGCCCTGCAACGTAAGCCTGCCCATACGCACCCGGGTGAGCCGTTTCACCTTATGGCCCAGCTCGGCCAGCATCGGCCGGACCTGCCGATTGCGCCCTTCGCGGATCGTGATCTCCAGCGTACTGGCTTCCCGGCCACGGTTTATGATCTTCACCCGGCCAGGCAACGACGCTGAACCGTGCCCCGCCTTGTCGGCAAGCCAGATCCCCTTGTTCAGCTTGTCAATGTCCTCCTGCTCCATGTACCCATCCACCTCAGCCAGATAGGTCTTGGCGATTCCATAGCGCGGATGCGTAAGCTGATTCGTCAACTCGCCGTCATTCGTCAGCAGCAGCAGCCCGCGTGATTCGGCATCGAGTCGGGCCACCGGATAGACCCGGAACGGAAAATCCGGCGGCAGCAGGTCGATCGCCCGCTTCTGCACCCCCTGTGCGACATTGGTGCAATAGACACCCTTGGGCTTATTCATCAGGATGTACACGCGACGGGCAACCTTCGGGTTCTTGAGTTTCACCGGTTCGCCGTCGACCTCGATCTTGTCGACCTCGGGGTCAACCATCACGGGCATGCGCCTGGCCACCCGATCGTTCACGGTGATGCGCCCCTGGAGGATCATCTCTTCAATGTTCCGACGTGAGTCGACACCGGCATTCGCCAGAACCTTTTGGATTCGCTCTTTCATGAAGTTCTGTAGTCTACCCGACTGCCGCCACCGCGTCGAAGCCGCAATGGCCGGATGATCTGGAGGGGGGTGGCCATGTTTTGTGGCAAGATTCAGTGGCACGTGCCGACCTCGGCCGTAGCAATGCCGCTATCCGCAGCCGCTTCCTTGCTTCTCTGCTTTTGCGCCTTTTGACTTCGGCGAGCTCAGTCGAGTCGAGCCTTTTCGCGGCCATTCTTCTCCGCGTCCTCAGCGATCTCCTGTTCAAGCAATTGATTGAAATCTCGGCACAAATCACACCAACGCGCGGCCAACGCAAGTACAGTCCCGCCAGCCATATACCATTTGCCGCATTCTCCAGATTCGCTCTTCACAAGAAAACTCAACATAATATCATTGACTCGACCAAGCTCAGCGGTAGTATGCCATATTGATCGATGCAGGCCAAGATGGGCTGGGCGGGAAGAACCTGACACACCAAACACCTGCACCAATTGTGACAATTTGATCGCGGCAAGTCCGCATTCGTCATCGGTGGCGGATGCGCGCTCTGCCACAGCTTGTACGCGGATCAACAACAGCTCGGTTCCGTAGTGGATCGAGCAATATGCCCCATCGGGCGAAAGCGAAAGAGGACATGCGCGATTCACTCCATGAAGCGTTCTCGGATTCAGCAAGGTCATCATTTGCGGCGATGTCTTCGCGCCGGATGCGGCTGCGGCGGCCAGCTGCCATCGCAGCTCATGCGGAAACACTGGAGCCTCGCCAGCTTCTCAGCGACTGGGTTGGCACCACGGCGTACGGTGCCGGTGCCGGTCCAATGTACGAGGTATATGACAGTTCTGGCGGTGGCGCATCCGGTGTCATGTTCAGTGCCAACGGTAGCGTGTATTATAAAGCAAGCGACAACAACAACTATGAGCCAACATGGGTCAGCGATGGCACGATTGTCGGGCGCGTTGTAGGCTTCAACCTGAATCTTGAATCCAATCCCGATAGTGTCGTTGTGGTCGCCAACGGCTCCCAACTGTATTGGGCATATAATACCACCCAGCACGAGATCGGCAGCAGCGCTCTGTCTAGCGAGACTGAGGTAGCGAACCTTTGCACCATTCCCGGTACGGGGTTCTATTTCAGCAGCCATAACACGGGTGCGAAGCTGTGGTTCGTGCCGTACTCGTCGGGCAGCTTTGGTGCGCCAGGTTCCTACGACATGACAAGCATAGGATCTTGGCAGGCCGATACGCGTATCTCCTGGATAACGGCTGTGCCGAAGGTTGGGGTGCAGACTTACGACGTCATGTTTTCCGGCGACCGCTGCTATAAGATATCTCCACCTTACCCCGCGATCCGCTACACCGATGGCCGCCAGTTGTGGGGCATGTTGAGTACGGCTATTGCTCCGACCGAGATTGATGCCAACGTCGGCGATGAGTTCAATCATCCCTGTCCCTGGTACTATGGTGACCCCCCTTTGAACGGTAAATGTCCCGGCGAGATGGTGATATCCATCAATAACGTGGCTATCGACGAAGGAACGGTCGGCACACTGTACTTCGCCACGAACTCCACCACGCTCTCGCAACTTTGGAAATCCAATGGCACTCCGGAGGGTACAATGCCGGTCTATAACCTGGAGGATCTGCCCACTCAGGCTGGTGAAGTGCCCTTCAACCAGGTCGTGGGGATGGACGGGTATCTGGACACGGTTGCCAACCCGGACGTAACGCGTGTGTATTTCTGGTTGGCCGATAGTTATCCCAGTGATATGTGGGTCACAGACGGAACTCCCTATGATCCCGATCCGGACCCCCCCGGACCTTTTCCAACGCCGATCACCGGCTTTGACCTGACTTACTGCGATGGACCAACAATGTCCAGACAGCATGTCGGCGGCAGCCCGTTTGCGATCGTGACCGACACCCGCGATCCCCTGTACGGCACCGTCTACTTCACCGCAGGTGTCTACAACAGTGATGGGGACAACATCTACTCTCTGTACAAACTCAAACGGGGTCAGACCACCGTCTACGATGACCAGATGCCAGCGACATGGAACAATGCGATCTGGGACTCTGGCATCGGCCCCAACTCTGCCTGCAAGTGGCTGACCCTAGTCGAAACGTACGTGAGCGACGAATTGGACAACCACAAGCTGTACTTCCGAGGAGGTCAGCCCGTCAACGCAAACAATATGAGAAACCGGGGGTTGTACTATTTCGATCCTCAGGCAAGTCCAAATCCGACGGTATATGGTGTAGACCTATCCGGGGATTCCGTGCCCGACATGGATGTCTCGTGGCTGGTCGACGCTGCCCACGCTAGCCCGCAAAGGCTCTACTATTTCAGTCTCTATGGAACTCAAGGCACAAATGTGAAATTGTGCTGGTGGGACATGCAGTGACCATAGGCCATTCCTGCACTACGCCTTAGCTATATATAGCACCGACTCTCGTCTCGGGCATAGCGCCCGGGACGAGGGTCGAAGCTGAATTCCGTTGCCGCACAGCGTCTCGAAAGATAGGATGCGACGCGACGATTCCAAGAGGACCATGCCATGACACAGTCGAATGCTGTCGGACGGACGGGCAACTCTATTGGTGCGAGGCGTCGGGGAATCCGGGCGGCGACCGAGAGATTGGAGCAGCGAATGCTCCTGGCAAACACCCCCGTCATGGACTGGTCGAGTTATCTGGGGGGCAGCAGCGGTGATGTAGGGTCCAGTATTGCCATCGATGGCGATGGCAATGCATGGGTCGCCGGGTGGACGGCCTCCACCGACTTCGCCAGCGACGGATTTGATACGAGCTACAATGGCGGTACTTATGACGCCTTCGTGGCAAAGATCAACGCTGATGGAACCCTGGCATGGTCGAGTTACTTGGGCGGCAGCGGTAGGGACGGAGCTACCGCCATTGCCATCGATGGTCATGGCAACGCGTACGTGACGGGGTGGACGGCTTCAACCGACTTGGCCAGCGGCGGCTTCGATACCAGCTACAACGGTGGCTCCTATGACGATTTTGTGGCAAAGATAAATGCCGATGGAACCTTGGCGTGGGTGAGCTACTTAGGGGGCAGCGGCGACGATCAGAACCCGAAGATCGCTGTCGATTCCCAGGGCAATGCCTGGGTGACGGGAACGACGGATTCCACCAACCTTGCCATCGGTGGCTTCGACACCACCTACAACGGTGGCGGTTACGACGGCTTTGTCGCCAAGATCAACGCCGATGGGACGCTGGCATGGTCGAGTTACCTGGGAGGCAACGGCGACGATCGCTGCTTGGGCATCGCCATCGACGCCAGCGGCAATGCTTGGGTAACGGGGGGCACCTGGTCCGCTGGCTGGACCAGCGGCGGCTTTGACACCACCTTCCATGGCAGCCTCGCCGAGGGCTTCGTAGCCAAGATCAATGCCAATGACACCCTGGCGTGGTCAAGCTACCTCTATCTGGGGGCCAACGGCACGGACTGGGGCAACGCTATTGCCCTCGATGGCGACGGCAATGCCTGGGTACTGGGAGCTTATGGCTCTCTCGCCAAGATCAATGCCAACGGGACGCTGGCATGGTCCAACAGCAATGGCGAGGACATCGGCACCTTCAATTGCATCGGCATTGCCATCGATGACAGCGGCAATGCCTGGGTGACCGGGGCTGACGCCGTACCTAATACCCCCCCCAACGTCTACTTGCCGGACGCCTTTGTGGCCAGGATCAACACCACCGGGACTTGGACGTGGCTCGCTTACGTGGGAGGGCCGCATCGTATCCAAGGCAATTCCGGCGACCCAGAGGATTACGGGGAAGGGATTGCCATTGACGGCGACGGCAGTGTCTGGGTGACAGGACAAACCGAGAAAGGCGGCTGGACCAGTGGCGGGTTCGATACCATCCGAAGCGGCCGCACGGACGCCTTTGTACTCAAGATCATCGTGCCGCAACATGCTCCCGTGGCCTCCGATCAGTCCCTGACCACCACCCAGGGCACCGCTCTCAATGGCACAGCCACCGCCACCGATGAGGATGATGATGCCCTCACCTATAGCCCGGTCACCCAGCCTGCTCATGGCACATTGTCACTGCAGACCAATGGCACCTTCACCTACACACCCGCCGCCGACTACTACGGCCCTGATAGCTTCACCTTCAAAGCTAACGATGGAAAGCTCGACTCCAATGTCGCCACCATCAGCATCACCATCACCCCCGATTCGCAAACCAATCTCTCCCTCTCCCCCGCCAGCATCCCCGAGAATCAGCCTTCTGGCACATCCGCGGGAACCCTCGCCGTCACCGGCCCCTATGCCACCGCTCCCTTCACCTACACTCTCGTCACCGGCACCGGCGACAGCGACAACGCCTCCTTCACCATCTCTGGCGCCCTTCTCCTCTCGGCCGCGACCTTCACTTACGAGACCAAAAGCAGCTACAGTGTCCGCGTCGGCGCAATCGATTCCGCCGGCCGCTACTTCGAAAAGGCCCTGACCATCAGCATCACCAACGTCAACGAGGCCCCGACCAATCTGAACCTCTCTGCCACCACCATCCCCGAGAATCAACCTGCCGGCACGCCCGTGTGCACACTCAGCACCACCGACCCGGATACTGGCAACACCTTCACCTATTCTCTGGTCAGCGGAAGCGGCAGCGCGGACAACGCCTCCTTCACCATTACGGCTAACCAGCTTAAGACGGCCGCGAGTTTCGATTTCGAGACCAAGACCAGCTACAGCATCCGCCTGCGGACAGCCGACCAGGGCGGCCTGTCATTCGAGAAGGCCTTCACCATCACCGTGACCGATGTCAATGAAGCCCCGACCGATATCAGCCTCTCTTCCGCCAGTGTCGCCGAAAACCTGCCGGTGGGCACCACGGTGGCCACGCTCAGCACCACCGACCCGGATGCTGGCAATACCTTCACCTATTCCCTGGTCAGCGGAACCGGCGGCACCGACAATGCCTCCTTCTCGATCTCCAGTAGCACGCTGCTGACCGCGGCGAGTTTCAACTACCAGCTCAAGAACTACTACAGCATCCGCCTGCGCGCAACCGATCAGGGTGGCTTGTGGTTTGAGAAAGCCTTTACGATCAGCGTGACCAGCGTCAATGATACCCCGACCGATATCAGCCTGTCCTCCACGAGCATCGCCGAGAATCAGCCGGCCGGCACAACGGTAGGAACGCTCTCCGCCACGGACCCTGATACAGGTGATACGCTCAGCTACACACTGGCCAGCGGGACGGGCTCCAGCAACAACGCTTCTTTCCAGATCGTCGGCAATCAACTTCAGACGGCCGCTCCCTTCGACTACGAAAGCCAGAGCAACTACCTGATCCGCGTGCGCACGACCGATCAGGGCGGCCTGTGGTTTGAGAAGGCCTTCGTGATTGCCGTGACCAATGTCAATGAAGCGCCCACGAACCTGGCGCTATCCAGCACGACGGTGACGGAGAATCAGCCATCAGGGGCGGCCGTTGGCACTTTCTCCAGCACCGACCCCGATGCCGGCGACACATTCACCTATCTGCTGATCAGCGGAACAGGAAGCACCGACAACGGCGCATTCCAGATCGTCGGCAATCAGCTTCGCACGGCCGCATCCTTCAACTTTGAGACCCAAAGCAGCTACGCGATCCGCGTTCGCAGTACCGATGCCGGCGGATTGTCCTTCGAGAAGGCCTTCACCATCAGCGTCACCAACGTCAATGAGGCCCCGACCGATATCAGCCTGTCTGGCAGCAGCATTGCCGAGAATCAGCCGGCCGGTACGCCCGTGGGCACATTAGCTGCGGCCGACCCGGACAGCGGCAACACCTTCACCTACTCTCTGGTGAGCGGCGCAGGCAGCACGGACAATGCCTCCTTCACCATCTCCGGCACCACGCTGCAAACGGCGGCCGTCTTCGATTACGCGGCCAAACACACCTATAGCATCCGCATCCGCACCGCCGACCAGGGCAACCTGTGGTTTGACAAAGCCTTTACCATCTCCGTGACCAACGTCAACGCTGCCCCCACCGACATTGCCTTAAGTCCTGCCTCGCTGCCCGAGAACCGCCCGGCCGGCACCGCCGTCGGAACGCTCTCCTGCACCGACCCGGACGCCGGAGATGCCTTCACCTACACACTGATAAGCGGCGCGGGCTCGGGCGCGGGCGGGGATGACAACGCCAGCTTTACCATCAGCGGCAACCGACTTTTAGCGGCCAACTCGTTCGACTACGAGGGCAAAAACAGCTACAGCGTCCGCGTACGCAGCACCGATGTGGAAGGCCTCTATGTTGAGAAGGCCTTCACCATCACCGTAAGCAACGTCAATGAGCGTCCGACCGACATTGCCCTCAGCAATACCTCCGTGCCCGAGCAGCAGGCACCTGGCGCGGCCGTGGGCACCCTCAGTGGCATCGATCCCGACACAGGCGATGCCTTCACCTATACGCTGGTAACCGGCACAGGCGACGATGACAACGCCAGCTTTGCCATCAGCGGAAATCAGTTGCTGACGGCCGCATCGTTCGAACACGAAGCCCAAGCCAGCTACAGCATCCGCATCCGCACCACCGATGCCGGCGGCCTGTACCTGGAAAAGACCTTCGTGCTTGGCGTAAGCGATGTCAACGAAGCCCCCACCGACCTGGCCCTATCCAACACCGTGGTGCAGGAGAACCTGCCCTCCGGCACCGTCGTGGGAGCATTCTCCGCTGTCGATCCCGATGCCGGCGACACCTTCACCTACACGCTGGTAAGCGGCCTTGGCGACCAGGACAACGCCAGTTTCATCATCGACGCCGGCCAACTGACCACCGCCAAGCGCTTCAACTATGAATTCAGGAAGGACTACTCCATCCACGTCCAGGCCACCGACTCCGGTGGACTGACCTACGAAAAGGCGATCAACATCGACATCAGCGATGACCCCACCGATTACCGCGGCGCCTTCGGCTGGACCGGCGGCAAGAAGAGGGCCACACTGGTTCTGGTGGATGCCGCCGACGGGGATCTGGTCACCTTCAAGCTCAGCGGTACTGGCACGGGCAAGGTCTACGGTTTTCAAGGAAGCTTTGAGGACCTTTTCGTCACCGGCTCTGGCCCCAAAACGGCCGTAACGATCACCGTGAAGTATGCCAAGGTGAAGAAGCCTTTCAGGGGCAATAAGTTGATGACCCTCGGCAACGTCACCAGCGACGGCCTCCTCAAGACCCTCAATTCCCCCGCCTCCGTCCTCTGCGGCCTCGTCCAGTTCAATACGCTCAATAGAAGTGCCGGCAAAGCCAAGCTCTCCATGAAACTGCGTCAGATCACCGACTCCGACATCCGCGTGCAAGGCTTGCCGGTATCCTCGATCGCCGTAAAAGGTGATGTCACCAGCACCCGCATCCTGACCACCGCCTCGATCCAGACCCTGAAAATGGCCACGCTCCTGGATAGCGACATCCTCGTAGGCGTGGCCACCGATTGTGCCGAGCACTTCGCCACCGCCGACGATTTCGCCAACAGCACCGCCCGGCTGGTGAACCTGAAAGTCTCCGGCCGCAAGCTCCCCTCCAAAGCCCCTCACCCGGCCGACGTCGCCAACACCCACATCTCCGCCCCCAACGTCGGCACGGTAACCCTGATGAACGTCTCCCAAGCCTCCGGTCCGATGGTGCACGTGCTGCACGATGTGGGCACGCTGAAGGTAAGTAAATCGAAGCTGACCTCCACCCCCATGTTCGCCCCCGGCACCTGGAAAAAGCCCGGCCAGCGCCCCCTCATCTGGGAAGTCGTCGGGTGACAATCCCCGGCCAATTCCCTTGCGAGCGCAGTTTAGTCGCCGTGTCGAAGACCCGCCTGGGTGGGGCGACCGATCTATGTGGTTGCATCCTCTTCGTGGGGATCCCTCCGCCATATCGAATCTGCGCAAATCGCCGAGAATCTGCGGATCGGTCTCTTCCTTCTCTTTCTTGGCGTCGCGTTCGTGGACTTCGGCGAGCTCAGTCGAGTCGCGCCGTCAGCGGTACCCCGCGGGCGTGAGACATCTCTTCTCAACACATGGAGTGCTGCGCATGTGTCGCGCAGGCGCGCACCGCGACTTACAGCAATCTTTCCCGATTTCTCGACCCCGACCCCCAAAAACCAATGGAAAATCGCAATTCTGCCCTGCCAGTGGTGCGCTTTGCGCGCACAAAGCGCGACACCCCCTGTATAGGTAGAGGCCCGTTCTTTCTCAACCGAATACCCGCACCCGCGCGCCTGCGTCTTCTACGTATTACGCATCACGTACTACGTTCCCCCTCCCCCATGTCACACTTTGTCACAGATTGTCACACATTATTTCGCGGCAGCCGTTTCTGGTTCATCCTTCATCCTTGGCATGCTCCCCGTGTCCCCGTGTCTACGTGTCTCCCCCTCTCGCCCTCCCGCTCTCCCGCCCTCGTTCCTGGTTTCCGCAATCCGCAATCCGCTCTCCGCTATGGCCGCATGCTACACTTTGCTACACTTCTGCTACACTTCTGCTACACAATGCTACACTTTGCTACACCCGTGCTACACCCTACCAGGCAGCCCGAACTGCTCTAAGTCCCATCGTTGCCTGTACTTAGCGCGATGCGCCCCGCCGCCCATGCTACACCCCCCCCAGTTCGCGCGCCCCTTCCCTCCATCGTGACATGCTCCAACTCCTGCCCGATACGCCACTTACGCCCCAACCGTCCCGAATTCGGCCCTGCTACATGTAGCACACCCCTTTGCCCACACGAACCCGAGTGCCTTCCTCTGTTCTGACTCCTGACCTCCGACTTCTGACTTCTGTCTTCTGACTCCTGACTTCTCCCACGAGAACCTGCGCACCTGCTACTTATCCACAACCGCCTCGCCCTCTCGCCCACTCTCGTCCCTCTTCACCCAGACCCCGCCTTCCGGTCACGCCTCATCGTGCAACTCCGCGCCTATAGTTAGGATAAGAAAAGGGGGATTTCTATGTTAGCTCGACGCATTTTGGGAATTGTGCTTCTAGTGGTTGGGATCGCTCTGATGGCCATGGGCATGCATGGTTCAGGTTCGATCACCACCCAGATCGCCAATGCGTTTACCGGGCATCAGACTGACAGTACCGTCTGGTATATCCTCACTGGAGTGCCGCTGCTCATCATTGGCGTGGGAGTGACGCTGGACGGCTTCTGGCATGGACGGCATGGCCGTGTTGCATAGCGTAGCTCTCAGAAGCGCTTCTCGTCTGGCCATCGCTGTGCTAACGTTGGCAGGCGTATGCCCAAGCTCGACAGGTTCTTGGATATTGCCAGCCACCTGAAGGAGGTGCGCCGCGCCGGTTGGGTCCGGTTCGGAGTCAAGGATGCCGAATCGGTAGCCGATCACTCATGGGGTGTGGCCCTGCTGGCGCTGCTGCTTGCGCCACCAGACTTGGACCGACAGCGTCTGCTCTCGCTGGCAACGGTTCACGATCTGGCCGAAGCAATCATCGGCGACATTACGCCGCACGACAGTATCTCGGCGGATGAGAAACGTCGCCGCGAGAGCGAGGCAACCCACAACCTCGCCGCCTTGGCCGGCATGCCCGAGCTTATCGCCCTGTGGACGGAGTACGACCAGGAGAGCACTCCCGAGGCCCGGTTCATCCACGAACTCGACGCATTGGAAATGGCCAGCCAGGCGACCGCGTACCAGCGCAGCGGAAGCCTTAGCTCCGCCGCTGCCCGGCAGTTCTTCGATGCTGCTTCCGGCCGCATCCATACGCCGCAACTGAGCAAGCTGCTGACCGACCTGATCTCCTCGATCGCTGCAACGTCAACCGATCCGCACATCCGGCCATGCACGGACGATGATTTCGAAGCGATTTGCGCGATCATCAACGATGCGGCCGAGGCATACCGCGGCATCATCCCGCCCGACCGCTGGCACGAACCCTATATGCCGCGCGAGGAACTGTCCCAGCAGATCCGTGATGGCGTCATCTTCCATGGTTACCAGTCTGAGAGCGGATTGGTCGGCGTCATGGGACTACAGCACGTGCAGGATGTCACCCTCATTCGGCACGCCTATGTGCGCACAGTTCACCGCAAGAGCGGCATAGGCGGCAAACTCCTGCGTCACCTCCGTGCGCTGACAGATCGGCCGGTCCTGATCGGAACATGGGCAGATGCCACGTGGGCCATCGCGTTCTATGAGAAGCACGGGTTCAGGCAGGTAACTCCAGACGAGAAGGATCGTCTGCTGCGGAAGTACTGGAGCATCCCGGATCGCCAGATAGAGACGTCGGTTGTCCTCAGCGACATGCCCGCTACTTTGCCGGACGGGTCGAAGCTGCAGGCTTCACCAACCGCAGTGCATACTCCAACGGATCGAAAAAGTCGCGTGATGCCAGGTCATTCGTAAAGAGTTTGAACTGCAGCACCGATCCTTCGGAAAGCCGCACGATCCCTACGGCGACGTACCGGAAGTCGTTCGCTCTGGGTTGCGTCACTTCCACCAGCCGCTTATCGGTAAAGGTCGCATAGCATCCTGGCCGGCCATTATACTTGATCGTCTTGCTGCGCACCGCCGGTTCCACCGCCACGTCGGTATAGTCGACGGCCGCCTTCTCCACGTACCCCCGCATCTCATCAGCCGTCACAAACTTCCCGCCAATCTCCGGATCAGCCACGAACACCAGACGCATCGAATACGCCTGTCCGGCACGCGGAGACAGGACCACCGCCATCGACGTATCCTCACCGACTTCCATCTGCGCCAACATCTGCGCAGTGCTCGCCAGATGAAACGTCTCGGTCTCGCCTACGCGAACGTCCCGCCCTGCCGCCGGAATCTCCTCCACGATCACCGCACGGCGGTCCGGGCCCTCTTGCACGGGTGGATTGGGCTCCTCTTGCGCCCAAGCCGAAGCGGTAAGAGCCACAACACAAACGAGGCAGAGTCCATATCGACCGTGCATTGCCATGCAAGTCCTCACATACATCTATTGGACCTCCCAGAGTCCCTCAGAGCAATGACTCCGCCGTCGGCAACATGTAACTCACCTTCGTTATCCAAGATAGGCTTGGTCGGTTCTGTCACGGCCGATCAAACCGATTACGGGCAATCAGCGCGTCGGGATCGTCAGGGTCGGCGGCGGCGGCGCGTCACTGGTGTCAGCAAGCGTGAACATCATCATCGTGAACAGGAACACGCGCTTGGATTTCAGATCTCGCGTATCGATCGAGAACCAGTAGTTGTTATAGGGCACCGCAACGAATGCGTGGTCCGGTCGCTCTTTGGAACTGTGAATCTCGATCATTCGCGTCTCCTTGCCCGGAATGGTCGCGCTTTCCCATCCCGGCGCCGCGGAATGCTCAGCCAGATGCTCCGCCGGCACCTCCACCTGCGCTGCCATGGTCTGCATCAACTGCAGCACCGAACGCATGTTCAGCGCCACTTCCTTGTCGTTGATGGCCGTGGCGGCGCGGACAAGCTGAAATTCGGTCGCCTCAGGATCCAGTTTCAGCAGGCGACGCAGTTCGCGGGAATCCGCCAGCACCTCAGGTGTGATATCCTGCCGGCGAAAACTTAGCAGCGTGCTCACGTGCTTTTGTTCATCCTGCTGCACCCGCACGGCCACACCGCCGGAGAGCTGTATCTTGCGCATCAGGGTCAGGGCTCGGAGGAAATCCGGTTCCGGGGGCACCGTGCCAGAGAGGCTTGTCTCCTGGTTCTTCAGGCCGTTGATCGACGCTGCCGCCATGTAAAGGACCCCGTCGGCGGGCCACCCGGCCTGGACCATGCCGAAGACCGCCTCAGGCGTCAGTGGCGTCATGAGCGATTTGATAAACCGGTTGCCGGTCAGCGGCGTGTACGTGACCGTCGGCTGGTCGATGTATGTGCCACTACCCGACAGGCCGAAGGTCCCGGCGATGCTTCCACTGGGATTGCCGCCGTTGTACACAGGAACATTCGCCGAAGCCGAGAGATTCTGCGCCAGCGATCGGCTGGCGACGATCTGGCCCACATCAACGAAGATCGGAGGATCAATGTAACGGATCTTGACAATATTGAGCAGCGTCTGACTCTTCCACGATTCGCCAATGCCAGCGCTATAGTCGAACCGATCCTGGGGGACCTGACCCGGACCAATGGATTTGCAGCCAGCCATGGCCAGCAACGTACACACAGCAATGCGCGTGATATAAGTTTTCATAGGCCTCCCAATCATTTGATGATACCATCAACTCCGCAGAAACGAACTATCGTCTCCTGCCCCCACCACCGCCTCCAACACGCCCTCCTCCGCCTCCGCCACCATAGGAACGGACGCCTCCTCCACCATCGGAGGAACGAAAGTCGCTGCTTCGCTGGGTCTGTTGGCTGCCGCGATTGCGGGCCTGAGCCTGATAGTCCATGCCATCTCCGCCACTTCCGTACGAGTACGTCCATCGCTGTTGCTGCGCCGCGGTGTTTCGCTGTTGCGCCGCCGCATCCTGTTGCCGAGAGGCATTGACGTTGGTGTTCTGAGGCTGCGGCCTCGGGGCGCTTTGCCATCCGTTGCCGGAGTTGCTGGACCAGCCGCCACCGGCATCGCGTTTGTATACGGTGCCGTCCTTGCCCGCATAGATATCTCCCGACGCGGTTTTCGCCACCGCGCCCTGGCCATTGCGTGTGTCCCATACAGCCGCGCCCGTGCCCTGGTTGGTCCTTACCGCGGCCGCGCTTCCGTATTGGCCCGAAGCATATCCGCCCCTAACGTAATTGCCGGTCGCGGGGTTGTACGCAACCGCCCGCCCGGCCGAGCCGTAGACACTGTTCACCCGCGCGCGAGCCGCATAGGCGCCGGTATACGGGTTATAGGCCGCCCTTCTTACTGCGCTGCCATAGGGACCGTAAGCATATGCCGCCCGGTCATAGAAACCAGTCGCGGGGTTGTAGGCAGCGATATACCCAGCGCCCCCGTAGGGGCCGTAGTAGCGGTATCCCGGGTTGTAGTATCCGCCGTAGCCATAGTGGTAGAGCGCGCCGCAGCCGTAGGAGTAGTAATACGGATAGGGGGCGTAATAGTAGTAATAATCGTCATCGGTATCGGAGAGCGTGGTGTTGATGGGCGCCGCCGCTCCGAACACCAGAGTACCGGTGTCCGCCACATATTCACCGTCGTACCCGGCCGTCTGGCTAAACGTCACCGACGTGGCATCCGAACCTGCCACCGTCACATAGGTGACATTGTGGGCGGGATGCGAAGGCGGGATCGCGTAGATAGCCTGGGGCACATTATCGCACAGGCTCCACGGGCCGGTTGCGCTGGGGGCCTGGAACCAGACGCCCTGGTCGCAGCAGTAATAGGCATTATCAACGCGGAAGACGCGAAATGGCGTATTCAGGACACACTGGATCGACGTTCCATCGATGGCGACAAGCCTGGGATCGCCGGTATAGGTCACGTTAACCGGTTTCTCATCTCTCTTGACCACCGTGGTATCGGGAACTGACGCCAGCAGCACTGCATCCTTGGCGTCGTCAGTATCCGGAACCGAAGCTCTTACGAAATCGACCGGACTGTCATCGGGAATGTTCGCGAAATCAGCAGGAAGGCTCTTGCTGGCGGCTGCCCAGGGTCCCCGCAGGTCTGCCGCGCTGAACCAGCGGCCAGCGTCAAGCAGGTAAAACTTACCATCCTGAGAATCACGCAGAAGAACACTTTCGGTATTGCTGACACTCGCCAGCTTGGTCCCGGCAATGTCCTCGAACTTCGGCGCACCATCGGTCACGATCAGTTCCGCCGGCTCGACCGAAGCAAACACCTTCGGAGCCGTCGCGGCAACTTTGCCCGGAATGCACTTTCGCACACCCGCCCAGTTCTCGTTCGCTGGCAGCGTGTTGAGCGATGGCGGCAGTTCTGTCGCCGGTATCCATGGGCCCTTGAGCAGATCCGTCGAAGTCAGCCAACTTTCCCCATTCAACAGATAATATCGCTTGCTGGCGACATCCTGGAGCACATCCCAATTGGTATTCAGGACGAACTGGAGATCAGTCTTGTCGGACGCGACGGGCTTGAGCCTCGGATCGCCCATGAAGATAACAAGGATGGCTGGTTCGGCGCTGTAGAACATCTTCGGCGGCGCTAGATTGACTGCGACAGTGCGCTGGACGGCTGCCTTGGAGGCATCGAGATAGGCCAGTACTCGCTCGATGGAGATGATGGTCGTGCTGCGCGGCGGATTGAGCGATTCGGCCGCCGCCTTCAGCAGGGCCTCATCCTGATCCGATACACCCGCGAAGCGCATCTCTCGTTTCAGCGGCGTAATCGCCACCAGACGCGAGGACTGATCAACAACCGTCTGGGCATCGATTTCGACGACCCCAAACCGCTCGTCCTTGAGCACACCCTCAACGGAGATGGCGCAGCGCAAGTGGAGCACCGTATAGGTATTCCACGAGTCCACCTGCGGCTGGTATATCGTCAGCTTCTTGCCGTCTTTCTCAAACACGCGCGGCCAATTGATATCGGCCGGTTGTGCGGCAGCATCCGGCCGTGCCACCGCATCTTCCGCCGTCAGGCACACTGCGGCGGGCAAGAGCACCACCGCAAAGGCCAGAAACAATCCGATTGACCGCCTGATGGTTGTCATAGCCATGGATATCGTTCTCCTGATAGTGAATCACCGCATAGTATGCCTGAATCCTCGTGGCAATACAGCGCCTGTTACATGCCGGCGCTGGCGAGGCGTTGCTTACCGCCGTCCGGGTGATAGCATGACGCCCATATGTGCTCAGCACCCTCGGATGCCGGGCCACGATCTCGGAATCAAACCAGAGAAGGAGACTACTGATCATGAGCCCTATCACTTCCCCACGAAGACTGTTCTGGTCCCTGATTGCCGTCTGCGCAATCACACTGATCTCACCCAGCGGTTGCACATCCCGCAATCAGTCTCCTGAACCGACTCGTGTCGCAAAACCCGCCGCGATGGAATCGGCCCCCAGGCAATCGACCGCCAAGTTGCCCGACGGCCGAAAGGACATGCTCTATTCGCTGGAAGTGCCCATGCCCCACACCGCCTGGGCCAAACCTTATTACAGGGGGCCGATCAAGGTATGGATTCTCAGCCCCATTGTTCCCAATGGCGACACCGTCTCTCTGCTCAATCGCTTTGACATGGATTACGACATCGTCTCCTGCGACATGAGTTGGGAGATGAACGAATGGGGCATCGGCGATGTCTATGGCAAGCGCAGCAACAAGGAAAGCTTTGGCCGCAAGCAGGAACTGGGCTATGCCACCGAAGATCTGACCAGCGACAAGCACTACGATGTGATGATCATCCCCACCGTGATCGGCTGGAACACCTATCCCGAAAAGATGCGTGAGGCGATCGTCAAGCGCGTTCAAGAGGGCGCGGGTCTGGTGCTGATCGCCCCCCAGGATGCCAAGCAGGAAGAGAAGAACCCCAATGGCCCAGATGAGATTCTGATCCCCAAGCTCAGCCCCATCAGTGGCGCTACGCCGACCCAGTATCACTGGTACGGCGACTGGGAACGGCTTACAAACATCAAAGGCCCTGGAGCATGGACCCTCAAGCAGCCCAAGCACTCCATCGTAAGTGGTGTCTGCTGGGAGGAAATGCCCCTGGCCAACTTCGTGCAGGTGCAGGACTTCACCAAGGTCGCCGATGATGCCACCTTGATCGCCTCCATGGGCGACACCCCCACCCTCGCCGTGAAACAGGTGGGCAAGGGCCGAGTCGTTGCCATCAACTGGTACGCCGACCGCCACAATTCCGGCCTCACCCCCGGTGACTCCCCCGACCCCGCCCCCAAGGGTAAGCTGCCAACCTGGGATTACTGGGAACAGTACTACAACCTCCTTGGCCGCTCCGCCCTGTGGGCGGCCGGCCGCGAATCGGAAATGGACGTGCTGCCAGGCAAAGTCGAAAACGGCAGCCTGGTAGTGGATATCGATAATCGCGTTCGCACAATGAGCGGCACTCTGCACCTGATCATCAAGGATGAACGCGGCCGCATCGTCGCTCAATCCGACACCCTCGCCAGACTCCCCATGGGCGCTTCGCAGCAGAAGATTGCCGTTAAGAGCCTGCCCGGCGGCACCAATCATCTTGAAGTGATCGCCCGCGATGGCGCCAAGTCCGTAGGCTGGGGAGCCGTGCAGGTACAGACCCCCAAGATCGCCGACGTCACAGCCCTGACCATCACGCCTGATGCGGTGAAGAACGGCCAGGAAGTCAAAGGCGAAGTCTCTCTGAATGGCAAGGCCGACGCAGCGGTTCGGTTTGAGCTGCGCGATCCCTTCGGCCGTATCCTCGCCGTTTCGCAGCAACCGGTGGACATTACGGGGGAAAAGAAGGTTCCCTACTCGTTCAAGGTAGAAAACCCCGTCTCCCTGGTGGTATTCGTACGCGCCATGGTGGTGAAGGATGGCCAGACTCTCAGCGAGAAAGACTCGGTGGATGCGGTTGTCACCCCCGATGAGCCGAAGTTCACCGATTACGAAGTCATTCCCTGGGGCTTTAGCTCCTCCCGCGACCTCTGGGCTGTGAAAGCCGCGCAATACCGGAAGTTCAACGCCACCGGCAACAATGCTGCCACGCCCGAGACCACTCGCGCAGGCTTCATCACCAAGGGCCATGCCGAGCCCCAGCCGCTGACGCTGGGCATCTACTGGTTCAACCCCGGCCGCGAGCGACTGCTCAAGCTCTGGGCCGACTACAAGACAGATGGCGACAAGACCAAGCTCACCCGCGAAGTCTGCCTCTCTGATCCGCAGACCTTCAAGAACGTCGAGGAAATCGTCAGCAAGAAGGTTGCCACCCAGAAGAAGTACAACCCCGGCACCTATTACATCGGCGATGAGTCATCGCTGACCGCCTATACCACTGAGTGCGAACTGGATTTCAATCCCAAGAGCCTCGAAGCATTCCGCGCCTGGGTGAAAGAGCGCTATGGCACAATCGAGAAGGTGAACGAGAAGTGGCAGACCACTTTCACCGACTTTGCTCAGATTGTTCCTCCCACCATTATTGAAGTTGAGAAGGACCCCAAGCTCGCCTGCGCCTGGGCTGAACACCGTACCTTCCAGGAGATCCAATACGAGAACATCCTCAAGCTGATCCGACAGACCGTCAAACAGCAGGACCCCAACGGCGAAGTTGAGCTGACTGGCACTCAGTCGGCCACCAGCTTCAACGGCGTGGACTGGGCCCGCCACACCCGCCACGTGAAGCGCTTCGTCCCCTACAACATCAATTTCGCCTACGACCAGCTTCGTTGCTTCAACCCCGGCGTGAAGATGGCCGCCCTGACCGGCTACGGCTCCACCGGCGATGGCGTGAAACTCAGCCTCTGGAACCAGGCCTTCCACGGCCTGCTCTCGGCCAACATTTTCTGGGAGTGGTCGGTCGTCGATCCTGACATGACTCTCTCGCAAAACGCGGAGGACATCGGCACCGTATTCGCCGAACTCCGCGGCAAAGGCATCGGCCGGCTGCTGGGCGAAACCACCTGGGCAACCAGCCCCATCGCCATCTACTACTCCCAGACCAGCATCCATGCCGCCCGTACGCTCAAGAACCAGGAGATCTGCCACAACAACCGCAATGCCTGGTGTCAGCTCGTGCGTGACTTGGGCCTGCAGTTCGATCTCATAAGCTACTTCCAGGTCGAAGAAGGCGCTTTCCTGAAGGATCCGCCACAGATGATCGTGATGCCGGCCGTTCTGGCCATCTCCCCCACCGAAGTCCAGAACCTCACGAAGTACGTTGAGAATGGCGGCACCCTCGTCGCCGATCTCAACCCCGGCATCTGCGATGACCGCTGCGACTTCCGCCAGAATACGCTGCTGGCCAATCTCTTTGGCGACGGCAAGACCGCTGGCGTGAAGACCATCGGCAAAGGCAAAACGATTCTCCTCGGCAAAGAATACGCCAGCTACAACAAGAGCCAGGGACGCAGTAACCGACAGCCGACCACCGCTGCCAGCAAAGCGACCAATGAAATCCACAATGAGGTCGCCAAGCTCATGACCGACAACGGCATCAAGCCCGTTGTGCCGGTCATGGTCAACGGCGCGCCCTTAGGCCACGCCGAAGTCGTCGTGATGCAGAAAAGCGATTGCCGGTTCCTGGGCATCCTCAAGGAAAACGTCCGCGGCATCCGCCGCACCACCGAGGATGGCGTTGAATACTTCGAGCCCCTGACCGCCGGCCAGGTTCAGCCCGCCGAACAGATCAGCGCCAAGCTGCCTCAGGCCAGCCACGTATACAACGTGCGCACCGGAAAGTACCTCGGCAAGCTCGACACCATCAAGGATTCGCTGGAGCCCGCCGAGGCGAAGCTCTATGCCCTCCTGCCCTATCAGGTAAAAGGCATGAAGCTCTCCTGCGAGGACAAGTTCCAGAAGGGCAAAGCCATGCGCATGACTGCAGCGCTGCAGGTTGATGGCAACGCCCAGCAGCACGTGTTCAACGTGCATGTGTATGACCCCAAGGGCAACGACCTGTATTACCTTGCCCGCAATCTGCTCGCCCCCAGGGGCCAGGCAAGCTTCGTCATCCCCGTGGAACTCAACCCCGCCGGCCCGTTCAAGGTCGTCGTGACCGATGTAGCCACCGGGATTGGCCAGACGTACGACTTCGGCAAGTAGAGGATCTGTCGGCCCCGACATCAAGAGCAGCGATGACTGGTCGTATCCGATCTGTCATCTTTTTCTGCGCTAAAGCTGTTGGAACATCACTATGGGTACCAGCAACAAAGTTCTCTTCGGCGCGGTGGGTGACATCAACCTCAGCGGAGGGGTTGCGTCACCGGTCATGAACGATGGCTTTGACTGGGCCTTTGAGCGCATGCTCCCTCATCTGCGCCGGGCGGAGCTGCTCTTTGGCAACCTGGAATCGGTCGTGTCTCCGCCGGACTATCCTGCCAGAGAGATTGATCCCAAGGGACTGATCGGCCAGCGCGACCCCGCTCCGGCTCTGAAGAAGGCCGGCTTTGATTTTTTGAATCTCGCCCAGAATCACATCCTCGACGCCGGCGTGCCCGGCATGTTCCACACCCGTGACATCATTGAGCGAGCCGGCATCGCCACCGGCGGCATCGGCAACACCCAGCCCGAAGCTCGCCGCCTCCGCATCTTGGAGAAGAACGGCCTGCGCTTTGGCTTCCTCTGCTACTGCGAAGACACCAATTACTCGCTGAGCACCACCGGCCCCTGCCACGCCTATTACACGCGGGAAACGGTTCTGGAGGATGTCGCCCGGCATCGCGATGCCGTAGATGTGCTGGTCATCTCCATCCATGCCGACCTGGAGTTCATGCCCACGCCATCCGTGCCGCGCCAACAAATCATGCGCGAGATTGCCCGGGCCGGGGCAACTCTGATTCTCGCGCACCATCCCCATGTGCCACAGGGAATCGAGCGCATCGGCGATTCTCTGGTGGTCTACTCACTGGGCAATTTCGTTTTCGCCTCCCACAGCGACTCCTACATGCGCGAGAACCTGCCGCACACCGGCCATTCCTTCCTCCTCCTGGCCGAGGTCGAGCGCCGTCGCGTAAACAGCTTTACCCGCGTTCCTTTGATCATCTCCCCCGCGCCCGAAGAGCGCCCAGCCCCTGCCGACGGCGCTGATCGAGATCGCCTGCTCGCCTATTTCGCTGAACTGGACGCCCTCGCCGCTGATGAGCAGGCCGTCGCCCGCGTCTGGCGCCAGCTTGCCATCGACCGCCTGGCCGGGCAACTCGAGCGACTAAAGACCATGACCTGCGACGATCTCCTTGCGGAGACCCTCGGCCGGTTGCTCCTTGTTCAGGAGAACCGCAGTTGGGTCAACGAGGTCATGCGAGTTGTACAGGAAAACTGGGCCAAACAGGCCAACACGATTGATCCCCTGCACCGCCCGCACTATGTCATCACCAACCGTCCCAAATCACCGACCCCGGCGGGCACGAACACCGCCAAGTGAAACAAATGCCGGCTGGCCCGACCTGGCCTGCATCCTCCGGCCACTTTCTGATCAGCGGACACGCCGCCTTGCCAGTGCTTTCAGAGTTCGGGTGTCGTTCTCGATCAGCGCGAGCTTCTTACGGCTGGACCAACCCTTGAGTTGCCGCTCGCGGGCCACCGCTTCCGCCTTGGTTGGATAATGCTCCTGGTACAGCAATACAACTGGCCGGCGGGCGGCAGTCCATGCGGCTCCCAAACCGTCGTTATGGGCCTGCACGCGCTCATCGACATCGTGCGTATGGCCGACGTAGAAGGAACCGTCAGAACATCGCACGATGTAGACGATGAAAGAATGTCCATGCGACTGTGCGTCCGCGCTCTCCATTCCTTCCCTTCACGAAATCCATTCGACTCACTGCTTAGCGCAGTGAGTCGGCTGGCCTGCCATGAGCGAGCGGAATCGCGCCAGGGACCATAGCCCTTCGACTCACTTCGTTCGCTCAGGACATTCGACTCGCTGCATAGCGCAGCGAGTCGAATGGAGGCGGAGGGAATTGAACCCTCGTCCCAAGATAACTCCAATGACGGCCTCTACATGCTTAGGCGGTGCTTTAATCTCGAAACCGCGGCCGACCACCGTCGCCCTGCCACGATCTCAAGCCGTCTAAAGTCTCGCCCTCGCACCAACGGCCGAGTTTGAGGGCCAGCCCGCAGAGTTACGGTTCAGTGCATCACGGGCCTCCACCCTGAACCGAGGTCGCCTGTTATTAGGCGGCCATTCGATACTGATAATCGCTGTTGTCAGCAGTTATCTTTTGCCCGGATGTTTAAAGAGGCCAACCAGGCGTCCTCTGCATGCCACCATCACCGTTGCCATCCGGTCGAAACCGATCGCCCCCGGTGAATCAACCGTTGAATCATACCCCATATCCGCAAAATGACCAACCGCACCACTCCACACCTGACAACACCCAAGCCTCATGCTACGCCGATTCGGCCGCCGCCGGCTCAAGCTCGTCGACGCCCTTCGTCTCCTCACTGACCGGCGGAATCTCCGGCTTGGCCACCGCTTTCTCGTGAACCATCCCCATCTTATACGCCGCCACAATAATGAAGCCGAAGACCATCAGGTAGATCGCCCCCGCGAACCGCGTGCGCACATACACGATCAAAACACCCATCAGTCCGAAGAGTATCGCCAGCCCATAGCTGATCAGCACGGTCTGCCTCACGGTAAAACCACGCGCCACAAGCTGGTGATGAAGGTGTTGCCGGTCCGGCGAAAAGAGCGGCCGGTGGTTCACATACCGCCGCGCAAATGCCAATGCCGTATCCAGCACCGGCAGCGCGAAAATCACCATCGATGCCAGAAACCACTTCGGTTGCTGGCCTTCGCCCATCAGGATGATCATCACCGCACAGCAAAACCCCAGAAACATGCTCCCCGTATCTCCCATGAAGATCGACGCCGGATTGAAGTTATAGGGCACGAACCCCAGTACCCCCCCCAGCAGCGCCAACGCCAGCACGATCCGCATGCCATCCATGTTGGAATTCTGCGCTGTTCCCGTCGCCGCCAGGTGTACCGCCACGAACAGAAACCCCGCCGAGATGATCGACGTTACGCCGCCGCACAGCCCATCCAGACCGTCCATCAGGTTCGCCGCGTTGCAGCACCCCACGACGATCACGATCACCAGAATCATGCTGAACAGGATGACGAACCACGGCGCAAAGAATGGCGCACCATCCAGCGGCCAACCCAATATACCGCTAACCCATGCCGTCGCCGAATGTATCCTGGGCAATTCCAGCACCCGTGAAATTCGCTCACCCACGGGAATCAGCAGCGATTCAGCACAGCGAACCCCAATCCCCTCGTGCAGCAGAAACGCCGCCGCAGCGACCTGCCCCGCTATCTTTTTCCATGCGCTGATGTTCACCAGATCATCCCAGAGCCCCAGCAGGACGATAATGATCGCACCCGTCAGAACCCCGATATTGATCACCACATGCCCAGGCAGGCCCGGCTCCTGTCGGTGCAGATAGAGGAACTGGCTGGTCGCCAGCCCCACTATCCAACCAAGAAATACCGCTACCCCACCCAGATATGCCACCGGCGACTGATGCAGCTTCCGCAGCCCGTCCGGCTGATCAATGATCCCATAGTGAACCGCCACATGACGCATCAATGGCGTAAAAATCAACGCCACCAGGAACGCCGTATAGAACACGTAAATGTACGGCGCCAGCACATCGCTCATCGAGAACACGGTCACTTGCGCCAGGATAGCCGCCAGACTTGACATCAGACCATAGCCTCCAATGTGACAGGCATCGCGCCCGTTGCCTGCCGGTCCCGCGTCAGAGCCCGGCCCGCACCTCATTGATAGCACACATAATGGCCCACAGCAACGCCGTGGACGACCGATCCGCCACCTGTTTCAGACCATCCGCTCCAGCATTACTTGCCTGGCGAACGCTGGTCCTCAATTACCGAATCAATGATCTGGTCCAGCGTATTGACCGGCCGGAACCCAATCACCTTCTGTGATTTCTTCAAACTCGGCACACGTCGCAGCATATCGTCGAAACTGCGCCCGTATGCCTGCTCATACGTCACAAACTCAATCGTGCTCTTCGATTTGGTACGCTGGATCACACGCTTCGCCAGATCCAGTATCGTCACTTCTTCATCCGACCCAAGGTTATACACCTCGCCGGCCGCCGATGGCGTCTCCATCAGCTTCACCAGCGCTCCTGCAATGTCATGCACATGACAGAAGCACCTCGACTGCTTCCCGTCGCCAAACACCTGCAGCGGCTTGCCGGCCAGCGCCGCCGTCACAAATCGCGGCAGCACCATCCCATACATGCCAACCTGTCGCGGTCCCACCGTATTAAACAGCCGGACAATCGTCACCGGCAGTCCATACTGCATGTGATACGCCATGCCAAGGAACTCATCGATGCCTTTGCTATATGCATAACACCATCGGCTCTGCCGGGTTGCACCCATAACTACATCATCATCTTCACTGAATGGTACTTTCGTCCCCTTCCCATACACTTCCGAAGAACTGGTGATAAGCGTCGGCCGGCCAAACCGGTGCGCTGTCTCCAGCACCACTTCCGTCCCGCGAATCGTCGTCCGAATCGTCCGCACCGGCTGCTGCACCACCAACTGCACCCCCACGGCCGATGCCAGATGAAACACTCTATCGCACTCATTCACCAGCAGGTTCACCGTCAACTCATCCTCAACGCTCCCGCGCACAAAGCGAAAGCCCTTGTGCTCCCTAACCTTGGCCAGGTTCGTCAGATACCCCGTCGACAGGTCATCCAGCACCACCACCTGGTGCCCCTGGCCGATCAGCCGCTCCGCCAGATGTGATCCAATAAACCCCGCGCCGCCTGTGATGAGATACTTCATGCTGCTTCCCTGATTCTACTTGCCAATCTTCTCCACCCCGCCCATATACGGCCGCAACGCCGCCGGCACCGTGATGCTGCCATCGGCGTTCTGGTTGTACTCCATGATCGGGATCAGGATGCGCGGGCTGGCGATCACCGTGTTATTCAGCGTATGGCAGAACTTCACTTTCCCATCCTCATCGCGATACCGCATGTTCAGCCGCCGCGCCTGGAAGTCATAGAACCGCGATGAAGAGTGGGTCTCAGAGTAATTCTTCCGCGAAGGCATCCACGTCTCGATGTCATACTTCGCCACCTGCCCCTGCCCCAGGTCGCCCGTGCACACCGCGACGATCCGATACGGCAACTCCAGCTTCTGCAACACCGCCTCCGCGTTCGCCGTGATCACCTCGTGCCAGCGCTTGCTCTCGGCGATATCGTTCCGGCACACCACCACCTGCTCCACCTTGTCAAACTGGTGGATGCGATAAATCCCGGCCGTATCCTTCCCATACGTCCCCGCCTCGCGGCGGAAACACGGGCTCTGCGCAAAGTACTTCCTGGGAAGATCCTTCAAATCCAGGATCTCTCCCATGTGATACGCAGTCAGCGATACCTCCGCCGTCCCCACCAGGTACACCGGCGGTTCCTCATTCGTCAGCGCATACGCCTGTTCCCGTCCCAGCGGAAAATATCCCGTCCCCTGCATCGCCCCCTCACGCACGATCACCGGCACGCTCATCAGCGTAAACCCGCGCTCCACCATCACATCAACCGCCAGCCGCAGCACCGCCTGATGCAGCAGCGCCCCCCCACCCGTCAGAAAATAACTCCTCGTCCCGGCCAGTTTCACCCCGCGCTCCACATCGATCATCCCCAGCTCTCGCCCAAGCTGCTCATGATCCTTCAGCGGAAAATCAAACTGCTTCACCTGCCCCCACCGCCGCACCTCCACATTCTCCGTATCATCCTTCCCCTCGGGCACATCCGCATCCGGCGGCTGCGCCACTGTCAGCAAAATCTCCTGGATCTTCTTATCCAGTTCCGCCAGCTCCGGCTCGATCTGCTGTTCCAGCCCCTTCAGCTCGGCCGGCCGCGCCTGCAGCTTCTTCATCTGCTCTTCCAGCCCCGCCTTCTGCTCCGCCGACGCCTTCTTCATCTGCCCGGCGATCTGCCCAATCTGCTTGCCGATCTGGTTCTTCTCCGCCGTCATCTGCTCGCGCTTCACCTGTAGCGACCGGAAACGCTCATCCAGCTTCAGCAGCGCATCAATATCCGCATTAATCCGCTTCACCTTAGCGGCCGTGCGATACCGTTCCGGATTCTCACGTAAGTCCTTCAAATCAACCATCTTGTCTCCCTGCCTGCAGGTACTCACCTGATGCAAGGCGCACGTTGTACCCGAAGGCAAACAATCGCGGAAGCGCTCCGAGGATACTCTCAGATCTCCAATCGCCAGTTTCCAATCTCCAATGCATTGATCTCGCCATAGGAATGGCGAACTGGTCCGAGATCATTGGCGTAATCCCCCACCTTCATCCCACCCCCTCACCATACGTCATCGCCACCGGTATCGGCGCGGCCGCCAGCGTCTCTGACATATACATCGTGTCGATCGCCTCAAGGCACAGCTCGCACAACGCCTGCTGTTCGCTTCACTCACCGGCGATGGCGTCCTGCTTTGGACGCCCCCGCTTCCACCACGAGTACGCGGAGCGCTTGCTGACGCTATAGCGGTCTCCGACCTACGCGCTGGCACGGCCATCGCATCCTAAGTTCAGCCGCCTCCGGCGGCGGGGCACTCCCAGCCGCCCCTCGGCCCGCTCCGCCACTTGCACCCGACGCTGGCCACTCTTACGCTTGCCGCCATGTCCATTGTTGGCCATGGCATCGATATCGTGGAGACCGAGCGGATCCGCCGCTTGACCCTGGAACATGGCCAGCGGTTTCTCGACCGTTGCTTTACCTCCGCCGAGCAGTCCTACTGCAACCGCAACGACAAACGCCGTTTTGAACACCTGGCCGGCCGCTTCGCTGCCAAAGAGGCTATCCTTAAAGTCATCGGCACCGGATGGTCCGGCGGCATCGCCTGGACCGATATCGAAATACTCCCCTCCGCCGCCGGCCAACCGCTGGTGACCCTCAGCGGCGAGACACTCGCCATTGCCCAACGCCTGGGCATCACCCACTGGTTCGTCAGTATCAGCCACATCGAGACCCACGCCACCGCCAGCGCCATCGGAGAACGGCGGTAGTACGTTTATGGAACTACACACCCTTCATCGCGACCCGCACTGTCGGCCAATTCCGTGGATCCTGGTTCTGCTTGCCCTGCTGCTGGCCGGCGGTTCATCCTGCCGCAGCGTCAGCGGACAATCCAACGGTGCCAATGATGATTCCTTCTCCGCCAGGCAAATCCCTCTGATCTTCCCAGGCATGTCCATGCAGGGAACGGCCATGGCGCAATACCAGACACCCGAAGGGGGACAGCGGCTGCAGCTTCGCGCTCCAACCGGCGAGCGCATTGAGGCCCTCTTCTGTCCCGCCTCCCTCGACTCGGGAGCCGATTCCGCCAACCGCCCCACCGTGATCTACTTTTATGGCAACGCCCAATGCCTCGCGATGTCCCTCGGCCAAGTGGACCTGCTGCGCCGTTGCGGAGCGAACGTGCTGATCGCCGACTATCTGGGCTTCGGCTTGAGCGAAGGCAAACCTTCCGAGGCCGGCTGTTACGCCGTCGCCAACGCTCTGTATGACTACGCCCTGACACGGCATGACATCGACAGTAAGAGGCTGATTGCCGCCGGCTGGTCACTGGGGGCGGCCGTTGCCATCGATCTGGCCAACCGCAGGAACATGGCCGGCCTGATCACCGTCTCAGCCTATACCAGCAAACGCGACATGGCCCGCCTGCAATTCCCCACCATCTCGCCCATGGCAATCGAGCACCCGTTCCTCAGCCGCGACAAGATCCGCAACATCACCTGTCCAACCCTCATCATCCACGGCCGCCTCGACACGCTGGTGCCTTTCAGCATGTCAGCCGAACTTCGCGATGCCGCCGCCGGCAAACCCTTGACGTATCTCCCCATCGACGATGCCAGCCACAATGATGTGTTCGCGATTGGTGGCAGGCAGATCGAATCCGCCATCAGTACCTTGGTCGCTCAGTTGAGCAAACAGCCCGCTGCTACCCGGCCGTCCCGGTAAAGCGTAGCCTGCTATTACTCGTGACGGAGCGCCTGGATCGGATCGAGGTTCGCGGCTCGTATGGCGGGGTAAAGACCAAAGACGATGCCGATCGTAACGCTGATGCCGACCGACAGGATGATACTGTAAAGGGGAACCACGGTCGGGATGCCCGAGAGTTGGCGGATGATGATCGCCATGGTTGGACCTGCCACGGTACCGATGAAGCCGCCCAGCACCGAAAGCACAACGGTCTCAATCAGGAACTGGCCGACGATCTGACGTTTCTTGGCGCCGATGGCGCGGCGGATGCCGATCTCGCGGATGCGCTCGGTGACAGAGGCGAGCATGATATTCATGATGCCGATGCCGCCGACGAGCAGCGATATCCCGGCAATTGAACCGAGCGTCCAGTTCCAGATGCGCTGTTGTGCCTCGGCCTGGCGCAGCAGCGTCAGCGGCACACTCATCTTGTAGTCCTTCTTCTTGTGGAAGACTTCGAGCATGCGGGTAACGCCCGCGGCGACTAACTCAACATCCTTCTGGTCGCGAACCTGGACGATCATCTTGTTCAGCTCGATCAATTCGCGTTCCTGGCCGCCGCTGGTGCGTTTGACGTTGTAGTCACCGAACCGCTCCCGGGCGAGCGCGATCGGGATATAGGCGTCGACAGATTCATCGGGCGTCTGGAAGTCCGAACCCGCCGAACCGGCTTCGCTCTGAACTATGCCGACAACCTGGAACGCCTGGCCGCCAATGGTGATGTTCTGGCCGATCACGTCATTGTTGGCCAGCAGCCGGCGGGCGCCGATCTCGGTCAGCACCACCACAGCGCTGGCCTGGTCGATGTCCTGGTGAGTCATGGTCCGGCCGGCGATCAGCGGACGCTGGACGAGCGCGAACCATTCCGGACTGGTTCCGACGAGGCGAAGATCCATAGCGCGATCGTTGAGGCGACCCTCGCGACGAAGCGTCTTTGCCGGGACAACCCGCTCAACGGCAGGAAAGCTGTTGCGGATACGCTGCTCGTCATCATACGCCAGGCCATACATGCTCAGGCGTGAGCGCTGGGCCTGCACGTCTTCGTCGACGGGCTTCATCGCGTCGATGATGATATTGGTTGAGCCGAGTTTGCGGATCTGGTCCAGCGCCTGGCGGCTTGCGCCCTCGCCAACGGAAAGCATCGCGATCACGGAACCGACTCCGAAGACCACGCCCAGCATGGTCAGCAGCGACCGCATCTTGTGAAGCAGCAGCGTCTTGACGCCCAGTCGAACATGTCGGATGAGGCGAATCTGGCGCATGTCATTCCACCCGGTCTATCTTGCCATCCTTCATATGCAGACGCTGGCGGGCATTGAGGGCAATGTCAGCCTCATGGGTCACCATGATGATGGTCTTGCCCTGTTCGTTCAGCTCGCGAAGCAGGTGCATGATCTGATCACCGGTTGCACTGTCCAGATTGCCCGTCGGCTCGTCAGCCATAATGATGGCGGGATCGTTGGAAAGAGCCCGGGCGATAGCGACACGCTGCTGCTGACCACCGGAAAGCTCAGAGGGACGGTGGCCCAACCGATGTCCAAGGCCAACTTTCTCGGCCAATTCCGCTGCGCGGGCAGCAGCGCGCTCGGCTTCCCAGCCAAGGTAGAACAGCGGAAGTTCGATGTTCTCGCGCACCGTGAGCTGAGGGATCAGGTGGAAGCTCTGGAAGATGAAGCCCAGCCGTCGCAGGCGGAAATCAGACAACTCGTTGTCGTCCATCTCACTGACGTCAGCGCCTTCGAGGATGTACCGGCCGCGGGTTGGGCGATCCAGGCAACCCAGCAGGTTGAGCATCGTGCTCTTGCCCGAGCCAGATGGACCCATCAGCGCCCAGAAGGAGCCGACGTTGAGCTCAATCGAGACCCCATTGAGCGCGAAAACCTGTTCGGTTCCCATCTGGTAGATGCGATAGACATCCTCCAGGCGGACGAGGACGTCGCCGAGCTTAAGCTGGGGAAGGTCTTCAAGGATCTGGCTCATTGGTTCGGCTGGCCTCCACGAGCACGGCGACCGCCTCCTCCACCGCCACCTCCACCGCCACCTCCGCCACCGCCTCCTGGACCACCGCCTCCGCCACCAACATCGCCAAATCCAACCTGTCCTCCGCCCTGCGGCCGCTGCCGCCTGCGTTCTTCGAACTGCTGGCGTTGCTCGGGAGTCATGGCTTCCATGCGTTTGCGCATCGCCTCGGCTCGCTCCTCGGGCGTCATGCTCTCCATGCGCTTGCGCATCTGATCGCGCTGTTCCGGCGTCAAACTCTGCCCATCGGCGGCCTGCGTTGCCGGAGCGAGTGCACCACCTGCAGCCGCAGCAACGGAGACCGGCTGCGGCTGCGTCGAAGCTGCCGCGACCTTCATGCCCGCCATCGCAGAGGCGGATGCCGTCGGGCCGCTGGCGACACTGATTGGGGGTGTGGCCCACACCAGGTCGCCCTCCTTCAGTCCCTCAAGCACGTGGATGCGATCACCGTTATCCAGGCCCGTTTTGACGACGTGGCGAGTCGTCTTGCCATTGGCAACCGTGTACACGACGGGCTCGCCCTCCTCGCGAACAACCGACTGGATTGGCACCGACAGAACGTTGTCGTAGGTCTCAATGATAACCTGCGCACTGCAACTCATGCCGGTCTTCAGGGCGCTGCCATCCCCATCGAGGTTGATCTGCGTGGCATAGACCTTCAGATCCGGGTTCATCCACATCATCTGACCATCCGGCAGCGGTGCGATCCTGGAGACCCGGCCGGTGAATGTCTTGCCAGGCAATGCATCGATTGAAACCAGCACAGGCAGACCCGGACGGATCTTGTTCAGGTTCGACTCGTGGATCTTGATCTCGGCCATCATATCCTCCGCCGTGGGAAGATAGATCAGCTCCTGGCGTTCGCGAACGGCCGCGCCTTCGGCAAGCGGCTCCTGTCCCCTGCCCTGCCCGCTGGTGGCATAGACCACCAGGGCATCGGATGGCGAGTACATCTTGCAGCTCTCGATCATGCGCAGCGTCTTGTCGAGCTGGCTCTTAGAGCGGACCCACTCCGATTCCTTTGCCTTCAGATCCGCGTCCGCCTGGGCCACGTCAGCCGTCGCCTTGCGCTTGGCACGCTCCAGCGCCATACTCGTTTGCGCGGCATTGCTCTTAAGCTCTTCCACCTTGCGCTTGTACTCGTAATCCTGCAGGAGTTTCAGATCGCCGTTGGCCTGATCAAAGGCAAGTTGGGCTTTCTTCATGGCCAACTCATCTGCCTGCAGTTCGGTCTGGGAAACGTACTTCTCCGCGTAGAGAACTTTGGTCCAGCGCACCTTCTCAGCCGCACGCTGCATTTCCTCATCGGCAATGGTGATCTTGCTCTTGGCGTCTCCAAGCAGCTTGGGGAAGTCACCATCATCGTATTTTCGCAGATCTTCTTTGGCGAACTGGGCATCGATCTCGGCCTTGGCAACATCGGCCTGCGCCTGGTTCTTGGCTACTTCCAGACTCTCGCGCGAGCGAATGAAGTTCGCTTCGGCATTCTGAACCTTGATCTGCTGGTCGATCTTCAGGTCCTGCAGCTTGCTGGAGTCAAGCTCCACCAGCAGGTCGCCCTTCTTGACGCGCGCGCCCTCCTCAACCAGGGTGATGATCGTGGTTTGCCCCTCGACCTGGCTCTTGATGATCTCCTGCTGGCGCGACTTGACTGTGCCGCGTTCGCTGACGGCAATCGCCAGCGGACCTCGAGTCACCGGGAAGGTTGGCATTATGCCTTTCCCCGATGAGGATGTGCCGGCAATTCCGGCGACCAGCGCCAACAGCGCCACCGCGCTAATCCCACCGATTATCAACCACTTCTTCTGCTTCAGTATTGAGGGAGATTTGGCCATTATTTCTGCTCCTGCAGGCCTGAGGCGGCGTATTCCCGCCACAGCCCATCAGAGTTGACTTCCAGAACGCCCATGTCACGTTGCAGCGACAATTCCGCGAGACGGTAACTGATCAGTGCCGTAGTCAGATCATTCTGCGCCTGCACCAGCGAATCCTGCGCATCGAGCACATCACGGATCTGGGCCCGGCCGGCATCGAGAAAAAGGTTCGTACTATCAACCCGCTTCTGGGCGACAGCAACCGACTTGGACTGGATGCGGATTTGTTCACTCGCCAGCAGCAGGTCCGCCAGATCGGCTCGCACATCGGCTTTGATCTGATCCTCCAATTGCTGCTGATCACGTGCCGCGCCATCGAGATTCAGCAGGCTGATGCGATATGCGTTGCGCTCGGCAACGCGATCCAGGGGCAGATCCAGCAGCAGGTTACCAGAATAGATCGCGGTGTCGGTGCGTATACCGATGTCGGCACTTCTGGCCGACCCAATCGCATTCTCTCGTCCGCCACCTACGGTCCTGCCCGTAAGCGTCAGCCCGGCCTGCAGGGCATTGGCCGCCACGCGCACCTTGCGCTGGGCATCAAATACATTACCGATTCGCACCTGCAGGTCCGGCCGATTCTTCAGTGCCATCGCCACTGCCTGGTCCTCATGCATATCAATCAAGCCGCCACCTTTGCGCACGACCGGAGCCAGTGGCTCAGTCATCGCGTCGGTGACAGGCTGCGTCGTCGGTACGGTGGGCTCCGTAGTGGCCACCGCAGCAGCCTCGGGTTCGACAAAGCGATCGATGGCGTCCATCAGCTTTTTCATGTCGGCCGGATCGAGAGAGATCTCGGCATCCGGAGGGAGGCCCAGCAGTATCTTGAATGTGTCCAGGCGTTTGCCAAGGGTGGACTGAGCCTGAATCCAGCGACTGCGCGAGGTCAACTCCTGTTGCACCGATCGATCCACATCGATCTGCGTCAGCCGTCCGGCATCGGCTTGGCGGCGGGCCCGGCGGGTGGACGAAATCGCGCGCCGGTATGCCGCATCAGCATTCTTGATCTGATCATATTGCGAAAGCAGGTTCAGGTATTGCTGGCCTACACTCACGGCAAACGTACGTTTGTACTGCTGGAAGTTCAGCAAGTCGTACGCCAGAGTGCGTTCGGCCTGGATCACCGGCTCCATGACGACGTACTCACCGCCTCCCTTTAGCAGCTCGGCGCTGATGCTCGCATCGTACCCCACAGCCCGGGACGTTTCCTGGCCACCCGTGAGTAGCTTGACGACATCGACGGTCATCGCTCCAGCCAGAGTCATGCCATTGGCAAAACGCTGGCTCACGCCAAGTTTGGAACTCCCGATGACGCCGGTCTCGTTGCGCGTCTCATTGACGCCATTGTTATTGATGGTTGCCGAACTGTTGACGACCGTCCCACCCACCTGCCCGCTGAAGATCGGCCGAAAATCGTTCCAGGCAAGGTCCACGTTCAGAGCATCAATGAAGATCTGGTCCTTCTGGTCCTGATACTGGCGGCTGTTCGCCGCTCCGATCTGAAGGGCGTCAAGGATACTGATCCGCAGAGTAGTTGTGCTCTGAGTAGTTGGACGCGTCGAGGGCCGCGTGCCAGGCCCCTCCGGCCAATCCTTAAGGGGCTTAACATCATGCACATTCACCGAGGCATCGGTTGAATGGACGAGTTTCTGATCCAACATCAGCCGTCGGCGCAGCGTCTGTGCCGGCGTCTCGACGGTAAACGCCTCTTCCTTGCCGAAGGTCTCTTTCTGCTTGGCATGTATGGCTTCCATGGCCACCTTATCGGCATCCTTGTGATACGATGAGTCCGACTTGCATCCTATTCCTGGCGCAAGAGTTACGGCGATGCCGAGACCCACCATCACCACCTTATGATGTCCACACGCGCGCAGATTCATATTCACAGCCCTTACGTTACTGTCTTAGTTGCAGTCGGGGCAGAGTATATTCCCTTTTGCCTCCCATGGGGAGGGGATGCTGGCGCAATGCTGGAAACAGCGCCTCGCCTCCGCTAACTTACGCCTTGAAGAGTAATCCGGGAGATCTGCAACCTATGTCTCAGACACTCAAACGCATCCTCGTTACCGGTGGCGCCGGGTTCTTGGGATCGCATCTCTGCGACCGCCTTGTCGCCCAGGGACACGATGTCATCTGCCTCGATAACTTCTTCACCAGCCAGAAGCAGAATATTCGCCACCTGCTGGGCAAATCGAACTTTGAGCTGATCCGCCATGATGTGATCGAACCCATTATGCTTGAGGTCGATCAGATCTATAACCTCGCCTGCCCTGCTTCTCCCGTCCACTATCAATACAACGCCGTAAAAACGATCAAGACCAGCGTCATGGGCGCGATGAACATGCTGGGCCTGGCCAAACGCGTCAAGGCAACCATCCTGCAGGCTTCCACCAGCGAGATCTATGGTGAACCGACGATCCACCCGCAACCGGAGAGTTACTGGGGCAACGTGAACCCGATCGGTCTGCGCTCGTGCTACGACGAGGGCAAACGTTGCGCTGAGGCGCTGTTCTTCGACTATCACCGCATGGACCAGGTCGATATCCGCGTGATCCGCATCTTCAACACCTATGGCCCGCGGATGCATCCGTACGATGGCCGGGTCGTCTCCAATTTCATCATCCAGGCCATCACCGGCCAGGACATTACCATGTATGGCGATGGATCGCAGACACGCTCGTTCTGTTATATGGATGACCTGCTCAACGGCATGGAAAAGATGATGAACAATGAGCAGCGGTTCATCGGGCCCGTGAATATCGGCAATCCTGGTGAGTTCACGATGAAGCAGCTCGCAGAAATGGTCATCGAGCTGACCGGCTCCAAGAGCAAGATCATCTACATGCCCCGGCCGGCTGACGACCCGACCCAGCGCAAACCCGACATTACCCTTGCTCGAGAAAAACTGGGCTGGGAGCCTGAGGTCCCACTACGCAAGGGACTGCAGAAGACAATTGACTACTTCAAGAGCCTGAACCTTGCGGATTTCCGCAAGCCGACCGATTCTACCGCCCATAAGAGAATGGGAATGTATTTCAAAGCATGAAGAAGGAAAGAGGATGTCAGAAGGCACGTTGATCTTCCCATCGCAATTTTAGCCTTCCGATTTCATCTTTTGCTCAATATGGCCAAAGACTCTCGTATCTCGGTTTCCTCGCTGCTGCTGCTTCTGACGATCTTTCTTCTGCTGGGATATCAGATCTCCAAATGGACGGCAGGGCTGTTCCGCAGCCCGGCCTTGGAGGAACGGATTGTCACTGCACGCGGCAATCTTGCCGATGATGAGAAAACAACGATCTCGCTGTTCAAGAACGCGTCGCCATCAGTCGTATATATCACAACCGTGACGGAACGCGTCGACTTCCGAACCCTCAACGTCCTGCAGGTGCCAAAAGGAACCGGATCGGGATTCGTCTGGGATGATGCGGGCAATATCGTCACCAACTACCATGTTGTGGAAGGCACGGCTGGCGCGCGGGTCACACTCTCCAACCACAAGACTTACCCGGCCACCAACGTGTGGGCATCCCCTGAAGATGACCTGGCAGTGGTGCGGATCAACGCTCCGCGCGAGGAACTGATCCCAATTGTAGTGGGAAGCAGCTCGGACCTTCAGGTGGGCCAGAAGGTCTTCGCGATCGGTGACCCCTTTGGTCTTGATCAGACCTTGACCACCGGCATCGTATCAGCCTTAGGGCGGACGATCGAACCGTCCAACGGCCACCCGATTTTCAACGCCATTCAGACCGATGCCGCCATCAATCCAGGAAATTCCGGTGGGCCCCTGCTGGATTCGGCCGGCCGCCTGATCGGTGTCAACACCGCGATCTTCGGCGAAACGAATGCGGGTATCGGATTTGCCATACCGGTCGATACGGTGAACCGGATTGTCTCGCAACTGATCGCCAATGGTAAGGTGGTTCGGCCAGACTCAGGCATTCGGACTTCCGAGGCTTTCAGCCGTTCGATCACCCGGCGATTGGGAATCACCGGTGTGGTGGTCCTGGAAGTGGAACCTGGCTCGCCGGCCGAAAAGGCGGGCCTGCGCCCAACCCGGCGTCTGTCCAACGGCACATTATCCGGGGATATTGTTTTGTCAGTTGGTGGAACGCGCGTAGATTCCATTGAAGATCTCAACCGCGCATTTGAGACCTGCAAGCCGGGACAGAAAGTGCCCTTAGACGTACTAAGGAATGGCAAACAGCAAACCCTGGAACTGGAGGCAACTGCACCTCCCCGATAAGATGAGATGGCACGCTGACAAAGTCTATGCCATTGGGAACGCATATTTGGAGCAGCGGACATCATGGGCACGAGTGAATATGGGCAATTCACGTGTGAGTTCTGTGGCAAACCTTATCCGTGGAAGCCACAGTTTGCGGGCAAAAAGGTGCGCTGTGAATGTGGCGAGGTGATCGTTGCGCCGGATCAGCCTCCCGCCTCGCACCACCAATCCAACGACTTTGAAGAATACGACCTTGCCGATGAGCCGACGCCGGCGAACAAGCCCGGCACGCCGATGGCGAATTCCCCGACCCCCACGAAACTCGTTCACAATGGCGGCGCCGACGAGCACCCGCTCCCGCCCCCAAGATCGAAGCCGCGGGCGCCCGCTCACTCCACACCAGCCGCAACCAGCCCTACCCTCGCCTATCAGCCAGCCCCCAATTCACGCCAGCAGCCAAACGCCAGGGGGAATTTCGCCAACCAGATCGGCGGCGCACCCTGGAGGGAGATCTATCTCCCCGGCGGGCTCGTGCTGCTGAGCCTGGTCATGAACATCATACTGTTCGCGCGCCTGACCGGAGGCAATCCATCGGTGGGTCATGTCCTGCTGCCGTTGGGGTTGGCCCTGCTCTTCAACCTGATTCTGAGTTTCACCGGCGTCCTGCTGGTATCCAGATGGTTTGAGATCAGTTTCGGGCATCCCGGCACTGCCATCCTGAAGCTCTCAGCGATTGTCCTGGTCCCTTCAGCACTCGCCGGGTTTGCAGCGTTGGCGCTCGGCTCGGCAGACGTCTGGACGATGATGGGCGTCCGCCTGATCATCGTTATGCCAATGACGATAATCGGTCTTGTCGTCCTGTTTAGTCTGGCGTTGGATGAGGCGTTCTACTGCATGGCGGTGATCTATCTGGTTACCCAGTGGGCAACACTCTTCCTCGTCTCCGCGATAGCCACAGAGCCCAGTGACTCCAACACAGCGGCCGCCACGGTATTGCAAGCCGGCACCAGGCCAACCACTGATGAGGCTGAGACGAAGCCGCAGGCGCCGTAGGCAAAAACATCACAAGGACTAGCCAAAACGCCCCGGATGTGGTTAGATCACCCTTCGACCGGCCTCATGGATGCCGTTGCCGCCGGCCGGAAACGCAAAAGGAATTGCCTATGACTACAACCAAGCGCTGCTCACTTGCCATCGTGGCTACCGCCCTGCTCATCACCGGATGCGAGACGAACTCCTCCCGGCTTGTTCCCAATCCCGATCGTGATCTGAACAAGTCGATGGCGAAATTCAGTGCCGATGCCGCCGCGCGCAAGTATCCCACCACCGAACCATCGCCGGTTGCCACCACCTCACCTACGCAATTGGAGCGAGCTCCCTTCCGCGGGGAAGTCGATTACCAGCTCCGCGTGATCAACATTGTGAATCTGTCTGATACAGCGTGGAACGATGTCGAGGTGTGGGCAAACGGCAAGTACGTCTGCTTCGTGCCCACCTTCCCGGCCAGGATGCAGCGAGGAATCGCCTTCCGCATCCTCTTCTCACCCGATGGCGACCGCCCGCCCCTCAAAGGGCTTTGGCTGAAGAAGGTCGAACTGCTGAAGGATGGCGTGATCTACCCAGTCCCCATCTTCGCCGCCGACTAAACCCATCCTTTCCTTCAGCGTTCATACTTCATCCTTTGCAGCCGCCTTCATCTTGGCGAACGCCTTAACCGCGTAAGCCAGGTCATCCGCAGTATGCGCTGCCGAGATCTGCACGCGGATGCGGGCACGGCCTTGCGGAACCACGGGGTAGGAGAAGGCCACGACGTAAATCCCTTCATCCAAGAGCCGCTCGGCCATATTCGCGGCCGCCCGGGCGTCGCCGAGCATGATCGGCACGATCGGGTGTATACCGGGCACGATGTTGAAACCGGCGGCCGACATAGCTTCGCGGAATTGCCGCGTATTGCCTTCCAGTTGGTCACGCCACTGAGTCGATGCGCTCAGCAGTTCGATAGCCTTTAATGACGCCCCAACTACCACCGGGGCGAGCGAATTGGAGAAAAGGTACGGCCGGGAGCGTTGCCGCAGCAGATCGATGATCTCTTTCCGGCCGGAGGTGTAGCCGCCCGAAGCGCCGCCCAGGGCTTTGCCCAGCGTACCGGTGAGGATGTCCACCCGGCCCGACACGCCGTGATGTTCGTGGGTCCCCCGGCCGCTGCGCCCCATGAACCCGGTGGCATGCGAATCATCCACCATCACCAGGGCATCGTATCGGTCGGCCAGTTCGCAGATCGCCGGCAGATTGGCCAGGGTGCCATCCATCGAGAAGACCCCATCCGTGGCGATCAGGCGGAAGCGGCTCACCTGCGCCTCTTTGAGTCTTGCCTCCAGGTCGGCCATGTCATTGTTGCGATAGCGGTATCGCTGGGCTTTGCAGAGGCGAATGCCGTCGATAATCGACGCGTGGTTCAGCTCATCGCTGATGACTGCATCTTCCGCCGACAATAGCGTTTCGAACAGGCCGCCATTGGCGTCAAAACATGAGCTGTAGAGGATCGTGTCGTCCGTGCCCAGGAACCCGCTCAGCCGCCCCTCGAGTTCTTTGTGCGGCTGCTGAGTGCCGCAGATGAAGCGCACGCTGGCCATGCCATATCCCCAACGATCCACGGCTTCGCGGGCAGCCCGGACAACATCGGGGTGGCTCGCCAGGCCGAGGTAGTTATTGGCGCACAGATTCAGCAGTTCGCCACGCTGCGCGGTGGACAGGTGCGGCTGCTGGCGAGTGGTGATCACGCGTTCGTGCTTCATCAGTCCGGCCGCTTCGATTTCGGCCAGTTGCTTTGTTACGTGGGCTTGGAAGCGGTCGTATGACATCCGCTCACCCCTCCTTCCATCTCAGCACGACTTTCCCGCTCTGGCCACTGCGCATGGCGTCAAACCCTTTCTGGAACTCATCGGCACTCATCCGGTGCGTGATGATCGGATCAATCTTCATGCCGCTCTGCAGCATCACGGTCATCTTATACCAAGTCTCATACATCTCCCGTCCGTAGATCCCCTTTATAGTCAACATGTTGAAGATCACGGTGTTCCAGTCGATCGCGATCGGCGCTCCGGGGATGCCAAGCATGGCGATCTTTCCGCCGTGGGTCATATTGGCGAGCATGCTGGTGAACGCCTCGGGGCTGCCGCTCATCTCAAGCCCCACATCAAACCCTTCGCGCATGCCCAACTCGCGCTGCACATCGGGCAGTTTCTCCGTCCGGACATCCACCGCCCGACTCGCTCCCAGTTTGCGGGCAAGGTCCAGCCGCCAGGGGTTTACATCCGTTACAACCACATGGCGAGCCCCGGCGTGGCGCACCACGGCCGCCGCCATGCAGCCAATCGGCCCGGCGCCGGTGATCAGCACATCCTCACCCAGTACATCAAACGTCAGTGCCGTATGCACCGCATTGCCGAAGGGGTCAAAGATCGCCTGGATATCGCGGCTGATGCCCGAGCGATGCGAACCATCCGCGCTGTCATGCAGCCAGACATTGGTCACCGGCAATGACAGATACTCGGCAAAGGCGCCGGGGCGGTCCACACCCAGCCCGATCGTGCCTTTGCACAGATGCCGCCGGCCGGCCATGCAGTTGCGGCAATGTCCGCAGACAACGTGTGCCTCGCCGCTGACGATGTCGCCGCAGGCGAAGTCGCGCACACTGGACCCGACGGCGACGATCCGGCCGACAAATTCGTGGCCGACCACCATGGGGACCGGGATGGTCTTCTGCGCCCAGGCGTCCCAGTTGTAGATATGCACATCGGTGCCGCAGATGCCGGTTCGCAGGATCTCGATCAGGACGTCGTTGATGTCGATCTCCGGAACCGGCACCTCTTCCATCCAAAGGCCCTCGCGCCGCTCCTTCTTCACCAGGGCCTTCATCGTTCTTGCCATCGTTCCCCTCCTCGGTCCTGCCGAATCTTAGCACTGCTGTCCGGTACAAGCCCCAACGGCGCCAGTCTTCAGCCCAGGGCCGATCACGGTCGCAGTGGGCATGGCAAGCGGTTAGGATTCAGTCATGAACCGATGGCTCCTGAGGGTCGGACTGGTAATGATAGTGGCTGGACTGCTCATGCCGGTGCTGACGCGATTCGGCATCGACGCTTGGTCTGCGGATCTGTGGCATCGCGAGCATGCCCCAAACCAGGGCGCCATGGTGGTAGGCGGCATCGCAGTGGTGGCATCGTTCATAGTCGGCATAGGGCTGGTGCTGGTCGGCATCCTGCTTGCCCTGATCGGTTGGATAAGAGATCAGTGAGTACACACAGAGGAACCGGAAGAAGCAGGATGAGAGTCAAACTAATGGACTGAGACCATCCCACTTCACCGTGTCGCGCTCACTCCTTGCGCAATCCAAACCGCAATCCAAACAGGACGGCAATCCAAACAGGACGGCAATCCAAACAGGACGCGATTCGATCCTGTCGGCTGATTACCCACCTCTCAGCGTTCTCTCTAGCCACCTCGCCAACGGCGCACCCGCCCGAAGGCCGCCCGGGCCATCTGAATTCACCAGAACACCCGCCCCGTCTCCTCCCCTGCAAAGAACTCTTCTGCCCGCGCACCATGCGCAATCCCAGCGTCTCCAATAGCTCCATCCTATCCGCGTGATCCAAGCCATCCGCGGTAAATCCTTCTATCTTCATTCTGCCTTCTCGACCTTGATGGCTTCCTCGATGATCGCCTGAGTTGCGGTGGCGCCGATGCGGGTGCAATAGGGGCGAACCCTGAGCAGGTCGGCCAGCGTGCGGACGCCGCCGGCCGCCTTGACGCCAATGGCCGGATCGGTGTTCTCGCGCATCAGCTTCACATGTTCAAGTCTCGCCCCTTTGGTGGCGAACTCGCCGGATGGCTGCTTCACAAAGCCATAGCCGGTGCTGGTCTTGACCCACCCGACCCTGATGCTTGAACAGATGCGGCAGAGGCGGATGATCTGCTCATCCTTCAGGTAGTCGTTCTCGAAGATGACCTTGAGCTTCGCGCCGGCGTTGACCGCCATCCCATTGATGGCGCGAATCTCATCTTCCACGTAAGCCCAATCGCCGCCAAGGGCCTTGCCGATGTTGATGACCATGTCCAACTCGTCCGCGCCATTGGCGATGCATTCCTGGCCTTCGGCGAGCTTCATCCTGGTCGTCTGGTTGCCGTGCGGAAAAGCCATCACCGAGCAGACCCCCACGCCCGTACCCGCGAGCATTCTTGCAGCCAGGGCCACCGAATAGGGCTTCACGCAGCAGGTGGCGACTTTGTACTTCGCGCCCAGGTCGATGCCCCTGCGGATCTCCTCATCGGTCATGGTGGGATGAAGAAGAGAGTGGTCGATCATCTTGGCCAGCTCGGCCGAGCTCGCGGGCAATGGCATCGTGGCTCCTTCGGTTCTTGAGACGCAGAAGAAGACGGTACTAACAAGCGGCAAGGAAAGCGAATCGCGCACCCCCTGCAATCTTCCTTTCCCTGCGTGTTTCATCCTTCATCCTGCAGTTTACCCGCCGCGGCGGGCCTTCATTCTCTGTAAGTTATCCCAATGCGCACCGAACTTGCGCATGTCCTCCATCGCTTTGCACCTAACTCCCTGCCACCCAAGCACATAGCACCATGGGGGACCCCCGCCAACAACCTGCGCATCTCCAACTTTTCCACAACCGCCCTTCGTATCCGCTCTCCGCTTCTCGGTCCCCGCGTCTCGGTGTCTCCCCCTCTCCCACTCTCGCCCACCGCATTCCGCTCTCCTCCCTCGCCTCCCCTGCCTACAATCATCCGCCACACTAACTTCTGAGAAGGAGAACTCCATGGCTCTGCACAAAGACGTTGAGGCGATCCTCAACAAACAGCTCATCAAGGAATTCGACGCCGAGATCGTCTATCTTGGCATGTACGTTCACTTTGAGAAGGAACTATTCAAAGGCTTCGCCGCCTGGTTCCTCAAACAGGCCGGCGAAGAACGCGTTCACGCCCTGAAGATTGTGAACTATATGCTCGACCGCGGCGGCAGTCCGGAACTCCCCGCCCTCACTGCCCCAAAAGTCGATTACAGCGCTCCCCTCGATGCCTTCCGCGCAGCCTTGGGCCATGAACGCACCAATACCTCGGGCATCTACGAGTGCCTGGCCAAAGCCCAAAAGGCCAATGACCCTGCCACCGTCGAGTTTCTCCAGTGGTTCGTGAAGGAACAGGTTGAGGAAGAGAAATGGGCAAGTGAATACGCCCAGATGGTCGAGCGCATCAAGGGCTCCGTCGGAGGCATGTACCAGTTCGATCACCGCCTCGAAAAAGCCGCCAAGGGCGAGTAGTTGTCGGTCCGTTACCAAACAAAGCCGCGTCGCCCCTGGGCGACGCGGCGTGTACTGATCGTTGCAGAACCCGAAGAAACTTACTTGTTCTCTTCGAGGATCTGCGTCCTGATGTTATTGGGAACCGGAGCGTACTTCAGCGGCTCCATCACCGAACTGGCCCGGCCGGTGCTCATCGAACGGAGCTCGGTGGTGTAGCCGAACATCTCCGACAGCGGGACCTCCGCCTCGACAATACGCGTGTTGCCGCGCTGGTCAGAGTTCACGATCACGCCGCGGCGACGATTCAGATCGCCGGTGACGTTGCCGACGAAGTCCTCGGGCGTCGTGACCACCACCTTCATGATCGGCTCGAGAATCGTCGCACGGGCCTTCTGGCAGGCTTCCTTAAACGCCAGCGAGCCGGCCAGTTCAAAGGCAACCTGCGAGCTGTCGACCGTGTGGTAAGAACCGTCAGTGAGCGTCACTTTGACATTGATCATCGGGTAGCCCGCGAGCACGCCCGTCTTAGCGGCCATGCGGCAGCCATACTCAATCGATGGGATGTACTCCTTCGGGATCGAGCCGCCGAAGACCTTGTTCTCAAAGGCAAAGCTGTCCTTCCAGCCAAGCTTCTTAAGCACCTCAGGCTCAAACGGCTTGCCGGTAGTGCGATCGATGCCATCGAACGGCTCGATGTTGATGGTGCAGTCACCATACTGGCCACGTCCGCCCGACTGCTTCACGTGCTTGCCGCGGATGTTCAGGGCAGTGCCGGCAATGGTTTCCTTGTAGGCGACCTTCGGCCGGCCGACCAGCACATCCACCTTCATATCGCGGATGAGCTTGTTGCGCAGGATTTCCAGATGCAGTTCTCCCATGCCGGAGATAACGGTCTGGCCGGTCTCTTCGTCATAGCGAGCCTGGAAAGTCGGGTCTTCGCGCTTCAACGTCGTCAGTGCCTCGCCAAGCCGCTGCTTGTCGCCAGCGCTCTTGGGCTCGATCGACATGCTGATAACGGGCTCGGGGAAGGTCGGGCGTTCCAGCAGAATCGGGTAGTCCATGTCACAGAGCGTATCGCCGGTGATGGCATCCTTGATGCCGATGACGGCGACGATATCGCCGACCTCGGCGACATCCATGGCGATACGGTCCTGAGCATGCATCTGGAACAGGCGAGAGATGTTCTCCTTCTTGTCCCGATTCGTGTTCAGCACGCGGGCGCCGCGTTCGAGCCGGCCGGAGTAGATGCGGACATAGGTAAGGTCGCCATGCTGATCGTTAACAATCTTGAACACCAGACCACAGAACGGCTCTTTTGTATCGGGCTTACGTTCGAGAATGACCTGGTCATCGTCCACATCGTGGCCCTTGACCGGCGGAAGATCCAGCGGAGAGGGAAGGTAGTCTATGATGCCGTCGAGCAGCGGCTGGATGCCGACATACTTCAGGGCGGAGCCTACAAAGACGGGGTGGAGCTTGAAACTCATGGTTGCCCGGCGGAGAGCAGCCTTCAACTCAGCCTCGCCGATCTCCTGGCCATGGAGATACTTATCAGTAAGGATTTCGTCGGTCTCAGCGACCTTTTCGATCAGGTCATGCCGCCACTTCTCGACGCGAGCCTTCTCCTCGGCGGGTATCGGCTTCTCTTCCCACTTGTTGCCCTTGTCATCTTCGTTCAGGGAGTAGTAGATGGCGACCTGGCGCACCAGGTCGATGATGCCTTTGAATGTGTCGGCCTGGCCGATGGGGAGTTGTACGGCGACGGCCGGGGCACCGAGGCGTTCGACGATGGACTTGAAGCTGAAGTCAAAATCAGCGCCGACCTTGTCCATTTTGTTGACCAGGCAGAGGCGAGGGACGTCATACTTAGTGGCCTGACGCCAGATCGTTTCAGACTGGGCCTCAACGCCTTCCTTGCCGTCGAAAACGGCGATAGCGCCGTCAAGTACGCGCATGGAGCGTTCGACCTCGGCCGTAAAGTCAACGTGACCAGGGGTATCGATCAGATTGATGATGTAATCACGCCAGGGGCAGGTGGTGGCCGCCGATTGGATGGTGATGCCGCGCTCCTGTTCCTCCTCGAGGAAGTCCATCACGGCCGTGCCTTCGTGCACCTCGCCCATCTTGTGGGTCTTGCCTGTGTAATACAGGATGCGTTCCGACACAGTGGTTTTGCCGGCATCAATGTGGGCGGCGATGCCTATATTGCGGAGTTTGGTGAGATCCCGGTCCATCGAACTTCCTTCTAAAAAACCTATTGCTGCTGCCGGCCACCAATCAGGGCGGCCAATGCAAATGCTTACACCCGCTGGTGTTAGCTGTTAATCAAGCGTCTATAATCTTGTTGAGTGCCAGAGCCGATAGCCTTGTGAGCCTTAGGCTCCCTGCTTTTTTTAGGACACCCGGGTTTGCTACCCCGGACATCAGGCATTCTGGCAATGCCTCTACCATAGGGGGTGGGAGGGACCTAACCCTTCCACATGCACGGTCGCCCATACTGACCGTGCAGGGGTTAGGGTCAGTATGAGCCGTCTACTGCGGCTCCTGCTTCATCGTCGCTCCTTGCTGGAGATATCCTCACTTCGGGCCGCGATGCAGATCTCGATTGCGGACCTGAATCTGCCGTCAGCGAGGGCGATATAGTCTATTCATGAGCCTTCGCACGTCAAGTCGGCCCGGACACGCACGAACCGGTCTCCCGAAGGTCCACCTGATCTTCACACATTTTGTCATTGAGTCGCATGCACATTCTGCGATAAACTTATTACAGACGAAGAGTTCCAGCGGTATCATTACCATCAGGCGTTGGTAGCATCTCTCTTCTGCGCGGAGTCGATCATGATTCAATGCCCACATTGTAGTCACGAGATGCAGCTCAAAGGTCCGAAGACCGGCCAGGTCTACCCCACCTGCCCGCGCTGCGCCAAGCGGTTTGTCGTCATGTTCGACCGAAATGGTGGTGAACCCATTGTCGCGCCTGAAAACGAGTCCTCACAGACATCCCGCACGCGCCAGCCAACGCCCATTGCGCCCATTCCCGTCACAGCTGCACCCTCCACCCCCTCCTCTCGCCAGACCATGCGCCCCGAGGCGGTCAAGCCGAGCGCTGCCGACGCCGACTCATTCGCGATGCGCGACAGCACACCCATGGTCTACCAGCAATCTACCGGCCGAGCCCCTGCCACAACGCAGACCCTGCGCACGAGCGTCCTGGGTGGCTATGAGCTGCGGCGGCGTCTCGGCCAGGGAGGCATGGGCACCGTCTATCTCGCGCGCCAGATCTCTCTGGACCGCGATGTCGCGGTAAAGGTGCTGAACAGCTCGTTGGCCAGTGACGCCCGGTTTGTCGCGCGGTTTGTCCGCGAAGCATACGCCGCAGCGCAGTTGGTCCACCACAATGTCGTGCAAATCCACGACATCGGCGAAGACCAGCAGAATCATTTCTTCAGCATGGAGTACGTTAAGGGGCAATCGCTGGCCGACCTGATCCGCACTGAGGGCGCGATTACACCGGACACGGCAGCCGGATATATTCTGCAAGCGGCACGGGGGCTCAAACTGGCGCACGACCGAGGGATGATCCATCGCGATATCAAGCCGGACAACCTCCTGCTTTCATCGGATGGCATTGTGAAAGTCGCGGACCTGGGACTGGTAAAGCGGGCCGGCGATGCGCCAGACGCGCCGCGAACCCGCCAGACCACCGCGACCGATTCGGCATCGGCTGGGGCGACGATGGCTCGAACCAGCATGGGCACACCGGCCTATATGGCGCCGGAACAGGCAGCCGATGCCAGTAGCGTTGATACGCGGGCAGATATCTATTCATTGGGCTGTACGCTTTTCGCATTGCTGACAGGCCGGCCTCCATTTGAGGGCCAGACCGCGGATGAGGTGCTCGCCGCCGCGGCTCGAAGCGAAGTGCCTTCACCGCTGCGCTACAGCCCAAACATCCCCTCCGAACTTGGACGCATCTGCCGCAAGATGACCGCAAAGAAACGGGATACCAGATATGCCAATATTTCCCTGGTCATCCGCGACCTGGAGAACTATCTCGGCGTGGAAACGGCCGGCGATTTCACTCCGCGATCGCAGCACATCCAGGAACTGGAGCGCTGCGTCAAGGCGTACAACGACAGCAACCTCGCCACCATCCGCAAGGTGATCTACTTGGGCACGGGATTCCTGAGTCTGGTACTGGTATCTTCTCTGGCCTGGGGCGGATTGTGGTGGTGGGTGGCCGGCGGTATCGGTATGGTCGGCTGCACTTTCTTCTTCTACCAGTTGCTGGTAGAGCTTTCAGGCCAGAGACACTTTCTCAGTCGAGTACATCAAGTCATCAAGACCGCCACATGGCAACAGTGGGCTCGCATCATCGTGGCCATCTTGCTGCTTGGACTTTCGATCATCGCGATGGAGATTGTGCTGGTAAGCCTTGCGATTCTTGTCATGTCGTTTGTCCTGGCCGCCACCGCACGGCTAACCGTGGATCGAATGGTTACGCGCCAGCGGCATGGCGCCTTCGCGCAGGCCGAGGCGATGCTGCGCGGCTTCCGCGTGCAAGGCCTCGACGAAGAGGCCCTGCGGCGATTCGTCTGCGAATACTCGGGACATTACTGGGAGGAGTTCTACGAGGAGATGTTCGGCTACGATGCGAAGATCGAAGCCCGCAAACGCTGGGGCCGGACCATTCGCGGCCACCTGCGCCCGAAGTTCGCATCCTGGCGCGACCCAATCGTGCAGTGGATCAATAAGAAGATCGAAACCCAGCAGATGGAGAAGGAACGGAAATTCCTGCTTAATGCCCAGATCAAGGGACTGTGCGCCGAGGGCATGGATGAACTGTCGGCCGGCAAACAGGCCAAGCACATGGTCGAAGTTATGGTCGCCCAGGCCGCGGAAATCCGCGATGAAGCCATGCGCTATCGTGAAGATCCGGCATCCGCCGTGCCTGCCGATCCTGCCAAACTCCAAGCCGTGCAGCGAGAACGCGAGGTGTTCAACTTCAGCGCCGAACCGGAGCGCGTGCCTTTCCAGCATCGCAGCTATTTTGAGCGCCGTTACGGCGGACCGTTTGACTGGCTGCTTGGACCGCAACTTCGCTTTGCGCTGGCCGCGCTTTTGCTGATCGGCTTCCTCACCTGGCAGGTGACCAATCGCACGGCAGCCGAGAACCAGGCCAGCCAAATCCTCGGAGCGCGCATCGACCCCGCGCTGCAAGACATTACCCAGGCAATCGAGACCCAACACACCATGGAGCAGAAGCAGGTCGTCTATACCCCGCTATCCAAGACGCTGCCATGGGCTCCCGAGACCCTGTGCGATGCGGCGGGAAGTTGGAATGGCGGAGCGGCCGGCGTCGTGCTTCTGATCAGTTCCTTCGTGCCTGGCACCGTCATCGTTGTGCCCATCTATATCGCGGCTCTGATCATGCTCTTTGGCCACCAGACATTCCTGATCAAGGGACTGCCAATCGGCGATCCACCCACGGTATCGCTGCTCATGGGCCTCAGCCTGGCGCTGCTGACGTTTGTGTTCTCTCGCAGGCCCGCATAGGGCGTGAGCATTCGACACTTACTTCGCATCCTTCAGGAAATGCTCGAAGAACGCATAGACCTGTTCGTTCGACTCAAGCGTCGGCGAATGGCCGTTGCGCATGGTCATCGCAACGCGGTTCTCGTAGCCGAGGAACTTGTTCAGCGCGATGCTGTGGTTCAAGGCCGTCCAGTGGACCGGCTGGTCCTGCTCGCCACCTGATACCAGCAGCGGCCGCGATGCCATCAGTGCGTGCAGTTCGATCAGGTCGTGGCCAGCCTCGACCAGTTTCTTGTACGCCCCCGTCCGCGGGTTCTTATCACTGACGATGCCCGGGCCGCGCTGTTCCTTGGCCGGCTTGTCGAACTGGTAGCCGAGGTACCACTGGTCCCAGTAGTTTGCGTTGCCATCCTGCTCGTTCCAGACCACGCCCGGATCCACCCACACAGCGCAGGCGAAGAGGTCGTTCAGACACGAGGCGAGCATCGACCACTTACCGCCGAACGAATGCCCGACCACGCCAATGTGTTTCGCGTCCACTTCCGGCATGCTCGCCAGCGCATTGCCGGCATTGCCCGCCGCGTAGGCCAGGAACGACAGCGGCTGGATGCCGTCGTTGGTCTCCGGGGCGCGAACGTCCTGCCCGCTGACACTGCCCAGACACAGCGCCACGAAGCCGCGCCGCGCAACCTGGTAACCGAAGTCCGTACGATTCCACTGTTTAGGGCCCATGCCCGCCGCATCCTCCGAGTTGTACCAGGTCACCAACACGGCCGGGAACGGCCCCTTGCCATCGGGCACAAGCAGGTAGTGGTCGCCGACAACCTTGCCGGGGGCGATCTCAAGCTGAATCTTGTGCCGCGTGAAGTTCTCGACGTGTTCCCTGCCGAGATAATTGATCTTTGGCTTCTCCACCATCGCCGGCCAACGTCCCATGATGCCCTGCCAGTATTTGCGTATCTCATCGCGCCGGCGCGGCCAGTCCTGGGGTGTCTTGATCTCGCTGCCATCATCGAACGTCATCACGGAGCGATAGTTGCCAAGCTTGCCTTTGAATTCATCCGGCGGAGTGAAGAACTGCTTCATGTCCGCCCACGCAACCTTAGCGCCCGGCGCAGGATAGTCAGCGGAAGTGCTGGCCGCGGAGGCGGCGCCATTGCCATTCGCCTGCGCGAAACACGAACTGATCATCGCCGTCGCAACAACCGCCAATACAATCGCCGCTGCGCCAAATTGGCCTGCCATATTCATCATCGCTGTCCTTCCATCACTTTGCTTGTCCTTCTCGCCCGCGCTCACTTATGCGGCGGAGCCAGGTACGCCGAGGCATCCAGCCAATGTCGGCGCATAATTGTCGTCTTTTTGTGAAGCTGCTCAACGATGTTCGCCCCGAGCATGAAGGTGTCTTCCACGTCGCCCGGGCGGACCGCCAGAACCATCCGCTGCTTGCCGCCGTTCTCAATCAGGTCCAGCAGGCGGGCGGTGTTGTCCAACTCGTCTCGCATGTACTCGTGGATCAACAGCAGGTCCTGGTCGCCGGTCATACTCGCAACCTTGGAAGGAACCTGCGGGCCGGCCGCAAACCGCGCCGCATTGCGCTGGCGGACGATTTGCATCGCGTAAAAGTTGCCGATGCTCCGCAGGATACTTGAGTACATCCGGATCGAGATCGCCATTCCGCGGAAAATCGCGGCATCACCCTTGCCATCGAGTTTCTCAAGCACATCCGCGACGCCGTTGAAGCGGCCGCACGCCACCGACACCTCGTTCACGCGCGGGTCGGGCGTCTCCTCGTCGGCCGCGCCAGCGCGGAGCTTCCCGCCGTGCCAGTCGAGGTAATCCATCCGAGCTTCCTGGAGGTTGGGGTTAAACACCTGCGGCAGGAAGTATGCCTCCTCCTCTGGCGTAAGCTTCTCGGGCAGCGCCACCAGCGGGCGGGTGATGTGCCGCATCGAGACCCCCACGTAGTTGCCTGTAAATCGCGGCATCGTCGCCTGTTTGTACTTGTACGCCTCATTCAGCGCGATCAGGGCTTCCAGCAGAGCGTCGGCCTGCTTTTCGCCCACCCATCGGACGCAGAGCCCGCGCAGAAAGCTCAGCCGCCCAATCGTCCCGGCGCAGGGGGCATCGAAGAAGCTCTCGATGATCTCGATTACCTTTTCGGCCGTCTCGGGCAGCTCGTGGTTGCGGCTGTAGTTGGTGCCCAGACCAATCATGATCTTGCGGACCTTGGATGCCTGTGCCTTCTCCAGAGCGGCGACCATGGCCACGGGGTCGAAGATGCCCCGGATGGGGTTGTCGATCACCGGACCAACGCTGACCAGTCGGTCGTCCAAGCCGAGCGAATACATGTGGGCGGGGTCGATGTTGTGGGGGAATAGATCGCGCTCGGCGCGGGTGAAGTTGGCATGCAGGATGACGGTCTCAAGCACCCTCCCCGCGCCCCGGTTGAAGCCGTTGATGATGTTGGCAACGCGCTGGCCGGTGTTGAGGTGCCGGCAAGCGTCGGGGCCATTGGGACCGGGATAGAGGTAATCATTCCAGCAGATTCCGGCGCCGGCGTCGTTGGTCAGCCAGAAGAGAGTCGTCAGCTCGGGCATCTCTTTGATAAGCTGCGCCATGTTCCACGCGAGCATCTCCTGCCCCTCGGAGCAGTCGCGGCAGATGCCGAATTCTTCCTTGCGCGAGCGCCGCGGATGATCGAGGCGCGCCCCGCGCAGGTGCGGGTTCCTGGTGAAGAAAGCCTCAGGCATGAAGAACGGATCGTGCGTATTGAACGATGCCTTGAGCTTGTGCTTGCGAAGCACGCGCACGCACGCCCGCAACAGGGCGACGTTTTTGCGGATGTAGGCCATGTTGAGGAACGGCGCTTCCTTCGGGTGCGGAAAGAACTTCTTATTCAGCACCGGCAGGCAAGCGGTGTACTCGTGCCACGAACTACCGCCTTCGGGGACATCCTCAAGCGTTTTGCCCGAAAGCTGGCTGACGTTCATCGACACCTCGCCGAATCTCTGCAGCCGCGCTGCGAGGGCTGCGAAAGGCTCGAACTCAGCGGCGCTGCGGACATGGACACTGACGTTAAAGGACTTATCTGCGGACATGGCAGTCTCCTTGTTGCTTCAGGTCATCACCTGCTCTTATCGCATTTCGTACGCACCCAGGTCAGGCGCTTTCCCCAGCTTCCTCATGCTGTTGATTCCCGGTATGACGACCCCGGCATCTATGCAGGGACTTGCATCCTTGAGCATGTAGTCGCCGACCCACTGATCCTTGATCATCGGATCAGCGTTGATGCCATTCTTCATGAATCCAGGGTATTTCGCGTCGATTTCCTTGATGGACTTGAAGTCGCCCCCCTTGCCGTAGTCAATGTACATCAGCGAGCCCTTGGGGTTGAATGTGAAAAGGTCGTCGTAGTCCCAGTTCATCGGGGATGGGTCTCTGCGCCAGATCTCAAACCCGAGCTTCTGGCCGACCCAGATATTGTTCTTCAGCGTCAGGTGTATCCAGATCGGACGCTTGACCAGCATCGCATGGCTCTGCGGATCGGTTGTATAAGCCGTGTTGTGATAGAAGAACATCGGACCTGAACCGACGGTGTCAGCGCCCGGTCCGCCGTTGGTCTTGAATGGATAGCTCCAGTTCCCCTCGCGCGTGGTCGATGCGGTCAAACCGCAGTCGGCCAGCACGTTGTAGATGACGAAGGTCGGGCCATCCAGCGCCTGCGCCACCGAAACACCCGAGAGCGATCGCCTCATGTAGTTCTCAAACACGCGCACGTTCCTGGAGAATCCATCAAGTTCCATAAAGTCGTCGAGGCACCCCAGGATCCGGTTGTGGTAGAAGTCCGTTTCCTGGCTGCGTGCGTCATCGACGATCCAGGGCGTCAGGTGCACACCGTCGAACAGGTTCTGGATACGGTTGCGGCGAATCACCATGCCGCGCCCGGAATACGAGGCGTCAACATTGATTGCCCCGGCTTCGTACGAACAGAGCGCGCCGTCGTTCTTCAGAATGGCAAACGGATAATTGGTCAGGGCATCGACGAACGAACAGTCCTGAACAGTCAGGCGATGACTGTTTGCCTTGACCCAGATCTGCGTGTCATCGAAGACGAACTTGCAGTTCTGGAAGAGGATATCCGACGAATTGAACACAAATGCGCCGGCGGAATAGTCTTCCTTGCCGAAGAACCGTATCTCCAGGCCGTCGAACATGATGTTGTTGCGGTTCTCGAGAATGATGCCCTTGGTCGATCGCGCGATATGAACGATGTAATCGGAGATCGGACCTGGCAACGCGGCCACGGCCGTTGTTCCATCGGTGGCAAACGCGGCATCCACGCCGTTCTTGTCGAGCTGTGGAGCTTCTTTGGCGAAATCGCTGCCTAACCTCGCCAGGTCAAATGCGCGCTTGCGCACTTCCCCGACCGTTCGTAGCGGCAGCGCGCGGATCATCTGGCCGGTCTTTCTGCTCTCGATGATCAGGTTGTACGACTTGCCTTGGTAAGAGCAGGAGTAGATGTTGCCGCCCTCATCTTTCCACGCTGATCCTTCCATCAACGCCGGATTCGATCCATCGAGTACCACTTGCTCATTCCTATAGGAACGGACAACGACCGGCGCGCCGGGCTCCCCGCTCTTTGCGAATTGGAGATCGCCTTCGTAGTACACACCGCCCCTGACGAATATCGTTGTTCCCGGCTGTACGATACTCAGCGCTTTTGTGAACGTGCGCAGCGGTCGTTCCAGTGTACCGAGATTGGCGTCGTTGCCCGTCGTGGCGACATATAGCCTCTTCGGCGAGTCAGGCAAAACCGGTTCCTTGCGCGTCTGTCCGCTCTTGCACTCTGTCGCAATGGCCTGTCCGGTCGAGCGATCATACACCACAACCTTCACCTGATAGGTGCTGTCGGGCTTGAGCCAGAAAACGCTTCCCAGCCAGTTCCTGGTGGCGCCGCTTCGAGCCATATCATGCACGCGGTCCCACTGGCCGTTGACATTAAGAAACAGGCAAACATTGCCGACCCTGTCCACAGGGATCGACGCGGGCATTTCAAGTATCACCCCGGCCGTCTCGAAGTTGCCGTAGAACTCGACAATGGGAGATTCCTTGAAATCAGCCGGCAACGCTTTGCATGGCTCGACAACCATGTCGGGGCGCGCTGGGAACGGCATGTCATCTTCAGTTCTCCCTTTGGCGACCGTGGAACGCGTCGGTGTCACGGTCGCCGGGGGTGCCGCCTTGAGTCCGCCACAGCCTGTGAACGAAACGGAAAAGAGCGCTGCGAGCAGAATCGTCACGACGAACACGACTTGTCTCATGATGCCTTCCTTTACGATAGTTTTACTTGATGCTGGAAACCTTAACCCACTTGCCACCGCTCATGGCGGATTCGCGCATCGCCAGAGAGATCCTCAGCGACTCCAGAGCATCATGGACCGTGACATCGGATTTCCCGCCTTCCTTCACGATCTTGATCAGCATCGTCGTCGCATCGAAGTGCTTGTGCGTCTCGCGCGGGTCCAGCACCCGGGCAGGTCCGGTGTCGCGGTCGCCCGTCAGGCGTATGTTGATCAGCCGTGCCCCGGCGCCTTCGGTCGTGCGTATGCCGCCGTTCGTGCCCACCACGGCCGTGTTATCGCCTTTCACCCCGCCCACGGTATCGAAGATCTGTCCTATGGCGCCGTTCTTGAACCGCAGGTGGCCCATCAGCACCTCCTCCGAGAACTTTCCCGGCACGGTGCTCAGGGTCATCGTGCTGACCTCTTCGACATCGCCCATAAACCACCACGCTATGTCCACCGTATGGCAGGCGTGGTGAACGATCCAGCCGCCCGATTCCTCGGGCTCGACCACCGCGCGGTGGCGGTATCCGGCTTCATACACGCCGACGCCCCGGTAGATAGCGCCATCGAATGACAGCAGCCGCCCGAGCTTGCCTTCGTCGATGATGGATTTCATCTTCCGCATCGCAGGATCGAAACGCCTTCCATAGTTCACAACTGTCTCGACCTTGTGTTTCTTCACCGCATCGCACATGGCCTTGCCCTGGGCATAGCTCAGCGCTATCGGTTTCTCCATCAGCATCGGAACCCCCGCCTCCGCGAGCATTAGCCCGTGCTCGGCGTGGGCAACCGTCGTCGAAGTCACCAGCGCGAAATCCAGGTCCATCGCCACCAGTTCTCTGGGATCCTTAGACGCCTTAAGCCCAAAGCGTTCCTCCGCCAGCTTAAGCTTCTCTTTGCCGCGGTCGCACACACCCACGATCTGCACGTCGTCACCGTACCAGCGATCGAAATTGATTCGGGTAGTGGCCTCCTGACCCATCTCGCCAAATCCGAACACACCGCCGCGATACATCTTCGTAGCCATTGTTCTCTCCATCGCCCTAAAGTTGTCTTCCCACTAGATCGAACTGCCAATGATGCCAGAATGCCCCGCGCAAGCAAGAACGATCCGCTCTATCCCCCAAACGTGGGTTTGTAGTAGCCGATCTCCACATCGCGCCAGTGCCGCAGCATGATCGCGGCCTTCTTGTGCAAACTGCTCAGAAGATCTTTTTCCAGCAACAGTGGCCCCGTAAACGATGCGTTCGGAGCCGTGAAGAACAGCGGCTCAGGTGCCTTCTTCATCAGCGCGATGAGGTCATTCACGTTGTCCAGCTCCCAGCGCAAGGCACGCTGCATGAACCAGAGGCCTTCGTCGCCAAAGTCGCCCTTGGACATCGTCGGTGCGATCGGCGCGATCGATGTCGTGCGCGGCTGCACCAGATTGGCGGCATCGCGCAAATAGCTGAGGGTTGCCACCTGTATCACGTGCCGAGCCGTCAGCGCCATACTCCGCTCGGCCAGAATGCGATAGGATTCCATCTCCAACCCCTGGCGGATCGCTGCATTGCGGGCTTTCCCCGCCGCCGCCGCAAATTCCTCGGCCGCGCGCTTGAGCGTGCCCTCAACATTGTCGATGCCGCACGCGATCGTCGTGGCCTGTTCCCAGTTATGCACCCACTGATACCCGCTGCAATTCAGGTAATCGAGGTACTTCTCCGGCTGGGCTTTCTTCGAGTAATAGGCAAACGGCGCCCAGTAGCTCAGTTCCTCCTCCGTCAATAGTTCCTGCCGCGCCACCAGCGGCCGGGTCAGCCAGCGCAGCCGCACCGAGCCGTCCGGCATGCCGATCGCGCCAGCCTGCACGTGGGCACGCTCGCGCGTCTGCCAGGCATCGACCACATCATCCGCCGATTCCTCGCCATACATTTCCACCGCGAGTCTGTGGAATAACTCCATCCATCCGCGTTGATGGCTCGGCCGCTTCTGCGTCACGCCAAAACCAAACGCCCTAAAATACTCGGGGCTGTTGCCACCGCCGAGAAACCGCCTGGCTTTGCTGCCCACCACATTCAGCGCCCCGTGCAGCCCAGCAAGGACAGCACCATCCTTGTTAATCACCGGCGATGGCATCCAGCCGCTGCCACCGCAAGACATGAGCGAACACTCGACCTCATGTTCCCCTGGGCACCGGCCATTCACCCCCACGCCCGGCTTGAGCGAACGCAGCACCAGGTGCATCTCGTCATCATTGAACCAGCCATACACGTTCGTGAAGATATGGGCATCCACCCCCGCCTCCCCGGCCCCCGCGCGCAGTGCGCTCAAAAACTCGACGACGCGCAGGCCCATATCCTTGCCTTGCGTCCCCGTCGGTCCGTTCACACCACTGAACAGTCGCTTTTCCCATGGGTAAAAGCCGCCTGAGTCATTGGTATTGAAACTGAAGATGTCCAGGCCGGGGCAGGCCTTGCAGAGCAACCGCACGCCTTCGCGATACGCCGCCCGCACTTCGGGGTGATCGGTGTTCGGCGCATAGTACATTCCGATCGCGCGCAGGCTGTTATCCACGCGGCTGCCGCGCCACTCCGGATGCTTCGCGTAGACGCGTTCATTCAGCCAATGTGGTTCGGTCCCATAGTACGCAGCGCGCATGCCCAGCCTCTTGCAGATCGCGTACTTCGCCTTAAGGAAATCGAACTGCGCCTTCACGTTGCCCGCAGGATAAGCATCCTCCAAACCGAGAGGAGTCACATGTTTGAAGATCGCCGGCAGTATCGCCGACCATTCACACCAGGGGCTGTCGACCTCCTCACCCGTGAAATCCGTGCGCACGGCAAGATCGGAAATCACCAGGTGGGTAAACCCCTGCGCCTTCGCCAGCCGTCCAATCGCCTCAAACTGTTTCAGATCGTGGGTGCGCGGGGCATAGACCAGTTCTTTGTCTTTGAGTTGTGGAACCATGTATCTCCTTCAATCGAATCACCGGTAGGCGAGAGCGTTTAGTCGCAATGACAGAGTAAGCGAACGAATCCCCCTGCCGCAAGTACGAGGGCCACATAATGAAAGACGCCATGAGGCAACGCCACTGAGCATGAGGCCCAACTGGGCGCAAGTGCATAGCCCAGGGCACATGATTCTTTACTGTCAGAGATATCTCTTCCATCAAGCCCTGCGTTAGCGCACCACCACATCTGGAAAGACAATCTCCTCAGAATAGATCGCGATCACATCCACCGTTTGCTTCGCGACCTCCACACTCGGCCGCAATACCACGTTCACCTTTGCCGGAACGACTTCGCCAAGCTCTCCCGCCGCCAACAGACCCCTGCTCTGCCCCTTCGTGCAGTGGATCGCCCCGATCGGCATCTCGCCCTTGTCACTCTGCACAAACACATTGAATGCCAGGTCAGAAGGGGCGGCCGCGACCCTGAACGCCACAGCAACGTAGCTGTCTTTCCGTTTGAAAACTCGATCGATCTTCAAGGCCGCCACAACCTGAGCACGAAGCGACTCCGAATCCAGCAGTTCCACCTGTGGTGCCTCATTCCGCGAAACCACCTGATATGAGCCCCGCACTGTTGTGCTTCGCTTCCCCAGAGACTGAGTCTTGCCAACGCCCTTCCGCGCAATGTGCAACAGTTCCAAACTAACGTCTAGTTCAACTGTGTGCTTGCCGATTTCCTGGGCGGGCATCGAAGTTGGAATCCTCGACAGGCCAGGGATATAGGCCGAACCGATGGTTGGCGAGGGATCCACCGGTTTCCCGTCAATCCGCCGGCCCTTCTCGTCATATAGTAGTGAGAGTTCTGGCGGGAACGTACTTGGCCCCCGGCAATCAAGCGAGATCTCAAGAGGAATCCGTTCCCCCTCACCCACAACCGGTCGAACCGCCATCGTCACATCACAGGCCTGCTCAAGAAACCGCTCTTTCTCCTCTTTGGTGAGATGCCCGGCCACCAGCGCTTTCAAAACGTAATCCAGAAGCTCGCGACGTGGCGCGAGCGTTGCAGGGGCCTGCTCCTCCAAAGCCTTTCCCACCAACTTGCGCCGAGCTCGTTCTGGCAATTCCCCAACTGACTCCCGCCGCTGCAGTTCCACCATCGCCTTATGCAGACTGCCCAGCCCATCCACATCATCCACCACCAGGCCGGCCGGCCTATATTGATACCATGGCACCGCCCATACAGCCCTCCCGACCGGCCGGATCATCAGCGACGATGCCGCCATCAGCAGCAATACGCCTGCAATCAACCGTCCCCAGCCCCGTTGATGCTCCCCCGTCACGGTGTTGCCCATCGAGACCTCAGTCCCGCACTCCGGGCAATGGCCACTTTCCAGATGCAGCAGAATATAGCCGCACTTGGCGCATCTCGGCTCATCCCCCACCCTGCGCCCCCGCCAACCCGATGCCAGCAGCCACACCCCCGCCAGCACCGACCCGACCCAAAGCGACAGTCCAGTAGCCCTCGTCTCCAGCATATGGCCAATTGCCACACCAATAGGGAACGCTGCAGCAGCCGCCGCCGCGACCGCCACCGCCACCTTCACCTTCGCTGTCACCGTCTTCTCCTTCCGCAAATCCCGAACCCATTCGCAAGGATACAATGACGCAACGCCAATCCACAGTTAATAATCGGCGGCGCCGCCGACAGAACTCCCATCCCCTCCGTCTTTCCTCCCCACATCACAAAGCGCTCGCAGTCTCCTTCTCCGTCGGTTCCCCGCATTCTGGACACACACCACTGACATTACCCGTAAGGCTGTACTGACACTTCGAGCAGACAGGCGGGCCGCTCATGCCCTCGCCCGGAGCACGAAGCGCACGCCAGAACGCTATGCTGGTAATGAGCAGCATCAGCGCTGCCCAGAGGAGCATGTCATTGTTGAAGATGCCATCCAGCGTAATCGTGTATGCCGGATGAGCAAACCACGCCACGCCCGCCACCACGGCAACACCAAGGGCCACATCGAGTATGGCGGGCCGCTTCTTTCGCCAGACAGCCGCCGCCACAATCAGCGCGATCCACAGCATCGGCGCGATGCCGCTGTTCCATCCGGCGATGGTTCTCCGAATACGCTCGGTCTCCACGAACATGGCCGAGGGTCGAGGATGCGGGTCCGACGCAACAGACGACGATCCCCCTGCGGAGTACCCAACCCACTTGCCCTTCCGCAACAACAGCCGGTTCTGCTCCCTTGCATGCCAGGCCAGATCGTCCTGCCGTTGCATCACGTTCTGCCAGATGCACAGCCCCCCGCCACCGATGCACAGGATTGCCACAACCACCCAAAGCAACGCCCGAGCCCTGGCCGAAAGTCGTTGCGAGGAGTTGGGGGCATGAGTTAAGAACATGGCATCCACGTCCTTCCGCGTACAGCAGCATGAGCCCTTTATCGACATTCCGCAATCCCAAATCTTTGAGCATCTCCGTCACGGAATAATCAATAATCACCAGCCCGATCAGCCTGCATTTGCTCTTCCGTTTCAAATCGCTCACTTCGCGCTGTTGGGCTTAGTGCTTGGAAGCGTTGCCGCAGTCTGCCGCTTCACCTCCAGTACCCCCACATCAAGCACCTCGCTGCTCTTTCCACCCGGCACTTCAGGCATGGTGAATTCCCCCGTGGCTACGCCCAACTGCCTATTTGGCCTGCCGCGATAGTCCGAGGGCTGCAAAGTCGCGCGCATGGTATAGGTCCCGGCCGGGATATCCTCAATACGGAATGTGCCATCCGCATTCACCCGGCAACAGAATATTCGCGCCTTGCGGGACTCCTCCTCTTCCAGCCTCGTATATGCCTTCCCCGCATCGCTTTTCCTCCATTCCTCAGTCCAGGCTTGCCGTGTCTCGGGCGACCAACTCCGAAATCCCTGCGGCGTAGGGAGCCTCAGCGTCTTCAAACTCACTATCATGCCGCCAAACTGCCATCCCACCGGCATATCGGCGGGAATCTCTACGCGTCCGGCCACTGGCCGCCCTTCACCGCCAATCTCGACCGGTACACTCCCTCCAGCCTCAACCGTGACCAGCTTAACATGGCTCTGGCTCCAAACCTTCTCGCCGAACACTAGGACAACGTTCCCAACGTTCACTTTCCCGGCTGGCACATGGTCAAACACACACCGGCCATTGGCATCGGTCTGACGCTCCTCAACTTGATCCAATATCGGCTCGTCCCCCCAATGGCCCTCCAACCTATACATCTCCATTCTCTGCCCCGCCACATTCGCCCCAACCTTCAAAACCGCTTCCACTTTCCCCCAGGCATTCAGGCGCAGCTCTTTTGCCTTCGCCACCTCCTGATAGGGCATCTCGATATATCCGTTTGGATGAGTGATCAGGACTGTGCCCTTTGGCTGCGTCAGCGGTGGCAACAGATAGACTCCTTCGGAATCAACAGTCTTGATTGCGGCCCTCGTTTGCCTCCGAACGATAGCGCCATCGCGAACTTCAACGCTCTCCAAGGCAGTTGCCACCGCCGCATCCGCCCCTGTCGCAGGCTTCCCGTCCGGCGTCAGAATCCGGATCGGAATCTCGTTCGCCTTGTTCAGCTTGGAATCAGATGTCTGCGATCCTCCATCGCTCTTGGCCTCCGCGATCGCTATTTCTCGCTCATTGCTCGATATGCCCGTAGCCGCCGGCTTCTCTGCCGCGATCGGCTGCGTACCTACGGGTCGAGTGGCCGATCTGCCTTGGGGCAGTACAGCGATGCGCTTCGCCATTCCCGTCTCAGGAAGGATGCTTAGTCGCATGCCTTCAACCAGGTCCTCCAGATGGATACTTCGTGACGGTGTCAGCCGCCCGCCCACCACGCCGACATCGGTGATTTCCGTCTGATCATTCGTCGGAACGGTCACTTCGCTCGCTGTTCCGTCGGGCTTGGCCACCAGAACGATGACATTCCTGCCATCGAGTCGGACCATCGTTCCGCGCAGCAGTGGCGACGAGGCGCTGATCTCCAACCGCGCGGGGAAGCGACCTGTTGCCGGGTACGATGTCACACGTACAGACATGCGCTCTTTCAGATCATCCAGGTAGGCGCGCTGGCCGTCCAACAGCACTTGTGAGTTATCGTCGGCCACAACCGTGACTAGTCCAGTTGGTCCGGGCACCCTGGAATCAACGGTGAGACTGTCTCCATCCAACTTGGTAATGCTCCCGCGGGCGATGGTGGTGGGCCCTGGTCCGCCCGGCTCTCTCGGATTACCGTTCCTTATGGGAAGAGGTTCTCCCGGTGGCAAAACCTCAATGTGCGTCGCCAGATCGCCCTCGGCAGCAATCGCGACGCTCTGCCCGACCTTCAGATCTGAGAGCTCAATGGGGGTGAGTTTGGCGGTTACGATTCGAGTCTCTGCCAGTTGCGAACGCATCGGAGCCACCATCAAGGCCCGCGTTTGCTCCTTGTCCAGCGCAAAGGTTTTTGTTGTCGCCGCAGGGCGCCTGATGCCTTGTTGGTAATTCAGCGAAATCGTGATGGACTTGTCATCGACCTTCAGCACCTCGCCAAGGAAGCGAAGATCCTGGGGACTGAATGGATGAGTCGCTTGTGTTGAAGCGGGTTGGCTGGTGGGCACAGCCACGGGGCGTGCGGGCAGTGCCGCAGTGTTTGGCGTTTCTGCCGTTTGAGCCTGCGCCAAGCCACACATCACCAGCAGCAGGACCGTCAGAATCCCAGCCGCCACCGACGCCTTCACCTTCGCCATTGCCATCATCTTCTCTGCTCCTTCCATTCTTCATTTCCGCTTTCCGCCCTTCGCTCTTATCCTCTTGACGTTCTCTCCGCCCCAGCCCAATCACGGATTCTTCGCCGCCTTTCCCAACTCATTCTCCACCCAAGTCATGACTTGCGCACCGATCAAGCCTTTGGCGATCACTTTCCCATCTGGACCAATCAGGAATATCGCGGGAATCCCGCGCACGCCATATGGCGCCATCCACTTCTCGCCGGCCGCCCATCCGCCCAGGAAACCCTGCGACCACGATATACCATTCTTTTTCACAAAATCTGCCGGGGCCTGGATCTGCTCATCCAGGTTCAGACCGATCATGACAAATCGCGGGTTCTGCCCAAACTGCTCATAAACCTTCTTGAGATAGGACATATCCGTCACACATGGCCCGCACGAGATGGCCCAGAAGTCCAGCAATACATACTTGCCCCGATGGTCCGCCAGCCTGAACTCCTTGCCATTCAGGGTCTTGACCGCAAAATCCGGCGCCACGTCGCCCGCCTTGAGCCTCGCCTTACGTGCATCTCCTTCCAGATCTGGCGTCGCGCCAATCACCACGCCCTTGCCTGTGAACTCATCATTAACTACCGTGCCCACTGGCCATTGGAACGTGAACACCGCATCGTCGAAAGTGGGATCATTCGCAACAATTGAAGTGGCGCGATAATCCACCACGGAACCCATGCCAGTCCATACGACATGCGATGGATAGTAAGCGTTCGGTGCAGCTTCCTGGAATTCCTTGACATCCATGGTGAGGGTTTCCTGTTTGCCTCCCGGTGCCTCACGATAGTCGATACGACGTTTCAATGCGTACTCTCGGTCGCGATCAAGCCAGAACACCCATTTCTTCTGGCCAGAGCCGTTAGAAATCGTCACGACTTCATACCGCCTGTCTTCCTCGCTTTCCTGGCTAATCGTAATGTGCCTTTGCCAGTTACTGATAAGCTGCGTAAACGTATACCCCTGAGCATCGAAACAGCCGTATATTGACGCGCTCCATCCAAATTTCGGCGCGTCTACAACGGCCAACCGCTCCCGCTTTAGGACTCCAACGGGGTGGACACCTGGCTCCTGCAGGAAATCGTATCGCGCACGCCCATCATAGGAATTCGTCCACTTGCGCGTGCCCTTCCCCGGCTCGGTGACCTCCGTGTCGAAACGAATTTTGCTGCCGACTACCGGGATGATCCAACAAGTGCCCGTCGCCGACATAGTTACCTGACCGTCATCGATTCGACGTGCACTATACTCAGCCTCAATCTTCAGATTCGTCAGCCGCTCTTGATGTGCAGAAAGCCGCTTGAGAATAGCGTCGAGCACCGGGTTGGTCGTCGCCCGCAATGGCGTAGCCGGAACGCTTGGCAGTGTGGCCTCTGCGGAAGGACCACCCGCAGCTACCTTGGCGCCACCACTTTGGGCTTGTACTGCCAATACCCCCGCCAGAGCCATCACCGCAACGACTAGTGCCGCCACCTTTAGCGTTGCCATTCTCATCAACCTCATCGCTCCCCTGGCGATTGCACTTGCCACAGGATTACCTCCCCCAACCGCCCTCATGACCCCCTCAACCAGCGAAGCTGGAGCTTCCCGCACCACATTCCCCACCAACACCGCCGAGAGCCCGGCCGTTGTCCCGCTTATCCCCTTCTTCTCCAGCATCCCCCTCAACTTCTCCACCGCCCGCTCCACCCGCTTCCGCGCTGCCTCTTCGCTGATCCCCAGCGCCCTGCCTACCTCAACCAGCGGCCGCTGCTCATAGAACCGCAAAAGCACTGCCTCCCGATCCGCCTTCCCCAGTTTCCCCACCGCCTCTTCCAGCTCCGGCGCAATCTCTTCCCACCCCGCCTCCTCCACAGCTTCTTTGCGCATACTCGCCGCCTCTTTCTCCCGCCTCGCCAGCCGTGCCCGATCCCGCTTCGCATGCTTCACGCAGTTCTCCAATGCCAGGAACAGCCAGCCGCTGACGTAGCGGTAGCGCCCCAACCGCCTGGCTCGTTTCGTCAGCAGCAGAAACACCGCCTGCGTCACATCCTCCGCCAGGTGCTCATCCCCCAACTGCCGCCGGGCGGCCGAAAACAGCCACGACCCATGATCCCGAACCACCTCGCCAAACGCCTCCTGATCGGCGCTCTGGGCATACCTTTTGAGCAGTTCACTTTTATCCATAGCATCTGCCATCCTACTAATACCTTCCCGCCCAACCCCAAAACCGGACAAGAATTCTCATCGGATTTCCGCGCTTACTTTCGTTGCGAGCCGCATCCACTGGCTAACGCTTGGTCGGTTCCAACCGTTCCGCAAAGTTCGTGAACCACTCCGGCTCCAATACCTTGCCTGGAAACACTTGCAGACAGCACTCCATATCCCGTACCACTGTCGCCGCCGCTCCCTTGCGATCGGCGGTTACAGTCGTAGTCGTTCGCCAGCGGCTGGGATACCAGCGACCATCGGACAACTGTTTGTGCTCCAGGTAGAGGGTCTTGAACTCGAACTTGCCATCCGGGGAGGAAATCTGGATCGTACTCTCGATCGGCATGTCCTCACGTGTCGGATCAAGCCAGTAGATATTGATATCCTGCGCGTAAACTCCCTGCCTGATGTATACTTTGGCATCCACACGGAGCCCAAGCTGTCCCGGTCGATTCTTGTCGGTGATCACCTCCACTTTGCTGCCTGTTCCGTACGTTGCCAGGTCTGGCCAGATTCTGGTGGGCAGATCCAGCTCCAGCTTGGATCTCATATCGGAGACCATCGGGACGAGCTTCTGGCCCGCGTCTTTCGGGCCACCGGACTGGATCGTGCGCTCGGCCTCTCCCGTAGCGGCATTGAAATAACCGCCGTAGGTATGCGTGCCATCACTCACCACGTACTCCGAGGGCCGCGCCTGTTTCAGATGCGACACAGCCACCTCCAGGCTGGGCCACGGCCACCCCGCAGGAACATCCACCGCGATCGCTCTCGGCGAGCCATTGTGATATTGCCTGGCGCCAACCAGGTAGCGGCACCCCAGCCAGTTGCGCCCCTGTCGGGCAAACAGGCACATGGACCAATACTGTGGATCGGCCGCATCGGTGTTTGTAAGCACGGCCACCCCATCCCCATAGCCTGCATCCTGCCGCTTCCTTAGCCTTGCCAGGATCGTCTTGATGTCTTTGGCCGGACGGACATCGGTCACCTTTGCCTCGCGCGGCACACCAAGGTCGTAGATCGTCTCAATCGTAGGATTGCCATAGGTGTAGACCGTCGTGACGATCGTGCCCGCTATGTGCAGTTCGGCTTTCTTCACCAGTTTCGTCTCTGGATCAGCCCAGACGGCCGCTGTTTCCGGGTACACCGATCGGTGTTCCGCCGCCGCCTTCTGCGGATCATCCTTGGGAAACACTACATCGAAGCGGGAAAGTCCCGCCTCCTTGGACTCAGCCACTTTGGCTCCGGGCATCCGAGCCACGGCCGCACTGACGGTCAACGGCTGGTCATCGAGCTGTTTCTTCCATTCGCTGGCAAACGTCTCGCTCAATTCGCCAATTCGGATCTCTCCACTACGGCTGCTGTAGGCGACCTCCTTCTTCTCTGCCAGTACATACATCTTCGCTTCCAGCCCTTCGGGCGTGTGATCCTCACCGGCCCACACGCCGTTCTTGGCGTTGAAATGCGTTACGCTATAGGGCTGCTGCCCCTTCGCTTCTGTGCGGAAATGGACCCAGCCGCGGTATCCTTGACTCGTCTCCGCGACTCGTTGCAGCATCTCGGCTGCGGACGCGGGCTGCTGGATGAAGTTTATAACCATGACCGTGATCGCCAGAAATGCTGCCGCGGCGATTCCGCTTACCATTCGCCATTGCATGGCGTACCTCCTCATAATCGTTCGACGTGCAGTGGCACGGGCGCGAACAACCTCTTCCGAGCTCGGCTGCACCTTCGCCAATCCCTTCATCAGATGCACGATATCCCGCTCACTAAGGTCTCTCATGAGTCACCTGCCTTTCGGCCAATCTCTCACGCACTTGCTGAACGGCCATGTGACAAAGTCCACGCGCTTGATGGGCCGTCTTTCCCAGAATCTGCCCGACTCGTTCATATCCTTCCTGCTCGATGTACCGCAGAGTGAATGCCTGGCGCGCCAGATCGCCCAGTTGTTCAACGACCTCCAGGATCCGCTCGACTTCCTCGGCCTCCGCCACGATTTCGCCTGGTGAGCGTCCGGAGAATACCAGGTCAACGCCCAAGTCCTGCGTGTGCCGTCTGCCAGCCCGTCGCCAGTCGAAGGCCAGATTGATGGCCATGCGCCGAGCGTATGCGCCAGGATCAATGGCTTGGGCAAACGCTCTGGACTGGCTCAGTTTCACGAACAGTTCCTGCATCAGATCCTCCGCCACATCAGGACGCAACGTAAGCCGAAGCAACAGGGCCTGTAGCCCCGTCCCATGCTCTTCGAGGATTCCCAACACAAGGTTAACCTTCACAATTCCACCTTATAGACGGAGACGCCATGCCTGGCGCAACTGGAATTTGTGAAGATTCATTCGCTTTCGGTGGGCATCGTGGCTGCAAGCCGACGGCAGCTACCCGGCCACACCCCCTCACATGCGATTTCCGAAAAGCAGGTTTGCGCCTGCTGGGCTTCGCCCCGGCTTCTGCGGCCCTTCATGGTCCGCCCCGGCTCCCGTCCACAATCCGGCCTGCGCCTTGCTGACGCTATAGCGGTGCATTCAGAAGCACCTACACGCCCGCACGGCGGTCGCCATTTGGGTCCAGCCGCCGCAGTTTACCCGCCGCGGCGGGGCGGCGTTTTGGGTCCACCCTCCCGGGCGGGTGGGGTTTGGGAGCCAAAAAATCTTCAAGTTTTTGAGAAGCCCCGTTTTTCAGCCAATTCCAACCAGAATCCCGCCCCAACGCCCCTTATTATGGGGGGACACATTTTTTCATCCCCTCCGCCGTCGGCATTCGCACCTGGCATTTGTCATTTGCCATGCAGTTTAGTCGCCGCGTCGAAGACCCGCCGTGGTGGGGCGACCATTCCGTCAGCGGTGCTCTTTCTCAATCGAATACGACCACTCCTACCGGATAAGTGGGAGATTTGCCTGTTCCGTTAGGGAGGATGCAGCGCGCGACACTTTCACGCATTTTGTGCACTAACTTCCATCCAAGCCATTGTCCCGGCGAGACTTAACCCCGCGCGACATGTGTGCATTTGGCGCGCGACACTTTCCCACCCTTTCCCAAGTCTCTTTTCCATAGCCACTTACGCCACCCCGGTGCACAACGGTTTTCCCCGTTTCGTCCCACTGTCGCGCGCCAACTTGGTTTCACGCATTGTTACGGAATAATCAATCCCGGCGCGCCGGGACTACGTCCGTCGAGTTATCCACAAGCGCATCGAACCTGCGCACCTCCTCCCCAATTCTGCCGTAATTACATGCCACTACAGCACTTGGCGCATAGGGGGTATCCTCGTGAGAACTTGCGCACCTGCGCACTTATCCACAGCCCCTCCCCGCGTCTCCGCGTCTCCCCCTCACGCCCTCTCCCACTCTCGCCCACTGCTACGTCGCCGGGACCAGCAGCACGGGAACGGGGCTCTTTTCCAGCACCCGAGGAGCGACACTGGCATTCCAGAAAGCTTGGGTGCCTTTGCGGCCGTGGGTTGCCAGAACCACCAGATCGGCCGACAGCACGGTGACGGCCGACAGAATCTCTTCAACGCGCCGGCCACGCACCACGCTCTGGGTCACCGAGAGCCCCTCCGCGTTTAGTATCGCTGCCAGTTCCGCCAGATGCGCTGCGGCGCTCTCCTGCTCCATTTCCAGCACAGCGCTCATTGTTGCCGGAAGCATGGAGGCCGTCGCAGCTTGCTCACCGCGGAGGCTCGATACGGTGTGCACCACCGTCAGCAGGTGCAGGCGGGCGCTCAATGCCCGCGCCAGATGAGCCACCAGCGGAATGGCATCTTCATGAGCTTTGTCTCCATCCAGTGGCATCAGCACCGTGCGCGCCCCGGCAGGCCCCAGGCAGAACATGTGCTGTTGCGGCACAAGCAGAACCGGCGTCGTCCCACTTGCCACCACCTGCTGCGCCAGACTGCCATAGAGCAGACGTTTGAGATCTGCCCGGCCGTGCGTGCACATCACCACCAGGTCGGGCGCAAGTTCTTCAACGTGTTCCACGATACTCTTGGCGACATCATCCACCTTGTTCTCGTGAACGTGCTTCTCGACAGGAATGCCCGCCGGGATCTTCGCGGCAACAACCTCCAGATACTCACGAGCCTCTTGTGCCTGTGTGAGATGGCGATGGTCATGCACCGCATGCGGCGCATCGGCTTCGATGATATGCAGCAACGTAATGCTCGCGCCCAGCGGCACAGCCAGGCAAGCGGCTTCGGCCAACGCCGCCTCCGCGAGTTCGGATCCATCCAACGGTACCAGCAGCCTGCGCAGCATGAATCTAGTCTCCAGTGAAGATGCGATAAATCAGGTACACGTTGAGCGTGATGATCAGTCCGCCAACACAGCCAGCCATGAATGTCGTTGATCTCCGGTTCACCAGATCACCCATGATATCCTTCCGACGGGTGAACTGGATCAGCGGAATGATGACAAACGGCAGACCGAAGCTCAGCACCACCTGGCTGATCACCAGCGTCCGGGTCGGATTAAGGCCCATGAAGATGACGATGAACGATGGGACCATGGTCACACCGCGACGAACCCAAAGAGGTATGCTCCGATGCACGAAGCCCTGCATGATGATCTGGCCCGCCATCGTGCCGACGGCCGCCGACGAAAGCCCCGCGGCCAGCAGGGAAATCGCGAAGATCACACTTGCCGCCTTGCCCAGCAGCGGCTGCAAAGTCCGGTGAGCATCCTCGATGCTCGCCACCGTCGTATTCCCCGCCGTATGAAACGTCGCGGCGGCCATGATCAGCATCGCGGCATTGACCAGACTGGCAATTCCCATCGCAATGGTCACATCCATGACCTCGTATCCAAAGAGCTTGCGCCGCTGCGCAACGGTCTTGGCAACGACGCGCCCCTGGGTCAACGCCGAGTGCAGCAGAATCGCATGCGGCATGACCGTTGCGCCCAGGATGCCGCTGGCCAGCAACACGGCCTCGCGGGAAGAGAACATCGGCTTGAGCCCTCCGGCGACCTCCAGCCAGGCGGGACGGTCCAGAATCGTCTCAACCAGGTAGCAGGCCGCGACCACCCCCACCAGCGCGGTGATGGCCGCCTCCAGCGGCCGGAACCCGCGCCGTTCCAGCCCGAGCAAGACAAACGTGGCGATCGCCGTCAAGACGGCGCCAACCCAAAGCGGTACGCTAAACAACAAGTTAAACCCCAGTGCAGCGCCCAGGAACTCCGCCAGGTCCGTCGCCATGGCGACGACTTCCATCAGGGCCCACAAGAACCACACCACCGCGCTCGGGTAGGTCTCGCGGCAAAGCTCAGCCAGGTTCTTCCCCGCCGCGATGCCCAACTTCGCCGAGAGCATCTGCAGCAGCATCGCCATCAGATTGCTGGCAACGATCACCCAAACCAGTTCGTAGCCCAGCTTCGAGCCGGCCTCGACATTCGTGGCGAAGTTGCCCGGATCCATGTAGGCAACGCTGGCAATAAACGCCGGCCCCATAAACGGGGCCAGGCGTTTGAACGAAAACCCCTTGTCGCTCGACTGCAGCGATTCATGCGCTGCTGTCACCGTTGCGGACAGGGCAGCCACCTTGGGATTTCCGCTCTCGTCGCCCATCTGCAAGTCCTCTTCCACGCGCACCGCACCGAAGGCAGATCAAGCCGCCTCAGCAGATGATAGGCAGGCACGCAGCGTCGCGTACAGCCATTAACGCCAGCCCGTAAACAAAAAAGAAGGACGCCCAGGTGAGCGTCCTTCCGGAATCGATCGCTTGCTTCTGTGATGTTCAGGCGCGGCTGAGATAGCCGTTGGTCTCGGTGCTGATGCGAACCACTTCGCCGATCTCGATGAATGAAGGGACCCTGATCTTCAGGCCTGTCTCCGTTGTAGCTTCCTTCTGCTGGTTGGTCGCCGTTGCGCCTTTGATGCCCGGAGGGGTCTCAGTGACCTTCAGGTCCACCGTCTTGGGCAGGTCGTAGCTCACCATCTTCCCGTCATGGAAACTGGCTTGGAACTGCGTGTTGGGTTTCAGGTAGAGAATGTCATCGCCGAACACTTCGGCGGGAATGGCCTGCTGGTCGTAGGTTTCCAGATCCATCAGGATATGGCCGGTGTTATCGGAATAGAGATACTCAACCGGACGGCGGTCAAGATTGACCACTTCAATATCATCCGTGGCGCCAACCCGCTTATCCATGATCGTGCCTTTGGACACGTCGCGCAGCTTGAACTGCACCTTGGCGCGCAGATTGCCAGGGGTATTGTGGTCGGCATTCGTAACGACAAACAGCTTGCCATCGATAACCACGGCCTCGCCGCGGCGGACTTCACTTGCTCGCATTGCTTGAAAACCTCAGTTCTAGGCGGTTCTTGCCTTCTGCAAACGGAGAGTTGCCCCGTTTCGACAAAGGGGCAGGGAGTCTATAGTGTAGCGGCTACCGCGTCAAACGATTCGTTGAATAGGCGGGCGTATGCGTGAGATGTATTTCTGGTTCTCGATCATCGGCTGGGCAGCGGCGGCAATACTCCTGACAATCATTGTTGTCCTGTCTCGCCGTAAACGACAGAGCTAACAGGCTTTGCAGCACTATCGCGATCCCGAGCCCCTGCTTATAATGTCGCACTTATGCCGCAAAGCCAGAGCACCCTCGAACCTGCCAGAACCGGTATCCCGGTGTACAAACGAGTATTACTGAAGATTACCGGTGAGAGTTTCTGCGAGGAAGGCGGCCAGGGGATTCACGGCGCAGAGCTTGAGAGCATGGCACGCCAATGTGTTGAGGTCGCTCGCCTGGGCGTGCAACTCGCCATCGTCGTTGGCGGCGGCAACTTCATCCGCGGTGCTACGTTTTCCGAGGCCAAGCATATCCAGCGGGCAACGGCCGACTACATGGGCATGCTCGCCACGGTGCTCAACGGCGTGGCGCTGCAGGAAACCATGGAAGCCATGGGCCAACCGACGCGTGTGATGTCAGCGCTTACTATCTCCGCGGTATGCGAACCTTACATCCGCCGCCGGGCGATACGCCATCTGGAAAAGGGCCGGGCCATCATTCTCACCGCCGGCACCGGCAACCCTTTCTTCACCACCGATACGTGCGCTGCCCTTCGCGCCACCGAAGTGCAGGCGGATGTGCTGCTGAAGGCAACCAAGGTGGATGGCATCTACACGGCTGACCCCAAGAAAGATGCCAAGGCAACCAGATATGACACCATCACCTACCAGGAAGCGATCGCAAAGCAGCTTAAGGTGATGGACCAGACGGCGTTTACCTTGGCGATGGAACGGAAGATGCCGGTAATCGTGTTCAGCATGAAAGAGGCAGGCAATATCGCGCGCGTTGTCTGCGGCGAGCAAATTGGGACGAAGGTAACTGCCTGAAAGAGACGAACGGACCAAGGTAGAAGGAGAACACAACCATGCCAGTCGATGACATCCTGCTTGAGTGCGAAGAGCACATGGAAAAGACCGCGGAGCACGTGAAAAACGAGCTCAAGGGCATCCGCACCGGCCGGGCCTCTACCGCGCTGGTCGAACACCTCAAGGTCGACTACTACGGCTCGCCCACCGACCTTAAGGGCATCGCCGCGCTGAACGTGCCGGAGCCAACGCAGATCCTGATCAAGCCATTCTCGCCTGGCGACATCAAGGCGATTGAGCGGGCGATCAACGACTCGAATCTGGGGCTGACGCCGCATTCGGATGGCCGGCAGATTCGCCTGCAGCTTCCCGCGCTCTCGCAGGAGCGGCGGTTGCAGCTTTCCGGACAGTGCAAGAAACACTCCGAAGAGGCAAAGGTCGCCATCCGCAATGCCCGCCGGGATGCCAACAAGGCCGCCGAAGCCGAAGAAAAGGCCGGGAAGCTGACCGAAGATGAGGCCAAGGAGTGCAAAGAGCAGATCCAGGAACTGACCAAGACCTATGAAGCGAAGATCGATGAGATCATCGAACACAAGCAGAAAGAGATCATGACGGTGTAGGTTTCACCGCAACCACAGGTACAGGAGCAAGAGAACCACCACGCCAAGGCTGATCAAGACAATCGGCCACACATTACGTTTGTCAGGGCGATGCCCTCCCAGCCTCTGCATCGCTATGACATCAGCCTGGTGGCAACTTCTGCACCAGTACCCGAAATGGTCCTTGTATCGTTTGTGCCCGCTAAGATCCTTCCCGCATCGACAGCAGCGTTTCATCACAGCGACATTGGCAGGAGATGGGTCGGACATGCCTGCAGTATATACATGACCAGGTCTATTCGAGAACACAATTCGGTCGCACTTGCCTAAGCATGTTTGCTGTGCTCATCCAACGGCTTTCTGTAATACACGAGATGTCGGATACTCCATGCCTACTGTTACAGCAGGAAGGGAATCATGGATACAGCGACACAGACAATCCTGTCGGATGAACAACTTCATTGCTTTCGCGAGCAAGGCTACCTGATCGTGCGCCGGGTCTTTAGCGCAGTGCAGGTGGCCGAGATCCGCGACACGTTCGTGGAGATGGGAAGGAACGGACCCGTCGATGGGCTTTCCGAGGCACGCAGCACGGTCCGGGATTCTTCCGATCCGCTCGCGAAGTATCCGCGGATGATGCAGCCGCATCTGCATATGGACAAACCGGTTGGTCCGCTTGCACGCAGGTACATGCTCGATCCGGGTATTGGGCAGATGCTCGCTGAGCTGATGGGCGAGGAGCCGGTTGCCGTGCAGAGCATGTTCTACTTCAAGCCGCCGGGGGCACGCGGCCAGGATCTGCATCAGGACAATTACTATCTCCGAGTGAGCCCTGGCACCTGCATGGCCGCATGGATCGCGATTGACGATGCCGACATGGGCAATGGTGGGATGGTCATTGTGCCTGGCACACACGATATGGCCATCGCCTGTCCGGAGAGGGCCGACGCGTCGAAGTTCTTTACAACGGATCATGTCGACGTGCCACCGGGGAAGCAAGAAGTGCCCGTCATCCTGAAGGCTGGCGATATCCTGTTTTTCAACGGCAGCGTGATCCATGGGTCATATCCCAACGCAAGCAGAGACCGGTTTCGACGGGCACTGATCTGTCACTATGTGCCGGCGGGTACGAAAGAACTGTCGCAGTGGTATCGCTTCCCAACTCGCTTCAATGGCGAGAGTGTCGTGATCCCCAACGCGACTGGCGGAGGGCCTTGCGGCACCATAGCTGAGTCCCCTGCTCCGCACTAAATCAGACTCGCTTCCCTGCAATTCAATCCACGGGTATTCTCCTGCGCGGTTTTTCACCGAAAGCGCAGGTTGCGGTTTGCCAGTAGAAGCAATGCTGATGGGACTGGGACTGGGTATGGACGCGATGAGCGTCTCGGCGGCCGTTGGCGTGAAGTGGAACGGACCGCACCAGAAGTTCCGGCTGGGCTGGCACTTTGGACTCTTCCAGTTCCTGATGCCCTGTGCAGGCTTCGCGCTGGGGAAACCGCTGGCATCGATCCTGAGCACGTATGGCAAGTACGCAGCCGCCGCCCTGGTCTTTGGCCTGGGGGCGAAGATGCTCTGGGAGGTGATTCGCTCGCATCCTGGATCGATTGCCGAAAAGGTCGATGATGCCGAAGAGCGAGCGCTGCATAAAATGGGACGTGATCCGACCAAGGGCCTATCGCTAGTTGCCATCTCCCTCGCGACCAGCCTTGATGCGCTGGTCGTTGGATTCTCGCTGGGAATTCGGTCAGTATCGACATACACTTGGAGCCACCTGCTTTACGATGCAACCATCATTGGCCTGATTACGGGACTGATGGCGCTGCTGGGCGTCAACCTGGGACAACGTGCGGGACAGGTTCTTGGCCGACCCGCCGAGATCGCGGCCGCATTGATCCTGATGGGACTGGCGGTTTCGTTCCTCCTGTTATGAATCGCCCGCGCCGCGGCACGCCTACTCAATCGGGAACGGCAGCGTGTGCTGCGGCGAGCGGGCGAAGAATCGCCAACTCACCATCAGGGACACAAGCTGCGCTGCGATAATGCATGCGACAATGGCGGGCCAGTCGCCCCGGCGCCAGGGGACCACCAGCGCGGTGGCGCCGGCCGAGCCGCCGAGGTAATAGCAGGAGACGTACAGACCTGAGGCGGCGGAGCGAGCGCCTTTGGCCGCCCTGCCGATGTGGCTGGAGGCGGCGGCCTGGCCGACAAACACGCCGGTGGAGGCAATGGCCACTCCGACGATGATGGCGAGCAGGGCTGGCACGAACATCAGCAGGCAACCTGCGATGACCAGGGCAACCGAGGCGGCGGCGCCGGCGCGATGGCCGGTGCGGTCGATCACCTTCCCGGACAGCGGCGTGACGACGATGCCCAGTGCATAGACGAGGAACATCGCGCCCAAGGCTGAGGTGGAAAGCGAGAACGGCGGGCGGGCGAGGTAGAAGTTGATGTACGTGAACAGGCCAACGTGTGAGAACAGGACGATGAAGCCCGTGAAGCAGGTCGCCATGAGCGGACCATTGCGCAGGTGGCTGGCCAGTGCGACCAAGCCGGTTCGCCAATCGGTCTGCGGCTTGAAGCGTGTCGAACGAGGCAGGAGCCGCCAGGCGGCAATGGCACCGATGAAGGTGAGGATGGCGAGGAGGGCAAATGACCAGCGCCAGGAAAGATGGTCGGCGGTGAAGGCGGCTCCGAGCCGGCCAGTCAGCCCGCCCAGGACGGTACCGGTCACATAGAGCGCTGTCACCGAACCGGCGGAGCGAGATGGCGATTCCTCACTGATGTACGCCAAGGTCACGGCGATGACGCCGGGGGTGCAGATGCCGGAGATGAATCTCCAGAAGATAATGGTGGATAGATTTTGCGAAAGGCCGCAGGCCAATGTGGAGAGTGAGAGGGCAAAGAGACAGGGGACAATGATGCGCTTGCGGCCGACCGCATCGGCGAGCATGCCGACAAACGGGGAGGTCAGCGCCACGGCGAGCGTGGCCGCCGAGACGATCAAGCTTACCTGAGCCTCAGAGGCATCGAACACTCTACGGAACAAGACCAGCAGCGGCTGAGGGGCGTACAGTTGCAGGAAGACGCAGAAGCCGGCAATGGTAACGCCCGTGACCAGGCGCGCGTGATTCCTCGAATTCAATGAGACATCTACATCCATAGCAGGCAAAGTCGCGCGATTGAAGCTACCTTTGAGCGAGAGCGAATTGGACCGTCCACAGCGCCGTGAGTCAATGCGAATGAGATGCCGCGCCAACCTAGTCCTCCGCCAATTCGTAGAGGATCGTCGCATCTTCGGGCCGTGTCGTCAGGGCAAGTCTTCCTCCAGAGAAAGATACCTTGGCAGGCTTGATCCGTTTGCCGGCGGAATCCAGAGCATATGCCTTCAGACTGCCGCGCACTGGCACTGTAAGCTGCGTTGGAATGTGCTGGACGATTGTTGGGCCATGGCCCCATGTTGAGCCGACGCTGGTGCGATCGGCATTCCAGCCCATCTCCTGGTTCTCCGCCCGGCCGACGATGGTGATGAGAATCCGGGCAGACTGGTTCAGCGGCTTGCCGTCCGTTGCGACGGCGGTGACAGCGGCGAAGTTGTTGCCGAAGGCTTCTGTCTTGAGTTGGACATCGCCGGCGGATTGGGTGGTCGAGCCGATGTACCCGACGAAGGCAACGGCTGATGGCGCAGAGGCGATGTAGACGTTACCGGTGGGGTTGGTGGTAAGTCTCACCTGAGTGGGTGATGGTGTTCCGGTCTGGACGATATTGAACTTCTGACCGGCAGGGAGCGGATCGTTCGAGATGGCGAATCGCTGCGTGAAGATGCTGGTGGTGGCATGGGCAGCAGCACGCCAGGCATTGAATGCGAACTCACAGGACTGCCATGGCGCGGGAGGCAGTTGCAGGACCGATTGCGCTGCGGCAGGAGCGATCAGGCGTTGCCGGAAAATCAGCGCCGCGGAAGGATAGAGGCACCACTTCGCGGGGTGGCTCGCCTGCTCGAAGTAGCCGTGGATCTGGTCATTATCCCGGCCGATGTAGTCGTCCATCGCAAAGGTGTAGATGGCATCCCAATCCTGCAAGGCGGCAAGTGTGGCGTAGGTGGGCAGCATCTCGCAGGCATAGTCGCTGGGGGCCGGGTGATCGTATTCGGAGACAGTAAACGGTCGTCCAGCCACGCGACGGTAGGCGATGTGGGCCAGTTCCTGTGACTCCAGCACAGCGACTTCGGGCGTGTTGTCGATGCGCCAGTTCACGGGATCCCAAGGTTCCTTGGGGAAGGCCGGATGTTGCCAATAGGCGTGAGCATCGGTGTAGTCCATGTCGTGCTCCCGGACCATGCCGGTGATGCCTCCATACTCAATCTGTGTGACTGCAAAGAGGCTTCGAGCCTTGAGTTCGCCCTTGACAACCTGGCGCAGCTCGTCGGCGTAGGCTTTTTCCGTGTCAACAAGAAAGGCGATCCAGTCAGCACGCTGCGCCGGAGTCAGCGCCGTCGGGACGGAAAGGTTCTGTTTCTGCAGCGACTCGCCAGGCTGCAGGCCGGCGAGCTTTGCACCTGGCGCGAGTTGCAGGTTTTCAACCCAGACCTTGCCGGTCTGGTCGCCAAGGACAAAACCAAGACGGGCATGCTCGGGCACAGTCGCGCTGGCGGTAAAGCAGAACGTATAGTCGCGCCATTCTGGGGTCACCTCAGCGGTAGCGTCGAGGCCCATACTGTGCCAGTCATCAATGTCTTTGTTCAAGACCACGGGCATCTTCCGCGCGAGGTCCGCTTTGGCTCGGAAAGTGACGGTGTAGGTATCCCCTTCTTTCAGTGTCAGGCCCCTGATGTGGTTCTGCAGGTGCCAATTGATGCCATCGACAGTCTGCACGTCGACCATGAAGTTCGCCGCGGAGCGCGGGCCGGCAGCAGCGCCGGGAGTAAACCCCATCCGGGCACCTTCATGGATCTCCGGAGCCCACGGCAAATCAGGGTTGAGGATGGAGTCGCCCGGCGGCGTGGTTCCTTTGAGCCAAGCGGCAGAGAGCTGGGCATCATTGCCATACTTCTGCTGGAGCCACTTGCTCCATAGCTGGCCCAATTCGCCTTTAAATGGCTCGGGCAACAGTTCCAGGCGTGTGCCGAGGGTCGATTCCCAGAGCGCGACGAGCGAGTTCTCGTTGTTAGCCTCGACGAGCATGATCACCGGATCCTCAAGGTATGTCAGACCGGTATAGGCATTACGGTGAGAGAGCAGGTCGCGGGCATACTGCTTCTGCAGATCGATCATCCTGCGGTCGAACATGTCTACGCGCTTCTGGAACTCAAACGGGATCTTTGTGACCGATTCGGGGAAGCCGTCGGCCGGCGTGAGCGTCTTGCAGACCTTCAGGTTCAAGTTGACGTAGATGCCGTTGGCTTTGAGTTGGGCGAGGAGGTAGTCGAGTTTACCCAGTTGTTCAGGGCTGATGTGATGACCGGGCTGGGCACCATCCCAGATGTTGCCATTGCCGCCCCACGTGTTGTCCATGGCGTGCAGGCGGACGAGGTTCACGCCTGCGGTAGCAAGGCGACGGGCAATGAGGCGGGCATCTTCCTTTTCGGGAAAGGCCTGGGCACCGGCAAGGTTCGTACCGAAGAAGCGGACGCGCTTGCCGGTGCGGTCGCTGGCGAAATGGCCGTCGCGGACAACGATCCGGTCGTCAGCGGGACCGGCATTCATGAAAGAGACGTCAATGGCGGTGCCGGCGCTGGTGTCATTCCACTGCATCGGGAACTCGCTGAAACCGGCCGGGACAGGCGCCTTGGGTAATGCCGGTCCTTCCAGCGCCACATCGGCCAGGTAGAGCGTGCCGGGGATCTTGCCGAGGTAGAACTGCGGACCACGGGATGAACCGGGCACAACTTTTGTGGCAATGAACTCGAAACGGAAGTCCTTGTACTGGGTCGTTGTGGGAACATCGAAGGTCGGGCTGACGTTGTGCCAGTCGGGGACGTCGGTGCCAACCGAACAGGTGTAGGCGCGCGGCGCATCGGATTTGGCGCGGAACCTCAACGTGTATTTCACACTTTCCTGCAGAGCGAGGCGATTCTGGAAGAGCTGAACATGCCAGCCCTCGGTGCTGGTCTTGCTGACAGTAATGCTGATCGCCGCCTCCGGCTCCTGCCTCATCGTCGCGACGGCCGAGCCGCTTACGCCCAGCGCCCAACTGCCCGGTCGCGATGGCTTGTGCAGGTAGTTCTGGACGGCACTGTCGGCGGCCAATGAGAAGCCACAGAAAAGACAGGCCACGCCAAGAGCAGTGAGAGTGATGCGGAACATGCGTCCTCCGATGATATGGAGAACAGTGTACCGTCTCAGGAGGTTCAGAGGTATTGGGTCCTGGAGGTAACTATGCGGCCTCCTGTTTCTGCAGGAACTGATCGAGTTGGGCGAGGCGGTCGGCCATCTCCTGATGGACGTAGGGGTCGGAGTTGGTATCGGCAAGCAGACGTTCTTCTTCGGCGGCCATGGCATTGACCACAGCGATGGGGTTGGTGGGGCCGATCTCCTGGTTGAGCGCTTTACGGCCGGCGCTGCCGTTGATCAGGGCCAGAGCGACGCGGATGGCATCGGGGGAATCGGGCGTTTTCATCGCGGCATTGACGATCTTGAAACTTTTGCGCAGCGAACGGCGGTAGGACAAGGCAGATTGGTTCAGCAGTTGTTGCTGGCGGAAGTTCAGGGCCGCGATGAAGGCGGGATGGTGGTTCTTCCAGCGGTAGAGGGTCTTGCGATCGATACCGACGCGGGCACAAATGGAGGTATCGGAATGGCCGCAGATCAGCAGGTCGATGGCCTGTGTCTGTTTGGGGGAGAGGGAAGCCAAGTGGGGATGGCGGGTGGTGACATTGTCGCTGGCATGGCAGTTGTAGGGGCCGGCGGCGGCTTGCGGAGAAAAAGTGGGGCACTTTGGGGCATTTTGGGGCATCGGCGGGATGGCCGGTGCGGCCGACGAGACGGCGGCGGCGAGACGAGAAGACGTATTGGGCGCGTGCATAGCTCCTCCCTATCAAGAGCATAAAGGTTAACGTTTCGTTTTCCCGATTAGAACCCGTACATTATAGATGGGTATGGTACCTTGTCAAGAGACATGTTAGGGTCTTAGACGGATTGCTGGAAGTGGCAGAGATGAAAGGAGTTAGGGAAAACGGCAAAAGAAGAGCGGGCTGGCTTCTTCGGAATCCATAAGATGGTTGAAAGACATTCTAGGGGAAAGCAGAAAGGCGGCGAGACGCCGCCGTGATCCCGGGGAGATCTGCTTTACCAGAGTTCAGGGTTCACCGGGCAAGCCGGGCGGCGGCCTTGGAGCATGGAGATGAGGTGCTCAGCGGACATTAGGGCCATCTTGGTGCGGGTTTCGACGGTGGCGGAGCCGATGTGGGGGAGGAGGACGACGTTGAGGAGGTCGCGCAGGCCGGTGGTGAGTTCGGGCTCGTATTCGTAGACGTCCAGGCCGGCGGCGAAGATGCGCTTCTCGCGCAGGGATTCCACGAGGGCGGCTTCGTCAATGACGGGGCCGCGGGAGGTGTTGATGAGGATCGCGGTGGGTTTGAGCATGGCGAGTTGTGATGCGCCAATCAGATGGCGGGTTCGCGCGGTGAGCGGAGTGTGAATGGAGATGATATCGGCGGTGCGGAGGAGAGTTGGCAGGTCAGTGAAGCGAGCGCCGGTGGAACGCTCAAAGTCGCGGCGGACGGTCCGGCTGTGGTAGAGGATGCGCATGTTGAACCCCCTGCTCATCTCGGCGACGCGCTGGCCGATCCGGCCAGCCCCGATGATGCCCAGAGTTTTGCCGGTGATGCCCATGCCGAGGTATTGGGGCGGGCCCCAGCCAGGCCATTGGGCAGTGCGTACGGCGATCTCGCCTTCAATCACGCCGCGGGCGGCGGCGAAGATCAGTGCCCAGGTGGTCTCGGCGGTGGCATCGGTCAGGACACCGGGGGTGTTGGCAACGCCGATCCTCCGCCGGGTGCATTCGGGGATGTCTATATTGTTGGTCCCAACGCCAAAGTTGCTGATGGCGCGGATCGTCGGACAGGCGTCGAGCAGTTGGGCGTTGACGGGGTCGGTGACCATGGTCAAGAGGCCATCGCGGCCGCGCGACATGGCGAGAAGTTCGTCGGAGGAGAGGACGCGGTCGTGGGGGGAGACGTCGACGGTGGTGCAGGTTTGCTTGAGGAGAGTGATGCCGGGTTCGGGGATGGCTCGGGTTACCAGTACATTCATGTTCATAAGGCTCGCTATGACTCAGATCTATGTCGCCCTTTCAGGGCTTCTGCTTCTCGCCACAACAATCCCCAGGGCGACGCGGAATACCGCTTGCCCTGGGCTATGCACTGACCGCCCTTTCAGGGCTTAGGATACGCGAGTCCGAGAGCGATGTGTATCGCCGGTTTAGGCTTCCGGCCGAGACGGCCGGGCTACTTGTCTTTGATTTCGGCTTCGGGTTGGCGCCAGCGGACTTTGGCGAGTTGGGCTCGCAGGTCGGCGATGGCGAGGGCACGGTCGATCTTGCCGAAGATCGCGTTGCCGGCAACGAACCAGTCAGCGCCGGCCTCATAGGCTCGGACAATCGTGTGGGCGTCGATGCCGCCGTCGATTTCCAGTCGCTGGTTCGGCCGCATGCGCTTCTTGATCGCACTGACTTTCGCCAGCACTTCGGGCATGAAGGATTGCCCGCCGAAGCCGGGATGCACGCTCATCACCAGGACCATGTCCACCTCATCGAGGGCGGGATAGACCATCTCGGCCGGCGTCTCGGGGTTCAGCGTGATGCCGACATGCACGCCGAGCTTGCGGATTTCGCGGGCAGCGGCGGCGGAATCGCCGACTGCTTCCACGTGAAAGTTGATGAGCTGCACGCCACACTCTTTGGCGAAGACCGGGGCGTATTTCAACGGATCGCTGATCATCAGGTGGGCATCGAGATAGGCCTTGGTTGCCATGCGAATCGACTTGATGACCGGCGGGCCGATGGTGATGTTGGGGACAAAATGGCCGTCCATGATGTCCAGGTGAATGAGATCGCCGCCGGCGCCCATCACCTCGTTGATCTCGGAGGAGAGGATGCCGAAATTGGCCGACAGGATCGATGGCAGGATCAGGGGCGCGGGTTGATGGAATGGGTCGTTAAGCAAAGCACACTCGCTTTCGGTTTGCGTGCATTGTAGAGATCGCGGTCGCCATGTCATTGGGTTTATGATTCAAGGAGTTAGTGTTACCATGCCGCTTCCACTGGGTGCGTCTGCCCAGGACACTCTAAGTATACACTGCAGGAGTTTTGCATCATGGCGACGATTGCTACGACTAATCTGTGGGGCGGTCCGGCGAAGGCTGACGCGGACGCCAAGCCGAAGTTGCGTGTGGCGCTGATCGGGTGCGGCGGCATCTCGGGCGTTCATATCGACGGATGGAAGAGGCTGAACCCGGCCGCGAAGATTGTGGCGTGTGCTGATCCCATTGAAGCCCGCCGGCATCAGCGCGGCGATGAATTGGGACTGGCCAAGGAAGTGCGATTCCCCTACCTGAAAGATCTGCTTAAAAGCGGAGTGGAGTTTGATGCGGTTGATATCTGCGCCAACAACGCCGCGCATTGCCCGGTGACGGTTGAAGCGCTAAACGCCCGCAAGCATGTCATGGTGGAGAAGCCCATGGCCTGCACACCGGCGGAAGTCAGGAAGATGATCGCGGCCCGCAACCGGGCGAAGAACAATATCCTCATGTGCGCCCAGAGCGCCCGGTTCCAGAACAACTCGCTGCACCTGGCGGAATACTTAAAGAAGGGAGTGCTTGGCGAAGTGTATTACTGCCGCGCCCAGTTCCTCCGCCGGCGGTACCTCCCCACCCGCATCGGCTTCATCGACCGGCGGATCTCCGGCGGCGGGCCGTGCATCGACGTCGGCGTGCATATGCTGGATCTGGCCCTGCTCTTGATGGGTCTTCCCGAACCGGTAACCGTCAGCGCCATCACTCCGCAGAAGTTGGCAAAACGGAATGACATTCGCGGCTGGTGGGGCGAATGGGATCGCAAGAAGATCACGGTTGAGGACTTCGCAGTCGGTTTTGTGCGGTTCAAGAACGGGTCGGCTTTGACCCTGGAATGCTCCTGGCTGGCGAATATCAAGGAGCAGGAGACCCAGAAGATCACGCTGATGGGCACCGAGGCCGGCGCGGAATGGCCGGAACTGACGATCCATGGCGAGCGGGCCGGCTCGACGACCGACACGCACCTGAAGTATCCCGATGATCAACTGGGCGGGCATCAACGTGAGATTGCGTTCTATGCCGATGCGATCATGAACAATAAGCCCTCGCCGGTGCCGGCCGAGCAGAGCTTGAATGTGATCCGCATCCTGGATGGGTTGTATCGCAGCCACGCGGCAGGCAAGGAAGTGCGGGTGTAGCCAGCCGCAGCAGTTGAGCAAAACAAGACAGCCGCAGACCGGGAAGTCCGATCTGCGGCTGTCTTCTATCTGGCGGTTCCACCACTCCTAATCGAGGATGTCGATCGTAGCGAAGTGGCCGTTTTCAAGGAATTCGAGGCTGGCGCCGCCGCCGGTGGAGACGTGGCTGACCTTATCGGAGAGGCCGGCCTCTTCGATGGCCGCGGCCGAGTCGCCGCCGCCGATCACGGTGACAGCGCCGTTCTTCTGCGTAGCATCGACGACCGCCTGGGCGACGGCGTTGGTGCCGTTGGCGAACTGGGGCTTCTCGAAGACGCCCATGGGGCCGTTCCAGATCACGGTCTTGGCCTTGGCGATCTGGGCCTTGTACAGTTCAACGGTCTTGGGGCCGATATCGAAACCGCTCTTGTCGGCCGGGATATTGCCACCTTCGGCGATGCTGGTCGCGGTCGAGTCAAAGCCGTCGGCGATGACGGTATCAACCGGAAGCATGAGTTTGCCGCCGGCTTTGGCGAGGAGCTGCTTCGCGAGTTCGACCTTGTCGGGCTCAACCAGGCTCTTGCCGACGCCCTTGCCCTGGGCAAGGAAGAAGGTGTAGGCCATGGCGCCGCCGATCAGGAGCATGTCGGCCTTGCCGAGGAGCTGCTCGATCACGTTGATCTTATCCGAGACCTTGGCGCCGCCGAGGATGGCGACGAAGGGGCGCTTGGGGGCGGTGACGGCTTCGCCGAGGAACTTGAGTTCCTTCTGGATCAAGAAGCCGATCACGCGGGGCTTGCCCTGCATGTGCTGTGGCGCGCCGAACGTCGAGGCATGTTCGCGATGGGCGGTGCCGAAAGCATCGTTGACATACACATCGCCGAGCTTGGCAAGCTGCGCGGCGAAGTTTGGGTCGTTCTTCTCTTCTTCCTTGTGGAAGCGGACGTTTTCCAGCACGAGCACATCGCCATTCTTCATGGCAGCAACCTGCTTCTCGACCTCGGGGCCGATGCAGTCGTTGGCCATGGCAACGGGCTTGTTCAGCAGCTTGGAGAGGTGGTCGGCACAGGGCTTCAGCGAGAATTTGGGTTCCGGGCCGGCCTTGGGGCGGCCGAGGTGGCTCATCAGCACCAGCTTGCCACCGCGATCGATGACGCTCTTGATCGTGGGCAACGCCTGGACGATACGGCGATCATCGGTGATCCTGCCGCCATCGAGGGGCACATTGAAATCCACCCGCATGATGACGCGCTTGCCGGTTACATCCACATCCGCAACGGTTTTCTTTGCCATGATTATCTCCTTCGCCAAGGCAGCAATTGTTACCTAAACTATGTGTTGAGGATGCTACGAGAGCGGTTAGATTAGTCAAGACAAACCTATCACTCGCGAGGAGACGAAACACCATGCTCCCGAAACTTATGCTATGCGCGATCCTAAGCGGCATACCTGCATCCCTGCCGGGGCAGGAGGGGCCAAAGCCCGCGACAATGCCAGCGGCGCCTGCGGGGAAGGCGGCGGGGACGAACGATCCTTTTGTTACACATGAGGCTGGTGAGCCGACGGAGCGGATCAAGGCGGATGACCTGCTGCGATTGACGGTCGTTGATGACATGCTGGTGGCGGAGACAACGCTACAACCCGGTGGTCCGCAGTTGCTGGCGGTGGATGGCGTGGCAGTACCGGTCAGTGCTTCGATCATGCACCGCAGTCGCGAGCGGGAGAATCGCTATGTGGCCGACGTGATCGACATGAGCGTGGTGCAGCACGATGGCGATCGGGTGGTGACAACGTCACTCAAGACGACACCAGGACGTATAAACTTCGCCCGCAGCATTGAAACGCCCAACGGCGAATACATGATCCAGTTCCTACAGAATCCCCGCACGGTGGCTGATCCGGCCACAGCGAGCCTTTTCGTACAGGATTTGCGCGACCCGGGAACGAAAGTGACGCTGGTCTGCGAGAGCTTCACGGCCTTTGCACGCTCGCACCCGGCCGAGTTGACGCAAAATGTCAGGCCGATGCTTGAGGCGTTTGGCCCACAGCCGCATCTCTTTGCGGTCAACGATGACCTGGGGGCAGTGGTGTTCCCGGAAGCGTATCGGGCGGATAGCACAACGCGCCAGCGGATTGCTGCGCTGGTGAAGCAATTGGGAGATGAAAGCTTTGCCCGACGGAAACAGGCCGGGGATGAATTGGAGAAACTGGGGACACAGGCTGCGACCGAACTGGCGCTGGTGGACCGCGCGAAGCTCGACCCAGAGCAGTTGGCCCGCGTCGATGCGATACTGACCAGGACGCGGCCGGCGTTTGCGGTGCAGACAACCAAGCTGCGATCAGACGTTGGTTTTCTTCTCGATTGCATGATGTCGCAGACACCTGCGTTGCGCAAGGTGGCGCTGGAGCAGTTGCAGAAGACGACTGGTCGGACGGTTACGTTTGATGATGCAGCCGCCGAGGAGCAGCGCATACATCAGGTCTATACGCTGCGGGGACAGTTGCTGCCGGCGTCACCGGCGACGATGCCGGCAAAGTAAAGCCGGTGAGGTAACCGCCCTACCGAAGCGCCATGGGCACAAATCGCGTATACCATTGCAGCATGAAGTGGATTGCAGCGTTCCTCGCATTTGGTATGGCGAACTTGGCCGTAGCGGCGGCGCCGAAGGCAACCGTAGAGGCAAAGCTGAACTGGGATGCTCTGCATGCGGGGCAGCAGGCGGTGGCGGCCGTCGTCGTCCACATCCCTGAGGGATATCACGCACAGTCGGCAACTCCCAGCGATCCTAACTACAAAGCTTTCACGGTTGCGGCCGCAGAGACGACCGCCGTAACGATGCTTGCGGCGGTGTATCCTGCCGGGCAAGATCAGGAGTATCCGGAACTCGGAAAACTCAATGTCTACACCGGGCAGGTGATCGCGTACGTGCCACTGCTGCTGGCGAGCGATGCGCCAGTTGGGCAATTGAATCTGGGCGGCACGGTGCACCTGCAGATGTGCGATGATCATGTGTGCTTCGCGCCGGCGACCCTCTCCTGGGTGATCGAGACCAAGGTTGTGCCGGCGAGCGAGACGGCGGCGCCGGCGAATGGGGAACTGTTCAAAGGCTTCGATCCGCGCGTGTTCGCCACCTCCGCAGGGATTGGAAGCAATGCGCCGCCGATTTCACCTGTCGTCGCGCCGGCCGGGTCGGAGATCCAGTTTTTCGGATGGACGTTTCATCTGGGCAACGGCCAGTACGCACTGGCGTTTGCGGTGGCGTTTGTCGTGGGCATCATCTTCAACCTGATGCCGTGCGTGCTGCCGGTAGTGCCGCTGAAGGCTCTGGGCTTTTACGAGGCATCTCAGCACAACCGGGCACGGTGCCTGCTGCTGGGGGTGATCTTCAGCCTCGGGCTGCTGAGCGTCTTCGCGATCCTGGCCATGCTCGTTGTCGTACAGCATCAAGCCTGGGGCCAACTCTTCTCTGAAGGCTGGTTCGTGTGGAGCATCACTGGCATCCTAGTCATCATGGCGATCGGCCAACTTGGTGCGTACTCGGTCATACTTCCCAATTCCCTCTACAGCTACGTTCCTTCACATTCCTCGTTGTTAGGCAACTATCTCTTCGGCGGCTTCACGGCGATTCTCTCCACCCCGTGCACGGCGCCAATGTTTGTGGGTCTGTTGGCCTGGGCAGGCATTCAACCGGTATGGGTCGGTGTTCTGCTCATCACGAACGTCGGCTTGGGAATGGCGTTTCCTTACCTGCTCCTGGCCGCTTATCCGGAACTGGCACGAAAGATTCCCCGAACCGGGGCATGGTCTGAATTGCTCAAGCAGTTTATGGGGTTCCTGCTTCTGGCGGTGGCCGCGTGGTTCGCGGCGGGCCGGCTGGTCGCCGGCAACGGGTACTTCTGGATCATCTTCGGCATTGTCGCGGTTGGGTGTGTGTTTCTTATCGGCCGTACGGCGATGCTCTCTCGCACGCCACGGGCGATCGGCATCGCATCGGGCATAGCGCTGGTACTGGCTGGCGGGGTACTGTGGTTCACGCTCAAGCTCACGGGCGCCGGCCATGAATTGATCCCATGGCAGGCATATACAGCGGAGACCTTTGCATCGGCCAGCCGTGGTGGGCAGGTGGTCATGCTCGAGTTCACGGCAAACTGGTGCGCGAACTGCAAGGAGCTGGAGTCACGCGTGTTTACTGATCCCAAGGCGGCCGAGGCGGTCCGCAGGCTGGGTGTGACTCCGATTCGTGCGGATCTGACCACGGAAGATGCGGCTGGCTGGCCAAAGCTTCAGATGATCAATGCTTCGGGCGGTATCCCCCTGACGGTCATCTACTCGGGCAAACTCGCTGAGCCCATCCAGCTTAGCAGCATCTACACGACGGCTAATCTGATTAATGCGCTGGAGAAAGCCAAGGGGAGCAAATAGCACTACGGACCCGCCGACTCCTTCACGATCGTGTGACAAATGACGCCTCTCCCGATACCTTTACGCGCACACTGATCATGGCCGACCCATCGCACTGTGTTGTACGCGAACTGCCGTGGTCCCCAGGGGGGAAGGAGATCCCCTTTCTGGCCGGGCCAGGTGCTTTGGCACGCGTTCAGTTTTATCTCGCGCCACTACAGCCGGACCGATTGATTCTCGTTGCCGACCCAGCGGTACAACGTTTGATCCCCGACCTGCCCTTTCCCGCGACGATCCTTTCGCCGCCTGAGTGCGAGGCGAAGAAATGTCTCATGTGGCTCGATCAGGCGGCGGCTCGAATCCTGGAGGATGGTGCAACCCGGCGCTGCGTCGTTATCTCCTTTGGCGGCGGGTTGGCGTGCAACATGGCCGGCATGCTCGCGGCAACGCTTTTTCGCGGCGTTGGGCTGATCCATCTGCCAACCACACTGCTGGCGATGCACGATACGGTGACCTCGCTGAAGCAGGCGGTGAATGTGGGTGGACATAAGAATATGCTCGGCGTTTACCACGCCCCGCATGCGATCATCTGCGATACGGATCTCTTGCGCACGTTGCCGGCGGCTCATGTGCAGGGAGCACTGATTGAGATTATCAAGAATGGCCTGATCCTGGGCGAACCTTTTGTACACAAAGTCAGTGGGCTGTGCATGCGGCCGGCTGAGAGGTACCTCGACATCGTTGAAGCCGGCGTCGCTGCCAAACAGTCGCTGATGGCCGACGATCCCTACGAAAAGAGCAGCGCGATCGTCTTCGAGTATGGCCACACGGTCGGCCATGCGATTGAAGCAACGTGCCGGGGTTCGCTGAACCATGGCCAATGCATCTACTGGGGCATGCTGGTCGCCGGCAGAATTGCGCGGCAGCTTGGCCTGATGCCAGCGATAGTACATGTGAAGCACGATGCGCTGCTGCAGTTGGCCGGCCCCGTCTCCATGCCGTCAACACCGATGAACACAGCCGACGTACTGGGCGCGGTCATGTTCGACAACAAACGCGGCCATCTTCCGGCCAAGGCAGATCACGTCGCCATGGTCCTGCTGCACGACATCGGCAAGCCTGTCTGCACCAGTTCTCTTCCACTGGTTCATATTCCCCTTCCGTTGCTCACCGATGCTCTGCGGACACTTCCATTTGTAACGTAAGGCCATCTTGTCAGATCTTGGGATATCGCATCAGCACTGCCTCGAACGCAACACCCGGTGCCGGCTGAAATGCTCGTCTTCCAAGCGGCTGCAAGCCGAAGCCTTGATAGAACTCTTCCAGGAAGCCCGGCTTGCAGTCGAGATACATCGGGAGTTGCCCCGTCGAGTAAGTTTTCGCCAGCACCTGCGTCACAATGCTCGCGCCGGTTCCCTGACCAGAGCGGCGAGCAGCGAGGGTCGCCATCCATAGTGCCTGCGGATGCGGGCAGAGGTAGTGCCAGTACTGTGGCACTCCGCGGACCAACGAGACGATCCCCACCAGGCTCTCGCCATGGAACAAGCCGTAGTTCTCACCGCGGCCATGTCTCGTGGCATAGACCTCGCGGGGCAGCACGTTGGCCCATTGGTGGATTCCCTTCGCAGCCAGCCACGCACAGGTATCCAGCAGGCACTGGTAACCTATGTCAAGTTCCTCAGGCGCAAGTTGGCGGAAGATCGGTACAGCGTCACTCATATAGCCGCCTCACTGCACCGGCTGCGTTACCGGAACGGTTGCGCCACCGGCGTCCTCCTCGGTGAACGCCTCGCTCAATTGCGTATAGCGAGCCACCAACTCCCGGTATGCTTCCAGCTTGGCCTTCCGCTGGGCCGGCGGCGTTTTCTCAATCTCCGCCAGCGCCTCGCGCATCTGCTGCTGCAGCGGGGCAAGTTCCTTTACGATCTGCTCCTTCTGGGCAACGGCTTCTGGCGAGGTTTCGGGCAGCTTCTCCAGTGGGCGAGGCACATCTGTCGCCAACATCCAGATACAGATCAGACCGCCAGATACAACGACTGCCACAGTTACCTCGGCAGCGCGCAGCGATGGCCAACGATAGTAGCGGTGCGGCAATAGCAGGAAGCCGGCGATGCCGAGCACAAAACACCACACTGCGTACCGTCGCAGCGGATAGGCCAGATCCGTGGGGGCATGACGCACGCCAACGCCAGGGGCCAGATAGGTAACCTCCAGATACCCCGGATGGCCTGCGGGAGCAACTTGCACATAGGTCGGGCCGGCGCCCTGTTTCCTGGTATCGGTAAACTGCGCCAGTGGCGGGCGGTCAGGGGGAAAATAGTAGTCGTTCTCACCCAGTCCGGTATCCAGGTTCGGCAACAGCAGTTTCGAGGTGCCGGCGGTTGTCTGGGCAAGTTGCTTCGCCAAATCCTGCCAGGCCTGATCGCCGGGAATCGCCGGCAACGGCGCGGTAGAGGTCTGTGTCGTGGGCGAGGCCACGTCGGTTTGCATGCGCAGCAGGTCGGCGCGGGTCCTGGATCGAACCCGATAGAGACTCTCGGCCGGGGTGAAGCTGAGCCAGACGCCGGCGATAACTCCCGCGACCAATAGCCCTGCGCGAAGCCAGATGAAGCTCCATGCCGAAAGCGCAGACGGGTGAACCTTGCCTCGCATGGCGAGGATTCTGCACAATCGGCACGGCTGATTCAAGCCTTCGGACAGGCATCTGACGCAATCAATAGGCCAATGCCGCTTGAACGGCGGCCCATGCCTCCTGAGGCCTGAGTTGGAGGATCATGTGACCACAGTTGAATTCCGTAACCTGTGTATCTGGCCGAATGCTCTGCACCACTTCCAAACTACGACGCTTTACCACCCAGTCATTGCGCGCATGAAGGTAGAGCACGGGGGCGGAGCATCGCCGCAGAGCATCCCGCGCATCGCAGTGTGCCACGAGATCAAGTCGGCTGGCCATGACACTCGCGCTGTTTGAACTGGCTTCGATTCTGACCTGCCGGAGCAGCTCGGCGGACGCCGCCGGCACAGAGAGTGCGTGGCGAACGACAAACAGCGGCCGCGGTCCGCGCCCGGCGATGGGCGCAGCAAGATGACACAGCCAGGCCGCCTTGGGCGCAGACACGAATGATGCCGCCAGCACCAGCAGCCGCATTTGCCGGCCGCGCCGGGCGGCCAGTTCTGTCGCCACTGGTCCTGAGAAGCTTTCTCCAACGATGACCAGCGGGCCTTCGCGCGGTGTCCGTTCATCAACGTACTGGACCAGTTCCTCGGCGTTGAGCACCCGGTCGCATGGATAGCCGACGGCGGCCCGGTGATAATCCGGTGGTATTGCGTTAAGGAGCGGCCCAAACAATCCCTGCGTGCCATGCAGTCCGGGCAACAGCACGATCGTTGGCGTTCCCCCTTCGCTCACGGCTTGCATCTCCTGTGCATCATCATGCACGGACGCGATACGCATCGGTCCCCGTCACTGCCACAATCTCGCCAAAGTACATGCGGTGATAGTCGTTGTTGTAGCAGGGCGCAATGTATGGCGCGATGAAGTTCTTGGGGTCAAAGTCCTGAAAGTGGATCTTCTTGCACTCAATGGCCAACTCGGCCTCAGCGTATACCGGCGAGGCGACCGAAGTTGCCGCTTCGGGCGTAAGACCTGAGGCGTTGATCTTGTCCATCTGTCGGCCGGACTTGGTTCCCAGCACATCAAGCATCTTGCGATGCTTCTCTGGGAAGACGCAGAGCGTGAATGTGTCGTACTGCTCCATGAACGTGAACGTATGCCGCTGCGGCCGGACAACGCACATGGCAAACGGCTTGCCCCAAATCACACCCAGCGATCCCCACGACACCGTCATGCTGTTGAACTTCTTCGCCGCGAAATCGCCGGCCGACAGAAGAAACCACTGCTTATCCCAGATCCCCATCGGGCGAGCCGCCAACTCAAAGGCATCAATCTTCGTTCTCATGATTCTCCTTCTCAAGCACCAAGTACCAGGGACCTACAGACTTCCCTTCGTACTGGGTACCTCGCTATTACGCGGATCCAAACTCACCGCCTGGCGCAGCGCCTTTGCGACCGCCTTGAAGATTGCTTCGGCGATGTGGTGATTGTTCGTGCCGTAGGGCACGGTAATGTGCAGATTCATTTTCGCCGTCGTCGCGATCGCCTTGAAAAACTCCTCGATCAATTCGGCCGGGAATGTGCCGATGGCCTCGCGTTTGAAGGGCACATTGAAGACGAACGCCGGCCGGCCGGACAGATCGATCGCCACCTGCGCCAGGCTCTCGTCCATGGGCACGATCGCCCAGCCATAGCGATAGATGCCACGCTTGTCGGCCAGCGCCTTCTCCAGCGCCTGACCCAGTACGATGCCCACATCCTCCACCGTGTGGTGGGCATCGATGTGCAGATCGCCCTTTGCTTCGACTTTCAGATCGACCAGTGAATGCCTGGCCAGGAGATCCAGCATGTGGTCAAAGAAGCCTACACCCGTCTTGACTGCGCCCTTGCCTGTGCCATCCAGGTCCAGCGTCAGGGCAATCTGGGTTTCTTTTGTATTCCGCGTGATGGATGCTGTTCGGTTGCTCATGCTGGGTGAGCATCATAACGCAACTGCGAGCCATCTGGTATGGTGATCGCTTACCGCCATTGGGGCGTGCCCGCTTCTCCGAGAAGCGGGGTTGACGGAGAGCGTGAAGCGGAGGGCGAGAGTGGGAGAGGGTCCCGGCGGCGCCGGAATCTCGCTGCGCTCGACATCGGGCGAGAGCGATTGTGGATAGGTGACAGGTGCGCAAGTTCTCAGGTGGGGTACCCCATATGCGGTAAGTGCTGCGGAGGCAAGCGGTTAGGTGGAGATTGGGGGAGGAGGTGCGCAGGTTCGGGGTGATTGTGGATAACTGCAGTGCAAGGATGAAGGCGGAAGGATGAAACGGACGAAGGGAAGGAGGATGCTCAGGTTCGTGAGCGCATCTTTGAGGCATCACGTGAGCCAGCTCACCAAAGCGGCAGAGGTGCGCAGGTTAGCTGAACGTCATTGGTTCCCGGCGCCGCCGGGATCGCTGTCATTGGTCGGAGGCAAAGGTGCGCAGATTCGCGTGCGCAATCCGTGGCGTTGTGTAATTCAACTCACGGAATAGACGAAGGTGCTCAAGATCGCTGCGCATCTTGAGACGGCATTGCCGGCCTGGTCGCCAAGAATAGTCGTATTCGGTTGTCAAATAGCAAGGCCGGAGGCGCGGCGAGCATGCTCCTCCATAATACGGGGTGAATTGGACGCTGCCAAAAATGGAAGTTTAGCAATGACAAGCACTTGTGCGCGGCCAAAAATCCTTCACGATTCTGGGTAGGATGGGAAGCATGGGTAAGGCATTGGCTATGCGAGAATGGCGGACCCAGCTATTCGGTCGCTGATCCGTTTCCGGCATCCGCCCTGCCCGCCAAGTTCCCGGGCCACTGCAGGTGGGGTATTCGTTGTACCATTATATTGCTATCATGTGGGATCCTTTTCCCCTTTTCCCCTTTTCCACTCTTCTTGACCATACGGCGTAGTTTCAATCACTTCCCACTTCCCTGGGTTACAAGCGTAAGATAGGTCGGAGAGGGGTCGGCCTTGGGATGCTGGCTTCCAACATCTCGGAGCGCTGATATCGGTGTCAGTATCACGGTTTCCCCACCGTGAGGACCGTTCAGGACCCGGGCCACGACGTCAGGCGGTAACCTCTGTGAATCACGCCAAACATCGTTCGCATCACGAATACGTGTTATCTGAAGTTGTGTGCCTGTGCCGAGTGAATACTCCAAGGCTTCGTAGCCAGGCAGTATTGTTCCTAAGGTCGCTACCACGTAGCGTTGTGGTGCTTTCGCGACCGTGACGACGCTGGTTGGGGTGGCCGTGCTATACACGTCCCCGACTCGATAATTCCCGAGGTCAGGCGGCAACAGCAGGAACACAATGAACGCGGCGATCACCACGAGAGCGAGGGCAAGCGGAGCAGCCCAGAAGACCCAAGTTGGCACTTTTGTTGTGCTTCCGACAGCCATGTTTTTGCCTCCTACAGGACACCGCCGAGTAACTATTTACCGTGCCACGGCACGAAACAGCAAATCGATCGCCCTGAGGAATTCGCGTGGTATCGTGTAATTGCTCTGTTTTGGTTTTGGAGATTGTGGTATACCTGCCGGCGCCATGGATGGCG
>Ga0209083_1000036_pt1 | contig 205385 bp, 168 predicted proteins | sample AM7aDNAmetaG_FD_184132 | JGI IMG/M metagenome (GOLD analysis project Ga0209083, IMG submission 184132) | Freshwater microbial communities from Finland to study Microbial Dark Matter (Phase II) - AM7a DNA metaG (SPAdes) (version 3) | ecosystem: Environmental > Aquatic > Freshwater > Lake ...
TCAGGACCTTAACTTCATTTATTTAGAGTTTTTATAAACAAGATATTAACATTAACAAATTGATTTACAGATAGATAAAAAATTATCTCAACCTCATTTTTCATCTTCTCAATCTACCAAAGTAGAATTAAATAGCTCTGATGCCTGTGAAGCTTAGGATCACATTCATATTCCTTCTTTTATTTGATGCCCTTGCTTCATCTGCACAGGAGGCCGCTGTTATACGGATTGGGGTTTTTACCGATTGCCAGTATTGTGATTGCAATTCGGATGACAAAAGGCAATACCGGCTATCGCTGGCAAAGCTTGACAGCTGCATTGAAGTATTCAATGCCCTTCAGCTGGATGCGGTATTCCATCTTGGCGACATGATAGATCATAATTACAATAGCTACGACAGCATACTTCCCCGCTTTCACAGGTTTAAAGCGCCCCTGAACCTTGTGTTGGGGAACCATGACTATATGATCAAAAACAGGTACAAGAAAGGCCTTATTGATCATATCGGGATATCGCAGAACCTTCGAAGTTCAGATACAGTGCGGGTGAAGGATGGGAACAGGATGGGTGCAGGATGCCCGGCAGGAGCCTATTCAACAGTGAAAGGGATCTGGCGTTTCATCGCCCTGAACGGAGATGACCTGAGCTTTACCGGCCCTCAGAGCGGGGAACAAAAAGAGGAGAGAAACGAAATGCTCAGCGACTCTTATATGCATTTGCTTTATTCAGGGATGCCCTGGAATGGGGGCATAGGGAAAAACCAGGTGAAATGGCTGGAGGCTCAGCTCGAAGAAGCCCTTAAGCTTGGTCAGAATGTGATCGTGCTTTGCCATTTTCCTTTGTTCGGGAAAGAAGACCACCTGCTTTTCAACAACAAGGAGATCTTTGAACTGATTTCGCGTTATCCCTGTGTGAAGGCATATTTCAACGGGCACTACCATTCGGGCGGATATAAACAGAAGGATGGAATACATTTTGTGAATTTCAGGGGGATGGTGGATACCGGGCAAAATGCTTTTGCCGTGGTAACGCTTACAAAAGACAGCATAATAATCAAAGGATACGGCCGTGAGCCTGACCGGAATTTACGCATCAGGCCTTAGCATGCCTTAATTAATAATTCGTTAGGAGAAAACCATGAATAAGGCGGGAGGGATCATTTTATACCTGATCATGGTGGCCATGATGATAAGCCAGGGAAAAGCATTTGCCCAGGCTGACAGCAGCAGCAAAGCGGCTGAGCCGGCCACTGACTTTAAAATTAAAAGCGAAAGCGGGTTCCGGCGCTGGCTTGATGAAAAACCCCGGGGCTTGTACAACAATACAAGTTTTGCGATAGCAAGCTTAAGGGGGAATATTTTTTGCGGGATGCAGACTGCATTCGGGTACAAATTCAATCCATACCTTGGCCTTGGAGGAGGGATTGGCATCGAGCGGCTCACTGATCTGCCAACATACAGTTATTATAAAGGCAATTTCACTTTTTTACCTGTTTTTGCCGAGCTCAGGTATACGGTTCTGAAGCGGAGGTTTTCGCCGGTGGTGGCTTTGCAGGGAGGGTATAAGTTTCTCATCAACACACCCTCGACCCAGATGGACGAATGGCTGGAATGGATATACCCTCCTTATGCCTGGAATTACTATTACAATTATGATACGTATCACAGTGGGGGCGGTTTTGCGACACTTGAGATCGGGGTTAATACAAAGGTGTATAAACGTTTTGGAGTTTACGCTTCGGTGGATTACTCAGTATGGTCGGTTCATGGAACAAATCATTATTGGATTTACCAGGCCACATCGGACGGGACCGGTGAGACCCATTCCGTCGCCACTGAATATACCCAAAACGTCCTTGCGTACCAGGAGATACTGATGTTCAGGCTGGGATTTACATTTTAGGTCCGACTCCCGTGGTGATAAACGGTAAGATTCAGAAAACCATTTTTGCAAAATTCCTGACCGACCTGAGGGTAAGATCAGGGGCTTCGATATACCCCATATGTCCGCATTCGCGCAGGATAAGGCTCTCGCTTACCGAAGGCAGGGAGATCATCTCCCAAAGCCGGCTAACCGGCGCTTTTGAATCTTTTAATCCGAGGATGAAGAGCACCGGGAGTGTTGTCGATTTCAGCAGCCCGGACTGATCCATACGTTCGCTCATTCCTTTCAGAGCTGCAATAATACCTTCGCGGGGGATCTCTGCTGCGCACCATTGCAGGAATTCTATATCCTTACCGAATTTACTGCGGACTTCCTCGGGAAAGAGCGAGGGGATGAATATGGAGAGGAAACTGAAGCGGTCTTTTTTTACAATCTCAATGGTGCGGAGGCGGTTTTTTTTATCTTCGGGTGAATCGGGATAGCAATGGGAATGGAAAAGCCCGAACCCTTTAAGCATGCCCGGGAATTTCGAGGCAAAAGCCAGGGTAACATATCCCCCCATGGAATGGCCTATCATCAGGCATTTTTTTACATTAAGCTGTTTTATCACTGCGGATACCGCCTCTGCCAGGAGTTCCATGGTATGGGTTGCGGCAAGGCATTGGCTGTTCCCGTGACCGGGGAGGTCGATACAGATCACCCGGTAGTTTTTCGAGAGTTTTGCCGAGAATTGTTTCCATATCCTGAGGTCTTCGGTGAATCCGTGCAGAAGTACTATGGCATCACCTTTGCCTGTATCGGTAAAATGAATTTCCTTTCTTTTAAAAGTAATATACGACATGGTATGGATCTTTTGCGCAGTGATGATTTACATAACAAAGGTATAATAAATGCTGAACATTCATGTCTGATTCGATTGGATGCGGGATTGGGGCGCTGCGCGCCGATGCGGGATGGGCAACGCTTTGCGTTTCCGATGCGGGATGGGGGCGCTGCGCGTTGATGCGGGATGAGGGCGCTTCGCACCGATGCAAGATGCGGGACTGACATTGGGTTGTTGACAAAAAATCTTTTTGGGGTCCGGGGCCTGAAGGATTTGACTGTATTTTTACCAGGCTTTTAATGACAGAGGTATGAAGACCAGCCCGGGTTTTATCCTGGTTTTATTGATTCTATTTTTCAGTCTTCGGGGATTTTCGCAGGTCCCGGCTGCCAGCAGGAATTACAATGCAGTGCTATCGAACACAGGGCAGTTCGGACTGACCTTTGGACCGGCAATTTACCATGGCGACCTGAACGTTGGCAATTTTACCTTTAAGCGCTCAACCGGGCTTGCTGCAAGCATCTTCGGCCAGTATTATTTTTCAAATATTTTCGGGTTCAGGGTATCGCTCTACAGCGGGATACTGAACGGAGGAATTAAGAGTTATGTGAAAAACGGGGCCCCTGTTGAAGATTCGTTTACAGGGATCATACTCGAGGGCGACCTTCATATCCTGCTTAATTTCTCGAACCTTTTTTTCGGCCAAAGTGAGAAAAGAAGGTTTTTCGTTTACGGAATCGCAGGACTGGGTTATGCAGGATGGTATTCAAAGCTGAACAACAAAGTTTACAATTATGACTCCCTGGCAACCGATAATCCCTTAAGCAATTTCCATGCATCCTTTGTAATACCTGCGGGTCTCGGATTTTATTACAGGATAGGCAACAGGCTTAACCTGGGGCTGGAGTATAGTTACAGGACGTATCTCTCCGATAAGATTGACAATACCTCGGGGGGTTATCCTTATGATGCGGTTCATTATGTTGCCCTGAATATTTCATTCAACCTGGGAACCGGCCAGGCCAGGGAGCGTGGTAACAGGCCCTTGAAGAGCACGCAGTTGCAGCCCTCCGATTACCCGGCTTTCTATACCGGGCATGAAGCTGTTCATCCATCTCCTCCTGAAACAAGGCATACAGAACAGGCTATGCCGGTCACAGAAACAACAAGTGCCGGGAACCAGGAGGTCATCCTCCCGCCCAGGTTAATCGTCCCTCCCAGGGCAAGCCCGAAGGCAAGTGAAGCGGTGTGGTATTCAGTGCAGATCTTTGCAGTGGAACATCATAAATATACAGCCGGATGGATAAAAAACCACTACCATATTGCCGGGGAAGTAAGGGTTGAGACCATTGGGAAAACTGAGAGGTTTATCGTGGGAAAATGCGCCGACATTGAATGCGCAAGGGCCCTGAAGAAAAAAATGCAGGAGAAAGGGATACATGATGCATTCATCGTGGTTTACCGGAACGGCAGGCGAAATTATTCAATGAAATAATTTGGAAATACCATAAGTTTTACCTATCTTTGGTCCCGTAAAACAATTTTGTTAAATTTTTAAAATTGATCCCATGAAAACGCGTAATTATATTTTTTTATTGGTCTTGCTGGCCATTCCTATGATATACTTTACCTCATGCGATAAAGTAAAACAGCTCACTTCAATTAATGTTTCAATGAAGCTGCCAAGGCAGCATTTCACATATACCGGGAGCACGCTTAAAACCGGGGGAGAAGTAATCCTTTATTCAGGCCTTGTGCATATTAACCTCGACAGTTTGTGCAACGCCAATGGTTTTTCATCCGGTACGATTCAGAACACTTCATTCACCAACCTTTCTGTAACAATTGAACAGCCTGCCGATTCCACATTCCATTGGCTGAGTTCAATGCGGGCCACGGTTGCCGACAACCAGAATTTCCAGCCCGAGAACCAGATAGGCAGCGTGACCAATACAGATCCGAATGCAAAAACCGTTATTATTACCACGAACAACGTAAATATCCGTCCTTATCTTACGCAACCAAGCTTCTATTTCAGGCTCTACGGAGTGATCAATGGGTCTTTACCTGCCGTCACTGTCGGAATGTTCCTCGACGGAACCATACAGCTAACGATAGCGCCTTTATAAACTAATTATGCTTCTTGAGCCTATTACTAAACGCAGAGCCCATTTTTCTTTTTCCGGGGAGCCGGTCGGGCAGGAAAAACTTTTACAGATTATCGAAGCTGCCACACTTGCACCTTCAGGAATGAACAATCAGCCATGGAGATATTTTTATGCGATCCATGGCAGCAGTGGTTTTGAAACGCTGCTTGATTGCCTTAACGAAGGGAACCGGCGTTATGCGAATAAAGCGGGGGCTCTGATATTATCAGCCGCTCAAACAAAATACTTTTACCAGGACAAGGAGTTTGTCAATTCACATGCCTGGCACGATACGGGTCTTGCCAACTCGCTTTTGATGATACAAGCCACGGCCATGGGTATTAAGACCCATCCCATGGGGGGCTTTGACACTGAGAAAGCGACTAAAGCTGCGAACCTCGGCCCGGATACTGAACCTGTTGTGATGATTGCTGCAGGTTACCCCGGTAATGAAGCCGAATTGCCTGCCGACCTTTTACGAAAACAAACTGCTCAGCGATACCGCAAGCCACTCGAGGAAGTCGTAAGGCAGCTTTAAAGCTTTGGGTAATGAGTGTAGCAGCAATGACTTCACTTGAACGTGTTTTGAAGACCATGGGGCAGAAGGAACCCGACAGGCTGCCTGCTTTTCTCATGCTTACGATGCACGGTGCAAAAGAACTCGGGCTGAGCCCAAGGGATTATTTTTCAAAAGCCGAACATATTATCGAAGGCCAGCTCAGGCTGGGACAGAAATACCAGAACGATTGTGTTTGCACTTCGTTTGGTTCCGCTTCTGAGTTTGAAGCATTCGGGGGGGCAGTGAGTTGGGCCGATGACGGTGAGCCCAATCCCGCCCAACCACTGATAGGCGATGCCGCACAAATCGGGCAGCTTGCGGTGCCGGACGTTCGTACCTCCAAGGCTCTCAGGAAGGTATTCAAGGCCACGGAAGGATTAAACAGGGAAGTCGGGAATAAAATACCAATCATAGGTACTGTGATGTCGCCGTTCTCATTGCCGGTGATGCAGTTGGGGCTTGACAAATACCTTGAACTTATGCATTCGGCTCCGGGTTTATTCGACCGGCTTATTGAAATAAACAGGGAATTCTGTGTAAACTATGCGAATATGCAGCTCGAGGCCGGGGCAACGGCTATTTGTTATTCCGATCTTGTTCCGCCGGCGGCATTCATGCCCTGGGAGTCCTGTTTTAAAACCAGGCTGCTGATCGCACAACAAACCATCCCCTTGATCAAAGGCCCTGTTATCCTTAATTTTGATTCAGGGCGGATGACTGAGCTCGTTGATCATATAGAGAAGACCGGGGCTGCGATTATCCGGGCCGGCGCCCATGAGGATATAGAAAGGATCAAGTTTGACTGCAAACACAGGATCACCCTCCTTGGGAATATGGACAGCGCTGAAATGCGAAACTGGGGTAGAATAAAGACCGTTGACACGGTGAAAGACATCATTCGGAAAGCGGCCCCGGGTGGTGGTTTTATACTTGGAGATGACCAGGGGGAAATACCCTGGCAGGTAAGCGAGGAAACACTTATGAACATTTCTGAGACAGTGCAGGAATTCGGACAATACCCGATCATGATATCGGATTAATTTTCCGATCTTTGGGGCATTCAAATCAGGATTTTATGAGAAAACTGTTTTTCCCTATGGCTTTTTTAGCCATAATGTCATTGTTTTTTTCCTGCAAATCGGGGAAAAACACGGCCCAGGGTATTGACCCCCTGTTGTCACATATCGATTCGACCGTTAAGGCTGGCGATGATTTTTTCATGTTCGCAAACGGTAAATGGTTCAAGGCAAACCCAATCCCGGCCAGCGAGCAGTCCAACGGCTTGTGGCAGCTGATACAGGACACAATCAACGCACAGGTACGCAATGTTTGTGAGACCTCTGCCGCCCTGAAAGATGCGCCCAGGGGCAGTAATAAACAAAAAATCGGCGATTTCTTTTACTCAGGCATGGACAGTGCAAGCCTGAACAAGAAGGGGCTTAGTGACCTGAAGGGCGACATGGACCGCATCGATGCGATTCAAGATATCAAGGGTCTTGTAAAGGAGGCGGCAAACATTCATGCAGTTGCAGGGTCTCCCCTGTTCCGCTTTTATGTTGTGCAGGACGACAGGATCAGCAGCAAATATGCGGTCTATATCAGCCAGGGTGGGTTAAGCCTTCCCGACCGCAGTTTTTATTTTGATTCTGACCCCAGGACTGTGATGATACGCGAGAAATTCCCGGAGCATCTTACTAATATGTATAAACTCATGGGGTATTCAGAAAGCGCTGCCAGGATGGCATCGAAACATACCTTTAAACTGGAAACAGCGCTGGCCAAGGTATCGCGCAAACGTGAGGATACCCGGGACCCCCTGAAGAATTACAATAAAATTCCCCTGGTAAAACTGAAGGCTTCCATGCCGAATTTTGACTGGGACCTCTTTATACAATGCGTGGGGCTGAAAAATGTGGATACTGTTATTGTAGCCCAGCCTGAATTCTTAATTGCCGAAAATGCATTTCTCAAATCCATTCCCCTGGATGATTGGAAAAACTACCTGAAGTTCCAGATGGTAAGAGGCCTGGCCCGTTTTGTCGACGACAAAACCTTTCTTGAATCTTTCAGCTTTTATTCAACCGTTCTGAGGGGTGTTAAAGAACCCAAGCCCAGGTGGAAAAGGGTTGTTGAGCAAACCGATCATTCTCTCGGAGAGCTTGTAGGACAGGTATACGTGAATGAGTATCTGCCGAAAGGCACTAAAGAAAAACTGCTTGAGATCGGCAAATCCATCATGGAGGTTTATGCCCAAAGGATAAAGAACCTTGACTGGATGAGCGATGCAACGAAGGAGAAAGCCCTTAAAAAACTAAGCACGGTGATCATCAAAGTGGGGTACCCCGATAAGTGGAAGGATATGAGTTCCCTTGAAATTGACAGGTCTTCATTTGTGCGCAATGCGATGAATGCAAACAAATGGGAATTTGCCTACAACATCTCCAAATACGGGAAGCCTGTCGACCGCACCGAATGGGATATGCAGCCCCAGACGTACAATGCTTATTACAATCCCTCGAACAACGAGATCGTGATTCCCGGTTGCAATATTATCATTCCCGGTTATGAAAGGACCATGGCCGATGATGCCCTGCTGTATTCGGTCATAGGGGGTTCTACCTTCGGCCACGAAATCACGCACGGATTCGATGACCAGGGCTGCAAGTATGACGAATACGGCAACCTTCACAACTGGTGGACCAAAGAAGACAGTGCGAAGTTCTTTGCCAGGACCAAATTGATCGTAAAGCAATTCAACGGGTTTGTTGCCGTGGACAGCCTGCATATCAACGGTGAGCTTACCCAGGGAGAGAATATAGCCGACCTCGGAGGTATCATTATGGGTTACGAAGCCTTTAAGAAAACCGCGCAGTATAAAAACCATGAAATGATTGCAGGCCTAAGTCCCGACCAGAGGTTTTTCCTTGGTTATGCATTGGCCTGGATGGTGAATACACGCCCCGAGGCTATAGCAAACCAGGTGAAGAGTGACGAGCACTCTCCTCCCAGGTTCAGGGTTTTGGGCCCACTTTCAAACCTTCCGGAGTTTTATTCAACTTTCTCTGTTCAGAAGGGTGATGCCATGTGGATGCCCGACAGCCTGAGGGTAAAGATCTGGTAGATGTCAGGAACGTCTTTTTAAAAAATCATCAACCCTAATATTAAATAATTCCGACCCGATGCCGGAGATGAAAAGCAGTCAGGAAATTCCGCCGAAAAAGCCATCAGCATACATTCTTAGTCTTTTTAATCCCCTGAGGATTATCCGTGCAGTAAGCTTCCACCGAAAGCAAAAAAAATACTGTAAAGTAAGCCATGACCAGGAGCTGAGGTTTTATTCCGAAATGCTTTCAAACGACATGCTGCATTATGGTTATTTCGAGAATCCCGATATTGAACCTGACAGGTTATCGTTTCATGATGTGGAGGCTGCACAGATCAATTATGCCGAGAAACTCATTTCGCATATCCCCGATAAACCGCTTGCGGTTTTGGATATCGGGTGCGGTATAGGCGGTATAGCGAACCTGATTATAAAAAAGGGGTTTACGGTGGATGTTCTTTCACCAAACATCAATCAGCTTAACTATGTAAAGAACAAGTACCCTGTTTCATCGGCTTACAATGTGAGGTTCGAGGATTTTCATGCCGATAAGAAATACGGGGTTCTTCTTAATGCCGAGTCATTTCAGTACATCGACATGAAGAAGGGTTTCGCAAAAGCCGACGAGATCATTGCCCCTGAAGGGAGATGGGTTATTTGTGATTATTTTTCGATTAGTCCCGTAAATGAAAAAAAGAACCAGAAGCGGTTTGAAGAATTTGAAAAACTGGCAGCTGAACACGGCTGGAAGATCATTTACCAGGAAGACATCACACTTAATGTGTTGCCAACCCTGAAATTTGCGAATATGTATGTCACTCGTATCGTGACCCCCCTCCTGTTTTACCTTGAGAGCAAGCTTCTGATCAAACTTGCATGGCTGCACCATCTCACCAATGACATCAGGGAGAAGCTTTCGCTGAAGATGAACAGGGAGTTTTCGAAACTCCACAGCGGGACCTTTATTAAGGAGAAGAAGTACATGATCCTTGTGCTTGCCAGGCAATAAGTTTCAGCCCGGCAGGATGCCATCCTCATTTTATCAAAATGTGCTGCATTCAAGGCGGGTGAACCTGATTTCCTTCTTCTGCAGTGCAGGGCATTCCTGATTTATTTTCCCTTACAGTTTTTACGTTTCGGGTTATCACCGTTTTCCTGGTTTAGCGGGAGTGTGATCCTTACCCTTGTCCATCTTGAATATTCACTTTCTATTTCGATAGTTCCATTCATCTCTTTAATGATTCCGTATGAAATAGAAAGGCCAAGCCCGGTTCCTTTCCCGGCTTTCTTCGTGGTATGAAAAGGCAGCATGATTTTATCCAGCTCAGCCGATTTAATCCCCATTCCATTATCCATTATTTCTATATGCAGATGGTATTTATTTCTATAAGTAAATAATTCGATGAGCCATTTAAAATCAGTTTTCACTATCCCCATTTTTTCTTCAATTGCATCATGGGAATTTAATAGAAGGTTAAGAATCACTTGTTCGAATTTATTCGGATCACCTATAATTCTGGGAATTTTTTTATCAAAATGCATATTGAGGACTATCCCGGCATTCCGGAACTGGTTTTCAATTAAAGATGCCGCACTCCTTAGTGCATCGTGAATGTCGAATTCAATCAGGGTAAAATCATGATTCACCCTTGAAAACGTTTTTACATGATCAATAATGTATGTAATCCTGCTGATATTATTGAAGATGAGTTTTGCCTTATTATGAAAGTAGTCGGGGTCAATAGTTTCTATTTTACTTATTTCGACAAGCAGGTTTTCCAGTCCGAGCGAAATAATATTCAGGGGCTGGTTAATTTCGTGGGCAATACCGGTTGCCATTTCCCCGATGCTTGCAAGGCGTTCGGTATGGATCATCTGCTGCTGAATGACTTTCCTTTGCGAGATGTCCCTGATAACAGCCATAAGGGCAGTGGGTTTTCCATAATCATCAATGATCATTTTCAGGCTGACTTCACAATTGAGCCGGGTCTGGTCGGCACGGGTAATGAGAAATTCATTGTTGTGGGTCGGGCCCTTTTCGATAGTAAGCCTGATTACTTCCTGAAGCCTGATCTGTTCATCCGGCGGAAATAGCGTAATGATGTTATTGCCTAAAAAATCCTCCTTGCTGGACAGGCCAAATATTTCGGCTGCAACATTGGATATTTCCCTTACAGAACCGAAGGTATCCATAATAATGATTCCTTCGGGAGATGCATTCAGCAGCATCCTGTATTGTTTTTCAGATTCCAGGATTTTATGCTTCTGCCGGTTCAGTTCCAGAAGTATCTTCACTTTACTGATCAGCAGTTTGGGATGCACCGGTTTGAAAATATAGTCGATGACTCCGGTTTCGTATATCTTTTCAAGCTCAGAATCGTTGCAGGGATAGGCTGTGATGAAAATAATCGGGATCAGATTCCGGCCTTTATCCCTGAGGATTTGTGAGGCAAGTTCAATCCCGCTCATTTCGGGCATATGCACATCAAGAAGGGCCAGGGCAAGTTCCCTCCCCTGAATTTTCTCAAGCGCTTCTTTACTAGAGAAAGCCCGGATGATATTGGCTTTTAAATGCCTTAATGTTGTTTCAAGCAAAATAACATTAGGTTCGATGTCGTCGACAATGAGAATATTGGATTTATTATCCTGATTCATACCCGAAAAGTAATTATTATTTGTGAAATAAAAAACAAATGCAATTGTTACCTTAGCTGATTATAAAAGAACCAAATGCAAAAGACATTCACTTTCGGGCATTTTTTTTACCTGACGCTGTTGCTCCTGATGTACGGCAGCATCAGTGCACAAACGGTTAGCCAGTGGAGAGGCGCCGATCGCAGGGGCATTTACCGTGAACCTGCACTTCAGAAATTCTGGCCGCCTGAAGGGCCGGCCCTGATGTGGGTTAATGAAGATATCGGGAATGGTTTCGGATCACCTGTTTTCCACAACAGCCAGATCTTTGTTGCAGGGGAGATTGATTCAACAGCTTACCTTTTTGCCCTTGACCTGAACGGCAAGATCATCTGGAAAACCGCGTTTGGCAAGGAATGGACTAAAAGTTTCCCCGGATCACGGATGAGCCCCACCATTTATGACGACATGATCTATGTCAGTTCAGGGATGGGGAATATTGCCTGTATAGAGCTAAAAACCGGGGCTTTGAAGTGGATGGTAGGCAAAGCTGATCTTCACGGGGTTTCACCCATGCACGGTCATTCCGAATCACCCCTGGTTGACGGGGATATGGTATTTTTCACTCCCGGGGGCAAAGACACCAACGTTGTTGCTCTGAACCGTTTCACCGGGAAGATCATCTGGGTATGCAAAGGAAGGGGCGAAAGACCAGGATATAATTCCCCGCTATTGGTGAAATACGGAGAAAAATCCATCATCGCTGTTTTTACGGCTTATTCACTTCTTGGGATTGATGCGAAGACCGGGGAACTGCTGTGGGTAAATGAACAGGTAAACACCCCGCCTGCAGAGCGGAAACCCGGTAACGGCGACACCCACAGCAATACAGTATGGTACGAGGACGGCGCTATATATTATATTGCCGGTGACGGGAACGGGGCGGTAAAACTGGCCCTGGAGGACAAAGGAAAATCGGTGCGCGAGGTATGGAGGAACCCAACTTTGGACAATTATATGGGGGGATTTATCATTGCAGGTGAAAAAATTTATACCTGTGCCGACAGCCGTAAGTCGCTTTTATGCCTGGATGCTAAAACAGGCAATATTACTGACTCGCTGAAATGCGGCAGCGGTACTATCATTTCCGATTCGAAAATGCTTTATTATTACAACCAGAAAGGTGATATTAACCTTATCAATCCAGATAAAGAGAAAATGGAGAGAGTAAGTTTCTTCAGGGTTCCCAAGGGAACGAAAGAACACTTCTCACATCCTGTGATATACCGCGGCATCCTTTACATCAGGCACGGCAAAGCCCTGATGGCATACCCGCTTAAACATGAATGACAGCATGTATTCGGGACAACTTCGCATTACTGTTAATCTTTCACTTTGATTTTTCGGGTATTTTCGACATGGCGTATTCGGCCTGGGCTGTGATGGTAAAGCTCGGGTTCACCCCTATATTTCCCTGGATCGCAGAACCGTCGACAATATACATGTTTGGATAGCCGAAGACCTGGAAGTTGCTGTCGATAATACCTTCCGAAACATCATCTCCCATTGGGCTGCCCCCCAGGATATGAGCTGTTGAAGGCACGTTGAAAAGGATCTCCATGCTTGAGTTCTGGGGGATGGCATTTACCTTTTTCGCATAGCGGTTCATGACCTCCTGGCCTAGAGGGATATAGGCATTCACTTTTTTATTCCCGTCATTTTTGATGGTCAGCCTTTTCCTGAAGATGCCCCGTTTCAGGGTCATCCGCATGGAATTATCGGCGGTTTGCATGACCAGGAAAATGATGGTGTTTGTAGCCCATTTCCCGTTGAACAGCATGCGAATGAATTTCAGTGGATGTACAACGACATTCAGCAGGAATTTAAGGGGCCGCAAAAAAGGCGGGTTTGTCATACCGGTAGCAAGGTTTACGAGGCCTTTCATGACGTTGGATCCGTCGGGATATTTCACGATCTCTATCCAGGTATCATCGGCTGGTTTGAAGATGGAACTGATGGCAAGCCCGTTGTTCAGTTTTACATTGGCGCCTGAAGCTGTGCAGAGGGTCTCTGAATTGGTCCTGAGGCATTCACCCAGGCGGTCGCTCAGGCCGGGCATGGTTTTGTAAATATGTTTCTGGTGAAGGAGAAGTTTCATGGTCCCAAGCACTCCGCCTGCAATGATAAGGCCTTTCGAACGGAACACCTGCTCTCCCTTTTTATTGAGCTGATGGGTATGCACCGAGTAAATACCATCCTCCCAGGTGATTTTAAACGCATGGGTCTCGGGCAGGACCTCTGCCCCGTGTTTTTCGGCAAAGAACAGGTAGTTTTTGTCGAGCGTATTCTTTGCATTTTCGCGGCAGCCCACCATGCATCCGGCACACTCGATACATGGGTTCCTTGGAGGGCCTTCGCCCTTGAAATACGGGTCGCAGGCCTTTTCGTCCTCATTGTAATACACCGCCACGTAAACATGATCGAAAGAATCTTCCTGGCCCATGTCCCTGGCAACATCCCTGAGGATTTCATCCTCGATATAAAACTTCTGCAGTTTGACCCTGCCCAGCATGCGGTGGGCTTCTTCATAAAAAGGTTCCAGGGTTGTTTTCCAATCCCTGAATCTTCCCCATTGTTCATGCCTGAAGAACTGGTCGGGAGGTTTCATCAGGGTATTGGCATATACCAGGCTGCCTCCGCCTACTCCAGCCCCGCTTAGGATGAACGCATGACGGAAAAGGTCAAGCCGCTGGAACCCGTACAGGCCGAACCTGGGCATCCAGAGATATTTCCTGAGGTTCCAGTTGGTCTTCGGAAAATCCCCGGTATTGTATCTTTTGCCTTTTTCGAGGACCAGGACAGAATACCCTTTCATTGACAGCCTCATGGCAGAAACGCTTCCGCCAAAGCCTGATCCGATAACGATATAATCATGGAGCTCGTTCATCCGCAGTCAATTATATGAAAATTAAACCGGGACAGAGCCCGGGACCCGGGTGCCGCCACGATGGAGGAGTAAATTACCGGGAAAAATTCCATGCGATTTCTTTTCAAAAATATGCAAAATTCAATTCGTTTGTTTATTCTTGTTTCTAATCAAATTTATTAGATTTGCAGCCTGATATCAGCAGGTATTTGTTATATTGCTGTCCTGTTTAATTATAATAATAACAATCTGATCATTTAACATGTGTAAATCTATGAAAAAACTGATACTACTTTGTTACATCTTCCTGTTGCCCATGCTGATACAGGCACAGAGGACTGTTGAGATCACTCCATTCGGAGGTTATGTTTTCTCATCGAGAATGAGCGGAGCCGACGGATACGTGCGCTTTGTCGACAATGCCCAGTATGGCGGGATGATCTCTATCGGGGTTAGCCGTTCGATGGACGTTGACCTGATTTATAACCGTAGCGATACAAAGGCCCAGGTAAACCTTAACAGTTACCCGTACTCGGTAAATCCGCTCAGTATCAATTACATGAATATCGGTTTCACAAAGAATTTCCGCCTTAACCCCATTGTTTCGCCTTTTGTCGGGTTCAGCCTGGGGGCTTGCCTGATGGCGCCAAAAAGCGGGAACAGCTATGACTACTGGTTTTTTGATTTTGGTATAAGCGGAGGTGCCAAAGTATATTTCGGCAAACATTTCGGATTGCGTTTGCAGGCCCAGATGTATGTTCCTGTGCAGGCTGCAGGTTATACATTTTATTTTGGAACCAGTGGAGCCGGTTCAGGGGTTTCGGCTTACTCCACCATGGTTCAGTTCGGGTTTACAGGGGGACTTATTTTTCGCCTGGGCCATGTTCCCGACGCAAACTCAACGAGGATCAAGTACTAACAGATATACACATCCATTAACTTAAAGACTCAAGACATGAAATTATTAAAATTGTCATTCATTGCATTGGGGATTCTTGCCATGGCATCATGCTCGAAATACCCAACAGCCTCGAGCCGTTTGCTTGAGGACCTGGCCGTGCTGACGCAGTATGACGTCAACACCAATTTCGGCCTTTACAAAACATACAGTATTGTCGATTCCATCTATTATATCACAGGAAAAGACAGCAGTATGGTTCTTACTCCTGATGCCAAGGCTGTTCTGAACCAGATCATCGGGAACATGAATGCCAGGGGATTTAAAAAGGTAGCCAAATCGGCCAAACCTGATCTCGGCATCAATGTAGCTGCCATTAAGACCACTACCGTCACGGTTTATTATCCCGGATGGTACTGGGGATACCCGGGTTACTATCCTGCAGGTTGGTGGGGCTACGGAAGCTCGTATTACTATCCTTATTATCCAACGTATTATTCTTCATATTCTGCGGGCACTCTTGTTATTGAAATGGTAAATTTCAAAGAGGTAACAGATAATGGCCAGGTTCCTGTGGTTTGGGATGTATTTATCCGCGGCCTGCTAACGGGCACGCATACCACTTCGGATGTGACAGGCAGCATTGACCAGGCTTTCACACAAACGCCAGCCATTAAAACCAATTTACCGTAACCCTGAAAACTGAAAGAACTATGAAAAAGATATTTTTATTCCTGATGGTTGGTTTGCTTCTAGCAGGAACCGTCAATGCACAGGATGAGGGCACAAAATCGACCTTCGGGTACAAGCCTTCATCTTATTATTCATTCGGATGGAACACCTTGTGGAGCATAGGTGACTTTAACAAATGGATCGGCAACGGCAGCCCTGCAGGTTTTAATCTTGGCGGCCGCTATTTTATTTCCGGTTCAAACTTCGCCGCAGGTTTCAACATACAGTGGCAGAGGGTATGGCAGGACTATCCTGCCCAGACTTTTTACGGGGATAACGGTCTTGCCCTAACAGCCATGAACTACCGTTTTACGTGGATGGTGCCTTTCCAGGCTGCGATCGATTATTATTTCATGCCTTCGAAGATGATTTCTCCATACATCAGCCTTGGAATCGGGGGCGACTATATGGAGCATCACCTGCTCATCCAGGAGTATGACATATACAAGACCTACTGGGATTTTTCGCTTACTCCCGAAATCGGCGCCATCATAAAATTCGGGGCTTTCAGCAACTGGGGAGCAAATGTTGCTTTCAACTACAAGTGGACCACAAACAAGATTGATTTTTCAAACGGCACTTCTTTCAAGAACCTGCAAATGCTGCAACTCAGGGTCGGGCTGTGCTATTTTCTGAGGTAATTTATTCTGTTTTTAATCAAGCGCCTGGAATTTTCAGAAATCCAGGCGCTTTTTATTAGTACCTTTATACCAGAATTCCCAACCCATGAAGAAATTCATTTCAGTTCTGGCCATAATCGGATTTTTTGGGTTCATCCCGCCGACCCTGACATTTGCCGGCATGAATCCTGCGACATCCGGGATACAGAGGCCGAAACCTCCTCCGCATCCTAAAAGTCCGAAGAAACCGAAGCCAATTCCGGCACCTCAAAAACCCCCGGCACCTCAAAAACCAGGCAAGCCAGGGAAACCCGGCCCCCCTCCCCGTCCGCCACGGTTTTAAATTCAATCCCGTATGCGTTATTTCTTCCTGATTGTTATTTTGTTTATTTCCGTTCCCTTCAAAGTCAGCTCACAAACCCCAGGCTGGGACCAGAAGGCGGCCTTTTCAGGGAAAGTACAGAAGATCAGGTTCTGGGCTTATATTGAAGGGGATTCAAATTACAGCTGTTATGCCGATGCGGTAAATTCGATAGAAAATGCATTAAACCATAAAGGGTATGAGTACAAACGATTATTCTATGAAAGACGCGACACCCTGAGCCTACAGGCCTGGAAGGCAAGACAGATCAGGTCGCTTTCATCCAATGAAGCTTTTCTTGAGGTCAGGGTGAGTGTTCGCGCCGACAGTATTGAATGGACGGATCCAAGCACTGTAATGGTGCAGGATGCAAGCGGGAGAGTGTATGCGCAGCATCTTCTCAAACCCACGACCATTAAAAAAGCGGAGTATTCTTCAAGTTCCGAGGCCTTGTTATTCTGGCCTGAAACAAATTCCGATTCCGGTATTCTACTCCCATTCTATTCAAAAAAAATAAAGGCCTCCGATGCCAATGTCGGAAATACCGCTGCAATTTCGCTCAAAGGCATTCCTGTTGCAAGGCATCCTGCTGTATCGCCCAAGCCGGCATACCTCAATAATGGAGGCCTTACAACGTTTGAATTTGCGTTTTACGGCGGATATTGTGCAGGGGCAACCATGTCTGTTACCGATGGCAAGGCGGTTTTTGAGCCGGGGGCGGATTACGGAGTTGAATTCAATGTTGATCTTTATAAAGGTATCTACATCGGGGTAGGCTATAAAAGGGAAGATACTTTTGCCAAAATAAGTTCACCAACCTATCCCAAGGAAGGAGGTCTGCCCATCAGCAATAATTACATCCTGATCAGTTGTATTTACCGTTTTCTTCATTCCGGCATGCTGCAACCTTATGCAGGTTTTGATTTCGGCAGTGTGAACATGGTAATGAAAGACCCTGATTTCAGGGATGTCTGGTACTTTGCGGTTGGAGGAAGGATAGGACTTTGTTTATACGTCAGCAAGGTTGTCGGATTCCGGTTTCAGACACAGCTGCTGTACCAGGTTCATTCCACGAATGCACCTTTCTTATACAGCGATGATTACCTGAAATTGCGCAAGTCCATCGATGCCAACTCTGATCTTCCCCAGTTTGACGCCACTTTTGGCCTTCTGATCAAGCTTGGGAAATAATTCAGTATTTTTACCTCCCAGATGGAATCGGAAGATAAATTGAAAGATTCTCTTAAACGGGAACGAAAGGCAAAGCAGGCCGCAAAACAAGGCCTGGAAGAAGCCGTTGCCGCAAAAACCGCAGAACTCCGCAGGACTGCATTAAGGATTTCCAATGTCATTTCAAACATGCAGGAAGGGGTGCTGGTGGAGGATGAAAACCGCAGGATCGCCCTCGTGAACCCCGGGTTCTGCACCATGTTCGGAATCCCTGTCGCAGCAGAGCTCCTTATAGGGACCGACTGCTCTGGTTCAGCCGAACAGGCAAAGCATCTGTTTGCCGATCCGGAAGGATTTGTCGAAGGCATCAACCAGCTGCTGGCAAAAAGGGAAAAAACCACGGGGGAGATACTGCTTCTGAAAGACGGCAGAAGTTTTTCGCGGGATTACGTGCCTATCCTGATCGAGGGATCATACAGGGGGCATTTCTGGAAATATTCCGATATCACTTCGCAAAGGAAATATGAAGATGCACTGGTCAGAAGCGAGGAGAAATACCGGCTGCTGATCGAGAACATGAACCTTGGCCTTCTTGAGGTGGACATGGAAGGAAGGATCAAATATGCAAACCAGAGTTTCTGCGTCATGTCGGGCTTTACAAGGGAAGAAATGTACGGCCAGGTCGGAGAGGAACTATTCACAACCCCCGAGAACAGGCATGTTATAGTAAAGAAAAACAGGTCCCGCGAAAAGGGCATATCTGATGCCTATGAGCTGGAGGTCACCAATAAGCAGGGCCATAAAAAGTGGTGGCTGATATCCGGGGCTCCCTTGTTCAACCATGAAGGGAAACAGATTGGATCCACAGGGATACATCTGGATATTACCGAACGTAAACAGCTGGAATTTACCCTCAGGGAAGCAAAGCAAATGGCTGAGGATACTGCCAAAGCCAAGGAGGTTTTCCTGGCCAATATGAGCCATGAGATACGCACCCCAATGAATGCAATACTCGGACTCGGAAAACAGCTTGTTAAAACCGAACTGAACACCCACCAAAGGTCATTTCTCGAATCCATCAATACTGCAGCCGATAATCTCCTGGTGGTAATCAACGATATCCTGGATTTTTCAAAAATTGAATCAGGCAAACTTGACCTGGAAGCCATAGGGTTCAGCCTGCCCGACCTGATCGGCCAGATCAGCAATATGCTGAAATCAAAAGCCGAAGAGAAAGGGCTGACATTCAAGCTGGAGGTGGATGAGCAGATTGCCCCGGTCCTTATAGGCGATCCTTTCAGGATCAACCAGGTTCTGCTGAACCTTCTCAGCAATTCCATCAAATTTACCGAAAAGGGGAGCATCCGCCTCGTTTGCAGGGTTAACGAGAGCAATGCCAAGGAGCAGACGATAGAACTGGTTGTCGAAGATACGGGGATGGGCATCGACAAAAAGTACCTGAAAAAGATCTTCCAGAAATTTTCGCAGGAAAGCGTGAATGTGGCAAGAAAGTATGGGGGAACGGGACTGGGCATGGCTATCACCAAACAGCTGGTGGATATCATGGACGGGAAAATAACCATCGAAAGCCGGAAAGACGAAGGCACCCGTGTTACAATCGGGATAAGCCTCCCTATTGGCCAATCCAGTGAAAAGCCTGAGAAACCGAAGCACCTCATCCGCAATCAGAAATTAAAAGGAAAGAAAATACTGCTGGTTGAGGATAACAAGCTGAACCGTCTTGTTGCTAACAGCATCCTTAGCAGTTTCGGGCTGAAGGTGACCGAGGCAGTGAACGGTGAAATTGCCGTGGAAAAACTGAGGAATGAAATGTTCGACCTGGTATTGATGGATATGCAGATGCCGGTGATGGACGGGATAACCGCCACTGTAATGATCAGGAAGGAGATCAACACAACCATTCCCATCATTGCCCTCACCGCCAATGCGCTTAAATCAGAAAAATCGAGGTGTCTTGAGGCCGGGATGAATGATTTTATATCCAAACCCTTCGAAGAAGAAAGACTGCTTGATATCTTGCAGAGGTTTATACGCTGAACCCTGCTGTGCCTGGTTCCATCCCGGCAAGCATTTCCAGCCCGTCGGCTATCAGCTTTGAAAGTGCAGGTTCCGAAGCCTGTTTCGAGAGCAGGAAGGCGGTAAGCTCCCTGCTAAAGTTGTCATCGATTTTATTGGTTTTAAGTAATTCCAGCATTTCCAGGGCGCAAAGCCAGTCAGTTGGATGTTCCTGTTTAAGTTCTTCCCATAAGGAAGGCAGGAGGGCAAAAGAGCAGGTATTTTCACGGATATCACGCACTTTCCGGTAAATGGCATGAAGCTTTAAAGTTTTTCCGTCATGTTTCAGTTTATGCGTTTTTTCGGCGGGTGCCGGATAAATGAGCCCGAAAGCCGCGGGATCGGCAGGTCCTGAATAAACCGAAACGATCTTTTTACCAACCGCCATGTCGTAGGTGCCCCAGGAAGGTTCAAACAAGGCTTTACCATCGCAGCTCACAGTGCAATCGTTAAGGCTAAGTAAGATTAGCCTGCCATCACGTATGGTCAGTTCTTTAACGATTCCGGCCACATGAACTCCCGATTCGAAATCCAGGTTCAGCTGTTCGCCAGCCGAGAGACCAATTTGTCCCAGTTCTTCTTCCGAAAAGTTTTCAAGAGGAACCGAAAGGTTGCGGATCATCCCAACAGGTGAACCGAAACCTTCGCTATGGTATGTTTTACCATGTGAGGGGAGTTCCCTGCCGGCATAGTTAAGGTTTACCGGGCCTTTTGCCTGAATGTAAACAGCCTCTCTGTTTTTTTCCAGTACATTCACAAACGTCCCTGAGACTTCCAGGCCTGAGCTGTAAACACAGGTACCCGTATTTTCCGACCGTATGGCCTGTTGCATGCCGTACAGCCCGCCTCTGCGAAAGGCCATAGTACGGGCAAACTCGTCCAGGACACTGTTCAGGGTTTTAAAATCAGGAGTGACAAAAAGCTGGGGCTGGGGTTCGGTGATGTCGAAATTGACATTCGCGGCTTCGACGGTAAGAGGCAGCTTTTTAACCTCAGGGTTAAGGCAGTTTGCACTTTCAGCAATTGACGAAAGCAAACCGGCGCCATAGATCCTTGGATTTTCCAGGTTCCCGATAAGTCCGTATTCAACAGTCCACCAATGCAGGCTCCTGATCCTGGCAAGTTCAGAGGGTTCCCCCATGTTTTTACTGCATTCGTTAAGATGGCGTTCGGCCAGGCCGATTGCTTCGTTACCTGAATAAGGGTCTGCTTTTATTATTGATAAATGGCGGATGGCCTCGTACAGTTTATAATCCTGGGGAGATAAAAAAGCTTTAGAGCCGATCTCGCCGAAGCGTCTTAAAAAATCCGAGTATTCCTGATCTGCAATGATGGGAGCATGCCCGGCAGCTTCATGAATGATATCCGGAGCCGGGGTATAGCCGATCCGGTCTACAGGCCTTATATCAGCTGCGATAACCAGGATGTTATAGGCCTGGAAGGCCATGAATGCCGAAGGCGGGATAAAACCGTCAACCGACACGGCTGCCCAGCCTATATCTTTGAGTATACGGTTCATCCCGTACATGCTGGGTATCCGGTCCAGGCTGATGCCTGTTTTTCTGAGTCCTTCCAGGTAAGTTTCATGGGCCACCCTGCCAAGGTATCTTACGTTCTGACGCATTACATACCTCCACACAGCCTGGTCCTGGGGGCTGTATTCATCGTAAGGCTGGTCGATGACCAGGCTCATCAGATGCTCAGGCAATTTTTCCAATATCGCGTTCATTTCCATGGATTCATTATTTTAAACGCCCTATGAGTCCTCAGGTTTCGCTACTTCGAAGAGGGCAGGCCCCGAAGCCCTTACATAATAATCCCCTCCCAAACGCCCTACCAGGTCAATCTTTCGGGGATCAATCTTTCCTGTTTCATCCAGTATGCTTTTATCTACATGCATCCTGAGGATCTCACACAATACAAGGTTCCCGGCCGATCCCCCGCTTCCCGTTTCAATAAGCTGCAGTACCCTGCATTCAAACTGAACAGGGGATTCCTTTACACGAAAAGGTTTTACAAGGTCCGAAGGGATCATCCCGAATCCGGCCTTTTCAAATTCATTCACTCCCCGGGGGAAATTGGCACTGGCATCGCTTACTTTTTGCACCATGCTGTAGTTAACCACATTGATGACAACTTCGGGGACTTCTTTAACATTCAGGTAAGTGTCTTTCAAGGTATTTTCACGCCCCCTTCGGGAAGGTGAAAAGATCAGGAGGGGAGGGTTCATCCCGAACACATTAAAAAAGCTGAAAGGCGAAAGGTTTGGCCTTCCCAGCAGGTCGATGGTGCTGGCAAAGGCAATGGGCCTTGGAGCAACGGCTCCCTGCACCAGTGCCTGGAGTTTCGGGATGCTCAGGTCCTTGGGATCGAAGCGGAGGTATTCTGCTGTCTGGTTTTCCATAGGATGAGGAATTAAACTGAGGGGAGGATTTTTGCTGACACTTCCCCGAAGCCAATCCTTAAGCCGGGCTTCTCGCAGTAACCTCTCATGATCACTGTGTCGTTATCACAGATAAAACTGCGTTCGCTGCCGTCGGGCATTTTAACCGGTTTTGTGCCTTTCCAGGCAATTTCAAGCATGGAACCGAAGGATCCCGGATCTGGGCCGCTCACCGTGCCCGAGGCATACATGTCGCCAACGTTAATGTTACAGCCGTTCACAGTTTGATGGGCAAGTTGCTGGACCAGGTTCCAGTACATAAATTTATAGTTGGAGTGACAGACCCTGAATTCGGCCTGGCCTTCGGGTTGGATGAACACTTCCAGCTGAATGTTAAAATTATGGTTGCCGGTAAACTGCAGATAAGGCAGCACTTCCGGTTCCTGAACAGGCCCGGGGACCCTGAACGGTTCCAGGGCATCCAGGGTCACAACCCAGGGTGAAACAACCGATCCGAAATTCTTTGCCAGGAAAGGCCCCAGCGGTACGTACTCCCACCTCTGGATATCCCTTGCCGAAAGGTCGTTGAACAGCAGCATTCCAAAGATATGATCTTCAGCATTGGCAGTGCTTACCGATGATCCGAGAGCCGTCTTCTTCCCGGTAATAAATGCCACTTCCAGTTCAAAATCCAGCTCCCTGGTAGGGCTGAAAACAGGGCTTTCAGAGTTTGCGGGTTTTATTTGCCCCCTGGGACGGTGGATAGCCGTTCCCGAAACTACTATGGACGAACTCCGGCCATGGTAACCTACAGGCAGGTGTTTCCAGTTGGGAAGCAGCGCATTGGCAGGGTCGCGGAACATGATCCCTATATTGGTGGCATGTTCCAGGCTTGAATAAAAATCGGTGTAATCCCCCACCCTGACAGGAAGAAGCATTTGAACCGATGTTGCATTGTAAAGCACATCGGTGGTCCCGCTGATCCTTTCACGGGCCTGGGTATTGCCTTCGCTGAACAGTACGGCAAGCTGGTTTCGCAAAGAGCGCCAGTAAGGCGGACCAAGCTTAATAAATGGGTTCAGGTCAGGAGAGTTGAAAACCCCGGGATTGATCCCCAGCCCGTCAAAAAAGCCATGTTCGGCCAGTGAAAACAAGTCAATCACGGTATTCCCTATACGTGTAGTGGCATGAGGGGAAGCAAGGCCGGCCTTAAAGATCCCGAAGGGGATGTTCTGAATGGGGAAATCGCTGCCAGGGCTCACATCGAGCCAGGACTTCAGTGGATATTCAGTGATTTTATCCATGCTTTTACATGATAATTGCTCAATATTCGTAAAATTCTAATCTCTCCCGGTAAATTCTTGCCGCATCTTTACAAAGTTCCCCTTTTCCCCTGCTCAAGTTCTATGGATTCGAAAAGGGCTTTGAAGTTGCCTTTGCCGAACGATTTTGCTCCCTTTCGCTGGATGATCTCGAAAAAAACCGTTGGCCTGTCCTGCACAGGCTTGCTGAAGATCTGGAGGAGGTAGCCGTCTTCATCACGGTCAACAAGTATGCCGTGTTCTCTGATCGGTGCAAGTGATTCATCAATTTTTCCTACCCTTTCCATAAGCGTATCGTAATAGCTGTCGGGGACCCTGAGAAATTCTACTCCCCTGTTTTTCAGCTCACTTACCGTCTCAAGGATATTGTCGGTCGCCATAGCCACATGCTGAGCCCCGGCACCCTGGTAGAATTCAATATATTCCTCGATCTGGGATTTTTTCTTGCCTTTGGCCGGTTCGTTAATAGGGAACTTGATATACATATTGCTGCTGGCCATCACCTTGCTCATCAGGGCAGTATACTCGGTTGAAATATCCTTGTCGTCGAAGGAGATCAGCTGGTTGAACCCCATCACATCGTGGTAAAATTTAACCCAGGTCTCCATCTCACCCCATCCGACATTGCCGACTATGTGATCCACATACTTTAGCCCGGCAGAAGGAGGCCTGTAAACAGGATCCCATTTTACAAAACCGGGAAGAAAAACTCCTTTGTAATTTTTCCTTTCAACAAAAACATGCAGAGTTTCGCCGTAGGTGTGAATTCCCGAGCTCACTACCTTGCCATTCCCGTCACAGGAGGTGGAAGGTTCCTGGCAGGATATGGCTCCCCGCTTAACGGTTTCTTCATGCGACATACGGGCATCATCAACCCAAAGGGCTATTACCTTGATGCCGTCGCCATGCAGTTTGCAATGTTCTGCAATAGGGGACCCCGGCAGCAGGGAACTGGTGAATACAAAGGTGATCTTACCCTGCCTCAGAACGTAAGATGTGCGGTCTTTAAGACCTGTCTCCAACCCGGCATAAGCCAATGGCTGAAACCCGAATGCGGCCTGGTAATAATGGGCCGCCTGTTTGGCGTTTCCCACATAAAATTCTATATAATCGGTCCCGTTGATGGGAAGGAAATCGGTGTTGTTATTTGTTGCCATATTTATTTGTTTAAGCGATTAATACTTGATCAGAAAAAAAAGAATATTGAATATCGAACATTGAAGTTGAACTTAAAATAATACTGAGCTTTGAAATTCGAAATTCGTTGTTCAATATTCGAAATTCATTCTTTTTCTAACCATGATGTGTAATACTCCGGGTCTTCTATCTTGAATGCCTGTTCAGTAATCATCAGCGGCCTGAAGGTATCCACCATAATGGCCAGTTCTTTAGTCTCTTTAGCGCCAATGCTGCGCTCCACGGCTCCCGGATGCGGGCCGTGAACAATGCCTTTGGGGTGCAGGGTGATATATCCCTGCCTGATATTATTGCGGCTCATAAAATCTCCTTCAACATAGTAAAGCACCTCATCCGAATCGACGTTGCTGTGGTTGTACGGGGCAGGGATCGACAGGGGGTGGTAATCATAAAGCCTGGGAACGAAGGCGCAAACAACGAATGAGGGCGTTTCAAACGTTTGGTGCACAGGCGGGGGCTGATGGAGCCGTCCGGTTATCGGTTCAAAATCGTAGATCGACAAGGCATAGGGAAAATGATATCCGTCCCAGCCGATAAGATCGAAAGGATGGGTGGCGTAATGATAAGGCCAGATCCTGCCTCCGCGTTTGATCCTTACAAGGAAGTCGCCTTTTGCGGTATGGGTTTCAAGTTCCATGGGTTTGCGGATGTCGCGCTCGCAATAAGGCGCATGTTCGAGCAGCTGTCCGGCTTTATTTACATAACGTTTCGGGAACCTCAGGGGCTGGTTTGATTCGACAATAAATAAGTTGTTGCTGGCTGATGAGAATGTGAACTGGTAAATGACCCCTCTCGGGATGACAAGGTGGTCGCCGGGTTTGAAGGGGATGTTGCCGTACATGGTTTTGAGGATGCCTGCGCCCTTGTGGACAAAAACCATTTCATCGGCTCCTGAATTTTTAAAGAAGTAATCCTTCATTGATTGGCGGGGCGCAGCCAGGCTGATATGGCAGTCGTCATTAACCAGGACAGTCACCCGGCTTTCATGGTAATCGTCGGCCGGGGGTATCTCCAGGCCTTTGAACAGCCTGTGCTGCATATTGTCGGCCTCGGCTATCACCGGGGCAACTGAATAGGCCGGGTCGATCTTCAGGACCTGTGCAGGCGGGTTGCAATGGTAAACCAGGGAAGACAGGTCTGAAAAACCTTCGGTCGACACAAGCTGTTCGGCATACAGGCTTCCGTCGGGTTTGCGGAAAGCGATATGCCGTTTGGGAGGAATATTGCCGAGTTTATAATAGTGGGGCATAATTAAATAGCGAAATAGTGAAATTAAATTGTTATTTCCGGGATGTCGCCTTCGACGATAAGGCGGCCTTCGGTGGCGGCTATGATCTGTTCGACAGTAACACCCGGTGCACGTTCAAGAAGTTTAAACCCATCGGGGGTGACATCCAGGACGGCAAGGTCCGAAACAATCCGTTTTACAACGCCCACCCCGGTGAGCGGGAGGGTGCATTTTTTAAGAAGCTTCGATTCTCCCTGGGGATTGGTATGCATCATGGCGACGATGATATTGCGGGCTGATGCCACCAGGTCCATGGCTCCACCCATTCCCTTGACCAGTTTGCCCGGGATCTTCCAGCTGGCAATATCGCCGGTTTCGGAAACTTCGAAAGCGCCCAGAACAGTCAGGTCGATATGCCCCCCCCGTATCATGGCAAAGCTCATTGAAGAGTCGAAAAATGCCGAACCAGGCAGGGCTGTGATAGTTTGCTTCCCGGCATTGATCAGGTCGGGGTCAACCTCGTCTTTGGTCGGGAAGGGGCCGATTCCAAGGAGCCCGTTTTCAGATTGCAGAATGATCTGCATGCCTTTTGGAACATAATTTGCCACAAGGGTGGGGATGCCTATTCCCAGGTTAACGTAATACCCGTCGTGCAGTTCCCGGGCTATGCGTTTTGCTATTCCGTTTTTATCAAGTGCCATAGTGAACTTCTAAATTGTTATTACTCTCTTGTTGTGGAGAACTCAATCCTCTTTTCATACTTGCTACCCTGGAATATCCTTTGTACAAACACCCCCGGCGTATGTATATGGTTGGGATCGAGGCTGCCCACAGGTACCAATTCCTCCACTTCCGCTATAGTGATCCTTCCTGCCATAGCCATTGCCTGGTTAAAGTTATTGGCCACATTCCTGTAAACCAAGTTGCCGTTTGTATCACCTTTCCAGGCTTTTACTATGGCGAAATCTGCTTTGAGCCATTGTTCCTCCAGGTACATTTTATCGCCAAACTGCCGCACAGGTTTGCCTATAGCCACCTCGGTCCCGTAACCGGCAGGAACGTAAAATGCCGGGATCCCGGCTCCGCCTGCGCGGCAGCGTTCGGCCAGGGTGCCCTGGGGAATGAGCTCCACTTCCAGTTCTCCGCTTAAGAGCTGACGTTCAAATTCCTTATTCTCACCTACGTACGAAGAGATCATCTTCCTGATCTGGTGTTTACGAAGGAGCATTCCCAACCCGAAGCCGTCGACACCTGCATTGTTTGAGATACAGGTAAGACCTGTAATATCCGATGCTGCAAGGGCCTCGATACAATTCTCGGGAATTCCGCAAAGACCGAAACCACCCAGCATCAGTGTCATATTGGATTCGATCCCGAGGATCGCTTCCTGTGCATTTTTAACTACCTTGTTCATTGATAAAAGAATCTTTCACAAATTTATAATAATTCTAAATAAAAACAAAAAAGGGGTCAGGAAAATTAATCCGGGAAGTAAAATGTTAAGGGATGTTAATTAATGTTAAACCACTTGACAAGATGTTCAGCCATGCTTACATTTGTAATAAACTAATCTGAAAAAAGAAAGAAAAACAGATTGAAATTTCGAGTTTTCACACATCAGGGGAAACCCTGATGCGCTTCAGAGAGCCCACGGCTCAATAAAAAGATCCGTTTAACGGATAAAAGCAAGAATGCTTGAACGCCCCTTCACGGGGCGTTCGTTTTTATAACAATTCCTGGTGAAACTTACATTGTTACCGGGACTACGGTTCCTGTAAGCCGGCTTTTCTCAGCAGCAAATCCCATGACATGGCTTTCGATGGACTGGTCAATGGTCGAGGTCAGGTATTTGGGATCCTGGTTTGAAACTGCAAGAATGAAATCACGCATCAGGCTCCAGTCACCGCCTCCATGGCCGCTGTTCTTAAGCTGGTCTAAATCTTCGGCCCTGGGCACAAGTTTCACCAATTTACCTGTACGGAAGTCGTTCAGGTTCAGCTCTTCCATGTCGCCAACCATATCTCCCATGGCACCCATAACCCTGGTCCTCCTTCCGCCGTATGATGTAAACGCTTCCATGGAAAAGTTCGCGGTAATATTGCCTTCAAACCTCATCGAAGTGATATAATGGTCGGGCTGGTCATTATCCATATGGTAGACACAGCGACCGTAATTCGTGGTGCGGAGGTATTCCATAACGGCAGCCTGCTGCTTGTCTTTATCATCGGGCAGGTCAAAAACATAAGTCCAGTCCCTTGATCCCCCGTAAACCTTAAGAGCCGAGTATGGGCAGCCTGCCTCGGCCGTACAGCCGTCCATGCAGCGGCCGGTACTCCCGGCAGGGGCATTTTCTTTCCTGAACCATTTGAGGTCACCCATGGCCACAATGTCTTTGCAGGGCTTGCCTATCATCCAGCGAAGGATATCCAGGTCATGGCATGACTTGGCGAGGATTATGGGGGTGGTTTCCTTTGAATTATGCCAGTTGCCCCGAACATAGGAATGCGACATATGGATATGGTAAATGGGCTCCATATGCTGAAAACTGATCAGTTCACCTATTGCGCCATCGGCGATAAGTTGTTTCATCTTGAGGAAATACGGAGTGTACCTCAGTACATGGCATATGGCGACAATCCTTCCCGTCTTCTTTACTTTGGCAAGTATGTCCCGGCATTGTTGTTCAGTCTGGGCCATGGGCTTCTCAAGCAATACGTCATAGCCCATCTCAAGGGCCGTCATGCAAGGCAGGTAATGCAGGTTATCGGGCATGGTGATGATGACCGCATCGGCAAACTTTGGCCTTTTGAAAACATCCTCCCAGGTTTTGAACCTGTTTTCTTCGGGAATATGATGAATATTAGTATACCTATCATTCCTTATCGCGATGGGTTCTGCAACCCCCACTATCCTGATCTGGTCGGGAAAATTTGCTGCGTATCCCCCATAAACGTTCCCCCTGTTGCCCGCACCGCATGTGATGGCCGTTATGGGCCTTCCCATGGGGTTGTCGATAGGTTTGAACACCTCGTCAAGTCCAAGGGAATATTCAACCGTATTATCGGTAACCCTTGAAAATCCCTGAACACCGATTGCTGCACCCCCTATCGTCAGACCAAGGGTTTTCAATGCTTCACGCCGGGTTAAATTATTCTTCATGATATTTTGAATTTGAATTGTAAATATAGGCGGATTTCTGTTTCCCACAGGACCAGGCAATCCTCAAAAAATATCAAAATATCAACAATACAGCCCGAAAGCTTGCTAATGTATTCTTAATTTTAGTATCTTACATCTTCAAATTCTTACCCGATGAAACGCCTGCTGCTGGTCATCATGGTTTTTTCAGGCTTTAGTGTGCCTGCTCAGAACTGGAGGAATATCTGCTCCCCAGGTAAAACGTTTTATGTTGCCGACAGTGGCAGGATGGCTGCGTTCAGGCTGGACTCCGCGTTTTCGGCGAGGGCCGGCGACACCATATATTATTCCTACAATGTATTACGCGGGCTTTCGGGAGCCTGCCTCGACAGCCTGCATGGCTCCCTGCTGGGGAACAGGGTGATCGCGAAATCCGATGGCCGGTTTTGTTTCTTCAACAGTTCGGATGATTCAGTCTGGATCAATACCAGGGCCGGGCTGAACGATTCCTGGGTGTTTTACAGCTCAGCCGGAGGCAGCACGATAACTGCGACTGTGTCGGATATCAGGCTTGATACGGTTATGGGGATGGCCGATTCGGTCAAACTGATCTCCCTGAGCGGCTCCTCCAGGGGAAGCGTGCAGTCAATCCGGCTTTCAAAACATTATGGTCTTTGCCTGATGCCCGACGTTTATATGGTCCCTGCATTATCATCCTTATATACCCTGGCCGGAAAGACTTCTCCCGAAGCAGGGTTTCAGCAATGCACCCGCTGGCAGGATGTTTTCAACTTTTCCCCTGGTGATGAGTTTCATTATTATCACAGGAAGGATATTGCCTATCCCCGTCATTTCGACACGACCGAAATACGGAAAGTCCTGGGCGTTAACTGGACAGCGGATTCCTTAAGCGTAACATACACTTTCAGTCGGTGTATGCATATACAGCATGTATGGGAATACCCGGTCGACACGGTTTACACCGATACTGTTGACTGGAAGTACAACTATTCTGAAACATGGAACAATACATACCTGGTCAGGTTACCCGGGGAGAAAGACGGGGTTTGGGCTCATGACATCATCTATCATCAGTATAACCAGCGCAGTACTTCTTACTCCAGGTATGGCCAGTACTGGTATTATACTGCCGACAGCTGCTGGAAATCGGGTGGCGGAGGCGGGGTTTTGGTTGCGGGGAACAGTTATTTTGCCCCGGGGCTTGGCATGACCGGGATGACAACTGAGGGTCATTCCACCGGAGAATGGCTGGAGTTGAAATACTACAGCAAAGGAAATGAAAGCTGGGGCAGCCCGGTGGATGTAAAATGTGAAGGTACGGGGATTAAGGAGAACCCGGCAGGCTTGAATGTTCTGGTAAGTCCGAACCCTGCCAGTGAAGGGTTTTCTGTTTCAATTCCCGGGACAGACCAGGACGAAAGATTTACATTTTCCGTCAATGATCCGCTTGGCCGCAAATGCCTCAGCGGCAGCTTCACGGGCAGAAGCTGTTTTATTAACAAGGATGGCATGCCTGGCGGACTTTATGTACTTTTGCTGAACAACAGCAGGGGAAGATCGTTCCCGGCAGTGAAAGTTTTGCTTAAATAGAATGTATGAGTTTTCTTTTCAGTAAAATCAATATCAGAGGTATTGAAATCAGGAACCGCGTCATGGTTTCTCCCATGTGCCAGTATTCCGGCACTGACGGATTTGCCAACGAATGGCACCTGGTGCATCTGGGTAGCAGGGCTGTGGGAGGCGCAGGAATAATAATAGCCGAAGCAACGGCTGTATGTCCCGAAGGTAGGATCTCGATCAATGATCTTGGCCTGTGGAAGGACGAGCATATTTCCTACCTGAAGACCATCACAGGTTTTATCCGGAGCCAGGGATCATTGCCCGGCGTTCAGCTTGGGCATGCAGGGCGTAAGGCAAGCCATGCGGCACCCTGGCTGGGAGAAAAGCTGCTTGGCCCTGAAGATGGAGGCTGGCAAACCTATGCCCCCAGCACCCTTGCCTTTACAGCAGATAATGCCATTCCTGAGGCTCTTACAGCAGAAGGCATAATCAAGGTGAAAAATAATTTCATATCGGCAGCGAAAAGGGCAATACAGGCCGGGTACCAGGTCGTGGAATTACATGCTGCCCATGGCTATCTCCTGCACCAGTTCCTTTCGCCCGCAAGTAATCACAGGACGGACGAGTACGGAGGATCTTTCGAAAACCGAATCCGTTTGCTCCTTGAAATCACGGGAGGGATAAGGCAGAATATTCCGGAAAGTTGTCTCTTATTTGTGCGCATCTCGGCAACCGATTGGGTGGATGGAGGGTGGAACCTCGGGGAATCCGTTGCCCTTGCAAAGATCCTGAAAGAGCTTGGGGTCGATCTTATAGATTGCTCCAGTGGAGGTAATGTTGCAGGGGTGAAGATCACCCTGGAACCCGGGTACCAGGTGAAGTTTGCCGAAACTATAAAGAAAGAAAGCGGTATCCTTACAGGCGCAGTCGGTCTGATCACCACTGCTGCCCAGGCAGAAGAAATTCTGGAAAACGGCAGGGCCGACATGATCCTGATGGGCCGGGAGTTCCTGCGCGATCCATATTTTGCATTACATGCGGCTTCTGAACTGGGCGCTGAGCCTGCATGGCCAAACCAGTACCTTAGGGCAAAGAAGAAATAACATACTCAATAAATGGTCAATTATGAAAAGATTTACGGTTTACTCGTGTATTCTGTTCGCAACACTGATCCTGGTTTCAGCCTGCAAAAAGAGCGACAATACCATTTACACCCCTGCCGGACCTGATATGGCGTCCCTGAAAAAACAATATAACATGGCGGTGATGGATGCTAAGTATGCCGAACCCTGGGAGATATACAGGAGCCTTATCGCTATTGTATATTATGCCGACAGCAGTGCCGGACAGGGAAACCTGGTATGGTCCAAAGATTCGGTGGGAAGGCCGCGTTTGCTGGTTGTTTCCTGGATGAAACAGTCCTCGACAACGTATTGGCCTGTTGGAAAGACCATTAAAACCAGTAACGTCCAGGCATATATGTCATGGATCACCAGTTGCCCCGAGATGCTTGATTTTTTGAAAAAGAATCCGTTCACCGACAGTTCGGCCCTGCACCTCAGGATTGCACAGGTTTTGGGGATGCCTCCCGATACGAAGAACAATTTCTTTGTCGAATACTGGGTTTACCCCGAAAACCTGTTCCGTCCCGCGCCTGACCCTGAAATAACCGACCACGAAGCAGAACTGTATTTCCCTTCCTGGGTAAGCCAGGGGTACCGTGACTGGTTCAATAATGAGATCAAAAACAAGTACGACACCACGACAACCACAGCTTTTCCATGGACAAGGTTAGGATATACCTATGACTGGGCCACACCCCTGCATCCAATCGGGTTAAGCGAATTCGTAGTCGACACCTCTGCCACAGTGACTATAAAAGCAGTGTATTCTTCCTGGCAGTATTACCAGTTAAGCCTTACGAAGAAATAGCGAGGTAGCGAAGTAGCGAGGTAGCGAAACTTCAGATCTGAAATAATTCAGAATTTGTACATTGTACATGGTACATTGTACATCCCTATGATCTTCCCAGGGCTTCTTCTTCTTCAGCTCCCTCAACGTCGTACCAGTGGTACAAGCCTTCCATGAGGCGTTTCTGCTTTTCTTCGGGGCTCAGCCGTTCATAGGCTTCACGGGCCTCGCGGGCTTTGCGGCGCTTCTCCTCCTCTATAGCCCAGATATTGGTAGTGTAATTATCCTCCACGCAGTTCTGCAGGAACTCGCGGGCAACAGTCGGGAACAGCTCAAGCAGCAATTCATCCTTTTCATTTTCCGCCAATCGCAGTCCGCCGTATTCTTCAAAAACAGTATTTTCCTGCTTTTTATAATTCCTTGTATCGTAAGGCGTCTCTTCCCTTACCCCGGTGAGAAGTTCCCTGAAATCAGGGTCTACTGGAATGGGGGTCCTGCCATAAAGGCCTTTAACCAGGTTTACAAACTGTATGGATTTGGTCGTAAAAAAGGCCTGTCCTTTGTTCTCATCGATCACGCAGTTGACGGCCTGAACGCCTACGATCTGCGAAGTTGGGGTTACCAGGGGAGGGCAGCCCGATTTGATACGTACCAATGGAACCAGCTCAAGCACGCGGGGTAAAAGGTGGTCGAGTTTCAGCTGTTTCAGCTGGGCAAGCATGTTGGTATACATTCCGCCCGGGATTTCGGCTCTTTTAACTTCCTCATCGGGTTCAGGAAAACCGAATTGTTTTTCTATTTCCTGGCAAACCTGGAGGAGTTCAGGCTCCTTATCATGTTTGGCAAGGTAAATGGCCTGTACAAAGAGCCGGTTGATCTCCCTGGGGAGTTTGTAGTTTGTAATGTCAAATTCTTTCGGGAAGGCGGTTGTGTCAAATTCTTTCAGTTCGGCCCTGATCTCTTTAAGTTCATTGTCGATTTTTTTCACAGCCTGCCTGTTGACCCCGGTATCTATCCCGAGTTTATCGCAGAAGACCTGGATCAGTTCAAAAGCAGGAGCAGCCGGTCCGCCGGCAAAATGCCAGATACTGGTATCCACGACATCCACCCCGTTTATAATGGCCATAAGTACTGAAGCAAGCCCATAACCTGGAGTACAATGGGTGTGAAAATCAATAGGGACACGCAGTTCTGATTTCATCCTGCGGATCATCTCTCCAGATTGTAATGGAGGTATTAGCCCAGCCATATCCTTGATGCTGATCATATCGGCTCCAAGGGCTTCAAGCTGCCTGGCTTTTTCCATGAAGTAATCCACTGTGAAAATATCGTGCGGCAATGCCTTAAGATGGATAAGCGATCTCAGTCTTTGCCTTGTACTGAATTTGGGATCCACAGTGAAACTTATGGCGCAGTCGGCCATCCCACCGCTTTCCTTTACATATCTGATGGTCGATTTCATATTATCGACATCATTCAGTGCATCGAAAATTCTCATGATCCCTATGCCCGATTTTACAGCATTCCGGTTAAACCCTTCTATCACTTCATCGGGATAGGGGTTGTAACCGAAGAGGTTGCGGCCTCTTGAAAGGGCAGTGAGTTTGGAAACCCCGCCTATGGATTTTTTAATCTTTTCAAGCCTGGCCCAGGGATTTTCATGGAGGTAGCGCATGATGCTGTCGGGGACGGCGCCGCCCCATACTTCCATGGCATAAAACCCGGCGTCTTTATAAAAGGGGAGCACGCGGTCGACCTGCTCCTGGGTCATACGGGTTGCAAACAGGGACTGTTGTCCGTCGCGGAGGGTGAGATCCCTTATCAGTAGTTTTCGGCGAGACATGCTTCAGGGTTGTTAAAATTGTTGTTAATTAAATAACAAATGCAAAGTTAAGCATTTAAATAATTGGTCTTTTTAGCTTTAAGTAAATTTCGGGGAATATTTTTTTTGAATTTTAAGCACTGACTAATAAAAAGAAACAAAATTTCGACTAACTTGCAGGCTTTAAGCGTTGTTAATTAATTCACATTGTTAATTATGAAACAAAATCAAATTGAGGAGCTTCTAAACAAGCGGGAGGAAGCCAGGAAAGGGGGCGGTGAAGACCGTGTAAAATCCCAGCATAAAAAGGGCAAATTCACTGCCAGGGAAAGGATTGAAAAAGTTCTTGATGAAGGCAGTTTTGAGGAATACGACATGTTTGTAACGCATCGTTGCACCGATTTCGGACTTGAGAATGAGCATTACATGGGCGACGGTGTGGTAACCGGTCGGGGTACCATCGACGGGAGGGTAGTGTTCGTATTTGCGCAGGATTTCACAGTATTCGGAGGTTCCCTTTCAGAGACATTTGCCCGTAAAATATGCAAGATCATGGACCAGGCCGTAAAGGTTGGGGCGCCTGTGATCGGCATTAACGACAGCGGGGGTGCCCGTATCCAGGAAGGCGTAAACAGCCTGGCAGGCTATGCCGAGATTTTCATGCGCAACATAGCTGCTTCGGGAGTCGTCCCCCAGATCTCGGCCATTTTCGGCCCCTGTGCAGGAGGAGCAGTCTACTCTCCCGCCCTCACCGATTTTGTGATCATGAGCGAAAAAACCAGTTATATGTTCGTTACCGGCCCAAAGGTAACCAAGACCGTGACTGGTGAAGATATCACCACCGAAGATCTCGGTGGTGCAACAGTGCATTCGACCAAGTCGGGTGTGGCCCATTTCAGGGTTGTGAATGAAGATGAAGGACTGCTGATGATCAGGAAGCTCCTCTCCTACCTTCCCCAGAACAACCTTGAAGATGCTCCCCAGACCGAATGCCTTGACCCCATTGACCGAATTGAGGACGCCCTCAACGAGATCATCCCGGCAAACACAAACCAGCCATACGATGTAAAGGATGTGATTTACCTGGTGGTCGACGATCATGAGTTCATGGAGGTCCATCAGCATTATGCAAAAAATATAGTTGTGGGTTTTGCCAGGTTCAACGGCATCTCCTGCGGAATTGTCGCCAACCAGCCAAACTACCTGGCCGGCGTCCTGGACATAGAAGCTTCGCGCAAAGCTGCAAGATTTGTTAGGTTTTGCGATGCTTTCAACATCCCAATAATCACCCTGGTTGATGTACCAGGCTTCCTTCCCGGCAGCCTCCAGGAATACGGGGGCATTATCATTCACGGGGCCAAACTCCTTTTTGCCTATGGTGAAGCTACGGTTCCCAAGATCACTATAACACTCAGGAAATCATATGGGGGCGCCCATGACGTTATGGGTTGCAAGCAACTGAGGGCCGATATTAATTATGCATGGCCCAGCGCTGAAATTGCCGTAATGGGTCCCAAAGGCGCTATTGAAATACTTGAAGGCAAGAAGATAGGCGAGATCACCGATCCCCGTGAGAAAGTGAAATACATGAATGATAAAGAACTGGAATATAAAAACAAGTTTGCAAATCCTTACGATGCTGCCCGGTACGGCTATATTGACGATGTGATCGAACCCAGGAACACCAGGTTCAGGATCATCAGGGCACTGCAAACCCTGCAAACCAAGAAAGACAGCTTGCCTCCCAAAAAACACAGCAATATTCCCCTGTAATCATCATACCGAATATGAGAACCCTATCCATAACATTCAATCCAAGCCTGATCGGCAGCCAAACCCTGATCCTCAGCATACTTGGGTATTGCATCGTACTTCTCACCCTCTCGGCCATGGCCTATTTCATGGTACGCTTTCATTCGGTACGCGACTATATGAGGGCTAAGAAACTGAAGAAAGAAACCACCCAGGCCAAGGCAGCTCCTGTAAAAGTGGTTATGACAGGAGAGGAAAATGCAGCCATTGCAGCCGCCCTTTATCTTTTCTTTTCAGAGCTGCATGACCAGGAGAAATATGTGATGACCATAAAAAAAGTCTCCCGCACTTATTCACCCTGGAGCTCCAAGTTTTACAACATCTGGAACAATATGAAATACTGGTAAAAACAAGAGGTAAGACAAAATATGAAAAAATTCAGCTTTACCATCAACGGGAACAACTACGAAGTTGACATCCTGGGATTTGAAGAAAATACGGCCCATGTGGAAGTTAACGGGACGCTTTACAATGTAGAGGTGCAGCGTGAGCTTAAACTCACAAAAACGCCGACGCTCGTCCGTGCAGAACCCCCGAAGCCATCCCCAAAGGAAGCAAGGATACCGAAAACACAGTCACAGACAAGCAATATGGCTATCAAGGCGCCTTTGCCCGGAACCATCATTACGGTGCTGGTCAAGCCGGGCGATAAAGTTGCCATGGGGCAGAAACTGCTTACCATGGAAGCCATGAAAATGGAGAACAATGTCCTCAGCGAGAAAGACGGCACGGTAAGGATAGTCAACGTAAAACCGGGACAGACCGTTGCCCAGAATGATACTTTAGTGGAAATCGAATAAAGGCAACCAGATATGAAACTCCTCCTTATTAACAATATGTTTCAGGGCATCTGGGCCGATACAGGTTTCTCAAACCTTTACTGGGACAATGGCATCATGATCTTTGTGGGGCTGGCCCTGATCGTCCTTTCCATCAAATTCAACCTGAAGCCCATACTGCTTATCCCCCTTGCCCTCGGCATAGTGATCGGCAACATACCTTTTATGCACAGCACTCCGTATCCCCTGGGGATATATGCCGAAGGCAGCATACTTCACTATTTGTTTTTTGGTGTGCTGAAGGGTATCTACCCGGCCCTTATCTTTCTCGGTCTTGGCGCAATGGTCGACCTTTCACCAATGATCGCAAATCCCAAGCTGATCATACTTGGGGCTGCAGCACAGGTTGGTATACTTGTGACTTTTCTCGGAGCCATCATACTGGGATTCCCTGTTGCGCATTCGGCCTCAATTGCCATCATCGGCGGAGCTGACGGGAATACGGCCATATTTCTCACTTCCCAGCTTGCTGCCGGACTGGGGAACCTTCCTGAAGCTGCAAAAGTACAGGGATTGATTGGTCCTGTTGCAATTGCAGCCTACCTGTATATGGCCCTGGTGCCGGTAATCCAGCCACCTATAATGAAATTACTTACGACCAGGAAGGAAAGGCTCATCAGGATGAAACCCCAGCGCACGGTAAGCAGGAATGAAAAGATCGCTTTTCCCCTGGTGTTTCTCCTTCTTACCACGTTCGTAGCACCTGCCGCCCTGCCACTTTTGGGCATGTTCTTTTTCGGGAATATTTTAAAGGAATCGGGCCTCACCAAACAACTTGCAGGAACGGTCTCAACAGTGTTGATTGATATCGTGGTCATACTTATCGGCATTACCGTGGGAGCCTCAACCCAGGCGGATGTCTTCCTGAAATGGGAATCCATACTGATCTTCATGCTGGGTGCAATGTCGTTCATGGTCGCCACTGCAGGAGGGATCATGTTTGCCAAGGTGATGAACCTCTTCCTCAAAAAGGAAAACCAGATTAACCCGCTAATTGGAGCCGCCGGTGTGGCTGCCGTTCCCGATTCAGCCCGTATTGCCCACGAGATGGGACAAAAGGAAGATTCGACCAACCATCTCATCAGCCATGCCATGGCACCGAATATTGCGGGGATCATTGGAAGCGCGGTGACTGCAGGACTTCTCCTGGCATTTATCCTTTAACTTCAGCCCCGGGGAGTTTCACTATTTCTTTAGTTTCCATTTAAGCATCAAGGATGCGCATTAGGGCATTGATATGTATCAATGGAATTGCGCATTTATCACATCCTTCCCGGGGTAAAATTACCTTTTAAATCAGGGAATATCGCTAGCTGTGAAGCTTCTGTACCGTTTGAAATCTTTCTACCCTTGCATAACAAAATTTAATCAAGGGAATAAACCCTGAACGATGTACTTAAAGTAAACAGATATTTATGGGGCAAAAGCTGATTTCCTGCAATCAATGCCAGAATAATTCATGCTTCTTTAAGCAGTATGGTTCATCTATCGACCAGAATTTACTTGATTCGAAAGTTGAACAAAAGGATTTTATTCAAGGGGAATATATTATTCATGAAGGGAACCCGATTCTCGGGCTTTTTTTTATCCAAAAAGGCAAAGCGAAAATATTTACTTCCGGGATCAATGGGATACAGCAGATTGTTCGATTGGTTCATGCAGGCGAATCACTTTGTTTCAGGGGGTATGGCAGAACATCATATCTTACAAGCACAGTTGTACTGGAAGACTCACGTATATGTTTTTTCGAGAGTAAGGATTTCATGGAGGTGTGCAATATCTCCCAACTTTCAATGCACATTATAACATATCTTGGAAGTGAACTGGATATAGCCGAAAAAAGACTGAAATACCTGATGCAAATGAACGTGAGGGAAAAAACGGCCGAAGCCCTGCTTTTCATGAAAAAAAGTTTCGGGGTAAATCAATATGATGAACTGGATGTTTATATGAGCCGGAAAGATGTAGCAGCCATAGCCGGCACCAGTGAAGAACTTATTATTCGGCAGTTATCCGACTTTGAAAAAGAAAAACTTATTGAGCGAAGGGATCATGGAAGCAAAATTGCCCTGCTCGATGAGAAAAGATTAAACCAGCTGATCAGCAAGTATAATATATCGGCTTAAACCCATTTTGATCCTAAGCTGATTTATCTCGGCTCTCCTGAATTTTACACAGATTTGTTTCAACCCGGGGCAGAACCCTTGTCCCGGATACCGTTGCAGAGGCGATTAAATGTGCCGGGAAAGATTCAAAACGGCTCTATCATTTCATTTCCGAAAAGCCGTAATGATGTTATGTTATTGTTATTCAGTATGGTGTAAAGTCATCTGTGAAAATTTGACAAGATAATTATTTATCAGGTTATTTGCATTTTCGTATATGGTTATTGTTATGTTGCATTTACTGAATTCCTCTAAAACCAGATCATTTTCTTTAACTAAACCAAGAACTGATTTTCCACCATTATCTTTAAAACCTTATAATAATTTTTGCTAAAACTATCCTATGAAAGCAATTTCCCGTTTTTTCATGGCCATGACTGTAATGGCTTTTTATTGTATTTGTGTTCTGCAGACAACCTACGCCCAGGGTCCCATGCTCTATGGACTGACTCTTTATGGAGGCAATGAAGCCCTTGGAGCTATTATTCACTATGACCAGACTTCCGGCTCTGTAACTAACGACTACTTTTTTTCAACCGTGCAGCCAGGAGCGACACCGACTTACACTGAATTAACAGACGGAGGTAATGGTAAGTTCTACGGAATGACGGTTAACGGAGGTGCCACTAATGCCGGTGTTATTTTTGAATGGGATCCTGCAACCAACATTTATACAAAGAAAATAGACCTGAGTTCCGATATTGGAAGTTTTCCACGTGGTTCCATGATACTGTATGGGGGAAAACTTTACGGGATGACTAATATGGGAGGTGTATATAACTATGGCGTTATTTTTGAATATGATCCGATTACAAACACGTATACCGATAAAATCGATCTGGCTTCAAATACAGGTAGCTATCCCAATGGTTCCCTGGCCATAAGCGGGGGGAAGTTTTACGGGATGACTAATGCGGGGGGTCTTAATCATGCAGGGGTAATATTTGAATGGGACCTTGCTACAAACACCTATACCGACAAGATCGACCTGGTCCAGAGCAGTGGCGCCTTCCCGCAGGGGACATTGACACTCAATGGAGGAATATTTTACGGGATGACCCTTGGTGGAGGATTAAATAACAGCGGGGTTATATTCCAATGGGATCCAGCAACCAATACTTATACTAAGAAGATCGACATGAGTAACAGTACTGGTATTAATCCTTATGGAAAATTAAGCTTTTTCGGGGGTGAGTTTTACGGTATGGCTCAGAGCGGAGGGGCAAACTACAGCGGGGTCATTTTCGAATGGGATCCGGCAACCAATACCTACACAGATAAAGTTGACCTGGTTCAGAGTATTGGCAGAAATCCATTCGGGTCTTTGCTCCTGAATGGCAGTAAATTTTACGGTATGACTACCGGCGGAGGGCAAAACGATGTGGGTGTTATATTTGAATGGGACCCGTCTACCAATGTGTACGTTAAAAAGATCGATATGGCTTCAACCAGTGGGGCCTCTCCCTATAGTTCTTTATCCCTGGCTAATGGTACTTTTTACGGTATGACTCAGCGCGGGGGTTCTATGGATAACGGGGTCATTTTCCAGTGGGACCTTCCGACAAATGCCTATACAAAAAAGATTGACCTGAATATTAACTCCGGGAGCAGACCATATTCCGGTTTAACCCTTTTCGGGGGAAAGTTTTACGGTGTGACTTATAATGGAGGGGGCAATAACAATGGGGTCATTTTCCAGTGGGACCCGGCCACCAGTACTTTTACAAAAAGGTTCGACATGGCTCAGGCCACGGGTATTAATTCCCGTTGCAATTTAGCCGCATACTCGGGAAAATTATATGGTACGACTGCTTATGGCGGGACAAATAACGGGGGGGTGATTTTTGAATGGGATCCGGCAACAAATACATACACCGACAAGGTCAACCTTGGTTCAACTACCGGGTATAACCCATTTGGTTCTTTAACGCTATATGGAGGGAAGTTTTACGGGATGATGTACCAGGGAGGAGGAAATGGGTTCGGTGACATTTTTGAATGGGACCCTGCCACAAACGTATTTACAAAAAAATTCGACTTTTCAGGAAGCACAGGATATAGTGCATATGGTGCTTTAACCCAGAACGGGGGAAAATTTTATGGGATGACTTATTATGGAGGGGCTAATGGACTCGGGACTGTTTTCGAATGGGATCCTTCAAGCAATACAATTACAAATCAGTACGACCTGAGTCCGAGTACTGGGTACAATCCATGCGGCTCTTTGACAGTATGTGGCGGAGCACTTTATGGGCTGACCGGTTCTGGCGGTGCAAATGGTTATGGGGCCATTATTAAATGGGACCCTGCTAATAACATTCTAACAACGGTTTACAGCATGCAGGTTACCGGGGGCAACCGCCCTTACGGGACTTTAACCCTAAGCGGGGGAAAGCTTTACGGGATGACTAATTCAGGAGGTTCCAATTATGATGGGGTTATCTTCGACTTCGATCCTGCAACAAACACCTATACAGATCTTTACGACTTAACTCCTTCTGCCGCCTCTCCCTATTACGCCCTGTTCACTGTTCTTGATAACTGTATCAACCCAACTGATGGGGGTATAATTGCATCAGATCAAAGCGGCTGCGGCACTTTAGACCCGGTACTGTTAACAAGTACAAGCGGTGCATCAGGTTACACCGGAAACCTTGAATACAAATGGCAGCAATCCACCACCAGCGGCAGCAGCGGTTTTACAGATATTTTGAACAGCAATGCCGCTGCTTACCAACCTCCGTCAGGTCTCACGGTTAATACATGGTATAAACGCCTTGCGAGGGTTGATTGCTCAAGCGACTGGTCAGGCGCAGTCGAATCCAATGTCGTTAAAATGACAGTTGATCCGGCTTCAGCAGGAGGCAGTGTTGCAGGGAGCGCCTCCGTCTGTTCAGGAACCAATAATACTGTACTAAGTCTTTCAGGTTACACGGGTATTATTAAAAAATGGCAGAAATCAACAGATGACTGGTCGACTTCCACAGATATTTCCAGCACGAATACAAGCATGACCGCAACCAACCTTACTGTTACAACAAAATACAGGGTAGTCGTGCAGAGCGGGGTTTGTCTTCCTGATAACTCCACAGATGCAACAGTTACAGTCAATCAACTTCCTGTACCTTCAATTTCCGGCCCTTCGCCTGTTTGTGTAAATTCCACAGGTAACGTCTATTCAACCGAGCAAGGAATGACGGCCTACACCTGGAGTATTTCGGCAGGCGGCACAATCACGGCAGGTAACGGTACAAATGTAATTACAGTTACCTGGAATACAGCAGGGCTACAATCGGTCAGCATCAATTATACCGATGCAAACGGGTGTACGGCAATAAATCCCTCTGTTTACAATGTTACGGTTAATAACCTTCCAATACCAACACTTTCCGGTCCGGCAACAGTATGTGCGGGGACTGCGGGTAATGTTTATACAACTGAGCAAAGCATGTCGGCAAACAACTGGATAGTTTCAGCAGGGGGAACGATCACAGCAGGGGGAACAACAACGAGTAATTCAGTTACTGTGACCTGGAACACTGCCGGTGCACAAACTGTCAGCATAAACTATACCAATGCCAACGGCTGTACAGCTGCTTCGCCTACGGTATATCCTGTTACGGTTAAAGCCTTACCGTTACCTACAGTCTCAGGTCCTGTGTCGGTTTGCAATAATTCCACTGGCAATGTTTATACCACCGAAACCGGTATGACAGGTTATACCTGGAGCATTGTGGGCGGAACTATCACGGCCGGTGGAACTGCAACAAGCAATACAGCTACCGTGACCTGGACTTCGGTCGGAACGCAGTCGATAAGTGTGAATTACACCAATGCCAACGGCTGTAACGCGTCAACAGCAACAGTTTACCCTGTTAGTGTCAATGCCTTACCAACTCCAAATCTGTTAGGGCCAACCCCGGTATGTGCAACAACTTCAGGGAATGTGTATACCACCGATTCCTTTCAGGGAATTACTAACTATGTCTGGTCTGTCTCGGCAGGAGGCACGATCACAGCAGGAGGCACTGCAAGCAGCAACACAGCAACCGTGACCTGGAATACAGCAGGCACCCAAAGCGTCAGTGTGAATTACACCACATTAAGCGGCTGTACTGCAGCATCAGCAACAACATATCCTGTAACGGTCAATGCCTTGCCGGTGCCCACAATCACCGGACCAGCTTCAGTATGCGCTACCTCGACAGGAAATGTATATACTACACAGCCTGGGATGACAGGCTACAGCTGGAGCATAGTGGGCGGAACCATTACTGCAGGGGGAACTGCAACAAGCAATACAACAACGGTAACCTGGACCTCCTCTGGGGCTCAGTCCATCAGCGTGAACTATACCAACGGCAACGGATGTTCAGCAGCGGCTCCCACAACTTACAATGTAACAGTGAATGCACTTCCTGTGCCCGTGATTACGGGGTCTGCAACAAGCTGTTCGGGTTCCACCGGCAATGTTTACTCCACCCAGGCAGGCATGACAGGATATACCTGGAGTGTTTCGGCAGGCGGCAGCATCACCTCAGGAGCCGGGACCAGTGCTATCACCGTGAGCTGGAATACGGCCGGGGCACAAACGGTTTTTGTAAACTATACCAATACCGGGGGCTGCACTGCAACTTCTCCATCTATCTTCAATGTAGTGGTGAACCCGATTCCTGTACCCGGCATCTCAGGCCCTCCGACGGCTTGTCTTAATTCCACGGGAAATGTGTACACCACCGAAACGGGCATGTTCAATTATGTATGGACTGTCTCGGCAGGCGGTACGATCACGGCCGGGGGAACTGCAACCAGCAGCTTCGTAACGGTAACCTGGAATACGGTTGGCGCCAATACGGTCAGTGTAAACTACACCAGTGCATCCGGTTGTACAGCTTCCACACCCACTACCATCAATGTGACAGTGAGTGCCATGCCGGTTCCGACCATCTCGGGCCAGAGCAGCGGGATTTGCCCCGGTGCAGGGTGGACTACTTATACCACCGAGAGTGGCAACAGCAATTACACCTGGACTGTTTCATCAGGAGGTTCAATTTCAGGCGGACAGGGGACTGCCTCGGCTGACATTTCCTGGGTTACTCCGGGCGCTCAATGGGTTGCTGTCAGTTACACCAATGCTGCCGGCTGCGCTTCCATCCCTACTGTTCTCAATGTGACCGTATCGTCTTTGCCAGGGCCTGCGGGGACTATCACGGGAACAGCCACCTTGTGTGCAGGCACCCAGGGAGCAGCCTATTTTGTTGCGCCGATACCCAATGCCACTTACTATAACTGGACTCTTCCATCGGGTGCATCTATTGCAAGCGGTACAGGCACCAACAGTATAACGGTGAATTATGCAGCAAATGCCGTTTCGGGAAGTATTACCGTGAACGGGAACAACCTTTGCGGTAACGGAAGCACCTCCCCTCCATTGCAGGTAACGGTCAACCCGCTCCCTGCAACGGCAGGAGCAATCTCCGGCCTGTCCAGCGTATGCCGCGGAACCAGCGGGGTTGTGTATTCAGTAGGCTCTATCGCCAACGCAACAGGGTATGTTTGGACAGTTCCTCAGGGGGTGGTGATCACCTCCGGTGCAAACACCAGGACCATCACGGTGACCTTTACCCCTATAGCACAGAGCGGGGACTTCACGGTCAACGGCACAAACGCCTGCGGGAATGGCGCATCATCCCAGTACTATGTTAACATACTTCATCCCACACCCAAGCCGATCATCATCATCATCATCAACCGCCCGATAGGTATCGGGGATATCCTCACGAGCAGCCTGAGCGAAGGCAACCAATGGTACCTCGATGGCCAGCCTATTGAGGGAGCCAACGGGCAGACCCTGGTTATTCCATCCATGGGGACCTACTTCATCATTGCTGGTAACGGCGTTTGTCCTTCAGATACTTCAGATTACATCACGGTAGGAAGTACGGGAGTCGACAACAAGGACAATGTCAGTTTTGTGGTTTACCCTGTTCCCAACAACGGCTTGTTCACCGCATCGGTAAATTCAAAGTATGCCGACACCTACCATATCCTGATCTACAACACACTTGGAGAGATGGTCTACAGGACCAAAGATTTCAAGGTCCTGGGCAAACACGAAGAGAACATCGACCTGAGGAACCTGCCGGGAGGCATGTACACCCTGGTCTTTGCCAATGACCAGACCCAGGTTGTGAGGAAGGTCTTTATTAACAAATAAGATCTTCAAACCCACCATCTGATCAAAACGACAAAGGGAGGTTGCATGGTGCAGCCTCCCTTTGACGTTTCATACCTGACCGAAAAATTTGACCGGGTCTGGAATCAGAACGGATGGATAATCCATAAAATCCCTACGCAAATTGCCAGGAACCCTCCTGTAAACGTAAACCACTTCAGAAACACCTGTTTGTCTTTTACGACAGCCCTGAAAGCAACCACTCCAAGAATAAAGGCGAATAAAATCATGGTTAAAATCGTCCCGGTGGCAAAGGCAGTAATATAAATTACCGAAGCCAGCAGGCTTGGCAGGGCCAGCGAAGGCAGCAGGGCGAACAAATGGCTGAAGCCCGCGAATCCATGGATGATCCCGATAAAAAGAGCTGTAAAAGCATTTTGCCTTACAGTACCCGTATGCATATGTTCGTGATCATCGGCATGTACCTCGGTATCATCAGCGCTTGCCGAATGGGTGTGTTTGTGGATATGGGCATATAAAAAGGGTCGTGTATGGAAATGCGAATGGGGACGGTTCCCGTGCGAATGATGCAGGTATGCCCTGAGAATGGCCCAGATTCCTATCCCTATGAGCAATATCCCGATCACCGTATCGCTGTGTTTTGAAATTACTGCTATGGGAAGGTATTGTTTAAAAAGAATAAACAATAAGCCAATCATCAGCATCCCTATAGTATGACCGAGTCCCCAGGAAAAGCCGATCATCCATGACTTTTTACGGCTGTTGATGGCCAGGGGCGTGACCGCTGCAAGATGATCGGGGCCGGTGACCACATGGGCTATACTGGCAATAAACCCGGTTAGGAATGTCAGCATGAAAGATTTTTAGGTAAAAAAAATATAAATATATATAATTTTACATTCTTGAATATGATTTTTCAGGATGCCGGATAAAACACTGCAGATAACAGTCAGCGGACTGATACAGGGGGTTGGATTCCGGCCTTTCGTTTACCGTACTGCGTTAAGGCAGGGTCTGAAAGGCTGGGTTCAGAACACCAATGAAAATGTACGCATCCGCATCAGCGGGGATCCGTTAAATATCGAACACTTCCTACATGCTTTAATAACAGAAGCCCCGGCAGCCGCTTCGGTTCAGGAAATTTTTTCGGAAGAGTTCAGTAAGGAAGAGTTCACTGAATTCAGTATCCTCGAAAGCCATGATGTTTCGGAGGACATTACCGAGATCAGCCCCGACATCGCTGTTTGCAGCGAATGCCTCGAGGATATTGAACGTAAAGGAAACCGCTACAACTATTCCTTTGTCAACTGTACCAACTGCGGACCACGATTCACGATAATTCGTGATCTGCCCTACGACCGGGCGAAAACCACGATGAGTGAATTTGCCATGTGCCCCGACTGCAAAAAGGAGTATGAAGCTGTAAGCGACCGCCGTTTTCATGCCCAGCCCACAGCCTGCGCGGGTTGCGGGCCCCACTATGAAATGTATAAAGGATCACTGCGGATGAGTACCGAAGTAAACTCCATCGTTGAACAATTTGCGCAATGCATGGATACTGCCGGGATTGCAGCCGTCAAAGGCCTGGGAGGGATGCACCTGGCCTGCGATGCCTTCAGCGAAAATGCAATAAGCAGGCTGAGGGAGCTCAAAAACCGGGAAGGGAAACCTTTTGCAGTAATGTTCCGCGACCCTGAAACAGCTCGTAAGTATGCCGAAGTCAATGCCGCCGAAGAAGCCTCCCTACTCTCCTGGAGGCGCCCCATTGTTCTCCTGGAGCGGAAACCGGGAACAAATCCGCCGCTTGCAGGGAATCTCAATCCCGGACTGAACCTTCTGGGCATAATGCTTCCTTACATGCCTTTTCATTACCAAATGTTCAGCAAACTGAAAACACCGGCCATAGTCCTTACCAGCGGGAACTTCAGCAGCGAACCTATACTGATCGATAATGAAACGGCCCTGGAACAGTTTTCGGCCTGCACCGACATGGTTATACTGCATAACAGGGATATTTTCAACCGTACCGATGATTCCGTTGTGAGGATCATTGGAGGGAAAGAACGGATCTTGCGCCGCTCGAGGGGATATGTGCCTTCACCAGTCCGCACGGGTCTTGAAACTGAAGGCATCATCGCTTTCGGCGCCGAGCTGTCGAACTGCTTCTGCGTGGGGAAAGGCCGCAAAGCCTTCCTCAGCCAGCATATAGGCGACCTGAAGGGCCTGGAAACAACACTTTTTTATGAGCAGACCATCGAACGATTTATAAAGCTGTTCCGGGTAAAGCCCACATTGCTGGCTGCTGACTTGCATCCCGACTATATTTCGACCAGGATGGCCGGGGGTTTCGGCAAGGTGAATGTCATCGGCATACAGCATCATCATGCCCATATTGCCTCCTGCATGGCCGAACATAAACTCGATGAAAAAGTCATAGGCGTGGCATTCGATGGCACAGGCCTCGGTGATGACGATAAGACCTGGGGATCTGAATTCCTGGTATGCGACCTTAAGGATTACAGCCGCATCAGCCATTTTGAATACCTCCCCCTTCCCGGGGGCGACAGCGCCAGCGAAGAACCCTGGAGAATGGCGGTTTCATGGCTGTACAAGGTCTATGGCGAAGGGTTCACGAACATGCACCTCCCGGTTCTGAGGCAGTCTGCCCCCGAAGATGTAAACATGCTCACCGGCATGATCGACCGCAGGATCAACTCACCCCTCACATCAGGGGCAGGAAGGTTTTTCGACGCTGTTGCTTCCATTCTCGGGCTTTGCCAGGTCGCAGCTTTCCCCGCCCAGGGACCTATGCTGCTTGAAGCCCTTACCCGGCAGGGATGTAATGAAACGTACAAATGGTCCGCAGTCATTGAAAATAAACCGGGGATAAACCCGGCCAGTAGCTCAGCAGGGCCGGCGAATCTTCCGGGAGTGATCCAACTGGATGAAACCCTCAAAGGGATTGTTGAGGATATCGGGCTGGGGGCTGAAAATTCAATTATTGCATCGAAGTTCCACAATACCATAACTTCCATTATCTTTGAAACCGTGAATGCCATCCGCCGGAGGGAAGGCCTGAATAAGGTCGTTCTTTCGGGGGGAGTTTTCCAGAACAAATACCTGCTTGAAAGGACGGAGTCTTTGTTAAGCAAAAATGATTTTGAAGTGTTTTTCCATGCTGCGGTACCCACCAACGACGGGGGGATTGCTTTGGGACAACTGGCAGTAGCTGCAAAAAGAAGGGAATTGAAATGTGTTTAGCCATACCTGCAAAAGTGATTCGTGTTGAAGGGGCATCGGCCCTGGTCATGATAGAGGACACTGAATATAATGCCAGCCTGCTTCTTCTCGATGATGTAAAAGCCGGGGATTACGTGATGCTGCATGCCGGTTTTGCCATACAGAAAGTGGATGAGGAGGAAGCAAAGGAAACCATGCGGCTCCTTCTTGAAGTAGAAGGGTTCAAACCTGGACAGGCTGATGAAATACATTGACGAGTACCGGAAAAAAGACCTGATCCTCGGGCTTTCGGAAGAGATCAAAAAGATCTCCAAAAAAGAGATCTCCCTGATGGAAGTCTGCGGTGGCCACACCATGGCCATACACCGCTTCGGCCTGGATTCGCTTCTCCCCCCGAATGTACACCTCTTATCGGGACCCGGATGCCCTGTCTGCGTTTCGGGCCAGCACTTCATCGATACCGCCATCGCTTACAGTCAACTAACCGGCAGTATCATCACGACCTATGGCGACCTTATAAGGGTCCCGGGATCCGCGTCTTCACTGGAAAAAGAGAAAGCAGGGGGTCGGGATATCCGCATCGTTTATTCGGTTCTGGAATCCCTTGAGATTGCGGTAAAGAACCCGGGTAAAAACGTGATCTTCCTCGGCATAGGTTTTGAGACCACGGCTCCCCTCACGGCTGCAGCCATTGAGGAGGCCCTGAAAAGAAACATCCGGAATTTTTCGGTGCTGAGCTCCCATAAAGTGATGCCCCCTGTGATGAAGGCGCTTGTGAAGGATGGTGTAAAGATCAATGGTTTTATTGCTCCGGGCCATGTAAGCGCTATCACCGGGACCGGCATTTACGCCGAGCTGCCCGGATCCTTCGGGCTGGGGGTCGTGATTTCGGGTTTCGAGCCGGTTGATATGATGCAGTCCATACTGATGCTTGTGGCCCAGTTCGAGGCCGGCAAACCCAGGGTTGAAATTCAGTACCAGAGGGTGGTGAAGGAAGAAGGAAATCAGGTAGCTCAAAAACTTTTGAATAAATTGTTTGAGCTTAAGGATGACCGCTGGAGGGGGCTCGGGCTTATCCCTTTAAGCGGTTTGAAGATACGGCCCGGCTTTTCAGCATTTGACGCGGAGAGCTTGTTCCCGCTTGAAGTTCCCGTTGCCCCCGAACCAAAAGGATGTATCTGCGGGATGATACTGAGGGGATTGAAAACTCCGCTGGAATGCGGGCTTTTTGGAAAGAAATGCACGCCAACGGATCCTGTGGGGGCCTGTATGGTTTCGGGCGAAGGAACCTGCGCAACCTATTATAAATACCGCTCATGAGCCGAACCGAAGAAAAAATACTGCTGAGCCATGGCAACGGGGGCCTTAAAATGCACGAGCTGATTACCGGCCTTTTCATTAAACATTTCGGGAATAAAATACTGAAACAGCAAAGCGATTCGGCTATTTTGCCTGTGGATTCAAACGAGATCGCATTTACTACGGATTCATTCGTGATCGATCCCCTGTTTTTCCCGGGGGGGAATATCGGCAAACTGGCGGTTTGCGGCACCGTGAACGACCTATCCGTTTCAGGGGCAGAACCTCTCTTTATCAGCGTTTCCTTCATTATCGAGGAAGGTTTTCCCATGAAGGATCTTGAAACCATTGTGAAATCGCTGGCTAATGAGGCGAAGAAAGCCGGGGTACTTATCGTTACCGGCGACACCAAGGTAGTGAACAAGGGCAAATGCGACAAACTCTTTATCAACACAGCCGGCATAGGAAGGATAGACAAGGCGAAGCGGATTGCAGGGAAGTTCAGAAGCATAAAACCCGGGGACCTGGTCCTTATCAATGGGCCTATAGGTGAACATGGCATGGCCGTGATGAATGCCCGTGAATCGTTCAACTTCAAAACCCCTGTTGAATCGGATTGCGCCTGCCTCAACGATCTCATCATGGAGGTTCTTGATCATACCACTTCGGTGAAATTCATGAGGGATCCCACCCGGGGCGGAGTTGCCACGGTTCTGAACGAACTTACGGCCACAAAGAAATTCGGTATAAGCCTTGATGAAGCCGCCCTGCCCGTTGGTAAAGGCGTGAGGGCCATGTGTGAGATCCTTGGGTTTGACCCGCTTTACGTGGCTAACGAGGGCAAGGTCATCATAATAGCCGCTGAGAAGGAAAGCGGGCGAATACTTGACATCATGAGAACAAACGAACTTGGAAAACAAAGCGCCATTATCGGGAGGATTGTAAGCGAACATCCAGGCAAGGTGGTGCTGAGAACCGAAACCGGGAGTAACAGGATCATCGATTCGCTTACCGGTGACCCATTACCCCGTATCTGCTGAAAAATCCTGAAGATGCATGAACTCTCGCTGGCAACGGACGTAATCAATCTTGCAACGGAACAGGCAAAGAAAAACGGTTTGGTTGTGATCACCGAACTCCGCATCGAAGTGGGCGACCTGAGCGGTGTTGAAGCAGATGCTTTCCAGTGGGCACTGGAGCTGCTGATCAATGACACCATGCTCAATCATGCGGATATTTACCTGATCCGCAGTCCCGGGACAGGGATATGCCAGGCCTGTCATCGGGAATTTGAAATGAAAAACAGGCTCGAAAGCTGTCCAAACTGCGCCTCCTTCCCCTCGGAGATCAGGGGCGGACAGGAGTTCAGGCTGCTATCGATAGCCGGGGAATAAATCGGTATTAACCCCGGGGCAGGGCCCCGGACCCGGGTTGCTCCATAAAGGATTGGAGCATTTACCGGGAGATATAAAAAGAAGAAACTATGTGCGAAACCTGCGGATGCGGAAAACCCGGTGAATTCACCATAAGAGAAAGTAGCGAAACAGCGAAAAGGCGAAACAGCGAAAATGATCACAACCATCACGAACACATGCATGAACACGACGGGCACTGGCATTCGCACGGGCAGGAAGAAAGTAGCGAAATAAAGAGCGATCATCACCATGGTCACGAACACGGCCATGATGAACACCCTCATTCGCACGGGGATGAGGCAAACGGGCATTCTCATCCGCAGAAAAAAGAGATCGCCCTTAACATCGACATACTTTCAGAGAATAACCGCCTGGCCGAAAGGAACAGGGGTTATTTTGAAGGGAAGGAAGTGCTTTGCCTTAATATGATGAGTTCTCCGGGTTCGGGCAAGACCAGCATTCTTGAAAAAACCATACTGGCCCTGCGCCAGACACATAAGATCTTCGTGATCGAGGGTGACCAGCAGACCGCCAGGGATGCCGAAAGGATTGAGAAATCGGGGGCTCCTGCGATACAGATCAACACTGGTTCGGGCTGCCACCTGGATGCAAACATGATCCATCTTGCCCTTAAAAAGCTGGAAGTCGAAAACCGTTCAATACTGTTTATCGAGAATGTGGGCAACCTGGTATGCCCGGCCCTTTTTGACCTTGGCGAAACCAGGCGGGTGGTGGTGATCAGCGTGACCGAAGGTGACGACAAGCCTTTGAAATATCCTTATATGTTCCAGACGTCTCACCTCTGCATCATCAATAAAACGGACCTTTTGCCGTATGTGGATTTCAGCGTGGAGAACGCAATGGCTAATGCAAAGCAGTTAAACCCTGAACTTGAGTTCATCCTGATGTCGGCCAGGACCGGCGAAGGAATGCAGGAATGGTACGAGTGGCTGTCTAAAATTTCCTGAAAGCTTATAATTTGGGCCATTTCATTTGTACATTGTACATTGTACATTGTACATTGTACATTGTACATTGTAAATTGAACATCCTATCCTGTAATTTCACCGACCAGTTCCCTTACTTTTTTCATGGCTTCAGGCACTGCTGCTTCCACTTCCGCCGAAAGGTCCATTCCCATATCCTGGAAATCCTTTACCGAAATGGCGACAAGGTAAAGTTTCGGCATGTTTCCCAGCAATATGGCCGAATCGAGCAGGTCTTTCAGCCCGATCTCATGGGCGCTGAGCTGCCTGGGAAAATCCTTTGCAAAATGCGGCTGCAGAACCCTCACATATCCGGCCGGGTAAACGTCGAGGGATGCGTCGATGAAAATAATGGTCTTATAGGATTGTAAATGGCCCAGGAGGTGAAACCCTCCGGTGCCTCCGTCCATCAGCTCCGCCCCGGGCACTCCTCCCTCTTTCTCCAGCCTGTTGACCACTTGGATCCCCACGCCTTCGTCGTTCATCAAAAGATTACCGATCCCGAGGACCAGGATATCGTTTAACATTCAGGCAAATTTGATACTTTGGTTATATTAATCCTTAGGACACTCTTCGGTCCTGTTATCATGGCGTTCGATCACATCTTCTTCGATGAATTTCCAGCCACCGATCATGGAGGAGGTCACACCCCGGCGTTCGATATAATCATGGTAAAATACCAGGTACATATGCACAAAAGCAAACAGAATGAAACCCCACATCAGCAAATGATGAATCTGGCGCACATGCATGTCGCCCCCGAGAAAAGGGACCACCCATGCAAACATCTTTGGCAGGAATGAACTGCTCATGGCAGAGTACATTCCAAAACCGGTGAGGCATTGCAGCAGGAAGATGAGGAAGGTAATAAAATAGATGAAACTGGCCAGTGAGTTATGCCCTATTGAATCTATTTTTTTATTGGTAAGCTGAAGTACATCCACCTTGATCACCTCGAGCATTTCTTTCCACTGGCAACGCTTCAGGGGGATAAAGTTATACCAGCGGGAGAACTCGTTACCCACAAATCCCCAGTAAATCCTGAAAATGAAATTGAAGAAAAACACAAAAGCTGTCACGAAATGAATAAAACGCACTGTTCCGAACCAATAGTTGAAATAGGCTTCAGTTCCTTTCATAAAGGCCGGAGGGTTACCGATAATATAACCGGTGATGCAGAGTGAGACTATACAAAGCGCATTGATCCAATGGTAGAGGCGGACAGGCAACTCCCAAACATGCACTTCACGCAAAGGGACGGCACGGTTTCTCATGGCTTAATAGGATTTCATCTCATGAATAGTAGTTCCGTTTTCATCGTACAGATGTACTGCGCAGGCAAGGCAGGGGTCAAATGAATGGATCGTCCTAAGAACTTCAAGGGGGTTTTTAGGATCGGCAATCGGTGTCCCGATAAGCGATTCTTCATAAGCCGAACGTTGTCCTTTCGGGTCACGGGGAGAGGCATTCCAGGTGGTCGGTACTACCAGCTGGTAGTTGGCGATCTTCTTGTCCTCGATCACTATGAAATGCGAGAGGGCTCCGCGCGGGGCTTCCACCATTCCTATACCTTTCGCCTGTTTCGGCCAGGTCTCGGGATCCCATTTGACATTATTCTGGGTGCGTGAATCCCCGTTCTTGATGTTAGCCAGGAGCTGGTTGTAGAATTCCAGGGCCCATCCGCAGGTGAGCTTGGTTTCGAGCCCCCTTGCTGCCGTACGGCCCAGGGTTGAGAACAGGGCGGCAACAGGAACATCCAGGGTTTTCAGGGCGTATTCAACCACTTCTTTATAATCGGCGCGGCCGGATGCATATCCTACCAGGGTTCTGGCAAGAGGCCCTACCTCCATGGGATGTCCTTTCCATCGCGGGGTCTTTACCCAGCTGTACTTCTTTGAAAAATCAAGGTTTTCATATGGCGGCTTCGGACCGGTATAATTGAATTTGGTTTCACCGTCCCAGGGATGCAAACCTGCATCATTCCCCTTGGAATATTCATACCATGAATTGTTGATGTATTCCTGGATCTGTTCAGGGTCTTCGGCTTTCACTTCCATGATATGGCTCAGGTCACGGCCAAGGATGGCACCCCGGGGCATTTTGAAACTGTCGGGATTGTTGTAACCGTTGGTGGGGAAATCGCCGAAAGCCAGGTAATTTTTGAGGCCTCCGCCAATGGCTCCCCAGTCTTTATAGAAAGAAGCGACTGCAAGCAGGTCGGGGATGTAAACCTGGTCGACAAAAGTTTTTGCATCCTGGAAAAGCTGGCCTACAAAAGCAAGGCGCTCGGCATTTACGGCATTGGCTTCATCAATATTGATGGAGCAGGGAACTCCGCCAACCAGGTAATTCGGGTGGGGATTTTTTCCGCCGAAAACCGTATGCACTTTTACCAGTTCCTTTTGCCACTGTAAGGCTTCCAGATAATGTGCCACGGCAATAAGGTTCACTTCGGGGGGTAGCTTGTAGGCTTTATGCCCCCAGTAACCGTTGGCGAAAATCCCAAGCTGTCCGCTGGCCACAAAATTCTGAAAACGTTTCTGAACATCGGTAAAATAGCCTACCGAACTCTTCGGCCAGGGGGAAATGCTCTGGGCGATTTTCGAAGCCTCGGCGGGATTGGCTTTAAGAGCCGATACGACATCCACCCAGTCAAGGGCATGAAGCTGGTAAAAATGCACCACATGATCCTGTATATATAATGCGTTTGCCATCAGGTTCCTGATAAGCTCGGCATTAGGCGGGACTGCAATTCCAAGTGCGTTTTCAACAGTCCTGACCGAGGTCAGCGAATGTGTTGAAGTACAAACGCCGCATACACGGCCTACGAAGGCCCATGCATCCCGGGGGTCCCGCCCTTTAAGAATGGTTTCAATGCCGCGCACCATGGTGCCGGCACTGTATGCGTCGGATACTTTACCATCTTTTACTTCTATTTCAACCCGAAGGTGACCTTCAATACGGGTGATGGGATCTATTACGATTCTTTCTGCCATGGCTGTTAATCTTTCTTGGTTTCAACTGCTGAACCTTCGGCGGGCTCATTGATTATCTCTTTATGTTTACGTACGTTGGTAACGATGGCATGTGCAGCAATACCTACTGCAGTTCCTATGCCCAGCCCCAGCCCGACTTTGTCGGCTGTTGTTTCAATACCGAAACCAGCGACTTCGGGGAGGTGCTTGTAGAACGGTCCGTTGTCCCAGAACCCTTCTTCGGCGCAGCCAATACATGGATGCCCGCTTTGGATGGGATAACTTACACTGTCGTTCCATTTGATGATGCCGCAGGAGTTATAAGTAACCGGTCCCTTGCAGCCCATTTTGTAAAGACAATATCCTCTCTTCGCCCCTTCGTCGTCGAACGATTCGACAAACAAACCGGCATCGAAATTGGCGCGGCGGTAACAGGTGTCGTGAACCCTTCTTGAATAGAAAGCTTTAGGCCTGCCCATCCCGTCAAGCTGGGGAATGCGGTCGAAAGTCAGGAGGTGAACGACCACGCCGGCCATTACGTCGGCAATCGGCGGGCAACCCTGCACATTGATCACAGGCTTACCACTGATGACCTTATGAACCGGTTTGGCTCCGGTGGGGTTCGGGCTTGCAGCCTGAACACATCCGGCAGAAGCGCAGTTGCCCCAGGCTACAACTGCCTTGGCATTCTTTGCGGCTTCCTGGAGGATCTGCAATGCACTGCGGCCGCCGATGCAGCAATATGCTTCATTTTCGGTAGGTATGGAGCCTTCAACCATGACGATATATTCACCGGGATACTTTGCCATAACAGCCTTATACGCCGCTTCGGCAGGAGCCCCTGATGCTGCCATGAGTGTTTCCTGGTAATCGAGTGAAATCTTATCAAGCACTATATCGGCGATGATGGGATGCGACGCCCTGATGAAAGATTCACTGCAACAAGTACATTCCTGGAAATGAAACCAGATGACCGGAAGCCTCGGCTTCGTTTCGAAGGCTTTCGCAATTTGGGCGACACCACTTGCTTCCAGGCCCATAAAGGCTGCCATGGTAGTGCAGAATTTAATGAAATCCCGGCGGGAAACTCCTTTCCCTTTGAGTTCCTGATAAAATGTAAGGCGCTGATTCTCCATAAATGAAGGCTTTAAAAATTTTTAGTGAATAAAAATATACAATATTCATTATATGTCAATACCTGCATGCCAATTTTTACAAAGTCTATATAAAAATAATTAAGTATTTAAATACCTGCCTGCTTTGGCAATCTGTCAATATAGCCTGAAACCTTATGAATCAGAACAAAAAGAAACCGGAAATAATTCTGAAAAAATAATTAAATTTAGGCCTTGAAATCGGTCCTGGTCTCAGGGTAAACCCTGGTCCCGGATGCAGCCCTGCGGGGTTGAGACTGTCCCGGGGGTGATTGAGCCGGTATAGCCGCGGTGCAAAACCCCGATCCAGGTTTAACCTGGTTGGGTTGAGGCTGTACCCGGCATGATTGAATTTAAACGAAAAATACCAATGAACGTTCTAAAGGTCCTTCGCTGTCTTAACCTGGTTCTGGCCCTTGCTTTCATGCAGGCCTGCAGCAATCCGGGGAATAATTCCGCTGCAACGGATGAATCCGGTTCCGACATCATCAAGCAGGAAGTCATCCTCTCGCCCGAGACCCAGGATATGCTTAACCGTTTCCCTACCCCCTTCGAAGCTGCCATGATGCTGCAGGCTGCCAAGGCCCCGTACATTTTCAGTCTTACCAATGATCCCGCCAATGTCAACAGGTATTTCACGGCCAGAACAAAAGCCCTCAACCTGGGGATTTACACAAGCGACCTGGCCTATTCAACAACTTACCAGAGGATCAGCGAAACCGATAAATTTCTATTCTGTACAGAAAAGCTGGCTTCAGACCTGGGGATAGCAGGTGTTTTTGATAAAACGCTGCTTGAGAAAGCCGAAGCATACAAGAATAACAGGGACAGCCTGGTTGCCATGGTGATAAGGTTCCTGGGTGAAACCAGCGATTTCCTGAGAAGGAACAACCGCAATGAGGTGGCTGTCCTGGTAGCGGCAGGAGCATTTGTTGAAGGCATGTATATCACCTCATCCTTATGCCAGCTGGCTGCTGACAACAGCCCGATAGCGGCAGGCATGTACGCCCATAAAGAAAGCCTCGACAAACTGTTACGCATTCTCGGTGAATACGGCAACGATTCGAACATCAAGCCGGTTGCCGATGAACTTGCAAAACTGAAGCCGGTATTCACCGATTACGGCCTGGGATCAGGCAAACCAATTTCAGGCAGGCAGGCAGCCGGAATACTCACCATTACCGGGGCAGTGAGGGCAAACATGATTAAGTAATCCGCAAACAAACACTAACGCAGTAATTTCCCGCTGATCAGGAGCAGTGCCGTTTCGGTGAGTTTTGTTTTGAACTCTGCATCGACCAGGCGGGTATTTGCATCGAGAAGGTTTTTCTGGATCTCGCGTAACTGCAGGGAGGAAATGGAGCCCACTTCAAAGCTTTCCTTTGCAATCTCCATATTCTTGCCGGCCAGGCTTACATTTTCCATCTCAAATGTGATAAGCTCCATCTGGTTCAGATATTCATTATAAACTTTCAGGAGATATGCATCGAGCTGGTTTTCAAGCTGCTTCACTTCAAGTTCAGAGGATTCGTAGGAAATCTTTGCATTGCGGTAATCCCGCTGAAGGTTCAGGCCGTTGAAAATGTTCATGTAAGCTGTTACGCCAACCACTGCGCCGAAATTCCTGTTGTAATTGTTGATATTCGCCTCGCTCTGGTTGTTCAGGTAGTTGACCCCGGTGGTTAGCCCGAGGGTAGGCCATTGCACAGCCCTGGCCGATCTCATGTTCAAACCGCTCACTTCCGCATTCCTGTTGTACAGAAGCAGGTTCCTGTTGGCTTCACGCATCCCTGCCCTTAATGAATCATAGTTCAGCCGGTACGAGAAAAGTATGGTATCCTTCACCCCGAATTTGGAGGTGACGTCCCTAGCCATCAGTTCATTAAGCGTAGCCATGGAATTGAGGTAAACGGTTTTCTGGTTTGAGAGGCTGGCAACATCGGCATTCAGTTCAACCCTGGCTTTAAGGAATTCAAGCTCGGATCCGCTTCCGGTCTCATATTTAAGCCGGGCCAGTTCAAGCCTGAATTCAGAGATCCTGACCTGCTCCTTCATAATCTCCGTTTCCTTTTCCTGCCTTATGATTTCATAGTAGGCAGCCATGATCCTTGCCAGTGTATTTTCAACCGAGATCTTCACGTTAAGGTCACCTATCTCTTCCAGTTTTTTCAGCTTATCATAGGTAATGAACATTTTAAGCCCGTCGAAAAGAGTCCAGTTCAGGTTGATCCCTGCAGTGAAAAGATCGGAGTTGGCACTTGGATTATCCAGCACGAATCCCGCGAGGTTGGTGACCTTGGCATTGCTGATCCCATGCACGTACCCGGCATTGGCATCGATTCTCGGCAACATCCCGGCATTACCCGGGCTTGCGTTGTTCTCTGATATTTGCTGAGAGTTCTTTGCAATATTGATCCCGTAATTATTGGCCAAACCTGTTTCAATGGCCGATTCCAGCGTGAGTAAGTCCTGGCTGTAAGCCGGGAAGGCAGCCATTAAGAGTATAAATCCGCTGAGGAGGATCTTTTTCATGTTTCCCGGGTTTTGCTTTCAGGATGATCTTTTGACAAAAACGTATAAAAGGCGGGGATCAGGAACAAGGTGAGGAAGGTCGAAAAGATCAGCCCTCCCACAACGGCAATCCCAAGTGATTGCCGGCTTTCGGATGAGGCCCCGATGTTCAGGGCGATAGGAAGGATCCCCAGTACCATGGCTGATGAGGTCATCAGGATAGGCCTGAACCTCGACGTGGCAGCAGCCTGGACAGCCCTCAGCTTATCCATTCCACCCAGTTTCCTCTGGTTCGCAAACTCAACGATGAGGATGCCGTTTTTAGTGACCAGCCCTATCAGCATGACGATACCGATCTCGCTGAAAATATTCAGGGTTTGCCTGAAATACCACAGTGAGAAAAGGGCTCCGGTAATGGCTAAAGGAACCGTGAGCAGGATGATGAAGGGGTCGATGAAGCTTTCAAACTGGGCGGCAAGGATCAGGTAAATGAGGACGATCCCCAGTATGAATACGAAAATGAGGCTGGATGAGCTTTCCTGGTAATCCCGGGATTGTCCCGCCAGGCTTGTCTTGATGCTTGGGGGAAGTATCTCTTTCGAGATCCTGTTAAGTTCCCTGATCCCGTCGCCCAGGGTCGCCCCCTGTGTAAGCCCTGCCGAGATGGTTGCCGAGATATAACGGTTGTAGGAATATATGGCTGCAGGATTGATATTTTCTTCCACGCTGATGAGGTTGTCGAGGGGCACAAGTTCGCCCTTGCTGCTTCGTACATACAGGGATTTAAGGGCATCAGGATCATTACGAAAACGGGGCATCAGCTGCCCTATGATCTCGTATTGCTTGCCTTCAAAGATAAAGTATTCATACCTCTGCCCGCTCAGGCTTAACTGCAGGGTGCGGGCAATTTCCTCGGTGGAAACATTGAGAAGGGCGGCTTTTTCCCTGTGCACTGTGATCCTCAACTCGGGTTTGTTGATCTTGAAATCGGCATCCACAAATTGCAATATGGGCAGTTTCCTCGCCTCCTCGAGGAAATGGGGCAGGATGTCCTTCAGCATCACCAGGCTGGGGGCCTGGAGAACATATTGAAGGGGCTGGCCCGAAAACCTGTCGCCGATGGTAGGCGGTTCGAAGGGAAAACACCGGATCCCCGTGATCTGCTGAAGTTCTTTCGCTGCTTTTACAAAAATCTCATGCTGCGAACGCCTTCGTTTTTCGACATCCTGGAGGTAAACAATTTCCATACCCTTGTTCGGGTTATCCTTTGCTCCCATGCTGGGAGAGATCATGTAAAAATAGGTCGAGACTTCGGGTACCGAGTCCCTGAAATATTTATCAACCTGGGCCATGTATTTATCCATGAATTCATAGGTGGATCCTTCAGGTGCAAGGGTTGGGATGCGAATGTTGTTCCTGTCCTCAAAAGGCGCAAGCTCCGAATGCAGGGCTTTGAAGAAGACGAAGATCAGCCCCAGTATAACAAGGAATACGGGAAATGCCATCCACCTTCGCTTTAAAAAAGATTCCAGGGACTGCTTATAAGCCGTGTTCAGGAATTCGAAAAACGGGTCGGTGGCCCGCATAAGCCAGTTTGGCTTCTTATCTCTCCTGTCTTTGAGGATACGGGAACTCATCATGGGCGAAAGGGTGAGGGCAACGAAGGCCGAGATAAGCACCGAGCCGGCAACAACCACGGCAAATTCCCTGAAAAGCCTTCCCACCAGTCCCTGCAGGAACATCACCGGGATGAACACTGCCGCTAAAACAATGGTCGTTGATATGACGGCAAAATAGATCTCGTTCATCCCCTCATTTGCCGCTTCCACCGGGTTCATGCCCCGGTTCACCTTCGCGTGGATATTCTCAAGCACGATGATCGCATCGTCGCAAACCAGCCCTATCGCCAGCACCACGGCCAGGAGGGTGAGCACATTCACCGAAAGTCCGAATAGGGCCATCAGGATAAAGGCTCCGATCAGCGATACGGGGATGGCAACCACGGGTATGATGGTCGACCTCCAGTCGCGCAGGAAAAAGAAGATGATCAGGATCACCAGGATTAGTGAAAGCAGTATGGTCTGACGGACTTCCTTTACGGCTTTTCTTTCGAATTTGGTAAAATCATATCCTATGCTGATGGAATATTCGGCGGGTATCTCTTCCTTGATGCGGGCCATCCTCCTGTAAAACTCATCGGCAATGGCTACGTTGTTTGCCCCGTTCTGGGGAACCACACCAATTATAATGACTGGCAAAAGGTCCATCATCACTGTGGAACGGTCGTTCTGGGGATATAATTCGGCAGTCCCCAGGTCGGAGAGGCGGATGATATTCCCGCCCTCCTGTTTGATGATGAGGTCGTTGAACTGCTGTGGGCTTTGCATCAGACCGAGGGTACGTATGGTAAGCTCGGTCATATCGCCTTCAACCCTGCCCGAAGGAAGTTCAATATTTTCACGGGTCAGGGCTTTCTGGATATCGAGGGATGTGATTCCGCAGGATGACATTTTATAAGGATCCAGCCATAGGCGCATGGAGTATTTCTTTTCGCCGAAGATCTTGATGTCGCCAACGCCGGGGATGGTTTGCAGCCTTTCCTTGATCACATTTTCCATCAGCGCGTTCACTTCCATGATATTATGCTGGTATGAGCGGATGACCATGAAGATGATCGCATTGGTGTTGGCGCTGAGCTTTTCCACGATGGGCGGATCTACATCCTTCGGAAGCAGCTGTATAGTTTTGGAAACCCTGTCGCGCACATCATTGGCTGCGGCTTCCATATCGTTGCCCAGGTTGAATTCCACCGTGATCAGGCTGGTCTGGTCGTTTGAGACCGACGACAGCACCCTGATCCCTTCGATCCCGTTGATGGCATCCTCAAGGGGTTCGGTGATCTGGGCCTGGATGATCTCGGCATTGGCTCCTTCATAGTTGGTTGTGACGGTAACAATGGGAGGATCCATGGCAGGGTATTCCCTGATGCCCAGGTAAGAATAGCTCACCAGCCCGAAAATTACGATCAGGAGGGAGAACACTATAGCCAGTACCGGCCTTTTAATACTTACAGATGAGAGACTCATGTTAATCCAGTTTCACCAGCTTCAGTGGGGCATCAGGTTTTATTCTAAGCAGATTTGTCACAACAACAGTATCATCCAGGGATAAGCCTGCAGTGATCTGGACCGATTGGCGGTTCCTTATGCCTGTGGTCACGGCTTGCAAAACGGCTTTGCCCGATTTCATGAGGTAAACGTCATATCCCTTGATTGTAGGGATCAGGGCCGAAGTGGGGATGAAAAGTTTTTTATCAATGGACCTCAGATTCAGTTCTACCCTGACCGAAGCGCCCGGGACCAGGCTCCCGTCCCTATTCTCACATTCAGCCCTCAGGGAGATCGTCCTTGTGCTCTTTTCCACATCAGGTTCCACGGCTTCGATAAGCGCCCTGAACTCCCTGTTGGAGTATTCGGTTGAAAACGTAATGGCGGTACCCTGGTGCAGCTCATCAGCATACCTCTCGGGTATTGAAAAATCGATTTTGATTTTACTTACATCCTGCAGGCTGGCCAGGACCATGTTCGGGCTCACCAGTGCGCCTTCACTCACGTTGCGCAGGCCAATCTTGCCGGCAAATGGGGCCCTGATCTCAGTCTTGGAAAGGTCCACCATTAAAATTTCTATTTCGGCCCTGATGGTGTTGAGGTGGTTAAGGGTTTCATCATATTGTTCCTGGCTTATCCCGCCTTTTGCCAGCTGTGCTTTTTGCCTGGACTCATTCGTTTGGGCAAGCTTTTCATCAATAACCAGCTTGTTGATCCTGGCAAGGATTTCGGCATCGTCAAGTTTGAAGAGCAATTGCCCTTTGCTTACGAACGACCCTTCCTTCAGGTAAACACTTACAACTTTTTTGCTGATCTCGCTTACGATAGCCACGCTTTCATTGGCCCTGAGGGTGCCGATGGTGGACAGCTGGTAGATCATGGAAGTATCCCGGGCGATAATTACTTCGACAGGTACCGCCGGTTTAGCTGCAGCGGCCGTTTCGGCTTTCTTTTTACCGGCCCCTGAAAATATCCTGATCAGTAACAGAAGGACGATCAACCCGATTACGCCAAAAAGTACCAGCTTTCGTTTCATAACCCTTGTTCTTGATTCTCAAAGATAAGAAAATGAATTAGTTTCAGTCACCCGTGTAAAGCTTTTTTTGCCTGGTTTCGGGGAAGGTCCATATCCAGGCACCGGTAAGCAGGGCGAATAATGCCGCCAGTGAGATCCCTCCTCCCAGGCCGTAACGCACTGCAATTACCGAGATGATGACAGGGGTGAAGAACTGTATGCCCCTGGCAAGGTTGAATGCCGATCCCATGGCCGTGCTCCTTACCGAAGTCGGGAAAAGTTCAGAGAAAAGTGAACCAAATCCCCCGAACATCCCGGTACCAAACCCGACCATGAACATAAAGGCCAGGATGATAAGAGGGTATATCACGATGTAATCCCAGAAGATGGTTACCATGATCAGCCCCAGGGCCATGATGACCGAATAAATACTGTAGGCAGGGCGCCTGCCGAACCTGTCGGCGATAAACCCGAAAATAAGGTAGCCCAGGAATCCCCCGGTTTGTGTCACCAGAATCCAGAAAGCTGATTTGGTAAGTGTGAAATGCCTTTCAGAATGAAGGTACCCCGGCATCCATGAATAGGTGAGCCAGTAGGCCGACATGTCGAAGATGGCCAGGATGAGCCCGAAGATGAAATATTTCCTGTTTTCGATGGAAAAAAGCTCCTGGAACTGCCTTACAGTTGTATTTCTTGGAAACCTGCCTGTTGCCGGGACGATTGTAATTTTTTTCCTTCTTAGCCAGAGGTCCGATTCGGGTAGATGTTTCCGGATGAAGAGCACCAGGATGGCCGGGAGAAGCGAAATAAAGAAGCAGGCCCTCCATCCTATCATGGGCGAGATAAGTCCGCCTACTATGGATGCGAGGGCAATACCAAGGGGTGCACCGGTTTGCATCATGGCGCAATAGCGCCCGCGGACTTTTGCAGGGAATGTTTCCCCTACATACGTTTGCCCAGTACCCCACTCCCCTCCCACACCGAGCCCGGTAAGTATCCTGAATACCATAAGCAGTCCGAAACTTCCTGCCATCCCCGAAAAGAACGTTCCTATGGAATAGGTCAGTATGGTCCATTGCAGAACCGGTTTGCGGCCGTAACGGTCGGAGAGTATACCAAAGATCACGCCTCCCACCGCAGTTGCAGCAAGGGAGGCACCAAGCACATACGACATCTGCAGATTCGAGAAATGATACTCCTGCGAAATCGGGATCAGTAAAAAGGTAAAAAGTATAAGGTCATAGAAATCAAACACCCAGCCGGCCCAGCTCATGGCAAGGATTTTATAATGCACCCTGGTGATAGTTTCAGATTCGTTAAGCAGTCGGGTATGAATATCCGCAGAATCAGCTTTGGGGAGATCATTCATAGCAATCCGGATTAAGTTTGGTATTCAGCTCTTATACAAATTTAAAAATTAAAACTCTTGTTGTGTCATTCCGGGACAAGCCTTGTTTTATTTTTATTTAATCTAAACAAACAACCATCAGGATTTTGTCGTACCTTTGTATTTTATTTCATTTATCATGAGTTCTTTAAATATTCAAAATTCAAGGCCCGAAACTTCCTGGGTACAAATCGTCAAACAATACAACCACCCGAATCCTGTAACAAGCTGGGTGCAGTTATCCACCAACCTTCTGATTTATTCACTTGCCTGGGTTTTAATGTATTTTAGCCTTTCCATTTCAAACTGGATCACCCTGGGCCTGGCATTACCGGCAGCGGGAATGCTGGTGCGCTTATTTATCATTTACCATGACCTGGGCCATGGTTCATTTTTCAGGTCCCGAAAATTAAGTAACTGGATGGGTATTTTCATTGGCATTCTCACCTTTACACCGTATTACAGCTGGTCGAACAATCACTATATCCACCATGAAACCGTGGGGAATCTTGATAAAAGGGGGATAGGTGACGTATGGACGATGACCGTGAACGAGTATAAAGCAAGTTCTGTTTGGCAAAAGATTGTTTACCGAGTTTACAGGAACCCTGTCACCCTGTTCGGGATCGGCCCGCTTTACGTGTTCCTGATCGGCAACCGTTTCACAAAAAAACATATGGATAGCAAAGGCCGTCTTGGCGTATATATCACCAATGCAGGCCTCTTACTTTTTGCTGTCCTGATGAGCCTTCTCATTGGTGTAAAAGCTTTCATCCTTATACAGTTCCCGATTATATATATTTCGGGGATACTGGGGTTCTGGCTCTTTTATGTGCAGCACCAGTTCAATCCTACACACTGGGCAAGGGGCGATGCATGGAATTATAAAAAAGTGGCGCTTGAAGGAAGCTCATACTATAAGCTCCCCCGCATCCTCCAGTATTTCACGGGAAATATCGGGTTTCATCATATCCATCATTTAAGCCCGCTTATTCCCAATTACAAGCTTGCAAAATGCCATCGTGAAAATCCCCTTTTCAGTGGCATCAAACCCTTGAAATTCGGGGCCGGTTTCAGGACGATAAGTTTCAGATTATGGAATGAAACAAGCCAGGAAATGATCAGTTTCAGGAAACTAAGGTTCGTATGACCCAAACCTGAATGTAGCCGGGGCAGATCCCCGGATTATTATCCCCCTCGGGAAGTGTGGCTAATTTAAGGGCAAAGACCAAATCGGCAGCGAGCCCGGAACAAAAACAGGCCCCCTATTCGCCTGCAAGCGGGGAATTTACCGGGATTAATAAAACAGTAAACCAATAACAAATAGAAAATATGAAAGAATTGAAATTATTTACTCCTGTTCAACTTGGAAGTGTCGAGCTGAATAACCGAATTGTAATGGCTCCTATGACAAGATGCAGGGCAATAGGGAACCTGCCGAATGATTTGATTGCCGAATATTACAAACAGCGATCAGGTGCAGGGCTGATAATTACCGAAGGGACATCGCCTTCGCCTAACGGTCTGGGTTATGCACGCATACCGGGCATCTTCAGTGTTCAACAGATTGAAGGCTGGAAAAAAACGACTTCGGCAGTGCACCTCGAGGGAGGAAAAATATTTGTTCAGTTTATGCATTCGGGAAGGATCAGCCATCCCTTAAACATGCCTGAGGGCTCGGAGATCCTTGCTCCTTCGGCAGTAAAAGCTGCAGGACAGATGTGGACAGATGCAAAAATGCTTCAGGATTTTCCGCTGCCCAAAGCGATGACAACCGAAGACCTGGCAAACACAAAAGCAGAATTTGTGGGTTCGGCCAAAAATGCTGTGGATGCCGGGTTTGACGGTGTGGAGCTGCATGCAGCCAACGGTTACCTGCTTGAGCAGTTCCTGTCGCCTGTTAGCAATATCCGCAAGGATAATTATGGCGGCAGTATTGAAAACCGTTGCCGCTTTGTTATCGAAGTTGCCTCGGCTGTTGCAGATACCATAGGAAGCAGAAAAACGGCCATCCGCTTATCTCCTTACGGAGTGGCCAGCGATATGCCTCTTTATCCCGAGATCGAAGCCACCTATAATTACCTTTCTGATCAACTTGACAAATTAGGCATCGCATACATCCATGTTGTTGATCATTCTGCAATGGGAGCCCCCGAAGTTCCGCTAAAGATCAAGAATATCATCCGTAATAATTTCAAAAACACAATTATCCTTGCAGGAGGATATGACAGGGAGAGAGCCGAGAAAGATATTCAGAGCGGCTTGGCCGATCTTGTAGCGTTCGGACGTCCGTTTATTAACAACCCCGATCTTGTTGAAAGGATGAAAAACGATTGGGCATTATCGACAGATCTCCGTATGGATTTATTTTATACCGCCGACGAAACAGGCTATACCGATTATCCGGGTTACAAAGCCTGATATAAGCAGGCGTTTGATCACTGTTTCCCGAAAACCTGTTTTAAGAGTTCGGTTGTGCGGGCTGCAGGATTTTGACGGATCTTAAGTTCTTCCTTTGCAATCATTGTAAACAGCCCGCTGATGGCTTTATCGGTAACGTAAGCCGTTAAATCGGGGTTTTGTTTCGCTACAAACGGGACCTGGTTATAAACCGTTATCAGTTCGGCCCAAAGCCGGGTTGCATCCACCTTGTCAAGCGAGGCTTTTATCACGGGGCTGAATTTCGCTTTCAGTTCCGTTGAGGTCGTCCTGGCCAGGTACTGGGTTGCTGCATCATCCTTCCCTTTCACGATCTGCAATGCGTCGGAAATATTCATGCCGGTAATAGCGTTCACGAAGATCGGCTGGGCGCTTTTTGCTGCATCCTCCGCGGCACGGTTGATGGCCAGGACCGCCTCATCCAGCTTGCTTCCAAAGCCGATAGCCCTTAGCTTTGATTCAATCGTCCTGGCATTTTCGGGAAAGGGGATCTTTATTTCAGGGTTTAAGAAAAACCCATCGGTTTTTGAAACCAGGCTTACGGTTTCAGCAGTTCCTTTGATCAGGGCTTCACGAATGCCATCGGCTGCCTGTTTTTGACTTATGCCTCCATTGCCGGGATCGACGATTTTCATGGCATCCTGGACAAACTGGGCTCTTGCTCCTATTGAAAGGAAAAAGAGGCAGATGAATATGCTGAACTTTGAGGTTTTCATTGCTGATTTTTTTACACTGAAGATGAAGGAGCCCGTAAATAAAAAGTGGAAGCAGGCAAGTCACAGCTTAAGGTCAGAAGAAAATCATTCCGAACAGGAGGATGCCGGCAATCCCAAGTAAAATACTGCCGTACCACAGCCATTTCCGCTTTGTCAAAGCCGAAATGGCACAAATTGCAATGGCTACCTGGAAAACAGTGACTCCCCTTGCCAGCTTATTATGCAGTACCAGGTCTTCGGCCGATACAACTTCCTTTTCACGGGCCGATTTATCAATCTCTTTCTGGTCTTCCTTGTACTTATCGGCCTTCTCCTGGTCCTTAGGATTTATCTCCTTCCCCATTTGTTTCAGCAGATCTATCTTGTTCTCAATTACCACGTACTTAATGCCCTTTGCCTGGTAATAGGCCCATTGATCCGAGGCTTTGAGCTGTTCTATCATGGCCTCATTGGCAAAATGGCCTGCCATCAATGCGGTAATGGCTGCAAATACGGCAAGGATGGCTGCAGTAAGAGCCACCTTTAAAATCCAGTTCTCCTCGCTCTCTTTGGTCGCCTCATTCAGCTGCTCCTGAAGATGTTCGGTCGGAACCTCAATCTCTTCCATAGTAAGATTATTTTATATCAATAACGCTTAATCGGCAGGATTTGTTTTAAGTTCCTGGATTTTCAGTTCATCCCGGTGATGGGCCAGGTAATCGAGATGTTTCCTGCCATAGGCAAGTTTTATGATCACAACGAAAAGAACAGGAACGATAAAGATTGCCAGGGATGAGGCAGCAATCATTCCGCCCAGTACGGTAAACCCGATGGTTCTCCGGGCTACGGCCCCGGCACCTGTTGCAAATGCCAGCGGCATCACTCCGAAGATGAATGCAAATGAGGTCATGAGTATTGGCCTCAGACGAAGGCTTACTGCATCGATCGTTGATTGCACGAGATCTTCCCCGCTGTCGACACGGACCTTGGCATATTCCACGATCAGTATCGCATTCTTGGCTGCAAGTCCTATCAGAGTAATGAGACCGATCTGTGCATAAACATTGTTGCTTAAAAACGGGATGCATGTAAGGGTAAGTATGGCCCCGAAAGCTGCTATCGGCACTGCCAGCATAACAGAGAATGGTACCGACCAGCTTTCATACAATGCGGCAAGAAAAAGAAATACAAAGGAAAGCGACAGCAAAAAAATGTATATCGTTTGTGAGCCTGCTATTATTTCCTCATAACTCAATCCCGAAAACTCATAGCCATATCCATGAGGCAGAACCTTTGCAGCCACTTCTTTCAGGGCATCGATGGTTTGTCCTGTGCTGTAACCCGGGCCTGAACCTCCATCCACTTCAGCAGACCTGAAAATATTAAAATGTGCAATTACCGGGGCAGCTTCCACCGGCCGATAGCTTATAAGTGATCTGAGCGGAAGCATTTTCCCAGCCTGGTTACGCACATAATATTTATCAATATCGGTCACAAGTTTGCGGTAAACTGTATCGGCCTGTATCACTACATGGTAAGTACGGTTGTAAAGCGTAAAATCATTTACAAAAGAACTTCCCATGAAGGACTGAATTGTATTGAACACATCAGAGATACCAACCCCCATTTTTTTGCATTTCTCCCGGTCAACTGTCAGGTTATAGCTGGGAGTATGTGCCGAATAATAACTCACGGCACGTGAAACAGCCGGATTTTTATTTGCTTCCGTAACAAATTTGCGCACTACTTTTTCAAACGTGTGAACATCGTCGGTGGTGTTTCTCTGCTCAATCTGGAAACTGAAACCGGCCGACTGCCCTATTCCCGGAATAGGGGCAGGCTGCATCACCACGACTTTTGCATTCTTTATGCCGGCTCTGGCAACACGTTTCAGCATGACTTCAATGATGCCAGGGACCTTTTCTTCAGTTTGTTCTCTTTGGCTCCATGGCTTCAGCTGGCAAAAAATCGTACCACTGTTGGATTTTGCTGAACCGTTACTGACATTGAAACCGCATATGGCCGAAAAGTGCGCCACGCCGGGTGTTTCTCCAACTACCTTCATCAGTTTTTGCATCAGTTCCACACTCTGGGTTGTGGATGATGCTTCTGCCATTTCATAGGTAACCTGCAAACGTCCGAGATCTTCGTTCGGGATAAAACCGGTAGGTTTGAATTTGAACAGGAAAAATGTTGCAACACCTATACATATCAATAAAATAATCACATATTTTGATGAGTGGATCCCACGCTTTACACCATGGAAATATCGAACCGAAAATTTATTGAACCCTGTATTGAACCAGAAGAAAAATTTATTCAGCCCTCTTGAATGCACATCTAGATGATGCGGCTTTAATAATAGCGAACATAAGGCAGGTGTAAGCGACAAAGCTATAAATGCTGAGATCAGTATGGATACGGCTATGGTAATGGCAAACTGCTGGTACAGGCGGCCCACGATACCGGGGATAAATGCAACCGGGACAAATACTGAGGCCAGGATCAGGGCCACGGCAATCACCGGAGCTGTTATGTCTTTCATGGCATGCCTAGTGGCCTCCCTTGCCGTCATTTTTTTCTCATCAACGTAGTGCTGAGCCGCCTCGACCACGATGATGGCATCGTCGACCACGATCCCTATAGCCAGTACAAAGCCGAACATCGTCAGTGTATTTATTGTAAACCCAAACGGGACAAAGAAAACAAACGTGCCAAGGATGGATACCGGGATTGCCAGAAGCGGAATAATTGTAGTTCGCCAGTTCTGAAGGAAAAGGAATACCACGAAAGCCACCAGGCAAAGGGCGATTATCAGTGTTTTCACGACTTCCTGCATGGAAACCTTTACAATGGTAACTGCTTCAAAGGGCACTTTGTAATCCACATCTTCGGGAAATGATTTTTTCAACTTTTCAAGTTCCGTGTAAACACCCTTTGCCACGTCGAGTGCATTGGCCGAAGGTAAGGGGTACACCATAAGCATGGATGCACGCTTCCCATCAACATAAGAGCGGCTGTAATATGAAAATTTTCCCAGTTCCACCCTGCCAATGTCTTTGAGGTAAACCATTTCACCGGTAGCCGGGATGGTTTTCACGATAATTTTCTCGAATTCAGAAACTTTGTTCAGCCTTCCGTTCACAAGAATGCTGAATTCATGCGTTTGTGTTGCTTCCTGCGGAGGCGAGCCCACCGAACCTGCCGCAACCTGCACATTCTGTTCATTCAATGCACTGATTACATCCTGGGGAATTAATCCATAGGATGCCATTTTATCGGGGTTCAGCCAGATGCGCATGCTGAAATTATCAGAACGGTTCCCGATATCACCCACACCGGGTATGCGGAGCAGGTCGTCCATTAAAAAGATATTGGTGTAATTGTCGAGGAAGGTGATATCGTGTGTGCCTTTGGGGGAGTAAAGGGCTACCATCATCAGGAAGCTTATATTCCTGGCTCTTACCGTCAGTCCCAGGCGGCTTACCGTGGATGGCAGCAAAGGTTTCGCTATACCTACCCGGTTCTGGACATCGAGGGTAGCCACATCAATATTGGTTCCGACTTTGAATGTGGTATTGATGGACATCATCCCGGTACTTGTGCTGTTGCTTTGAATATATTCCATGCCATGCACGCCGTTAATGGCTTCTTCCACGGGGGTAGCCACGGTTTGTTCCACAGTAATGGCATCTGCACCGGTATAATTAGCTGAAACGGAGACAGCAGGCGGGGTAATTTTCGGATACTGGTTTACAGGGAGTGTAACAATGCAGATTGCCCCCAGGATGGCAATTACAAGAGATATCACGATCGCCGTAACCGGCCTGTTAATAAATGTATCAGCGATCATACGTTATTCAATCCCTTTGAATTTTTCAGGTATTCGAGTTGCTTTTTCCCATAAGCAATTCTTACAATCACAACAAACAATACCGGTACGATGAATATGGCCAGTGAGGAAGCAGCTATCATCCCTCCCAGTACGGTAAACCCGATGGTTCTGCGGGCCACGGCGCCGGCTCCTGTTGCCAGTACCAGTGGCATAACTCCCAGGATGAAAGCCAGCGAGGTCATGAGGATTGGTCTCAGTCGCAGGCTCACTGCTTCAAGGGTGGATTGTACCAGGTCTTCACCGGTATCGACCCTCACCTTGGCATATTCAACAATAAGGATCGCGTTCTTGGCGGCAAGGCCTATCAATGTAATAAGCCCGATCTGTGCATATACATTGTCGGTGAGGCTGGGAATGAACATCAGCGTTAATATGGCCCCAAATGCTCCGATAGGGACTGCCAGCAATACCGATAATGGCACCGACCAGCTTTCATACAAGGCTGCAAGGAAAAGAAACACAAAGGTGAGCGAAAATAAAAATATATACATGGTCTGGGAGCCGGCCTGGATTTCCTCGTAGCTTAAACCGGAAAAGTCATAGCCGTAACCCTGTGGCAATACCCTGGCTGCAACTTCCTTCAGGGCCGTTATTGCCTGCCCGCTGCTATAACCTTCGGAGGACCCCCCATCCACTTCGGCCGAACGGAAAATGTTGAAATGCGATTGCAGGGGCGCAGTTTCGGTGAGTTTATAGCTGATGAGGGAACTCAGCGGCAGCATGGTCCCCGCCTGGTTACGCACATAATATTTATCCATATTCGTTATCATTTTCCGGAACATGGTATCTGCCTGGACTACGACATGGAAAGTGCGGTTGTATAAGGTGAAATCATTGACATAAATGCTGCCCATATAGGTCTGAATAGCATTGAACACATCCGATATACTGACTCCCATCTTTTTGCATTTTTCCCTGTCAACTGTAACATTATAACCCGGGGTGTGTGCTGAGTAGTATGTGAAAGCATGTGAAATGGCAGGATTCTTATTGGCTTCTGCAACAAAATTGTTCACCACTTTTTCAAATGCGTGTACATCATCATTCGTATTACGCTGCTCTATCTGGAAACTGAATCCGGCAGTTTGCCCGATACCGGGAATGGGGGCAGGCGGGATTACAACTATATTGGCATTTTTTATGTTTGCTTTAGCTATACGGTCGCGCATGACATCCAGGATTCCGGGTATCTGCTGGCTTGTCCTGCTGCGTTTAGACCATGGGCTGAGCTGGCAGTAAATAGTACCGCTGTTTGATTTCGTTGCTCCCGTTATGACATTAAACCCGGCCAGAGCTGCATAATGCTCAATTCCCGGCGTTTTGGATACCACACTCATTAATTTTGTCATCACGTCCACGCTCTGGGTGGTTGATGAGGCTTCGGGTAATTCATAGGTCACATAGATGAGCCCGTCATCTTCACTTGGAATAAATCCGAAAGGTTTATGCTGAAATAAAAAGAAGGCGGCCACCCCGATGCATATCAGTAAAACGATCACGTATCTCGATTTGCGGATGCCAGTCCTGACCCCGTTTGAATATTGCCTGGTTACTGAATCAAACCAGTTGTTGAACCTGAAGAAATAATTATTCAGTCCCTTTGATTTTTCGCCTATGTGATGCGGTTTCAGCAACAGGGTGCATAAGGCAGGGGTCAGGGATAATGCTATGAAAGCTGAAAGCAGGATCGACACGGCAATGGTTATAGCAAATTGCTGGTACAGTCGGCCTACGATCCCTGGTATAAAACCAACAGGAACAAACACCGAAGCGAGGATCAAGGCGATTGCAATCACAGGGGCCGAGATGTATTTCATGGCCTGGTATGTTGCTTCCAGCACCGGCATTTTCTCAACATCAATGTTACGCTGCACGGCTTCAACCACGATAATCGCATCATCCACCACAATACCTATGGCCAGCACAAAACCGAACATGGTAAGGGTGTTGATGGTAAAACCCAGGGGGATAAAGAAAGCAAAGGTCCCGAGGATGGAAACCGGGATAGCTAAAACCGGGATTAGTGTGGCCCTCCAGTTCTGGAGAAAGAAAAACACCACGAAGGCAACAAGGCAAAGTGCTATCAGCAGTGTTACCGCAACTTCGCGCATGGAGACCTTGACAACAGTCACTGTTTCAAAGGGTATCCTGTAATCCACGTCGGCAGGAAACGATTTCTTCAGTTCTTCAAGAGCTTTGGTTATCCCGCTTGCCGTTTGCAGTGCATTGCTGCCCGGGGTCTGGTAAAGGGTAAGTATTGATGCCCTTTTGTCGTCCACATAAGAATTGCTGGAATAAGTGAACTTGCCTAATTCAACCCTGGCTACGTCCTTCAGGTATACCATTTCACCCGTAACCGGCATTGTTTTAACAATGATCTTTTCGAAATCTGAAACTTTATTCAGCCTGCCGTTCACGAGAATGCTCAACTCATAGGTTTGCGAATGCTGCTGGGGGGGCACCCCGGCTGAACCTGCCGCAACCTGCAGGTTTTGTTCATTTAATGCATTGATGATATCGGTGGATGTGAGTGAATAAGCCGCCATTTTATCCGGGTTTATCCACACCCGCATGCTGAAATTATCGGCGAGGGTTGTAATAGCGCCCACACCGGGAACACGCAAAAGGGCATCCATGATGAAGATGTTGGTATAATTGTCGAGAAATGTAATGTTGTGAGTCCCCCTGGGAGAGTAAAGGGCTACCAGCATCAGGGCGCTCGGGTTTACCGCGCGTACCGTCAGACCGAGGCGGCTCACGGCCTGGGGCAATAATGGGGTTGCAATACTTACCCGGTTTTGGACATCCAGCGTGGCAACGTCAATATCGGTTCCTATCTTAAACGTCGTGTTGATGGTCATCAGCCCGTTATTGGTGCTGTTGCTTTGCATGTATTCCATGCCGTGCGTTCCGTTCACCTGTTCCTCTATGGGTGTGGCAACGGTCTGTTCCACGGTTGTGGCATCGGCACCGGTATACTGGCCGGCAACCTGAACTACCGGGGGAGTGATCTCGGGGTATTGGCTGACCGGCAGGTTGAAAATACAGATAGCACCGATAAGTGCCAGTACGAGCGATACTACGATTGCAGTAACCGGTCTTCTGATAAATGTGTTGGAAATCATAGGTTGTTCGGCATTGGTCTCCCTTTTTTACCCTTGTCCGTATCTGTTTTTTTGGAAATCGTTATCAATGAACCGGTATGCAATGATTGCACCCCGTCTAAAACGATCCGGTCCCCGGCATTGATCCCTTTCTTTATGATCACATTGGGCTCAATGGTTTGACCTAACTGGACTTTCTTTTGAATTGCCATCTGCACTGCCTGGGTTTTCGTTGAATCATCAGGTAAAGGAGCGAAAGTATCTTTTACCAGGTATACAAAATACTCCCCCATCAGCTCGACCAAAGCCTTGCCCGGCACAAGCAGTTTGGGGCCGGTTTCCTGGTTATGCACGCGTAAAACACAACTTGTTCCCGGTCTCAGGAAATAACCGGGATTAGGGAATACTACCCGCACACGTATCGTGCCTGTTTGAGGATCAACAGCCCGGTCAATCACCGAGATCCTGCCCATATAATGATAAACCGAATCGTTGGGAAGAATAATGGTAAACAGGGAGTCGATGGTTTGCTGCTTGCTGTTTTTAAGTTCCTCGAAATGTGCGAGTTGTTTTTCGGATATTAAAAAATCAACCCCCATGGGATCATCCGTGGATACTGTATTCAAAACAGTGGTCCCCACACTGACCATATTTCCCAGCTTGACCTGGCTGAACCCGATAGTACCGTCAAAAGGTGCGGAGATTAAGGAGTAATTCAGGTTCGTTTCGGCCATTTTCAGGGTTTGTTCGGCTGCTGCAACCGTATTCTTTGCGTTCTGAAGTGTGATCGCGGCGTGATCAAGGATCTGTTTGGCAACCGCATCATATGTGTTTAGGTAGGTATACCGGTCGGCATCCTGCTGGGCCTGTTTAAGGTTGCCTATGGCCACCTCGAGATTGGCTTTTGCCTGGTCGTAGCTTTCCTGGTACAACCTGCGGTCGATCTCATATAATACCTGTCCTTTACGCACATGGTCGCCTTCGGTAAACGATATTCCCGTAATATAACCCTGCACCTGCGGCCTGAGGTCCACCTGGCTCAGGGCTGCAGTGTTGGCCGGGTACCTGTCATAATAAAAAACCTGCCTGGCTTTTACCGTGAAAATATTTACCGGAACCGGAGGAGAAGACGGGGCTTGTTTTTTGTTACATGCAACAAGGAGCAGGCAACTGGTCAATAATGTTAAAAATACACTTCTCATGGAGGTGATAATTTTATTCGTTTCTATTTTGGTAAGGTTATACCCATTGCTTTTTCCAGATCCACTTTACTCACCAGTACCTGGAAGAGGGCGTTCAGATAACTGATCTCCGATGAAATCAGGTTCGATTCAGCCGTTATCACATTCAGGTAAGCTATCAGCCCTTCTTTATACTGCAAAGAGACAATTCCGTATACTTCCTTCGCCATGGCCATATTATCCTGCAATTCATTTAAATTATACAGGTTACTTTTATACGTTGCCAGGGCTGAAGTATATTCGGAATAGATCCTTGATTTAAGATCAACTTCAGCCCAATTGATTTTTTGCATCTGTAGTTTGGCTTTTTGTACACTTTCATGCTGCCGAAGGCCTGTGAACAAAGGAATGCTCACCGAGGCGCCCAAATAGGAATATGGGTATGCCTGGTTAAGAAGGCTTGAAAAATTATTGTTTTCGTATTCCATTGTGTAATTGTAGAAGGCCGAAAGAGCCGGCAAATACTGAGACCTGTAATACTGCACGGTTTGTTGCTGCAATTTTTTAATCGTCTGAATCTGCTGGTATTCAATTCGTTTTTCAAACTGTAATTGTTGTGTAGTATCAAACGCGATCTTTTTCCTCATTTGTAATGTATCATAGCTCACGCTGAATTCTTTTTCAGGAGGAAAACCCATTACCTGTTTCAGGCTGGCATATAAGGGTCTTACACTTTCGGTGGCCTGCTTTAAGGCAGCCCTGGAATTGTTGAGAGAAATGGAAGCTTCCTTGTAATCCGTTTTATCCACAACACCGCTTACATACTGATGGTAAGCATCTCTCAGGGTTTTACCCAGGCGGGTTGTATCGTCTTTCAAAACATTCATCTGGGCCAGTGTAAACAACAGGTTGTAAAACGACTTGCTCACTGTTGCGATAAGATTGATTTTGGTGCTGTCGTTTGACTGCTGTGCTTCCTGCACAAATAAATGAGCGCTTCGGGCAGCATATAACACCTCAGGGTTGATGATGGCCTGGGTTGCTGTTACCTGGGGATTGAACGAATTGACAATACCTGAATGACCCGGGACCAGAGGCCCGTTCGGGTTGGCCGGGTTTGCCGAAAAAGTGGTCGGTAGCGGATCATAATGAGTGAGATTACCGTTGAAGTCAACCTGGGGCAGCCATGCCGACAGGCTTATGGCGTTCGATTTACGGGCAATCTCTATATTGATTGCCGATTGCATCATGGCTGGCTGATGCTGCAAAGCATAAACAATGCACTGGTCGAGATTCAAATAGTGAACAGTATCTTCTGAATTTTTATTTTGAGAATAGCCACATAATGACACATTAATAAAGCCTGAAATAAGGATGAATATAAATTTTGAAAATGAAATAAACCCCTTTATCCTCATCTTTCCAACTTCCTCATATCCCGGTACAGAATTCATCTTTTCAAGACTGTTAAATTAGATTCCCGTTATCATAAATAATTCGATCATGTTAATAAAACAATAGCGAAACGCCTTACCCGTTTCGCCATTTAAACCTCAACCCATGATAAGTATTACTTCAGCCAGTGTCATCAAAATATTGATCAGTAGTGTTCAGTTAAAACGAGTGCGCCCGGTATCCTGGTAAAATATCACCTTAGGAACGGCCTTACATATTTGTTATTATACAAAGAAAGCCAATTGTACTCTTATGACGGGATTTATCTGAAATCTTTATATGAATTTTATTCGTTTAAGGGTTTTCCTGATCAGGGAGGTCGGGATGATCCCTTAATTGAACTCATTAATGGCATTTATCAGAACCAGGGCATTTCCCACTTGATCGCGGGGTTAAACTTTTTACCAACCGATACTTCATCCGCAGACAAGAAAAAAAGATTAAAACACTCCGGCAGTTCGGGAAACAAGATTTTTTATATGTTTAAATGAGCTTCCAACGTTTGTGGTTGCTACACAAAAATAATACATTCAATCAATTATAAAGATGTTCCGGTTTATTATATTACCTTTGCAAAACAGATTGACATTCACATAAACAAATATTAATGGCGAGTTCACAAGAAACTTTCAGTAAAAGAGAAAAAGAAAAAAAACGATTAAAAAAACGGCTTGACAAGCAGCAGAAACTCGCTGAACGTAAAGCAAATTCACCCGGGGGCGGACTTGAGAATATGACAGCCTATGTTGATGAAAACGGGCGCATCTCCGATACTCCTCCTAATCCATTGAACAAAAAGAAGGTCAATCCCGACAGCATACAGATCAGCGTTCAGAAAAGGGAAATCGAAGAAGCAAATTCGATCAGGAAAGGCAGGGTTGAGTTTTTCAATTCCCAGAAAGGTTTTGGTTTTATTAAAGAACTCGAAACTCAGGAGAAATATTTTGTTCATATCAACTCCCTTGAAGAAGAAGTCGTTGAAGGCGACACTGTAATGTTTGAAACAGAGCGCAGCTTTAAAGGCATGAATGCCGTGCGCGTGAAAAAAGTCAAATTGCAGGAACCAACAAAAACTACCTGAGTTTTTTCATCAGCTCATAGGTGGCTTCAATTTTTACTGAATCGGACAGTGAAACCTGATTTTTGAGGTTCCCTGCAGTTTCCAGCCTGAGTTTGCCGGTTCCTTTTGCAGAAACAAGAAAAGTCCCGAGCTGATTGGTATTATCAATATGAACGTCAAGCCGATCCCTGCTCCGGGGAAAATCAAGGTTGAGTGTGCCTATTTTACAATTGCCCGAACTGAATGAATTTACCTGTTTACATTGAATACGGATTGAATCCAGGTTTAGGTTCTGAATTTTGACTTCCGAAAAATTTTCAATCGAGAAACCAGGGATCCGGGGTATCATTATGGTGACCGGATCGGTTATATCCTTAAGGTTTTTCAAACTGATCAAGGACCTCCCGTTTTTCAGATCGGTATAATCACAAGTCCATATCTTAGGATTGGCCAGAACGCAGAGTTCTTTGCCCGGAATAAGGGTCAGAACGGCCGGCCATTCACCTGAGATACAGAGTTCATTCACAGGGGCCACGAAGATCTGCTTATGTTTCTCAAGGTACTTTCGGCTTGAATACATGTAAAAGGGATCTTTACCCTGTAAATAATTATTGATGGCCGAAGAACCAAACCAGCCGATCAGAATAGTCCACAAAATTGCCAGGCAAATGGCGGTAAGGAGGATAATATTGCTCTTTTTCATAAGCGGATCTATGTTTATTTCTTAGGATGTTCGTTTAAAAAATGTGTATAAAGGACTTCGAGTTCGCCTATTCCAAGCCCTAGAAGAAGCATGTTTTTGAAAAAGGCCGGGAGCTCCGATTGCAGGAACTTCTCTTTGCGTGCTTCTAGGATCTTTGCAGGGGCATCGGAGGTAACATGGTTGCCTATTCCCCTTTTATTGTAAATAACCCCTTCCTGCTGTAGAATGTCATACGCTCTCATAACTGTGTTCGGATTTACCTGCAGTTCGGAAGCCAGGTCCCTCACCGACGGGATTTTCTCCTCCTTAAGCCAGTTGCTAAGAAGGATCTGGTCTTTCACATAATCGGTGATCTGGATGTATATCGATTGATTTTCGCTGAAATTCATCTTTTAAGAATTTTATAATTCGCGTTCCTTTAACTTGGACCAGGCTGTGAGGTATAGCATGAAAAAAACAACAAACCAGGTCAAACTATTCAGATGCCTGATCAGCTTGATAAAAGCAAAGTACTCAGAAACCGGGGTGTTCGCATGGGTAGCGTAATACCCGAATCCAGGGTCATAGAAAATAAAGATACCTGGAGTAAGCAACCCTCCTTCCGAAAAATTCGTAAGGTGCATCATCAGCATCCTCATCCCGAAATTATGAACGAGAAGAACAGCCAGCAGGATCATTACAAAGATCAATATTTGTCTTTTTCTGAACTGTATCATGATAATCATGTATACCGATTGTATATAAAACAATGAAAGGGCTGTAAAAACATAGAAATGAAAAGGATAAAAATTAAAATCCCTGATCCCTTTGTCGATGAAGGATGAAAAGCTCAGGGAATTTCCGGGAAAAGGAAGCAGGAGCAAGGGGGTCAGGAAATACCTTACAATTACAAAATTCAGAAGGTAAGCCGGGATGTAAAGGATGAACCCGTAAAACAGTCCGCAGAGAAACTTCTCGGCTGATGAGGCAGGTAACAGTATAAAAAACGAGGAGCGGCCGAAGTCGGACCAACGGCTGAACAGGCTTGTGGTCATTGCACATCCTCCAAAACAAAACAAAAGGACATACAATATCATTTCGACATCCTGCTCGGAGGAAAACGTGAGTGCTGATAAACCCAGGATGAAAAGTGAAAGAGCTCCCCATATCAGGAGATATCCCTTGTTGTTTTCTTTCCATTGACGTTTTATCAGCAGCCAGAGCCGGTTCATATTGAGGGTATCGTTCATAGTTTGGGGGTATTAATGGTTGATACAGCTTGAAATTATTTCTGGGATGCTGGTGCATGCATTGAAAAGGGCTTCAAGATCTACATTGCCCGGGATACCCGAAGAATTTTTCGATACTGAAACCGGGCCCAGTTCACTTTTTGCAGAATAGATCAGTTCAGTGGGGGCAACTGATATGGGGGAACGGGTAAAGCGCAGTTTTTGTGAGATCTCATCCAGGGTATTGTTAAGGATGATACTATGGTTATCGAGGATGACCACACTGTCGATCAGGCTTTCAAGTTCCCTTACCATATGGGTTGAAAGGATGATTGTTTTCTCCTCGGTAAATGATGAAGCAATCATGCTTCGTAAGGCCGCTTTGGATGGGATGTCGAGGCCATTGGTAGGTTCGTCGAGGAAAAGGTAATTGGTGTTGCAGGCCAGGGCAAAGGCAATCATGGTTTTATTCTTTTGCCCGCGGGACATTATGGAGCAATTCATCTCCCTGTCCACATCGAATTTCTGCAGGCATTCCCTGAATTTTGCGGGATCAAATGCTGGGTAAAAATCTGAATTGATTTCGGCAAATGTTCGCGGGCTCAGAGAAGGAAGGGAAATCTCTTCGGGAACAAGAAAAATAGCGGATAAAAATTCCATTCCCCGTTTCCCGGGGATATGGCCATCAATATCCACTATTCCTGATTTAGGGAATGACAGTCCGCAGATCAGCTTTAAAAGAGTGGTCTTCCCTGCCCCGTTTTTTCCCAGGAGTCCATAGATATGGCCTGCCTCCAGCTGCAGCTCAAGGTTTTCAAAGATCGTATTTTGCTTTGAATACCAGAAAGTTAAATTTTGAATTGTTAGCATCTTGATCGTGTATTAGTGTAATAGTACACTGCAAATATAATACACAATTTTCAAATGTCAAGTAAAAAATGGATTTTTTTAAAATTAAGCTTTCGCAAAGTGTGAGATTAAGTTTTGTAATGGAATGGGGAGGCGGCAAAATTCCTGAGGATATACAATCATCCCGGCGACTTACCTGCTGAAAAGGGAATGAATGCCATATGTGATTGGGCACAGTCGATCCAGGTAAGCAAAAAGTAAGCCAATTAAAGGTTTACTTTGGCAGTACCATACCTATCAGATCTTTCTGGCTGAAGCTGTATGCCTGCACATAATTTGCATATTCCCTGATCACCAGGGCCGACTGCAGATATCCTTCCAATGATCCCTTTACAGGAAATTCTTCCTTGGTAAGCAGGTCAGAAGAGAACCTGAAAATGCTTGAACCGTTATATGCATAGATCCGTTTTTTTGAGTCCATCTGCAGCTGGGCCGCATCGAACGGCATGGAAATTGCGCGTATAAACAGGCCGGCATTATATAATTCCAGGGTTTTGTTAGTTCCGCAAAAAACATATTCCGATCCAGTGGGAGTACCCACGATAGAGCTTCCGTGAGAAGTCGCAGATACTTTATAAACCGGAGCGGCGGCATAAAGATCATAGACGCTGTTATACATAGTCACAACTGATATCAGGTTGTTCGTGGAGGTCTTGACCAGGTCGGCATCATAGGCATCCATAACCGTTATCCCGTTGTTTGATACCGGTAAACTGTCCAGCCGCTGAAAGCTTGTTGAATAATCGGGATGCACCTGGATTTCAATGAAAAAGTAATTTGTGGCACCCCCTGGAACTATAAGTTTGTTTCCGTCATATGTGTTTTTGAAGTATCTCAGCCTCATACCTTCACTTCCGTTTGAAGTAGACCATTTAGTAAGGCCGCTCTGGCTAAAATGCTTGTAAATTGTGGATGTTGTTCCGCTAGAGATGTCAAACAGGTCGATCTTAAATCCTTCAGCAGCGTCCTTATAATAAAAGAAAATTTTATTACCGCTGGTATCCATGGCAATGCTGTTCCATGAATCATACGCCGGAAATGCATTTGCCGCAATGAGTTTAAAGGCAGTATCGGCTTTGATCGCTGTTGTTACAGGGCTATCTGCATTACTGCTGCTTTTTTTACATCCTGCAAAGGATACAGTTAAAACTATGCCGATATAAAGGATAACTATAGTCTTTTTCATTATTTATGGTTATTAGTAAAATTCAATTTAGTTTAATTAAGGTTAGGGTGAATTGAATTACCCTTTGGAGTGTTTATTTCAGGATTCCGAAGAATCGGGGGCTTTGTTCCCCAACTTTCAGCAAATAAATACCTGCCGGCTGATGGTTCACATCAACAATTGTCAATTCATTAATAAGTTTACCTGTGAGGACTGTTCTTCCTGTCTGGTCCATAATAGTAAATGCCAACCCTATAATATTCCTGCCTGCCTTGATGAAAATTTCATTGCTTGCAGGATTTGGGTAAAGCACGAAATCAATCACGGTATTAACATTATTTATTCCTGTGCTGCATCCGTTAAGCAGGAACTGACTTTTAGGAGCATTTACAGTAAGCATCCCGTAAACGGTACTATTCACGATATCGTTTCCATAAGAAGTCAGGTTGCCGAAGTTTCCATTCGAGGAAACCTGCCGGGCCGGGCATACATCGTTATCCCAGCTCCAGGCTAACCAGCCCACTTTATTTTGCTGGCAAAAATTCAGCAGGGGTTTATAATTCAGGATATAAGCGCATGGATTAACATCATCCTGTAAATTGGCAACCTCTCCCAGCACCAGGGGGATATTTTGTGCAAGCACGGCATTGATTTTTGCAGCCATCTGGGCTGAATCATTGTTGGCAAAGCTGTACCAGTAGGCATGGGCGCTGAAAATCAGGTTATGCCGGGGATCAAACTGGATGAGGTCATTTGCCACATTGGAAGTGATAAAAGCGTCAGAGTTAGCCCCACAATCGGGGGCATCGATCATGATTGGGAAATTAAAGCCACTCACATTCCTCAGTGCAGTAATGATGTTTTTATAGGTGTTTTTATATGTAGCAAGCGCAGCCGTCGGATTCCCGGAAAAATCAAAGTACAATGCTTCATTTGCATAATTAACGATCACACTCTCTTTATACTTCTGAAGTATATTAGTAAAGACATTGTTCTGGCTCCACCAGGTATTCAGGCCAAGCAAGGCAGCAGTATCGTTTGAACAGGTATAATCGTGAATTTCAACCACCGCAATCATTTTATTGTGAATGCATTTGCTGATTGCGCTGTCGAGGGCAACATAATTTTTATACACCGCATCGGTATTCGGATCCGGGTTATTTGCATACCAATCCATCCTCACTGCATTTGCCCTTGTCTTCGCCACCTCAGCGGTTTCAAGGGAATTAATATCATAGCCCCAGTTATAGGGTGCATAATTTAATCCTCTTAACAGCAAAGTATCCCCGCAGGGGCCCAGAATATATTTGCCGTTGATATGGATATACTGTTGTGTTTGGGCCTCCAAAGAAACCAATGCAAATAAAATGCATCCTATGATAGCTGATATTTTCATCTTTTATAATTTATATTTTGCCGGCAGATGGCATTCTGTTTTACGTTCTGTCATGGTATGATTCTAATTAATTAGTGCAAAGAACGTTGAGATTCCATATCAGAATACAAATTCGCAGATGACTTTACACCATATGCCCTTGTAAAAAGAAAAAAATAATTTGCTTTCGCCCGCTGAATCCATGCGGCTTGCTACCGAAGCTGGGGCCGTTGCATGCTATATTATAGCACTCTGTTTAAGCCTGAGCCAACAATACGTTTCAATTGAGCGACCTAAATGCTCAATTGAAATTCATTTACTTCAAACCATCAGCCCTATTCGGGAATGTGGTACAATTTGCAGACCTCCTTGTACGGCATGTTCCTCAGTTCCTGAACACTCCTGTTTCCGATTGTTCCTGATTTTGATGCCGGGATGGTTCCGGGGATGGCTATAAACCTGAACTTATTGCCGATGGTGGCCGGCTGCGCTAACATATCGGTGGTGAATTCAATACTTCCATACTGGTGGATGAGGAAGCTCCAGTTAGCGCCTACCGCATAGGCAGGCAAGGGACGTTCTGAAGTACTTCCATATAAATCACCGGCCAGCCAGGCATAGGCCAGCACAACTCCTCCCTCGACAATATCCTGGGTCAGGTCGGGAGCATTGGCCGCGAAATACCAGTCGCCCGAATTACCCGACCAGGCAGCGGGAGTAAACCATTCGGAATAATAGACCGTGGCGTTAAGCCCGTTATTCCCGGCCGGTCCCTGGGGCCCTTCTTTATTGCATCCTGCTAAAATCATGGCCGAAATGGCTGCGAGCAGATAGATTTTCCTGAGTCTTGTTTTCATAATGTCGGTTTTAATGGTATTTACTGATTTATAATTTTCAAAATGCGTTTTGTTAAAGGTTTTACCTGAAATGGGAAATGCGCCCTAAATGATCAATCAGCTCTATTTCCTTCAGCATAGAGCTGATTCAGGACTTCTTTTTTTTCCTGATAATATAACCTGGTCTGTTTTTCACTTCCTCATAAATGCGCCATGTATATTCGGCAATTATACCCAGTGAAAAAAGAATCAGGCCCGAGAAAAAAGAAAAAATGACAACCATTGAAGTCCAACCCGGAATCAATTTACCCCAGAATTCCGGATTACCAAACAGTTTGATATATACGTAGAAAAGAATTACCATCATGGCAAACATGGAAAATAAAATGCCCATGTATGTAATTAACTTAATGGGCCATGTTGAGCTTGAAAAAAAGGTATCCTTGAACAATCTTATCTTCTTGCTCAATGTCCATCTTGATTTCAAATTGTCACCTTTTAACCTGGTATATGGAAAATAATATGGTGAAAAACCCAACCTAAGCACTTCAATGATGCTGGAAGTATTTATGGGATGAATCCTGGTATTGAGAAGGTCGATCAATTCCCTGTCGATAAGACAAGTATCTGCACCGCCTTTCGGGAACCTTATTGCGGAGAATTTATTTATTATCGTGTAATATAAGTTAGATAAAAAATTATTGATCAGACCATCGTTCCTTTTTGCCCTGTAAGGAATAATAACTTTCTCCCCTTTTTCCCATAACCTATACATACCAACTATGGTATCGTAGGGTTGCTGCTCATCATCGGGAATGGTAATTGCACAATCCCCGCTGCATACACTCAGGCCTGCGAAGATGGCGTAATGTGAGGTATAGTTCTTGCTAAGTTGATAGGCGAAAACATTTGTGTTATTACTCTCCAACTCAGAAGCAATCAAATAAGAATCATCATTTGATCCATCATCAATAATAATGAATTCAAACGATATCCCTTCCTGGCTTAAAAGCCTTGAAAGAGACTGATAAACCCTGGGAATTCTATGGCCGCTAAAATAGGAAAGCAAAATAACACTTAACATCATTATTATGGTTTAAAGATTAAATAATAAAATACGGAATCCCGGTACACCTGCCTGAATCTAGTGATTCGCCGATTCCGTTGAATCATGTTGGTATTCAACACAAGCCACATTTGCATAATGATCCCACCAGTGTTTAAGAATAGTAAATTTGTAATTCTTGACATTCGGGATGTTCTCCGGTCCATAAGAATAGTAAAACAACCCGTATCTCGTTTTCTTCCAGAAATTAACCGAAACAGGGAGTATCTCACCCCTCAGATATCCGTTACGCTTGTCCCATAAGGCCCCTGTAAGTGGAAAATTCACTTCAATAGTGTCGTTCTTCCAGGGCTGCAGTTCGGTCCAGGCAACGGCATCCCGCACGACATTGAGGGAAAACTTGTACGACATGTCTCCGTATGGGAACTCATCCATTTTTTTATGTCCGTCCCAGGTAGTGTATGCCGAAAGACCTGCAAGCAGAACCACGCCCACAAATTTGAATCTTGGGACAATCCGGTCCATTACAGTGAAAAAGGTGTGCACACCCCCGAGGATAATAAAAGGGCTTGAATACAGAATATACCTGGTCATATATATATTGACAGTCGAAAACAGGAAAATGAGCAAACAGAGGCCTGCAAAGATCCACAGGATTCTATCATTCAACTGAATGCGTAAAGGTTTCCTGAAAAAGCAGAGAAGTAATCCTGCAAGAAAAATACCGCCGGTGAGCCATTTACCAAATTCGAAGAACATCTCTCTTAAGATTCGTTTCCCCACGGGGTAGATGATTTCCCAGCTAAAGGTCAAGTGCCTGAGTTGGACAGGGTAAAGGAACCATCCATTCTGAATCTTCTGGATGACCATGAACAATCCGAAAACCAGAAGGGGAACAATTCCAAGCAGAAACATTTTTAACCTTGAAGCGGATAAATAATCGCGCTGCTTTATGGCATCAAAAAAAATAACCAGTATTGCAAGCATTGGTATCACGATGGCCGATTCCTTGGTCAGAGCAGCCAGGGAAGCTGCGATCGCAAATAACCACCATCGTTTACTCACTATTCCCCATACCGATATGATAGTGAAAAGAGTAAGCATCATCTCGGGCAGGGTCATTACTGAGCATGTATAAAAGTTTGGATGGGCCATCAGGAGAATGGATGAAAAGAAAGCGGTCTTTTCGTCAAACATCTGCTGGGCGAAGAGGAAAAAGACGATTAAAGTGATAAGCGTGATCATCATGGCAAAAGAATGTCCGACGATATGGTTTTCGCCGAAGATATTAAACACAACTGCATTGCAGAAGGTGAAAAGCAAGGGATGTCCCCACGATAAATTTGGTGAAAGGCAGGAAGGCAGAAGTCCGATATGATGTGTATCTACCATGCTGAAAGCCCCAGGGGCATAAGCACCCAGTTCGTCCCAGTAGAAAGGTAATAACAGATCATTTAATTTAATCAGAACGAATAAGATTAAAGACAGGAAAAACAGAAATTCGTAAGGATGTTTTCTTATAATATTCATGATTACATATTAATTAAAGAATTTTTGTGCCGATATCAGGTTTAAGGGTGAAAACTAAATCAATGTTCAAAATTATTTAATGTTCTTGTTATACTCATTACCTCTTCATCTCCCAGGACCGGACTAATGGGGAGGCTTAACACCTCGTTGTGGATCTGTTCACAAACAGGATAATGATGATTATTCCACTCCTTGTAAGCTTTTTGTTTGTGAGGTGGGATGGGATAATGTATCATTGTTTGTATCCCGTTTTCACTTAAATATTTTTGCAGTTCATTCCTGTTTGCATGACGGATGACAAACAGGTGCCACACATGTTCTTTTGTTTTGAAAGCTAAGCTATCAGTTTTTAGCGAAGGTAAAATAATACCGGGATGAGTAATGTTATCGATATAGTATTTTGCAATTTCCCTGCGACCTTGGTTGTCTTTATCGAGGCGAGGCAGTTTGGAGCTTAGTACAGCTGCCTGAATTTCGTCAAGGCGTGAGTTAAGTCCTTTATAATCATTAATATACTTCTTTGATGAACCATAATTAGCCATAGCCCGTATTACGGCAGCCAACTCGTCATCGTCAGTAGTAACGGCTCCTGCATCACCCAATGCGCCCAGGTTTTTGCTGGGATAAAAACTGTTTCCCGAGGCATGGCCTAAAGCCCCTGTGCGTTTATCTCCGAATGATGCACCGGAGGCCTGAGCATTATCTTCAATTAATTTCAGATTGTATTTAGAAATTAAACGCTGGATTTCGGGATGCATCGCATTTTGACCGTACAAATGAACAATCATTATTCCACGGGTACGTTCGGTTATCTTTTCTTCAATCTGAAAGGGATCAATGTTGTATGTCGTAATATCAGGTTCAACCAAAACGGGCTGCAAACGGTTATCCGATATGGCGAGAATGGAAGCAATATAAGTATTGGCAGGTACGATAATTTCATCACCTTCATGCATTTCCCCCATTTCGATATATGCCTTAAAGATCAACCGCAAAGCATCCAATCCATTAGCCACACCAATGCAATGTTTCGTACCGATAAAACCTGCATACTCCTGTTCAAACGTGTTCACTTCGTTCCCGAGCAAATACCATCCGGAACCTAGAACACGCCGGATGGAACTTGACAAATCAGGTTCGAAACTGTCATTAATCGCTTTTATGTCAAGAAATTTGATCATTCTCAATTAATTGTTGATCTATGTAATCATATTTTTTGTTCGTAACCTTAGACAATAAATCAAGCCCAAGTACTTCACCTCCCGGTGTTACATATCCTTTATGGGCGGCTGGATTTCCATACCAAACCTGGTAAGGCGGTACATTTTTAGTTACTACGCTCCCTGCCCCGATAAATGCATATTCACCTATTGTGATATCCCCCATAATGGTAGAATTGGCACCAATGGAAGCCCCTTTTCTAATTGTTGCGCCTATGTGTTTCCCGGGATAATGCTTCGAACGGACATATGGATTATTTACAAATGTGGCATTGGGGCCAATAAATACATCATTCTCGACCCGGATGCCGTCCCAGAGCTGTACTCCGGATTTCACGGTAACATTATTGCCTATGACAACATCATTTTCTATAAACACACTAAAATTAATATTGCAGTTGCTGCCGATTCTGGCATTCTTCAGGATTACACAAAATTGCCAGACAGTGGTATTTTCCCCAATATTTGTTGTTTGTACTTCAGAGGTCGGATGAATCATTTTTTTCGGTATAATAAGTAATCATCGTAATTTCTTATGTAATCATCTTCATCGTATTTCTGGGATGTTAAAACAAGACAGACGGAACCGGAAGAAAAGTTTTTCTGGGCTGCCCAAATTCCCGGAGGAATAAGAAGCCCAAAATATGGCCGGTTTAAAGTAACTGTACGTTTTATTATCCCATCATCGATTTCTATTTCAAAACCCCCGCTGGCTGCAACTAAAAACTGATAACACTGTTTATGGGCATGAGCTCCCCGGTCTTCTCCCCCTGGAATATCATAAATATAAAATACCCGTTTAACTTCAAAGGGAATACTTTCGTTATTGCTTACCGGTGTAATATTGCCGGCACGGTATATGATCCGGGGTAATTCTATTACGGAACAGTCAAAAACTGAATTGCCTTTCATCGTTGTATGTATTCAATGTAGTTTGAGTATTCCCTGATATAATCATCTTTTGAAAATTCAGTTGAGCTTATTACCAAAGCCAGGGCATTAGTTGAGAAGTTGTTCATTTCGCGCCATAATCCGTTAGGAATATAAAGCCCAAAATAAGAACGGTTGAGTGAAAAGACTTGTTTTTGAATTCCATTGTCCACTACTATATCAAAACTGCCGGAAAGAGCCACAATAAGTTCCTGCTGTTCTTTAAAAGCATGTCCGCCGCGGCTTTGACCGCCGGGAACATCGTAAATCCAGTATACTCGCTTTATCTTAAATGGCAAATGTGTATCCTCCTCTATGAAAGTGAGGTTTCCCCGTGGATTTTCAAATTTTGGGAGACTTATTATTGTCGGGTTCTTCATACAAACTCTTTGTCCGATTTTATTGTACTGTGGAAATAATGAATTTTGATCGGTTTCAACAAGGAATTCAGCTAAACGCGATTTTTTTAAATTCTATACTTCCTTCTTCCGTTTGTTCTTTCTTTATCAAACTATAATAACATCAAATTTATGAAATCCTTATAGGTTACCAAAGTATTTTTAAAAAGCCTTTCACTTTCCCAGGATTAAATAATATCAGAATTATTAAAGAACCTCCATTCGTTAAAGGAAACTGAGAGAGATAACCAGGAAACACATCGTATTCAGGGATAGTGCACAAAACGGATCAACTGAGCAAATCCGCAGTCAACGAACTGAACTGGGGAGCATAGGCCCCGCCTTGCATCTTGTTGGATCAGCAAAGTTCATTAGTCAAGCTCACATTTATGTAACTTTGCAAAAGATGTAATTTTCTGAAAAATGAAATCAAAATTTCTTAAAATCTCAATCCTTCTCGGCACTTTTATTTTCGCAATCATCCTGATCACATATTCTAAAACCATGACATCAAAAATCAAAGAAGAAACTGTAAATTATACAGCCAACGGAGTCAATCTCATTGGTTTTATCGCCTATGATGAGGCTATTAAAGGAAAACTGCCGGTCGTTTTTGTGGTCCATGAGTGGTGGGGTCTGAATGATTATGCCAAAATGAGGACGAGGCAGCTTGCCTCACTTGGCTATCTGGCCATGGCAGTGGATATGTTCGGAAGCGGCAAGACTGCCTCCAATCCACAGGAAGCCAGGGAACTTACAGCACCGTATTACAATGATCCGGGCCTGGCAAAAACCAGGCTTGATGCTGCTGTCAAAAAGATCAGGGAATATTCCCGGGCAGATACAGGGAATATTGCCGCCATAGGTTATTGTTTTGGAGGATCCATGGTCCTTAATTATGCCAAACTGGGAGCAGATTTTAAAGGGATCGTGAGTTTCCATGGCGGCCTTGGCGGGTTGCCTGTAAACAGGCAGTCATTAAAAGCAAAAATACTCATTTGCCATGGGGGCAGCGACAAATCGGTTACCCAGCATGATGTGGATACCTTCAAACACCAGATGGATTCAATCCACGCTGATTATACTTTTAAAACCTACCCCAATGCAACCCATGCCTTTACAAATCCTGATGCAAGCAGGCTGGGGAAGGAGTTCAACCTGCCTATTGAATATAATGCTGAAGCTGATAAGGCATCATGGAATGATATGAAGGCATTCCTTATGAGATTGTTTGGGAAATAGATCTCTTATTGAACAGAGTCCTTTTTTTTATTAAAACGTATGATCATGAAGAAAAAGAGAAAAAACTTAAAGCGGCTTTCTTTGGTCTTTATTCTGTGTTGGATTTTTATCCTGCCGGCCATTTCCTCCTTCTCACAGAATGACGCAGAAGGCAGCAAAGATCCGGCATTGTTCACCCGCATGAACGGTTATCATATATACCGGTATGATGACCTGCAGTTTGATCAGTATGAATTCAAAATCAGCAGCAATAAAACCCAGGTTGTGGAAGGGCATCACCTGTTCATAATTTATGACCTCAATGATAATGTCCAGGCCCCCAGCCCGCTGCAGATCGGCCGCAATTACATCAATGCAGCCAAATCGGTCGGCGGTCAGCTTGTGTACGAATGGCATGACCCGGGCGAAGACGTGGTGGTGAAGGTTGCAAAGAACGGCATGGAGACCTGGGCCTATATTTCGGCCAACGGCAACGGTTCCTATTCCATTCACCTGGTTGAGAAGCAGGTTATGAAGCAGGATGTCGTTGCTGATGCAAGCACCATGGATAAAAGCATAAGGGAAACCGGTAAAGCCGCCCTTTATGGCATTTATTTCGATACCGGGAAGGCGGATGTCAAAGCCGAATCAAAACCGGCTCTGGACGAAATTGCGAAATTGCTGAAAATTGAGCCGTCTCTAAGGCTTTACGTAGTAGGCCATACCGATAACACAGGGATATTTGATGCAAACATGAAACTTTCCCAGGACCGGGCCATGGCCATCGTGAATGCATTGGTTAAAAATTACGGGCTGGCAGCTTCCCGCCTGAAAGCCTGGGGCGATGGACCTACTGCCCCCATGGCTACAAACGATACAGAAGAAGGCCGCGCCCTGAACCGCCGGGTAGAGCTGGTGAAGCAATGAGCGACCGCGGGTGAAACTTAAACGGGAATGATCATATCCACTATGGTTCCCACCGCAGTTACCATCATTTTGGCAGAAGAAAATTGCTGTTCAAGAATCTTTAATTGACCGTCTTAAAGAATTTCAGGGGCAATTCTCTAACTGAGAATATAAACCCTAAGATCGGCGACCATCATTCAATAGCGCCGGCCCGTCCACACAGATCACCTGGTTATCTTCAACTACAATTTCTTCGTTGGTTTCTTCAGTTTCTGCCATATTCTATTTAGTTAATTCGTTGGTCATTGAAAACAATGCATCGTATACTTCCTCGTATTTAAGCGGTTGGTGGGTTTCAAGCATTTGATTGATCAGAGGGCTGTCAAGTGTTTTATTAATTTCTTCCCGAAGAATGGTTACTAACCTTTCCCGGACTGATAAATCGTCCTTGATCACAGTGATTATATCCCGAGCTATCAGTGTAGCTCCAGCAATGAAATTAGAGAAAGGAGTTCGATCATAAATATCATAATGATCTCGGGCCGACCTTTCGTCGTTTAGTGACAAGTAATTGGAGATTATAAAAGCCATGTCCTCTGCATCCCTGTCGTGTTCAAGGTGCCTGTCGTACCAAGCAATCAATTTTAGAATGAAAATTCCCGGTAAAGAAGCAACCCGGATCGTCAATTCATTATCCACCGTGACCTCAAGAGCATCTTTTGACACTTCAACAAAGCCATGAACCGGCATAGCAAAGGATTCTTCAGGTGGCCAGTAAATGTACTTATCTTCTTTAGCGACATCTCCGAATGGAACGATATCGAGCATGTAGACTGCTTTATACAAAAACCGTTGTTTTTGCTCCGTTGATTTAGTAAAACCCTCTTCATGGCATAGACGGTCGGAAATTTCTTGATACCTATTCCAATCAGGGATTGCAATTGCTATATCAAGATCAACAGTTTTCCTCCCGGAATGCTGGGCATGAATACCTGACAGAATGATGTCTCGGGCAGTGGCACCAATGACGTAAAATTCGGAACCCACCGATTCAAAAAAGACAGTAAGAGCCTGCAGCAATTCTTTCAACAATGGATTGCTCAATCGATCACTTGATATATTGTAGCTCATTATCTAAGATTAATTTTGCGGTTTCAGTATTCCGGTCCCTTCCGCTGCTCATCAAGTCCGCATATACCAGGACAGGAGGCACCCCGTTATAAGATTGCTTCTTCCAGAACATTTCAAGCACTTCAACCTTACCGGTTTCATCGGGAACAAGCTCAATCTCTTTGAAACTTTGCCAGTTCTGATCAGTATATATGGTAAAAGTACCCGGGTGCAAGTAGCCAGTGAGCAAGTTCGCAGCAGGCTCGCCACCCCAATAGACAGTGCCGTTGATTTTGTCAAGAACTATATCTTTCCAACGATTATAATAATCCTGGTTAATAAATCGCATCTGCTTTTTTAGTAAACGTGGCCTCAATACATCGTGGTAAGCCGTTATCCAGCGATTGAGTAAGTCTTTGGTATTTTTCAACTTTTTGGTCTGCTTCGTTTTAAGAATAAAGTTGAGATCCATCAATTCCTGCATGATCATCCCGACAGATCCTAAAGAAATATTGGCAAGTCCTGCCAAGTCGCGGTAAGGAAGTTGAGTTTTTTCAGGATCAATCAGAAATTGGAAGAGTAGCTTGATACCCGCTTCCTGAAAAGCACGGGGTTGGTTTACTCTGGCCATTCGTTCAATCTTTTTCCCCTCAATTAGTAGCAAAAGCTTGTTCTGTCTTATGTTGCAATTACCCGCAACATCAAGGCAATTTATTCCTTCCTCCACATATTCCTTCGCAATATCTCTGGGAATGTATTTTGTAACCAATAGGATAGGAAGGTTATTTTTTAGGGAGATATTTTTCAGGTCCGCGAGAACGATACCCTTATTTCCCTTAGTGATTTCAGATTTGACCTCAACCACAAACCGTGCTCCGGCAATATTCAGATAGGCATCGTATCGTAATCTTCCATCTTCAATAGTTGCCTCTATTTTAGTGTACTTATACAGGCTGTTCACAGCTTCGGTAAGTATTTCTTTATCGTTTCTCATGGCTATTCGTTCACTTAATTCCTTTGTTCATTTTCAATGAACAAGCAAATATAGTGAACATTTTATAAAAACAAATAAATCTTGAAAAAAATTTCATAGCCCCAGTTCATTAAATATGTGATCGTTATTTAATATTTTGTTCATCAATACATTATGTTCATTGAAAATGAACAATGAAAATAAATGAACTGAATGTTAGCGGGTAACAAAACCTGCAGGGAAATTTTCCCTCTTGGGAAAAGAGCAATTCAATAATTCAGATCCCATTATTACGAACCTTGTGCAAAACCTGAAAATGAATAAAGATGAGAAACATAAAGTAAGGATCGCCCTAAAGCAAATCTTGATTGGTGTGTACTTTTGTGTGTACTAATTAAAAAAACCACTTACTTTGTCTTTGTAAGTGGTTGATTTTCTGTCTCCCCGACAGGATTCGAACCTGTGACCCATTGATTAAGAGTCAATTGCTCTACCAGCTGAGCTACGGAGAGGTTTGGGGGTGCAAAGATAGAAATTTTCAATGGAATGATAAAAGGATTCGGCTAAATATTTGAGATCAGGGGTTTTTCTGTATTTTTGATCACCTGATGGCAAGATCCTGCTTCGTTGGGGATGGCATGATCAGGCATACACTTATGCCGTTCCGGATTTTATGGATTGTAATGCTGTTTCAGGACAGGACCACAGGAAATATTAACTCCAGGGCAGAGCCCTGGACTAGGGTTCCGCCGCTGAGAGGCAGGGACTTTACCTAGAGCGAATAAAAATACCTAGAAGAATAAGTGAAGGAAAACCAATGAGCAAAAAGCAGGAATTTAAATCGGCTCTGAATGTAATGGACGGGATCGAACAACCTGATCAGATCAACGCAGATGCCGTGATAAAGCTGAAAGCGAAACGTCCGCATCCCCTGAGTGCCGGGGAGTTTGTTGCGGGCATCAGGTCGGGAAACCGTACGATCCTGAGCAAAGCGATCACCCTGATCGAAAGTTCGCTGCATGCCCATCAGCAAAAAGCACAGGAAATTATCAATACCTGCCTGCCTTTCTCGGGGAAATCAATCCGTATCGGCATCACAGGGGTTCCAGGGGTTGGAAAAAGCACATTCATCGAAGCCCTTGGGATGTACCTGATCCCGAAGGGGCACCAGGTTGCTGTCCTTGCCATCGATCCGAGCAGCACCCGTTCAAAAGGAAGCATTCTCGGAGATAAAACGAGAATGGAAGAGCTGGCTGTGGAACCTAAAGCCTATATCAGGCCTTCTCCCTCGGCCGGCTCCCTGGGCGGTGTTGCACGCAAGACCAGGGAAACCATCATCCTTTGTGAAGCTGCAGGCTTCGATGTGATTCTTGTTGAGACAGTCGGGGTCGGGCAGTCGGAAACTACTGTGAGGTCCATGGTTGATTTCTTTCTCTTGCTTATGCTTGCCGGTGCAGGCGATGAGCTGCAGGGCATGAAGCGCGGTATCATGGAAATGGCTGATGCCATTATCATCAACAAGGCCGACGGGGATAATATCAATAAAGCCAAGGCTGCAAGGGTAGAATACAAGAACGCCCTGCATCTTTATCCCCCCGCCGAATGCGGCTGGAACCCGGTGGTCGATATCTGTTCGGCCCGCAGCAGGACAGGCATTGAAGCGGTTTGGGATCTGATCGGGGATTTCACCGAAACTACCAAAACGAACGGATTTTTCGATCATCAAAGGAAACAGCAGTTCAGGCAGGTCCTTACTGAAACCATCGACCAGGCACTTAAACAGAATTTCTATGGCCGAAAAGATATCATGCAGGCTATGGCGAATTTTGAGAAAGAGGTGCTTTCGGGAAATTTAAGCCCTTACACTGCTGCGGCAATGCTTCTAAAAATAAATAATGAAACAGCGAAGTAGCGAATAGCGGTTGATGAAGCCGAAATGAACATGCAAAAGAAATAGAAGATTAGTGCGAATAAATTTCGCTACTTCGCTACTTCGCTATTTTTTTATAAACGGCGCTATCTTCCAGTATAATTCCGAAGGATTGAAAGGTTTTATGATGTATCCGCTCATGCCGTAAGTATAAATTTTCTCGCGGTCCTCAATGAAAGCCGATGCGGTCAAAGCAATGATAGGCATATCCTTGTTGGGGTTTCCTTCCATCTTCCTGATTGCAAGAGTGGCATCGTAACCGTTCATCTCGGGCATGTGCAGGTCCATAAGAACCAGGTCGTAGATATTATGACTTGCCTTCTCAACGGCTATGAGCCCGTTCTCAGCGACATCCACATTCACATCCCATTTCATAAGAAACTTTGATACAATCTTCTGGTTTACGAGATTGTCCTCAACCACCAGAACCCTTAAACCGGCAAGGCTCTGAAAACTCGCTCTCATGAGCATATCCTCTTCCAGGTGGTCTTTTTCACTGCGGATAAAGGGCAAAGTCACCGAAAAAACACTTCCCGCCCCCACCTTGCTCTTCACATCGATTGAGCCTCCCTGCATCGAAACCAGTTTGCGGGTGATGGCAAGCCCAAGTCCCGTGCCTCCGTATTTGCGGGTAGTGGATGAGGATGCCTGCGTAAAGCTCTCGAATACGAATTGAATTTTATCCTCCGGAATACCGATCCCCGTATCGGAAACCCTCATCACAAGTTCAAGTTCCTTGCCTTTTGAAGCCAGGAGAACAGTTTCAACAATAACCTTCCCTTTGTCGGTAAACTTGATGGCATTCCCGATAAGGTTTATCATTATCTGCGACAAACGAGCGGAATCGCCGATAATCACATCGGGAACGTCCTGGCCTACAATAAACTCCAAGGCAATGTTCTTCATCGTTGCCTGGTACTCAAAACTCTGATGGATGCCGTTCATGAGTTTCCTGATCTCAAATTCAATGGCTTCAAACTCTATCTTGCCTGCATCGATCTTCGAAAAATCAAGGATGTCATTGATGAGGTGCAGAAGGTTTTCGGCCGAAAACTCCAGGATCTCAAGGTCTTCGATCTGGTCGGCCCTCGGGTTTTCTTCTTTAAGCAGTTTAGCCGTATTAACAATGGCATTGAGGGGAGTCCGTATTTCGTGGCTCATGGTCGAAAGAAAAAGCTGTTTCGCATGGGCTGCTTCCCTCGCCTGGTCCCTGGCCAGTTTCATTTCCTCCTCGGCTTCTTTTCTTTTCTCGACCTCCTGCTCGAGCGAAATCCTCTGTTTGTAAAGGTTTACAAACAACGTGACTTTCCCGATAAACAGGTCGGGGATAATGGGTTTGGCGATAAAATCCACGGCTCCGGTCTTGATCCCCTTGGTCCTGTAATAATTTTCATTGTAGATGGCCGTGATGTAAATTATAGGCAATAAGAAATTTTTAATATCCTGGCGGATGATCTCCACGGCTTCAAAACCGTCCATTCCCGGCATCTGCACATCCATAAGAATGAGCGCGAATTCATGCTGCTTTGTTTTTTCAATAGCCTCCAGCCCCGACCTGGCTCTCACGAGTTCCACATCCAGGTCTGAAAGGATCTCTTCGATCACCAGGATATTGCTCACATTGTCATCGACAATAAGAATTTTTGGTTTGAGATTCATAGGTAATCGTTTCTGAAATTCAAATTAAAGGGTATTCAACAATGCCGAAATTTCTTCCAGCGAAAGGATATGATCAACAGCACAGGCCTGGATAGCAGCTTTAGGCATGGAATCCACTTCGGCGGTTTCAGGGTCCTGAACTATGGCCATCCCACCCAGCTCCTTTATCCTTTTAAGGCCCCGGCTGCCGTCATTATTGGCCCCGGTAAGAATGATGCCGATGAGATGTTCGCGGTAGGCCTCAGCGGCAGTCTCGAATAACACATCAATGGAAGGCCTTGCATAATTCACCCGTTCATCCACGGTAAGGGTGAAGGTTTGGTCAGGTTCCAAAAGCAGATGATAATTGGGAGGGGCCACATAAGCATGCCCCGGCTGGGGGTGCTCCTTTTCATCTGCTTCTTTCACCTTCAGGCGTTTCAGGTCGTTCAGGATATGAATGAGGTAATTCTCCGAATCAGGACTTATATGTTGTACAATAATTACCGGTAACCTGAAGTCCCTGTTAAGGTTCCTTAAAAGGGTTTTAAGGGCATTAAGCCCGCCTGCAGATGAACCTAAAACAACAGCTTTATATTTCTTTGCAGGGGTCATACATGGTACCTTTTAATATAAATCCTCTCACCCGACACCAGTCCGTCAAAGTTATTGTAATATCCCGAAAACTGCAGGTTTTCTTTTGATCCCAAACAGAGAACGCCGCCGCCTGTGAGGGAATCGGAGAAGAGGCCTAATACCTTATCCTGAAGAGCACGGTCAAAATAAATCAGCACATTACGGCAAACGACCATATGCACTTCGGCAAACACCGAATCAGTGACCAGGTTGTGTGTGGCAAAAACAATGTTCTTCTTAAACGAATCAAGCAATTTGGCCGATTCGTAATTCGCCGTATAATAATCCGAGAACGAAGCTTTGCCCCCTGCCCTCTGGTAATTCACAGTAAATTCCTTCATCCGGCTTATAGGGTAAATCCCTTCCTTAGCCTGTTTGATGATCACCGGGTTAAAATCGGTTGCATAGATCTGGGTCCTCGCGTACAAGCCTTCTTCCTTCAGCAGTATGGCCATGGAATACACTTCCTCCCCGCTTGAACAGCCCGCATGCCAGATCTTGATAAAGGGATAGGTCTTCAGCACGGGTACAACATGTTCACGGATGGCCTTATAAAATGCAGGATCCCTGAACATCTCGGTCACATTGATCGAAAGGTCCATCAGTATCTGATCCACGAATTTATGATTGACCAAACATTCATGAATCATTTGGGAGACCGAGCTCATCCCCGACAGCATGAAGCGGTTGAGTATCCTTCGCTTGATATGGGCCTGGGAATAATTGCGGAAGTCGTAGCCGTACTTGTCATAGATCGCCTGGATCAGTAACCTGATCTCGATATCCTGGTTTTCGAGCAACTCTTCCTGCGACTTCTTCATATTCTATTTATACAGCCAAACCCTTAACAAAGATAACAGCTTTTGACTGTCGACCGGTTTGGCAAGGTAATCATTGGCTCCTGCCTCAATGCAATTGTCCCTGTCCTCCTTCATCGCCTTTGCAGTGAGCGCTATGATGGGCAGATGTTCGTATCTGGGTATTTTCCTGATGATCCCGATAGCTTCATACCCGTCCATTTCGGGCATCATCACATCCATCAGCACCAGGCTTATTTCGGGGTGTGCCTTGAGCCTGTCGATGCCTTCCCGCCCGTTCCCCGCCGAAATGACATTCAGCCCGCGTTCCTCAAGCACCGAAGTGATCGCGAAAACATTGCGTGAATCATCGTCTACAACGAGGATAGTGCGGTCATGAAAAACATCCTCCTGGTTGTACAGCATCCTGATCATTTCCTGCTTTTCCTTAGGCAGATTGGCTTCCACCCTGTGAAGGAAAAGCGAGGTCTCGGCCAGCAGGCGTTCAGGAGAACGTATCCCCTTGATGATGATGCTGTCGGCATACTTCTGCAGCCTGTCTTCTTCTTCCCTGCTGAGGTCCTTGCCCGTATAAATAATGATTGGCAGGCCGGCAAGCCTGTTATTGGACCGGATCTTTTCGATGAGATCAAACCCGCTCATATCTTCAAGCCCAAGGTCAAGGATCATGCAATCGAAATTTTCCTTCTCAAGAAGGGTATAAGCCTCAGCCCCGCTGCTCACCGGGCTTGTAGTAACATCCCCGTTGCCGATAAGGCCTACAATGCTTTTTCGGGTTACAGCATCGTCATCAACAACCAGGAGTTTTTTCATAGGTTTGGAGATGACATCCTCGATACGCCCAAAGGCATCCCTGAGCTTCTCAATACTGACCGGTTTTGTCAAATAGCCTATGGCTCCCAGTTGCATTGCTTCCCTCGACTTGTCCATGGCCGAGATAAAGTGTACCGGGATATGCCTTGTTTTAGCATCCTGGTGCAATCTTTCCATAACTTCCCAGCCGTCTATGCCCGGCAGGCCAATGTCGAGTATGATAGCGCTGGGGACATGCAGGTCGGCCAGGTATAACCCGCTTTCCCCGTCCCTTGCACTCAGGCATTTATACCCTTTCTCCTCGGCAAGGTCGAACAGTATCCTGGCAAAGGAAGGATCATCTTCAATGATCAGCAGCACCTTATCGCCCTTCTGTATGATCTCTCTGTGGTCATGGGCAGGATTTTCATTCGCCATGGCCCTGGCCACGACAGGTTTGGGTTCAGCGGCAACAACATCCTTCTTTGGGGGTTTAACAGCTTCGGGCTTTTTAACAGTTTCCTCGTATTTTTCGGGAAGAAGAAGTGTAAACATCGAACCTTTTCCTTCTTCGCTCAGCAACTGTATATCCCCTCCCATCACCTGGGCAAAGGAACGTGAGATTGTAAGCCCCAGCCCCGTACCCCCGAACCTCCGGCTGGTCGTACCATCGGCCTGCTGGAAGGCTTCAAAGATGATCTTAAGCTTGTCCCTGGGTATTCCTATCCCTGTATCACTCACGGTAAATGCCAGGGAAGTTTCAGGATTAAGCCCCGCCAGGCCCGTTTGCGGCAGATCCAAAGGCCTCCTTACATCCAGCCTTACGGCACCTTTTTCGGTGAATTTAAGCGCGTTTGAAAGCAGGTTCTTCAGTATCTGCTGAAGTCTCTGGTTATCCAGAAATACTTTTTCAGGTACCTGCTCATCAATATTCAAACTGAAATTCAGGCCTTTCTTCTCAACCATTGGTTTGAAGAAAAGTTCCATCTGGTTCAGTATCTCTTTCAGGTCAACGGTTTCGGGATGAAGCTCAATGCGCCCGGCTTCGATCTTGCTCAGGTCGAGGATCTCGTTGATCAGGTCCAAAAGATCGCTTCCCGAACTGTTGATAGTGCTGGCATACTCGATCTGCTTTTCGGTAAGGTTCTGCTTCTTGTTCTCCGATAACAGCTGGGAAAGCACTATGATGCTGTTCAGAGGGGTACGCAGTTCGTGCGACATATTGGCCAGGAACTCCGATTTGTATTTGCTCGCAACCTCAAGGTCCTTTGCCTTCTCTTCGATTTGGTTCCTTGCCCTGGTGAGTTCAGTGTTTTTTGTGCGGATGTCGTCTCTCTGGTCTTCCAGCGCCTTGGTCCTTTCCTGGAGTTCTTCATTGATAACACGCAACTCCTCCTGCTGGGCCTGCAAAGCTTCTTCGGAACTCCTGAGCGCCTTCGTTTGTTCTTCGAGTTCCTCGTTGGTCTGCCTGAGTTCTTCCTGCTGAACCTGCAGCCTCTCGGCCTGCTGCTGGGTCTGCTCAAGAAGCTGTTTAACCTTGGCCCTTGAAGTGGAAGTAATGAGGGAGATGGACGAAGGATCGAGCACCTGTTCAATGAATTTACGCTGGAGGGGTGTGAAAGCTTCAAGCTTCCCTATCTGGATCACACCTGCAAGCTGCCTGTCATGAACCAGGGGGGCTATGATAAAGTGCGACGGGATCTTTTCATCCACCCCGTAATTCAGGGCAGGTGCATTTTCCTGTACATCCCTGAAAACAATGATCTCTTTTTCAAGCGCTGCCTGTCCAACCAGCCCTTCGCCGGATTTCAGGCTGCTGAAATTCCCTTTACGGTCGTTGAAAGCGTAAGTGGCCGTAAGAGTGAGGTCTTCCTTATCATCGGCCAGGTAAAACAATCCAAGCTGGGCATCAAGATATTTCACCAGGAAGGTGATAAGTTCTCGGGTCAGTTCCTGGCTGGGTTTATCCCCGCTTAACTTCATGCTGAGTTCCGCCATGCCCGATTTTAGCCAGTCCTGGGAGCTCATTGCCTCGGAATTCTCACGCAGGGTCCTGGTCATCACCTGCAGGGCTTTTCCCAGGCTGTCCTTCTCGCCCCTTGGCTGGATCTCGCTTGAATAATCTCCGTTTGAAATACGGGTGGCCTGCTCGATCACCGACTTGAAACTTTCGAGCATCTCGTTCACCGACTTGCCCAGGCGGTCTTTAGGACCCTTTTCCACAACCTTGTGTTCAAAATCCCCCACCGCCATCGAACCTGCCACATCGGCGATCTCGCGGTAAGATTCAACAACCCTGCGGAAACTTGAATTTACCTGTCCTATTTCATCTTCAGTTGTTTGAATATCCATATAAGCAAGGTCCCCTTCGGCAATTGAACCCGCCCATACCGACAGCTGGTTGATGGGTTTTACTATACGCCTCGCAAGATAAAGTACCGAGATGACCACCAGGACAAGTATAATTATGACAAGGCTCATCATTACGATAATGATCTGCACATTGGCCCCCTTGGCCTCATTTGTACCGATCTCCTGCACAAACACGTAGTTCTGCCCGTATTTCGCCAGTCCCGATAAGGGTATGCAGCTGCCGAAAACATCATTCCCGTATGCATCCTGGTATGATTCAACCGTGTACCCGCTGGTATTACTGCCGGCTTTGCCCGATCCCGTATGTGCAAACTGCTTTTCGGCTTCCTTGTTGGAAATTTGTTTGAAGACGGAATACTTCGGGTCATCAGGATCACTGGTAGCAAGGATCTTCATATCCTGGTTGAGAATGTATGCCACAGCCGAAGTTCCCAACTTGTTTTCGGAAGCAAGGATGCTTTCGATGGCTTCAGTGGAAATCCTGAAAGCCATGTATCCCTGAACCGAACCGGATTCACTGAGGGGGTTTATCAGGAAAAAACAGGGCCGTTTATTCGTTTCGTAAGAGCCGATCTCGGAAAGCCTGACATCCTTTTCATTTTTAACTTTCTGAAAGGCCTGGCCAAATACCGAAGTCTTCAGGCCATCCTCGCTGATATTCCGCCCAAGCTCGCTCCCCTTATTCATCGAAAAAACGATAAGGCCATCAGCATTCAATAATAAAACATCAGAAATTTCTCCCTCCTTTGATATTTTAGTGAATACCGCTTCAACCGGATTGATAATATTCCTGTACTCTTCGGTACGGATGAAAGCCTGGATGGGTTTGCCCGATTTTAAGCATTCACCGGTAATCTGCTTTATCAAAGGCAGGGTGAAATCAAGCCGTGACTGCACAATAGTATGCTGCACCAGTTCCCGGTAATAGCTACTCAGCTGTTCATACTTCTGGTTGTACGAAAAGGTCAGGGTGTTTATCGCCACCTGCCGCGAGGTCCTGTTGGTAAATGGCAACCCTATGGCAATGATGATAAGTAGCGGTAAAACCGAGACCGAAAAAAACCACATCAGCAGCCGGGCGCCCAGGCTCTTTTTGGGTGAAAAAATCAGTTTTTTCATTTTACCGGAGGGGCTTGTATTCATGTTGATTTTTTTATGACGACCGAACGTATCAAGGAGGCAATTACGCTTATGGCAAGTATGGAAGCTATAATCAGAAGGGAATGATTCGTGCTGAGTTTATAGAAATACGAAAGCAGCATTTTCACTCCCACGAAACTTAAGAGGAAGGCAAGCCCGAGTTTAAGGTAATGGAAGCGGTTCATCACATCCATGACCAGGAAAAACAGGGAACGTAATCCAAGGATAGCGAAAATATTCGAGAAAAAAACGATGTAAGGATCAAGGGTGACCGAGAAAACGGCAGGAACTGAATCAACGGCAAAAAGCACATCCGAGAACTCAATGATCAGCAATACGATGAACAGGGGAGTGAAATAGATTTTGCCGCTCCTGCTCACCCAGAATTTCTCTTCATGATCTTCTTTTGTCACCCTGAAATACTTCGACATGAAGCCGACCACAGGGTGGTGTTCCGTATCGATTTTCTCTTCTTTTTTGTCGGATAAAAACTCCCATCCCATTTTAATCCCTATAATGACCAGCATGACGCCAAAAATATACAGGAACCATGCGAATCTCTGGATAAGGACGGCTGAAATAAAAATGAAAAGGAACCTCATGACGATGGCGCCGAGTATGCCCCAGAACAATACCCGCTTGTAATACTTCGGCCTGATCTTAAAGGAAATGAATATCAGGATGATCACGAAAACGTTATCCACCGACAGGGAATATTCAATCAGGTAACCCGTAAGATATTCCAGTGAAAGGTTTTTATTATAACGGCTGATGGCATCCTCCAGGCTGAGGCCTTTTATGGTAATGGGATGGTGAAACCTGGTGATGCGGTCCTGGATGGCCGATAAGGAATCCAGTCCGTGGATCCAGTTCCCGTGAAAGCGAATCAGGATATAAAACAAAAGGGATATTATCACCCAAACCAGGGTCCAGTTAAGCGACTCCCTGAAGGTCAGCACATGGGAGTTCTTCTGAAAAACCCCGAGATCGATCAGCAGCAACACCACGATGAACACAAGAAATGACGAGAAGAAGATAAGTTCGTTAAGATTAAATAACATAGAGGTTCGGAATACGTTGATGGTGTATCAAATTTACGGAAAATTCTTACTTTTGCAAGCCTTTGAATACTTTTCTAAAACTGTTAACATGAATGAAGCAGTAGTCCTCAACCCGAACCCGCTCATCAGATTTCTCGACAAGCCATCCGAAGAATTTACAAAAAGCGATATCATCAGGTATATTGAATCCAACGGCATCGGCATGATGAATTTTCGCTATGCCGGCGCCGACGGACGGTTGAAGACCCTGAATTTCATGATCAAAAGCCGCAAACACCTCGACAGCATCCTCAGCGCCGGGGAGAGGGTTGACGGTTCCAGCCTTTTCCCGAATTACGTGGAAGCCGGGGCATCGGACCTTTACGTTATCCCCCGTTACAGGACAGCTTTCGTAAATCCTTTTTCCCAGTTCCCGGCCATTGATATCCTATGTTCCTATTACGACAAGGACGGGCTGCCCTTTGCCAATTCGCCTGAGTATATCCTCCGCAAGTCACATGAGGCCCTGAAAAAAGAATCGGGACTTTCGTTCGAGGTGATGGGTGAACTGGAATATTATATCATCTCCGAAAAAAACAACCTGTTTGAAGCAGCCGACCAGAAAGGCTACCACGAATCGGCTCCCTTCTGCAAATGGGAAAACCTCAGGCTCGAGGCCATGAAAGCCATTGCAAGCTGCGGGGGGTACATCAAATACGGGCATTCCGAAGTAGGCAACTTCACCGAAACCGGACTCAGCTTCGAACAGAACGAGATCGAATTCATCCCGGTCAAGCTGGAGGATGCAGCTGAACAGATCCTGATCGCAAAATGGATACTGCGCTGCCTTGCTTACAAATACGGTGTGACGGTGACTTTCGCACCCAAGATCACTTCGGGAAAAGCCGGGAGCGGACTGCATGTGCATACCAGGCTGATGAAGAACGATAAAAGCCAGATGCTCGATAACGGTAAACTTTCCGACACCGCACGCAGGGCCATCGCGGGCTACCTCGACCTCTCACAGTCTCTCACTGCATTCGGGAATACCATCCCCACCTCGTACTTCAGGCTGGTTCCCCATCAGGAAGCTCCCACCAATATCTGCTGGGGCGACCGCAACCGCTCGGTCCTGGTGCGCGTTCCCCTGGGCTGGGGCAGCAAACACGATATGATCACCGATGCCAACCCCTTCGAAAAAGACACCCAGAAAGGTTTCGGGAGCAGGCAGACTGTTGAATTCCGTTGTCCTGATGGGTCTGCGGATATCTACCTCCTGTTTGCCGGGCTCACCGTTGCGGCAAGGCACGGTCTGCAGATGAAGGATGCCCTGGAATATGCAGGGAAAACGTATGTCGATATCAATATCTTTGATGAGAAATTCAAGCAAAGGTTGAAAGACCTTCAACACCTTCCCGATTCATGCTGGAAAAGCGCAGGCTTTCTTCAAAAGCAAAGGGCTATTTACGAAAAGGACGGGGTATTTCCGTCACTGGTCATCGACGGCATTATCAAAAAGCTGAAAGGTTATAACGACGAGTTCCTGCGCGAATCCATCAAGGATAACGAGAAGGAAATCCTTAAGCTGGTAAATGCTTTCCTGCATTGCGGGTAATGCCCGTTTCTTATCAACGCCTGCCAAAACGTCACCAGGACTTCTTCACTTTGCGCCATTCTGTCGGTGTTTGTGCATAATTTTCCCATGGTATAAAATTTGAGATAATCTCATCAGCAAACACAAAAAATTAACATAAAAACAAGGAGGTAATTATGACACTTATCAGATGGCATCAGAGAAACCCCTTAGGCGACATGATGAGTAACTTTTTTGAAAACGAACTGGGTGATTTTTTCGGAAAACGTATCACCGACCCGGCTGCCAACATTGTTGAACAGGCCGATTCGTTCCTGCTGGAGATTGCAGCTCCCGGATTAAAAAAAGACGACTTCAAGATCCATCTTGAAAACAGCGTACTTACAATTTCGGCTGATATTGAAGATGAAAAACAGGAAGAAGGAAAAAACTATACCCGCAAGGAATTTTACTATGGCTCTTTCAGCCGTTCCTTCACACTGCCCAAGACGATCAATCTTGAAACCATAAAAGCCGATTACCAGGAAGGCATACTTAAAGTTACCATGCCAAAACGCGAAGAAGCAAAGCTGGAAATCAAAAAAGAAATCAAGATCTCATAAAAGCTTGGATAATTGGTTGGATCAAAAGGCTGTCCCTTACCGGGATGGCCTTTTTCATGTTCCGCCAAACTGGTCGCGGGCCACGAATTACGGATTTCGTACCTTTGACCCCCCTATGAAACCGCCCTCACAAAACCAGCGTGCGCACCTTGCCTTACTGGCTACTGCCTTTATATGGGGACTCAATTATGCCATCTCGAAATACCTGCTTACAGGGATCTTTACTCCACTGCAGCTGATTTTCCTAAGGCTTGCAGGAGGTGTCAGCTGTTTTTATATCTTCCAGAAATTTTTCGTTCATGAGAAGGTGGCACGCAAAGACCTGATCCTCCTGGCCTTGCTGGGCGTTCTTGGCTTCGGCCTGAACCAGACCCTGTTTTATGCCGGATTGGCCTATACTTCCCCCGTGGATGCTTCCATCCTGCATGTGATCAATCCCATCCTGGTACTGATCTTTTCGAGCTTCCTCATAGGCGAAAAAGTCACCCTGAGAAAAACAGGGGGAATTGCATTGGGCAGCTCAGGCGCCCTGCTGCTGATTTTTTACAGCAGCGGGCTGAGTTTCAGCGGGAACCATGCCCTGGGCAATATCATGATCATTATGAACATGGTTTGCTACGCCATCTACCTCGTCCTCATAAAACCCTTAACCGGGAAATACCATACAGCCACCATATTAAAATGGGTTTCTCTGTTCGGGTTTATCTTTATCATCCCCTTTTCCATCAAACCAGCCCTGGAAATCCATTTTTCAGCCATCTCAACAAATACCTGGCTTTTAGTGCTTTACGTTATTGTAATGAACACTTTCATAGCTTACTTCCTTGTAAATTACGCCCTTGAGCGGGTCATGCCCAGCGTGGTAAGCTATTACACCTACCTGCAGCCATTCATTGCAGCGGCAGCCTCGGTAACTGTGGGCAGCGGCACGATCACATGGACCAAGATCCTTGCCGCACTCCTGATATTCAGCGGTGTTGCCCTGGTGAACAGCGGCTCGAAAAAGGAAACTCTAAAGGAGGTGCCTGAAAGGAGTTAACAACCACTCGAAAAACTTCTCCACCCAGGAGCGCCTGGCCCAGAGATCATAAATAAACGTTTCGGAGGATTTCAAAGTCTCTTCCACATGCTTTTGCAGCTGTTCGATAATGCTCTGGTCGTATCCTATCAGCGCCACCTCGTATTGGAAGCGGAAGCTGCGGTAATCAAAGTTTGCCGATGAGATAGAAAAAACGGAGTCGTCGACAAGCATCATTTTTGCGTGAAGGTTATAAGGCCCGTAAAAGAATATCTTCACATTGTTCCTGTCGAGAAGCCCCAGGTATTTATTCCGTAATATATCGATCATCCTTACATCGGAGTTCTTGGGCATGATGATCTTTACATCCACCTTTCGTTTGGCGGCATCCATCAGGGCCTTTCTGAGGTTATAGCCGGGCAGGAAATAAGGTGTTTCTATGACTACGGATTTCTTCGCCTGTTTGATCATATGCGCGTATTTCTTGCGGATCCTCTGCAGGGGAAGCGAAGGCACATCCCTGATGATCTCGAAATCACCCTGGTAAATAGTTCGGGTGAAAGTGAGTTTATTGGAAATGATATAGGGGTTGAATGCCTCATACGTTTCGGTAAAAACCGTTTTCAGCGCCAGGGCCAGATCCCCTTCGGTCCTCAGGGCAAGCTCCCTCCAGTTAAGATTGTACCCCGTGATATTCGCCGAACCCAGGTAGGCAACATTATCGTCTATCACGAGAAGTTTCCTGTGGTCGCGACGATGGCCCCGGGTAAACAGGTCGGAGTTGATCTTGATCTTCTCGAAAAATTTCAGCTCCCCCCCGTGTTTTATAAGCTCGGTGAAAAAATTCTCGCTGATCGGGCCTTTGCCCCAGGAATCAATGAGGATCCTCACTTTGACTCCTGCTTTTGCTTTTTTGGTAAGGGCATCCCGGAAGCGTTCACCCATATGGTCGTTGGCGAACTTGTAGGTTTCAAGCAGTATATAATCCTTCGCCTGGGCTATGTCGCTCAGCATCAGGTTGTAGAGCTGGAAGGTATCATCGATGATCCGGAACTGCATAACACAAAAATACTGAAAATCACTTCACCATATCACGAAAAATCATATTCTCATCCCGCATCAGCGCGAAGCGCCATCAGCACGAAGTGCCATCGGCGCGAAGCGCCATCATCCATTCTCTTCTCTTTTACTATCTTTACATCAAATTTAATACCTAAACCATGATCAAATCGATGACGGGCTATGGAAAAGCCGTTGCTGAAATCGGGGACCGCAAGCTGAGCATCGAGGTGAAAAGCCTGAACAGCAAACAACTTGACCTGGCGCTGAAACTGCCGTCGATGTTCCGCGACAAGGAAGTTGAAGTGAGGAACCTGATCTCGCAAAAGCTGGAGCGCGGCAAGGTGGATGTTTTTATCAGCACCGAGTTCACCGGCGAATCTTCGGGCGTTTCTATAAACCTGGAGCTGGCCAAAAAATACAATGCCGAACTCAAGGCCCTGCAACTGGAACTTAAGGAGGATTGTCCCGAAGGACTTTTGCCCCTGATCCTTAAAATGCCCGATGTTATACAATCGGCCAAGGACGAACCGAACGAAAAAGACTGGGTCCTGCTGAGGGCAGGGATAGAACATGCGCTCGTCCAGGTTGAGGAATTCCGCTCAGGCGAAGGCAGTATCCTGGGCGATGACCTGAAGAAAAGGATAGCCCTGATCCTTGGGTACCTTCTTGAAGTCGATCCTTTTGAACTGCAAAGGATCAATAACATCAGGGATAAGATGATCAGGGATTTTTCAAATTACAAATCCGATTTCAACGGTTCGGCCCCCGATCAGAACCGCTTCGAACAGGAGATGATCTATTACCTTGAACGTCTCGATATTACCGAAGAAAAGATCAGGCTTAAAAAGCATTGCGATTATTTTCTCGATACCATGGATGAAGGCACTTCACAGGGCAAAAAGCTGGGCTTCATCACCCAGGAAATCGGCAGGGAGATCAACACCCTGGGATCAAAAGCCAACCAGGCCGACATCCAGAAGATAGTTGTACAGATGAAAGATGAACTGGAGAAGATCAAGGAACAGCTCATGAACATCTTATGAACGGAAAAGCCATCATCGTTTGTGCTCCGTCGGGAGCCGGCAAGACAAGCATTGTAAAGCAACTTCTTTCGGAATTACCGCGGCTTTCCTTCTCCGTTTCGGCCTGCAGCCGTTCAAGACGCGAAAATGAAGTTCATGGTAAAGACTATTATTTTCTGACTGCGGATGAGTTCAGGACCAGGATACAGAGAGGGGAATTCGTGGAGTGGGAGGAAGTGTATCCCGGGAATTTTTATGGCACCCTGAAGTCGGAACTTGAACGGATATGGAACGAAGGCAGGATTCCCATTTTTGATGTGGATGTTAAAGGAGGCATCAGCCTCAAAACGTATTTCGGTTCAAATGCCCTTGCAATTTATATAAGGCCCCCATCCATTGAAGCTCTTGAAAGCAGGCTGAGGAAGCGGGGCACCGAAACCGAGGAAACCCTGAGGAAGCGACTCGACAGGGCCGAATTCGAACTGGGTTTCGCCAATAATTTCGATCTCGCGATCATCAATGAATCCCTTGAACAGGCCTGTTCCGATTCCGTTGATGCCGTCATTCAATTCATGGATCAGAAATGAGCAAAGAAGGTAAAACCGGGCTTTTCTTCGGGTCGTTCAACCCAATCCATAACGGCCACCTGATGATCGCATCCTACATGGTTGAGTTTGCAGGCCTGGACCAGGTATGGTTTGTGGTTTCACCCCATAATCCGCTGAAAGAAAAATCAAGCCTTCTCCCCGACCATCACCGCCTGTCGATGGTGAACCTGGCCATCGAGGATGACCGCCGTTTCAAATCATCCAATATTGAATTCAAGCTTCCGACGCCATCCTACACCATTGATACCCTGACGTACCTTGCCGAAAAATATCCCGGGAAAACCTTTATCCCTATCCTGGGATCCGATAATCTGCCTACACTACATAAATGGAAAAACTGGGAAGCCCTGCTTTCACAGTATAATCTGTATATTTATCCCCGTCAGAACACCATCCCCAGCCTGTTCGACAACCACCCCTCACTTACCCGGGTGGATGCACCCCTCATCACGGTTTCATCTTCCTTTATCCGCAAAGGCATTGCCGAAGGCCACGATATGAGGTATTTCCTTCCCGAAAAGGTATGGAAGTACATTGTCGAGATGCATTTTTATGCCAGGGATTAGAGGCGCTCAATAAAATGAATGTCGAATATTGGACATTCAAATCTTCCCCAACCCCTATTTAATCGAAAACGGTGTGAAATTGGTATCCCTGTCGTAGTAGTCTTCATTTTCCTTTTGCTTCAGGAAGGCTACAATCTTATAAGTGACAGGGGTTGAAAATACTTCCCAAAGTACTTTCAGTGCATAGTTTGTCAGGAGTACAATGATAAGGAGGTTCATGGGCCAGAAACCCAGGAATGCCATGGGATAGAAGATGAGCGAATCCACTGCTTCACCGGCAACGGTCGAACCTATGGTGCGGGTCCAGAGATGCTTCCCGTTTGTCCAAACCTTCATCTTTGCCAGTACATATGAATTCGTAAACTCTCCGCAGAAAAAGGCGGTGATGGAAGCAACCACCACTCTCGGGGTCTGGCCGAACACTATCTCGAACGAATGCTGGTGTACCCAGCCTGTGGCAGGCGGAAGATTTACAACTACTGAAGCCATCACCGAAGCAAAGATCAGGGCTGTGAACCCGGCCCAGACTACCTTACGGGACTTGGCATAGCCGTAAACTTCCGTAAGAATGTCATTGAAAAAATAAGAGATGGGGAAAAACAAGATCCCTGCCCCGCAGGTAATCGGCCCCACCGTAATGATCTTCTCGGCCCCTATCAGATTGGAGCACAGCAGCACGGTGACAAAGGCCGCCATGATGAGGTCGTAGTATTTGTAGGTGCGCGTCATTGTAAGGAGTGAAATGGCGAAATTTTCGCTATTTCATAAGTTCCTCAATCTCTTTCACTGTCTTCGGTATCGGCCTGCCCAGCACCCTGACGCCATCCGCAGTCACAAGAACGTCATCTTCAATGCGTATGCCGCCAAAATCCAGGTAAGTCATTACTTTATCGTAATTGATGAATCCGGGGTTCTTGTTTTCGTTTTTCCAGATCTCTATCAGCTCGGGGATGAAATAAATACCGGGTTCAATGGTCATCACAAAACCGGGTTGCAGCTTACGGCCGAAACGGAGAAAAGCCAGGCCGAATTCCTTGCTGCGTTTGATCTCATCGTCATACCCGACAAAGGTTTCGCCCATGCCTTCCAGGTCGTGAACATCAAGGCCGAGGGGATGGCCCAAGCCGTGAGGGAAGAAAAGTGTATGTGCGCCATTGGCGACGGCTTCTTTGGGATCTCCCTTCATAATGCCGAGGGCAGTGAGTCCTTTGGCGATCTCCGTTGCGGCCAGTATATGAATATCTTTAAACGGAACCCCCGGTTTAACGGCTTTGGTCGCTTCCATATTGGCTTTTAAAACTATCTCGTAGATCTCCCTCTGCCTTTGCGAGAACTTCCCGCCCACCGGCACCGTACGCGTGATGTCAGAAGCATAATGAAGATCATTCTCGCATCCTGCATCGATCACCATCATGCGGCCTTCGCTAAGCACATTGCCATGGTGATGGTTGTGAAGCGTTTGTCCGTTAACGGTAAGGATTACAGGGAAAGACACGGGGCCCGCGTTGGCAAGGGCAATGCCTTCGATGGTTCCGGCTATTTTCTGTTCAACAACACCAGGCATGGCCATTTTCATGGCCGTGGTATGCATGATGTACGCCACATCGATCATCTTTTCGATTTCCTTCACCTCGAGATCATCCTTGACCATTCTTAGCTTTACAATAGCCCTGATCAGTTCGGGTGAAGCCTGGTCGTGAATTTTAAGATGGTCATTGGCAAGCAGGCCTGCAAGCTGGACCCGGGTCTCGGCTCGGTAAGTCGGTACAAAATGTATCCTGCGCCCTTTGGTTACACCCATACCGATATATTCAGCAAGTTCGATCAGGGGGAAGGTCACCGTGACCCCGGCTTTGGCAGCCTGTTCGGCAATTGAAGGCTGCTGGCCCATCCAGATGATATCGCTTATATCAACATCATTTCCGAAGATGATGTCCTTACCTCCGTCAAGGTCGATAAGGCCGGCAAGGTCGGGATGATCCAATCCGAAAAAATAGGAGAAGTTGCTGTCCTGCCTGAAGGTGTATGTATTTGCCGGATAGTTAAATGCCACATCGGTATTGCCTAAGAACAATACTATTCCGCTTGAAAGTTCCGAACGGAGCTTTTTTCTTCTTTCTGAGTAAATTTCTGGGGGAAACATAATTTAGACTGGTTTTGAATTATTAAAAAAACTGGGCCTTTATTCTTTTTTAAAAAAATTATCCTCTATTTTTGTTCTTTCCTCGTTAATTCTATCGACAAATTAACGGTAAATTCCTTTTACTTATTCTATTTGATAAACAAATTTAAGTCCGGGTTATGAGCGCTTCATCTTTACGATTCTCATCCATCACAAAAAAGATCTGGATGGCATTGCTTGGAATTTTCCTTCTGATCTTCCTGGTGGTGCATCTGAGTATTAATCTTTGCCTTTTACGCAGCGACCCCAGGTGGTTTAACGACGCGGCCTATTTCATGGGCACGAACTATGTTGTGAAAACCTTCGAGGTCGTGCTTTTTGCCGGTTTCATTCTTCATATGGCCCTCGGCATCATCCTCCAGGTGCAGAACTGGATGTCGCGCCCGGTGAGGTATGCCGTGAACAACAAAACCACGACTCCTTTCCTTTCAAAGTACATGATCTGGACCGGCGGCATCATCTTCATTTTCCTTGTGATCCACCTGATGAACTTTTATGCGATCAAGCTGGGGTGGGTTGAGGGGCCAAGGTTTGAAAGCGGTGAGCCTAATTTTTACCAGAGGGCCATCGATCTTTTCAGCCAGCCGGCATATTCCCTTCTGTACATCCTGCTCTTCATCGTCCTGGGCTTTCACCTGAACCATGCATTCCAGGCTGCTTTCCAGAGCCTTGGCCTGAATTTCACAAAATATACAAAATGCATCGAACGTTTCGGCGTGGCATATTCCATCGTCGTACCCTTAGGCTTTATTATCATACCCATTTACTTTTTACTTATCCGTTAGGCTTTATGGCTGAGTTGAATTCAAAAATCCCGAAAGGGCCGGTAGCCCAGAAGTGGAGCAATTACAAGGCCCACCAGAACCTGGTCAATCCATCGAACAAGCGCAAACTCGACTTCATCGTAGTGGGAACAGGGCTTGCAGGCGCATCAGCCGCAGCTTCCTTCGGCGAACTGGGTTTTAATGTGAAGATTTTCTGTTACCAGGACAGTCCCCGTCGTGCGCACAGTATTGCCGCCCAGGGAGGCATCAACGCTGCAAAGAATTACCCCAACGACGGCGACAGCATATACCGTTTGTTTTATGATACCCTGAAGGGGGGGGATTACCGCGCCCGTGAAGCCAATGTATACCGGCTTGCCGAGGTGAGCAATGCGATCATAGACCAATGTGTTGCACAGGGTGTTCCTTTTGCAAGGGAATACGGCGGATCGCTTGAAAACCGTTCCTTTGGCGGGGCCCAGGTTTCAAGGACCTTTTTTGCCCGCGGGCAAACGGGCCAGCAGCTTCTGCTTGGAGCATATTCTGCCCTTAGCCGCCAGATCAAGCTGGGCATGGTAAAGATGTACAACCGTCATGAGATGATGGACCTGGTGATGGTGGATGGCAAAGCCCGGGGTATCATCGCCCGTGACCTCATCACAGGCAAACTCGAACGTTATTTCGGCCATGCGGTGATCCTCGCCACAGGCGGTTACGGAAACGTATTTTACCTCTCGACCAATGCCATGGGTTCAAACACCAGCGCACTCTGGCAGGCTATGAAACAGGGCGCTTACTTTGCAAATCCCTGCTTTACGCAGATCCACCCCACCTGCATTCCCGTTCACGGGGACTACCAGTCGAAACTCACCCTGATGAGCGAAAGCCTCAGGAACGACGGAAGGATCTGGGTGCCTAAGAAAAAGGAAGATGCCGAGAAGAACAGGCAGGGACAACTCAAGGGTAACGACATACCCGAGGAAGACCGGGATTATTACCTCGAAAGAAGGTACCCGGCCTTCGGCAACCTGGTTCCCAGGGATGTGGCTTCCCGCGCCGCCAAGGAACGCTGCGATGCAGGCTATGGAGTGGGCCCCACGGGACTTGCCGTTTATCTTGATTTCAAGGATTCCATCAAGCGTCTCGGCAAACATGTGATCGAAGAACGTTACGGCAACCTCTTCCAGATGTATGAAAAAATTGTGGATGAAAATCCCTATGAAAACCCTATGATGATCTACCCTGCCGTTCATTATGCCATGGGCGGATTATGGGTTGATTATGAACTGATGTCGACGGTAACCGGATTGTTTGTTGCCGGCGAAGCCAACTTCAGTGATCATGGCGCAAACCGCCTGGGGGCATCAGCTCTCATGCAGGGACTGGCCGACGGCTATTTCGTTCTTCCATACACGGTACAGAACTACTTATCAGCCGAAATCAAAACTCCAAGGATCCCTACCGATACGAAGGAATTTACAGAAGCTGAAAAGAGGGTGCAGGACCGCATCGAAAAACTGATGTCCATACAGGGGACCCAAAGTGTTGACCACTTCCACAAGGAACTGGGCAAGATCATGTGGGAACATGTCGGGATGGGACGGACCAAAGAAGGCCTCACCAAAGGAATTGCCCTTATACGCGAGCTCAGGAAGAAATTCTGGAGCGATGTGAAGATCCCGGGAAAACCCGACGAACTGAACGTGGAACTTGAAAAAGCAAACCGCGTTGCCGACTTCCTGGAGATGGGAGAATTGCTTGCACTCGATGCCCTTGAACGCAACGAAAGCTGCGGCGGCCATTTCAGGGAGGAATACCAGACCCCCGAAGGCGAATGCCTGCGCGACGACGAGAACTACAAATATGTTGCAGCATGGGAATACGTAAAAGAAGGCGAGTTCAAACTGCATAAGGAACAGCTGGTTTATGAAGAAACCGAAGTTAAGGTTAGAAATTACAAATAGGTCCCAGGCACTGGGTACCGGGTACAACATAAAAGAGCCCAGTACCCAGTACCCAGTACCCAGTACCCAATTAATCATCCGAACATGAATCTGACGTTAAAGATCTGGAGGCAGAAAGATGCCAAGTCAAAGGGAAAATTCGTGACCTATACCCTCAATGAGATTTCCCCCAATTGTTCTTTCCTTGAGATGCTCGACATCCTCAACGAAAACCTTATCGGGAAAAATGAAGAACCGGTGGTATTCGACCACGACTGCCGAGAAGGTATATGCGGCATGTGCAGCCTTTATATCAACGGCCGCCCCCATGGCCCTGATGATGCAGTTACAGCCTGCCAGCTTCATATGAGAAAATTTAAAGACGGGGATACCATTACGGTAGAACCCTGGCGCGCAAAACCATTCCCTGTCATCAAAGACCTGATGGTTGACCGTACAGCCTTTGACAGGATCATACAGGAAGGGGGTTATATATCGGTGAATACCGGAGGGGCCATGGAAGCCAACCATATTTTAGTCCCCAAACCCGCTGCCGAACTTTCAATGGATGCCGCTGCATGCATTGGTTGCGGCGCCTGCGTTGCGGCCTGCAAAAATGCCTCGGCCATGCTGTTCGTCTCAGCCAAGGTCTCCCAATTTGCCCTTCTGCCCCAGGGCCGGCCCGAAGCTAAAGAGAGGGTCATGAAAATGGTGAAAACGATGGATGAACTCGGCTTCGGGAACTGCACCAATACATACGCCTGTGAAGCCGAATGCCCCAAAAGCATCTCCCGCTCGAATATCGCCCGCATGAACCTGGAGTTCATCTGCGCAAACACATCCTGGTAATATAATACACCAGGCATTCAAAGGCGGTCCCTGACACCAATTTTTACTGAAGAAAAAAGCCACTGTTTAGAATTAGTCTAATTTTACAATTGGGGCTTATAAGTCTGCACTCAACAACCCAAGTCCTACACATACGTATTTGCGTTTGTCCACTGTTTTGGCTAATTCTACTTTTGCCGCATAAAATTCAGAAAACAACGCAATATGAAATCCATGAACCTGTTTACAAAGAATATACTCAGAGGAGCAATCCTGCTGATGATAATCGCATCAGCTTCCTCATGCCGTAAAGAAGCACTCACTAAACCCGACCAGCCGGGAAATACACAGTCACTTAAAGTAAGCCCGGCTTTCGACTGGAAGACTTCCAGGGAAATCACCCTGAATATTACAGGGATGAAAGACCTCAGCCCGGATGTCAGCAATACACTTTACGTAAAGTCATCAAAAGGCGACATTATTTATAAGGACTACCTTCAAATGAACCTGGATTATACGATTAAATTCGTGGTTCCCGCGACCGAGACAGGCATTACACTTGTTTACGGAAAGAAAATTGTGCCTGCAGCCTTAAGTTCTTCAACCTTATCTTTTAATTACATCACTGCCCAATAATTCAAATATGAAAAAAATTACACTAATAATATCTCTCATTGTTTTATCTGTTTCCGGGTTCGCTCAAACAGTTACCAATGATTTTGAAAAAGGAGAAAAAGACCAATATACTGAATCATGCTGGTCAATGGAAGGTCTCTCAATGATAAACGTCTCCCCGATAAGCGGCAGCTGGTCCATCAGAAGCGCATCATTATCAGGTTCCGAGTCAAATGCATCCAGGATGGCTTCACCCTGGGTGAAATTCACAGGTTCGGGAAATTTCACGTTCAAACATAAGCTTACCGCTTTCTCAGGTACCTGGAAAAGCATTACCGTAAGGCTTAGCAACAACAACGATACAACCACCATTCTTCTGTATTCATACAATTACCTGAAAACCAGCGATGTGAGCAAGGTGATCAGTGTTTCTGTTCCGGTCAACGTCAATGGCATTTACCAGGTTAACTGGAAAATGAGCGGTGCAGGTGGGGGCGATGACCGTATCATGGTGGATGACATCAGCATACCCGGAACTTACTGGTCAGATCCTTCTGAAGATTGCCAGCCCCTGAAAGTTGTATTTGCCGATGCCGACAAAGACGGTGTGCCCGACAGCCAGGATGAGTATCCCAATGACCCATACAGGGCCTTTAACAACTATTACCCTGCATCAGATACGGGAACTCTCGCATTTGAAGACAACTGGCCTAATTATGGCGACTATGATATGAACGACCTTGTTCTGGGCTACAAATTCAAAGTGGTTTCCAATGCACAGCATAATGTTGTTGAAGTTTATTCCACCCTGGTACTCCGCGCAAACGGTGCCCTGATGGACGACGGGTTCGGTTTCCAGTTTCCGGGCGTAAACCCAGCCTCGGTGATCTCGGTTAGCGGAACAGGCAATCAAACAGCTTATATTATGAATTCCAACGGTACCGAAACAGGGAATCATACCGATGCAACCTTCATTTTATTTGACAAATCACACAGGTATATGCCTCAATGGAATACTATCAAAAATGCAGCTGGGGTAAGTTCCGTAACCTTCAACCTTTACATAAAATTCATGAACAACGGCAACCCCGGACAAGGTGGGGCTGTTAACATCAGCACCCTGAATATCTCGGGATGGAACCCGTTCATGGTTGTCAACGGGCAAAGGGGGCGTGAGATTCACCTGCCTGGCTACAAACCTACCCAGATGGCCGATCAAAGCCTTTTCGGAACCGGTAATGACGATACGCGCACAGGAGCCGGAAAATATTACAAATCAGCCTCAAACCTGCCCTGGGCACTTGATATTTTTGGCAAATTCTCTTATCCCGCCGAGAACCAGGATATTTCAGGAGCATACCTTCACTTTGGCGACTGGGTGCAGTCGAGCGGTTCGGCATACCCCGACTGGTTTTCAACGACAGGTTCAGGATACAGGAACAATACCCTGATTTATTAAAAAACATATCACTTTTTCAAACATGGCGGATTAAGTAAAAAGATCCCCCATGTTTGCTTTTATACACTTCGGTGCCTATGAAATCGATTCCAGGGTAATGTTCATTTGCAGGAAAGATAAAATCGAAAAGGATATCCCTGTGAAATCCTTATTGCTCATCCCCGATAACGATCCCTTAAAAGTAGAGCAGGACCGTTCACTGATGATCCCCGAGATCTTCATGCAATAAGCCGGGGCTTTTACTGTTAATAATGGGCTTATCTTTGCAGCTTCCTTATGAATAAAAGACGAGTCCGGTATTTTTTTATTTTATTCCTTATTCTCAGTTCTTCCCTGGCAAATGCACAGAGGTCGCTCAGCGGGCATGTCAGGGATAAGGAAACCGGGGAATTGCTGCCGGGGGCAACAATATTTCTTCCTGACCTTAAAACCGGGACCGTAAGCGACAAGGACGGACTCTACAAACTTCGTAATCTGCCCAATTCTTCCATCGTAGTGCAGGTAAGCTATATCGGTTATAAAGCCGAATCATCCAAAATCGATCTAGGTGAAATTCATGAGAGAGATTTCCAGCTCTCTCCTTCCGCTATCGAAGCCCGGGAGGTGGTTGTAACAGGAAACGCTCTCTCATCCGACAACGACCGCAGCAGCATTTCCATCACCCCTATCAATAAGGAGAAACTGCTCACAATGCCATCCACCAACCTTATAAACTCCATATCGACGATACCGGGAGTTTCGGAGATTACCACGGGAGGAGAGATTTCGAAACCCGTGATCCGCGGGCTTGGGTATAACCGCATCGTTACACTCAACGAAGGCGTGAGGCAGGAAGGGAACCAGTGGGGCGATGAACACGGCATAGAGATCGACCAGTTTTCGGCCGACCGCATCGAGGTTTTGAAAGGCCCGGCATCGCTGTTTTACGGCTCTGATGCCATGGGTGGTGTGATCAACATACTTGAACAGACCCCTGCAAGACCGGGATCAATCGACGGGGAATGGGTTTCCCAGGCTTCAACCAACGACCGCCTCTTAAGCAATTCGGTGATGCTCGAAGGGAACCAGAACGGATGGATATGGAGGGCAAGGGGGACTTATAAAACCGCCGCTTCCTACCGCACACCCACCGAATGGGTGTATAATTCGGGGTTTAATGAAAAGAACTATTCTATCACGGCAGGCATCGTAAAAAAATGGGGTTACTCCCACCTGCATTTCAGCTCTTTCAATACAAAGATCGGGATGATTGACGGGCTGCGTGATTCGGCAACCATGCAATTTGTTGATTACCAGGGAAATGTTGTTTCTGAAAGCAAGGCGAAAGGCCGCAGTATTGATGTGCCCTTCCAGGTAGTGAACCACAACAAAATATCATCGGTGACCAACCTGCTCATCAACGACAACCAGGTCAGGATCAGCCTGGGTTACCAGTGGAACAACCGCAAAGAATTCGGTGAAAGTCCTGATGAGCCGGGCTTGTTCTTCCATCTCGATACCTGGACTTACGATGTGCGCTATACCCGTCTTCTTTTTGAATCGCTTGAGCTCGTCGGGGGAATATCAGGCATGACGCAGATCAACCGCAACCATGGAACGAGCTATCTCATTCCCGATTTCGACCTTCAGGACTGGGGCGGGTTTGTGTACATGAAAAAGACCTGGGAGAAGTTCACTTTCAACCTGGGACTCAGGTATGACTACCGCCATGTGACAGGTTATCCCCTTAATCTGGATTCACTGGGGCATCCGGCAGCTTCGGGCGACACCCTGTTTAAGGCATTCAGCCGTGATTTCTCGGCTTTCTCGGGATCCACAGGGATGACCTTCAGGCTGAACAAAGCTGTTAATTTCAAGTTTAATGTTGGGCGCGGATTTCGCGCTCCCAATATTTCAGAGCTCAGCGCAAATGGCCTTCATGAAGGCACGTTCAGGTATGAGATCGGGAACCCTGACCTGAACCCTGAAACAAGTTTGCAGATAGACGGGGAGATCGCATGGGACACCAAATACCTGGATCTCTCGTTCAACGGCTATTACAACATCATCGACAACTTCATTTATTACAGGAACCTCAACGGGGAGAAAAAGGAAGTGAACGGGGTATGGTATCCTGTTTACCGTTATGTGCAGGGAAATTCCCTTTTGAAAGGCTTCGAGGTAGAGCTGGATGTTCATCCCATTGAGGCCCTGCATTTCGACAACAACCTGGATTATGTATGGGGAGGCAACCTGTCGACGGGGATTCCCCTGCCTTTGATACCGGCCCTGCATCTCACCGACCAGGTTAAGTGGACTTTTAAAACCCGCAAGACCAGTGCATTAAAACAACCCTACATACAGCTTGAGATGGAAACCCATTTTACCCAGGACAGGATCGATGAATTTGAGACTGTGACGCCGGGTTATGTGCTTTTGAATTTCAACCTGGGAACAAAACTCAAGGTTAAAAACCAGGTCTGGACCTTTTACATCAGCGGTAAAAATGTTGCCGATGTGAAATATTACGACCACCTGAGCAGGCTTAAGGAGATCGGAATTTATAATATGGGAAGGCGGATCACATTCGGCCTTGTTATCCCGTTCGGGATATATCATAATAAAAGGGATTGATCGATTGATTGAATGATTGATTGGTCGGTTGGTTGATCCTCCCGGGCTGAGACGGTCCCCGGGCCAGGCGGAAGGCAGCGGGAATTTACCGGGGAGGAATAAACCTGCAGCGATTTTGCTTATTTTAGCAGTCATTTAGCATCAGGATTACATGCGGTTCAGCGAGATTCCCGGCCAGCAGGCGATAAAAGAAAAACTTATTCAAACGGTTACCAGCCAGAGGGTAAGCCATGCACAGCTTTTTTATGGCCCCGAAAGCTCGGCGAAGCTTGCGCTGGCTATAGCCTATGCGCAGTATATTAACTGTAAGAACCGGAAAACAGGGATACAGGATGCGGGATACAAGATGCAAGATGTGCCGGATCCTGAATCCTTCATCCCGCATCACAAGTCACCAGTCACCAGTCACCAGTTACCAGTCACCAGTGCCGACTCTTGCGGCGTTTGCCCTTCCTGCGTAAAGTACCAGAAACTCATACACCCCGACCTTCACTTCATCTATCCTGTTGCGACTACGAAGAGAGTTACCAAAAAGCCACAGAGCAAGCTGTTTGCAGATGAATGGAGGAAGTTCTTCCTGCAAAGGCCATTCCCGGTGAACCTGCGCGACTGGTACGATTTCATCGGTATTGAGAATAAGCAGGGGATCATCAATGCCGAGGATTGCAACGAGATCATTACAAGCCTTAGTTATAAAAGTTACGAGTCGGAATACAAGGTCATGATCATCTGGATGGTCGAAAAGCTGTTTCACTCTGCGGCCCCCAAGATCCTCAAGATCCTTGAAGAACCACCTGAAAAGACACTGCTCCTGCTGATCTCCGAAGACCCCGACCAGATCATCAGCACCATCAAGTCGAGATGTCTCATGGTGAGGATACCCCCTGACAGGAGTATTATAAAAACCGATGATGATGCCCGTGAACAGTACCTCGATAATTTTGCAAACTGGATGAGGAATTGCTTTACAAAGAAAGTCCCCGAGCTGATCAGTTTTTCGGGGGATATTGCAAAATCGGGTAGGGAGAGGCAAAAAGCCTTTCTTCAGTATGGCCTTCATATACTGGCCCTTTGTCCGGCAGTGGCTTACGGCCAGGCCGGCAGGGTCAACAGCGACCCTGAAGAAGCTAAATTCCTTGAGAGGTTTGCTCCCATTATCAACTCTGCCGGCCTGGCCGGTTTCTACGAACTTTTCAACGCTTCCATTTATGCCGTGGAACGTAATGCATATGCCCCGGCGCTCTTCCTCGACCTCTCTCTTAAAATTGTGCGCCTTTTTCAACCGAATTTCTTACCTTTGTAATGGAATTCAAACGAATGGAAGAAAACGAAGATCAGGTCCCCGAAGAGGAACAGAACACCGAGCCGGAACAGGATCAGCCGTCAGAGAACGAAGCAATTTACGAGGCATACCGCCGCAAAACAGCAGCCGAGGAGGAACAGCCTCAGGTTGAGATTGTGCCAGGTACCGAACCGGAACTTGAGTTCGGAGGCTCTGCCTATGACTCTTCCAAAAATCCATTCCTCAGCCGCGGATGCTGCGGATCGCCCGAGCCCCACCAGAAAAGCAACGGGGTGTACCAGCACAGCTGCAGCAAGTTCGATACTTTCGACTGGATCAAATCCATCCCGCTTCCCGCAGGATACATTAAACTGGATGTTGTTGAAGTGAGGTTCAAGAACAGCCGCAAGGATTTTTTCCGTGTACCTCCCGATGTGGAACTTGAAACAGGCGACATCGTAGCCGTTGAAGCTTCCCCCGGCCATGATATCGGCATCGTTACCATTTCGGGTGAACTCGTGCGCTTCCAGCTGAAAAAGAAAGGCATAGACCCCGCTTCCCAGGATATCAGGAAAGTCTACCGCCGGGCAAGGCTTGCCGACATCGAAAAATGGGTCTCAGCCGTTGAAACCGAATCGCCTACCATGTTCCGGTCAAGAGAGATTGCCGACCACCTGGGCCTCCTGATGAAGATCAACGACGTGGAAATCCAGGGCGATAACACAAAAGCTATTTTTTATTACACTGCGGATGACAGGGTCGATTTCCGCGAACTTATCAAAGTACTGGCCGAAGAATTCCATGTAAGGATTGAAATGCGGCAGATCGGCGCCCGCCAGGAAGCCAGCCGGCTTGGCGGGCTCGGGACCTGCGGAAGGGAACTTTGCTGCTCTACCTGGCTCAGTGAATTCTGCTCCGTTTCAACCAATACGGCCAGGGTTCAGCAGCTTTCGCTTAATCCCCAGAAACTTGCCGGGCAGTGTGGTAAACTCAAGTGCTGCCTCAATTACGAATACGATACATATATGGATGCCATCAAGGATTTCCCCGGCACCGAGATCCGCCTTAAAACGGCAAAAGGCGATGCCATCCACCAGAAATCCGATATCTTCGGGCAGATCATGTGGTACTCTTATGTGAATGATCAGCAAAACCTGCTCGCCATACCCCTTAAAAACGTACTCCATATCATCGATGAGAACAAAGGCGGCCGCATACCCGAAAACCTGGAAGATTTTGCAAACCTTACTGAACAAAAGCGTGAATTCGACAATGGGATCAGCCAGGATGACCTGACCCGTTTCGACCACCTGTAAATATCTGCCCTGTCTATGCGCGGTACTCCTTTTGCATTAACTTTAATCCCCGGGATCCTGCTTGTCCTGCTTGCATGCAATCCCAACCGTTTCTACCGCGAAACGCAGAGGATCCCTGATGGTAAATGGAATACCAGGGAAAAAGTTGTTTTTTCAGTCAATATCCCCGACACTTCAAAACGGTTTTCACTCTATATCGATATACGGAATGACGTGAATTACCCGTTTGCCAATATATTCATGTTCCTTGATACCCGTTTCCCCGATGGCCGCATTGCCAGGGATACTGTGGAATGCCAGCTTGCCGATTACGACGGCCGCTGGCTTGGCACAGGATCAGGAAGCATCAAATATAACCACTTTCTTTTTCAGAAAGCTGTAAAATTCAGGCAAAAAGGATATTACACCTTCAGCTTTGAACAGGCGATGCGGACCTCCGAACTGAGCGGGATCAGGGATGTTGGCCTTGAAATTGAATTATGAGCGGGATTGATCATATTCCCTTATTAAACAAGGGAGAAAACAAACCTAAACCGGTGGATCCGAAGAAATACATAAAGTACTTCTGGATTGCCTATATCCTGGGCATCATCCTTATTGCCATGTTTTTCGTGGTGGTTGCCCTTGGTTTGTTCGGCCCCATGCCCTCCTTCGAAGAACTTGAAAACCCGAAGAGCAGCCTGGCCACCGAAATCCTCAGCGAAGACGGCAAACTGCTTGGGAAATATTATTTCGAAAACCGTACCAATACCCATTTCCAGGAGCTTTCACCCAATGTGATCAATGCCCTGATAGCCACCGAAGATGCACGTTTCTATGAACATTCGGGTATAGACTTCAGGGCGATCTTCAGGGTTTTCTGGGGCGTGGCAACCGGGACTTCAAAAGGCGGCGGCAGCACCATCACACAGCAGCTTGCAAAAAACCTCTTCCCCCGTAAACCCAACCGTACGTTCGGCGAAACGGTGATGATCAAATTCAAGGAATGGATCACTGCCATCAAGCTTGAACGCAACTATTCCAAGGAGGAGATCCTTGCCATGTATCTTAACACAGTGGATTTCGGATCCCAGAGTTTCGGTATTAAATCCGCTGCCAAGACCTATTTCAACAAAGAGCCTGATCAGCTGAACCCCGAGGAAGCCGCCCTGCTCATCGGCATACTTAAAGCCCCTACGTATTTCAGCCCGGTAAGGAACCCGGCCAGGGCCATCGAACGCAGGAATACCGTACTCTACCAGATGCAGAGGTACGACTATATCAGCAAAACCGAATTTGATTCCCTTCGTACAGTCCCCCTCAACATGGAGAATTACCGCATACAGGACCATACCACCGGCCTTGCAACCTACTTCAGGGAATACCTCAGGGGATACCTTACCGAATGGTGCAACAACCATAAAAAAGAAGACGGAAGCGAATACAGCCTGTATCGCGACGGCCTGAGGGTGCACACCACCATCAATTACAAGATGCAGGAATATGCCGAGAAAGCCGTGGCCGCTTACCTCGGCAAAGAACTCCAGCCAGCATTCTATGCCCACTGGAAAGGCGTGCCCACAGCTCCCTTTGTCTTTGAAAAAACCGATGAACGCAAGGAGATCAATAACCTCCTGCTCTCGGGCATGAGGCGGAGCGACCGGTATGCAAGAATGAAAGCTGCAGGGTACAAGGAACCGGATATCATCAATGAGTTCAAGGTTAAAACCCGGATGAAAGTGTTCTCATGGAAAGGTGAAAGGGATACTATCATGACGCCCTTTGACTCCATAAGGTATTATAAGTTCTTCCTCCAGGCCGGGCTGATGTCGATGGACCCGCATACAGGTTATGTGAAGGCTTACGTTGGAGGGATTGATTACCGTTACTTCCAGTACGACCATGTGAAATTCGCCAAACGCCAGGTAGGTTCAACATTCAAACCTTTCCTGTATACCCTGGCCATGCAGGAAGGCGAATCACCCTGTTCGAGATATCCCAACGTACAGCCTGTGATCGAACTTGACAACGGTACGGTTTGGGCACCCGAAAACACCAGCGAAGAACGAAGGGGGCAGCAGGTTACCCTGAAATGGGCCCTGGCCAATTCGAATAACTGGATCTCGGGACAGCTTATACGCAAGTACTCCCCCCCTGCCGTAGTTGCCATGGCTCATAAAATGGGTGTCACCAGCGACATCCCCGCGGTATATTCCATCGCCCTGGGTTCCTGCGACATCTCCCTCTACGAAATGGTAGGCGCCATGAGCGTGTTCGCAAATAAAGGGGTGTTTACCGAACCCATTTTCATTACCCGGATAGAGGATAAGGACGGGAACCTCATCCAGGACTTCAAACCAAAAAAACAGGAAGCTATCAGCGAGGAAACCGCCTGGCTTATGATCAAGCTCATGGAAGGTGTAGTGAACATAGGCACAGGGATCAGGCTGAAATACAAATATGGTTTCGACAATCCCATAGCCGGTAAAACAGGAACCACTCAAAACCAGAGCGACGGCTGGTTCATGGGCATCACCCCTGATCTTGTAAGCGGGGTCTGGGTCGGATGCGAAGACCGTTCGGCACATTTCCGTACCCTCGCGCTTGGGCAGGGAGCCAATACAGCACTGCCCGTATGGGCTTTATACATGCAGCAGGTTTATTCCGATCCAAGCCTGCATATCGTAAGGGATAAGGATTTTGATCCCCCGAAAAAACCTCTCAGTGTTGACCTTGACTGCGGCGACGAGGAAAACCCCGTAGCCTCCCCCACCCCCGAAAAGAAGGTGAAAAAGAAGAAGAAAAAAGCAGTGATAGATACCGATGAGTTCTAGAAGCGAGGTAACGAGAAGCGAAATAGCGAAATAAATTCACCGACTGCCGACTTCTTTTTTGCTACCTCGCTACCTCACTTCTCGCTACCTAAATTTCTTCAACCTTCTCCTTATACACCACTCCCCTCTCGCGTAGTCCTTTGAGTAAATAATCTACGCACTTCGGATGGGCTCCGAAATACTCGGGCACTATCACGCCTTTTTGGGTGAATACCCCGTCGGCGATCATGCGCAGGGCCACAGTGGCAGTATAACCTGTACAACGGGCCATGGAATGTATTCCTGTTTTTTCATCCTTACGGTCGAAAAGGTCCCAGGTAAAACGAAGGCGTTTCCCGTCTTTCAGCCCTTCAACCACGACCTTCATCACGGTAATGTCAACATCGTTTTCGGTGAATTTCCAGCTGGGGAACAGCAGGCTGGAAGTAAGGTCGATGGGCCTGATCTTTACACCCCCAACACTCACTTCATCCTTTGAGAAAAAACCTGTTTCGCGTAAAACACGCATTTTTTCGATATGCCCTGGGTACCTGAGGGTTTTCTCTAGCATATTGGGTGCTTTGATCGTTTGAACCAGCGACCTCAGCCCGTCGGTATTGAAGGCTTCCAGGGTTCCTATGCCCGGGAAGTTCATCAGCTCGGGATCGCTCAGGGCGGGTTTTACTACGGTGGTACCTCCAACTATAAACCTTGCCGGGCGGGTGTACTCCTCAAGTACATCCACAGGTGAAAAAACTGCCTTGTATTCATACGGCCATTCGCGAAGCTCAGGCAGTCCGCCTACATAATACACCACGCTCTCGGTCGTATCAAGCAGGTGATGTGCATCCCCTATGAGCACATTGCACATGCCTGGGGCCACCCCGCAGTCCATTACCGCCGTAACCTTTTGCTCACGGGCCATCTCATCCACCGTAAAGGGATCTTCAATAAAAAAAGAAATGTCAACAATATCCTTCCCTGCCTGGATCACGGACTTGAAAGTCTGGAACCCCATAAACCCCGGAACCGCGTTGACTACCATATCGTAATCCCCCGCCAGTTCCCTTACGGCGGCAGGGTCCTTAAGGTCACGGTGCAATACTTTCAGTTTGCCTCCCGCCGCGACTTTAGCCAGGGCTTCGGCATTATAATCCACAACCGTGAGCTCGAACCTTTCATCCTTTGCAAGGTCAAGAGCCATTGCGCCTCCGACCATACCAGCGCCCAAAACTAAAATCTTCCTTTGCATAGTTTTCACTTTTACCTCTCCCGGCAAATTACCTGTAAATTGTTGCAGTAACGGGAGCCGGGGCTTGCCCCGGGGTTCATACTATTAATTTTTTTATAAAAATACAAAATAAATAAGCCCACCGCAAGCAGAGCGGGACCAAGCCTGAATGAGATCAGAATCTTAATAAGCCATATTTCAGGATGCAAAATATAGCACGTACCCCGTCTTTCCATCCTATCTTTTTACCTTCTTCGTACCTCCTGCCGTAATATGAGATACCCACCTCGTACAACCTTATGCCCGGCACCCGTGAAATCTTGGCGGTTACTTCAGGCTCAAAACCAAAACGGTTTTCCTTCAACTTAACAGTCTGTATTATTTTAGTATTGAATAATTTGTAACAGGCTTCCATGTCGGTAAGGTTCAGGTTTGTACACATATTGGAGAAGAAAGTAAGAAAATTATTCCCCATGGTATGCCAGAAAAACAAAACCCTGTGAGGGTTCCCTCCAATGAACCTTGAGCCGTAAACCACGTCGGCAAACCCATCAGCCACCGGCTTTAAAAGGTAGTTGTACTCCGAAGGGTCATACTCCAGGTCGGCATCCTGTATGATCAGGTACTCACCCGTGGCCCTGCTGATACCCGTACGAATCGCAGCTCCTTTTCCTTTGTTCACCTCATGTTTGCAGTAATGGATCTCAAGTGCGGGGTTCCCCGAAATATAGTCTTCGATACGCTGCCCGGTATCGTCGGTGGAGCAATCATTTACAATAATTACTTCTTTGGCAATATCGTGGATCAGCTTTACATTCTTTATCCTGTCGAGTATCAGGTGTATAGTTTGGCCTTCATTGTAGGAAGGGATGATAATTGATAATTTCGTTATATCCATAATGTTTTTTTTCCTGCCATAAACAATTGCCGGTGAAGCAGCGGAATTGCCTGTTCTTTAGTATAGTGTGTATGCTTCGCAATTCATCTTCAGGTCATCCAGTATAAACCATTGATTCTTTAAATTCCAGAAATAAATATTGAGTTTTGTCCTGCTGAGCTGCGGGAGGGAGCTCAGGTCGGAAAATGCATCCAGCTCGTAAGTGTCTTTTTCGCCCTTCCTTGATGGCTTGAGCTTGTATGCGTAATAGAGAAAATTATCAGGCACTTTGGGATCCGCCACCTCCACCGTTACTTTCGGAATGCTTGAAGTATCACCGTTTTCGGGTTTAATCTTCAGCGAAAGCCTGATCCTTAAGAAAAGAAGCTCCCGTTTTATGTCATGCCTGGGCATCAGGCTGATAAACGATTCGTTATCCCTGAAATTATGATATTTAAAAGGTTTGCCCGAAGTATAGGGTATTACCTGGTAGTTGCCGTTGAAATACAGCTCATCAGGCACAACAGAATTAGGTTTTATAATACTGTCGGTCACCCTGAGGTAAGCCTTTTGCTCCTGTTCCAGCCTGTTCATTACAGCTGCGTTTTCCACCGGAAGCAGCTTCGAGCCCGGAAGAAGCCTGAAAAGTCGTCTGTTTGAGATAAAATCATTCCCGTGCAAAAATTCGCCCTGGCTACGGTTATTGAAAATAAATGAGATATACGAGCGGGATCCGTAGGATGAAGAAACATCAAGCCCTTTGCCTAGCCAGTGGCATACCGGGCGCAATTGAATCCCAAACCGGTTTTTCAGCATGGCTAGCAGGGATGGAGTAATGTCGAGGTGGGTGGATACCGACTGAAACTGGGCAGCCTGGTTCAGCATGGGCGAATAGATGATGAGGGGGACATGATATTTTTCAATGGGGCTGCGGTTGGTGGCATAAATCTCGGGCATCGAATGGTCACCCGTGATAATAAAAATCGTGTTTTTAAAATCCGGCCTTTTGCTGTAACGCTTAAAGAACTGCCTGAGGCAATTGTCGGTATACAGAATAGTTGAAAATATCTTTCTCTGCTTTATAACCATCTCTTGCTGTATGCTGTTCAAGCCCAGTTCTTTTACCCTTTGCTGAAGCCGTTTGAGGTAAACTTCCTGCTGAGGGGGCGAGAAAGGCAAATGCATTGAAAGGGTAAGATAAATATCAAGGCGGGGTTTACGGTTCATCGAATCAATCACATCGAGGGAACGCTGAAACATATCCCCGTCGGGGAATCCCCATACCCAGAGGTTGTCCCTGGCCTGGTCATTCTTATTGTATTTATTCCCGTAAAAATTCAGTAAATAGTCTATCCCCTGGTGCTTTACGAATTTTGAATAGGAAGAGAACGTTGGATCGCCCCCATACATGAAACTTGTGTAATACCCACTTTCTTTCAGGTACCTGATCAGCGAAAAATACCTCGGCATCCTGTCACCGTTTTCAAAGAAGATGCCATTACTGTAAGGGGCCGAAGCAAATACCCCCGACAACACATTAAAGGTGCGTTCAGAAGTGGAGTAACAATTCTGCCAGTACAGGCTTTTCCCCCTCAGAGAGTCGAGGAAGGGCGTAAAACTTCCGTAAAAAGGTCTTTCGCTGCAGAATGAAGGGGAGAGCGATTCAATGATCAGGAATACGATGTTTGGCTTTTCCTTTCCGAAATCAAAATACCGTCCCAGGGCATCAGGGGTTTTATCAACACGCAGCAAAGGATGATCGTTATCGAGGTAAGCAAAGTCGGGCTCCAGGGAATGGAACAATTTCACATCCTGTATTCGGTCCGATGCAGTCCTGCCCCCGGTATTCATCCCCGTTTTATACTTCCACAGTTTTACCAGTGCATATTCCGGTTTATTCGAGATCACATAATACGAAAAATCATCCCTGTAGCCGGCCTGGGAAGGCGTGAGTAAATAAACTATCAAAGGGGAGGCCAGGAAAAGAGCGCTGATCGGGATTATGACAGCCCAACTGAACCGAAAATTTTTAAGCAGGTAGTAAATTCCGAAAGGGATTGCTATAAGGGCAAGAAGCACGAGAAAGCCGGTCAATTCAAACCTCAGGGTGCTCAGAACAATCTGGATTATCTCATGCCGGGTATAGAAAAACAGCACCTGGTCGAGGGGGACCGTGGTGATCGTAAAATAAACCGAAAGGGAATATGCAAGGGCCATGTACAGGAAAAACATGACAAACCCCAGTATCAAGGCAGGCTTCCTCTGTATTTTCCAGAGCAGGGCAAACAGCACGAAAACAACAAGTGAAAAGGAAAGGAAAACCAGGTTGTCGAGCAGGTATCCCTGCAGTTCAATCCTCCAGATACCGGCTGGGACCGAGTGCTGGGAATAGAAAATAAATAATTCATACGCCCTGATGAACAACAGCACAGGGAGAAACGCAATATTTACCTTAAAGTAATCGTTAAGCAGCCTCTTCATAGATCCGAATCATTATTCTATCGTCACCTCGTAGATCTCCCCCACAATATTCTTACCGGGAAAAGGAATATTCTCCTGCAGGTACTGGGAACCTACCCACCACCTGGTGTTGTGAAATTCCTGGGTGATTATCAGCAGCATGGAATTATTGGGGATGCAGGTCATGCTGCTGTTTACATAACCCACAACGCGTAACTTGTCTTTCGAGGGTCCTATCCTCCAGATGATCTCGGTCGGCCTCCAGTCGATCTGGAAATAATAATAGGGAGAACCGAAGAGTTCGTCATCAGGCTCGGGCGTTTTCTCGGTGATGGCCCTGTAGTTCTTGTCCCATCGGTGCGCCCAGAAGGTCTGCCCTTTGTAATCTATGGTCTGGCAACCATCCCTGAATTTCACAGGATCCCAGCAAGCCATATCCCAGTTCGTGCAGGCTACGGTTATCTTATCATCATCGGCCAGGATCTCTTCAGGGAAAGGCACATTCCATGCGGGGACGTCATATTGCCTGTCCTGCCCGTTATTGTATGCAGGCGGCAGCAGCCACGAAGGACAGTAAGGCACCGTTTTAAGGATCTCGAAATCGATTTCAGAATACCCCACATTCTTCACCCTTACATCCTGCTGTCCCCCGTAATAATTCGCCATATACCCGCCTTTTTTGCATTCGCGGCGGAAGTTCCATTCGGCCTGGTCCTGGGTGATCAGCCAGATCGCATTCGTGAGGCCGTTCCACATATTGTTCTTATTTAAAAGCTCGGTAAGCTTTGCTTTCACCGTCCATTTGCCATAGGTAAAAGGATGCCTCGTGATAACGCCTACGTTCTCTTTCTGCCATTTGCCGAATACCGCTTTGGGGTTGAACATGGTGATCTTCCTGTTCACGGGATCCGAAACCACCGTCTGGCAAGGTTCCGTGGCAGTATGCGAGGTAACGGCTATGAGCTCTTCCTTACTGTAAAACCTGCTGTTCCAGTTGTAGTCCATCTTCGAATAATTATCGCCAAGCACATCCTCAATCACGGGGATGTTTTTAAGCTTGGTCGTGGCATCGATGAAATGGATGAACTGGCTGAATGCCGCTTTTTGAAACATTTTATCATCCTGCCCGCAGCAAGCCGTGGCATATTTATCAACGAATTCCTTTTTGAAATGGACAGGATGGATGTAAATGCCGCTGCCGGGATCAGGACTTGCCATCACCTTAAGCCGGCCGGAGGCAATGCTAACCAGGGTGTTCGAAAGATGTTTCCCCACTCCATACAGGAAAAAGAAATACGGGTTTACAAATTCCCCATTGTTTCTCCGGTTTATATATTGCACAAAACCGGGGACCAGGTTCCGGCTTAGGGTCGAAGGGGTCGTCACAACCAGCATGAAGCTGTATTCTCCCACCCTTGGGTTCCTCTTCCAGCGGTCGTTCCATGGACCGTTAAAATAATTCTTCTCGGTGCGCGGGTTTCCCACTATCCTCACCTGGCTTGTTACCTTGTGAAAGCTGTTGTCGGGGGCGATGGCTTCGGTTTCCCTGAACCCACTGATGGTATCCTCCCAGCTCCCGTAAAAATTCTCCCCGGCATTTTCACTTTGCCGGGTACTGTCGGCAGGATCAGCTTCGGGGAACTTGTACGATTCATTCTGGTAATAGATCTTGTATGCGAACTTCTGAGGAGAAACAGAAGTGTTTTTAATGCTGAACTCCAGGTCAAAAAAACCGTCTTTGGTCTGCCTTACGGTGGGGATCACAAACCCGTTCTGCATCGCCCCTTCATAATCCAGGTTCAGTACCTGTTTCATGTCCCAGTTTACCGAGGGGTTGAAATCACGTACAATAAAGTTTTCTGTTTTGACTTCGGATGTCTTAGCCCCGCGTTTACAGGCTGAGGTTAAGACAAGGCAAGCCATACAGCCTGAAAAAAGCAAATAGGATATGTTGAGTGTTTTTATCATCTGCCTACAAAAGAATAAAGGGAAATAAAACCGGGCAAACCTGGAAGTTCTTCGTACTCACTGCAATCCTCCCCCCCCTGCTCCTTGTTCCTGCAGTTGCGCCCGATCACGATAAAGGAACACTGGCTGCCTGTATACCGGCCGGGGACCAGTTTAAGGACTTCATAATACTTCGGATTATGGTCGGCGGGGTATCCTTCAAAATCGATGTTATTGAGCACCTGGTACGTGGAATCGCTGAAGCTGATCTCCTTAAGGTCGTATCTCCAGTCACGGTTATACCTCATCACCATGGGTGTTCCGTTCGGGCCGAAATTCCCGCAGAAAAACCGGTCGGCAGGCTTAAGGCTGTCAATGCCGGTGATTTTTCCACCCGGGCCGTATTTCCCGGGGAAGCAGGCCACGAATCGCTTCAGCGACGGGTTGTACATCCTGAGGGTGTATGAACATTTACGTTCCCTGCTGTTACCACGAACAGTGAGGACTTCAGCCTGGGCCCTGCCCGGTATAAAATGCCCGGCAGTTAAATTTACCTGGTTGCCCAAAAGCTTCCAGTCTTCGGTAGTTTCTTTGGATTCTGCGACCAGGGCCCAGGGAGCTGCCGGTTTCCCGGCCTGGAACCGGTACAGTTTCCAGTCCCCGTTCCCGTTTAACGATAACAGTTCAGTGATCCCGTCACCGTCAAAATCTGCAGCCAGCAATGGCTTTTCACTATCAAAAACCAGGTTTTCGAATTTCTCCGACTGCCATAAGACTTCGGCCCCAAGGCTGTTCCCCCCGCTGCAGGCTCCACCCTTGCCGCTGAATTTAAACAGGCTGCATGATTTTTCGCTCATGTAAAGCAGCTGTTCAGTTTCACCGCTTATGAATTTTCCCCTGAGCAGGTATTGTTTCCCGGCAGCCGGGGCCGGCAAAGCCAGGGGCAGTTCAACACCGGACCTGGAAAATGAGTTGGATTCGTTGCAATAGCTGTAAACCGATGGCTTTCCTGAAGAGGGGATCACGAACAGTACGTCCTTCCCTGCGTTTCCCGTCAGGAATACCCCGCTGATCATGGGATCCTTAGGCAGGATCATCCCCTGCTGTGTTTCCCCTCCGGCAATGAGGCTGCCTCCCCTTGGGCCGCCGATTACGGCCATCCGCATACACTTTACAGGAAAAGGAGGGTAATTGAATTTAGCCTGGAAAGGGCCTTTTGTAAGGTCGACATAAGTGGTATCGCCATGGCGGGGAGCAGGCCCCCCGTAAACTAGGTAATAATCGTCGATAAGAATGTCGTTGCTGCTGTTGTTCCAGAAATACATCTGCAGCCTGGTGTCGGCAGTGAATTTTACTTCGCCGAGGTCGAACTGTCCGCTCATTTTGAACCACTGTCCCCTGGGCACCCCGGGATCTTTAAGCCCTATTCCTTTCCAGCAAATGTTGACCCCCACATTGTTTGAAGCCGCCAAAACCAGGGCTGCATTCACAGGTTCCCCTGAGGGTTTTACAAACACCCAGGCCGAGACCGAAACATACCTCAGCCTGTCAATCCCCAGCTCGCCGGCCGGTTTTTCCAGGGCAGGAGTGAATGAATTCTTTCCATAGGCTTTGGCTGCATATTTCCCCGAATGGGCATTCCCCATGACGATACCGTTGGGAACTTCCTTGCCCGGGCCGATCTCAAAATTAAACGCTATGCTGTTGGGAGGTTCAGACCCCGTTTTTAAAGCCTCATTCAGCGCAATTTCCCTGCCGCCCCTTACCCTGAGTATCTTCGAAAACGGGAAGTACCTGGAAGCAAGAGCGAAAATTACCAGCAGGAACAGGATTAGTATGAAGATATTCCTATAAAGTTTTCCATTCCTTTTCATTACTGCTGCGGCTTTTCAGTCAACAAACTTAAAGTTTTTCTTCATCAGTTTGAAGATGTTCAGTAAATTTACATGTTCAAATTTTAAATAAGCGCTACTGCATGAAATCCGTTTTTTCAAAAAACCCGGAATATCTCCTTTTGGCAGCAGTATTCATTTTATTGATAGTGCTGTCGTTTCTCTCACAAGGGTATTACGGGGGCGCCGACAACATCAACCATTATTTCCTTTCGAGGTATTCTTTTACCTATCCCAAACTTTTCCTCAATCCCTGGGGCAGGCCGCTTTACACTATCCTTGCTTCGCCTTTTGCCCAGTTTGGCTTCAGGGGGATCAAAGTATTCAACGTCATTCTCGGCTTCCTCAGCGCCTGGCTGCTGATGAAAACCGCAAGGGAACTGAAAGTAAGCTCATCGTGGATGGCCGTCATCATAGTTTGCTTCTCACCCCTGTATATGGTGATGATGTTCACCGCCCTGACCGAGATCGTGTTCAGTTTCGTGTTCATCTTATCGCTTTACCTGTTTTTTTCAAGGCGTTATATTGCGGCAGCCATAGTAATTTCATTTTTGCCCTTTGCACGCTCCGAAGGGTATTTCATTATACCCATACTGTTCCTGGGCCTGGTTTTGAGAAAGCAGTGGAAAGCCATCCCTTTCCTGGGAGCCGGGTTCCTTTTCTTTTCAGTCATAGGGGCATACCAGTTCAAAGACCTGCTCTGGGTCATCCGCAACAATCCTTACCCCCTCATCCACCCGGTTTATCATACCCCGGGAGATTTCTGGACCTTTATCAGGCAAACCGATATCACTTTCGGAGCCCCCAACCTAATCCTGCTTTGCCTGGGCATCATCATGCTGCTGCTGAGCCTGCTTGGCGGGAACCGTGAAAAACGCATACAGTCTGCAGAGATCCTCCTGATGTTCCTGCTGCCCGTTCTCGGGTACTACCTGTTCCATTCTTATATGTACTCCAAGGGTTGGGCCGGCTCCCTTGGGTTTATCAGGGTAATGGCCGCCATCATTCCCGTTGTTTCCATGGTCACCTTGTACGGCTTTTCGCTTTTTACCATGCTTGCCGGGAACCGTAAATGGCTGCGTTCGGCATTTACCTTACTCCTCGTGGCCTCCATTATCTATTTCAACTTCAAGCTGTATAAATTCCCCTTCCCCCTGGGTGAGGAGGAAAAGCAGATAAAAAATGCCTCGGAATGGGTTAAATCGAACTTTAAGCCTGTACCTGTGGTTTGTTACAACGATTTCAACGTCCCTTATTTCCTTGATACCGATCCCTACAGTTCAGACAAAAGCATACAGTTATGGAAAGCCGAAACGGTTAAAAACATCCCCATGGGATCCATCTATATCTGGGACTCTCATTTTGGCCCGCATGAATGTCAGATACCCCTCGACACCGTGATGCAGGACCCGTATATGAGGCTGATCAAGCTGTTCAGGCCTAAAAAAAACGTCCTTACCTTTGGCGATATCCCTTACGAGGTTTATGTTTTCAGGAAGAACCCGGTAGCCAATGAATTCGACAATTATTTCCTTACGCAGGCATTTATCGACCAGGAAGACAGGGATTACAGCCCTGTGATCCGCCAGGTATTTGATTTTGAAAAGGCTTCGCCGGATGTCGATTCCCGTATCATCAACACTAATGCGGCTTCAGGGAAACAGGCATTCCTTATGGACAAGCGAACAGATTACAGCCCGGGATTCCTGTTCCACTGCAGTGACCTGCCGGGCAGCTACGAAAAGATCAGGGTTAAAGCAAGGGTCAGGGTTTATTCCGAAGCAACTTTTGCCGACAATCCTGCTTCCCTGGTGATCTCGCTTGAGAATAAAAAAGGAGCTTATGCCTACAAGGCCTTCTTCATGGAGAATTCAAATTTCTCCAAAGGGAAATGGAACCAGGCTTTCCTTAATGCCGACCTGCCCGCAATCCAGTCACCTGAAGACGTGATTAAAGTTTATGTATGGCATAGGGGGAAAACAGATCTTATCATTGATGACCTTATAGTAGATATTTTGGCAATGGGCAAGGATTCAAGGTAAAGAAAGGACAAAGCATGGTAGCAGTCGTTATTCCCAGTTATAAGGTAAAGGACCATATTTTGAAGGTCATCTCGGGCATTGGCCCCGAAGTTGACCATATCTACGTGGTGGATGATCAATGCCCCGAGCATTCGGGGGAATTTGTGAAATCGAACTGCTCTGATGCCAGGGTTAAAGTGATCAGTCACCAGAAAAACCAGGGCGTGGGCGGGGCTACAATCACGGGCTACAAGCAGGCTCTTGCCGACCATGCCGATATTATTGTGAAGCTCGACGGTGACGGGCAGATGGATGCGGCACTTATCCCTAAGCTCATAGAACCGATCCGCACTGCACAGGCTGATTATGTAAAGGGGAACCGTTTTTATGACCTGGAATTCCTGAGGCAGATGCCTTTTTTGCGCAAGCTGGGAAACTCGGGAGTCTCGTTCATGAGTAAGGCGGCCAGCGGCTACTGGAACATCATGGATCCCAGCAACGGCTTCACGGCTATCCACCGTAAAGCTCTGGACAGCCTGCCTCTCGACAGGATTGACAAACGTTTCTTTTTCGAGAGCGATTTGCTGTTCCGCCTGAACACCATCCGTGCCGTTGTAGCCGAGATGCCGATGCAGGCTGTGTACGGGGATGAAAAAAGCAACCTGAAGATCCGCAGGGTTGCATTCCAGTTCCCGTTTAAATATCTAAGCCGGATGCTCAAAAGGATATTTTACAATTATTATCTCCGCGACTTCAATATAGGTTCCCTGGAGCTGGTACTCGCCTTTGTGTTTATTCTTTTCGGCGTCCTTTTCGGAGCCTGGAAATGGTCTGAAAGTATCATCACTTCCCATCCTGCAACTGCAGGTACTGTAATCCTCGCCGGCCTCCCGGTAATACTGGGATTCCAGTCGCTTATCGCTTTCCTGCACTTCGATGTAGCCAACCTTCCGCAAAAACCCTTGTCGGGTATGGGGGACTGGTAATGCAGTAAATCATAAACATGAAATTTAACAGCCTTATCGTTATACTTCTCATCCTGGCCTGTGATAATCTCAGCGCCCAGGTCGTTGCCGACTTCACTCTGCCTGATACTGTTTGTGTTGGAAGGCCCGTGAATATTACAAACCTGACTACCGGAGGTTCAACTTTTTACTGGAGTTTTTGTTCAGGTAACACTGCCGTTGACCCTATAGGCTCGGTAGTGAATAATACTTCCGGTTATCTTTCAGTGTCGGCCTATATCACCCTGGCCCAGGACGGGCAGAACTGTTACAGTTTTGTCACCAACCAGGGGAGCAGGTCCATTACCCGCTTTTACCATGGGAATACATACAGGAACGACCCAATCCCGATTTCGACCAAGAACATCACTTACAGCCAGTTCAGCGACAGCATACAGGGCATACAGGTAAAAAATGACAACGGCCACTGGTACGGCTTTGCTGTGGATGATGCCACGCTGATGAAACTGGATTTCGGCAGTTCTCTCGCAACCTATCCAAACATAAGTACTATGGTCACCGGACCTGACATGTACAGTCTTCACGGTCTGAGCATCATTCAGCAGGACAGCCAGCACTGGATAGGGATTGCGAGCAGTTCCTGGGGTGATAAAATGTTCAGGATCGAATTCGGCAACAGTCTTGCGAACCTGCCAACGTTCACCGATATTTCCCAGGGATTCAGTTTCAGCCATCCCGGCCCGCTCAGCGTGGTGCAGGAGGGTACCGATTACTATTGTTTTGTTGTCAATTCGATGAACAGCACCCTTTCACGTGCCAGTTTCGGCTCTTCGATGCTGAACACCCCGGTATGGACCAACCTTGGGGTGGTATGCAAATCGGATGCCATGGGCATTATGCTCATAAGGGATTGCCAACAAACCAATGGCTTTATGACCAGGTACCAGCAATCGGGAGACCTGCTGTTCAGGCTTTTGATGCCACAGGGTATAGCAGGACCGGCATCTACCGTGAAAATTGGAAATACCGGCAACCTCGACAGGCCCCAGCAATTTTCGGAGATCACAAGGTTAAGAGACACGGTGTATACCTTTGTATGCAACCAAACCTCAAGTACAATCACCCGCCTGAGTTTCATCACCTGCACCAATTCATCCATTCCCTCGTCGACTTTATTTAATCCTCCTCCCTATAGCTACGATTCGGCCGGCACATACAACGTGCGCCTTACGGTGAATGAAGGGATGATAAACCAGCAAAATATCTGCAAACACATCATTGTAGTGGACAAACCCCCCATCAATCTTGGCCCCGATCGCCTTATCTGCCCCGGGGCCACAGCTTTCCTTGATGCAGGATCCAACACTGACACGATTTTATGGTCAACAGGCGATACCACCCGAAGGATACAGGTAACAAAGTCGGGAAAATACTGGGTCAGGATCAGCAAATTCGGCTGCAGGGGAAGCGATACCGTGAACATCAGCCTTTACCCGCTTTTCCCGACAAAACTCAAGCCCGACACTTCAATCTGCCAGGGTCAAAAATACTTGTTGAACCCGGGTAAAAATTTCAAATCCCTGTTCTGGAGTACGGGCGATACCACATCAACCCTCCTTGTTAAAAACGCGGGAACTTACTGGGTGCATACCCTTGATACAAATAATTGTGCGGGAGCTGATACGGTGAGGATTACACTCAAACCTCCCATCAATCTGAACCTGGTCCACGATACTGCTGTTTGTTCGCAGGCCACCATCGTGTTACACGCAACGGTTGCCGGAGCAAGCTACCACTGGCAGGACGGATCAGCTGATTCTTTGTTTAACGTGACATTGCCCGGGATCTACTGGGTAAGGGTAAGCAGGGACAGCTGCGCAGTGCAGGATACCTCGTTTGTGCGCGACTGTTCCACCATGGTTTATTTCCCTAATGCTTTCACTCCCAACGGTGACGGCCTTAATGATAACTTCCACCCCATGGGACCTGCACTTTCAAAATTTTCGCTGAGCATTTTTGACCGCTGGGGACAGCAGATCTTTACTACCGACAACCAGGAAACAGGATGGGATGGCACATCCAAAGGCAAACCTTGCCCTTCGGGAGTGTTTTCCTTTATAGCAACCTATGAATTGTCAGACTCACCCGGAAACAACAGTAAAATATCCGGAACTGTAACACTAATCAGATAGATGAAAACATCGGCTTTAATCTTTTCTTTCCTGCTCTGGATGACGGTGATTCCAGGGCTCAGGGCTCAGGACAACACATACCAGGGTATCCCCGCCAACCCAAAGTCGTTCATCCCGTTCAATGAGAACAAGGTGAGGGAAATCCCGGTGCTCAGGCTGCCCGAAAAATGCAGGAATACGTTACTGCCCCCGGTTGTTGACAATTCTGCCAATGCCTGCTTCTCGGGAATCTATGACCAGGGGCACTTCTTTTCTTGCGAACAGCATCATTGTGTTTACTATGCTTTCGGTTATGAAATAAACAGGCTGAGAGGCCTGAACGGCCGGCTGAACGAGAACTTATACCCTTCGCATTACACCTTTAATTTTTTCAATAATGCAGACCCTTACCAGGGTGTAAGCTATTATTACAGCATGGACATTCTAAGTGAGCAGGGGCATATGACCGAGATGGACTACGGTTCGGATGATGCAATGAAAGAGTTCGGATGGCCTTCGGGATACGATAAATATTATAACGGTATGCATAACCGCCTGGGAGGGATCTATACCATTCCTATGACAACCGAAGAAGGGCAGAACACTTTGAAACATTACCTGTATGATCATCTGGAAGGCTCTCCCGTGGGAGGCGTTGCCCTTTTTGCCGCCAATTCGCCCGGAGGCGGGTATTTCAGGACACTCCCAAAGGGAACTCCCGAAGCGGATAAGCCAGTCACTCTCTATTTTGACTGGTTTGCAACCCATGGAGGGACCGTGATGGGGTATAATGACTCCATCCGCTACGATATAAACAACGACGGGAAATACACGAACAACATCGATATTAACAACGACGGAGTGGTGGATATCCGTGACTGGGAGATCGGAGGTTTCAGGATTGCAAACAGCTACGGCGACGGTTGGGGTGACCAGGGGTTTTATTATGTGCTCTACAGCGCAATGGCATATCCTTACGGAGCCGGCGGAATTGAGAACGGAAACGTTGTAGTGCTCCAGCCGCTTGCCGATTACCAGCCCCTGATGACCATGAAAGCCTCTTTCAGATCACTTTGCCGTGATCATTTCCGCATCCTGGCAGGAGTCAGTGCCGACACCTCCCTGGGAATTCCCGAACATGAAATTGATTTCCCTATGTTTAATTACCAGGGAAACTGCCATACGATGCAGGGATTGGATACAATCCCCGGTTCCGACACCATAGAATTCGGACTGGATGTTACTCCCCTCTTAAGTTATATAGAACCCGGCAAAATTGCCCGCTTTTTCCTGGTGGTTGAAAACAAGGATTCGGCAATGAATTTCGGCGGTGAGATTCTGCATCTTTCGTTCATCAATTATACTAACGGGACAAACGTTTACAACTGCCCTTTACATGATATTCCCTGTATTAAAAATTCAAGGACCTATGCTTCTGTTACCGCAAGTCCTCAATTCGATAAAGTCAGGATCACAACTACCGATATTCCCTTATTCAGCCCCGGACAGGCATACCAGGAGCAACTGCAATGCAGCGGCGGAATTGCGCCTTACCACTGGTCTCTCGATCATACCTTCAGCAAACTTAAAACCGATTCAGTATTTACCATGTATCCCGGCTCCTTCCCCGGCCTGCCGAATATTTACACACCCTACATCGGGGTTCCTCTTCCGTTCAGTTTTCCTTTTTCAGGGAAACGCTACGATACGGCCTGGGTAAATACACTTGGCCTCATCTCCTTTGAAAATAAGCTTATCCCTTATGAGTATACCACCGATGATCTGACTATGCTGAAAACCATAGCGGGTATATTCCCGGCTTTTTCAAGGAAATATTTTTCAGGCTCAAACCCCGTCGACAGTATGTGCCTTTCCCTTTCAGCACAAAAAGTTGTGTTCCGCTGGTTTATGCGGGTTAACCAAACCACAGGCACGGCCGATAACAACATGGAGCTGGTACTTTATCCCGACGGAAGGTTTGAAGTGCGTTACGGGCTTTTTACAAATCCTCTCGTCTCCATTCTCCTTTACACGGGATGGTCGGCCGGGGACGGACAGTCGTTTGACATTGCACAGAGCAGCGACAGGAATTCCTTACAATCCCAGTCGTTTACCTTTATCCCGGCCTCGGATAATGATATCTTCCATCTCAGCGAAAGCGGACTGCTTACTGCCGAAAACCCTGATACAACCAGCATCTATACGGTGAATGCAAGGGTTGAGGACGGAGGCCATCAGCATGACAACAAGGTATTTCAGATATCAAGCGGACTTGGGCTTACATACTCTTTTGCCGATGGATGGGACGGCAATCTGAATTTCAATGTCCCGGTTTCGCTTAACCTTACCGTGGTAAATAAAACACAGCAGGATATGCAGAACCTTAGCCTGAGGCTGGCCTGCACCGACACTGCAATCCACTTCCAGGACAGTTTAATCAATGTAAGCCTGCTTACTGCCGGGAACCAGGTTCAGTTTAATCATGCCTTTACTTTCAGGCCCGGCAGCCTTCTGACGGACCTTTCGAGCGAGAAATTCACATTGCAGGCTGCAACAGGCAGCAGGGATTGGGTTGAAACAATTATTTTACCTGTTGTTGCCCCGGCTATCAGCGTTTTACAACCTGATATCATCGACGGGGATAACCACCACCTTGACCCCGGGGAAGTTGCCGAACTCGAAATAACCCTCCTGAATTCAGGCCATGCAGCCGCCACTCACCTCAGCCTTAACCTGCTTCCCCAGGATACGCTTATAAGAATACTTTCAGATCCGTCGGTAACAATTGAACAATTCAATCCCCCGGGTAATTTAACATACCGTTTCCTGGTCAAGGCTTCATCCTATGCAGTCTCAATCCAGAACAGCATCCTTTCGTTTAAAGTCACGGGCGATAACATCCGCGAAAACGAATTTCAGTTCAGTATCCCGCTGGGAAGGCAGCCGGTTGCAATAGCAAGGCTGTCGCAGTCGTCCGTTTCACTTCAGCCCATGCTCACCGCTCTCGACAGCCTTAATGTTCCAAATGACGTGTTTACCTCCAGCAATTTCGATCCCTTAAGATACAGGGCAGTATTCCTTCTCAACGGGACCAACAGCTATGAACATTACCTTACAGCCCTTGAATCGGTAACCTTCTCCAACTATCTGAACAAGGGAGGGAACCTTTATATGGAAGGATATTCAACCTGGTCACAAAAAGCTTCCCATGCGGTTTTGCCTTATTTTCAATATACCTCCGACCGCATCCCGGCTTTCTTTTACTCCAGGTTTAAAGGCTGCGCCCGGACTTTTGCCAGCGGCATGTATTTCAGTTACGAGAACGACATCAACGGATCGGTTTATGACCTGAAACCTATGGACAGTGCCTCCACCACCTTCGAGAACTATGATTCCAGCCCCCATAGCCTCCAGGTTACTTATGACAAAGGAGGCTATAAAACCATTGCTTCGCTTTTTGAATTCGGAGGTTTGAACGACAGTGTTTTTCCCTCTTCCCGGAAAGTCCTGATGCAACGTTACCTGGATTTTTTCAACGTCAACCTGAGCGGGCCCTTCCCCTTGTTCCATGCCACTAAAACAAGACCGAACATAAACGATACCCTCACTTTCGTTGATGATTCCTATCCTGATATAACTTCCTGGCAATGGGAATTCAAGGGTGCAAGCCCTGCCTCTTCCTCTGCGAGGAACCCTGTGGTGAGTTACCCTAACGGCGGGTCATTCGACGTAAGCCTGACTGTTTCAAACGGTATTAAAACCGAATCCCTTACCAGGAAAAACTTCATTATCATCCCCCTGGGGACAAGCATATCGAATGAAACCCCGGTTAACTGCCTTATCTATCCCAATCCCGCGAAAGACTTCGTTACCATCTGTTTGCCCGGGACCGTAAGGGGGGAGGTGAAGATTGAAATTTTCGATATCTGCGGTCTTAGCGTATTGTCAGAAACCACCGAAGCCCAGCAAAACAAGGTGGTCCTGAATACCAGCTCTCTGAAACAGGGTATGTATATCCTTAAAACAGCTTACGGCACGAAAAAGAGTGTTGTCAAGCTGCTGGTTCAATAAACGGGGATCCCCGCATCTTCACAGTACGCCTGCGTTTCGCTTCGCCGGGCCTGATACCTTTTAGGTAAAACTCATTCCGCTGATAATCTTACTATTTCGCCCGGGCAGCATTTTGCTTTAGCATCCACTCCGCTTCATCGTGAAGCTGGAGTTCAAGCGGCCTGCCGCGTTTTTCGGCCTTGACGGCTACCTTCTCGAACCAGGGCCTCAGGTTGCGGATGGCATTTTCCCATTCATATACCGGCGGTTCCTTGTAGCCGGGATGAAACGCAGCATACGCTTCATCCATGAAATTCCACAGGAAGGAATGAAAGTTGATCCCCGAAGTCATCAGGAGGATCACCTTAAACTTCCCGTACTTGTTGAGTATCCCCGACTTATCAACCATCCTGGTGTTGTTATCGTCGTAGATGTAGGGATAGAGCATGGAGTTGTAATACCAGAATTCAGAACCCGGGAACAAAGGCCCGCGAACATCCCTCAATATGGTTTCATAATAACTGTCGCCAATTACAAGGGTCTTCAACGAAGTGTCAACGCCTTTGCGGCCGATGCTGATCCCGGGATAAGGCAGGCTCACCTTTCGCAGTTCCCATACCAGGTTTAGCAGCCGACCGATGTCATTATCGGTTTGATAAAGTGAATCGCTCAGGCGGATTCGCGTAATCCTGATATGCGGCATAGTTATTCCCGAAACACGTTCAATTGAGCGCATAACGGTATCCAGCGACAGATGCTCACCGTATACGCTCCAGTGCATGCCGTAAGGCGAAAAAAGAGGGTAGCGCGAAGTATCCTTCATCAGCCGGAACCAGGAGTTCAGGTCCAGATTATGAATGCCGTAAGTATCAAGCCTGGATGAAATGAAATGATAATTTGACTCCCTCAGGGGCTGTTTCAAAAGATGGGAAGGAACCGATTCGGTAAAGTAAGACACTTTGCAGGGTTCTATAACCAGAAGCATGTGAATTCCATGGGCTTCCAGGCTGTCCTGTACATCCTTCAGCTTCCATAGTTTCTTCAGGAGCACTCCCCTGCCGATAAAAAATCTGCCGTCGAATTCAGAGATGTAATCGTCCTGGAAAAAATTCCTTCCTTCCCCTTTCACAAAACCTTCGGCATGGGTCAGTCCAAACAAAGAATAATCCAGCTGGTTGTTGATCCTTAACAGGGAGGGACGGAAACCCAGGTGGTCATTTACCCTATTGGTAATTTCTGCCTGGAAATTCCCTTTTTTCCATGAACCCAGGTTAAAGGAATCCAGTGAAGGTTCGGCAAGCAGCCCGAAATATCCCGAAAGCGGCTTTTCTTTTGCAAATTGCAATTCCGACTGAAGGTACGGAAGGCAAAAGAGCAGCAGGATCAACAAAAGGAGTATTTTTTTAGTTTGCATCACATCTTCATCTTCATCACGATTCCCTTTAAAACCTGAAATATATGAACGGGCTGAAACCCGTTGAAGTGATAGATGCAAGTGACAATACGAAAAGGACCATTCCCAGGACTGAAAAACCTATGATGACTGCATCTTTCGGCATATCATACAGTTTTCCCTGCCAGGCTTCGGCCTTTTTGCTGAACCCTATAAACGAAAACACCGCGGCAATCATCAGTACCGTCCAAAATTTCGGGTTAAGCCAGAGCTCATTATTGCCTCCCCTGAAAGCAAACATCCGGCGGATGTAAAACCTGAAAAAATCCAGGCTTTCGCTGCGAAAAAGCACCCATCCGAACAGGGTGATAAAAAATGTAATGGTCACGCTGACGTGGCGGCCTGCTTTCTTATAATACTTCAGCAAAAACAGCCGGTCGAAGATCAGGAATAGCCCCTGGTACATTCCCCATAGAATGAAGGTCCACGCAGCCCCGTGCCAGAAGCCGCAAAGCAGGAAGGTCACCGAGGTGGCGATGAGGTAAATCACTTTATCGGCCCGGAGCCCGAGGTATTTCTCCTTCGGGAGCTTACGCGAAATAGAATATGCCAACGGAAGGAATACGTAATCGCGGAACCAGCTGCCCAGGGTGATATGCCAGCGTTTCCAGAATTCGGTTATACTGCCCGAAACATAAGGGCTGTTGAAATTCTCGGGCAACCTGAATCCCATCATCCTTGCAATACCAATGGCCATATCGGTATACCCGCTGAAATCGAAATAGATCTGGAAAGTGTAAGCCAGGGCCCCAATCCAGGCCATTCCGCTGGAAAGCTGGGCCGAATTCATTGCAAATATGGCATTGACCTGTTCTCCCAGCACATCGGCTATCAATACTTTCTTAGCAAGGCCGATGGCAAAGCGCGAAAAGCCCGTCAGCCTGTCGTCAATGCTTTCCTGCTGGCTGCGGTCGGCGATCTGTGCAGCGATCTGTTTCGGCCTTACAATGGGACCCGACAGAAGCTGGGGGAACATCAGGATATACATGGCATAATGTTCAAGCTTTTCGAAGGGAGCAAACTGCCTTTTATACACATCAAAGGTATAGGCCAGTTTCTGGAAAGTGATGAACGAAATTCCCAGCGGCAGGGCCACTTTCAACCAGGGCGAAGGATTGGCGCCAAAGTGGCCGAACAGGATATCCAGCTGCTCAACGAAAAAATTCATGTACTTGAAATAAAGCAGCAAGCCCAGGTTCAGCAGCAACGAAATCCAGAAAAGAATCTTGCGCGTTTCACACTCTTTCCCACTCATCCACCGTAATAAATAAAAATCGATAAGCACCGAGGCAAGCAACACAAAAACGAAGGTGGGAGCTCCCCAGGCATAAAAGAAGACACTGGCGAGAAGCACCCAGTAATTCTTGTACTTCCTGTCGATGAGGAACAGGGGTATAAGGAATACCGGTAGAAAATAAACAAGGAATAGGCTGCTGCTGAATGACATAGTATTATTTTTTGCTGTTCAAGACCTCCTGGTCAACCATATATACCGCATCACGGTGGATCTGCTCATCGAGCGAAACCTTATTATCTTTCGCCTTCTGCTTCACTTTATCCAGCCACTCAGGCGAGTTTCGTATGTTATTCTCAAATTCCTTCACCCTGTCGCTTCCCGAGTTCAAGCCTTCCCAGGCCTGTTCCACGAAACCATATCCCACATTACCGTAGGCCGCATTGGTCTGGATAAGGACAACCAGGTCCTGGCTCAGCACATCCTTGAGATAATTCAGCTGGGAAGTTGATTTCGGGGCATTGAAGGTCTCGGGATACACGTCCTTATTGTAATACCAGAATTCGCTGTTGCTGAATATATTCGCAATAAAACCCGGGTAATACAGCTGCCAGTAAAAGCTGTCGCCTACGAACAAGGCCCTGGGCCTGGGTTTCGTGGTATCGGCAATAAAATGGAATGCAGGGTATGCCAGGGGGGGATATGAAAGCGGGCGGATAAGGTTCAGGGTCCTGCCGATATCGTCGTCTTCAAATTTAGCCCTGGAACTCATGCTGATGCTGTCGACGGAAAGCCGGGGGATGTTAAGCCCGAATTTCGAACGCAGGTATTTCATCAGGGAATCCGCTGCCAGGGTTGAACCGTAAGTACTCCAGTGTATCCCGGTCTTGGGATAAAGTATGTATTTTGAATTCTCCTTCATCGCCAGGAACCAGGCATTGTAGTCAATGAAGTTCACTCCCCGGGCCCGGCATTGCTCAACATAATAGGCATAATTCGTCAGAGGCTGTTTCTTTTTAAGGTATCTCTGCGGGATGATCTCGGGGTAGAATGTGCCTTTGTCGGGAACGAAAAGAACCAGAAAATGTACCTTGGCCGTTTGTTCAAGCTTGTCCTGCAGGGCTTTCATCAGCTTCACACTGCGCCCAATGGCAGCTTTCCCGGCAAAATCGTACCCCAGCGAAGCCTCGATATACTGCTGGGCGATCAGGTAATTGCCTTTACCCACGACGATCTTGTTTGCATGAGGTATCCCGAAAAGCGAGAAATCAAGCTGGTTGTAGAGCCTTACCAGGTCGCTTCTGAAACCAAGGTCGTTATTGATATGATTACTGTAGGCGGATTGGAATGTCCCGTCCATCCAGCCGTTTTCCGAGAGCAAGGGTACCGAATCCTTTGGCACAAAACCTTCAAGGCCCTTGCTGTGGATAATATGGGTTTTCTTCTGGATGGAGAAGGCAAGAAGGAGAACAAGCACTGCAAGAAAAAGAGGTTTCTTCGCTCTCATTTATTCGGCATTGATTTCAAAGTCATCGATATAAAATGTGATCTTCTCCTTGTTCCATATATACACTTTCATTTCGGCCCAGGGATCGAGATCTTTGGGGATGTCAAAATTAACAGGCACTGCATACCATTGCCTGGTCCTGGCCATGGGAACATCAACAGGCCTTGAGGACCAGAAAAGCATTTTCCCGTCTTTCTCGGCGCTGCAAACTATCAATGCCCCGGTGGGTGTACCTGAGGTTTTAAAAAGAAACAGTTTGATCTTAAGTCTTTTCATTACCGAATCCCTTACCATATTTGCCGGGTATTCCATGAAATAACCGTTGAACTCATGGTTGGGATTGAACACCAGGCTGTGGTTGCCCGACCTGGAGATGAGTGAAGTTGTTTCACCCCCGTTGCAGATGGCTGCATTCTCGTAATCATTCATATAAGCAAAGCCGGGTTTGAAGGGCAGGATCTTCGCTTTATTCAGAAGTTGCCCGAACCGGTTCCAGTCCCAGGTCGATCCGAAAAAGCATTCTTCATGGGCACGCGAAAGCCTGACATTATACCAGGAAAAGAACAGCAGGAAAAAAGCGATAATGCCTGTCCTGAGCCAGCGTTTTCCTCCGATTGAGTTTTCGATCAGGAAAGTAAAAGGGATTGCAAAAACAGGGAACAGGTCAATGAATGATCTCTGCCCAAAGGAACAGCCGAAATACCAGCAGGTCCATGAGGCAAACACATAGGAGTAAACGAGAAAAAGAATAAGGCTGATCCAGGCGTTGGCTGCCTTTTTCCTTACCATCATGACCATCCCCGCAATAAACAGTATCATGAGGGGAGTATAGATAAACAGTCCGTTCATGGTCGAGAACCACACTTCAAGTAACCTGGGTGCGAAGAGGTTCGCGAAGCTGTCGTCATACAGGTAACGGATATACTGCCCGCTTACGTAATGATTGTACAGCAGCTGGGGAATATATCCTATGAGCAGGATCAGAACCAGCACCGGCAGGTGTTTTGCCCTGAACATCACAGCCAGCCTTGCTTTCAGCTCATCCAGGCTCCTCACATCCAGTAAAAAGAACAGTATGATCAGCAGAAGGGAAGTAGGGCGGATAAGCACTACCAGGGCAAGGGCAATGCAGGCGAAGATGAAATACCGGTATTTTGCGGGATTTTCGAGGTATTTCTTCAGTGAAAAAAGATAAAGCGCCACCAAAAAGAAATTGTAAACATGCGCCATGAGGGTGTCGGCAATGGCATAATAGAACAGGTTGGTCCCCGCGAACAAAAAGAAAATTCCAAGATAAGAAGCCAATTCACTGAAGTAATGCCTGAGGAACCTGAACAGGAAGAATAATCCCAAAACGAGGTAGATCACAGCTGCCACATTGACCATGCGGTGGAAAACCGGGGCGAAGCCGTCATCCCGGGGAATACCGAAGATTTTGGCAATATAATGAACCGAAATAAAAAACGGGGCCAGGGGAAAAGCCAGTCCGCAGGAATATTTTGTACTGATCACATTGTGCTTAGTATCATATACGAATCCATACCCTGTTTTTTCATCCATACCCTGAGGGGCTTTTTTCAGGTCCCAGTGATAGTAGAATGTAGCCGGCAGGAATACATAATACCCTGCTCGGTCGGCCCAAATCTCACTTTTCCAGGTAAAATATCCGAATCTTTTATGGAAACGGTATGTCAACGAAAGAGAAACGACCAGGATAAGGGTAAAAAAAACAACTTCAAACCATGCAGGAAACATTTTTCTTGCTCGCATATCATTCGAATTTTATGGACATATCGTCAAAATAGAATTCACGGCCCTTGGGATTCCAGATGAAAAACTCTATATCCGAGTTGGGGTCCACCCATTCAGGTACTTCAAAGGAGGCGTGAACCTCGCTGTAAATATCACGTTTATTTACGAATTCATCAAAGGAGATGCCTTTAAAGAAGACCAGGGAATCGGAGTTCTGGATGCGGCAAACCCATAGGGCATGGGTTGAATCATGTTCCACAGGGTAAACCCAAACCGAAAGGCTTAACCTGCTCACAGGGTGGTCGAGGATTTTGGATAATTTACGCCTGTAATGCACGTTATCGGCAATGTCCTTGCTGCAGTATGTCGCCAGTACCCTTGAACGGGGGTGCTGAAAGGTGAGGATTACCGGTTCATACTGGAAAGTGTTTGCGAAATCGGTTTTCCATTCATAGGTTTTCTGAGGATAATCGACCACCTCGTACTCCCTGAGCTTGATAAAGTAATCATCCCAGGACCACATGCCGCCGGTAAAAACCTGGTAGTGGTAGAACTGCATCAGGTTAAAGTATATGAGCAGGAAAAATGTCACAACCATGACCGATTTCAGGAAGAGGTTTTTCCACTGGACGATATCCAGGATGAGATAAGCCAGGGGGAGGGCCATGAACACTGTAAATTCGGCCAGGGGCCGGAACCCGAAGCTTCCCCCGTAATACCAGCAGTGCCAGCAGGAGAAAACATAGGAAGCCAGCAGGAAAAACAAGAGTGAAAATATCCCGTTCAGCTTGTGGCGTACGATCATAATGATCATCCCTGCCAGGAAAAGAAAAAAGATGGGATGGTAGGGAAACAATCCGTTGAAAGGCGAGAACCAGACCTGGAGCAGCATGGGGTTTCCCCAGAAAAAGACCTCGCCGGGGTAGGAGAAATAAATATAATGTCCCGAAAGGTATTTCCAGTAGATGAACTGGGGGACCAGAACGATGAACTGTATGAGGATATAAAGCAGGCTGCGTTTGGGGTTGAGGAAGAAGAGCAGGCGTTGCCAGAGTTCCTTCGATGATTTGAGGTCAAGGAAAGCAAACCACAATATGGCCATAACGTTTGTGGGCCTGAGCAGCACAGCCATTGCCAGGCTGAGGCTGAGAAGCGAGAACAGGGTATAGGATTTCTTACCCCCGTCGAGGTAAAGCTTGAGAAGGTAAAAGAATGCGCTGAACAGGAAAAACGAATAGGTATGCGACATCAGGGCCTGGTCGTAAGCGTAGAAATACATCTGTGTGGCCAGGGCAATGATAAGGACTGCCGTTAGCGAGATCGCATGCTTAAAATATCGGTCGAGGAATTTCTTCAGAAAGAACAGCCCAAGGGTAAAATAGAATATACAACCGATAAGCATGAACACCTGGTAAAACGATGAGAACCCGTCCATGGGCAATTTAAACAGGTATGCTGATGCATGCGCTGCCAGAAAAAACGGGGTAAGTAGTAAAGCCTCGCCGCAGGTGGTTTTTATTTCAACCTTGCCGGTTTTATCATTCAAAAGGAAGCCCTCGAATCTCTTCTCTATCTTATACGGGAAACAGAAGGCATTCCAGCCATAAATAAAGGTAGCCGGCATGTAAACGTAATAGTGTGCCGCATCGGACCAGATCTTTCCCGGGCTCCTTACTTTCCCGTTTTGCATGTTCCAACTCAGGGTAATGAAAATGCCAATTCCGAAAATCACAAGGAATATAAGGCCATCGCGCAGTGAGCGCTTCCTGCTTGCGAGGGAAGAAGGATGCAGGATGCGGGATGATGGCCGGCCGGTATCCGTTTCGACGCCCTGCTTCTGGTGAGCGTTTTCTTCGCTGTTTACTTTATTGTCCAAATCTCTGCTTTTATAATTTCTCTTTTTATTCCTCCATCCCCAGCCAGCTACTTTTGCTCAAACAGTTCCACCTTGAGGTCATCAACATACAAAACCGTCTTCCCTGTATACCAGATGTAAGGGATGAGTTCGTCGGAGGGGTCAAGCTGCCGGGATATGACATAATCGAGCTGCACCTTGTTCCATTTGCCTTTTTCCAGGGGCAGGGTGCTTATTGCGAGGGCCTTATAGTGGTAGAGTCCCCCGTGATGGCTCAGGGTTATGATCATATTTGCCGTATTCTCACTGAAATCGGTTTCGGAATATACCCAGGCCGACAGCCTTATACCCATCAGCTCGTTGGCCGGGAGCTTTGAAACGGGCATGCTCAACGAAGGCGTAAACCTCAGGTCGTCGTCCAGCCTTAGCGCAGCCTGCCCCGCATGGAAAATTTTCGTTTGAAAGTGTCCTCCAAAGGCACCCGGATTATTTTCGAAACCTGTTTCGACAATCGTTTTTATGTTGAAGTCATTCTCGTTGGCGAGGTAGGACGACATATCCATATTACTGAATGACTGCAGCATACGGGTTTCGGGGCTGACATGGGTTTTAAGAAAGACGGCAGTGTAATACCCGGGGGAAGTGAACCAGGGATTGAGGATCTTGTGCCTGTACTGCCAGGTCTGGAATAGGTTGAGCCCTATAAGGGCGGCAAGGACCAGAAGGAATGCAGTTTTCCTAAGCCACCTGCCTTCCATCACCCAGGCGATGAAATAGCCCAGGGGGATGAAAAGCACAGCAAATATTTCGGTCATCCTTGACTGTGAAAAATTATTGGGTGCGACTACATCGGGGGAGGAAGCAAGCATTAAAACGAAGCTGAGTGAGAACAGGAAAACGGCATAAAATATCCGTTTATTCCTGATGGCAAGTATATAAAAGCCCGGGATGGAGAAAAGTACCAGGGGGGTATAAATAAGCCAGCCGTTCCTGATCGAGAACATCACCTCCCATAGAAAGGGAGCCAGCAGGTAAAGTACCCGCTTGTGTTCCATATAATCGCTGAACATGGTATTTTCAAACGCATGGGGAAAGATCGCTCTCAAAATCAGCCCTGTTAAAAACAGGCTGAAGACCAGGATCACCATCATTATATTCTCTTTAAAGAGCCTCCACTTTTTCTTAAAGGTCTCCTTATTGTATGCGTCCCAGAAGAAGAACACGAGAATTGAAGCAAAACCTGCAGGCTTGATAAAAACCAGGCAGGCCATGGCAAGCCCGGCGATGACGGCTTCGGCCCAGCGGGGTTTTTCATACCAGCTCCGGGTCATCCACACCACCAGCACCATAAGGGCCAGCAGTACACTGGCCTGGATTGCCCCGCTGTACACCAGCATCAAATAAAAGTTGGTGCCCAGGATCAATAACAGCAGGGTGAGGATGGTTACGCCTGAACTGAAGTATTTGCGCAGTACACACCATAAACCCGCAAGGGTAATCAGACTGGATATTGCAACTATCATTACGATCTGTATTTATTGTATAAGTACATCCTTGATCCTTGCTTCCTCCTGGTACTCCACGTCGGTATTGATCTTCCAGAGGTCGGTATCCAGCCCCTGCATGATCTTGTCGGCGGCGAGTATCCCCATCAGAATCGAATGGTCCTGGTTGTTGTATTTAAAAGAGCCGTAACGTCCTATAGGAAGCAGGTTTTCAACAGTATCAAGATAATTCTCCACTTTTTTCAGGTTCACCTGGTAACCGGTTTCATAAACCGGGTAGCAGCGCGGAACCCTCAGGATAAAGGCGTTCAATATTTTAGTCTGGGGAGGCACCAGCTTGAGAAGGTGGATCTCCTTCTTTGCCAGTTCTGCAATATTTTCATCCTGGTCTTTCCAGATGGGATCATTGTCGAAAGCCCAGAATTCCATGCAGAGGATGGTGGTCTTTTTATCCCCATTAAGGTCCTTGCTCCAGTTGCGGAAATTCGTGATACGGCCGTGTTTCACCTCGGGCGAATGAACATAGATCCAGTTATCCCTGAACAGGTCCAGGGAATCCACCTCCAGGTAGGCCAGGATAGTATTCCTGAAGTAAAGCTTCTCAACCGACGCAACCACATCCGCAGGCACATTCTGCAAACTCTTCACCATCAATGTAAGCGGCATGGTCGAAACCACCCTGTCGGCAGTAACGATACTGCCATCAGCAAGCTTAATCCCGATGACCTTGCCCTGGGCATCCTGAACAATGCCCTGGACTGGAGTTTTCACATTCACTTTTCCCCCGTGTTCGTTAATATAGGCCGCAGCCCTTTCGTATAAGGTACCTGTGCCGTGATTAGGGTAGGCAAACTGGTCGAGAAGCGTCTTGTGTTTGTCGCCTTTGTTACCGAAGATGGCGCTGATCACGGCCTCCCATAGCGAGAGCGATTTGATGCGCTGGGCAGCCCAGTCGGCATCGATCTTTGAAGTGGAAATCCCCCATAGTTTTTCGGAATAATGCTTGAAGAAGATCTCAAAAAGCTTTCGCCCGAAGCGGTTCGACACCCATTCCTCGAAAGTCACGGGGTTCTTGTACGGGAACATCCTGATGCGGCCGTATTCCCAGAGTATCTGAAATATTGTTACCAGGGGGAGGTTCCATAGCACATTGAAGAGCTTGATGGGATAATGGAAAAAACGGTTGCGGTAATAAATCCGGGTAAGCCGGTTCACCAGGGTGTAATCATCCTTCACAAGGGTTGTGAAGAATTCGTTGATATGTTTTTCCTTGGAGAAAAACCTGTGGGGCCCCATATCCACCCTCTGTCCCCAGAGGTCGAAACTCCTTGCCATTCCACCTACAAAGGGCGAGGCCTCGTACACCTCAACTTCGCAACCGGCTTTCACCAGTTCGTAACCGCAGCTTAAACCCGCGGGGCCGGCGCCAATAATAAGTACTTTCATCTTGTCCCTCCCTGCCCGGCAACCGCCTGAAACGGACCCGGGCCCGGTTCGTTCATTCGTGGTAATAGATTCGTTTAACTCTTCCCGAAATCCCCGTCATCACTTCGTATGGGATTGTTCTGGTAGCTTTTGCAAGATCCGTTACGGGATGGGCATTGTCGAAGATGACCACCTCGTCGCCTTCTTTAACCTCCAGTCCCGTCACATCGATCATGCAAAGGTCCATGCACACATTGCCTATAAAAGGAGCGGCTTTGCCTCCAATATAAACTTTGCCCGCCCCGTTTCCCAGCCTGCGGTTCAGCCCGTCGGCGTAACCTACGGGGACCACGGCGAGCAGGCTGTTTTTCTTTGCCCTGCCTTTGCGGCCGTAACCTATTGTTTCCCCTTTTATAATTTTTTTAAGCTGGATGACGACGGTGCGTAGTGAGCTTACATTTCTCATTCTTTGCTGTTCTCCTTCGTTGGCCCCCAGCCCGTAAAGCCCTATCCCCAGGCGTACCATGTCGAACTGGGCCCCGGCAAAACGGCTGATCCCGGCCGAATTCAGGATATGCCTTAAAACGGGATAACCAAGGGCTGCAGTGATGCGCGAACTCATAGCATCGAAACGCCGGATCTGCTCCCGTGTGAATTCATCTTCCGACTCATCTTCACTGGCAGCAAGATGGGAGAAGACGGAAACGACAGAGATGCGGGATGAGGCAGCACTGCGTGCTGCTGATGCGGGATGGGCAGCGCTTTGCGTTGCCGATGCATCTTCCATCTCCATTAATCTCGTGATCAACTCATCAATCTCATCTTCCTGGAACCCCAGCCTGTGCATACCCGTATCAAGCTTGATGTGTACGCGAACGGCTTCCTGGTTGGAGGTCTGGTTGCGCTTTACAGCTTCTTCAAGAAGTGAGAGGATATGCAGGTTGTAGATCTCGGGTTCGAGGTTGTATTTTAAAAGGGTATCCAGGCTTTGCTCTTCGGGGCTCATCACCATGACAGGTAGGTGTACACCCGACTTCCTGAGTTCAACGCCTTCATCGGCATAAGCCACGGCAAGATAATCGACCCTGTGGAACTGGAGGAGGTTGGCTATTTCAAAACTCCCGCTTCCGTACGAAAAGGCCTTGACCATGGCCATGAGCTTCACTCCCGGCTTCAGAAGCGAGCGGTAATGGTTAAGGTTGTGGACCATCGCATCGAGGTTGATCTCGAGCACGGTTTCATGCGCTTTCTGTTGAAGCGCATTGCTTATTCTTTCAAACTCGAAGATCCTCGCGCCTTTCAGGAGTATGGATTCGTCGAGGAAGGACGAAACCGGGTAATGCATCAGGAAGTCGTCGGTGGTATAATAGAAGTTCTTCTGCATCCTGAACTTATCGGAATATTTATTCATATCCCGGCCAATCCCGATGAGTTTGCCTATTCCCTTGCTCTCGAGCAAAGCGGCGATCTCATTGTATAAATCATTTTTATCCCTCCCGCTCTGGAGAATGTCGGAAAGGATCACCGTTTTTTTCTTATGCTGGTTCTGCTGGATGAGGAAGTCCAGGGCGATGCTCAGGGAGTTGATGTCGTTGTTGTAAGAATCGTTGATAATGGAACAGCGGTTTATGGCGTCCTTCAGCTCCAGGCGCATTGCGATGGGGGCAAGCGATGCAAAGCGGGGGATGATGGCGCTGAGCGCCGATGCGGGATGCGGGATGCGGGATGATACTTCGTCCATCGCAACAATCAACGCAAAACAATGGATGGCATTTTCAATGGAAGCATCATCGGTAAAAGGAATGCTGAAACTTAGCTCCTCGTCGATTTTCGTGACGACCGTGACCGTTGTCACGTTCTTCCTCACGTCCTCCATCACGCCCTTCCTCACGTCCTTCACAAAAAGATCCGCGGGCTTGCTGCGGCTCCACGAAAATGCTGTACAGGTACGGGTGGGATCGCAGAATTTCACACAGCTGTCGATCAGATCGTGGTCGGAACAATACACCAGGACTTTGCTATGCCTGAAAAGCCTGAGTTTTTCGTCGGTCTTCTGGATAGTGCTGGCAAATCCTACATCATGCGCATGCCCGATGTTGGTGATGATGCCGTATTCGGGTTTGATGATCTCTTCCAGTTTTTCCATCTCCCCCGCCTGGGAGATCCCTGCTTCGAAAATCGCAAGCTGGTTCTCCTTCTCCATCTTCCATACCGAAAGAGGAACTCCTATCTGGGAGTTGTATGACTTCGGACTGCGGATGATGTTAAAATCGGGACTCAGCAACTGGTACAGCCATTCCTTGACTATCGTCTTGCCGTTACTTCCGGTGATCCCGATTACGGGGATGTCAAACTGCCGGCGGTGGTAAGCTGCAAGCTTCTGCAATGCAGACAGTGTGTCGGGAACAAGGATATAGGATGCGGGATGGGCAACGCTTGGCAATGCCGATGCGGGATGAGGGCGCTGCGCGCCGATGCGGGATGCGAGAAACACCTTCACCCCTTTCGCCAGCAGCTCATCAATATACTGGTGGCCGTCGTTCCTCGGGGTCACAACAGCTACAAACATCGTCCCTTCGGGCCGGATCAGGCGGCGGCTGTCGATGAGGATATCCTTCACCTCCGTATCGGCACAGTCTCCCGGGAATAATTTCCCGCCAACGATCCCAGCTATTTCAGATACTGTATACATCCTTTTGTTCAGGATTCTTTCGGAGGATCTGCAGGTTTCAGTGGGTTGGCCACCAGCTCGTCGTACCTCTGCCTGTTCTCAAAAATATCGCAGGCCAGGTGGACAGCCGTTCTGAATCCCTCGGGCGAAGCCAGGTTTTTCCCGGCAATCTCGTATGCTGTTCCGTGGCCAGGGGAAGTCCTGATCACCGGCAATCCTGCGGTAAAATTCACTCCCTCGTCGAATGAAAGCAGTTTGAACGGTATCATTCCCTGGTCATGGTACATGGCAAGGATGCCGTCGAAATGCCTGAACTGGGCTGCGCCGAAAAACCCGTCGGCCGGATAAGGCCCGAACACCAGCATATTCTGTTCGTATGATTTTGCAATCGCAGAGCGGATGAATGTAGTGTCTTCGTTGCCCAGCAATCCTTCGTCACCTGCATGTGGATTAAGCGCCAGTACCGCTATCTTGGGCTTCACAATCCCGAAGTCCCTGATCAGAGAATGGTTCATGATGCGTATTTTGCGCATGATCAGGTCCTCGTTGAGGACTTCTTTGATGCGGTTCAGGGCCACATGACCTGTGATCATTCCTATGCGGACTTCACGGCTCACCATCAGCATTAGATGATCGGGGCAGTTGAACTTATGCGCGAAATATTCAGAATGTCCGGGGAAGCGGAAGGCATCGGACTGTATATTTTTCTTGTTAATGGGAGCGGTCACCACTACGTCGATCTCACCTCTTGCCAGGTCGGCGGTTGCAGCCTCCAGCGAAAGCAGGGCAAGTTCGCCCGCGATGGGAGTGGACTGCCCGATGTCGATCTTCACTTCCTCATCGTGGATGTTGAGGATGTTCGGCCTGCGCGGATGCGCCGTTTCGGCTTTATGGATCACGTTGAAGTTGAACTCGGCTATATTCAGGGTTTTACGGTAATAGCTGGCGATCTTGGAAGAACCGTATAGGATGATGGTGTTGTTCTCCATCAGTCGCTGGTCCTGCAAGGTTTTTATGATGATCTCGTAGCTGATCCCGTTGATATCACCGTGGGTGATCCCGACGCGGATCCGTTTTTCTTTTTCCTGGGTTGGTTCCATGTTTAATGTTTTTCTTTATCAGATGCGGGATAATGGCGCTTCGCGCCGATGCGGGATGATCCTGCATCCTTCATCCTTCGTCCTACTTAATTCTTTTTACTATAAAATCAAACAGCATCCTCACTCCGAAGCCGGTGCCGCCTGTACCCCGGTATGAATCGGCTTTGTCGATGAAAGCAGGGCCTGCGATATCAAGGTGGATGTAAGGATAATCGGTAAATTTCTCGAGGAATTTTCCGGCAGTGATGGTACCTGCATCTCCAGGGCCTATGTTTTTAAGATCAGCCAGTTCCGATTTGATCAGATCGGCATACTCATCCCACATCGGAAGTTCCACGATTCGTTCATTCGTTGTGAAGCCGCTTTCGGTAAGTTCCAGGAACTCTTCCGATGCCTTAACCTGCATCCCTGCACAGGCAATTTTCCCTATGGCACGAACAGCCGCACCCGTGAGGGTAGCCAGGTCAATCACCAGTTCAGGCTTGTACCTTCGTGCATACGAAAGCGCATCCGCCAGTATTAATCTGCCTTCAGCATCCGTATTGAGCACTTCAACCGTTGTGCCGTTATGCATTGTAAGGATATCCCCGGGAACGATGGCTTTGGCCCCGGGACGGTTATCTGTAGCAGGCATAAGGGCCACCACATAAACCGGGAGTTTTGCCCTGGCGATGGCATACACAGCCAAAGCCGCAGCTGCAGCCCCGCTCATATCGTCCTTCATATTCTGCATCGACTCACCCGGCTTCAGGTTCATCCCTCCGCTGTCGAACACTATGCCCTTACCCACAAATACGATGGGTTTTTTATTCACGGCATCCGCAGGTTTCCATTCCATCACCGTAAACGTGGGAGGTTCATGGCTGCCTTTGTTCACGCCCAGCAATCCACCCATACGCAAAGCCTCGAGTTTCTTCTTGTTCATCACATCAACCCTGGCACCGCAATCCTTTCCGAGCTTCTCCATCTCTTTCGAAAACACAGTGGCGGTAAGGTAAGACGCAGGTTCGTTGATCAGGTCTCGGCATTTGAACACCGCATCGTTAACGATGTTGATCAAATCGTAATGGAGCGATGGAACTACTGCTGGTATATTTTTCTCATCCCCAGGTTCACTACTATTTAATCCCTCGGAATAGATCTCGATCTTTCTCAGCGTATTTTTTTTCTCCTGATCCGATTTGTATTTCAGGAACTGGTAGTTTCCCAGGGCCATTCCTTCGGCAAAAGCGAGCACTTCGGCCGGAAGATCTTCATTATCAAAGATCACCACTTTTTCGGCATTCTGCGAATTCAGCATCCCTCCTACCTTGTCACCCGCCTTGCGGCATGCCTCAAGGCGTTTGTGAACCGATTTCTCATCCCTGATCACATAAACATAGATCCAGTGTTCAAGCCGGTTATATGCAATGATGTCTTTTTTAAGTTCTTTATGTTGTTTGCTGATGTACGAGCGTTCGGATGCCGTAAACACCCCGTCGGGCAAGGCTTTCAGGGAGCTCACCAAAAGGACGAGGTTTTCGAGCTCCTGGGAACGGCTGGTAAGGGAAATTTTCGGAAGCATGGTGTTATTGGGTTTGAAGCGTGGTTTCACAGGCAAAGGTAGGAAAATTCGCGATCACAAGCGTGCAACGCTTCGCGTTGCGATGCGGGATGAAGCAACGCTGCGCGTTGCCGATGAAAGCGCATAAAACCGGGCAGGATACAAATCTCTTTTTTATCGTACCTTTATGGTATTAATCATGCTAAAAATGGTCCTAGATATATCCCGCTGCCGGATTTTTTCCTCATTCCTTCTGATGTTAATTCTGGCCCTAGCCCTGAATTTGCAGGCCCAAAACAGCCTGGATGTTCAAAAAATCCGGGGCTCCACAAACCTGGAGGCGCTCAGGGCAATGGGCATAAGGCTTTCACAACAGTCTGCTGCATCCAGGGCCCTGGCCCTGAAGACTGCGAAGGAAAAAGGATGGCTGATCCGTAAGGATTTTGAAGATGGAAGGATTATTGAACTGAAAGGCCTCGACCGTTCGGGCAAACCTGTGTTTTATTCCACGGCCAACCTCAACGCCGCTAAAACAGTCTCGGCCGACAAGGTATGGCCGGGAGGTTCGCTTGGGCTCAACCTCAGCGGCAACGGGGTTGTTTTGAGGGAATGGGATGCAGGGGAAGTGAGGCCCACCCATCAGGAACTTAACGGCCGCATCACCATTGGCGACGGGGCCACGAACCTGGTCGACCATTCAACGCATGTGGCAGGTACAATGCTGGCTACAGGTGTGGTTGCCAATGCACACGGAATGGGGAACCTCGCCACCCTCAGGGATTTTGACTGGTGGAACGATTATGCCGAGATGACTACCGAGGCTGCAGCCGGGGCTTTGCTTTCGAACCACTCCTATATTTATCAGACCGGCTGGTATTACGACGGTAGCATATGGTACTGGTACGGCGACCCGACCATCAGCCAGACCACCGATTACCTCTATGGTTTCTATATGGATGATGCTGCGACTGTGGATGAGATCGCGTATAACGCCCCTTATTACCTGGTTTGCAAGGCAGTGGGCAACGACCGCCTGGGCGGGCCAACAAATCAACCTGTGACGCATTATGTTTACATAGGAAATGCCTGGGTGCTTTCCAATACGGTGAGAGACCTCAACGGGGGGCCCAACGGATGGGACTGCATATCCTCAGGTTTCGGGGTCAGCAAGAATATCATGTCGGTGGGTGCCGTATACCCTATCCCGAATGGTTATTCATCCCCCTCCGATGTGGTGTTTGCTTCGTTCAGCGGCACCGGCCCCACCGATGACGGCCGTATCAAACCCGATATTGTCGCCGACGGCATCGGGCTGTATTCAACCCTTAGCGGAAGCAATACCGCTTACGGAACCATGAGCGGAACTTCGATGGCCACACCCAATGTAACCGGCTCTCTGAGCCTTTTGCAGGAACATTATCATAACCTGCACGGGAATTATATGCGTTCTTCGACCCTGAGGGGGCTTGCAATTCATACCGCCGATGAGGCGGGAAGCTACCCCGGCCCCGACTACCAGTTCGGATGGGGATTGCTTGATATCGCCAAAGCAGCAAGCGCCTTATCCCAGGTTTGCAATACCCTGATCCTCGAAGATACCCTGCTCAGCGGAAGTACTTTTACAATCAACCTGAATGCCAAAGGCAGCGAACCCCTGGTCGCTACCCTCTGCTGGACTGATCCCCAGGGAACGCCTCCTCCCCCGTCCCTCAATCCGCCAAACCTTATGCTGGTCAATGACCTTGACATGAGGATAGACGGGGACGCCCACAAACCATACGTTCTGGATCCCCAGAACATCACGGCGGCCGCTACCACGGGGGATAACTTCCGCGACAACGTAGAGAAGATCTACATTCAGAGCCCTCAGGCAGGGAACCATGTGCTCAGCATCACCCATAAAGCCGTCCTTACCAACGGCTTACAGGTTTTCTCACTCATAGTCACCGGACTGAACTCCAATTTCAGCCCGGGTTCGGCCGGAAGCGACCAGACTATCTGCTCCAATACCATTCCCCAGCAGATCAGCGGAAGTCCGCCCGTAGGTGGAATGGGCCCTTACACCTACCAATGGCAAAGCTGCCTTGACAATATCACATTTTTCAATATTCCAGGGGCCACGGCCCTGAATTACCAGCCCGCTGCCCTTGCCTATACAACATATTACAGGCTGGTACAGGCTTCTTCGGGCAGCTGCGGAAACGTAATCACAAATACAGTGACCATTTCCGTTATGCCACTTCCCGTACCCTTCATCACCGGCCCGAACCAGGTTTGCCTCGACGGGCTTGCACAGACTTATTCTACCGAAACGGGGATGCTTAACTATACATGGGCAGTTTCCGGCGGAGGGACAATCTTGTCAGGAACCGGGACCAGCCAGGTCACAGTCCTTTGGAACACTGCCGGGGCACAAACAGTAAGTGTTTCCTATACCGATGCAAACGCATGCACGGCGGCAAGCCCCACGGTTCTGGACGTTACAGTGAACACCGTTCCGCCTGTACCCCAGGTCACCTTCAGCGGAGGTACCCTGTACAGCAATACCCCCTATGGCAATCAATGGTATTACGAGGGGACCCTTATCCCGGGAGCTACTTCCCCAACGTATGCTGTTAACCTCAACGGATGGTACTGGGATATAGTAACATTAAACGGCTGCGCTTCAGATACATCCAATAATGTAATCATAATTTTAGGTATAAAAGACATGCAAGAGGGGAACCTCAGCATTTACCCCGTTCCCAACCATGGCGCATTTACCGCTTCATTCACATCCGCCGGCCCCGAGGACTTCAGCATCAGGGTTTATAACCAGCTCGGAGAAGTTATCTTCGAAAAAACGGGGATACGTGTGAATAAAAGCCTAAGCCAGGATATAGACCTGGGGACAATTCCCCCCGGGTTCTACACTGTCGTTTTCCAAAGTAACGAAAGCAGCAAAGCCGTTAAAATACTTGTGAACTATTAGGTCTTGCGGAACCGGGATTTTGCTTGCATCTTTGCACGGCGGATTTCGCTTTACATACTATTGATTGAATGTGATAAAAACCCCGATGACATCATTAATCCAAAAAGCCCTTTCCCTCGGATTCCTCAGCATTGACGAAGGAAGATCCCTTTTCAGGGAGCTTCCTCTGGCTGATCTCATGTTTACGGCAAATGAACTCAGGAAAAAACATCATCCCCACGGAAGGGTAACATGGATCATCGACCGCAATGTCAACATCACGAACGCCTGCGTTTCGGGATGCAAATTCTGCAACTTTTACAAACCTGTAAGCAACGAAGCCTGTTACATCACCAGCCTGGAGGAATATATTGAGAAGATAGACGAAATGCACAAACTGGGAGGAAACCAGCTTTTGCTGCAGGGCGGGATGCATCCCCATCTCGGGATTGATTTCTATACCAATCTGTTCTCGGGTTTAAAAAAGCTCTACCCCACTCTCAGGCTGCATGCCCTGGGTCCTCCGGAGGTCGTCCACCTGGCAAATATGGAAAAGCTGGGGTACCGTGAAGTTCTTGAACAGCTTGTTGCCTCGGGGATGGACAGTCTGCCGGGAGCCGGGGCCGAGATCCTGGTCGACAGGGTAAGGCATGAGATCTCACCCGTCAAATGCACTGCCGTTGAATGGCTGGAAGTCATGAAGGTAGCGCATATCATGGATCTCACCACATCGGCAACCATGATGTTCGGGCATATCGAGACCCTGGAAGAGAGGCTGGAACATATGGTGAGCATACGGGAACTGCAGTCGTGCAAACCGACCGGGCATAAGGGCTTCCTTTCATTTATCCCCTGGCCGTTCCAGGATGAAGGAACGGTGCTGCTGAAGAAATCGGGGATCAGCAATCATGTCACTTCCGAAGAATATATCCGCATGATCGCCATCAGCCGTATCATGCTTCCGAACATCCCGAACATACAGGCATCGTGGCTCACGGTGGGCAAGGAAACGGGGCAGTTGTGCCTGCATGCCGGGGCCAATGATTTCGGCAGTATCATGATAGAGGAAAACGTGGTTTCGGCGGCAGGTGCGCATAATTCCATGGATGCAGAAGGGATGCAGAAGGCGATTCGCGAAGCAGGCTTCGTGCCACAGCTGAGGAACCAGGATTTCAGCTGGGAATGAGGCGCTTCGCGCGGATTAGGCACTTCGTGCCGATGGGTGCTTCGCGCCGATGCGGGATGATTCGCGGATAATTACTTTTTATCGGGGAATTTGAGAAGGCCGTTCTTGAGCCAGTCGGCATACATTGAACCGATGATCTCGTACGAAGCTTCATCGATGTATGAAGGATCCGAAACGGAAATCTCGCCTGTCCACAGTAATGCATTATCGGAATTGGCATACAGGTTCGCAGTGAGGTTCACCGTCGAAGTGGTAACCCAGTAACCGCCGTTTGTAACCACCGCAGCACCGGGTGCGTAATACGGATATCCCCAGGCATAATAATTGTAATAATTATAATAGAAATCGGGGTAGACCGTGGTCGTTGGGGGAACATAACTCTGTTCCTTGTCGGTGCCCTTGTAAGTCACAATAAGGATACCGTCGGCCCCGGCACTGTCGAACTTCGATTCAAGCTCGGCAAACTGGTGTTTCGTTCCGGGGGGGATGAACGAAAGGGCTTCCACGGCCTTCAGCCCTTTATTGTTAAGATAATTCGTAACAGTTTGTTCAAAAGGTTTCTGAAATTCCAGCCTGTCGAACATACCCCATACAGCGATCTTGGAGACCTGCTGGTGTTCTTTCGGGTTCACCCAGCTGGTAAGGCTTACGGGAGACGCACATCCGCCCAAAATAAGAATGAGCGCAAAACCGGAGGCGGCAAAAAACAGTAATTTTCTTTTCATAGGGTTGTATTTTTCTCAGTTTTTTAAACCAAATATAGGAAGTTCTATCGGATCACCAAAATTATCATCGTAAAAGATCATCAGCCCCATCAATAATCAGGTAAGTAGCCCCGCGGTTTTCGCCTATAAAATCCAAACAGGCATCCGCTGCTTTCTTGTATTTTTCAAGGTCTGAGAACAAAGCGAGGGCAATAAGCGCGAATTCCCCGGCTTTTCTAATCTCAAAGGCCCCGCCTTTTTTGACCAGGGCATCAGCCTCCCAGAACCTGGAATGCCTGGGGCCGAAAAACACAGGCACCCCGAATACCACAGCTTCGAGTATGTTATGCAGTCCGGAACCAAATGCGCCGCCTATAAAAGCAAGATGAGCATACTGGTACAGCTGGGAGAGCACTCCAATGGTGTCGATGATCAGGACGCCGGCCGATACTGCATTCTCTTCGTTAAGAACCGAATAACGTACAGATGGCATCTGAAGCGAATGTTCCAGCGAATGTATCCTCGAAGGGCTTACATCGTGGGTGGCAAGGATAAATTTAATCTTCGGAGAACCAGCCCTGATGAGGGGGATCAGCATAGCCTCATCCCCGGGCCAGGTGCTTCCGCCCATGATGATATTCGCATTGCCGCAGAATTTCTTAACCAGGGGAAATTCCCCTGCATTCTTTGCAGTTTCGGAAACCCTGTCGAAACGGGTGTCGCCGGTGATCGTGACATTCTCAAAACCCAGTGATACTATGAGCTTTCCCGAAGCTTCATCCTGGACGAAGAACCAATTGATGTTCTCGAGCTGGGATCTGAACCAGCTGCCGTACCATTGGAAAAACAGCTGTTCCTGCCTGAAAACAGCCGAGGCAAACACCACCGGTACCTTATGCTCCCTGAGTTCAATAAGGTAGTTAAACCAGTACTCATATTTTATGAAAAAAGCCGCTTTCGGTTTCACCGTATCAAGCCAGAACTTCGCATTCGAGGGAGTATCCAAGGGAAGGTAAACAACGGCATCGGCATGCTTATAATTTCTGCGGATGGCATAGCCCGAAGGGCTGAAGAAACTCACGATGATCTTATAGGATGGATAGCGTTCGAGGAGTTCTTCGATCAGCGGCCTCCCCTGTTCAAATTCACCCAGGGAAGCACAATGGAACCAAACCACCTGGGCCCCGCCGAATCCCTTCACTTTTTCGGCAAGATCCTCCTTCCATCCCTTACGGCCGTCTATCCAGGATTTAGCCTTTTGACTGAAGCCAGAGGCAATCCACACGGCCAGGTAATACAGCCTCAGCGAGAAATTATAAAGGGAATGCATTTGTGCGGTATCCTCATAAATATTACAATCCAAATATACGGATTCGGGCCATAATATCAGCAATAAATCGGAATTACAGCAAGGGCAGAGCCCCGGACCCGGGTTCCGCCCGTTGAGAGGGGAAATTACCGGGAGAGATTAAAAGGCAAACACAGGGTCTTTTTACAGAATATTTTCGTACCTTTGATCATTGGGCAGTGATCCTATGAACGACCTCATTCACCGACTTAATCCTGTATATTTCTGGGATGTCAATTCTTCAGCACTTGACCCCTTGAAGTCAAAGCGTCTTATTATCGAACGCGTCTTTACACTTGGGAATCTTGAGGAAATAAAAATCATTACAGGGTTTTACGGGAAAGAGGAAATCATCAAAACCCTGCGTAATCTTAATTATCTTGAACCCAAGAACCTGAATTTCGTTTCATTTCTCTTTAAAATTCCAAAAAAGGATTTTAAATGCTACCAACGCCGGCAGTCGACAATTCAACACTGGAGTTAATCGCCGAACTTCAGTCGAAGCAGTATCTTGATGGTTTTCACCTGGTCGGAGGCACAGCCCTCGCCATCAGGCTTGGGCACCGGCGTTCAGTGGATATCGATTTGTTTACAGTGCATGATTTTGATGTTGTTGCATTACAGGAAAAATTACATCACGATTTTCCGTTTTCTCTTCAGTATTCGTCGGCAAACACATTAAAAGGCAGTATCAGGGGCATACAGATTGATTGCCTCGCCCACAGGTATCCCATTGTTGCCGGGCAAATCAGGGAGAATGGAATTACCATGCAATCGGAACAGGATATCACAGCCATGAAACTGAATGCTATTTCGGGCAGCGGACAGAGGATAAAAGACTTTATTGATATTTATTTCCTTCTGCAGAAATACACCATAGGGGAAATGCTATCATTTTACCGCCAAAAGTACAGCGAAAACAATGATGCTTTAGTACTCAAAAGTCTTATCTGGTTTGAAGATGCTGATCTGTCGGACTGGCCTGTAATGATCCTGGAACCCAGGCTTAGCTGGTCTGCAGTTAAAAAGGTTCTTAAAAAAGCCGTCGCAGGATACCTCATGTGAGGATGGGCAACGCTTCGCGTTGATGGTAGCGCTTCGCGCTGATGAGGCGCTTCGCGACTATGCGGGATGAGGCGCTGCGCGACTATGCTAGTAGTAATAAAATTCCTTGGGTTTGCGGGCGTAGATGGGGACGAACCAGCATACCTTGAAGCCGTAAAACTGGCTTGAGTATTTGGTATTGTCATAGGCCATGCGGTCGAAATCATATTTGCGCGCGCTTTTGGTCCAGGCCTGGATGAATTCGAAACCCAGGTAAAAATTAAACAAACGGGTATTGCTCATGAAAAGATAGCCCAGCGAAGCATTCAATGCAATGCCGTTATTCAGACGGTCGTAACCCTTGGCATAATCCCCGTTGATCTGGGGAGTGGTGCCGTCGGGATTATTCATCCTGATCTTATCCTGTATATACCCCCCTCCCAGCATCACCGTAATCCCGCAATTTCGGTTCGGCGCAAGGGTGGGATAAAACGGGAATATCTTCCCGAACTTCCCGTAAATGCTGTAGCCCCTCTCGTAATAATTGATTGCCGCACCGTAACCGTTTTCGTCTATGAGCAGGCCGTCACTGTCCTGCATCATCAGGGTGAGTGCATCGGAATTCTTTACGTCGCCCCCGAACAGGAAATTCCCTTCGCCCCCTATCAGCCAGTTAGTCCGCAGTTTATACAAAAAGCCGCCGCCAACGCTCGAATTCCCGCCAAAAAGCTTCGAAAGTCCTCCCCCGGGAAGCTGGTAGGAGTATGCCGCATAAAACATGCCCATGCCAATAGTGGTATCTTTTAAATTAACCTGGGCGGATGAGGGAGCCGCGAGTACGATCGGGAACAGTAAGACAAGTAAACGTTTCAGCATAGGTCAGGGGTTATGGGATGGGCAACGCTTTGCGTTGCCGATGAGCGCTGCGCGCCGATGCAGGATGCAGGATATTCTGAAACTTGCATGCAGTTTATACTTTTTTCTTTAAGAATTCATCCTTTTTCTTGTTGAAGTCTTCGAGCAGTTCGGCGAAGATCTCCTTGACCGTGGTGATCTTGGTTGCCCTGAACGCATTGGTCCCGGCAAAGGCATATCCGCCTTCAAAATTACCTTTAAAGGCATTGAATAAAGCCGTGATGATGCAGTACGGACTGCTTGTGATGTCGCAGGTTTTGATACATTTGAACGGACAGGAGAAAGGATGCTTCTTTCCGGCCCTCACCTTGTCGATAAAGGAGTTCACGATAGCGCGGCCGGGCATGCCCACCGGGCTTTTAATGATACCGATATCCTTCTCAACAGCATCGATATAGGTTTGCTTGAAGGCATCCGAGGCATCGCATTCGTTGGTAGTGACAAAACGCGTCGCCATCTGCACCCCGTCGGCCCCGCATTCCATGATATCATAAATATCGCTCCCGGTGTAAATCCCCCCGGCCGCAATCACGGGTATCCTGCAATGATGCTCTTTCTCGACCTCCCTCACCTCATGCTGCACATCGCTTACGAGCTTGCACAGCCTGTAATCCTCATCGGTGATCTGCTCCTGCTTGAAACCAAGATGTCCGCCGGCTTTCGGGCCTTCGACAACAAAAGCGTCAGGGACATATTTATAGGTCGAGATCCACTTTGAACAGATCAGTTTTGCCGCACGGCCCGAGGAAACGATAGGCACGAGCTTTGTCTTGCTTCCGGCAGTAAGGAAGGACGGCAAATCGAGAGGCAATCCGGCCCCGCAAAAAAGAATATCGGCCTTCTCCTTGATGGAAGTCTTGACCATATCGGCGAAATTGGTCATGGCGACCATAACATTCACGCCGATGATGCCCCGGGTTTTCTCGCGCGCAATCCGCAGTTCTTCCTTAAGGCCAAGAATACTGGCTTCGAGGAAATCCCTGGAGAGGTTGCGATAGAGCAAACCAAGCCCTGCGCTGGAAATCACGCCCACACCGCCTTCGTTTGCAACGGCGACGGCAAGCCCCGAAAGCGAAACGCCTACACCCATCCCACCCTGGATTATCGGGACCTGAATGGTCAGGTTGCCTATCTTAAGTTGATTCATTGTTTCCTTTATCTTCTAGAAGTGATAAATCACCCCTATGCCTCCGTTTATAGTAGAAACGGTTCTTTTGATCTCATATTTTGTTGCCGCCGAATAAAGCGACATATAATATTTATTACCTGTAAGTGTATCAACAACTTCCCTGTAGCCAAGAAATTCCTGTCCGTAAGATTTCGTGGCTTTCGGCATTCCGCCCAAATACCCCAGCTGGACGTTCACCCCCCAATGCCTGCTGATCCTGTAACCCAGGCCCAGGTTCACGGCATAGCCAAAGCCGGTGGCGGTGATGGAAACATTGGCGGCATCGACCGGGCTCTGAACGTTGAAGTTGGTCGACTGTGAAATGATGAGCCCGAAAAGCGCTTTTACATTCAGCTCGAATTTGCCGAAATCATTGATAAACACCGGCCCAACGAGGAGGTAGTTGTTGAACCAGCCCGAAGTCCCCAAAGGGTATTTAGTGCCGTACGGATTGGTGGTTGAAGCAATATCCTTATACCCGTTACGCTGGATGTCCCACTGGAATCCCAGTCCCCAGCCCCTGGGGCCCAGCCAGTTAAGACCAAGCTGGCTTACCCAGCCGTTCTTCGCGTACCCTGCTTTTTCGGTCGACTTATCCGTTTGCCCGTAATTTCCCATCACCATGGAATAGTTCAGGCTGAATTCCACCGACAGCAGATCCTTCTCCCTCGGTTTCTTTTCTTTTTTCTGTTCCTGGCTGAATACCTGGACGGGCAGCAGCAGGATTATTACCAGCAAGGCCGGCATGAAATACTTCAAACGATTCATTTAATGCAAAGTAACACTGCAAAGATACGCATATTTACCTCAGTTTGCGCAAAGCCTTGCCAGTTTAACGGGAATGTGTAATTTTGTACGGATTTCGGATGCAGGATGCAGGATGCGGGATCGTAATTCGTCAATTGTAAACAAACCCAACACATATGAAACAATACTTCTTAATCATCGCGCTCGCCCTGTTCTTAGGACACCAGGCTGATGCGTGCACCAACTTCATCGTCACCAAAGGAGCTTCCGCTGACGGATCGGTGATGATCTCGTATTCGGCTGATTCACATCAGCTGTATGGAGAATTATACTTCTGGCCCGCCAAGGACTGGCCCGCCGGATCTATGTTGAATATCATTGAATGGGATACCCAGAAACCCCTTGGCAAGATACCCCAGATAAAACATACTTACCAGGTCATCGGCAATATGAACGAGCACCAGGTCGCCATAGGTGAAACCACCTTCGGGGGCCGCGAAGAGCTTCAGCATCAGAAAGATGCCATTGTCGATTACGGCGCACTCATTTACGTGGGACTTCAGCGTTCGAAGACCGCACGCGAAGCCATCAAAATGTTCGGTGAACTTACCGCCGCTTACGGCTATGCATCCGAAGGCGAATCCTTCAGCATTTCCGATGCCAGCGAAGCCTGGATCCTCGAGATGATCAGCAAGGGCGACGGTGTAAAAGGAGCTGTCTGGGTTGCCGTTCGCATCCCCGACGGGTATATCTCGGGCCATGCCAACCAGGCGCGCATCACCCAGTTCCCCTTGAATGATCCCCAGAATTGTATTTATTCGGCGGATGTGATCTCGTTTGCAAGATCCAAAGGCTGGTTCGACGGCAAGGATGAAGAGTTCAGCTTTTCCGACACTTATGCACCCGTGACCTTTGGCGGGGCCCGCTTCTGCGAAGCCCGCGTTTGGGCCATGTTCAACCGCTGCAACAAGGATATGGGCAAGTACCAGGATTATGCCATGGGCAAGGTCCAGACGGGAAAATGGGGCTATGCTACCAACCGCATGCCGCTCTATATCAAGCCCGACCATAAAATTTCGGCTCAGGATATGCAGGGCCTCATGCGCGACCATTACGAAGGCACCAAAATGGATATGAACCACGATATCGGAGCCGGTCCTTTTGCCTGCCCCATCCGCTGGAGACCCATGACATGGAGCGTTGATTCGGTGAATTACGTTCACGAACGCGCCACTTCGACCATGCAGACGGGCTTCGTTTTCGTAGCCCAGAGCCGTTCCTGGCTGCCCGATCCGATCGGGGGCATCTTCTGGTTCGGTGTCGACGATACCTATACCACCGTTTTCAACCCGATCTACTGCGGTTCGAACAAGGTCCCCAAATCATATGCCGTGGGCAACGGAAATATGCTGCATTGGAGCAACACTTCGGCATTCTGGACCTTCAACTGGGTTGCCAACTGGGTTTACACCCGCTGGAGTTATATGATCAAGGACCTTCAGAAAGTGCAGGGCGAGCTTGAAACCAGGTACGCCCAGGAAACCCCGAAGATCGATGCCGAAGCTGCAAAGCTTTACAAAACCGATAAGGCAAAAGGCATTGCCTGTGTAACGAATTATAGTGTGAAGACGGCCGATGCCACTGTAGCCCGCTGGAAAGAACTTGGCGAATATCTTTTCGTTAAGTACAAGGACGGCAATATCATGAAGGAAAAGGACGGAAAGTTCCAGGATAACGGTTACGGGGTTCCCGTGATGCCGTCCCAGCCCGGTTACCCGGAATGGTGGCTGCGCGAGATCGTACGTGAGCATGGGGATGTTATCAAGGCACCCGCAGAGAAGCATTGATGGAAGAACGTGATGGTAGTTCGTGAAGAAGTTCGTAATGGGAGTACGTGAAAAAAATCGACTTACCATAACGAATTACCCTCACGCACTTCTTCACGCATTACCATCACGATTTATTCATATATTTGAACCACAAACAAACATCCTAGGACCATGGAAGAGCAAAGTTCCGGCGTAAGAAAATACAAGATGTATCTCGCCATCCTCGGGATCCTGATCCTTGTACTGGCATTCTGGTTGTTCATACAGAGGTCACAGCTGCTTAAGCTGGTTCATGAGAAAGAGACCGAAAAGAATGAACTCCAGCACGAACTCGATTCGGTGGTCGTGGAACACAACAAGATCAAGGTCGAGTACGGCGCACTCAGCGACAGTCTGAGGGCCAAGGACAGCCTGATCCAGGCCAATGCCGTGGAGATCAGGAAGCTGCTCGACACCCAGTGGGAATACAATAAGGTGCGTAAAAAGCTGGCGATGCTGCAGGTGGTGGCCCAGGGATATATCAGGCAGATGGACTCTCTCTATACCGTGAACCGTGAACTTACAGCCGAGAATGAGAAGGTGAAAGCCCAGGTGGTTACCGAAAGGAACCGCAACCAGGGCCTCATGAAGGACAAGGAAGACCTGAAAGAAAAGATGAACCAGGCGGCGTTTATCAAAGCTTACGACGTAACGGCATCTGCATGGAAAGTCAAGGGAGGGGGAAAGGAAACCCAGACCGATAAGGCCAACCGCACCGAGCGCCTTAAGGTTTGTTTCACCCTGGGTGAGAATCCCCTGGTGCCGGCCGGCAAACGCCCGATCTACGTGAGGATACAGCGCCCCGACAACGTGGTGGTGCAGAAGACCAAGTACGATGTGTTCACCTACAACGGACAGACCATCCCCTACTCGGTTCGCGAAGACGTGAACTATATCGGCAAAGCCCAGAACCTCTGCGTGATATGGAACAAAAGGGATAACGATATTGCGGCCATGAAGGGGAAGTACATCATCAGTGTGTTTGCAGATGATAAGGAGATAGGCGAAGGATCGTTTGAACTGAAATGAACTACGTGAGGGTAAATCGTGAGGGTAAAACGTGAGGTCTTCCTCACGAACTTCACTAACGGATCTGACAAAATGAAAATAGGTATACTTACAGCAGGCGGAGATTGCCCCGGTATAAATGCGGCAATACGGGGTGTGGGTAAAACCGCGATCCTCGAATACGGCATGGAAGTGATCGGGATATCGGCCGGCTTCCTGGGGCTGATCAACCAGGAGTATGTGACCCTGGATGAGAACCAGCTTTCGGGCATACTTACGGTAGGCGGAACGATACTGGGAACCTCGCGCGAGAACCCGTTCAAAAAGTCTGCTTCTTTCAACACCATCGACAAGCCCAAACTCATCCGCAAGCATTATAATGAACTCGGGCTCGACGCCCTCGTTTGCATTGGCGGGAACGGCACCCAGCGCACAGCTGCCCTTCTGGCCGAGGAAGGACTTAACGTGGTGGGTATCCCAAAGACCATCGATAATGATGTTTTTGGCACGGATGTCACTTTCGGGTTTGATTCGGCGGTATGGATTGCCACAGAGGCCATCGACAGGCTGCACAGCACGGCAAACAGCCACAAACGCATCATGGTGATAGAAGTCATGGGGCATCATGCAGGATGGCTTGCCTTATACTCCGGCATAGCCGGCGGGGGAGATGTCATCCTCATACCTGAAATAGAATACAAGATCGAGACCGTGGCTAAATGCCTTAAAAAGCGGGCCATCAATAAGAAACCTTACAGCATCGTGGTCGTGGCCGAGGGAATCCCAAGGCCCAGGGAAATGTCAGCGGCCCAGTATATCGGCAACGGCATTAAAGAACTCACCGGCCTTGAGACCCGGGAAACCATACTCGGGTATATTCAGCGCGGGGGCAGCCCCTCGCCTATGGACCGGGTGCTGGCAACCAGGTACGGAGCGTATGCCGTGGAACTCATCACTTCAAAGAAATTCGGCCGCATGGTCTGCCTCAAAGGCAACGAAGTGACCTCGGTGCCGCTCAAAGACGTGGGCGGGAAGCTGAGGCTGGTCCCCAATAACGATCCCCTGATCGAGAAGGCCCGCAAGATGGATATCTGCTTCGGCAGCGGGAGCTGATGTAATCCCGGCAGAAGCATTTCTTATCTGAAAAACAATAACGAAGTTCATTAACACTTCTCTCCCTCCCGGGGGGCATCAGAACTTTTTCCTAACATTTTCCTTGCTTTTTGCTACATATTATCTTATTTTTGAAACCTTATGATCAGTCAAGGGATCAAAAAAGAAATTCTATGTTGAACTTTAAAACCGAATGGCATGAAAACACAAAGACCATTTAAATTACAGATTGCAGTAGTTATAATGCTGGGCCTGCTGTCAGCATTATTTGTCTTCACAGGCTGTACCAAGAAAGACGACAGTACTTCCACCCCCACGGTGCAGGCTTACACCAACATGAACGACGACACCACGACCCAGATCGTCGCAAGCATCCCAAGGATAGATCTGAAACAGGTCAAGAGCACGGGAGTCACGCTTTACATCTCGGTCACCGACCAGAACGGGCATGTCTTCAGCAACTTCAACCAGTATAACTTTATCATTAAACAGGTTTGCGTGGGAGGCACGGATACCACCGTGGTGGGAAGCCTCAACTTCCAGCAGATGAACCAGAGCGGGAAGAATATCGCAACCCCGCTGATACTCGATTATTCGGGTAGCATGGAATCCTATGTGCCTGACCTGGAGCTGGCTGCAGCCAAATTCATCGATATGAAGAACAAGAGTGACCAGGCCGAGCTTATCAAATTCAGCAGCTCGATCGAGAACGTGCAGGGCTTCACAACCGACACCACCGCTTTACTCAAAGCACTGAGGTCCAGCTGGTCCGGGGCATTCAACATGACTGCCTTTTACGATGCCGTATACATGGGCATAGATGATGCGAATACTTTCGTGAACAAGTCCTCCACATCCTACCTGCCGGCGCTGATAGGCTTTACCGATGGAATCGACAATGAGTCGGTAAACACCATGCAGCAGGTGATCGATCATGCCAATTCAAACCAGATCCCTTTGTACATGCTTGGATTCGGGAGCGCCGATCCTGTACTTCTCACCAATATTGCCGAGAGTACTGGTGGGAGGTATTATTACACCCCTGATATCACCACGCTTCAGAACCTGTTTGCTATGATCAGCGGACAGCTCAAGAATGTGTACCTGGTCTCCTGGAATTACAGCAGTAGTGGCTGCAACCAGGCTATGATCATTGTAGAAGCCAGCTATACCTGTAAAACAGGGACTTATCACTCAAGGGTTGAAAAGGTATTCACCCCGTATAAATAGGGAGCAGCATGCCTTCGATGATTACATCGCGAAGCGGATATCCCTTACATTCAGCTGAAGCGACACCTGCCCGTTCCACTCGTTTTCCTCGAGGTGGTAGCAGATATCGAAGGGGATGCCTTTGTCGATGAGGTGGAAGTGTTCGCCCTGCTGGAAGGCGATAGCGGAGCAGGGGCCGCCGGAGATCTCGGGATGGACCACGGTAAGGCGGATATGGTTCTTGCCCACGAGGCGGGAGCCGCCGGCATTCACCACCCCGTCGGTTTCGAAGAGGGGGGCCATGTTACCCGGACCGAAGGGCGCAAACTGCTTCAGGATGTTGTAAAAGCGGGAATTCACCGCGCTCAGGGGGAGCACCTCGTCAATTTCAAGTTCAGGGACAAACTCCGCCCCTTTCTGCTTTTCCCTTACGATAGCTTCGAACTTCTCCTGGAAAGCAAGAAGGTTTTCGGGTTTCAGCGAGAGCCCCGCAGCATATTTATGTCCGCCGAAATGTTCCAGCAGCCCGCTGCAGGCATCCACTGCCTCGTAAATATCAAAATCCTTGACCGAGCGGGCCGAGCCCGTAATTAGTCCGTTGGAAGACGTAAGCACTATGGTAGGTCTGTAAAACGTCTCGGTAAGCCTGGAAGCCACTATGCCTATAACGCCCTTATGCCAGTCGGGATGAAAGATCACCGTGGACTTGGCGTTGCGCAGCTTCTCATCCTTCTGTATCATGTCGATGGCCTGTAGGGTGGCAATGGCATCCAGGTTCTTGCGTTCGGTATTGTAATTGTTGATCTGTTCGGCGGTAGCGCGTGCATCATCCAGGCTTTCGGCGATCAGCAGCTTCACCGAATTATTCCCGCTCTCTATCCTGCCCGCAGCGTTGATCCTGGGTCCTATGGTAAACACCAGGTCGGAGATAGTGAGCTCTTTGTCGTAGCAGTTTGGGGATGCAGGATGCGGGTTGCGGGATGAGCTGAGGGGTTCCGAACGGGCATCCTGTATCTTGTATACCGCATCATTTTTCTTCGCGTGCACCCCTGAATAATGCAGCAGCGCCTCTATCCCGGGCCGGGGCGAGGAATTGATGAGCTTAAGTCCGAAGTAAGCCAGCACCCTGTTTTCCCCCGTAATATCAACGATATCCGAAGCAATGCTGATCGCTACCAGGTCGAGGTAGGTATGAAGTTTTTCGAACTCTATATTTTTACGCATGGCTATCGCCTGGATGAGCTTGAACCCAATGCCACAGCCCGAAAGCTCTTTATAAGGGTAAGGACAATCGGCCCGCTTGGGGTCTAAAACAGCCGATGCAGGGGGGAGTTCAGCTCCCGGACGGTGGTGGTCGCAGATGATGAAATCAATTCCTTTTTCCAGTGCGTACTGAACCTTCTCAACCGCCTTGATCCCGCAATCGAGGGCGATGATGAGTTTAAAACCGTTTTCGGCCGCGTAATCTATGCCCTTGTACGAAACCCCGTAACCCTCGGTATAGCGGTCGGGGATATAATAACCGGCCGGCTCGTGGAAACGTTTGAGGAAGCTGTACACCAGGGCCACAGCGGTAGTTCCGTCCACATCGTAATCGCCGTACACCATCACCTTTTCCTGCTTTTCCATGGCCTCTTCGATACGGTTGATGGCGAGGTCCATATCCTTCATCAGGAAGGGGTCGTGGAGATGGTTCAGGCCGGGCCTGAAAAAGGCTTTGGCGTCTTCGAAAGTCGTGATGCCCCTTTGGACCAGAAGGCCGGAGAGATAGTGGTCGATTCCCAGTAATTCCGACATTTTGCGGATGCTATCCTTCTCTCCCAGAGGTTTCGTGACCCAGCGTTTTTGCATAAGGCAAATATAAGGAAATTTCGCTCGTTCCTTGCAGCTGATGCGGCTTTTGTAAAATGTTCGCTTTTTCAGCGGTTTTATTTTACAGGTCCCTGTACCACAGCATTCGCTGGAACGGCAGATTGATTGAAATCTCAGGCTCCAGGGGTGTAGGCAAGACCACCCTGATGCTTCAGAAAATTCATGAAATAAACAGTCTGTCTGCAGGCAAGGCCTTGTATTGTTCGTTGGACGATCCTTTTTTTTACAAGCAATCCCTTACCGAAGTCGCGTATGAATTTTCGAGGATTGGCGGCACTCACCTGTTTCTGGACGAGGTTCATAAATACCCATCCAAATACAGGGATTTTGATTGGAGCGCCGAGATCAAAACCCTGTACGACAAATTTCCCGAAATTCATTTTATTTACACCGGTTCGTCTATTTTAAAACTGTACAAAGGGCAAGGTGACTTAAGCCGGCGTAAACTGAATTACCAGCTTCCGGGCTTATCGCTGCGTGAATTTCTTCAATTCACGCAGATAATAAGCTTAAAACCATTAAGCCTTGATGAGATCATACAAGATCATGCCTCTTTGTCAAAGGATATTATCCGGCAGCTCAGGATAATACCTGAATTTCGCAACTATCTGAAAACCGGATATTTTCCATACCAGTCCGAGGCCCCGGAGCAATATGAACAACGATTAAAGAACAGCATTTCGGTGATCCTCGAAAACGATATTCCTGCGGTAACCGATATTTCGTTCGAAACCACCTATAAACTGAAAAAACTCCTCTCGGTCATCGCCAGTTCAGCCCCCTACACTCCCAATCTAAGCAAAACACGAAATGAACTTTTCATCGCCGACCAGCGTACCCTCTTACGTTACCTATTCTGGCTCGAAAAAGCCGAATTGATCACAATTCTCTCAAGGTACGGGAAAGGGAATCAATTGATACGTAAACCCGAAAAGATCTACCTCAACAATACAAATCTGCTCAACTGCATTGATTCCAGGCATGACATCGGGACCATCAGGGAAACATTTTTCCTGAACCAGCTCAGCAACAGCGAAACCGTAAACTACACCGAAACAGGAGATTTCATGGTCAACAACAAATGGTTGTTCGAAGTCGGCGGTCGAAATAAGAATCCAGGGGCAGAGATAAAAAACAACTTTTTCCTTGCCCTCGACGACATTGAAACTTCCTACAGGAACGTCATTCCTCTCTGGCTGTTCGGATTCCTGTATTAGGCACGGTTACACTCGCCCTTACCTTACCACGATCTTCCGGCGCCAGACGTCTTTGTCGGAAACGTATTCGAGGATATAGACGCCGGGAAGGAGTTGTGAAACATCCAGGGGCAGGGTGAGGGGACCGGCGGGCGAAGAGTACCGGGTCTCCTTTACGAGGCGGCCATCCGCATTCATCATCCTTAAAATGAATTCAGAAGAAGGGGCTGAACTGAATTCAAGGGTTCCGTGCGCATGCATGGGATTAGGATATATTTTGACTGCGGATGAGGTTTGGGTTTCAATCCCGAGCAGGGGGCCTACATAGATATTCCTGAGGTACATATCGTTGCCGTAATTGCTGATGGCGCGGAATTTGATCAGAAGGCGGTTGTTGCCGATAAAACTGCCCAGGTTGAGCTGGTGGTTGGCCCATTTGGAGGTATCGGGTAACAAGTAGTTCCATTCGAACTGGTCCATGGTATTTGTAAAGATCTCAGAACCCTGTCCCGAAAACACCGTGTCCCAGGACTGTCCGCAGTCGGTACTCACCATCACCTTGAGGGTGTCGTGGGAGAGGTCGCCGAAGCTGGCGTAAACCATATCCCAGCTCAGAGCCAGTGAGCTTTTTGATGTAACATCCACGGCCGGGAGGAAGAGCTCATTCACCGATCCCTCGTTCATGATGAACCAGCGCAGCTGCAATGCCCCGAGGAGGTATTTGGTGGTATCCATGGGAAGGCTCACCCAGCGCCAGGTGTTGCCATTCTTCGACTGGTTATACACAGCCCAGCCGGCATACGGGAAGCCCTGGGTCTTGAAATATTCGTGCAATGGAGGCAGAACGCTGTTCTTCTGAACCGAAAGTGAATTCGAGTAAGCAGCCATCCTCGAAGGGAAGATATACATATTGCCGGGGATGTCGGTCTTCACTTTGACCGTATGCATTCCATTGCCCATGAAGGTGGTGGGGAGGGCAACATAGGTTGTTGCCCCGGGATCCAGGTAGCCCGACCAGGTATAATAATTATAGGGTCCGGTGTCGATGGCGTAGCTCAGGCGGCAGGATGTAAGCGCCTGGGAACCGGCGTTGAAGAAATACAATTTGGCATATAAGAGGGAATCGAAACACTGAACCGGGGCCAGTTGCAGGCTTAACAGCCTGTCGACGAGGGCGTAATAGGGCAGCTGGCGGGGAGTACTGAGGGCTGACTGCAGTACCCCTTTGGTATCGTCCTGCTGTATGAATGCGCTTACCGAGATATTATTGAAATTGTACATGGTAGTCATCATGGGGTAAGCTATGACCACCGAATCAAGCTGTCCCTGGGCCCAGTTGCTGCGCAAGGTCGTACCAACCGCATCGGGCAGCATCTTTTTGAGGACCTTGTAAAACGTCTTTTCCTCGTTGGAGCCCGGGGGGGCAAAAAACCAGATGCTGTCCTCCGAAACAGCAATCCTCGCATGCAAAACCCCTGAAGCGAAACTAAGCCTGGTATTCGCCCTGATGAGAAGCTTCACGTAAATGGTATCCCAGGCCTGGTTGAAATAATGGCTCAGGGTAAGGGTGAACGCACTGCTGATGAAATACACCGAATCTATCATGGCCTGGGTGATGTCGGTTGGATAGATCGTTTTGCCGTTAAGCAGGCCATCGGGGAAACTCGAAGGAGTATAGTAACGTGCAAGCTGGTTCACATCGGCCGAATCGTCCAGGTACAAAGGATCGTAGCCCGGGGGCATGCTCTGGTATTTTATCGCCATCACTTTGAGCGGATTGGCGGCCACGAGGCTGTCGACGTGAGCGTTCGCGGCAGGGCAATACTTGCAGGATGCCCCGGTAAAGACTTCTATCAGCGCTTTGGTGGAATACTGGGCGGTGGCTGAGAGTGACAGGAGGAGGATAAGACCGGTGAAGAGTAAAGTTTTTTTCATAGCAGCTGGGGTTTTACAGAAGTCAAATGTAGGCAATTTCGGGGGGAAAAGCAAGGGGCTGGGCTCTGGGGGTTGGGTACTGGGTAATGGGGACTGGGGGCTGGGAATACGGCTGAAGAATCATGCTGATACAACCCTGGTGAGGAGTTTCCAGACTGCTGTTTCCAGATCCTGCCGGCTGAAGGGTTTCATCAGCCAATGATCGACCCCCGATCCCCCGTTCTGTTTCAGCACCCAGTCGGGCGGGTAAGCCGTAATACCGATAAGTGGAATATACGGGTTGAACTTTCGGATTGCGCCTGATATCCCAATGCCGGAGGGCAAGGCCAGGCTGACATCCGCCAGAACAAGATCAAAACCCGGATTAAACAGAAGGGTATCCAGCGCTTCCTTTGCGCTCATCGCAAAGACCAACAGGTAATCAGAGGGTTTCAGAAACGCCCTCAACAGGTCCCGGTCCGTTTCGGAGCGGGTGGCCACCAATAGCTTTAAACGTCTCATAGGTAAAATCATTTACCCTTAATCCGGCAAGGTGGGAAAAGTGATAAGAAAAACGTGAAGAAAATCGTGAGGGTAAAACGTAATGATAATCCGCACTTCTTCACGAACTTCATTACGCTCTTCATCACGACCTTCCGTCACGTTCTTCCTCACGTCCTACCGTCACGTTCTTCCTCACGATCTTCCTTACGTTCTCTCCTCACGATCTTCCTTACGTTCTCTCCTCACGGATATCACTTTTTCACTTTCGGCGGATTAAGTATTACCGAATCTTAAACCCTGTGAAACAATGAATGCCTCAATTGAAAATGGTGAAATAATCTTCTATCAACCAGATGACAAATCAACATATCTCGAAGTGCGAATTGATGATGAAACCATTTGGCTTACACAAGCTCAAATTGTCACCCTTTTTTCCACAAGTAAAGCAAATGTAAGCGAACATATTAAGCAAATTTATCAGTCAAAAGAATTGGAAGCCGAAACAACTGTTCGGAAATTCCGAACAGTTCAAATCGAAGGAAATCGAAGCGTAAACCGCAATACTGACCATTCCAATTTGGACATGATCATTTCTATCGGATATCGTGTCAATTCTATTCAAGGAACTCAGTTTCGTATTTGGGCTAATAAAGTTTTGAAAACTTATTTACTCAAGGGATACGTTATTCACCAGCAATTTGAGCAAATTGAGAATAAATTAAAACAACATGATAAAACACTTTTGGAGCACGACCAAAAATTCGGCTTACTAATAAAAACAAACTTGCTACCCACCGAAGGTATTTTTTATGAGGGACAAATATTCGATGCTTACCAGTTTGCATCGGATATAATCAAATCGGCTACAAAATCTATTGTACTGGTAGACAATTATATTGATGAAAGTGTGCTGACTTTGTTGTCGAAAAGAAAAAGTGAAGTTACAGCCACGATATATACTGCTTCAGTTACAAACCAATTAAAATTGGATTTGAAACGATTTAATGCCCAATATCCAAAAGTTGAGGTTAAAACATTTACCAACTCGCACGACAGGTTTCTGATACTTGACCATGCAAAGGTTTATCATATCGGCGCTTCATTAAAAGACCTGGGCAAAAAGTGGTTTGCCTTTGCGAAAATCGAACTCGACCCAAGGGAACTCATTACGAAACTCGACACCCCGTATAATGAGGGTAAAACGTGACGGTAAATCGTAACGATAAAACGTGACGGTAAATCGCTCTTCATTACGTACTACTGTCACGTTCTTCCTCACGACCTACTGTCACGCCCTTCCTCACGGGTTGTTTTACACAAATCTCACGGAATGGTGTATCTTTGCATTAAAGATGCGAAAATAAGATGCCCATTATGGATATAAAAAACTACAGACCCCGAATCATTGACGCAAAGATTGAATCTTTGCTGGATGCTTTTGGCGCAGTGTGCATAGAGGGGCCAAAATGGTGTGGCAAAACGTGGACTGCTATTCGTCACAGTAATAGTCAGGTCTTTTTGGGCGACCCTTCTGGTGGTTTTCAGAATCGCCAATTGGCACAAATAAATCCGGAACTTGTTCTCACTGGCGAATATCCACATTTGGTGGATGAGTGGCAAGAAGCGCCTTCCTTATGGGATGCCGTGCGGTATAAAGTGGATTCACTCGCGCAAAAAGGATTATTCATCCTCACAGGATCCGCCACACCTAACCATAAAGGTGTGCTTCATAGCGGGACGGGGCGCATCGCGAGGATTTCTATGAGCCCGATGTCGTTATACGAATCAGGCGATTCCAATGGGAAAGTTTCCCTGATGGACTTATTCAATGGCGCACAACAAGACACCTTGACCGGAAATGTCAATTTAATGCATCTTATAAACCTGACCATCCGTGGCGGATGGCCTGCAGCGATAGGTGTTCCTGACAATGTGGCGTTCGAGTTGCCAAAATCGTATATTGATGCGGTAGTTCAGGATGATGTATGGCGCATTGACGGGGTGAAACGTGACAAACGCAAAATGAACCTGCTATTACGCTCTTTGGCACGCAACGAAAGCACAACTGCAACAAACAAGAAGCTTAAAAATGATATTAAAGATATTGATAACCAAGATGTTGATATTGATACGATAGCAGAGTACCTTAATGTATTCGAACGCCTTTTCATACTCAATAATCAGTTGCCCTTCTCACCTGATATCCGTTCATCGGTCAGAGTGAAACAATCTGAAAAGCGCCATTTTGCAGATCCTTCGCTTGCTTGTGCTGTTTTGGGAGTATCGTCATCAATGTTGATGAATGACTTGCAAACATACGGCCTCTTATTTGAGTCCTTATGTGAACGGGACTTGAAGATCTATGCCCAGGCGCTTGGCGGACAGTTATTCCATTATCAGGATTATAACAGCTTCGAAATTGACGCGGTAGTACAACTTTCTGATGGACGTTGGGGGGCCTTTGAAATAAAACTCGGTATGAATCAGGTAGATGAGGCAGCTAAAAAATTGTTGCGTATTTGTGAATCAGCAAAAAACAAACAGGGAACAGCTCCGACCCTTTTGGGTGTAATATGTGGAATGTCTAATGCCTCATACAAACGCCCTGATGGTGTATATGTCTTGCCAATTACAGCCTTAAAAAACTGATAAGGGTAAATCGTGATGGTAATTCGTGACGATAATACGTAAGGGTAAATCGTGATGGTAAATCGTAACGATAAAACGTGATGGTAATTCGTAACGATAAAACGTAATTGTAATCCGCACTTCTTCACGTCCTTCTTTACGTACTACCGTTACGTTCTTCTTCACGTCCTTCCTCACTTACTACCGTTACGTTCTTCTTCACGACCTTCCTCACGACCTTCTTCACGTACTACCGTCACGTACTTCTTCACGACCTTCATCACGTACTACCTGGATAAACCAGCCCTTTTGACCAGTCTCTGCCGATCCAAATTGACCACCCCTTTGCCGATATAAAAATCGGTTTGCGCCGGAGCATATTGACCACCCCCTGCCGATCCAAATTGACCACCCCTTAAGAACGATATTTTCCTTGCTTTAAGGCAGGCATTTATGATTATGTTGACTTGTTATTAACAAATCATAAATGTCAAATAAACTAATTGTTATGAGCAAGGTGAGAAACATTATCAGGCTATACACCGAAGGTGTAAGCAAGCAGTCTATTGGGGATCGGACAGATCTTCCCCGCAACAGTGTTAAAAAATATATCAGGCTATTCCTGGCCTCGGACAAGTCCCCACAGGAGCTTGAACTGATGAGCGATACGGAGTTGGAGCAGTTCTTCATGGACATGGTTCCACGCCATTATGTCGAAAATGATCCCCGTTATATCGCTGCAGTAGCGTTTTTCCCGGGGATGGAGAAAGCCCTGAAGCACAGGGAAAACACCAAGGGAAAACTGTGGCAGCAATACATCGCGCTTAATCCAGATGGTTACCGTGTGTCACAATTTAAGGGGTATTACCTCAAATGGCTGAAGGTACGCAACCCGGTAATGCATATGGAGCATAAGGCCGGGGAGAAGATGTATGTGGATTATGCTGGACAAAAGCTGCATATCGTTGACCCTGAAAGCGGGGAGATGGTTCCTGTTGAGGTTTTTGTTGCCATCCTTGGTGCTAGCCAGTTAACCTATGTAGAAGCCAGTTATAGTCAAAAGAAAGAAGACTTCATCGGTTCCTGTGAGAATGCTCTGTATTACTTCGGAGGTGTTCCAAATGCCATTGTCACGGACAATCTGAAGTCAGCCGTGATAAAGGGGAACCGTTACGAGCCAACCCTCAACGAGGCATTCCGTGACTTTGTAAGCCATTACACGATGTCTGCGCTGCCCGCGGCGCCATACAAGCCCAAGTACAAAGCACTGGTTGAAGGCGCTGTAAAGATCATCTATCGCACGATTTACGGCACTGTAAAGGAACGAGTCTATTCCAGCCTGGAACTAATCAACCAGTCCATCGGTGCAGCCCTGGAGGAACACAACAACCGGTTGTTGCAGAACAGGCCGTTCAGCCGCAGGCAGTTGTTTGAAGAAACCGAGCGTCAAACGCTACATCCTTTGGCCGCTCACAAGTACGAACTCAAACACCGCCTTATCGTTACGGTCATGAAGAACAATTACGTCAACCTCAGTGAAGACAAACATTTTTACAGCGTTCCGTATCACTACATAGGCAAGAAGGTAACACTTTTGTACAGCCAGAGCGTTGTTGAAGTATATCATCGCTATGAACGCATTGCCATACACAACCGCAACCGGCAACCCTATGGCTATACGACGGTCATTGAACACCTGGCTTCTAAGCACCGGTACATGAGCGACTGGAATCCAAATAAGTTTATCGAACGAGCAGAAGAGATCGGCCCTGAAACAAAGCAATACATCATTGAGTTGCTGAATACCCGCCAGCATCCGGAACAGACTTACCGCTCGTGCCAGGGCGTGTTGAGTTTTGCTGCGCGTGTTGGAAAAGAGCGTCTTAACAATGCCTGCCGCCGTGCACTCCAATATGGCGATTACGGGTACCAGACCATCCGGGCAATCCTTGAACGTGGCCTTGACGGGAACACAGATGAGACGGAACCCGGCAATGATCAGCCATTACCTCCGCATAATAATATCCGTGGTAAAAATTATTACCGATAAAATCTCTCCGGTACCTGGACTCGGGCTCTGTTCCGGGTCCAGGCATCGGATATTATTCACCTTAAAACCTATAAAAATGAATGAACAAACGCTACAAAAAATGAGACAGATGAAGTTCTTTGGCATGGTTAGGGCCTTCCGTACAAGCATGGAAAATGGCAATCTGGAGAAAGTAACCAATGATGAAATGGTCTCCATCCTGATCGACTCAGAGTGGGATGATCGCAACAATCGCCGCATAGAACGGCAAATGCGCAATGCCCGGTTCCGGTACAAGGCCAATGTCGAACAGTTGCACTTTGATATCGATCGTAATCTCGATAAAAATCAATTAATGAGGCTTGCTGAATGTACCTTTATTCAACGCAAAGAGAACCTGCTTATCACCGGCAGCACCGGTATTGGTAAGAGTTACATCGCATCTGCCATAGGAAACCAGGCCTGCACTCTCGGGTACAAAGTTCTGTATGCAAATGCAACCAAACTTTTTTCAAGGCTGAAGATGGCCAAGGCAGACGGATCTTATATCCGGGAGATCGCTAAAATAGAACGGCAGGATCTTCTGATCCTTGATGACTTCGGCTTGCAGCCAATGGATGGATATGGAAGATCGGTGCTAATGGAAATCATCGAGGACCGTCACGGGAACCGTTCAACGATCATTACATCACAATTACCAGTGGCTCAATGGTACGAGGTAATCGGGGAACAAACCGTGGCGGACGCCATCCTTGACCGGATCGTTCATGATGCTCACCGGATAGAACTCCTGGGAGAATCACTGCGCAAATCCCTGAAATATAAAATCACAGAAGATGTTGAAACAATATAAAACCGTCTAATTTTGTATAACGCCTAAAAAAACAAGAAAATGTTCTTTCTTAAGAATGCAGAAGTGGGGTGGTCAAACTATATCGGCAGAAGGTCGGTAAAATGAATCGGCACAGGGTGGTCAATTTGGTCGGCATATCCACATATAGACCAGTTTAAATTCAAAAGGGTTGCGTAGCAAGTAAAAAAAGAAGAAGTTGGCAATAAATGGGGTTGTAAAAGAGGTTAATGAGGATATATTTACTCAAGTTTAACTCTACATGTCCTTTCCTATAACTTATGTTAATATTCTTCGTCATACTTATGTTTTACGACCTTAACATAATTTACTTTATTCCTGATTTTTAGCTATTTATGAAATGCCCAGTTAGGCAGATATTGACCTATCAAAACCATATTTCAGGATTATTTAGCCTGCGAATTATTGCTTTTCAAAACAAGTGAGTAAATTTGTTATCCAAGTAAGCTGTTATTAATGCATCAATCTCACGGGTACCAGGTCTTTTCATTGATTTTCAGGAATGTGCCTACAGTTGAGGAAATGTTATGGAGATTAAATCCGGGGACAATTTCCCCGGCTAATGAATTGCCCAAAACCAAACTGCCTGCTTGATTAAACTGTAATTCGATTCTCGAATTACGATTCACGATTTCCGATTTAGCTAAGTCCCTGTGACTGAAAGGGCGAAGCCATAAAGACTAAAGGCCATTTTACGACCTTCTTCACCAACTTCCTTACTTTTTCACTTACGATTATAATTATGAACTTCATAACACATAGTCCAATGCTTGAGACCTTAATCACCAACAAAACAAGAATTAAATTGCTTTACCGGATGTTCCTGAATCCTGATTCAAAAGGTTACCTCAGAGGTCTTGAGGAAGAATTCGGAGAATCTTCCAATGCCATCCGCATTGAACTGAATCGCTTTGAGGCGGCCGGGATGCTTGAATCCTATCTGGATAAAAACAAGAAGATTTACAGGGCAAATAAAAAACATCCTTTGTACTCACTTATCAATGAGGTTATTCATAAACAACTGGGCTTTGATCAGATTTTGGAAAAAGTCATTCAAAAACTTGGGAATGTTTATCAAGTCTACCTCACGGGTCCTCTTTCACAAGGACTTAATAAGGGGCCGTTAGAGATCATCTTGATTGGAGACAAAATAAATGTAACAAATCTTAATCAACTAGTTGAAAAGGTTGAAAAAAGCATTGGACGAAGTATAACACATAACATTTATAAGCCCGTTGATCTGAAGACAGAAAACATAAAATCAAATGAGTGGTTACTCCTTTGGGACCTCAATTAACGAAATCATGTTTCCTGAAATTATCCAATCACTTTATTCCTTTGGTTTAAGAGAACATCGGATGAACATTATTAAGAACAAATACCCACATTTCAATAATTGAAGAAAAAAAAGCGACCAACCCGACAAACATAAAACATGAACCCAACCTTCTCAATTAGCCCCTCCGGAGAATCCTTCCCACTCCCGGTTATAGCAGACTACCAAAATGAATTAAACCGCATTGCAGAACTTGTGCAACAGGCACGCAGCGAAAACAAAGAAATCGTTGTTGTGATGGGCCTCGGTTTTGTAGGTGCCGTGATGGCCGCTATTGTGGCTGACACCAAAGATGCAAACGGAAAGAAGTCAAAATTCGTGATTGGGTGCCAGCGCCCTTCTTCCCGTTCTTTATGGAAGATTCCTTTGATTAACCGTGGGGAATCACCGGTTAAGGCATAGGATCCTGAGGTTGATGTTTTAATCAAACGCTGTGTGCTCGATGACAAAACCTTTGTGGCGACGTATAATAGCGACTGCCTTCAATTGGCCGACTGTGTGGTAGTTGATGTACAATGTGACTTCGCCAAGAAGGAACTTGGAAATATGAAGAGTGGTGAAGCAGATATGGCTGCCCTCGAGGATACCATGCGTACCATCGGTGAGAAAATCCAGCCCAATTGCCTTGTGCTCATTGAAACTACAGTTGCCCCGGGCACCACTGAATTCGTGGCTTGGCCCATCCTAAAAAAGGCCTTTGCTAACAGGAGAATTAAAGAAATTCCTCTGCTCGCCCACAGCTTTGAACGGGTGATGCCCGGAAAGCAATATGTGGCCAGCATCCGCGATTTCTGGAGGGTGCGTTCGGGCTGCGAGTCCATCGCCCGCGAAAGGGTCGAAAAATTTCTGCGCGAAGTACTCAATCCCAAATATTTCCCGCTCACCGTGAGGGATCGCCCCATCGAATCGGAGACACCAAGATCGTTGAGAACTCATACCGTGTCCTGACCGTTCTTACCTTGGGTTTGCATAGAATAAAAACATCATTTTTATTTTAAGATAATTATTTTATCTACTTTTGTCTTTTAATCCTAAAATATTCGATCACAATGAACGGACTGCATTTATTCATCGATAATTCTAATATTTTCATTGAAGCTCAACGGGTTGCAAGAGAAAAATATTTTTTTGATGACGAACTTGTTATTCGAGTTCGCATCAATTATGGAGAACTCCTGGAAAAGGTAAGGAATGGACGCAAACTCATGGAGACAGTTTTAGTCGGCTCACGCCCTCCACAGAACGATTTACTTTGGGATAAATTAATAAAATTAGGAGTAACTCCGCGTATTTTTGATAGAAACACCTTTTCGGGAAAAGAAAAGGGGGTTGATGCTGAATTAAGCAACTCAATACGTGATACTTTGGAAGATAATAAGGAACCTGGTACTATTGCAATTATAGCTGGTGACCGAGATTATGTTCCAACCTTACAACGATGTCTAAAAAAAGGTTGGAATGTTGAATTGTATTTTTGGAGTCAAGCATCAGCTGAATTAAAAAAAATGGGAGGTATTATCTTCTTTAATCTTGATGATTTCTTTCACGAAATAACTTTTAAAGCCAAGCAAAAGGAATAATCTCTTTTCTTCAATTACACGCTTTCCCTTATCCTCTATTGATACGTTTATACCAAACCCCAGGTTCATACGCTCGCATTATGCCGTTTGGAGAAAAGCAGTTTAATCTGATAAATCTGGCATTATAAGACCTGATTATTCCTTTAACTTGTGCCGGAAGATTATACAAACGAAATGATCGGGATTTTCAAGATGGACCCAAAGTTCAACGGACTTATCCTCTTTCCAAATAAAACCGATTCCAACAATGGATTCAAAATCGGGATAAACTTTGATTTCCAATACAATATCATAAACTGGCCGTCACAGTTGAATGTTATCTGGTGAAAAGAATAACTCTGAACAAGTGAAAAAATATAACACGCTATGACACCTCGCCTACTGGAACTCACTTGAGTTGCAACCAGGATAATAAAGGTTGATGTTATAAATGAGTTATGGAGCATTATTAGACAACCAAAAAAAAAGACACAATTACGAATAGATTTTATTTTACAGGAATTTTATTTCTAACATCATTGCTAACTTTTGCTGATGTATCATATACACCGCAAGAAGAATGCTGTTTTGAAATTAACAATACGTTAAAACAGCAGAATGACATATTAGCTCAGTTTTTGAATAAAAAGGATACATTATTGGCTGACAAAACCGGTAATAACAAAAACTCAATTACCATTAATAACAATTGCTGCAATCAACAAGCTGACAATTTCGACTTCATAGACTTTATTGCTCAAATCGCTACAATTATAGGATTATTATTTGCTATATTGACTTACTGGTGGACTGAGAAGAATAAAAGGAATGAAATAATAAGAGCTTACAAGGCATTGACAAAATACTTTTATGACAGAGTTATTTCATTAACTGCTTATATCGACAGACAGGGAGACCATTTCACTCATTTTATTGACAATATCAAGAAACAACCATACGAATTACAAAATCTTAAATTTGAAAGTAACAGTGATGCAGCCAGAATAGAAAAAATTGAATCTGAGAAGTTGTATGAATCTGTTAGTTACTTAAATAGACCATATGTTATTGATAACGATTATTATAATTTGTTGTATGGGGCAGGATACATTAAAGAATTAGAATCCCAATCCAAAAATGTATATATTACCTATCTGCATGAAACAAGGATATTGCAGGGAAAACTAGAAGATATTATTACATCTACAAAAGAGTTTTTCATTCGTGAAGAATCAAATCTATCAACTGCGCTAAAAACTCAAAAGAATAATTTATCAAATATATCTGGTAATCTTAACATTTTTTATTTGAACTTTTATATGATGACCTTCAAGTCATTAAAAGCAAAGAAAAGAGATAAACAAGAAAATGAATTATTGCTAATTGTCTTAAGCTATGAAGAAAAGTACGCAGACCTGATTAATACCTCAAACGCTTTCAAATTACAATTTGAGCAATTAGGGTCTAAATATAGTGAGACCGCAAAGAATATGAAGATTTATAAGGGCAACCTAAGATTGAAAGAATAGCTCACCATAATAAATAGGACCTCTTGCAGCACGTTGCCCAAGTTGAAGCCCGGGTTGAACAAAATCACAATGGTGCAGGTTTCCTTTGCACTTTACGCCAGAAGTTTCAGTTTAATGGCATCCGGATGGGTTACTGGAGATGTTTCTTTTTAGTGCTTTTCCCTTTTTATTTGGCTTCTTTTACGGTGGCAAGGTTTCAATTTCAGGGTTCCGACACTTTTTTTGGCAAGAATGGGCAATAAAATGCTAATCCTTCATTCGAGGAGATTTTGTCAATTAACGATTACTATACTTTTACTCTTATCTTTCGTGGGATATAGCACATTGCCCGGCGAGCGTTTGAGCCGATCCTGGGATGGTTCTTTTACCGGAGATATCCATTTAACCGTCACAACTTTTTCTTGTTCGGGATAGAATCTCTTTTTGATCTTACTGCTCACTATCATAAAATGCCGTAGGCTGAAACCTGAAACCAATTTCTTTTTGCTAATTTTATATTGGAAGCAGAGAAAAAGATGAATAGCGATGGAAGAAAGGGGTCACTTTGATGAACAATTGAAAAACCGGATCATTGGCGCACTTGATGGTTCGGGTGTGCGTAAGGTGATCTTATTCGGCCTCTATACCACCGGACAGGCAGATAAGGATAGCGATATTGATCTGCTGGTCGCTACTGATAAAAGTTATATTCCTCAAAGCTTTTCAGGAAAACTGAAAATCAAGGTCCGGATAGCCAAAGCGCTCTCAAATGACTGAAGCGTGGCTTGATGCCACAAAGGATGATCTTTCTGCTGCTATTCAATTGCTTCTGCGCCCGGGGACCCGGGTTTGTTCCCTGCCTGGAAACCATCGAGCGATGAGTCGTAAGCAATGCAAACAATAGCGAAGACACTGACGAAGAAAAGGCTGTCTTCCTTACGCCCTTATTTGCGATCTTCCTCCCGACCTTCTTTACGCACTGTCCTCACGACCTCCCTCACAATCTTTGATACTATAACACCCTCCTAACTAATTTCTGTTATTCATTGATTTTCTATTGTTTAGTGCAGATATCGTTATGCGTCATTAAACTACTCAATCAGAAACTTCACATTTTTTTAAACTGTACATTAGATGCTTTCGCTTCAAGTGAGTAATTTTGTTAGCCAAGAAAGCAGACAATAATTCATCAAGATGAGGTTTAGTAAGCCTTTCCATCGTTTTTCGGCATTAATACACAGTTGAGTAATTGTTATGGAAAACGATTTCAAATACAGTTTCCTCTACAGTTTTATTTTGTATGCCAACCTTGCTTGAATAAATACGTGTCACGTATCACCTACCACGTGACATCTGTTAATGCTTCCTCCAAATGTTAGACCCTATATGGGGCCGAAAGGGCGAAGCCTTGTAAGAGAAAATCGTAACAGTAGTTCGAAAGGAAAATCGTTACGATAGGTCGTGACGAAGTACGGCTTTTTCTCGTTTTATTATCACGTTCTACCCTCACGATTTATCCTTACGATTTTCTTAACGAACTTCTTATCCATACCCTTCATGTTAGAAACCCTAATCACCAACAAAACAAGAATTAAATTGCTTTACCGGATGTTCCTGAATCCTGATTCAAAAGGTTACCTCAGAGGTCTTGAGGAAGAATTCGGAGAATCTTCAAATGCTATCCGCATTGAATTGAATCGCTTTGAGGCGGCCGGGATGCTTGAATCCTATCTGGATAAAAACAAGAAGATTTACAGGGCAAATAAAAAACATCCCTTGTACTCTCTTATCAATGAAGTGATTCATAAGCAACTGGGATTTGACCAGATTCTGGAAAAAGTCATTCAAAAACTTGGTAGTGTTAGTCAGGTCTACCTCACTGGCCCGCTGTCACAAGGACTTAACCAAGGCCCTGTAGAAATTATTCTGGTGGGAGACAAAATTAATATCACAAATCTCAATCAACTCGTTGATAAGGCCGAAAAGAGCATTGGAAGGAGCATAACACATACTATTTATAAGCCGGTTGATCTGAAAACTGAAAAGATCAAATCAACTGAGTGGCTACTTCTTTGGGACCTGAATTAAAAAAAATGATATTATCTGCAGAAGTGGTGGTCTACTCTTGTCTCAACCAGGTTCAAATCGAGGTTATAATTTGGCTTATACCATTGAGAGTTTTATAGTGAACGTGATTTTAGGAGCCGAAGGTGCTAACGGTAAATAACAATTTGCAATGTATGATATAAAGCTGAAGTCCTTTACTATTAAAGGATACAAAAGCATTAAAGCAATTGAAGAATTTACACCCCATCCAATTAATATTTTAATTGGCCCTAATGGTGCAGGTAAAACCAATTTCATCTCCTTCTTCAAGTTTTTAAGTTGGATGCTTAACTCCGATGGGAAGTTGCAGGAATATGTTGCATATTTAGGCGGGGCCAATGATATTTTGCATGATGGCGCCGATATAACCAAGAGCATAGATGCCCAAATTGAAATTGAGACAAACACCGGTTTTAATGAGTATCAGTTCAGTCTGATGTTCGCAAAACCTGACAAGCTGGTTTTCAAAGAAGAAAAATATCGATATTCCGCTACGAGATTTACAACAAAAAGTCATTGGTCAAGCTGTGGTGTTGGCCATGAAGAAGCAAAGCTGCCTGAAACGCCAAATGAATCGGCCAAGGTCATTTTGAATTTGCTGAGAAAATTGATTGTTTATCAGTTTCACAATACAAGCGATACTGCGCCCATGCGATTGAAATGGTCGCAGGCGGATGGAAGGTGGTTGAAACAAAATGGAGAAAATTTAGGCAGTTTTTTATACCGTCTTCAAAATGAAGAAAAAAATTACTTTACAAGAATTATTAGATACATCCGGCTGGTATTACCATTTTTCGATGACTTTGAACTCTATCCCGAGTTTGGTCAAATATTGTTACGTTGGAGGGAAAAAGGCAGCACCAAAGTGTTTAATTCAGGACAGGCTTCCGATGGCATGTTACGAACCATTGCATTAATAAGCTTGTTGGCACAAAATCCCAAAGACTTACCAACAGTTCTATTTTTGGACGAACCGGAATTAGGCCTTCATCCGAGTGCAATTGATGCTGTTGCAGGTTTAATTAAAGCCGCTTCCTCCTATTGTCAGGTTTTTGTTGCAACGCAATCAATAAGTTTAGTAAATAATTTTGAATTAGAAGATTTGGTCGTTATTGATCGTAAAGGAAGAAACTCAGATTATCACCGGCCAGATATTAAAAACCTGCAAGCTTATTTAGAAGAATTTTCGACTGGACAAATTTGGGAGAAAAACATAATCGGAGGCCGTCCGTGAAATACTTGAATTTTATTGTAGAAGGAAGCTCAGAGGAAACCTTTGTAAATGATGTATTGGTAAAACACTTTGCCCCGCTAAATATTTTCATTTCAGCCCGGAAGATCAGAACAGGGTGGGACAGAATCAACAACAAACCTGCAAAAGGAGGTTTACTGAAGTACATTAAATTTAGAAATGATGTCCTAAGATGGATTGAATCTGACAGAGGAAGGACTGACACATTTTATACCAGTTTTATTGATTTATATGCATTTCCAAAAGATGCACTAAGTCCCTATTCTGAACAAATTCAAAGGATTGTTGATCACTATCAACGAATTACTGCATTAGAGGTTGCAATTGCCCTGGATATCAATCATTCAAACTTTCTACCGTACGTTCAGCTTCATGAATTTGAAGCATTTTTGTTGGTTGAACCTGATAGACTGATTACGATGTATCCTGCAGAACAAACTGGGATTAACAGACTGAAACGAAATATAGGAAATGCGAATCCTGAAGAAATAAATGAATCGCCACATTCGGCGCCTTCCAAAAGGATTATTCAGCATTTACCAAACTACGAAGGTCAAAAAGCACAGGTAGGCCCATTGGTTGCAGAGGACATCGGATTAACATTGCTGAGAAAAAAATGTCGTCATTTTAATGATTGGATTACAAAACTCGAAAACATCTAAAGTTTTTGATAAAAGTCCAACATATCCCGATGTTTCAAAGCCATTGTTTGTTATGTCGAAATAAAATAGCTGATTGCAAGGGTTCCCACATAGTGCCAAACTTTCTTTTACAGTCAGTATTTACATACGATCAGAAGGCAAAGCGTGATCATGAAGTGTCATTTTTTGTCGACACGAATTCATTCAATACCAGCTTGTATGTCGGACGGGCGGTTAGTAACGAAAAAATATTTGAAGTAAAAAGGCAGAATATAACCGACGAAGAGGTTAAAGCAAACACGAACCATTTCACCCGTGACTACCTGTTTTGTTCCACTTGTGAAAAACGATTCGCCTTACTCGAAAATGAATATGCCAGCTTTAATAATGGCATTAAGCAAAGCGTAAACCCACGATTAGCTTACTTGTTCTGGTTGTCGGTTATCTGGCGCATGTCGGTTACCCGTACGAGTATACAGATGCCAGCAGCATTAAACAACCAGATCATGATAGTTCTTGATGGTACCTTGTCTTTAGAAAAAGAAGAAGTCATTAACAGCAAGCATGGCCCTGGCCCATTTGCTTATTTATTAATGCGTTTTCCTTCATCCGGAACCATGAAAACAGGGATGCTTGCGGAGAGAAAGGTAAGCAATCCCTATTTGGTACTGATCGACACCTGGGCCCTGTTTTTCTTTCCTGACCGTAAAAAGATACTGCTCAGGAAAAGTAAAAAAAACAGCTTTTGGGGATTGGATGCTTTTTTTGACAAGAAAAACCTGAATACCGGTTCTACTGTTGAAACCTGTCTCAACCTGACCGAAGAAAATTTGCAAGCCGCCCTCCTTGGTTGTGTTAAATCTATGCATGAGGAAGAACTGTTATTGGTGCGTAAGGCATTGGTAACTTTCTTTATCGCCTCAGGAATAACCCCCTCCGATGAAGAATATAACGACATTATACTGCTATATATGAAAAAAGAGATGGAAGCCGGGCTTGCAGGATGGTCGAATAATCAGAGGAAAAAGTTCCTTAGAGAAGCCGTTGTAGAAGTGCTGGATCTAAAGTAACTCCTTTAAAGTTGCTCTTCTGGTCGCTCATTTGGCGAAACCATAAAAAGAACCTGGTTAAATGCCATCAGCTGTCCAGTATAGTTATTACAACACTTTGGAGAAAAACTCCCATAATCTCCAACTCCAGGTTCATTACACTCATACTAAACCGTTTTTAGAAAACAGATTAATCAGATAATTATGGCATTAACAGTTGAGACAATTGACCTTTGGAGAGAATATCTAAAAGGTGTAATGAATAGAGCAAATCACCATGCACAAAATGTTAATGAGATCGCACTAGCGTTAATTGGAGCAATAATCTGGCGGTCAACAGATGAAGTAAAGGTTATGGAAAGAGAAGGAGAAGCAAAAAACATTTTATGGATGTGCATAAATGGCAAAAATTTTTGTTTCACCTATGACCATAGTAATGGTGGGTTTATTGCAATGCGTGAAGGAAATAGTAGAGGGAATATAATACATCATTTTACAAACCAGACAACTAATGCAGAGGTAAAAGAAATTTTTCAGAACCTGTGAATCTGAAAGAGAAATTTCGCTCCATATATTGAAAAACAAAGAAAATCAATTGAAATGGATAAAATTAATCTCAATAAGGAGATAAAGGAACTAAAGACACAATTAGCTTATGCGAAAAATATTGGTTTCTTTTTTGGAGCAGGTACTTCTTGTGCTTTAGACATCCCAAATGTGGAACAACTGACAAGCGGCATTGATGCAGCATTGACAGGTGATTTCAAAACCCATTTTGACCTAATTAAAAATGATGTGGCAGCTTCCGTTGCCCCAAGGACAGCGAACATTGAAGACATCCTAAATCATATCAGGCGAATAAGAGAACTTACGGGTGAAGCAGCGGGTAAATCTTATATTGGAGTAAGCGGTGAAGCTGCAAAAAAGCTTGACAAAGAAATCTGCACAAAAATTTATAACCTCATTTTAGAGAAAGAAAAAGTCGCAGACCTTGAAACAACCAAGAAATATTTTGCATGGTTGAGTATTCTTAATCGAGAGTTTTCAAAAGAAGTCTTCACGACTAATTACGACTTGATTATTGAAAAATCTTTAGAGTCTAGTCAAATACCATACTTTGACGGTTTTGTTGGAGCATACGAGCCATTTTTTTGGCAAGAGAGTATTGATAAAATTGTTGGTAAGGACGACATGACAAAAAACTGGATTCGTCTATGGAAAATTCACGGCTCACTTAGTTGGTTTTGGAAAGAAGATGAAAAAACAAAATCGCCTAAGATTGTCCGAATTGGAAAGGTTGAAAAGATTGAAGATGAAGAAAACGAGTTAGTAATTTATCCGTCAAAGGAAAAATATGATTCTTCAAAAAAGCAACCATTCGTTGCATACTTTGACAGATTAAAGAACTATCTGCTTAACGGAGAGCTGCTTTTCATTTTTACAGGTTACTCCTTTTCAGACCAACACATAAACGAAATTATTTTTAACTGCTTACGACAAAATAACCGATTGTCTGCATTGGTATTCTTCTTCAAAGACGAAGAAGTTGAGCGTTTACACAAACTAACCTCCTCCTATATGAACCTAAATGTGTTTGGACCGAAGAAGGCAATTATCAATGGGAATATAGGCGAATGGGATTTTTCAGAGCTTGCGGATTTCAAAAAGGACAAAAAACAATTTGACCATTTTTGGAGTGAAGCAGACAGCAAACTAACTTTGGGTGATTTTAAAGCACTTGTAAATTTTCTCATTACAAACTCTGGTAAAAAGGAAGCAATAGAATCAATCGTAAAATGACAACTGAGATTACATATTTGGGCAAAATAATTCGTGTTGATTCGGGCACAGTTGAGGTTGAAGTTTCAAACGATATTCCTTCTGCTGCACCTATAATAAATGGCAGACTATACAAGATTGGACAGATAGGAACTTTCATAAAAATTCCTGTTGGCAACATCACAATTTATGGTATCGTTTCTTCTGTGAGTAATACTCCAAGCAAATCAGACGAAACTTTGATTAAGTATAATTTCGGTTCAAGATTTCTATCTGTTCAACTTGTTGGAGAAAAAATTGGTGATGATGATTTTGAAAAAGGAATTGGAACTTATCCCACAATTAATGATGAAGTTCATTTAGTTATTGAGAATGACCTGTTTGATATTTATGGCAAGCGTGATGAAGGCTCAATAGAAATTGGCAAACATTCGTCTTCTGAAAATCTTTCAGTTTATGCAAACCTTCATAAGTTAGTTTTAAGACATTGTGCAATTCTTGGTTCAACAGGAAGTGGCAAATCAAATGCGACTGTTAGTATTCTTAAAGCAATTCTGGACGATTATATTGGCTCACGAGTAATATTGGTTGACCCACATGGAGAATACGCATCAGCTTTTCCTGATGCAAAAGTTTTCAAAATAAATGATGTTGCTAATCCTTTGTTCATTCCTTTTTGGTTAATGAACTTTGACGAGTTGGCTTATTTCCTTGTTGGTGCAAGTCCGAATGATGACCAAAAAACAGAATACAGACGGTTTAGAGAATTCATAACAGAATTTAAAAAGAAAAATAACGCACTTATTGCGGGAGTTGTAAATAAAGATTTTATCACAGCTGATTCCCCAATCCCTTTCAACATCAAAGAACTTTGGTGGGAAATGAACTGGTGGCTTAATGCAACTTTTAGAACAGCCGTTAAAGACGACCAAACGAAAGCCACAGCACATCAAATAAATGCAGGCGACTTTGAGAATCTTGCTGGAGCAACATTTACTCCATATCCACCAAACAACCAACCACCATACAAATCAAAGCATGTTGAATTTTTTCCTTACGAGAAAAAAATTCTTTCAAGGATAAGAGACAGCCGTTTTGATTTCCTGTTTAATCCTGGGAATTTCAAAGGTGTAGCAGGCACAAGAGATTTAAACAATATACTTAATGAATGGATTGGCAGCGCAAATAAACTTGCAATATTAGATTTAAGCGGAGTTCCTTTTGAAGTGCTGGACATCACAGTTGGTTTGATAACACGGTTTGTTTACGACAGCATGTTTTGGGGAAGAAGCGAAACATATACAGGAAAACGAAGACCACTTTTGCTTGCATATGAGGAAGCTCACACTTACTTAAATAAAAATGACAGCAGCAGCTACTCAAAACAGGCAGTTGAACAAGTTTTTAAAGAAGGTAGAAAGTTTGGTTTAGGTGCATTGGTAATTTCACAACGACCATCTGAGATTTCCGAAACTATTTTAGCACAAGTCGGGACTTACATTGCTCTGCGACTTACTAATTCAGGAGACCAATCTATTGTAAAATCTTCTGCACCTGACAATCTAAACAGTTTAATTGACTTACTCCCAGCATTGCGAACAGGTGAGGCAATAGTTGTTGGCGAAGCAATCAAAATTCCGTCACGAGTTAGAATCAAACTAAACAATCCAAGACCAACAAGTGATGACCCGAAATTAGTAGAGGCATGGAAGCAAGCACATCCAGAAGGTGCGGACAATTACAAAACAGTAGTAACAAGAATCAGACAACAAAAATTTTAACAAGATGAATAGAGATGGGGTTCAGTCAAGCATGATAGCCAGTTTAGGTTACGAAACAGACACTTCAACTTTAGAAGTTGAATTTAATAGCGGTGCAGTTTGGCAATACTATGATGTGCCCGAAAGTATTTACTACGACATGATAAATTCAGGTTCACTTGGAAAATTCTTTCATGCAAATATAAGAGGACAGTATCGTGAAGTGCAAGTTGGATAAAATCCATTCTTTGCAAGTTCCTAGCCAAAGCCCCATAAGTCAACTCTAAAACCAAAGCTAAAAGAGCTTGTAGTGCCAACTCACAGAGAGAAATTGCTTTACAGCATGTTCCTGAATCCTGATTCAAAAGGTTACCTGAGAGGTCTTGAGGAAGAATTCGGAGAATCTTCAAATGCCATCCGCATTGAACTGAATTGTTTTGAGGCGGGGGGATGCTTGAATCCAACCTCGATAAAAACAAGAAGATTTACAAGGCAAACAAAAAACATCCTTTGTACTCACTTATCAATGAGGTGATACATAAACAACTGGGATTTGATCAGATTCTGGAAAAAGTCATTCATAAACCTGGGAATGTTTATCAGGTCTACCTCACTGTCCCGAGGTCTTAACCGGGGTCCCCTTGAAATCATCCTGAGAGGAGATAACATAAATGTTACTGGTCTCCATCAACTCATCGAAAGGGTCGAGAAAATCATTGGACGAAGTATTACTCATACCATTTATAAACCCATTGAACTGAAAACTGAACAGATCAAATCAAATGAGTGGTTACTCCTTTGGGACTTGAAATAAAGAAATTTTGGCCAGACCCGGGGTGAGCGATTTTAGCCTTGACATTTAATATGTAAGTTTGCATTATGGAGACGTTAAAACATACTGGAACAATTAGCAAAAATTGGATCATTACCGAGCCAAGGGAAGCGTATTATTCCTCTGACAAGGTAATTGATGCCTATATGCTGGGTAAGAAAGAGGGGTTGGAACAAGCACAGAAAGCGATATTTGCTTTGTTGGAAAAGAACCTTGTTAAATGCCATCAGCTGACTACCAAAATTATTACAACACTTAGACAACGAAAATTCAATCCATTAAATGCTTACCTGAGAATCATTTCTTTCGATGTATTCGAGGTTTTAATTACACTTCCCGAAAACGAATTTCTTGCTGATGAGTTTTTGTTCATTTATGATGACATCAACCGCATCGAAACAACTGAAAGTTCAGATTTATATAGTGTGACGTTTAGTTTTTCAGATAGCGGAATCGATTTTGATGAGAAACATTTGCAAAGCGATGGATTTATTTTAAAGAATATTACTTATGCGGCTAAGTCACGCTGAGCATAACGAAGCGCTTGAATCATTACTATTTTCAGCACCTCGTAAAATCAGGCAAACATATCTCCAAACATCAAACGATGATCGGTTTGGCAAGGTCAAGTTTGCCAAAGTCCTATTCATCCTATAGGTGGTTATTGGATGCAAGCCAAACAGCAAGATATAACGACTACAGAGTTTCAAAAGAAAAAGCTTTCAAAGCCTGGGAAAGAATGCAAACGGTAAAAAATGAAGTTTGTTCTGAAACCTGAAACCTGAAACTCAACATCAACATAATCTTCCCTGGACCGGTTATTGGCGGATATTGTATGCCAAAGGATGGCGGACTGGGTTACTGGGACTTAAGTTATTGACAGACGACGGATGATTGATGACAGTCCTCCGTCATCGGTCATTGAAACCTGATTATTCCTTTGACTTGCGCCGGGAGATTTTACAAACGAAATTGTCGGGATTTTCGAGATGGACACAAAATTCAACGGACTCATCCTCTTTCCAAATAAAACCGATTCGCCTACTCAAACTCACTTGAGTTGCAACCAGGATATGAAGGGTTGATGTCGCAAATGAGTTGGGCACAATAACAAAAATACAATACTACCATGAGAAACGAATATTACGAAATCTATGAAATGCTTTACACTGATTATATTTATGAGAATGAATATAGGCGTCGAAGGTTCTTTCCATATGATGAATCATATATACTAAGGATTATTAGAAACTCTATTGACTTAGCAAATAAAGAAAATTCACTTCGACCTGATGCTAAGTATTTCTTGATTGTAAATTTTCATCACCTTATTGTTAAGCCAATATTTGAGGGTAGACCAATCAGAGGTTTTAAAACAAGGAAAGAATATAATAAACTGGAGGAATATATTAAGGCAGATATCTCCACAATAGTTTCAGAAACAGAAAACAATTCAAATCAGCATGAGATTAGTGGTCATCAAATCATGCAAACAATAGATAAAATCTGGAAAAATTTGCAGACAACAAAGTTTGAAATATGGGGATAAGTGAGGAAAATACAGCCAATTCAACTATAAGTAGTCAAGTTATTACTGCTTCGTTGACTATGATAACAGTAGTTGGAGTTTTCGCAGTTTTCATTATTGAGAAAAGAGATATTGACATTTGGTACTATTTAATAGCTGGATGTGCATTCTTTTGCTTTGTAATTAGCATATTCCTTGGTGGAAAAGGATTAAGCGGAAAAGGAAAGCAGAAACAACCAAATCCATATTTCAATTGGCAAGCTATTACAGCATTGTCAGGTGTTGTTCTATTCTGTATAAGTGTCTTTCTTGGAAAAGAAAAGCCTGATAATATCATAAAAATAATCAACGAACAGGAAAAGATTGTTATTGAATTAAAGATTAAGGATGATTATAGAACGAAAGAAATTGAAAAATTAAAAGAAGATATTAATAAATTGACAATACAGTTAGACGAAACAAAAAAGTTACTGTGCCCAACGAGCCGTCAGCCATGCAATGCGGGATGTTCCCGGAAGTAGGCATTCACCAAACCTGCGAATGATGGAGGAAAGAAACAACAAGTAAATCCCCCACCACGGCTGCCGGCGGGGGTGTGTAAGCTTAAAAATGACAACACTATAATAAAATTAAAGTGTAACAATTGTGAATAAATTCATGAATTTGACGACTCAGAATTAGATTAACACGTCCAGATTATGATTGCGATTAAAAGTGTAAAGAACAGTTGGGAAAAAGGCATAGTCAACGGCAAAACGACATCAAGCGATATTATGAATTCAATACGAAAGCAGTATTAGTATGAAAGCCCTACTTGACACAAATATCATTATTCATCGCGAGTCAACCAGAGTCCTAAATCAAGACATCGGGATTTTGTTTAATTGGCTTGATAAAGCCAAGTACACTAAGTGTATTCACCCAATAACATTGGAGGAAATCAAGAAAAACAGCAACCATTTGACTGCCGACACGATATTGGTGAAGCTGGAAAGTTATGAAATTTTGAAGACCACTGCCCCGATGGATCCGACTGTAGAGGTTGTTTCTAAAAAATACGATGTTACAAATAACGACCTTGCGGATACATTACTTCTCAATGAAGTCTTTTCTGAGCGGGTCGATATTTTAATTTCAGAAGATAAGAAAATACACGTCAAGGCAGGCGAGCTTGGGATTTCTGATAAAGTCTTTCTGATAAGCTCGTTTATCGAGAAAGTTCGAGCAGAGAATCCTGAACTTGTGGATTATGAAGTTCTAAGCATAAGAAAAGAATATTTTGGAAACATATCTTTAGATGATTCATTTTTTGATTCCTTCAAGGAAGATTACCCGGAATTTGAATCCTGGTTTAAGAAAAAATCACAAAATGTTGCTTATGTAGCCTATAACGACTCACTTCTATATGCCTTTTTATATCTAAAGGTTGAAGGGCCGGATGAAAATTATTACCAAATTAACCCTGTATTTCAGCCGAAAAAGAGACTAAAGATCGGCACATTCAAAGTTCTCAGTAATGGGTATAGGATAAGCGAACGGTTTATGAAGATAATCTTCGACAATGCATTGATTAACCAAGTCGAAGAAATCTATTTCACCATCTTCGATAAAACTATGGCTCAGCAAATGTTAATGAATATGATGGAGGAGTGGGGGTTTTACCGCTTTGGACAGAAAGGAAAGGAGTTAGTCTATGTCCGGGATTTCTTACCAACAATCGATTTGTCTTATCCTAAAAGAACATTTCCATATTTCTCGAGAAAATCAAACATATTCATTGTTCCGATTTATCCCAAGTACCATACCGAACTCTTACCCGATTCCTATCTCAAAACAGAATCGGCAAGCGATTTTAAAGATGATGAGCCTCATAGAAATGCCCTTTCAAAGGTCTATATATGTCGGTCAATTGAGAGAAATGTAAAAAAAGGCGATATTTTAATATTCTATAGAACTGCTACTCCTGGAAAATCTGCATTTCATACAAGTGTAATAACAACAATCGGAATTGTCGAGGAAAAAATGGATGGAATTCGCAGTTACGAGGAGTTTGTTTTAAAATGCAGAAAGCGTAGTATATTTACCAATAGTGAGTTAAAAGAGTATTGGGACTTTAACCCGAGATATAGACCCTTTATCATAAAGTTTTTATATGTTTGTTCCTTTACCCTGGGTAACCGAATTAACCGGCAGCGGCTCCTTGACCTTGGTATTATTCAGGGGACAGAAGGTGAACTTAGAGGATTAAAACAAATTTCATCAGTCCAGTTAAATACGATAATTAAAGAAGCCAAATTGAATGAAAGTATTGTTGTCAATTAAGCCTGAATTCGCTGACAAGATTTTCGATGGCACGAAGAAGTTCGAGTTTCGGCGAACTATCTTTACCCGGTCCCACATCGATACAGCATTAGTTTATGCCTCCTTCCCAGTACAAAGAGTCATAGGAGAATTCGAAATTAGTCAAGTACTTTTTGATGATATTGATAACCTTTGGCTTCGTACCTGTGATTATGCCGGAATTGATAAGGCCTGTTTTTTTAAATACTTTTCAGATAAAAATAAGGGGTACGCCATAGAAATCAAGAAGGTAAGGAAATATAAGAATCCTTTGCACTTGCAAGAGCGGTTTCAAATTCAACCACCACAGTCGTTTGCATACATTTTATAAGTTTCATTTGTTAAAATTGTTAACATAAACGACAACGATGAAATTCATCGAATACTTTTATAATGTAGGTGGAATGCCTGATATTACAAACTTGGCTGATGTAATTCTTTCAGTTTTACTAATTCCTATAATTTTATATCTATGGGAGAAACGATTTCGATGGGGAGTGACAGGGTTCTATCTAAACATCAATGAATTTGCGGCAGGAATGTTTATAAAAGATGCAGCCGGAAATCATCAATTTAAAGCGATTGGATTCAAATTTATAAATAAAGCCGATTCTACGATTTATATAACAGATATGAGCCTTTGTAGAAAGACGAAGTTAGTTAGTATTCCAGAAATTGCATATCAGGATTCAATGACAGGGTCTTATGAATTGAAATTTGATGACCCAACTTCTATACCGCCACCGCAGGGAACTGAAGGTTCGTCTGGTGGCGTAACTGGTCAGTCAAGAACTGTATATCTAAATAAGCGGCAAATGATAATAAACTCACCAGATGGAGAGGCATTTACTGCCATAGCAGTGGTAGACATTCCGAATAATCTGTCAGCGTACAAACCAAATTTTTGGAGAAAACTTTTCATTGTCCCCAAATATTTTGTGGTTAGGTACATTGTTATGATGAATGGGAAACGATTTAAAATAATTGCCGCATATTAGATTTCGAACTGTCTTAGCCCCCTGAAAGATCAGACTGGATTATAGATGCAAATCTATACCTTTATGCTGATGAAAAAAAGAACCTTTACCACTGAAGAAAAACTACGGATCATTAAAGAGGCTTCAGAAAATGGCG